>Ga0272441_10000228_pt1 | contig 129938 bp, 108 predicted proteins | sample SSMProp6N_FD_193582 | JGI IMG/M metagenome (GOLD analysis project Ga0272441, IMG submission 193582) | Marine sediment archaeal communities from Little Sippewissett salt marsh, Falmouth, MA, United States - SSM-Prop-6N | ecosystem: Environmental > Aquatic > Marine > Wetlands > Sediment ...
CTGAGGCGTTGAGTGTCACCGATGTTTGAGTACAGCTAAGCTCCTGATCTGGGCCCGCGTTTACATTCGGTGCAGCGACATCCTCCGTGACAACTACGGTGTCACTTGAGGAGCAGCCATTCGCTCCGGTTACGGTCAATGTGTATGTACCAGGCGCGCTGACGATGATATCTTGGGTCGTCTGGCCACCAGGGCTCCACGCGTAGCTGTAGGGGGTCATGCCTCCGCTTACATTCGCGACCAGAGTCGCGCTGTTCTGAGCGCAGGTGAGTTCCTTGTCGGCTCCCACCGAGACCGTTGGGGGCTGGGTGTACGCAGCCACAACTACAGAGTCACTCGTGGAACACCCATTGGCACCGGATACAGTCACAGTGTATGTCCCTGGAGAGCTCACCGTTATCGTTTGCGTCGTCTGTCCACCAGGACTCCAGGAGTAAATGTAGGGCGGACTGCCTCCGCTCACACTCCAGGCACCAAGCGTAACTGACACTACATCACATGTAAGCGACATGTCCGGCCCTGCATCCACGTTCGGCGCAGTCTTGTCTTCAGGAACGGCAAGACTGCTGTACCCCGTGCATCCGTTTGCCCCACGAACCGAGACAGAGTACGTTCCCGGCGAGCTTACGGTGATGCTCTGAGCCGTCTGCCCCCCTGGACTCCACTGGTACGTGAACGGGGGGCTTCCGCCGCTTGCATAGGCGGTCAACGTCGTTGCAGGTGCCGTGCAGCTAATGCTCGCACTGCCAGAAATTGTCACGGACGGTGCTGCCGTGTCAGCGAATACACTCACGGAGTCGCTTACGTGCCTATCCAGACAGTCTGACACGTAGACGGTGTACGTCCCAGGTGAACCCACTGTAACAGTCTGCGATGTCTGGCCACCAGGGCTCCACTGGAACTCAAATGGCGGCGATCCCCCACTGACTTGAGCGGTCAACTGAACTTGGGTGACATCGCAGGTTAGTTGCTGGTCCGCCCCAGCGTCGACCTGATGGATCTCCGGAGACATTACGTTGATGGACTCGTTTACCATGCAGCCATTTGCGCCCCGCACGAACACACGATACTGCCCCGGCTCTGTGACCTGGATTGATTCAGTCAGTTGCCCTCCGGGCGACCACTCATACGTGAATGGCCCGCTCCCTCCTGAAACGTTTGCCGTCAGCGTGGTTGGACTTGCGCAGCTCACTCGGCACTCGTATGACGAGCAGCTGATACTGACTGAGGGGTAGTAGCGGTTCTCGTACACGGAGACGGAGGAACTGCTGGAACAGCAGTTCGCGCCAGTCACCGTCACGGAGTACGTCCCAGGCTCCGTCACATAGATATACGGCGTAGTTTCGCCCGTACTCCACGAGTATGAGTAAGGGGACGTTCCACCGCTAACATTCGCAGTGAGGGTGACGTCTGTTTGATCGCATGTCAGAATTGGCTCATTGGGATATGTGGTCAATGAAACGTTCGGCGGCAGCTTCTGCTCGCTCAATGTTCTAGAGTCAGAGGCGGAGCAACCATTGGCACCTGTGACTGTCACAGTATAGGTTCCACCAGAACTGACCCAGAACGTGTCCCCTGTGTAGCCACCAGGCGACCAGGAGTACGTGTACGGGGCGACCCCGCCGCTAACATCAGCAAAGAGGTACCAGCCAGGATGGCAGCAAGTGATCGTCCCGCCGCCACTGATGGAGACGGAAGGAGCATTCGTGCTCTCTGAAACCGTCACGGTATCTGATGTCTCCTGGCCTTCTGCATCATAAGCAGTCAGCGTGTACGTCCCCGCCTGGCAGACTGTGATCGCGCGGCTCTGATCGCCGGTTGACCACTCATAGCGATAGGGTTCGGCACCGCCGGAAGCTGCGCCGACTAGCTCAACGCAAGACTGAAGGCAGCTGAGCTCTTGGTCAGGTCCCGCGTCCACAGAGAACTGCGCCGTCGCCACATGCGATGCCGTGGCTAGGGCAAACAGAATGACGGTCGCGCCCCAGGTTCTTCGCACCATCTCCACGCTCCTTCCTCATTGCGCTTCGCGTCGCGATCCAGTCCGAATCCACTTGCGTTTCATACCTTTCGCCCCTCAATCGTTAGGGATGTCGTAGATCTTGGTATTGTCAATCATGCCCGAGCCATCCGATGTGATTCGCACCCAGTTGTCCTTCACCTGAATCGGATCGGAATCAACAACTGAGAGAATTGGCACACGATCCACCAGCACGGCAATCGACGCCCCATCAAGGCTGACGATCAGATCGTGCCAACTTCCGGGACTCATTTGGGCATCCCCTCGAGCGAGACTTTCCTGCTCATCGCCCACGCGCCTCGACATCTCGACGCGTCCGCTTTCAGGTTCCAAGAAGAGCTCGTAGAACGTAGGCGCGGCGCCATACGTGGCTCGGAGTAGGAGGCGTAGGTAGCGGTCTGCCGCAAAGGAGGTTGACAGAACGTAGTCCTCTGTTGGCATCCCATGACGACTGTTCACTCCATCAATGCCCAGACGAAGAACCTGCCCGTTGTTTCCTGGCACGATCTCCCAATCCGAGCCTGAGTCGCGTCCCCAAAGCCCTTGTCCGTTGCCGGTCTCGTAGTCGTCAGCCAAGATGAGTTCGTAGGCGGCAATGTCGGCTAGTAGCTCCTGCACCTCAGCTCCGCATACATCTCCGCCCTCTACGGTGACGGTCTGCACGGCTGATACCGAGTTGCCGGCGACGTCAACGGCTGTCCACGTGACATCTGTTCTGCCGACGGGGAAGGTTTCGGGCGCATCGTTGGCAACCTTCCAGATGGCGGTGTTGTCGAGCGCGGCCGGCTCGCCCAAGTCGACAGAAGAGGCGTAGCACACACCCGAATCAGCCTGGAGTATGAGATCGAGAGGTGCGGACAACCGGGGCAGCTCACTGTCGACGAGCGATGATCGGATGATGGTGTTGTCGATGAGCGCGTCACCAGTACCGGGTACGAAACGTACGTGCCCCGAACCTCCTTGGATCGGCGAGGGATCAACGACCGACAGGATGACGTCGCTGTCAAGCTGTAGGACGATTTCTCCACCGACAAGGATCACGGTCAGATGATGCCACTCGTTCGAGGAGATCGGCGTGCGAACGTAGGCGAGGTTGTAGGCGACGCCTTCGACGATCTTCACCAATCGTACTTCGTCATGCTCCGCCCCGATGGTGAATTCGTACAGAGTTGGCGACGGTTGGTACGTTGCTCGAGCAAACATGCGCACGTGCCGGCTCATCAGGATGTCCGTTTCAAGGATGAAGTCATCGGTCGGAAGTCCGGCACGAGTGCTCACACCGCCGATTCCTAGCCTCAGCGCATTTCCGTCATCGATCTCGACAACCTCCCAATCCGAGCCGCTGTCGTAGCCCCATGCGGTACGGCCGTTGTCGGTTTCGAGGTTGGAAGAGATGAGGATAGGCAAGCTTGACACGGCTTCCACGGCCTCTTGAATGGCGCCGGGCACGCAGAACCGGGTCCCCTCGACGATCACGTCCTGGGTTGCTGTCACCGGGTTCCCACTGGCGTCTATGATTGTCCACGTGATGGTGGTCGTACCCACGGGGAGCTGATCAGGCGCATCATTCTCGATTCTCCACACGCCTTGATCGTCAGTTGCCTCAGGAGAGGAGAGGTTCACCTGACTTGCGTAGCAGAGACCCTGATCTGCGCTGACGAGGAGTGCTTCTGGTGTGACAACCACGGGCGGAGTCTCGTCTGCAATGGCAGAGCGAACCAGCGGATCGTCGATGATTGTGCTGCCATCAGATAGCACTCGCAGCCAACCGCTAGTGGTCGCCAGCGGCTCCGGATCCTCGACGGCCATTACAAGCTCACCGTCGATCAGGACGGCAAAGGATCCATCAACGCAGATGAGCGCCAGATCGTGCCAACTCTCCGGGTTGGCCTCGATCTCGACTCTGCCAAGCAACTTGTTCGTGTTCTTGGTTAGCGACATCTCCCTTCGCGCGAGTTCGACCGTGCCCGACTCGACATTGAGGTCGAGATGGTAGTGCGACACGAAGGACTCGGAGTAACTCATGATCTTGAGATTCCGATCGGCCAAGAAGCGAAGCTGGAAAACGTAATCGGCGGTTGGGATTGGGGAACGCGAGAGAGTCCCGTCCGTCCCCAGCCAGAGCCCATGTCCACCATCAATCTCAACGATCTCCCAATTGGAGTCGCTGTCATAACTCCAGGTTTCTCGGCCATTCGTGTCCTCGAAGGTACTCTCGAGAAGGGCGGGCTGCGTGTCGGCAATGGATAAGATTGCGCTGACCGCCTCGTCGCTTGCCAGCGTACTCCCCTTCACGAAGACAACCTGCTCACAGACCGCCACGTTGCCGAGGAGATCTGTGGCAATCCACGTCACCGTAGATTCGCCAATAGGAAGAAGATCCGGCGCATCAAGTTCAAGCTGCACTGGCCCGTGCGCATCAGTCGCTGCTGGAGGCGTGAGGATGGAAGAAGGGAGCGAGTTGCCCGATTCATCAAGAGCCAACTCGATCTGCTCCGCGCAACGAACTGAAGGAGGCGTGGTATCTTCGTAGGCGGGGACAAAGCGTATGTCATCCGCCAGCGCGGAGCCACCGGAAGTGAGCCTGAATCCGGAGCCTTGGAGGGGGGAGCTGTCCGCCGCCTGCAGCACGAGTTCGTTGTTGACGAAGACACTGATGATATCGCTCTGGATTAGCACTTCCACACGATGCCATGTGTCGATTTGGAGATCCAACTGAGCGTCTGCGAGGACTTCGCTTTCCTGCTCATCTTGCCGAATGAGTTGGGTCTTCTTGGCACCCAGACTCAGAACGTAAGCTGTGTGTCCGAAGGTTGCTCGGAATGCAACGCTCAGGGAACCACTTCCCAGCTGGAAGCGAGCGGATGTGAGTGAGTCAACGCTGGGTAGTCCGGTCCGCAGGGTTGCCCCGGAGGCACTCAAAGCTAGATAGTGACCGGCTTCCAGTGACATCACGCGACTTGTACCCAGGTCCCATCTCGTCGTCAAGTTCTCGGCAGTTGAGGCGAAGTCTTCGTTGAACACGACAGGATTCGACGAAGCCAAGCTGAGGATGTCAGCTAGATTGGCTGCCGCCGGACAGGTGATGATGACCGACTGCGTGCAGGTGGAGCTATTGCCATGGATGTCAGTGGCTGTCCAAGTCACGAGCGTTTCTCCCGCGCCATACTGCAAGGGGGTGTCACTCTCTACGCGCTCAATTCCGCAGTTGTCAGCCGTGAGGGGCGTGCCGAGTTCAACGTCCATCACTGAACAAGGCAATACGGTGGCCAACATCTCGATGTCGGGTGGGCAGGTAATGACCGGGGGTTCTTCATCAATCACCTTGATGAGTTGCTCGCACACGGCTGCATTTCCGCTATCGTCGAAGACGGTCCAGAGAATGACCGTTTCGCCGACTGGCAGAAAGTCCGGTGCCACGTTCTCGACACGTGCGATGCCGCAATTGTCCGTCACGACGGGTGAGTCAAGTTGGGGCAGGGTGGCGAAACACTCACTGGTATCCGTGCTGATTGTCAGCGGCTCCGGGCAAGCGATGCTCGGGCGCTCGTCATCTATGACCTCCACCATCTGTGTGCAGCGCACTTCCGCACCGTCGACGTCCTGCGCCATCCAAGTGACTGTCGTCGTTCCCAGCGGGAAGACGTCGGGGGCATCGTTTTCCAGGGTGCTCGCGAGGACACCTCCGGCGAGTGTGGGGACTTGAAGCACGACAGTCGATGCCGTGCACAGCCCCGGATCAGTCTTGACTTCCACGAACTCAGCGCACGTCATTGACGCGCCCTGCCCAGCCTCGACAGTTGCCGTCTGCCGGCAGGTCGTCTCGTTCCCGGATTCATCCACTGCAGTCCACGTGATCACGTGTTCTCCCACAGGTAGTGTTTCGGGGGCATCATGACGAATCGCGGCTACGCCGCAGTTGTCGTTCGCCACAGGTACGGTCAGGTGACTCGTCTCTCCATGGCCGGAAGCGGCCAGAGCGATCAAGGATGCATCGCCCGAACAGGATATCGTGGGTGGCTCATCGTCTCTGACGTTCACTCGCTGGGTGCATTCCGCTGTGTTGCCGGATGCATCCGTAACAGTCCAGGTCACTGTCGTCTGGCCGAGTGGAAAGACGATCGGCGCATCACTTGAGATGCTTGAGATCCGATCGTTGTCTTGGGCAGTTGGCTGTGGTAGGGCTACAGACGCATAGCACTCACCGGAGTCCGTGCCGTATTCGACATCTGGCACGCAGAAAATGGCAGGCGGCTCTCGATCCTCAACAGTGATTCGCTGCAGGCTGGTCGATGTATTGCCCGAAGCGTCTGAGATGATCCACGTTACAAGGGTAATCCCCATCGGGAACGTTGATGGCGCATCGTTGGTCATGTCCGCGACTTCGCAGTTGTCTATCGCGCTCGGCGATCCAAGCTCGACAGCTTCAGCGTAGCGCTCTCCCGGATCTGTCGCTACGACGAGGTCCTCAGGCCCAGTGGCCAGTGGGGGTTGCCGATCCAAGACCGTGACTTGCTGCGGACACGAGGCGCTGTTCCCGGCGGCATCGACCGCAGTCCAGATCACTGTTGTAGTCCCCACGGGAAGCGATTCTGGCGCGTTACTGGAAAGCTCTGCAATCGCACCCGCGTCTTCCGCAGTTGGAAGCGGCAACTTCGCTCGAGGAACGTCGCTCGCGTCGGGCTCAAGGATGAGGGTCAGCTCGCCAGAACAGAAAAGCGCGGGCGGATCCGTGTCCGTGACCTGCGGAGTCAAGGAGATGATTAGCTCCTGCGGGATGTGGGATAGACCCGATGAACTAGGAAAGAGCAGTCCCAGCGAGTACGAGAGCGGATCAAGATTGGTTGTGTCAAGTCGTGCGTAATAGAGGCCAGAAGATGCGTCCTGAATCAAGCCCGTTGTCGCAAACAAGTCGGCGGCCACGATTTCTACCGTTGGACTGGCCTGACCTTGTGCGGTGAGCGAAATCACGGTTTGGAGAGCGTCCTCCGGGAAGCCCACAGTCACGGGGGATCCCTGAACCCCGGTGATGCCGGATGAGATCGCTCCAAGATGCATTGAGCCTACAACATACCGAACACTGGCTTCGGCTTGGTTCCCTGCTTGGTCAACAGCGGTGACATGAACGACGTGCTGGCCTGCAGAGGCAAGGATCTGAGATCCTCTCTCAGGAAGGCCAACGACATAAGCCAGCCCGGAGCTCACGTCGCTCGCCTCCCAATCTACAAGCAGGGAGGCCCCTATGGATAGAGTCGCCCCATCTTCAGGAGATCGGATCACGATAGTCGGTGGCGTGGTGTCAACGACCCACTCATAAGCAATGGGCTCAGATTCGTTACCCGCAGCGTCTTGGGCCTGAACCTCGAACACGTGGGATCCCTCGATGGCGTAATCGAGCGTTGTGGAATCGTGGAACTTCCTGTAGAACGACCAGCTTCCGCCGTCCAGTCGATATCGATACTCAAGCCGGAACGACGATGTCTCGTTGTCGGTGCCCGTCCATCGGAACGTGGGTGATCGGTCGTTGCTGAGTGGGCGGGGTGTGGCCTCAAACTCGAGGATGGGCGCCTCGTCATCGGCTGTCACAGGCGCCTGTGATTCAACGACCACTTGGAAGCTGCAGCTTGCTTCATTGCCGTCATCATCTGTTGCTACGACGCGTACCCGCGTGGCGCCGAGCGGGAAGGTGTCTCCCGATGTGTGCGAGGTACGGACAGAGACCGAGCTGCAGTTGTCGGTTGGAGCTGAGATAGACCAAACAGCTTCTGCCTCAGTGATTCCGTCTTCCACCTCGATCACGATGTTGCTAGGGCACCGCAAAGATGGTGGCTCTCGATCCTCAACGACGACAGTCTGCGTGCAGGTGGCAGAGTTGCCGGAGGTATCGGTGACGGTCCAAGTGACAGTGGTGGTGCCCTTGGGGAAGGTGGACGGTGCGTCGTTGGTGACGCGATCGACTTGGCAGTTGTCATCCGTCTGGGGTGTTCCGAGATGGACGGTGGCGTAGCACTGTCCTGGATCGGTGTCCGTGGTCACGTCAGCCGGACAGATGATGCTGGGGTTTTCGTCGTCTTCGACGGTCACCCGTTGCGTACAGGTGGCAGAGTTACCAGAGGGGTCGGTGACGGTCCATGTGACAGTAGTAGTGCCCTTGGGGAAGGTGGACGGCGCGTTGTTGGTGACGCGATCGACTTGGCAGTTGTCATCCGTCTGGGGTGTTCCGAGCTCGACGGTGGCGTAGCACTGTCCTGGATCGGTGTCCGTGGTCACGTCAGCCGGACAGTCGATGGTGGGATTCTGTGTGTCTTCAACAACGACGCGTTGCGTGCAGGTGGCGGAGTTGCCGGAGGTATCGGTGACGATCCAAGTGACAGTGGTGGTGCCCTTGGAGAAGGAGGACGGCGCATCATTGGAGATGTCGGCGACATCACAGTTGTCGGACGTGGCCGGTGTGCCAAGGTCGACGTTGGTCGCCACGCAGCTGTTCGCATCCGTGCTGATCAGGAGGTCGTCTGGGCAATCAATCTGAGGAGCTTCCTCATCCTCAACGATGACAGTCTGCGTGCAGGTGGCAGAGTTGCCGGAGGTATCGGTGACGGTCCAAGTGACAGTAGTGGTGCCCTTGGGGAAGGTGGACGGTGCGTCGTTGGTGACGCGATCGACTTGGCAGTTGTCATCCGTCTGGGGTGTTCCGAGATGGACGGTGGCGTAGCACTGTCCTGGATCGGTGTCCGTGGTCACGTCAGCCGGACAGATGATGCTGGGGTTTTCGTCGTCTTCGACGGTCACCCGTTGCGTACAGGTGGCAGAGTTACCAGAGGGGTCGGTGACGGTCCATGTGACAGTAGTAGTGCCCTTGGGGAAGGTGGACGGCGCGTTGTTGGTGACGCGATCGACTTGGCAGTTGTCATCCGTCTGGGGTGTTCCGAGCTCGACGGTGGCGTAGCACTGTCCTGGATCGGTGTCCGTGGTCACGTCAGCCGGACAGTCGATGGTGGGATTCTGTGTGTCTTCAACAACGACGCGTTGCGTGCAGGTGGCGGAGTTGCCGGAGGTATCGGTGACGATCCAAGTGACAGTGGTGGTGCCCTTGGAGAAGGAGGACGGCGCATCATTGGAGATGTCGGCGACATCACAGTTGTCGGACGTGGCCGGTGTGCCAAGGTCGACGTTGGTCGCCACGCAGCTGTTCGCATCCGTGCTGGTTACCAGATCGGGTGGACACTCGACGCTGGGGGATTCTCGATCGACGACGATGATGGATTGCGTGCAAGTCGCCGCGTTTCCGGCAGCATCCTTGGCTCTCCAAGTGATGACTGTCTCGCCTTTCGAGAAGCTGCTGGGCCCGTCGAACGACACGCTTGTGACACCGACATTATCCGTTGCCTCGGGCGAGTCCAACGACAGTGATCCAGCATAACATCTCCCTGGGTCGGTCTCGACCTCGATGCTTGAGGGACAGGCGAACACAGGCGGTTCCTGATCTACGACATACACGTAGTGGCCAGGATCAGATCGCCAGTTCCCGTTGCAGTCAAAGGCCGTCCAGTAGACCACGTTGCGGCCCAGGGGGAACTGCGTCGGGGTACTTGTCATATGCCCCGGATCGAGCCCCACACCGATCTCATCGATGCATCCGCAATTGTCTTGAACGTCAGGCGGATTGAGGAGGACGCCCGATGCGTATGGCTTGCCTGGATCGGTCGGGACCGTGATCGTTGCAGCATCATGGGCCCAGCTATAAGGTTTCTGGCCATCCACAGCCTCGACGGTGAACCGGGTAGAGGATACGTTCCCAAACAGGTCCTCAACGTACATTGTGACTTCAATCGGCCCATCCTCAGGCGTGATCCAGGCACTGTTCGAGTACCCCCTCGCCTCGTAAGTCACCGTGCCATTTGGCAGGTAGCAGTCGTCGGTGATGTCGAACTGCCAGGACCAATCTCCCAGCCAAGGGTTGGAGCATCGGTTGTAGAGGGTACTGATGAAGGCGTCACTACCTCCGCTGATTCGGGGCGGGGTCTTGTCTGCTGTGCCCTGGAGCCGAAGTGTGGGAGACGGCTCAATACCGGAGTAGTGCACAGACCACCCAGACTCTGGGGGAAGCATCCCATAGCCGGAACGCGTGCTGTACGCGTAATTCCCGGCGGCTCGGATGATCCAGGAGCCGTCGTGATATCGATACAGTAGTGCAGACCCGTTGGAATACGATGGCCCCCAATCGCCCACGTCATTGAAGCGATAGGTTCCGTTAACCTCTTCCAATCCTGCGCCTGTCACGACAATCGGATCGCCGAAGCAACTACCAGCTCTCACTTCGACAAACGCGGCTAGTGTGGCCGCAACAGTGATGAGAATACCAACTGCAAGCAGCAAGTGGTTTCGGTTAAACAATTCAGAGACCTGATCTAGCCTAGCTCGCCATAGCGACATCTGCGCACCTCCATGCAACCCCAAGCCAATGGATCGTTCCGTCTTCATTCTTACAGAAATGTCGTAATCAGGCAAAACGCGGACTTGGTACTCTAGTCTGTTTGACGTCAATCAGCCTGCTCCCTATGGCCCGGGAGGGTAATCCTCCGTGCATGCAAGTTCGACAGCTGTGCCCAGGTGTAGGCGACTGACCATGTGCAACGTGCCTGCACTTGCCGGTATGAATACTCAGGATTGCCATTCCGAGAACGGAGCAGTCCGCAAATGAGACATCCCTTACCACGCAGCGACGCACGAACGCGTTCTACATTCAGTCCCCCAGGCTCCAAGCCGATCTTCTCTTTGCCATTTCGGTACACTCATTCTCGGGAGGAACACCATGCACATTCTCTGGGGATGTTTGATTGCCGCTGTCGGCTTGTTCATGCTCATTTCCGCGACTCTGAAGAGTCAGTTCATCATCTACAGATTGCTTGTTGCCAGGTCGAGGATCCTCTGGGGAGAGCGTGTGCACGGCTTCTATCAGGTTGCCGGAGTCCTCGTCGTTGGCTTCGGGATCCTCTTCGCAGTCGGTGTGATTGGGTAACGGAGCCTGCTCTAGTTTCCGGGGGTAGCCGCTGTTCTGCATGCAGACCCGCGCTGCGGAAGAAGCACGGAACGGGGAGTTGATGTCCGCATCCACACCGTAGTGTCAGTCCCGAAGCGACACCCATCACCCCATAGCAATGCACGAACGCGTTCTACAATCAATCAACGCTCCTTCAGGCAGGAGCGTTGGTTATGAGGCAAGTGGTTAGGTAGCTAACGAAGTTCTGAACCTGTCCACTACTCCCAAGGACCGAACCCTGAGGAGCTGTCGCTTCTCAGGGTTCTGCTTCTGGGTTCGAGAAGGGTTTGAGAACGGCTCCTTCGCTTCGCTCAGTAGCTTGGGAGGACGTCAACGCACGACCGTTCTCCAGTGACGACAGCAGGAGAAGCCAGCGACGTATTCCGAAGGAATACTCGCACGTACCCGGAGGGGATGCGTTTGCAGTGGCAAACCCGCAAGCCAGCGAAGTGCGGCCGACACAGATAGCGCTGAAACAGGGTTCTGCGTCGGCCGTTCCGGGAAATGGCAGCGTGAGAGAAGGGCGAGCACCCTGAAGCTTCTTGGCCGCGACGTTCTCCATCGACGACGGCGGTCTTCGAAGCAAGAATCTGACGTACGCCTTGGGCATGCGAACTTAGCCCGTGTTGGAGTCGTCCTCAACGATTCGATGTCCAAGGCGATAGTAGGAGAAATCACCGCCGAGCGTCCACGCAAACAGGTCTGCTCCCGCCATGTCGATGGTCTTCTCGTCCTTCAGCAGGTGGTCGTCTACGTACGAGCCGACAACGCGACCGATTACACCATGGTTGAGTTCCGTGTCGACGATTTCGGTGATTTCGCATTCCATGTTGAGCGGGCATTCGCGGATCATCGGCGCGGTCTTGAGCTGACCGAAGAAGTTCTCGAACAGCGTGGATTTGTCGAGATCGTTGCCCGATGTGCTGCCGCAAATGCGCACTTGCTCCAGAAGTGCAACCGATGGCACGTTTACGCTGAACGTACGATGCGCGAGGATTCCCCGCGCGGTGTAGCGTTCCTTGTAGATGCTGAAGAAGATCTGCTTGCCGAAATCGAACGGCGCGGCATACCCGATGACCAAGTAGTTCGGGCGTTCATCCACGAGCGCGCCGACAAGAATCACCGGTAATGGGCTGAGGACATTCCCTTCATAGGATGCTTTTGCCATCGTCCCTCCCTTGAAACGTTGGTTGTCATACGTGGCCTTAGCGGGTGACTTCTCCTGTTTCGTCCAGCGCCTCAAGCCGGAAGATCACAGGCTTCGCGCCGTCCGTGCAACAGGCGACCCAGGATTTCGGATTCTTCATCCACCGGCCGTAGTCGGCATCGGTCACAATCCCGAGAACGACTTTCTGTATGTCATTCCACGCCCAATCGCAGGGGAACTCGGGCGGTCGATCGGAGACATCTTTGCAGATGTAGGTTTGCCCTTCTTCGAAAAATGGGCAAGGTCCGAACCACGCGTTCGGGTTCCGGAATTCGCGTGCGACATCCTCGAGGAATAGCTTCTTCAATACGGTGATCTTGCACTTGGGCATGTGTGCTCCTTTGGCGACGTTGGAGTCGATCGCGGGACGAAGCTTGCTAGGAAACAGGCTGAACGCATCCCGTCTCGGTAGCGTATCAGCTTGGCTGTTGTGGCCTGGCCGTGATGGGGATTGCGCGTCAGCTTGGCATCCACTTGGACGTCTCGAACTCCAGCAACCTTCCTTAGGGAGGTGCGCGATGGCCCATGCATGGGCCACACCTGGCTCCAGATAGTCGACGACGACCCCAGTGACTTGGATTGCCGGGATGCCTGCAGCGGAGCAGCGTCACAGGCAAGTTGGAGAATCCTGCGCAGTTGCTGGATTGAGATTCGAGCACGGACACTGCATCGATCGCGGCGAGGGGTACGTAGCATGGTGTCATGCGAATGCTTCCCTGTACCCAGCCAAGGACGCTGCCTAGGGCCTGGATAGCCCTGGTCGATCCTTCCGACAGCCCGGATGCAAGTGCTCGGATCTGTGGCGCGCCTGCTTGGGCCTGCCAATCATCGGCCGTCACCCATTGCAGCCCATCAACAGGAAGCAACTCGAGTCCGCCGGATTCCGATGCATCTCCGGCTGGATGGGATGAAGAGACTGCGTGGCTTCCGAGCCAATTGGTCAAGTCGGGGCCTGTCGATAGAATGGCGTCATGGATCTCAGCATTGGCATCGTCATCGGCGCGCTCTTTCTCATTGTCGTTGCTGTATCGTTGAGCAAGCGGAGATCGGCGCTGCGCGAAAGGGATTCCCGGATTTCTGGAAGGGACGAGCTGTATCGCAAACTCCTCGCGCGGCTCTTGGGCGATGAACCTACGGCAAACCGGCTGATCCAGTACGAGAGGCAACGCACTCCTCGTGCGGATGAGGCCGAGCTCATACGCGCGGCAATTGAGCGGCTGGAGTATGATAGAAAATACTGAACTCCTAGTCGATCATCAGTCTTGCCTCAGACGACGCTGGAACCAATCGGCGATCCTTGCAGAGACTGCATGCCGTTTTTCGGGAAGAGATGCGACATTCGGCGTCTTGAGAGCAGAGATTGCGCACGAGGGTAGCGAGTGACGACGGGCAAGAATCCCGAGAACGGCGACTGCTCCCGAACCTTTGCTTCTCGTGCAACCACACCGGCTGCAGGCGTTTGCTGTCTAGCACGTAGGAGGCTAGAAGTCCTCTCCCTGGTTGTCGTGCTGACCTGTCTCGCTGTTTAGAGACCAATTGCGTGCGGCATGATGATCTGTATCTCCCAGCAGGCTGATTGTGCTGCTCTTGACGGTGGCATCACAGGAGTTGCAGGGCACATACGTTCCGCAGATCTCCCACATCGTGGCAACGTAACCACACTCGCACGCCTTAAGCGTCCTAACCAATGTAGCCCAAGCATCAATGTACTTCCGCAGATGGGGATTCTCTGCCTTCACTCGTTCAGCTGCCTTGTCGATCTCCTCGTCTTCGACTGCGAATATGCCCGCGTACTGAGTCTCTACCTTCTCCTGGGAACGCTTTGCCAAATCGAACTTCGAGGAGCCGGGTTGCTGCAGTGGTTCACTTGCTGTCCATGGTGCCAAGGCTGCTAGGTGCAGCAAACCAATCCAATCGTGAATGAGTCGTGTCACGCCCTCTCTCAAGGCAGCATCCTCAGGCATGGGAGAGTCGCAATAGAAGGTGTAGTTCAGCACGGCGACACAAGCACCCGAGTAGACCGCGAGCGTTCTCGTGACATAGCTATCGTCTTCCTGTGGATCATGGTCTGTGGACGATGGAGTTACTTGGAATACTGTGCCATCTTCCTTCCTACGCGAAGCAGTTGACCCATCGGAGTTGCACTTGTCGTGAACCCATGGGATGCACGTTCTAGGGCTCATGCGGATCGATACGCTGTGCGACTGATTTGCCAACACTTCATCGGCGGGAAAGTCGTCGTCCAAGATCACATCGCGCCATTCAAGTTTCATGTCTCGGGTTATGGGTTCTCCACACGCGGTTTCAGCGTTCGCACATTCTTCCCCACAGGGCGGCCCCTCGTCCTCATCAGTCGCTGCCTCCGCCGCAGAGGATGGAGCCTGCTCTTCTACAGCCTCGAAGGCCCAGACTTCGCTACGGGCCTCTACTAAGCCATCGTCAGCATGCACGGTAATCTGCCACACGTAAGTGAGGCCTGGCACCAAAGGGCTATCCAGGTCTGACAGGTTGATCGAAGCCGTCCCGATATTCGATTCCACGTGAACAAGGGAAGAGGCAACTGAATCCGCAAACGGCGCCGGGTTTGCCTCCAAGAAGTCATATGATCGTGCTTGTTCCTCTATGTACAGGACTAGTGGTGAGATTGTCACCGTGTACGTCGTATCCGGTGTGTCTACGGGCGTCCATGTCAGCTTCCCGGAATCGATATCCAGGCTTTCGCCATTGGCAGGGGAAACTAGGAGAAAGGTTAGATCTCCGCAACCCGAAGGGACCCTCTCGCTGAGCCCCAGATCTACATTGGGAGGGGCAGTCGTGCAGGTGAAGGCGCCGACTTCGCTCTGTGCGATCCGTTCCTCATCAAGGAAGGAGAAGACCTGCCAGACGTAGCTTGCCCCGGGCTCCAGTTCCATCGCGTATTCGGTAGCTGCTGGGGAGACTTCGGCCACTCCCGGAATGATGATCTCGTACTCGACATCGAAGAAGCTCTCTGGTATGTCGTAGAGCGAGCGTACTTCAACGATTTCGTCCACGAAATCTGAATTAGGGAGTTGCCGAATTGCAAGCGTATATCCAGCTTGCCCGACTGCCCTCATACGCCACGCAAAGAAGACAACAGGTCCCTCAACCGACGAGTCCATTGCGGGTGAGAGAAGCTCGATCTTGGGCCCTTGGCAAAGCGCCGTGCTGACCGTGTTGTAGATCGCTAGGAGGACATCATCTACGGTCATGGCTTCGTTGCAGTACCCGGCTCCCGTTTCGCCGAGCGCCAGAGCCTGAGACACGTTCTCCTCCGCGTGAGCATAGGTCATGTCGTACATGTACTGAACACCGGTCTGATAGTTGGCATACATGGTATGCGTTTGTCGAACTGCGTCTGCGAGCAATATGTCGCCAGCATCGTACTCGCCCAAGCAGTCATCGAGCGCCTGAACTTCGTCGAACAGGTCTTCGAATAGCGCGATGGCCTGAGAGAAGAGCGTCCGGATGGTTTCCAGCGCATCGTCTGTACTGCAGTCGCCCGTGGCCGTGTTGGCTTCGGTGTGTTTCGCGTAGAGTTGCTCATAGAGTGCTGCGACTCGTTCAGACCAGTGCTCTAGCTCGGCACAGAGCACGAATGTGTCCCCGACATTGACGAGTGGAGCATCTTGCATTGCTGCCGAAGCTTGCGAGGACAATAGGCTTAGCATGGTAAGCAGAGCTGCGATCAATCTCGTCATATCTGCCTCCTCGGGTGACGGCACTACGGGGTGATGTCACCTGTGAGCATCATAGCGAAGTGAAGCGCTCCATCAAACGTGACTGACGTACCTCCATGAGATGGAACGAAAATGTGATCTGACATCTACCTTGCATTTGCCTGGCTGTAAGGTGCGCGATGGCCCGATTCCGTTCGCGACCAGGGGAGCGTGCCGTCTTTGGCGCCGAGAGAAGCTGAAAGAAGACGGCCACGCACCCTTGCAGCGCCCCAAAAAAGATGCGGCGTCCCGCGAAGGGGACGCCGCGTCCATGTCAATGCAAGTCCGCCCTAGTTACGGATGTAGAGCTCTTCTTCTCTGTTGTTATTCGCTTCGTTGGTCTCGGGGATGGTGCTGTAGATGTCTACGCGAACGCCAGCGGTGTGGTAGCCGTTTGCGAGACCTGAAGTGTCCACGTGTTGCAGCACGGTTGTCGTGTCGCCACCGAGCAGCAGCCGGACGCGTCGGGGCGTCAGGTTCACGACCGCGCCGTCATCGTCCGTGTAGTAGAACTGAACGTAGAATTCCCCAAGATCGGTTTCCCCTTGATTCACGACGGTGACCCACAGCTGAGATTTGTCGGACTGCGCGCCCGCCATTTGAATGGCATGGAACGACTGGATAGCGAGGTCGGTCCCGTCAACGGGGGGGGCTACAACCAGTTCGCCTTCCAACACAAACGGTTGATCGAGCGAGTTGTTTGCCTCATCCGATTCCTCGATATGACCGACGCACACGCCCTCATCGAAGTCACCGTCACAGTCAGCGGATACTTCGATCGTGTATTCGCCAGCGGGTAGCGCTTGCAGCAATTCGGGCTCCAACGTCCAACGGATCTCGAAGCTCTCGAAGCCTCCAAGTCCCGGCACTAAGATCGGTGCTGCGTACACGACTTCCGGACAGGTCTCTGCCTCGTCCGGGCACTGCGCCGGATAGTGCGTCATCCGAAGGAACGCGTCGAAGGCTGCGGCTGTCTCGATGCCGAGATTCTCAATCGTTGCCCTGATGATGAGCTCGTCATCCTCATCGGGTTGTACAACGATCTCCGTCACGGTCAAGTCTGTCGCGCGAACTCCAGAGATGACGATTGGGAGATCCAAGAAGTTGTTCAGCTCATTGTGTTCCGCGACCTTACCCGCGCACACGCCTTCTGGAGTCAGATCTCCGTCGCAATCGACCAAGATTCGTACCACGTACTGCCCGGGCTCCAAATCGGAATCCTCGAGATCGATCGAGCAGCGGACCTGTTCCGGAACCAGCGTGCCAATGCCGGGGAGCGTGACTTGACCGAAGTAACCATCGTCTGCGCATCCCACCTCCCCGTCGCACGTGTAGACACGACTGGGCACGACACCGAGCTCATCAACAGCCAATAGTTCGAACTTCACGGTGAATTCGCCAGCCGGCGCGACGCCGGAGTTCAGTATCGTTGACACTACCTCGATCTCGTTGATTGCCGACTGGTCGATGACACCGCTTGGGATGGTGTAGAGGTCTAGCGGTGCAAGATCCGGACCGAGAATCGAGACCTGTGTGGACAGGAGGTTGTTCGTCTCGTTGCGTTCGCGTACCTGGCCGGAGATCGTGTCGTCCAAGGATGGATCGATCTCGATCTGCACGAGATACTGCCCTGGCAACAAGTCCTTGGTCTCAAGCAACACCGGAATTTCCGCCGTTTCTCCGATGGCGAGCGAACGTACCTGCATGTCGGATCCCGGAGAGAAGAAGGCTGTCCGGAACTCGTCAACCTGAGCCGTGGCTGCATCGAACTGGTTCTGGTATGAGAAGCGAACCAGGAACGGACCTGCATCGAGATCCCCGTAGTTGCCTACGCACGGCGTGATCCGAATTGTCTGTCCTCGGTGAACGCTTGTCGACGGCTCGATCATGATCAAACTCGTAGGACACAGAGTAAGATCTGGCAGTCGCGCGGCAAGCAATGTCATCGAAGTGGACATGGCATTGTTGTTCTCATCGAGTTCATCGATGATGGAATCAGCGTCGACCAGAACGCGAAACTCGTAAACTCCTGGAGGTAGTAGCACGACGGGCAACAGGCCGACAAGCTTGGTCTGCATGCCTGCAGGCAGCGTGATTTCGTTGCAGCTGTCATCCCCTGTGCAAGGGAAGGTTTCCCAACGCAATCCGCCTTTCACGCGGTAGGCGAATGATACATCGAATCCTAAGGCGTCCGCTCGTCCCGTGTTGCGAATCACCGTAGAAACGGTTACTGCATCCGAACGCCCGAGTTCGACAGGAGAGGGCGGATTCAGCTCGATGCTCTCGGGATGGAGCTCCGGCTTCTTCACGCCGGGGGGCAAAATCGTCAAAGTCCGCGTCATTTCGTTGTTGGCCTCATCTAGCTCGGGCAACGCGTCGTTTGGATCGACTTCGATGCGGATCTCGTGTGGCGCTGCATCTGCTATGAGGCCGAGCTGCTCAGGAGACAGAATGGCCTTGATTTCGGTATCCAGGCCTCGCCCGAGCAACGGAATGCGTACCAGCCCGAATCGGACGTGGTCCACGTAGAATGCAACGTCGACATCCTTGGCTGTTCCTTTTCCGTCATTGGCGATCGTTGCGGTGATCTCGATCTCCTCATCGAGCCGCACAACCGTCTTGCCGAACATAAGTGCTGTCGGATAGAGGTCAGGCGACAGCAGGGTCAACGCGCCGAGGATCATGTTGTTGCTCTCGTCTTGCTCAAGCACCTGGTCGTCGACGTCGACGACCACGGAGATCTCATGTGTCCCTGCGTTGAGTCCCAGCAAGAACGGATCGAGTTCCCCAATAACATCGGTTTCCCCTCCAGCAGGGAGAGCGAACAGGAACTTGCGATCGAACTCCACATCGTTCACATAGAACACGATGCTGAACGCACCCGCTGCAGTCTCCGCAGGATTCTGGATCGTTGCAGATACGTTCCATGGAAGCATGTCGTCCGAACTCTCCGGATTTGTGGGGGTATAGGAGAGACTTGCGGGTTGCAGATCAGGGAGCCCGATGCTGGACTCAACCAGTGTGAATGAGGTTTGCAGCTCATTGTTGAACTCGTCAACCTCCGGAATCTGGTTTAGCGGATCGGCGACTACGCGAATCTCGTAAATACCCAACTCCATCTCGAGTGTCGGCAAGGTGAACACGACTTCGAGCATGTCGTCTTGACTTGGCGCAAGCGTTGCGTCGTCTTCGGTGGATACCAGCATCCAACTGCCTGCACCATTCGCTGGGCGGTAGAAGAAACCCACACTGAATGACTCGGCTGGGCGTTGCCCGGTATTCATCAGCCGCGCATGGACCTCAATGTCAAGGCCTCGTGTAATCGCAGAAGGGGGATTAAGGGTTAGCATGGCAACATGCAGCTCTGCGAGCTCCTCTACCCCCTGAACGATGAGGCCGCTAAGCAGCAGCACTGCAATCGTTAGGACAGCTCCTCTCAACATCCTCCCTGCCTCCCTTTCCGGTTTGCTCTTGGTAGCATACATCATCGGCTGGATTCAAGCTTGTAGACTCCGCCATTGCTGGCGCCATAGTAGTAGATCCTGATCAGCTTTGTCCCAGTGTCGGTTTGCCTTCGCACTTCATCGACCAGCAGGTTCCCGCGGATAGACGCGCCTGCATGTGCAGTTGGGTTGACTGCGAACGCTTCGGAGCCGTCCGAATCGAGAACGTACGGCCGTCCTGCGTTGTCTCCCACGAGCAAACGCCCGGACCGCGCATCGACTGCCGGTATCGCGTGGATCCCGGAGCTTGCTTCGAAGGTCCAGAATGGCGTGCCTGTGAAGGCCAGGGAAACGACAACACCTTCGGATGTGGTCACGAAGACGGGATCGATATCGCGTTCATCGATGACCAGCGAAGTGATCCCACCGTCCAGTGTGCCTGCGACTGGATAGCGCCAGCTCATAGGCATCATCGGCCCGCTATTGGAGTACGAAGTGCACAGGCTGAGCGCGTGAACCACCCCTGCCCCGGTTCCTACGAAGATGCCCGCACTGCCGACCGCGAGTACCGTGGGCGTTCCGGAGAACGAGGATGCGGAGCAAAGCTCGTTCAGCTGCGTATCGAAGGCGCGCAGTCCGGTCGAAGCGAGCACGTAGAGCGTATCGCCGCCAGCATCGAGCGATGCATCCATCGCACCCGGGATGGACGTTTGCACCACAAGCGCCAGGGATCCGTCCAGTTTCGCGAGCTTGTCCGCGGTAAGCAGATACACTGCAGTGCTGCTATCGACGGCCAGCGCGCGCACGGCACTGCCGAAGCTCTCGGACTCGAGCAGCTGCTCACCGGATCCAAGATCAATGGCTACTGCCCGTCCGGTTGCGGTGCCCAGATACCCGATGTTGCGCATGCCAAAGATTCGGACGAAGCTGGTGACCGCTTGCCCAGTGTCGGCGACGAGCTCGGTGTTGCCGGCGCGATCTGCTTTCCAGATGCGACCGTTTGCGAATGCAGCGTAGAGCGTGCCAGACGCAGCATCCAGTTCGAGTGCGATAGGCTCTGCCGACTCCTGAAACAGCAGTTGTGTGCTGGCAAGCTGTATGCCCAGTACAGCGAATTCTTCATACAGCGCGTTGTTGGCTTCGTTCGATTCCGGCACAACACTGCCGGCGTCAACGACGATCGTAATGGCGTCATTGCCCCCTGCGAGGGATGGGATCGTGAAGGTGATCTCTTTGGATTCAAGCGGCGAGAGCTCGCGAACGGTCTCAGTGGCGCTGCCCGTGGACCAAGACGCTGAGACCACGAACTGACCCGCTGCGAGCGGTCCTTGATTGTGGATGGTAACATGCGCGAGCAGGTCCTGTCCTGAGATTGCTACACCAGATTCCGGCGCGAACCGGACGGCCGTTGGGACAAGGTCGGCCTGAAGTGCATGTGCTTGGCCCACAGCAATGGCAGCGCGAAACTCGTTGTCGGACTCGTCCGCTTCGGACACAGCTCCGTCGGCATCGATCACACCGACTATCGTATAAGTGCCCATGGGCAATGCGGTTTGAACGCTCGTCTCTGGAAGATCCCAGGTCTGCCCTGGAGCCAGTCCATCGATTCGGCGCGAAAGCAACTGATAGGTGGCACCCGTTGGCGTCACCCAAAGGAGTTTCAGATGGAACGGACCGGCCACTCCTCCTCCCGCATTGATCACAGTCATGCGGATGTCGACGCTGTCTCCTATGCCTACCACGGCATCGGGTGATATCTCCACATGCTGGAAGGAGAGATTCGGCAGCAAACCGACTCCGATACCTGGCTGTGCCGCAGCAGGGGCACCGATCGAGAAGATCGTGAACACGGCGTTGTTGTCCTCATCCTGCTCCTCAACGATTTCAATCGGGTCAACCTCGAAGCGGACGCGGTAGGAACCCTGCGGCATCCCGTGAGTTGAGAATGGGATGTTCACTGATTGAATCTCGTTGCGCTCGAGTCCGAACAGGAGCTGGCGAATGGGGTTTCCTGTGCTGTCGAGGAGGGGTTCCCCTTCTTCGAATGTCTCGTCGCAGCCTGTAGTGCATGGCAGGTATGTCGCTGTCAGATGGAAGAATCCGGAATCGATCTCCCCTGAATTCTCAACCGTTAGTGTCGCGATCGCCATCGACTCTTCAGGGATGGGCGAAGAAGGATCGAAGCGTACGCCGGACACATGAAGCTCCGCCAAGCGGGCTTCCGGAGCGTGAATCGTCAGTGGCGTACTGATGGTGTTGTTCGCCTCATCATACTCCGGGATGCGGTTGTCGGGATCGATCACCACGCGCAGATCGTAGTCTCCGGGTGGAAGGTCGCGTGTGTTGAGGAGACCCTCGACATACGTCCGCTCGCCTTCCTCAAGGCCACCCTTGCCTGCGTCGGAGTCTTGCGACCCTTGATACAGAAAGGTATCGAACCGCTCGCCGCTCAAGTAGAAAGCGGCGACAAACTCGTCTGCCGCGCGATCAGCAGTGTTGACTACAGAAGCGCGTACGGTCACGGCATCGCCTTGATAGATCTTGTTTGAGGCAAGCTCCAACGCCTGAACCTGCAGTTCGGTCCCTAGCACGGTGAATCCGACGACGAGGATGTTGTTGTCTTCATTTCGCTCGGCAACGGCTCCGCAATCAGCTGGGCCCGGAGGATCGACTTCAACCATAAGTTCATACACGCCGATCTTCTCAGGGTTGATCGTAACTTTCTTCAAGACTTCGTTCTCGCCGATTTCGTTTGACAGCGGATCATCGATGACCTTGTCCACGGGATCGTTCCACTCTGTGTCTCCGGCCAGACGATAGCGGAATCGAACAATGGGCTCCTGGCCGTCTTGCGTTGCACTCCCGCCCAAGTTGGCAACGGTAACGGTAACGTTCATGTTGTCGTCCCAGCGGAGCGGCAAGTCTTCATCGAACACGATGGACAATGGAATGAGATCCGGAAGTCCGTGCCGGGAGCTCACAACGCGTGTGGCGATCTGCAGGACGTTGTTAGACGAGTCGAGTTCGTCTGGCTGATCCTGCACATGATCGACCGATGTTGTCGGCGCGGGATAGACAACCCTTACGCGAACGGCAAGTGTGGCAGGCAATGCGTCTTCGTTGGCAATCTGAACTGACACGAAAGGGGCAGTAAGCTCGATTTGCTCGTTCCTCGGCAGACCTGGAACTCGAATCGAGGCGACAGGCTGCGTTCCCCAGTCATCCACCCCATCGTCTAGCGGCTGTGCCTCGAACACGACATGAAACGCTCCAGATGACAGCCGTCCCGTGTTCTCGATTGTGGTATGCAGCGTTGCGGTATCGCCATATAGGAGTGGGCCCGCAGGGTCCATAGAGAGTGAGACCGGATGGAGCTCCGGGCGTGCATCCGCGATCTCAATGAAGCCGATGACCAGAAGGTTGTCGATGGTGGAGTACTCGTAGCCCGCATACTCGATCCGTGCTGTTACCTGGTAGAATCCACCCAGGAGCCCGGTTGTGTCTATGGTGGCGGTTGTTGTATGCGAGCCTACCTGGAGCAGGTCTAGGGCAGGCACAACAGCATACTCCGTGATACAGGCGACCGCCTTGTCCTGGCGGCGGAGAGAAACCTCGACAATGGGATCTTCGCTCAGCGACGATGAGGTTCCATCCAGCAGCACAACCAGCGAGAGCGTGAAGCTCTCGCCGCTGTCTAGCACATCGGGTGGCAGTTCCGGCATGGGGTCGCTGCTGAATCTGAGGTTGAGCGCATCAGTTGCTTCTTGCCCGAATGCTGCGAGTGAAAAGACCAAACTCATGGCGAGAATCGCCGCGAGAACACACCCATGGACCGATGGCCTGAAGTTTTGCCTTGCCATCACACCTCCTTCGTCGCCTGCTTCCTCACATCGCCGTCGATGTGGTTATTCGCTGAAGTCTCCTACATTTAGTGCATACAGCCGTTTACCCGGTACGACCACGACAATCGTATCGGCTGGGTTGCTTGGGTTGGAAGGTGGCACCACAATTGGCTCGAGAATCAGAGAAACCTCTTCCTCCATCTTCAGGACGTAGCTCACGCTTTTCCCCCAAGTCAGTGCCCTTCGTGCAGAGAGATCCGAACCGTTGAGCGCCACCAATGACCAGTGGTTGGTCAAGGCCCCTGATGAGCCGACAATGGACTCGAACCTTGCAATGAAGAAGACGGTCTCCCGGGGCTCCCTCGTGTCGAGCATGGTCGGCGGTCGAATGTGGTCGCTGAAGAGCGTGCGAAGCGTTGTCGCCTTTGACGCAGGAAGTTCGTGGGGTTCGTCTTCGCCCCTTAGAATCAGGTTCGTTGCCTCGTTGAGCTTTTGGAATACCGGGTATGGGTCAGAGAGGTTGAACTCGTAGCTAGCAATGCCGCCGCTCTTCCCAGTGACAAACAGGATGGGATCTCCAGTATCGGAAGTGTCGGTACCTAAGGAAATGCCCACAATGTCTCCGAGCGACGACAACTCTCTTCGTCCTGCGGTTGTATCACAGCTCGTTCCAATAATGTGTGCGTTTACACCACCGCCGCTTGTCCCCCAGAACAGTACGCCGTCCAAGTGCACGATGGGCGTCGTGATCACCCGATTCGTGAAGGGTGTGCAGTACGTAACCGCATCCTCCGAGGCGATCAGCGGGGATGAATGGATCTCCGTGCCCTGTGCGTACCATATGTAGCCGTCTACGATCGCAGGTTGAGTGGTGATTCCTTGGCTGGGGATTCCGTTGAGGATGCTTCCGGTTTCCACGTCCAGCACGTAGATCCCCTTGGGCCCGGATACGACCACGACCGAAGATGAGTCCGTATCTCCCGGCTTGACAGCTTGCCCCAACTGAACGTACGTGGTGGGGCGCGCGCTAAGTCCTACATCCACGAGGTCGCCGATCGATTGCCAGCTGTTCGCTGCGTTCCCGATACCCCAGGTGTAGATGGGATCTTGACTGGCGTCCGACTTATCCACGGTGAGCGAGTAGAGGTCGACCGCGCCGGTTGCCATTCCGTAGTACAGGCGGTACTCAAAGACATTCTCGTCAAGAGAAACGGACATCGTCATCGGATCAGTCAGCGGTGTGGATGGAAGGTCGAGCGAGGCGTAGACACTCCCATCTTCCGGGTCGATGGCGTGCAATTGGTACACCGAGCTGTCCACCGTTTCCTGCGTGACGTGGAAGATAAGTTCCGAGGACTGCGCTGCCGGCTGGATCGACGGCATCACAGTAGGGACGCCGAGGCTGTTTTCCTCATCCGGCAAAGGGAACTGCCAGAGATCCAGCTCGCTGTACACCGTCGCCTTGGCGTCTTCTGATGGAAGCACAAGCTTTCGAGTCGTACCAGCCGTCGTTACATCATCAATTGCCACGCCGGGCCGAATCGAAAGCTCGATCGATAGCGGCTCCGCGGCCACAGCAGGTTGACCGAGGACTTCGAAACTAGCCATAGCTTCGTCAGCTGGCTGGTAGAACGAATCCAGAGGGTCCGTACAGAAGCGTGTGATCAACCGCATCGTCTCGCCAGGCGCGTTTCCCTCCAACCGAAGTTCCTTGATGGGAAGTGTCTTCTCCCGTTCTCCGAGAATGGCAACGACTTGCAGATCAAGAATTCCCTTGCCGATGTCGCTGAAGCGGAGGAAGGGTTGACTTGGATTGTCGCTTGCGCTACTGATGTCAATCGTTTCCCCGCCGCAGGTCAACGGCGGGAAGACGCCAATCGTGATCCCTCCGAAGCTTGTTGTGCCGACGTTGTAGAGCTTGATCGCGATCGTATCGTCTAGGCCGCCGAATTGAGATTTTCTGAAACTGCTGGTCAGTTCGCTGGTGGTGATCTCCGCGATTGCCGGGCCGAGGCCGTTGACACGGATCACAGCTTCGTCATCTTCGCTGGAGGTAAAGCTGTCCGTGTAGTCCGCCGCATTCTGTAGTGCGACAGCTGCGGTGATGATGTAGCGCCCAGGCGTGAAGCCATCTGTGGGAACAGAGATGGCCGGAAGCCGTTGCTCGCCGGGCATCAGACTGAACACCGTTTGCGATCCCAGCAGACCGTGCTCATTGGTGAGCGTCTCGGTGAAGTAGAAGTCGACACGCAAACGGCTCAACGTCTCCGAGGAGGTGTTGGCTACTACGGCACGGACATGAAGCTGATCCCCCACGATGACAATGTTGTCATCCAAATCCTGAACTGACGCATACGATTGGGCCGCGACCCGCCTGACAGAGATGTCGCGGATCTCGATCTCTCCTGCTGCTGCAACGCAAAGACCTATCCCAGCGAGAAGCAGAAGTAGGATGCCTACCGTGCGCAAACTGGGGCCATGTATCTGGATTCCGAACCCGCCTACTTCGCCCTTGCCTCGCATCGTACCTCCTCGGGTTCCCAAGAACTGAGGAGCCGAGAGCGCTCAGCTCCTCAGGGTTTCGCTAAAAGAGCCTGTTGTAGACCAGCCGGATGGTCTCGCCAAACACGGTGATCGCTTGAGGCGTGCGAACCATCCCTTCGGGTACCGGGCCGAAGTACAATGCGCCCGCAGCTTCAGCTCCAGCGTGAAGGCACACGCTTAGTTCCGCTACCCCGGCCGAGATGGCTTCATCCTTCCGGACCAGCGTCTCGCGTGTTTCGCTAAACAGCTGGTCTCTCTCATCGACTGCGCTCGGTGCATTGGCATCCAGAACCAGCGAAAGCAGACCATGCCAGCCGTCGTCCGATCTCCAACTAATCGCAGCGAGCGCCTGCTGCGTGAGATCGCCCGGTACGTCCCCAGTCGACGGGTTCTCGGCAGCAATCCGGATGAACAGACTCAACCGGCGAGCGGTTAGCACAACGCCCACAGTCTGTACAGCGCTTTCGCCACGTATTGGAGACGTCGCGAGCCACGGGTCTCCGTCGTCTGTGACCTTGGTCTCATCCACCGCCCATAACATGCCGTCGCCCAGATCAACACCGCGATCTTCGAACCACGCTGTCATGTTCTCTAAAAGCGCAGCGTGATCCTCGGCGGTTTCTGCTGCATCGACCTCTTGAACGAACTGGTGCATGAACTCCAGCAACGCTGGATCTGCCCCAACGAGTGCACTGACGAGGTTGTCCGCAACTTGCGCGCTCACACTGAGCCCCATCACCAGCAGCAGTACAGCGACGGTGAGTGCGCCCAGATTCCTCAAGACCGGGTTCCGAGCCATTCTCATCCTATGCATGATTGCTCCTCCTTCCACCATTCTAGGTATGGAGGCGTACGTTGTGAAGCCGGGTTCCGTCTCCATCCTTTGACCGACACACGTCCTTTGCGGAGTGCGCTTTGCAGTCTCATTCAACACACGTACCCGTCGCAAGGTGAGATGTTCCCAAATCGCGTAGGGATTAGCGTGGAATGACGATCAGATAGATGAAGGTCAGGGAACTCGGAGCGTGAAGGATGCGGAAAGTCGTGGGTTAGCGCAAACGCTTGCCCTCCATGTAGCCGGTGCCGATGGGTTCCCCGATCCTGTAGTAGCGGTTATCGAGCGCGTAGATGATGGGGTCAAGCCGGTTGACAGAGGCAACGGTTGGGCGGTCTCCGGCGGTCTGGACAAACGCCTCGTCAATATGACATTGCACAACCTCTGCAATGAAGATCCTGCGATGCTTGATCTCGACCGTTTCAAGTACGTGGCATTCCAACCCGACGGGGCATTCCTCAATGAGTGGGGCGTGCGAGAGCTCGCCGCCGAATACGGTGAACAACCGGCTCTTGTCTGTGTCGCGGCCGGACACCATTCCGCAGTAGTCGGTCTTCGCAAGCATCGCGGTGTTTGGGAAGTTGACACTGAACTCCCCATGGGCGTTGATCCCTTCCGTGCTGTGATGGGTGGCCGCGAGGCTGACGGCAACCAGGGCGGGGTTGATGCCCATGACCGCACAGTCGCCGACTTCAGTGAAGTTAGGTTGTCCATCCACCGTCGCCCCTAGAAGGACGATCGGGATGGGGTACACGAGCGGAATCGAGCCGAGTTTCTTCTTCGCCATATCGGGTTCCTCTTCCTCTTGGATTCCACACCATGATCTGCGGCGCCGTTGCAGTTCCGTTGCGAAGGAGTGAAAAAGCCGCCACACTGAACTAGAATCGGCCATCAAGATCGCAAGAAGGGGCTGAAATGGGGCAGTAATGGATCACACAACGGAGCGAGCAGAAGGCCGGGATTTCATCCGGCGGATTATCGAAGAAGATCTTGCTGCGGGCAAGAACGAAGGTCGGGTACACACGCGCTGGCCGCCGGAGCCCAACGGCTACATCCACATCGGGCATGCCATGAGCATTCTACTCAGCTACTCGATCGCGCAGGAATTCGGCGGCAAGTTCAATCTGCGGTTTGACGACACGAATCCCGTGTCCGAGGAAGTGGAATTTGTCGAGGCAATCCAGCGAGACGTCGCCTGGCTCGGTGCGGATTGGGAGGATCGTCTCTTCTTCGCATCCAGCTATTTCGAGCAGCTCTATGCATGGGCTGAGATTCTTATCCAGGAGGGGAAGGCCTATGTTTGCGACTTGACGCCTGAGGAAATCTCCAAGTACCGAGGGACCGCGGTGCGACAGGGCGAGCGGATGGTGACGCCGCCTGGGAAGGACAGCCCCTACCGAACCCGTTCTGTCGAAGAGAACCTCGCGTTGTTCCGCAGGATGCGCGCCGGTGAGTTTCCGGATGGGGCCAAGACGCTGCGCGCAAAGATTGACATGACACACCCCAACCTCAACATGCGCGATCCGATCATGTATCGAATCCTGCATGTCAAGCATCATCGCACCGGGGATATTTGGTGCATCTACCCGACGTACGATTGGACCCACGGGCAATCCGACGCGATCGAGGGGATTACGCACTCGCTCTGTACGCTCGAATTCGAGAACCACCGGCCTCTCTACGACTGGTATATTGACAATTTGCCGGTACCTCACCGGCCTCGGCAAATCGAGTTTGCCGCGGTGGGGATTACGCACACCGTGTTGAGCAAGCGCTACCTAAAGCAACTCGTGATGGAGAACCACGTGAATGGGTGGGATGATCCGCGCATGCCGACGATCGCCGGCTTGCGTAGACGGGGGATTACGCCCACTGCAATCCAGGCATTCGTGGCAGGGATTGGCGTAACCAAAACCGAAGGAATGATCGAGAGGGCATACCTAGATTACCACGTTCGCCAGGATCTGAACCAGACATCACCTCGAGTGATGGGCGTTTTGAATCCACTCAAAGTTGTCATCACGAACTACCCGGAGGGAGAATCCGAGACGCTAACCGCGATCAACAACCCCGAGGACGAGAGCGCCGGAACGCGAGAGGTTCCGTTCTCGCGGGAGCTCTACATCGAGCAGGACGATTTCATGGAGGATCCGCCGAAGAAGTTCTTCCGGCTGGCTCCGGGAAGAGAAGTACGCCTGAGGTATGCGTACTTCATCCAGTGCAATGAGGTCATCAAGAACGAATCAGGAATCGTCATCGAGCTTCGGTGCACCTATGATCCGGAGACGCGTGGCGGCAATGCCCCGGATGGAAGGAAGGTCAAGGCAACACTTCACTGGGTGTCTGCAGCGCATGCCTTGGATACGGAAGTGCGGCTGTACGACCATTTGTTCAAGCTGGAGAATCCATACCAGTGTCCGGATGGAGAGACATGGCTCGATCAGCTGAATCCCGATTCCCTGAAGATCCTTGACGGATGCAAGCTCGAACCCAGTGTCCGCGAAGCGGCGCCGGGGACACGTTACCAGTTTGAGCGGCTCGGGTATTTTTGCGTTGACCTTGACACGACGCCGAAACGAGTTGTGTTCAATCGCACAGTAACGCTTCGGGACACATGGGCCAAGATGAAGAAGCAGTAGTCTGGCCGACGTCCATTTGGAGCTGGCGTGTGATATGCGTTACCATAATCTCCCGATGACCTGAGGAACCAAAGGGGGCGTCGGGTGGGTGAGAAAAGCCAAGTCAACCAGCGCGCGACCCAATCGAATGGGTCGCGCTTTTTCTGGAATCGTTCGCAACTGGCGTACCGCGAAGTCACAGCCCGTTATGCCATTGTTCTTCTAGTGGGTCGGCATCTCCCGCAAGGAATCCGGCCTGGGCAATTCGTACTCGTGCGCTACACCGAGGACCCGTGTTTGCCGCGCGCCTTCTCCGTAATGTCGTCCAGTACAGAAGGGATCAAGCTGTTCGTCAAGACGGAGGGGCGGGTACGGGAGAAGTTCTCAACCAGCCCATTGGGAACGGAATTCGATGTTCGGGGTCCTTACGGCACAGCCTATGAAGACAAAGTCTCGATGGACCGCGAGTACGTCCTGGTCGGCGGCGGAAGTGGCGCGGCTCCGCTTCTCTACTTTCACGCGTCTTATCCGGATTGTGTTGCACGCACTGTGTATGGCTTCCGAACTGAGGATGCCCAGGAGTTGCTGCCGGATACGACCTTGGCCATTGAATCCCTGGGAGGGGCCAAAGCGGATGTCGAGACAGAAGCGGTTTGGCGACCAGGTCTCGGCATCATTGCCTGCGGACCGGAAGCGATGCTTCGACTGCTTGCAAGGAGATACCGCGGTCAACCGGACGTCTACGTCTCGCTCGAATCACGAATCGGGTGTGGAATCGGGACCTGTCTGGGATGCAGCATAGAGACCTCGCGCGGCATGCAGCGGATCTGTAGAGAGGGTCCGTTGTTTGCGCTTGAGGAGTTGCCATGGCTGAACTGAGAATCGAACGCCTCGGCATTACATTTCGAACCCCGATGGTGCTTGCTTCCGGACCAGCGGGACTCGGACATGAGCTTCAGGGCGAACTCGATTTCGCAAGGATCGGCGCAATCACGGCCAAGACCCTGACACCCGAGCCTTCGAAGGGCAATCCGCAGCCTCGCCTTGTCGATTGTCCTTCCGGTGCGCTGAACTCCATCGGTCTGGAGAATCCCGGGTTCGAGTCAGTCCTTGAGAACGGCCCGGACGTGCTTCCGCAGACCGGAAGCCGGTGGATTCTGAGTCTGGCTGCGAAGACGGAGACAGAGCTGGCGGAGATGGTCCATCGAGCCAACGCCTTGGAAGCCGTTGACGTCCTCGAACTCAACCTGTCGTGTCCCAATGCAGGTGAGCGCATCATCGGGGCGGATCCTGCAGCTGTCGGGAGCTTCGTACGCGCAGTGATGGATGTGGCAACTCTTCCCGTGCTCGTGAAGCTTCCGGGCGACTCGGGCGACTTCATGGCTGCAGCACAAGCTGCATTGGATCAGGGAGCGGATGGACTAACGCTCATTAACACGCTACGCGGCACACGCATTGACTGGACCCAGGGGAGACCCTTCCTGAAACGCATCTATGGCGGTCTCTGTGGTCCCGCGATTCTCCCGATTGCGCTGGCGCGTGTATACGAGGCACGCGAAGCGTTCCCGAAGGCCGTCATCGTTGGAACCGGCGGTGTTGTCAATCTGAGCGGCGTGTTGGAGATGATGATGGCTGGGGCAGATCTCGTGGGCATTGGCTTCGGGCTCATGGCCGATCCTGAGCTTCCCCAGCGGCTTGCGGATGAGCTTTCCGAGTGGCTGGCTGCATGCGGTCTCGATGCCGCCGAAGAACTCATCGGTTTGGCACACAGAGGAGGATTCGATGTTCATTGATCAGCTTTGCTCAGGGATCGCTGAAACGGGCGGACGCGTTTGCGTCGGATTGGATCCTCACATGGACAGGATCCCCTCGCAATACGGACCCGACGTAGCGGGTGTCGAGCGATTCCTGCAACACGTGATTTCGGAGACTGCCCCGCACGCTGCAGTCTACAAGCCGAATGCCGCGTTCTTCGAAGCCATGGGACCGGAGGGTCTTCGACTGCTTCGGCGCGTCATCGACAGCGTCCATCGACTCGACAGGAGCGCAATCCTCGATGCCAAACGGGGAGACATCGCTTCCACGGCTGGGGCCTATGCGCGTGCCCTGCTCGGAGAAATGGCAGCAGATGCTGTGACGGTTGTTGCCTACATGGGCGAAGAGGCAGTGGTGCCGTTCCTGGAGGCCGGAGGGTTTGCCTTTGTGGTGGCTGTTCCGTCCAATGCATCGGCACGCGCGATTATCGAGCACGGAGATCCTCCGCTCTATCTACGGATTGTGGAGATGGCTTGCACACTCTTCGAGCGCTTCCCGAAACAAGTTGGCCTCGTTGTTGGAGCGACGCAGCCTGATAAGGTGTGCCGAGTTCGAGCGGGTTGCCCCGACTTGCCGTGGCTTGTGCCGGGCCTGGGAGCACAGGGAGGGGACGCCGCGGCGTTCTTCAGCGCGCTGGAAGGAGAACAGCTCTTCGTTGCAAACGCATCGCGATCGATTCTGTTCGCTGACGATCCGGCAGCCGCAGCGTGTTCGATGAAGCACATGATCGAGGAGTTGAGACATGCCTGAGCGCGAACGCTGGATGGATCTGCTTCAGGAGACAGGGGCACTGCAAACGGGTCACTTCCTGCTGTCCTCTGGGCACCATTCCGCCCACTACGTGCAATGCGCGCGTGTGCTGGAGCACCCCGCGCATTGCGCAGCCTTGGGCCGTGCACTGGCCGGCAAACTGCCATCTGATGTCGATTGCGTGCTTGCTGCGCCACTTGGAGGGCTGTTGATTGGGTACGAGGTTGCACGTTCACTTCAGGTTCCACTGCTGTTCCCGGAACGCGACAACACAGGGGAGTATGTGCTCCGGCGTGGATTCAGGATCGAACTCGGAGCGAACGTAGGTGTTATCGAAGATGTCATCACAACCGGCCGTACGACGCGTGAACTCATGCAACTTGTGCGGGAATCGCGAGGTATCGTCCGATGCATCGGTGCCATCATCGATCGGTCGAAAGACCATCTCCTGGAGGAGACGCGGATCAACGCGTTGGTCCCGCTGAACCTGCCCACCTACCGTCCTGAAGCCTGTCCGCTCTGTGCAGCTGGGCAGCCGATCGCCAAACCGGGCAGCCGCCCGAATCCCGGAGGTGCAAAGTGAATCTTACGATTCTTGAGGAACACGGATACGCGTCGGCTTTGCTGGGGTTGTCGCTCTCGTACAATCAAGATCCAACGGGCATGCCTGCCGTTGCTCGGAGGCTTTGCTTCAAGGGGGACGGACACAACAAGTTCCTCGAATCGCTCGTTGTATGGCTCGACATGACGGCGCCGCGATATTTCTGGCAGCAGTTCGACACGTATCGGATCGGAGCGACGAAGCAGAGTGAGTCGACCATGCACACCATGACCCGTACACGTCTCAGCCAAGCGCACTTCGAGCACCCCATCCCCGACGCGCACCTTGTCCATCTGAACGAGCTTGTGGATGCGTCGGATTGGGAAGGCGTGAAGCGGGATCTTCCCGAGTCGTTCCTTCAACGCCGGATTGTGTGCACCAACTACATGACCATTCAGCGGATGGCGCGACAGCGAGAAACTCACCGCCTGTCGGAGTGGCGAACCTTCGTGCAAGCGATACTCAGACAGGCCCAACACCCCGAATTGCTCAAGGAAGGAGCAACCGAATGACGATGTACGGCGTGCTGTCCGATCGCGAGATCCGTGAGCTGGCCACTGGGAATCGACCCATGCTGGATCCGTTTGTCCCCACGCAGGAAGGCAAGCCATCATATGGATTGGGGAGCTTCGGGTACGACTTGAGGCTTGGCAAGCGGTTTCTCGTGCCGCTCGGTGGCATGAACACAGTTTTGGATCCTGTGAAGTTCCCTGAAGATCATTTTCGTGGCCTCGAAGTGGAGGATACATTCGAACTGGCGCCAAATTCCCAGGTACTCGCCGAATCGGTCGAGTGGTTCAACATGCCTGACGATGTCTGCGCCGTGTGTTGGGGAAAGAGCTCGTACGCGCGTTGCGGCCTGCTTGTGAACGTGACACCGCTGGAGCCAGGTTGGAAAGGAGTTCTGACCATTGAGCTCGCGAATGTATCTCCGCTGCCGATTCGATTGCATATCGGACAAGGGATCGCCCAGGTCGTCTTCTTCCGTGGCCGCCGCCCAGAGAGAACCTACAGCGAGAAGGAAGCAGGTGGAGGATATCAAGATCAGCAAGGTGTGACGTTGCCGAAGTAGCACGAACCGTGCAATGTCCCCGTATAATGGCCCATCGGAACGGATGAAGGGAGAATCATCATGCTTCGCTACACCGGTCTTGCCGTTGCGCTTTGTCTGCTCCTCGGAGGTCTGTGTACGGCCGCCACGGGACAATACGTGATCGTTGAAGTCGAGACCTTCGAATCCTGGGGAATCCTCCACTGGGGGACGTGGCAGGAGATGGAAGAAGAGTTGGTTTCTACACGGATTCATTCGCTCGACCCTGGAGCAGAAGCGGATCTTGAAGAACTCCAGGACGCCTGCGACGAATCCGCAGGCTCGGACTACGCCAGCGCTTGCAACGCACTTGCAAGATTCAGTTCGGTTCGCGAAGCCGAGTATGCGCTTACACCGATGCTTGGCAGAGCTTATCGGTTAAAGTTGCGCAATCTGACGGGAGCGAACCTGGGTGTGGTGGTTGCCGTCGATGGACTGAACTCCAACGGCAATGAACCTGTCGATGGCGCTGCGAGCGACAAGAAGTGGATCCTCAAACCCTTCCAGTCGGTCTACATCTCCGGTTGGCAGGTTGATGAGGACCGTGCCTTGCAGTTTGAGTTCTCGACGCCGTCGCAGTCGCATGCTGCCGATGCTTTGCAGCGGGGACAGATTGTCGTGTACGCGTACTTGTCGGATCCCTTTGCAGACGAAGGACGCAAAGGAACGGAAGCAGGTCCGATGATCGATCAGCCAACGGTCTTGATTCCGTTTGCCTCAGCTACTCCCTACCCGGTCGAGACGCTTTCATTTGACTACGCACGAGAAGGTATTGCGCTGGGCATTCAATGCCTGGAGACGGATGGCGCAGGCATCGAAGTGGTGGGCGTCATCGAAGGGACTGCGGCAGCAAGTGCCGGTCTGCGCGCCGGGGACATCATTACCTATGCCAACGCGGTACCTGTGAACTCGTGTCAAGCCCTGGCTGAGCTACTGGCGACCAAGAAACCGGGAGACCGACTGGTACTCAAGATCCATCGAACCGACCGTGTCTACCTGTTGACGATCGAACTCGAGGAATGATCGGGGGCTAGCGCGACGGCGGGCAAGGCTTTGTGGTTGCGGGGCGGAGCACGGTACCCGGATGCAGTGTGGCAGGGAGATCAGAAGCGCTGCACGAAGCTTGCGTTCTGTCAATGAGTTCGATGACTTCCAGTCGGCGTAGCGAAGCGGACTGTGGTGAGGCAAGCTCGAATCGATCCCCAACGGACACGCCGTTCTGCGAACCGACCGAGATGAGCGCGATCCCCGTATTTGGGTCAACGGCCACGATTTCGGCTGGGGCGGAGACTGGGATCGCTGTCTCCGCCTTCGAATGGAGTTGGCCACCGGCTTCCAGTGTGAGCGACACGGCGAACTCCCCCTCGGTGTCGAAGACGTGCTGGATGGATGCCCCGTGGCCTGTGGTGCCGTCTCCAAAGCTCCACTTCGTGAGCGGAGTGCCAACGGCAAGCGGCGTCTGATTCACGAAGCACACCGGGCCTCCGGCGTAGGGAATCTCCGGCCAATACGAGAACGCAGCCTCGTTGCCGACCTGCGATGTCGAGAGCAGGATTCGTGACTCCCCTTCGCCAATCATCTGTGGGATCTGGCGTTCACCACGCTCCTGCTGGACAAACGGTGGTACGGATTGTCGGGTGAACTCATGAAGCTCCCAGGCCGTGATGCGGCCGTCCGCATTCAAGTCGGCCTCGCCCTGGAGTCCCGCAAGAAGGAAGTGTGTGAATACGCCGTGCTGAAGCTGCGGGGACTCGAACGCGTCGCTGCCTTCCTCGGACGCGGACAGGATCAGCCTCCCTTCGAGCGCGAAATCGGAGAATACGTCCGGAGCTTCCGTCTCCGAGCGATGTCCTGGAGCCAGACTTCGTGAGAGCCCGCCCGAGTAGCAGCTGTCGAAGAATACTAGGACGTGTTCCGAGGCGATGCGATCCAGGAAGCGGCCGAATTCGTCATCACGCAGTGCGGTATCATCCTTTGCCGCGGCGCGTGTATCGTGAAGCACGAAGAACTCGTCTGTGCCATCTACCTCATCATTTCCGTCATCGACACCCTGGTATCCATGTCCAGAGAAGTGAAGAAGAACGAGATCATCCTGTAAGGCTTGCTGGCGCAGCCATCCGAGTGCAGCACGGACATTCACAAGGTTCGCCACGCTGGACTCGAGACCATTGGGAAGGACCTCTTGACGGTCCGTAAGCAGCCGGATCTGTTCATGAGGCACCCCTGAATCCAGCAACCACTGCGCAATGGCTCTTGCATCGTCGCTGGCATAAGACAGGTCCTCGACTTCCTCGTAGTCCGAGATTCCGATCACAACGCACCAAATGTCAGCCACTGGAACCACGGTTGGATTTTCGACAACCTGGATTGACGCCTCCACAGTTCCGCCGTGTCCCTCGGCATCCAGCAGCTCAAGCCGAACGCGATACGCTCCCGGTAGAGAGAAGCGATGTACGGGCTCCGTTTCCCGGGAGCGATGCCCGTCGCCGAAGTCCCACAGCCATGAGGCAATCTCCGCATCCCCGGGAATCGATCGATCGAGGAAGCGAACGGGATCCAAGGCCGCGGGAAGCCTCGGGCTGACATCGAAACCCGCTTGCGGCGGCTTCGGATCACTGACGTGGATCACGCGCATCACGGCATCGGTTTGACCGCTGTCATCGATGACTCGGAGCGTCACCGGCCAGGCGCCTGCAGAGAGTGGTTCAATCGAGAGAAGCGGATCGGCTCCGACATAGTCGAAGACGCCGTCGGATTGAAGATCCCACCCGTACTCCACGAGGAGTCCATCGGGATCGCGAGAGGCAAGCGCATCCAGCAAGACATGATCCCCGGTACGCAACGGGCGGAGAAGCCGCGTGCCTTCTGCAGTGGCTGCCGCCCAGACAAACGAGGCAATCGGTGTCGTTTGGGCCGGGTGCAAAACGAGAACCTGAGTTAACGTCGTCACATCCTCGTCATCGTCGGAAACCATCAAGGTCACGATGTATTCACCGGCTTCTGCATATTCATGTTCTACGGTAGCACCGATTGCAGAGGATCCATCACCGAAATCCCACCAGATCTGATCCAGTTCGCCATCCGGATCCGCCGAAGGGCTTGCATCGAAACGGATGAGTTCTCGCGCCTCGGGCTCAAGCGGGAAGTGGGTGAACTGGGGGACAGGAGGGTGGTTGCCTGGAGGAAGGGCCATGCGGGAAAGATCGACTGTGAGGGAAGCTTCCGCACGCAAGCCGTACGTTGCGTGAACCCCAAGAAGCGCGCCGACTCGCATCCAGCCAAACTCGAGAGCTCCCCGAATCTGGACGTCCTCAAGCTTCCAACGATGCATGCGCAAGCGCATCGCTACGGATGCATAGGCCTCCTCCCAAGACCCCGCTAGGATGCCGGATCCCAGCTCGTGGAGTTCGATGCGTGTCTCCCAGCCTGCAGCCCTTGCTTCAGTTGCCCATTCGGAGGCAAGCGACAAGCGTGAGACGGGCAGTACGTCAAGACTGGCGCCCGCATTCCACGAAGCACTTGGCGTGACCCAAGCGTGCCGCCAAGCCGCGCCGAACTTGCCGGGAACAAGCCGTGTAGATGCTGCATGGATGCTGAGATCGCCGATTCCCAGCCGAAGCGATTCGCGTGTCAATCTTGTGGAACCTTCGTATTCGACCCGCAACTGGGAGGAGAGTGCCCCAAGAATCATAGAGAGATCCGTCCAGCAGCTCCACCAGCTTTGCATGCCGTCCAACGCGCCGGAGATGCCGATCGTGGAAGCGTCGTCCGCCTTTGGAATGAACACCGAGATCGGAAGTTCGAACCGGCCGCCCCCGCGGATGCGGAGCGACTGCTCCAAACTGCCCGAGACTTCCAGCATCGTTGCGCCCAAGGGGAGACGCCAAGAGCCATACAATCGAGCGCCTTGTGTCGCGGAGGGATTGAAGTGCACCCCTGCGATCAGCGGCGCGCCTGAGCCGCCGAACGCAGCTGCTGAGAAGTCAATGCTTGTTGCAGAAGCGAGATTCGGATCGCCCCACTTGCCCACAACGTCAGTCAAACGGCCCGCGACAAGACACGCTGAGTCCGCACGTAGACTGAAATCTCCGGCCTCCGGATTCGCAAAGCCTGGGTGCTGAGCAGTATCGGACGGAGGGCGGGGCATCCCATCATAGTCCTGACTGCCATTTCCCCAGACGACGTTGAACTGGCTACGAAGGCTCGTCTGTGTCGCCGAGGATACGCGGATCCCAACGCCGTCATTCAGGGATACGACCGAGTGATCCAGCGAGAGCGTACCCCGCTGAAGGTCGACGCCATGGGATCCGTTTGCCGCGATGGTGACATGTTCGAGATCGACCGAACCGGATGTGTTCGCCAGGAGACCGATTCCATTGCAGCGAGCGATTTCGCAATAGGTCAACTCGATAGACGCTGTGTCTGAGATGCTTATACCCTCCGACTCGGCGTCCGAGGCGGCGCATGACACAAGGGCAACGGTTGCGCCTTCAGATAAGAGGATGGCGGTGTTGCCTCCCTGGAAGCTCGAGGTACTGCCCGTGACTGTGGTATTGCCGGCAGCTGCGAGACCTCCGAAACTTGAACCCTCGACGGTCAAACCTCTGAACGTGATCTCCGATGAACCATGGCACTCCATACCGTAGCGCGCGCAGACCGCGATGTCCGTATTCACCAAATCCAGGGCCACTGGTCCATCCACTGCGATGCCGCTGCGTGCACAGTATTGGATCGAGCAATCGATGAGAGAGGCTGCGCCGCTCTCAAGAACGATCCCATGGGCGCCGGCATCGCGGATCGAGGTGTCTCGCAAATCGATACTTGCCCCATGCGTAACGCGTAGGCCCGATTCCTCGGGATCCTCAATGGAGCAGTTCACGAGAAGGAGCGTCGTCAATGAGCCGCTGACCTGGAGCGTTGCGTCGCGGCCGCCGCGCAGGACGCAGTCGACGAGTTCCAGTTGCGAATTGTCGGCTGCAAGCGCTGGGGCTTCGAGAAGGGAGGGTGTGCGTTCGATGGTTAGCCCCTGGAGCAATACGGAGGATACGGAAGTTGCGTTGACCGTAGGGTGATAGCCGTAGCTGCTCTCAATCGTCGTGTGTTCGGCGCCGGCACCGATGATCGAGACACCTTGTTTCAGAATGATGGGCTCCGAGTAGGTTCCAGGATTCACGAAAATCGTATCGCCATAGGCGGCGAAATCTATCGCTCGTTGGATGGACTGAAAATCTCCGTTCCCGATTTGAGATACGACGAATTGCGTCGCGAGTGCAACGTGGCTAGACAGACAGAGGCACGCGATCAGGATCAGCTTCACCCGGAACCGAGAAGACATAGCGCTATTGTAGAGCTGCCGTGAGGCTGCCACAATCCGACTGCGGGTGTGGTATGATCCAACGATTGACGATGAGGGCATTCTTCTGCATACCTATTGAGCGCGAGATCTGCGAGCAGATCGGACGGATTGCATCGCGGCTTCGCGACATGACGGACATGCGCGCGAGCTGGGTCGCTCAGGCTAACTACCATGTAACCGTGCGGTTCTTGGGGGACATCGAGCCGGGCTGGATCCCCGATCTTGAGCGAATTGCGCGAGCTGCGTGCGCGGGCATCAAGCCCACTGACGGGATCGCCAACCAAGTCGGTGCGTTCCCAAAACTGGAGAATGCACGCGTCTTGTGGGTCGGGGGAGAGGCTCCGGACTCTCTTCGACAACTGGTGGTTTCCTTGGAGCAGGGGTTGGGGGCTCTCGGGTTTCCGAAGCAACGAGCGGATCGAGGATTTCACATTACACTGGCGCGCATCAAGGGGCGCCCTGATCCGTTACTCCCGCACGCCGTCGATGCGACCCGTTCGCTGACTCCATTTCGCGTATCGATTGGGGATCTTGCGTTGATGAGAAGCACGCTGACTTCGCATGGAGCCCAGTACACGCCGCTCTTCTCGCACCCCCTTGGAGGTGGGACGTGTGAAAAGGTATGAGCTCATCGAGCATACTGCAGATCTCGGAATTCACGGGTTTGGCGCATCGGTCAGCGAGGCGTTTGCCGCAGTTGCGGAAGGGATGTTCTCTATCATGGCAAGCCTCGACACAATCGACATTGTGCGGTGCCATTCGATACACGTGAAGGCTGCGTCTCTAGATACCTTGCTCGTTGAATGGCTCTCCGAGCTTCTTGCACACTGGGAGTCAACGGGCGAGATCTACCGGACGTTTGACGTGTCCATCGAGGATGTCGAGGATCACGGCTACCGACTGTCCGGAAGGATTTGCGGCGAGCCGCTGGATACGGCGAAGCACCGCTTGGGAACTGAGGTGAAGGGGATCAGCTATCTTGGACTGCGTGTGGAATCGTCGCCAGGGGCGAGTTCTGTGCGCTGCATTGTGGATGTCTAGGGAGGCGGATTGTCCAACGGCCTAACGCTGAAACAGCTTCGAGACACGGAATGGGAACTCGCTGCGATTGGCAGAATGCGTGTTCCTGGAAAGGTGATCGCTGACACCGCAACGATCGAGAGTCTGCTAGAAGATGAAGCGAACCGGTCGGAGTGGTCGGCCCTGCGGCAGATCGCGAACGTTGCTTGCCTTCCGGGTATTGTGGGCGCCTCGCTTGCCTTGCCGGATGTGCATCCAGGATACGGGTTCCCGATCGGCGGCGTGGGGGCTTTCGATCTGGCCGACGGAGTGGCTGTTGTTGGCGGCGTCGGGTTCGACATCAACTGCGGCGTGCGGATGCTGGCGACCCCATTGTCTATCGAAGATGTCGAGCCTCACCTTGATGTTCTCGGCGAATCCCTGTTTCGAGCCATTCCTGCGGGGCTTGGCGCACAAGGGGAACTCCGCCTCTCGATGAACGAACTCAACCGTCTCCTTCTTGAAGGTGCGCCCTTCCTGATCGAACGAGGGTTCGGCATCGATGAGGATGCGACCTACATGGAAGACGGGGGCTGTCTCGAGCGAGCTGATCCGGATGCCGTCAGCGATCGTGCCAAGCACCGTCAGTTCAGACAGGTCGGGACTCTCGGCTCCGGGAACCACTACGTGGAGGTGCAGTACGTCGAAGAAGTTCTCGAAGCGACAGCCGCTCGGGTCTATGGTTTGGAAAAGGGGCAGATCGTGCTGTCAATCCACACCGGTTCGAGGGCGCTCGGTCACCAGATCGGGCAAGACTATCTCAAGATCATGGCAGAGGCTGCGGCTCGATATGGGATCGATATTCCGGAGCGGGAGCTCGTCTGTGCTCCGATCACGAGCACGGAAGGCATGCAGTACCTCTCGGCCGTCGCGTGTGGAGCCAATTGCGCGTTCGGCAATCGTCAGATGATCGCACACCTTGCGCGTGAGATACTGGAAGCCGTGTTCGGGGTCAAACGGACGTCGATCCGCACGGTCTACGACATCGGGCACAACAATGCCAAGGTAGAGACTCACTGTGTGAATGGAGAGGCAAGAGCGTTGCTTGTGCATCGCAAAGGCTCTACACGCGCTTTCGGCCCGGGCAGGTCCGAGTCCCCGCAACCATACCGGGCTATCGGACATCCGATCTTCGTCGGCGGGACGATGGGAACTGCATCGTACGTGCTCCGGGGCACGGAAGACGGCATGGCCAAGGCGTTCGGTAGCGGGATCCACGGTGCTGGACGCGCACTGTCTCGCAAGAAGGCGGCAAAGCGTTTCTGGGGTGAGACGATCGCTGAAGAACTCGCGGAGAAGGGAATCCGGCTTTGGGCGCACAGCATGAGGGGTGTAGCCGAAGAGGCACCGCTTGCCTACAAGGATGTAGAGTCTGTCGTGCATGCAGCGATTTGCTCCGGCATCAATATCGCGGTGGCCCGCTTGCGGCCGATGGCGGTTGTCAAGGGCTAGTCGGATGTTGCTGAAATCGTACGCGTACCGGCGAAACTGTCGGCATAGAGAGCGATCGCCTTTGCCAGCTTCTCCGGATCGTGCTTCAGGGTCTCCTTGCCGGCCCAACGCGCCGTGCCCAGCAGATCGACTCGGAACACCTCCAAAGAGAACTCCGCACCGTCCTGTAGATCGTCCAGAACCGGAACGGCCGCTTCATCACGGTAGATGGTAAGCAAATCTACGCTTGGCGGAGCAGTATTTACGATGATCCCGTCGAATCGAGAAACCATCACGTAGTCATTGAGGGACCGCAAGTGCCCGGCCAGGGTAAGGTCATCGGTCTCACCGGGCTGGGTCATCAAATTGGCGATGAGCAACTTCTCGCCCGGCGCAGACTCGATCGCCGTTGCGATACCGTTGACGAGCAGATTCGGGATCAAGCTCGTAAACAGGCTCCCTGGGCCCAGCAGAACCAAGTCCGCCTCGGCGATTGCGCGCAAGACACGATCATAGGGTTGCACAGGGCCATCGGCCAGCGCGATTCGCCCGATCCTCCTGGGATCGGCTGCGATCTCGCTCTCACCGATGATGGAGGCACCGTCTGCCATCGTCGCGACCAGTTGCGTGTTTTGTAGGGTCGCGGGAAGCACGGTCCCGTGGGTGTTCAGGAAATGACTCATGGCTTCGATGGCTCGATCGAAGCCTCCTGTAGCTTGCTCGAGTCCGACTAGCAGAAGGTTCCCTAGCGCATGACCTGCGAGTGCGTCCGGGGAACGGAAGCGGTGCTGGAAGAATTCGGAGAGTTCCTGTTCGTCGTCTGCAAGCGCGAGAATGCAGTTTCGAGCGTCCCCGGGGGGCAGGGAATCGGCCTCGGCACGCAATCGACCGGAGCTGCCTCCGTCATCCATCACCGTAACAACTGCGGTGATGTTGGAAGTCAGCGACTTCAAGCCGCGAAGCAAGGTGGATAGCCCCGTTCCGCCGCCAAGAGCGACGATCTTCGGGCCACGTTCGAGCACGCGTTGACGGAAGATCAACTCCGAAGGCTTCTCCGCAGCGCGGGGGGCAAGGGCTCTGGCGATCGAGCGCACTAACCTCCAGAGGGAGAGCGCGAAGCCTGTAAAGCCAAGCAGCGCAAGGAGGATGGTGACAATGTAGCTCTCGAATCTCGTCAGCGGAAGGGCCTGATGGAGCATCTGGGCGATGTCCACGCCAAAGGCGTACAACACGGCGATCACGACGCAGCCCATCGAAACGAATGCGAGCATCAACCATCGTTTGATGTTCAGGCCCGGGAGCATCCAGCGGATCACCCGGCGGTAGGGAGGTCTCATTTCGGATTCCCGTTCTTGATGTTGAGTTCCAGCACGCAAGGGAAGTGTCCAAGATCGGTCCGCAGCGCGGCGCATGGATCCACGGAAAGCGTTTGGCCGGCAAGTATCGTGACGGACCCGATGGTGTCGATCAGCTCGATTCGTACAGGAGCCTCACCCGGATGTTTCCGCAGGACCGTGGCAACACCCTGTAGGTTCTCACGCGTGATGCACGTTCCGTCAAGCTTCACCGAGATCGCGAGCTTGGCACGCTGGGAGATCTCCCTAATGGGGAAGATCTCCTCCGCCACGAGGTTGATCTCGTTGTTGCGTAAGCCTGCTGTGACAAGGATTCCCACGAGTGCGTCCTCGCTGATCAACCCGTTTGACGTCTCAAGAACACGCGGGAAGAGCGTAAGTTCCACCTCACTGTGCGTATCTTCTAGCACCAAGAAAGCCATCTGGTTCCCGCGTTTCGTGTCAATCCTGCGAATGGATTTGATCCGCCCAGCGATCATCGCTGTTTGCTCCGGCGTGAGTGCCTCAATCTGATGCAACGGGTAGCAGTAGAGATCCATCTCTTGCTTGTAGACATCCAGCGGATGCCCTGTGAGGTACAATCCGAGCAGTTCGCGCTCGAAAGTCAGTAAATCCGCTGGGTTGAACTCGTCTTCGGTGATGACTGGATCTGGGAGCGCAGTCTCGGCTTCTGCGAAGAACGATCGTTGCCCGGTCAGCTGCTCTCTCCGAGCATTCTGCATCAGTTCGATCCCTTCGGCGAGGTGTCTCAAGAGGCCGCGGCGGCTGACTGCGAGGCAATCGAAAGCACCGACCTTCGTGAGGGCCTCAAGCGTTTCCCGATCGATACCCTCATCCTTGACCGCTCGACACATATCAAAGAACGAGGTAAACGGTGCCTTGCGAGCCTTCAGGATCGATTCCACCGCGCCGCTCCCCACGTGTTTCACGGCATCGAGTCCGTAGCGGATAACACCTTCTTCCACAGGCACGAACTCATGAAGACTCTCGTTAATGTCCGGCCCGAGGATCTCGATTCCCATCACGCGGCACTCATCGATATAGTCCGCGACTTTGTCTGTGTCTCCGCAAACGCTCGTCAGCAAGCTCGCCATGAAGTGTGTCGGGTAGTTGGCCTTCAAGTAGGCAGTCCAATACGAGACAAACGCGTACGCTGTCGCATGTGATTTGTTGAATCCGTACCGTGAGAACTTCTCCATGTCCTCGAACGTTTTCTCCGCGACGTTCCGCGATACCTTGTTCTCGATGCAGCCGGAGATGAATTTCTCCTTGAGACTTGCCATCAACTGCATGTTCTTCTTGCCCATTGCCTTGCGCAGCGTGTCCGCTTCAGCCAGCGTGAATCCGGCAAGTGCGCGCGCCATCAGCATGACCTGGTCCTGGTAAATGGGAAGACCGAACGTGTCTTCTAGGACGTCCTCGAGTGCAGGATGTGGGTAGGTCGTACGGCGGTTACCTTTTCTCCGTTCTACATAGTCATCCGTCATCCCGCTCTCGAGCGGCCCTGGACGGAATAGGGCGAGCAGAGCGATCAGATCCTCGAAGCGGTCTGGCTGGACCCTCCGGATGAGGTTTGTCATGCCCGATCCTTCCAGCTGGAAGATGCCGGAGGTTTTTCCGCTGCGGAGCATCTCGAAGGTCTTATGATCGTCAAACGGGATGTCCTCAAGACAGATGTCGATGTTCGCGTACTTCTTGAGCGTTGCTCTTGCAGCGTCAATCAACGTCAGGTTTCGCAGTCCAAGGAAGTCGATCTTCACCAAGCCGACGGCTTCGACGTCTCCCATGTCGAACTGGGTGACGAATTCGCCCTCTCCCAGACGCAAGAGCGGAACATAGGCATTGAGCTTGTCCGGTGCGATGACGACACCCGCGGCGTGCGTGGATGCGTTGCGTGTGAGCCCTTCGAGGCGTAGGCCGATATCGATCATCTGCTTGATCTCTGGATCGGATTGGTAGAGCGATTTCAACTCAGCGACATTCTCGGATGCTGCTTTCAGGCCCCAGCCATACGGAATGAGCTTCGCGACACGATCCGTTTCCGAGTAGGCGATACCTAGCACGCGGCCGACGTCTCGGACCACTGAACGTGCAGCCATGCGATCGAAGGTGGCAATCTGCGCGATTTTCGTCCACCACTTTTCACCGCCGTACTTGCGGCGAACATAGTCAATGACCTCATCCCGCCCCTTGATGCAGAAGTCGATATCGAAGTCCGGCAGGCTGATGCGATCCGGATTCAGAAATCGCTCGAAGATCAAGTTGTACTTCAAGGGATCGACGCTGGTGATGCCGAGGCAATAGGAAACGAGACTCCCGGCAGCCGAGCCGCGGCCCGGTCCTACGGAGATGCCGTGCTCGCGCGAATAGCGCACGAAATCCCAAACGATCAAGAAGTAGGTGCTGTACTCCATTTTTTTGATGACCGACAGCTCGAACTCCATGCGTTCTTTGATCTCCTCAGTGAGCTCGGGGTAGCGATGTTTTGCCCCCTCGTACGCAAGATCACGCAAGTAGGTGTCCGAGTCCTCTTCGTCCTCCGGGATGTCAAACGGCGGAATCATGGGGTGATCAAGCGTCAGTTCCACCTCGCATCGATCCGCGATCTTGCGAGTATTGGCAATGGCATCGGAACACTCCGGGAAAAGAGCTTCCATCTCTTCGCCTGACCGGAAGTGAAAGCCGTCGCCGTCAAAGGTCCGATGATCGGGATCGCTGAGCGTCTTGTTTGCTCGAATGTTGAGTAGGACCTCGTGTGCGAGGCGATCCTCCTCCTCGAGGTAGTGGATGTCATTCGTCGCAACGAGTGGGATCTTCAACTCGCGAGCAAGCTCGATGAGTTGACTCCGAATCTTTGCATCACGTTCCGTGCCGTGGTGTTGGACTTCGATGAAGAAGTTGCCCTTGCCGTAGATCTCCTGAAACTCCTGTGCAGCCGCTCTCGCGTCTGCTGTTCTCCCGTCCTTCAGACATCGTGGAATCTCGCCGGACTCACAGGCGGAGAGCGCAATCAATCCTTCCGCGTGCTCGCGAAGCAAGCGCTTGTCCGCACGTGGGCGGTAGTAGAAGCCTTCGGTGTGAGACCGACTCACCACCTCTAAGAGGTTCTGATAGCCGATGTTGCTTTCGGCAAGAAGGACGAGATGGTAGTAGCGCTGGCCCGAACTGGGGGAGCGATCGCGCCGATCGCCGGGAGCGACGTAGATCTCGCATCCAAGAATGGGCTTGATGTTGCGGCGCTTGGCTTGCCGATAGAACTTGATCACGCCGCTCATGACGCCGTGATCTGTGAGCGCGAGTGCATCCATGCCAAGTGCTTCGGCTTTGTCGAAGAGCTTGGCGATCTTGCAGGAGGAGTCAAGAATGCTGTACTCGGAGTGCACATGAAGGTGCACGAACGGGCTTGCCACCGCTATTCCACCTCTCTCGCCGGCTCGACGAAGATCACTTTGATCTCCCCTGGCAGAACCCAGCCAAACAGCTCTCGTGCCGCAGTTTCGATGGCATCGAGATCGTTCTGGCTGCCTAGCTGCTCCTCAAGCCCCGTGCGCGCAAGCATGGCTGCCTGAAGATCGAATCCCATCCTCTCGATCTCGCTTCGAAGCCGACCGATCTGCACGGCTCGAAGTGAGAACATGACAATCAGGAGTCCGGCGACGAGCGTTCCGCCACACAGCAGCAACAGCAAGCCGCGTGAAACGCGGCCTTGCGTGCGTGTGTGTGCCACCCGGCGCGTACGCCGCTCCCCCTTCATCATTCCCCCTGCGCCTGCGGGCTAGGGAGTGAACTGCTTCGGCCATGTCGCCATCGGCAGCTCATACTCGTCCTCGATTCTCAGCAGGCGGTTGTATTTCGCCACGCGCTCCGACCTGGAGATGGAGCCCGTCTTGATCTGACCACATCCAGTACCCACAGCGAAATCGGCAATCGTTGTGTCTTCGGTTTCGCCGGATCGATGAGAAACAACGCTCGTGTACCCGGCGAAATGTGCCATCTCCATCGTGTGGAGCGTCTCCGTTATTGTGCCAATCTGGTTCAGCTTGATCAGGATCGAGTTTGCAATACCGATCTCAATGCCGTCGCTGAGGAGCACAGGGTTGGTCACGAAGACGTCGTCTCCGACGATCTGAACGTGATCTCCAAGTTGCTGCGTCATCAGCTTCCATCCCTCTTTGTCTTCCTCTCCGACACCGTCTTCGATCGAGAAGATGGGGTAGTCCCTCACCCACCCTTTGTACACGTTGACGAGTTCATCCGCGCTGATCGATTCGACCGATCCATGCTTCGTGAATCGATACGCTCCATCGGAGTAGAAAGATGTCGCGGCACTGTCCAAAGCGATGGCGATGTCCTCGCCCGGGCGATAACCACTCCGGTCGATTGCCTCGACAAGCAATGCGAGGGCAGACTCGTTGTCCTCCAGATTCGGGGCGAATCCACCTTCATCGCCGACAGAAGTCGCAAGCCCTTTGAGTTTGAGGATTCCCTTCAGTGTGTGAAAGGTCTCCGAGCATGCGCGCACGGCTTCACGGAAGGTTGTGGCACCAACAGGAAGGAGCATGAATTCCTGGATGTCCACATTGTTGTCCGCATGCTCTCCGCCGTTCAGTACGTTCATCATGGGGATGGGCATCCGTGCTGCACGCGTGCCCGCGACATAACGGAAGAGCGGAATCCCTAGACTGTCAGCAGCTGCACGAGCAGTAGCCAGCGAAACCGCGAGGATGGCATTCGCCCCCAGACGGCTCTTGTTTTCTGTGTTGTCAAGTTCGAGCATCAGACCGTCGATCTGTGCTTGATCGAGCGCGTCGCGCCCCAGCAGGAGTGGCTCGATTTCTTCTTGGATGTTGGAGACCGCTTTCAGAACTCCCTTGCCGTGATAGCGTTGCGCATCCTCATCGCGCAACTCAAGTGCCTCGCGCTTCCCCTTGGACGCTCCAGACGGAATGGCTGCGCGGCCGAATCCGCCGTCTTCTAGGAGTACGTCTGCTTCAACGGTCGGATTGCCGCGCGAATCAATGATTTGTCGTGCTTCGATGGCTTCAATGAACATCCCAGGCTCCCCCTCCGATGGTGATGATGCCAGTATAGTGAGCGGTTCGATCCGCAGCAATGATTCCGGCGGCGGGTTTGCGCCCTGTTCGAGTGGGATCGATAATCCAGCAATCGAGAAGACAAAGGAGAAGACGATGAAGGTTTCGGAACTACGCGCTCGATATATCGAGTTCTTTGAAGCGCACGACCATTTGAGGCTGCCTAGCTCGCCCTTGGTCCCCAGCGATCCGGGCCTACTGTTCACTTCGGCCGGGATGGTGCAGTTCAAGGATTACTTCACAGGTCGCACCGCTGCTCCGCACCCGCGCGTCGTAACATGCCAAAAGTGCTTCCGCACGACTGACATTGAGAACGTCGGTAAGACCGCGTTTCATCAGACCTTCTTCGAGATGCTCGGGAACTTCTCCTTTGGTGACTACTTCAAGGAAGGTGCGATTACCCTGCAGTGGGAGTTCCTTACGAAGGTGCTGGAAGTAGATCCTGAGAGGCTTTGGGTCTCCATCTACTTTGACGATGATGAGGCCTTCAAGATCTGGCGGGATATCGTGGGTGTGCCTGCGGATCGCATTGTACGCCTCGGGAAAGAACACAACTGGTGGGGCCCCGTCGGAAACTCCGGTCCGTGTGGACCGGACTCCGAGATTCACTTCGATACCGGCATCGAGAACAGCTGTGGAGCGCCCGATTGCGAGGGCCCTGCCTGTGACTGCAACCGGTTCTCTGAAATGGGCAACCTCGTGTTCATGCAGTTTGACGCCCAAGAAGATGGCACATTGAAGCCACTCAAGCAGAAGAATATCGACACAGGGATGGGGCTCGAGCGTATCGCAGCGACGATACAAGGCGTCCCGACAACCTTCGATACGGATCTGTTCGCGCCGATCACAGACGCCATCGAGCGCGCGAGTCCGAGAACGCTGAACTCGGAGGATCGAGAGTACAGAAACTCGATCGCCGATCACGTACGAGCGATTGTGTTCTTGCTTTCCGAGGGTGTCATGCCTTCAAACGAGCGGCGTGGGTACGTGTTGCGGCGGATCCTGCGCCGGGCAATTCGAGCAGGAGAGATGCTGGAACTTGCGCCGGGTGCAATGGCTGGCTTTGTCGACCCGGTCATTGAGGCCATGGGGCGGACGTATCCCGAAATTGCGGACTCCAGGGAACTCTCCACACGGTTGATTGCTCGGGAAGAGGAGACATTCCGGCGAACCCTTCGGGAAGGAGAGCGCCGCATCTCGAAACTTGTGGAACAGCTACTTGCCGAGGATGAATCGACGATTCCAGGGGACGCAGCGTTTGAGCTGAACGATACGTATGGATTCCCACTCGAATTGACCCAGGAAATCGCGGCGGATCGGGGACTCACCGTGGACTTGGATGGGTATCATGCCGCACTGCAAGAGCAGCGTGAGCGATCCCGAGCAGCCATCGACGCGGATGCGTCGATGAAGCTTGACGATGAGGTTGCGAAAGCATGGGAGCGGAGAGCTGCAAGTGAAGAGCCGTTTGCCGGGTACGAGGCCACGGAGCGCGAGAGCATCGTCAGTGGGTTCGATGCGCAACGGGGAGTCATCGCGTTCGACCACACCCCCTTCTATGCAGAGGCCGGCGGTCAGATCACCGACATCGGAACGATCGAGAACCTCACACAAGCCGGGCATGCGAACGTCAAGTCTGTCGCGAAGAATCCGGCAGGCGTGTATCTGCACTCGATTGCAGTGGAATTCGGGAATTTCGCGGCCGGCGATCGCTGTCGACTGATCGTCGATGCCGAGCGGAGGCAGCGCATCCGGCGCAACCACACGGCAACCCATCTCCTGCACGCGGGACTGCGCAACGTCTTGGGGAGCCATGTCGCCCAAGCGGGATCACTCGTGAATGACGAGGAACTCCGATTCGATTTCTCGCACTTCGAGAAGATGACACCGGGGCAAATCGCAGCGGTCGAAGACTACGCGAACGCGGCAGTGCTTGCCGATCACGCAGTCCGCACAGAACTGCTGTCGCTGGACGATGCAACGGAGGCGGGTGCGATCGGCCTGTTTGAGGACGAATATCGCGGGAAGTCCGAGGTCCGCGTCGTGAGCGTGGGGAATGTCAGCAAGGAGCTGTGTGGCGGCACCCACGTCGCGCGCTCCGGAGAGATCGGTTTGGTCAAGATCGTATCTGAAGAGAGCATTGCGGCGGGAACGCGGAGAATTCGTGCGTTCACCGGGGATGCTGTGTTGAACTTCCTTCGCGATCAGCTTGCGTTTCGCGCGACGATCCAGGCGGAGCTTGGCGACGACCCTGAGGCCGGCATTGCTCATCTTCGTGCGCAGATCGAAACACTCTCGTCAGAACTGGAGCAGCACGTCGGCGGAAAGCTGCAATCGCTCGCATCGGAGATCAGCGAGACAGCCAAATCCGTGGGCGATGCGAGCCTTGTCGTGCATCGCGCCGATTTGCCAACAGATCAACTGAAGCAATTGGCCGATTTGATCGAGGCTCGGATTGCCCCCGCAGTAATCGTGCTGTCCGGTGAAGCGGATGGACGCCCACTGGTTGTGTGCAAGGTTACGGGATCGATCCAGGCCGTTCGCGCAGGAGACATTGTGCGAACGATGGCCAAGGCATTGGGCGGCGGCGGTGGTGGCGGACCGACATTCGCTCAGGGTGGCGGCCAGGATGCCTCGAAGATTGATGAGGTGCTCGCTTCGACAGAGAGCGAGATCATCGCGACCCTCAGCTGAGAAGAACGCCCCGCAATTGCGGGGGCGCCCCATCTGTCTTTGGCAAACAGAGTCGACTAGGTCGTCAGATTCACCGGCATGCACACGTAGAGGAATCCCTTGTCGCCTTCAGGGATGTTGTCGCCAGCGGGTTCGATCAGCGCTGCGTGCAGTGGCGCTGAAAGCCACATACCGACATTCTCACAAGTGACATGCTTGAGCGCATCGATCAGCAGACCCGCGCCGAACGCGATCGTAATACCTTGCTCGGGAACGTTCTGGAGCCGAACGCGTTCCTCGGCTTCTCCCTTGTCTCGTGACGAGGAAGAAACGAGCACAGCGCTCTCCTCTGGCGTCGCTTGCAGGGTGACCGCGCCGGAGTCCGCAGCAGCCGTGATCTGAATGCGCTGCAGCGCATCCAACAGCACCTTCCGATCGAACAGCAACGCAATTTCGTTGTTCTTCGGGATGACACGATCTACATCCGGGAACTCCTCGGCGATCGTCCGGGCCATGAACGTAACCCCGGCAGCGTGGAAGAAGAGCTGGCCTTCTCCTTTGTAGATGTCGACAGAGTCCGCGGAAAGTTGAGACAACACGCGATCGAGGTCCGTGAGAATTCCCGCGTCAATCAAGTACTCCCCTTCCTCGCGGATGTCTTCGATTCCGATCGTCTTCATTGCAAGCCGATAGCCGTCCGTAGTCACAAGACGGAGGTGATCGGACTTGAGCACAAGATTGACTCCGGTGAGGTTCACTCTCGTGGTCTGGCCGGCCTTCTTGGCCGCAAACGCCGTCTGATCCAAGCCGCGATGGAACTGATCGATGGACACGGTCGCGGTCTTTGTGGCAGGAAGCACAGCGATGTCTGGATAGTCTTCTGCAGGCAGCGTCGGCAGGTCAAAGGTGACCTCTCCGCAACGCACCTGGATCGATGTCCCATCTTCCGGCTTTGAGGTCAAGCTGATGCGCTCGTCGGGCGGAAGGTGAGATGCAATCTGGTTGAATACCTCCCCGTTGAGTACGATCGATTCATCTTCTGCCCTGTTCTCAATATCGATTTCGCAACGTACGGCGCGTTCGAGGTCCGTGGCCTGCAATCGAAGCTTGTTCCCTTCGATCTCAAGCTTGAGTCCGGCCAAGATAGGCATGCTGCTGCGCGTGCCCAATGCATGGTGCGCCAGACGAACCCCGAAGACCAAGTCGTTCTTCAGACACACAAAATCCATGAATCCTCCCCTTGTGCCCGGATCTGACGGCTTATGTTACTCGATCCGCCCTGCTGAAGGCAAAATCACAGCTCAAGATGCCGCAGGATTTCCGCCTCTATTTCCTCGATCCCCTGATCCCCGTTGATCACAATGACATGAGGAGAGTTCGCCGACATTGCAAGGTAGCCTTCCCTGACCCTCCGATGGAATTCCAGCGCCTCGATCTCGATCCGATCTTGCTCTGTCTTCTTTCGCCGAATCGCAACCTCTGCGGGCAGATCGATCAGAAATGTGATATCGGGTTGATGGTGCTGGGTGGCGGCATCGTTCAGATCGTCGATGAGTTGGAGGTCGAGCCCTCGACCGTACCCCTGATACGCGAGGCTCGACATGCGGTAGCGGGCAACGATGACCGTCTTCCCTTGTTCCAGCGCCGGGAGAATGATCTCTGCCGTGTTCTGTGCACGACTTACCATGAAGAGCAGCAATTCGGAGAACGGAAGCAGAAGCTTGTGTTCTCCCGGTTTGGAGAGCACGATGGACCTTGCGGCCTCTCCGATGCGCGTACCTCCGGGCTCTCGTGTGCTCACAATGTCGTACCCGGCGGCAATCATCCGTTTCTCCAGCAAACGGGCTTGCGTCGACTTCCCGGAGGTGTCGATGCCTTCAAACGCGATCAGCTTCCCCCGAAGATCGATGACGTTCACCCCCAAACAGCATTGCGATGATGACGAGCCCTGCACCCACTGTAATGCAGGCATCGGCAAGATTGAAGACCGGGAAGCCTCGGAACTCGAAGAAATCGAGCACGTACCCCCACAGGGCGCGATCGATCAAATTGCCGATGGCTCCAGCAAGAATTACGGAAAGCCCAAATCGCGCCAGCGTGTTCTCAACTTTCTTCGAGAACAGCATAGCAAGGATAGCGACGGAGACGAGGCTGGAAATGACGAGGAACAGCGTGCTGTTGCCCCTTAGAATGCCAAAAGCTCCTCCGTCATTGTGTACTCGGACCAGTCGAACGAAATCGCCAATCAAGGGTATTGGACGCCCAAGGCTCATCCGAGTGGCAACCCACCCTTTCGACAGACGATCCAATCCCAGAAGGGCAATCGTGAAAGCAAGGTAGAAGATGTGAGGCATGACGTCCCAGACTACTCTGCGGTTGAGGACGTTTCAAGGCATCGCGTTTCTGTGGCACACTTACGTAACATAGAGTTCGCGCAGTAAGGAGAGGGAGGCCCGATGAGACACATTCGGTTCGTGGATCCGCGGAGCGGCGAGCCGCGCACTGGAAGAATAGAAGGTGAATGGATCGGAACGCATGCGCAGAAACAGAGGCTTGAAGACGTCGAACTGCTGTCCCCATGCGTGCCGAGCAAGATTGTCTGTGTCGGGCGCAATTACGTGGACCACGCAACGGAACTTGGTAACGACGTTCCCACGCAACCGCTGCTGTTCCTGAAACCTCCCTCGGCAGTGATTGGCCCAGGTGCCGCGATTGTGCTTCCTGAGAGTGACACAGTGCACTACGAAGCAGAACTTGCTGTGGTGATCGGAAGACGGTGTCGAAACGTGAAGGCAGCGGAGTCAGCGGATGTCATCCTCGGCTACACCTGTCTGAATGACATCTCGGATCGCATGGCGCAGCAATGGGAAACCAACTGGGTACGCGCCAAAGCGTTCGACACCTCGGCACCGCTTGGCCCGGCAATTGTCAGCCCGGAGGAGCTGACGTTTCCGCTGGACATCGAACTTCGGCTGAACGGAGCGGTGCGTCAGAAGGCATCAACTGCAGACATGATCTTCTCCGTCCCGCGCTTGATCGAGACGATCACGAGCTTCATGACGTTGGAGCCCGGTGACGTGATTGCCACAGGGACACCGGCAGGGGTTGGCGCGCTCTCGGCAGGGGATCTCGTGGAAGTGGAGATCCAAGGGATTGGCACTTTGCGGAACCCAGTTCTCGGCCCAACCTTTCGCGAAACCAAACGCTCCGAATAGAATAGATACGTTATCCCAGGGAAGAGGTGTTCGAGATGAAGCGAGTAGCCATCATCGTGTGTGGCTTCATTCTGGTTTTAGCGTCGGCTCTTCTGGCCGCGGCCCAAGAGGAGGCAGCAACCCCGGAACCGTTGCCGCCCACATTGATCCTCAACGAAATTGAGCTCAATCCGGAAGGTTTCGATGCGGATAACGAATGGGTCGAGATCCTGAACGTATCTGATGCTGCGATCGATCTCGCGGGATGGCAGATCACAGCGAACTACCGAGACGACACTGTTCTGTTGATTACCGAGGAGTCTTTGCTGGTACCGCCCGGCGGGCGCTACATCTATACCTATGAAGGACTGCGCCTTCGCAACGACTCCGGAACAGTAATCCAGCTCATCAACCCTGACGGTGTGGTCGTCGACGAGACCTCACCACTCAAGGATACAGCGGATGACGAGCAGACGTGGCAGCGTTTCCCGGATGGAGGAGACCCACTGTTTCCGGACATGTGGTGGTTCCTGCCCGCGTCGCGAAACGAGTCCAACGACTAGCCCTGACTAGTCGCCGCCGCGTGCGGCGGCAGCCAGAATGGGTGGCACGGCATCGTGCACAAAAACGGTGGCGCCTTCGCCGAATCCTTTGACTCCAGGGCCGGAAGAGACGGCCCCAGAGAACGTTTCGTCCCACTCGGCGATTTGGGTGAGGAAGCTCGAAGCGGATGCACGATCTTCGATCATGTAGACGAGCACTTGAAGGCCGAATCTGAGCGTGATCGTGACCTCTTTCGTCCCCCCATGTGAGTCGATCCCGATATCGGGCATGATGAGGACAGAGACCGGGAAGGCATCGTCGGAGTTCGCATACTGTGAGAACAGGCTTGTCAAGGCGACGTTCTCGCCGAGCACTTCATAGCCGGAAATCGCACGTTCGAGCCGAGCGAGTTCCGCGAGTTCCGCATCCGGCACGCCGGTCATGTCGAACAGCTGGGCACCGGTGTCCCCAGTCAATCGGATTCCCACAGAGAGGGCCAACGGGGCGAAATAGGAGAACGTCTTCCGGAATGTCAGGGCGTTCTCCACATCCTCCAGCTCAAGTCGTGCAGCATAGTGCTTGCCAGCTTCGATGGGAACGCGAGAGGATGAGGACCAGACACGTTCGGTTGCGGGTGTTCTCCTCGATGTTCGCGCCCATGTGTCAAGGATCGTCTCGACCCCGTCTTCGATGATGAAGACCTCCCACGATGTACGGATTTGCATGTGGTCCGGCTGTGTATCGTAGGTGACACCGATGCTGAAGACAACAGACTCAATGCCCGTCTCACTGTCCGTAGCAATGCCGGTACTGCTCTCGAGTTCGGACCAACTCAACGCGAAAGCCGCCGTCCCAATGGCCAAACAGGCAAGCAGAGCACTCAGGACCTTGCGAATGTGCATGATTCCCCTCCTCCGCAGTATACATCCGTACCGTTCACGAGTTTCATGGCCATCATGTTGATCGGTCAAGAACGAAGGGCTAAGGTCTTCCGCATGACTTGCGAACCAGTCCGTCAACGCGTGCTCGTGATCTTCGATCTTGATGGGACGCTGTACGACACCGAATCCTCGTTTCTGCCCACGATGCGGGCGGTCTTCAAGCAGTACGGCGTACCCTACATTGGAGATCGCCAGGTGATGTCGATGGTGGGCGAGACGTACGCGACGTTCCTGGAGTGGCTGAGAGCCAAAGGATTTGGCGCAGAAGAGTCGGAGCTTGCCGAAGCGATTTCCGCGCTGGAACTCGACTCGATCCACGAGGATGGATGCCTGTATGACGGGGTACCTGAAACGCTGCGGTTACTCAGGGAACAAGGCTATACGCTCGCCATCTGCACCAACGGGGATCAGCCGTACACGCGAGCGATTCTCGGCAAGTTCGATCTCATTGACGTGTTTGACGCCATCAAGACACACGGGGATGCCAGGGAGAGCAAGACCGTAATGATCCGGCAGCTGCTGGAGCACTACAAGCCGCACCACGCGTTCATGATTGGAGACCGCTATCACGATTTCCTCGCTGGCGCAGCCAACGATTGCACGGTTGTGGCCGCACGTTATGGATTCGCCGATGCCAGAGAAGCAGACGGTGTCGATGCGGCGTTTCGGCAGTTCTCAGACCTGCCCGGGATCGTTCGCGATCTCGTCAAGAAGAGAGAGCAGAAAATGGCAGACCTCCCCCAGGATGCCTAGAAGGTGCTTCGGCCCACCGGACCGATCACGCGTATCGCACCTCAGCGTCTACAGGTCCCGTTGCGTCGTGATCTTGGCGATTTCCCCGTTCGAAGTTGTGAACTGGATGCTGTCCGCTCCCATGAGAACCGGAGAAAGCAACCGTAGCTGATCGTCCGAGACCTCTTGCGAGACCTTCACGCCGTCCGCCTCGAGGATCAGTGTCGCGCTCCCGCCATCCATCCCCAGTGCAATCGTGATGGATTTGCACGTCATTGCAGTCCCATTTCCGTTTGCGTCCGGCTGGAGTGTTCCGCCAATCTCTTCGACGCCGTACATAGCAAATCGAGTGTCGATGTCCGCCTCACCGTATCCGATCCTGAAGAAGCCGCTGTCGCCCCAGTCGTCGCCCCAGCTGTTCTTGCAGATCCAGCACTCTTGCTCCTCGTCGTAGCCGATACAGCAAATCGCGTGATACCCCGCGCGATCCCCGGTGACGTGCCGGTAGATACCGCTCTTGTAGTTGAAGAAGTCTCGATACACAGCCATGCAGGCGACCAGGGGGCCCTTGTCGTCCAGCCACTGTTTTCGTTTGCTTATGTTGTTGAGTTGTGTCCAGCTTCCGATCTTAAGGTGGCGATCCACTTTATCTCCGCACAGTGTGCAATGGACGTCACGTGGGACATACGGGAAGCACGCTTCATCCGAGATGCCCTTTGACTTGGCGTACTCCAGCGCGTGGGTCGGCCACCATCCCTTTGAGCACCGCTTCCCTGCACCGCAGAAGAAGAGATCCGCCTCGGAGAGGTCGAGACCCCATGCGGGATGGGTGTACTGAATTCGTGCCTGTGCCTCGATCGTTGCAACGGTGGCGAACGAGACACAGGATCCGCAACTCTCCTGATCGCGAATGGGTGCAACCCAATTGCTCCCGTTCTTGGATCGCCAATCGCTCTTCGGCGCGTACGCAACTTCTTCCGAGTCGAGAGCGATCGCCGTAGCGATCTCCTCCATCGCCGAAGGCGGAACTTCAAGTCCCAGCCGTAGGTCCTGTTCCATCGTACTCAACGCAGAAAGCGCCGTTTTCCCAGGCTCCCAGTCGTATCCAGCGGACCGAATGTTCGCCATCAATCCTTCTACTGACAATTCGTCATTCCTCTTGTTGCGCATCGCTTCACCTCGCATTCTCATTCACGCCCAGATGGGCTTCGCTCCAATACTCAAGATGCGATGGATGTCTTCCTCATGTAGAAGAGAAGACGCTGCTTCGCATGCCGTATCCATCCCTCGATAGGCAGATGAATACCGTTGATGAACCAGTATAGAAACGACACGTCATACGAGTCAAGTGAAGAACATCTGATGCCATACAACCACAGAGGAAACTTATCGGAATGTGTGCAGGAAATCGCTGCAACGCCAGTTTGCGCTGTTCCTCCAGTGTCAGGACCGAGGGATTTCGCAAATGCCACGGCCACGTCTACAGAGTCGGCAAACCGGAAAACCTGCCCGAGAATGCATCTGGCATCCGAGTTCCGGTAGGCGCTCAACTCCAACCATTTCTGTTCCACGCATTCACATCCAAGCTACCGATCCACGTTGCCCGGCGGGCCGATACGGGTGGACTGGAGGGAAGCTGCTGTGGATGATCCACGCAGCGAAGAGCTAGAATTGGAGACGCCGTCAGAGTTTCGGGCATCGGACACTGGCGAAATGCGATGCAAAACAGGCAGGACCCTGGCAATCCAGGGTCCTGCCGTGCTTTCACGAGTCTCACCAGATGGAGTCAGTCAGCTACCACTCAACCAGGAAGCCGACGACCCATTCGGTGAAGGCGCCGGTTTCGACGTTGATCGCAAGACCCATGTTGAACGTGAACTGGGCTGCAACCTGAAGCTCCATGTTGGCATCGATGAGTCCCACGTCAAACAGCTTCAAGCCACCCTCCAGGAAGTACACGCTGAGATCGAAGCTGAACGGGCCGCAGCATGCGTCGTCGTTCGTCGAAATCGTGTAGACCTCCCAATAGGGGTCATCCACCAGGTCGGCCACCGGGTCAAGCTCGGAAAGGCCGCTGAACGTCACCGCTCCAATGTCACACGTCAAGCCAATCCCGACGATCGAAATGTCGCCGATGATCAGGTTGCCAGACGTGTCCGCGGCAAAGTAAATGTCGAAGCATGAGACCACGCCAAAGTCGATGGCAGGGGTCAGCACGAGCGTCTTCGTCTGCAGCGTGAAGCAGAGTTCTGCGCCAAGCGTGATCCACGGTAGGTTCGGCAGTGCAATCTCGTCGACCTCAAAGCAGATCTCCTCGAACCCAGCACACGTGAAGAAGATACTGGCAGAGATGTCGGCACAGCAGAACGGGCATCCAACGTCGATCGTGACATCCGAGAACGGCAGATCGCAAACATCATCGCCCGGATCGATGCCGCCGAACGTGACATCCACTCCCAGCGACACATCACCTGCTACGCCCGCGACCGAGAGTCCGAGCTTGACATCGCTATCCTCGAGTACGAACTCAGTCACGAAGTCGATCCCGGCAATCGAGATGGCGGCAATGGTGGTCCAACTCTCGAAGAGAGGAAGGTCAGGATCAAGATCAAGCAAGGATGTGATCGTGAAGGCGCCCAAGATCCCTGTTGCCGAGAATCGCTGGTCAATCCACTCTGTATCGTCGAGTGTAGTCTCCGATGTGAAGACCCAATCGCCAACTCCGTAACTGACGCTACACGTCGATGTGAAGGAAATGGAATCGGCGAAGCTGGGCTGCAGAAGATCAAACATGATGTCGACGAGCCACTCTCCCCAGAACCGCACGACGAGGACCGGACACTCCACTGTGAAGAAGTCAAACTCGTAGCCCTCGAACCACTTCCCTCCTGTGAATCTCTGGCCCTTGGGCTTTTTCGGATCATAGGTGATCGGTTGCTGGATGGCACCACCGGATTGCCCTTGCATGGTATCGTGCGCAACGACTAGTGCATAGCGCCCGTCTGCGAGTTTGGAGATGCTAACAAGAGCAGCAGAGTGAATCTTGCTATCGATCTCAACATCCTGACCTGCTCTGAGTTGCGCGATTGCCTCGTCGAAGCTTGTGATCTTGCGAGTTGTGATTGGGTATCCATTCGCGCGCATGTACGCGTCCTTCAATGGGGGCCAGTCTGCGGGGGCTCCGCCTAGCTGCCAGCCGGTGGCTTTCTTCATCTCAGCGATGCTAACCTGCCACGGAGCAAGGTTCAGGTTGTATTTGCTATTGAGCCATGTGAGGCTATTCGAGACAGCTGCAGGCACACACTCGCTGCAGAGACACTCCTGGTTTGGAAACGAAGGGAGAGCAAAGAGCGTTGCCGAATCAACAACTGTGGCGCCTTCAAGAACAGATGCTGGAGGAGAGTAGGTGACAGTCTGGCCTGCGACTCCCCCGCACATGACGACCGTACGATCGTCGACGCTGGCTGCTAGATGATCGCTCGGTATGGCGTCGAGCACGTCTGTGGTGAGCAAATATGCGTAGTTGAGATTCGTCACATTGACGCCCACCGGTACACCAAGGTCGAAGAACAACGTTAGCTTCTGTGGTTCGCCTGCATGGCGAAGGCAAGGAATCGGAATGTTCCGTATACGCCAAACACCGTTGATTGCGAGATTGAAGTAAAGCACGCAGCCTACAGCTTTGGATGTGAGGGTTACCGATCCCCATGACGAGTTCAGCGTTTCCACTCCATCAAGGATGAAATCGATCTGTGCGAAGGAGAGATGCGGCAACTCATCGTTGATTGGTGGTGGTATGATGAGGGCAGGGTCGATCTCTTTCAGGACTTCTCCTCCAGCGTTCAGGAAGCGGATAGAGTACGCGTATCTGCCCGGGAGATCTCGGACCCGCAGCCCCTTTTCTCCAGGTCCTCCTCCAGGGAACGGGAAGGTATACGTCTTCGGTCTTCTTGCTGGCTCAAACGGACTTCCGTTCGCATCCTCTTTTGTGCCGCGAGGATGGAAGTCAATTGCGACCGTGGATGCTCCGAACGGAATCGAATTTCCCTCTAACGAGGCGCTTGCGAACCACGAGACCTGATCACCTGGTTCGACGATTGCAGGATTCGGTGAGATGTCAATCGTTCCGCCCGGACCTGGCAGAAGATGGATGACAACTTGACCCGCTTGTACCAGTGCGCCGCAGACAAGTACAGCGGCGAACAGTAGTAGCCCCATGCGTCTAGGATTCATTGTGTGCTACCTCCTTGTCAGTCTGGCCAAACTCCGGTACGACTAGCCAGCTCGAAAGCGGACTGCAGGAGCGTTCGGCGTCTACGAGGTAGGGGGAGTGTGCTTGCGGCGATGGACGAGGCTGCACTTTCGCCGCAGGGCATTTGTATTAGCATAAGTTGGCGCCAAACTCCAACATCCTGTTGTGCGCAGAACTGAAGGCCTCGACACGCGAGACAAGAGCAGTATACCTCATATATTAGATGAGGTCAAGAGGTTCGCTCTGAAGGTCCCATAGCCTGGAGATGATCTCTCCCTTTGGCGAGTACTGAATTCCGGGGACACTGCGCCAAACTCCTATTGTCGCCTCCCTCGAATAGAGTTGTGTGTCCCCGTGACTTCCCAGTCTTGGGACTGGATACGATCTTCGAGTTCAGCCGCGAGACACAGGGGACTGCCTGGCGCTGTGGCGCAGCACTGCTCGAGAGGGTGAGTTCCCCCACGCGGACCGGTTTGGGCAGATCTTCCAACGCCTACGCTGAACCGTCCGAGTTTAGACGAACTTGTCCCGCGACGCTGGATGAGGCTACGTGAGATCGCAGAGACTTGCAGCGAGGGCTTCAAGGTCGTCTGGCAGGTTGTACGCATTCACGGAGATGCGCAGAAGGGTGCGATCGTTCCACCAGATGGTGGGGGCTTCGATCTGGTGTTCGTCGTAGAGCTTCGTCTTGAGTCCACCCCAGTCGTCGGTTGGAATCACAAACGATGCCATCTGGGCAATCCATTCGTCTGTGTTCGGTGACAACGCTTCTTGACCGGTCGCTTCGAGCATGCGGGGGACGTATTCCCGCAGCAAGCGGGCACATTGCTGGCGGACGGATGGCCAGTTGTGCGCTTCCATGAAACGAATGGCGGCGGGTACGGCCAGGAATGCGGAAATGTCGCGCGTGCCTTGCCACTCGTGCCAATCGACGAATTGTGAGTTGCTCGGCGCTTCGGATTCCCATCCCCACGAAACCACAAGCGGTTCGACTAGGTGTTGCAGCTCGCGACGAACATGAAGAAATGCCGAACCTTTGGGTGCGAGCATCCATTTGTGGCAATTGCCGGAGTACACGTCAGCGCCCAGCTGGTCTAGGTGCAGCGGGATCTGCCCCGGCGCGTGCGCGCCGTCGATGATGGTGAGGATTTCGGCTTCGCGGGCCTTGGCAATCAAAGGTTCGATGGGAAGGATCAGCGCGGTTGGCGAAGTGATGTGGCTGAGGAACAACACACGCGTGCGCTCGGATACCCGGGACCAGATCTGATCCACAACAGCTTCTTGCGATTGGATGGGTACGGAGATCGGCGCGCGGATGTACTTCGCGCCCGCCTTCTCGCACAGGAACTTCCACGTCCGATCCAAGGCACCATACTCATGATCGGTTGACAGCACCTCGTCTCCTGGCTTCATCTTGAGCGATCTCGCGACGATGTTGAGTCCCGTGGTTGCATTGGGAACATAGACGAGGTCGTCGGCATCCGCGCCCAAGTAACGGGCAAGTGCTGCGCGTGCACCGGCCATGCGCTCAAGGAACTCTCGACCAAGGAACCGAACAGGTTGCCGCTCCAGCTCTCGCTGGATCTGCTGGTATTCCTCGAACACAGGGCGCGGACAAGCACCGAACGAGCCGTGATTCAAGAACGCGATGCCCGGCTCAAGGAGGAAATGCTCGCGGAACTTGGAGATCGTCACAGGGCCTCCGGCGCCGCAGTGGTTGAGAGCGCGTTCTTCCAGACGCGCAGTACGTTTCCCCAAAGGAGCTGCTCCATCTCCTCCCCGGTCAACTTCAGCCTCCGAATTGCGTGGGAGAAGATCTCCATTGTTGCCGGACCCTGGAAACCCTCGATGTACATATCGTCTGGCAGATCGATCGGCATTGCACGCACGTCCACATGATCCGTTCCGATCGCGACGTGCGCGGTGCCCGCTATCTCAATGACGTGTGCGATGTGATGAAGAAACTCATCCATGCTTGCGTTTTCATTCGCGGGAGACAGCCAGTGCCGTCCAGTGTGAATGCCGATGACCCCACCTGCGTCGGCGATCGCCTGGATGGCGGCATCCGAAAGGGCTCCAGGAAGGTCCGTGAGCGCTCGGCAGCTATGATGCGATGCGATGGGTGCGATGTCTGCAAGCTCTAGGATCTCGTGAAAGGCGGGCTCGTCGCCACTCAGATGCGCAAGATCGATGATCATCCCAAGACTCCTTGCTACGTGAATCAGTGTCTTGCCAATCTCGGAGAGCTTGAGATCGCTGTGCGGAGGCCCTTCCGTTCGAAATGCCTTCGAGTCGTGCCGGCCCAGCGGCTGGATCGAGCGCACACCGAGCCGAGCGAGTTCTTGCAGTGCAGCCACTGGATCGAGATCCGATGCATCCAGACAGCAATCCCAGCCTTCGATCCCCAGAAGCACGCCGGGCGTCTCCTTGCCCAACAGGTCCACATCGTAAGCGCTCTGGACGACGATCAGATCGTGTGCGGAGGCTTCGAGCCCTTTCCAGAAGCGGTGCAGACCATCCACGGTACCCAGCCAGGCCGACTCGCTCTCACGAACGGGGAACGAGATGGTGCCGCCGCTGACGAGCCCAACACCTGCAACGCCGCCCGATCCCAGGTCCGAAACGAGACGGTCGATCGCGACGCTGGGGAACACGCCAGCCTTGGTTCGTGCATGCGAGAGAAGGGCGTGATTGTGCGCGTCGACAATCACGGCAGTTTCGGCCAACAGAGGATCTCGCGCACCTTCGTGTCCAAGAAGGCGTTCGAGTGCGCGGCCTGAATCACAACAGCGGTATCGGCCCCGCGTCCGGAGCCTCCGACGCAAATCACATCTCGCCCAGCCGGGACAAGCCCGGCGTCCGCTGCCATGACGGCAATCTCTACGCAGACCTTCATCCCCTGGCCAAACATCCGTAGCGTGTGCGCAATCATCTCAGTCTGCGATGTTCCGCCGAACTTGCGTGAGATGGCACGCGCGACACCGGAGAGCGCATGAGAAGTGGTCAAGATGCGGGCTCCGCCCTCACGAATCTGCGAGGCAAGCGCCGGCTCAAGCTCAATTTGGTTGGGCTCGCGGAAGCCCATGTGATGCGAGACGCAAACGAGCTTCACGTTCTGGCTCTTCAATGCATCCACGAAGCGGGCGGCTGTGTCGCCCGTGGTCGTTGCGACAATGACATGTTGAATGTCGCCGATCTCAAGGCGTTCGAGAACACAATCAATCGTTCTTCCGGTGTTTACCGTGCCCGGTGACTCGAATTGGATGGTCATCGCGTCTCCTTCCGAACGTGAGGCTCTTGACTGCAGCCGCCGTGTTGACGGCATCCGCGCTCTAGTCTCAGCTCTACAAGCTTCCCGGAAAGGAGACTGACGAGGTTTCCCGCAGTAGTGCCAGGCTCTGACTGGTGGACGCAAATCCCGGGAGCATTGATTTGCGCGATGGCGCCCGCGCCGTTCGCCCCCACGAGCAGGGCATCCAGCACGTGGTCTTCAAAGACAGCGAGTAGTCGGCATCCGCCGTGTTCTTGCTGGGCGCTGGGATTGGCCAGAACCTCGGGCTTCCTGGACTCGGTACCAGGCGAAACGAAGCACGGAGCCGATCCGAAGTGATCAAGTGACTGGCTCTCCAAGCCGACGTTGTCCGCAGCAGGCACACATACTCTCACGCACATCACTCCCGAGGCGATGGTTGGCACAAGAGTACTTCGCAACCGGCGGCAGCATCAAGAGCTAGCCGGGACTGCGTGATATCTGCTGACACCATACTCGCAATTGGCGAGGCGAACGGAATCGCAGTACATGAACGTGTTCGTACTCCGGCTGTGCGAAGATGCGCGGGTAGTTGCGCCGACGCTTCCAGTAGGTCTTGAGGCACCAAAGCAGAATCGAGTCCTTGGAGAAGAACGACGTGCGGAATCGCTCTCGGCATCCGTTCCAGAGTTCCTCGCCGGTGATCGAGCGTCGAATCGTTCGGGCGAGCAACTGGCAAAAGACGCGAGGGAAGCTGTAGTCGAGCCAGATCACAGTATCGAGCTTCGGTACCAGCACTCTACGGACCGCGGAGTAGTTGCCGTCGACGATCCAATCGTTGCCTTGCGTCGCCGCGTCGACGAGGCCGGGCAGCTCGTCCCGAGGCGTCACTTCCCAGTTCGGCCTCCAGGAAAGGGCATCCAGCTCCACGTAGCGCAGGCCCAGCTGCTTTGCAAGCATACGCGCAGTCGTTGTCTTGCCCGAGCCTGTGGTACCGACGACGTTGATGCGGCGTCCGGGCTGCACGGCTGGGGTGTTTGACGGCATTTCTCCTCCTGTGAACGTGGAGTCTGAAGTCTGCCTGATACGCCCCACGACATCAACAAAGCGGATTGCGAGTAGTTGCCGATCCTCACAGGCTCTCTTGCTGCGCGCATGTGCGCGTTTCCCGCTGAGACTGCCTGGGTTAGCTGAAGCGTAGCGGAAACGAGCACACGAATGGCCCAAGAATGGAAATCGCGTGCCCGATCGGACACGCGACTCCACCTCCTAAGGCTGCCACACCTAGGGTGCTTCGTTCTTACGCTTCCGGCTTGGGCCGGCCGACCGGCGCCAAGTAGAGCGCAATCTCTTCATCGCCATCCACGCCAAGCAGCTTGTCGAGCGGCTCTTGCTGGTACGCAACAATGGCGCAAGTGCCCAATCCCAGCCCCTCGCAGGCGAGGTACAGGTTTTGGCAGATATGGCCGGCGGAGATCAGGATGTCCTTCAAGCTGTCGTCACCGTAGCGGTACTCCGTGCGGGGCGGCCGGGTTGACCAGACGAACGTCGCTGCACCGTTTCCGGCCCAGGGCTGACCGTTGGCAATCTCGATGAGTTGACTTCCAAGTCCCTCGGACGCCTCGTGCTCGAGCAGCAACTGGTGCTCCACGGCAAGGTAGCGATACAACCCGGGCTTAAGCCCTTCGATGTTGTGCACCGCAATGTAGGTCTCGAACGGATGCATTCCTCCCCCGGAAGGGACATTGCGTAGCGTCACGAGCCCGTCGCGCACGAAGCCACGAACGCCTTGTGTCGCCCACAAGAGGAAGGACAACTCCTCAAGGGTTATCGCTTCCTCCGAGAAGGTGCGACGGCTTTCTCGATGGGCGATTGCGTCCGAGAGCGCAACCGATGTCAGTGCGCGGCACGCCTCGTGCGATGGAAGATCGATCAGCATACCCCCACTGGGGTAGGGCTTCTGAAGCGGCGGGATCGGAAGTCCTTTGGAGAATCCGGTCTCCATCTCCGTCATCCCTTTCAACGTTTGATTCCTCAGGTACTTGCGATATTCGGCCATGGGTGCTCCTCTCTCGTGGGATTACGTGAGTAAGTAGCCATTTGCCGCGTCCAGGTTCAAACAAGAAGCGGCCCCGACGTCGCGGGGCCGCTGTGCAAAGTCCTTCGAGCTAGATCCTACTGTCGATGCGGATGCTGCCGTTGCTCGTGCGCAGCTCGAGCGTTGTTGATGCCGGCGGATTGAGGGTGGCGTTCCACTCCTTCCCCTGCGTGTCACCGACAAGCGGAAAAGTGCTCGAAATGCTTCCTGAGCTCGTCTCCGCGTCGATCGCAAGGGACGCATCGGCTTGCAGTTCGACGCGAATCCGCCCGTTGCTCGTGCGCAGTCGATGCGTGTCTCCCACGAGAATACCGGAGAACTCAATTGCTCCATTGGACGTGCGCGCATCAATCGTCGCTTCTACGTCATCGAGATCGATCTCGCCGTTGCTCGTCTCCAAGTCGAGAATTCCCTGGACGTTGTCGACACTGATCTTCCCGTTGGACGTATCGACGGTGACATCTCCGACGAGGTTGTCCAAGTCGACGGCACCATTGCTCGTGTCTAGGTTGAACGCGCCTTGGATGCCGCGCACGGTAATCGCTCCATTCGACGTATCGACTTCCACATCTGTCATGAGCGGTACCACGACCGAGAAGTCGACGCCGGAGTATCGCCGTACGTCCGGAGACTGATCGGCCGAGCGGTATTCCAAGACGACACGATCGTCTTCTTGGTGCATGTCGATCACGATTTGCTCGACACGCTCCTGGGCCTCTTCCTCGGTCGTGCCTCGGGAGCGGAGCGTGGCGACCACGGAAACCGTTGCCGTGTCTGATCCCTCAACCCGTACCTGTCCGTTGGACGTACTGATATCGAGGTTCACGAGGCCGGTGACCTCAAACGCTGCCGTCATATCGAATTCCGCGGTTTCTGTCAGTGTCGCTTCAGACGTCGGGATGCAGCCCGCGAGTGCGAGCGCACCCAGCGCCAGTATCGAAAACAACATCAAGCTTCTTCTGCTCATGAGTCCTCCCTCAGTCATTTGCCGTGTTCCCATCCTATCGTTACCAGCTCCCGCCGAGAACCTGCCATACCAGCATGGCACAGAATGCCACACCGAGGCCCTTGGACGTCCAACTCGGTGTCCCCGTCCACAATCGGTAGCCCCAATAGGCGAGCAGTCCGACGACGAGAATCCTCAATACCGTCAGGAATGCGGTTGTCATGCTTCCACCTCCTGCCAGATTCGCCCTGCAATGACAAGCATCACGATGGACAGAATCAACATTGCCCAGAACGGCTCCTGTGGGATGCCGATGTAGTTCCCTCCTGCATTGAAGAGGAACTGGAAGTTCGGGATCTCTTCCGCAATCTCATGATGCACATCTACTTCCTGCGAGATCATGAGCGCGAATTGGCTCACGAACCGCCAGCCAGGCAGTGTGTAGAAAGCCCGCACTGTCCATTCCGCGATGTAGCGGAACATGAAGGGCGAAGCCAGCACCATCACCGTACCGGGTACCCAGTTGAGCGCTGCGATTCGGTAAGCACCCGCAAACACCATCAGGAGCACGGTCCACGCCAACGTTGGCGCCACGATCATTCCGAGCAAATAGACGGGGATGCCGAGCACCATGTCGAGCACACTTCTGCCGACGAACACGACCCCCGCTTGTGCGCCTGTCCACACCGCCAACAGTCCGATGGCGACGGCGTACACGAACGCAACCGCCATGGCAAACGTATACCGAGCGGCCAAGTGTGTGTATCCCGAGGGCGGCGTCAACAGCAGCACTTGATACTGACCGCCCCGGGTCTCTCCACGAATGCGGCCGATCATGATCGCCAGGACGATGATCCCAGTGAATGCGGCCATGGAAAGCAGTCCGGCGCGAATGCCCAGCTGCTCTCCGACATCCAGGACGCGGACCTGATGCAGACCCCACCACCAGAACAGGAGCGAGCCGAGCAAAGCGACAACCCATGTGCGACTTCTGCGGTACTCCAACCACAGCAAGGTCTTGAACGCCTTCATGTGAGCACCTCCCGGAAGCCATCGACAACCGACTTGCCTTCTTCTCGTAACGCCTCCGCCTGGACGTCCAAAGCCAATCGACCGTCGCGCAGGTAGACTACGCGTTCGAACAACCCTTCGGCTTCGGCAACCTCATGGGTGGACAAGAGGATCGTCTCGTCCGTGTGCCATTCGGCGACGATTTGCTGCAGGATCTTCTCCCGCGAGATCAGATCGATGCCGGCAAGCGGTTCGTCAAGCAAGTAGAACTTGGCATTGCGTGCCAGCGCCATGGCCAGCCGCAATCGGCCTCGTTCACCCTTGGACATCGTCTTCGTCTTGCGCCTCGGAACCTCCAACGCATCCAGCAACTCGGTGAATCGTGTCGGATCATAGTCCGCATACAGATTCCGCATGAACGTGTCGGCATCCTTTGGCGTCATCCACGGCCAGAGCGCATCCGTCTCGCCCAAGAACACGATCTTCGAGCGATTCTTCCGCGGTGCGCCGTCGAACACCGTGACATGTCCAGATGTGGGGAACAGCAATCCGGCCAGCAGTTTCAGCAGCGTTGACTTGCCGCTTCCGTTCAGCCCGAGTACGCCCACAACCTCCCCTTCCGGGAAGTCGAGCGTCAGGTCTCGGATGCCTTCGTTCTTGATGTATCGCTTGGTTGCGTTTTGCAGTCTAGCCAACATCCCAAACCTCCTTCAGCGCAGCGATTGCCTCCTGAATCGTGGCATCCAGCTGCTTGCCCTCGTCTGCATAGACCGAAGCGGCCTGATGCAGCATGTTGTCCTTCATTCCTCCGACGGGAGCGTCTTCGCGTACAAACGTGCCAAGGCCTCGTCGTTTCTCGATGACGCCTTGGGCTTCGAGCTGTGCATACGCATGAACCACAGTGTTCGGATTCACGCTCAGCTTGGCGGCCAAGTCGCGCGCCGAGGGGAGTTTCTCTCCCGGCTGCAGCGCACCGCGCGCCAGCATCTGATGCACGTTCTTCGCAATCTGCTCGAAGATGGGTCCCGCGCTCATGTCAAGGCTCCAGTCCTCATTGCTCGCTGTCATCATGATGACCCCTTCTCCGTCAAGTCCCGAGTCAGCTTCGTGTATTCACACTCGCGCTCCTTCGTTGTGGCTCTGCTCCCCAGTCCGGACAGAGGGAGGGCCGCGAGCAGGCAAGACCAGGAGGGCTCGATCGCCCGCTCGCGACGCGTTGGTGTCAGCTTCTGATCAGGAATTGCGATCGCTGACTGCAGATGGATGGTTGATGATTTCGTCGTCATGGTGTGTTAGTTTACTAACACACTAACAGGATGTCAAGAGGAGGTTGGAAGGCTCTTGCGAGAAAAGGAGCCGTGCACGATTTCCAGCTCGTCATTTGCTCGAGAAGCCGAGGATTGGCGGCGACTTTCCAACTGGGCATCGACGCCTCGATGCCTTGCGCAAGATCTCCGTGCACGTGACGTAACGAGTCCAGATGGGATTGGATGATTCTTGTCATTGAATGATCAGGACCGAACCCTCTCATCAATCGTGCGCGTGCGTTGGTGGTAAGTTCGGGCCAGGGGAAAGGCTGCCCAATACCCTTCGACACATGTCGGTGTCGTGCAGTAGATAGGATGTGGTCTCCAGAGCTACAGTCGCATGCTCGGCGTGCGATGTAGCCGCCACAAGATGCGGCTGCAACAGCTTGCACTTCTCCCATGTCGCTGGGGCGTCCTAGCGGTAATCAGATTGAGGATGAAGTCTTGCGTCTTGACATCCACTGTGCGACACGCCGACAGTTCATCCATGGGATCATCTGCCTAACCGAACGATCTCGGCTATGCTTCGTTCATGAAGCTTGCATTTGCCGCGACAGTTGCTTTGGGCCTTTGCTGGATCGCACTGCTTGGCAGTCTGCCTGTCCGTGCAGCGTCAGTTGGTGTGTCTCTGAGTGAGTCTGCCTCGATCTCGGAGCGGCTTGAGGCCGCCATCGGCAGCATTGCGCCGATCTCGCAGAAGCTGATGGTGCGCAGAAGGATCGCTCAGGCAACGTTCTGTCTACCCCAGAGCATGCTTGGGTGGCTGCTCTACGGGTTCCTTCAGCTCTCGGGGAATGTCCTGGAAACGGCGGAGATGAACGAGGTCACGATTGTTGTGACAGAGGCGCGAGTAGGCGTTGCGCTGGGCGCATATATCGTGGTCCACAAATCCCTTGTAAGAGAGAACGTCTTGCGACACGAGTACGGGCATACCCTGCAGGGATACCAGCACGGCCCCTTCTACCTGCTTCTTGAGGGGTTTGTGTCGTTCGTGCAAGCGAGCATCTCGATGATTTCCCCCTCGTTCGCAGCCGACTACTACAACCGATGGCCGGAGAATGAAGCGACCGAATTGGGAGCAGGCGCTTAGAGGGATTGGGCAAGCTTTCGCTCCGGGTGTATGTGCCGCATCGCGATCTCCAGGCGGTTGCTCGAGCTTTCATACGTTCTTAGTATCCTTCTTCAAGGAGGACTCATGCCCCAAACTCGACCTGCCGTCGTGCTCAGCCTACTACTGATCGTGTGTTGCGCTCTTGGTGCCCAAGCTGCTTCCGAATACCGCGGCGTCAACATGGCGTTGGAGATGGCACACGCGGCTGAGATTCAGTACCTGGCTACGGAGTGGAATGCGAATCTCATCCGAATTTGCCTGTACATGGCCGGGGAGTGGGGCTACTTCGTGCCGTCTTCCGATGCGCCCACGGAGTTCCCTGAGTCCCATTGGGAACGTCTGGATCGGTTTCTCGACGACTGCGAGGCCAACGGCGCTCGCGTACTCATCGACTTGCATCAATGGCAAGGCTACGGGTACCTCAATGGGGTACGCGACACGCGCATGTGGGCTACTGCAGCGTACAAGGATTCGTTCGTCGAATTCTGGCGACTGATGGCACAGCGCTATGCAGACCGCGGGGATGTGATCTACGGCTACGACTTGCTGAATGAACCCCATGCCGAATACGGGGGCTCGATTCTTGCCCATCGATGGCACACGCTGGCGCAGCGCGCGATCGATGCCATTCGCGAGCACGATACCGAGCATGCGATCGTGATTGACTGTACGGATTGGGGCAACCCCTCCGGATTCAACCATCTGGAGCCGTTGGATGACGACAACATCATCTACAGCTTCCACATGTGGCTTCCCCACGAGTTTACGCACCAGGGCGTGAGCAACTCGCGATCCAATGTCGGCTATCCCTCGGCGACGTGGAATCAGGCATGGCTTCGCGAGCAATTGGCGCCCGTTCTCGCGTTCCAAGCTGAACATGATGTACCCATTCTTGCAGGCGAGATCGGCGCGACGACCAATGCAGGCAGCGTGGATCGCGCCGCGTACTTCGAAGATTGCCTGGAGCTGTTCGAGGAGTACGGGTTTGACTATGCCCAGTGGTGCTACATGGAGTGGGGCAATTGGAGCCTGGAACACGCTCGGAATCCATACCTCGGTGAAGGCCAATCCTCCTACACCGGGGACACTCGAGCGCTGGAGGTGTACTTGGACTTCCTGTCTCGCAATGTGATGACTGCGCCTGCTGATTCTGGTCCCCGTCCCCGCTGCCTGTTCGATCGACCCGGCGAGGTGCGATCTTGGGAGTACAGCGTCTTTGCCGGGGATCTCTTGTGGAAGCTCGATCATGCGTTCGAAGTCAGGCGGAATGAAGCTGAGATCACCCAGGAGGAGCTGGAGGGTCAGGATCTGCTCGTACTCGGCTCCTTGAGAGCACACTATACGTCCGCCGAGATTGAAACCATCGACGCCTTCGTGCGCAACGGCGGCGGGCTGCTTCATCACGGACCTGAAGGTGACAACGAGCTTGTGGACTGGCTGGCATCGGTTGGCCTAAGTCTGCAGCCCGAGTTCGTGCTTTCGCGACCGCATGAATGGGATGCGGGCAGCTACTTGTGTGACACGATCGCAGTACATCCGATGACGCAGGATGTGATAGCGTTTCACACCAACTGGACCGCGCATATCGCTCTGTCAGATGGTGCGACCGCCCTTGTCTGGTCACCGGACGAGTCCTGGATGGACGGGGACGGCGACCGCATGAACGATGCGAGCGAACCGCAGGGGCCGTTTGTCCTCGTCGCAGCGCAGGAGCTGGGAGCAGGGCGCATTGCTGTATTCGCAGACGATGCCTTCAATCTAACCGCGAACTACGCGATCACGCTGGGTGCTGCCATGTGGCTGATCGGGAAGTAGACGGTTGCAGCTCAGAGCGCCAATTCATACAAGTCCTTCTGCCACTTGGGCGTCATGCCGACCGATGTGTAGAGCCTGAGCGCGCCGGTGCTGTTCTCTGCATCAACGTCGAGTTCGATGCTACGGCGATTGGCTTGGTAGAAGGTGTGAAAGGCATGCTGCAGCAGTGCTTTGCCGATGCCTCGCCCGCGCCAGTCAGGGCGCACGCCGAGCGTGAAGACATAGGCCAGTTCCTCTTTGCCTGGCCAGTGCGCAGTCCCCAGGCAGGCGCCTACGGGTTCCGCGCCATCGAACGCGAGGTGCCAGAACGAAAGGTCGAGATTCGGATCGTCTGCGAGCCACTGCTCGTATCGCACAACATCGTCTTCTAGCGTGCGTGGCACATGCCCCCAGTGCTCGTGAAACGCCTCTTGGCAAACGATGGAGAGCGGAGGCAAATCTTGCTCCTGACACATCGCACGAACTGCGATGCCTGCAGGGAAACGTGGCGGTGTAGGGCAAGATGCCAAGTCAATGCGCATGCGCATGAAGTGGCGAACCAGCTTGTATCCGCGTTGGAGGAGGCACTGCGCTCTTGCTTTGTCCTCACTGGCGATCTTCTGTGCAAGAACGCTTGCAGCGGGCGGGACGAAGCGTCTATCCCGTGCACGAGCCTCCAGCCAATCCAGGAGTTTGGCCTGAATCTCAGGGGCGTGCACGGTTGGATCCAGCCAGAGCGCCGCCTGAATGGTGGGTTCCTGAGGGCGATCCTGCACGACGGCGTAGGCTGCCAGCGAGCCGTCCGGAAGCGCTGCGACGCGTGTGTCAGCCTGCAAATCGAATTGCGCCCGCTGCCAGAACAGCCTTCGCGATTCGAGATCGTGCGTAGCGGCACCTCGGAATCTTGCTTCATCGGCATTGCACAGATCGACAACGGCTTGCGCATCCCTCATGGATGCAGGTCTGAGAACGTACGACATTCGGCCTCCATGTCTTCGCGATGCGCTGTTCGTGCTACAGCGAAAGGCGCTGCGTTAGCTTCGCAATGATTGGCTTCTTCGACAAGTCTGTTTGGATCTTCGCAGCGAAGGCATCCAGGACATCGTCTTCGCCGTGAACGAGGATGAGATGCTCAGGATTGCCCTGTCGGATCCAGTCGAGCAGGATCGGCTGGTCAGCGTGGGAGGAGAATCCGTTGGTGGTCCAGACCTTGGCCCGCACGGCGATGTCCTCACCCCAGATACGGATCTTCTCTGCGCCATCGACGATGTGGCGGCCACGCGTGCCCACGGCTTGGTACCCGACAAACAGGATGCCGGAGTCCGCATGCCAGAGGTTGTGGCGGAGGTGGTGGATGATGCGCCCGCCTGTACACATGCCGCTTCCGGCAATGATGATGTTGCCACGCGAAGCGCGATTGATCTGTTTGGATTCGTCCGTGGTTTGCGTGAAGCGCAGGGGTGTGAACTTGAAGGGATTTGGATCCCCGGAGAATACGGCTTGCCCTTCCTTGTCGTAATACTCGCGGTATCTTGCGAACACCTTGGTGGTGGAGATTGCCAGTGGGCTGTCCAGGAAGATGCGACAACGGGGCAGTTCCTTGGCCTTCCAGAGGTTGAAGATCTCGTAGAGCACTTCTTGCGTTCGCTCCAACGCAAACGAGGGGATCAAGAGGTTCCCGTCGTTGGGGATCACCGCATGAATGGCACTTCGGAACTCTTCCAATGTGTCTTCCATGCTCTTGTGTGCGCGGTTTCCGTAGGTCGACTCGATCAGCATGATATCGGTCTTCGGGGGCATACAGGGGTCTTTGACGATGGGCTGATTCCGGTTGCCCAAGTCCCCACTGAACAGCACGGTTCCGTTCGATGTCTGAAGTTCAATGGCTGCAGAGCCGAGGATGTGGCCGGCGTCGTGGAAGATGGACTTCACGCCGCTGGCAAGCTCCACGGGAGTGTTGTATCCGGGAATGGGACGGAAGCGATCGACCGTACGCATGACATCGTCTATGTCGTAGAGCGGAGGTTCGGCAGTTTCGCCTCTTCGTTTTGCCTTGCGCGCACGATACTCTGCTTCCTTCATCTGCAGGCTGGCGGAGTCCACGAGGATGAGTTTGGCGATATCCGCAGTTGGAGCCGTGCAGAGGATCTTGCCTTGGAACCCCTGTTGGATTAGTAGCGGAAGCCGTCCGCAGTGATCGAGGTGGGCGTGCGAGAGCAAGGCGAAATCCACGGCCTTCGGATCGAACGGGAACGGGTCGCGATTCATGTCGCGACGCTCGCGGCCTCCTTGGAAGAGGCCGCAGTCCAGCAGGATGCGCAATCCATCAACCTCAACCAGATGACACGATCCTGTCACTGTCTCCGCTGCACCCGCAAACGTGATCTTCATGCATCCTCCCCACTCAGGTGTCGTCGTCTCATGGTACATCGGATTCGTTTTGGCATCCTCCGAAGGCTGCTCTTTGCTGCGCGCGGGCGGGTTGCTGGCGTTGATGGAAGCCATGAACGCGATTCGCGTGTGTACGCGCCGCACGTACAAGCGCAAGGAGCGTACAAATGCTTTCAACACTGAGGGATGACTACGAGGCCGTGCTGAGATCGCTACTTCAATCTCTTGTTGAATTGCGCTTCGCAGAGAAGTGCAAGGACGAAGGGCGGTGTAGGTACGTGCTCGCGACGCGAGATCGGACGATGACACTCTGCGTTCTGTTGCAGGTACGCATCCGTCCGGCAGAGATTCCATTGGTCGAGACGCGATTCGATGCGGACTGCAAACAGCGGATGATCTTCGCGGACTACGTATCGGCACGCACAGCCGAGGAGCTGCGCAGACTCAGCATCTGGTTTGCCGACACATTGGGGAATGCGTACATCGAGATTCCCGGATCCCTTCTGATCTGGACAACCGGCAATCGGCCCGCGCAGATGCCGCCTCCGAAGGGACAGTACTTCAGCACTCCAGGAGCGAGACTTCTACACTACCTGGCGAAACACGGGCCGGAGGTCAACGCGACATATCGCGAGATCCGCGCTGCGATTGGTGTCTCGATTGACAAGATCGGGAAGGTGGTCCGCGTGTTGGCGGGCAAGCGAGTTCTTCAGACCTTGGGAGCAGGTCGGATCCGGATTGTGAATGCAGAAAGCCTACTGGATCTCAGGGCCTCTGCCTACGCTGCGAAGCTTGCGCCGGCGCTGCGCATCGGAGCCTATCGAGCGGCAAACGAACACGAAGTAAGTGACATCGTGAAACGTGCGGTCGAGGCAATGGGCCAAGACGTGATTGTGGGCGCGGAAGTCGCTGCGGATGCCCTCACAGAGTATCTCAGATCGGACAACCTGAGGTTGTACCTCGTGGCTGAGCGCATCCCGGCGATCCAGGAGCGTTTGCAGCTTGCACGATCCAGAAACAGGCGTATCGAGCTTTGCTCGCTCTACTCCCAGGAACTCCGTGGTACAGCGCAATTTTACGGTGCCGTTGTGGCGGATCCTGCATTCGTATACGCAGAACTGATGGCTGGTGAACATCGGCGGCTCACCGAGACCGCCGTACGGCTTCGAGATGAACACCTCGCGTGGACCTTGCTCACCGATTGACGCCAGCCGTCCAGGCAACACTCTGCGACCTCTCCGAGCTGCTGCGCCGCGAGGACGTCCCATTCGCTGTCGTGGGCGCAACGGCCTTTCTGCTTCAGGATCGTCGCTTCGTTCGTGCGACGCGAGGTCTGGATCTCGCCTTCGCTGCGGAGGGAGGAGTGGAAGCGATCCGGGCTACGTTGCTTGCGCACGGACTCCGCGAGACCGGCACAGCGCACAGGTTTCGCACAGAGAGCGGCATGGATGTCGATGTGCTAGGATTCGACCCGGCATGGGATCCTAGGCACGAGATTCCGCAACAGCTTGGCGGAACGGTCGCCGCAGCCGGGGTTCCGGAATCGGTGACCGACGCGATCCCGTTTGATCTTGGCCAATGTGAGACACGCATCGCGCCGTTACCTTTGCTGATTGCTGTGAAGCTTGGCACTGCGATCATCCCCACACGCAGAGACGACTTGGAGGATACGCTGTGTGCGATGGTCACCTATGAGGAAACCGGCTTGAGAAGATTCGAGATCGACTACGACGCCTACGGCAACCTTCTGGTTGAGCTGAGAGGAGCGCTTGTTGCGGGGCTGGATGCTGGGAGTTGCTGTCCCATGAGAGTCTCGCTGTCGTCCTGGATGCAACGACAGCCCTATCGAGCGATCCGCGCGTGCATGAAAAGCGCATAGAGGAGCTTGAGGCTCCTGAACTGATTGACGCGTTCCGAACGGGACTCATCGATGGATCCGACGAAACCATCGTCTAGTTCCCCACGATTCGCTTCCCCATGACCGTATTGCCAAGCAGCATGACGATGAAGCCCAAACCTGCGATTCCGGCCATGACGCCGAACATGCCCTTGAATCCGATGACTGGCGTGATCGCGCCGGAGATCACGGGTCCGAACAAACCGCCGAGCCCGCGAGAGGATTCGTATAATCCAAGCATCTGTCCTTGCCGATGCTCGGGAACGCGGTCGCCGATGTGGGCGGTTGACCCCGAGTACAGGGCACTGAACGAGAAGCCGAGGCAAACATAGCCGGCAATCATGCCGGGGATATTTGCCGCGAAGACAAAGAAGAGCGGCGTGATCGCGGAGAACAAGAACCCAAGCATGAAGATTCGGCGGCGCCCTACCTTGTCGGCAAGCCAACCGAACAGGAGCAATGCGAGCACTTGGGTCGTCGTATTTGTCGCACTGATGATGCCCATAATCGCTACGGGAATCCCGACGGACTCCATGTAGACGTACAGCAACGAGAAGGTGCCGAATACAGACATCTGTCTCAAGGCAGTCGCGATGTAGAGGTCCAGCAATCCAGAGGAGAAAATGGCGCTCCATGCACCTATCTTCTCCTTGTACACCACGGGGTTCTCGCGTGGGAGAAACCAAACCGACGCAAACGCGAGCAATGGAATGATCGCGTGCAAGGTAAACGTCAGGCGAAAACCAATCGCCGCAAGCAGGACGCCCGCGAGCACGTTGCCCAGTGCGAACCCGAGAGCCCTCGATGCGTTGATGTAAGATAGATTCTTGCCTCGACGTGCAATCGTGCTTGACGCCGAAACCACGGCAATCGTAACCACGCCGGTTCCTGCGAACATGATCGAACGAATCATGGCCACCGACAGCACGACGTAGGTCGGTGGAAGTATCACAAGCACAAACAGACTCAACGACAGGCCGCCTGTGAGCATTGCGAGCAAGGGACGTCGCTTCATGTGATCGGAGACTGTTCCCCAGATCCAAGAACCCAAAAGCATTCCGATCCCATGCAGCGTTGTGGTCAAGCTAATCAGAAAGAGTGGGGTATCGAGTGATCGAAGATACAACTGGATGACGAGCCCGATCCCGCCAAGAGACGTTGCGACAAAGAGCGACGAGGCTGCCAGCGGGATAGCGCGACGCCGTCCACCGGGTTGCGGTTGCGAGATCTCATCCACAGTAGGCGACAGAGTATCTCCGCCTTCTGCTGGAATCCACGAAAACGAACCGATGTCCCAACCTCGCTACAAATATGGCTCGATCTTGTCGCGACACCGACGAGCGGATTCGCAGAGGAGCGCGCGTTCGACATCGTCCATCGGCAGCTCGAAGATGCGATCAACGCCTCGATTGCCGACCACAAAAGGCACGCCGATTGTGCCGTGAATGTCGTAGGCTTCGCCGCCAAGCGAGACTTGTCCGGACACCAAGACATCGGCGCCCTGCGTGATAGTCCTGAGAAACTCCATGGTTGCGCTGGCTGTCCCGATCACGGTTTTGGCGCCGCTGTAGTGGGTCACAAAGGGCCGTACGATCACACGGACGTCAGGTGGATACTCAGACACAACAGCATACGCTTCTTGAACCTTGCCCGACTGGATGAGTGCACGAAGCTTGGTCTGCGCCTCCGCTACGGTGTCCCAAAGCGTCTGCGCAGTCACATTTCTCCGCATGGATGCAATGGCAGCTTCCAGTTCAGCTTCCTCTTGACCGTAGACATGAACTCCGCTCCACAGCGGCACGGCAAGCGTGCCATGCTCGCCGGCCATGAATGCGTGAACTGCCTGACGGCGTACACCCAGCTCCGTGGCAATCTCCTCTCGGAAGCGGAGTGAATCGAGGAAGCTGCCCATGCCCATGACACGCTGCCTGCCGAGATGCTGAGAGAAGATGGCGACTGCCAGCTCTACGGGATTCGTGATGCAAACGACGAGCTCATGCCCCTTGCCGCTGGAGGCAATGGCGCGGGCGTAGCGATGGAAAAGCTCTGCATTTGCCTTCGCGAGTGTGTCGCGATTCATGGGGGCCTTGCCGAGTGTCGGCTTCGGTGTCGCGCCGGCGGCGATTACGTAGAGGTCTGCGCGAACATGCTTTGGGTCAAGCTCGACCTCAATTCGGGGAACGATACCCCCGTAAGCATCCGTCAGATCTGCGGCCAGGCCGAAGGTGCTACGTGCTGAGTTCCCCGCAGCGTTTCCGACAAGCACGAGACGTTGGTCGCGATCCAATAGCCGTTCGACAACGACTTGCTGCGCAATCTGCCGTCCCACATCTCCGCTTGCCCCAATGACTGCAATCTCCACTGTAGCCCCCTTCGTCGTCTCTCAAACAGAATACAGGATACGATCGCGCAGCGAGTTACCTGTGAGGGACATGTGTCGAAGTCATGGCTGCGCGGCCCGGTGCTTGGGGTGCTTACTCCTTGCTGCAGCAGTCCGGTTCCGGCGATGCCAGGCTTGTGTTCTTGAAGCCGCAGCGCCGGCTAAGGTGCGGGGAAGCAATGTACTCTCCCGCCGGGTGTTGAGGTTCAGGCATACACGTAATAACAGACGTGCCAGGCGGTATTGAACATGAACATCGCTACAACAGAGAAGTTGAACACCGCTGCGATGCGTTTCCCTTTGAAGAGGATATAGAGCGGGACTACCAGGGCAATCACACGCAGGAGAATCAGGAACGTGAGCTTCCATTCCTGGGACTGGAAAGGCGGCATGAAGACCAATGCTTGCACGAGATAGCCGACCAGCGACATTGCAATGAACACCCATGGATTGAGTCCATGAGATTCCGCCAGCTTCCAGAGGCGGACCAAGGGTCGCAGAAGAAAGGAAAACACTCCAAGCACGCGCCGCGGCGTACCGGAGGTGGTCAGCGTACCGTTGAAGAGCGTCGCAAGTCGCATCATGAATCGATTCCACCCGGTTGGTTTGGCTTTGCGGACTATACTCCAGACGGGGGAAACGCGCAATGCCCGTTTTGACGGGGCTTTCGGAAGAGTTCACAATTCCGGCCACCTTCCCTACACTGTTGACAGCACGTGAGAGGAGGCGATCCAATGCCGGTTGAGAAGCTGAAGCGTTTCCTGGACGAGCATGGAGTTAAGTTCACGGCAATCAAGCATTCGAGGGCTTGTACTGCACAGGAGATTGCCGAGATGGCCCACATTCCGGGCAAGGAGCTTGCGAAGACCGTCATGGTCAATATCTCTGGTGAGCTTGCCATGGCCATCATCCCTGCATCGCATCTTGTGGACTTCAAGTGTCTTACGAGCATCGCAGGCGCCGAGGCAACGCTTGCGGATGAAGGAGACTTTGTCGAGCTATTCCCCAATTGCGATGTCGGTGCGATGCCGCCATTCGGCAACCTGTACAATCTTGAGGTCTATGTGGCGGAGGCGCTCTCAGAAGATGAGCACATCGCGTTCTCTGCCGGCTCGCATGCCGAGATCATCCGATTGCGCTACAAGGACTTTGAACGGTTGGTCAATCCGGTTCTCGGTCGCTTCTCCTATCGATATCCGTAGCGACAGTCAGAATGGACTATTCCGTCAGCGCTCTTGCCAACTCCCTGGATAGCCCGCCGTGCGTGTTCGGCAGCATGCTGACGTCTGTGCATAGGGGGAAGATCCAAACTCCTCGATTGTCAAGCTGCACATAGTTGGCAAAACGGGGGAAACTCTGCTTGATGAGATCTGCATTCCCGTCAACGGGTCCGGCACAGGAGACGAGGAGCGCAGCCCGCTTGCTCTCCACAAACGACTGATGCTCCGGCGTCATGTATCCTCGGACGAGGCACATCGAGCGATCGAGGAGCACCTTGAGCTGCGAGGCGTACGACCACATGTACATCGGGGTCGCATAGAGAATCGCATCCGTCTCCAGCATCTTGCGGAAGACCTCCTGTGCGTCATCCATGAGCACGCAGCCGGGCTCGTTTTCGGACTCGGCGCACGCATAGCAGGATTTGCATCCGGAAATCGACATCCCGCCGATGTGCAGGCGGCTGATCTCGTGTCCCCACTCCGTCAAGGCGCGTTCGGTCCAGTCAAGTAGTCGCTCAGTATTCCCGTTTGCGCGGGGACTGGCCAGCAACGTGAGTACTTTCATTTCGCCTCCTTGATGATCACCTTTCGATCTGCTGCTGTTTCCATTCTAGTGCACGATTGAGAAGTGCGCTGACATGTGCTGACTTGTATGCCACGTACCCTTTCGGATCGGTCCGGTGTGCTTCCGACGCTGCGCGCTTCACGGCTCCATACGCTTCGATCTCCTTGGGATGCGATCGAAGGTAGTCCCGGAATGCGAGGTGTTCGAGGACTTGCGTGGCCCCGGCTGCAAATGCGTGTACATGATGCGTCCGCGCGTCTCCTCCCTTTGGGAAGTAACGGCGTCCCGGGATCCCGAATTCTCCGCGCGGCTCGTAGCCCAATGATCGCATGGAGGCATTGAGCGCGTCCAGTGCATCGAGATCCGTAACCTCGAGCAGCATGTCGATGACGGGCTTGGCCGCGAGGCCGGGTACCGCTGTGCTGCCGATATGATGGACACGAACCAAGATTTCACCAAGTGCCTTGCGAAGTGCAGCAGTTTCCTTCTCGTATTCGACCGGCCAGTCTGGGCAGTAGTCGATGACATTCATTAGTCTGGTCACGGCGGCCTCCCTACCACAACAAGGCCATTCTACTCGCTACGCGGCGCTACGCCTTGGAAGCCCTGAGAGCATAGATCGGTCACGAACATGTGCCCTGGCGCGTGGGTAATCATGAGCGGTAGATCGCTTGTCGTTGCGACAGCCTGTGCTGTGACACCGCATGCCCAGAACAGCGGGATGTCACCCGCTTGAATCACAGGTGGATCTCCGAAATCCGGGGACTCCAGATCGACGCCAAGAGCCTCAGGTTTGCCGATCGAAATGGGACCACCGTGCGCAAGCGGAAGCGCATCTGTCAGTGCGCAGACACGGGCGACATCATCGGGATGGATCGGCCGCATGGATACCACCAGGGGCCCACGCAGCCTGCCGGCAGATTGAAGACGGCGATTCGTGATGTACATCGGCACGTTTCGACCTGACGTCATGTGCTGAACGCGGATCCCCGCCTGCACCAAAACGCCGTCGAACGTGAAGCTACACCCCAACAGGAAGGCAACCCAATCTGGCTGCCAGATGCGCAGCAGTTCGGTTCTCTCCTCGACAAGGTTGCCACAGCGGTAGACCCGATACCGGGGCAGGTCGGTTCGCAGGTCTGCATTCGCCGCGGTGCGTTCCGGGATTGCCGACCCCCGAACCATGCGCTCGAGCAGAGGAAGCGGCCTAGGATTGCGCGCGCAGAGCTTCGCAAAATCACAAGCGACGTCAGCAGGAAGCACCACGAGATTCGCTTGAACGAATCCAGGAGCAAGCGGCGCAGTCGGACTGCGCCAGCGGCCGGACCGAATGCATTCGCGAGCTTCTTGCCCCGTTCTCGGCCATCTGGTCATGCGTCGATCCTAGAGCGCCTTCTCATACCAGACGACATCGAACGTTTTGCCGTGCTTGCTGCCGATCCCATGAAGTCGGCCACAGCGACTGAATCCCCTTCTCTCGTGAAAGGCGAGACTGGCTGGATTCTCCGATGACACATGCGCAAGTAGCTGATGGATCCCCGCTTCCCGCGCTGCGTCTTCCAGCGCAGCAAGCAGCCTTGTGCCTAACCCTTGGCCCACTGCGTTTGGGTCGAGGAAGTACGTGACAAACGCGGTCTCTCGGAACGTTTGCCATGGGCTGTAGGGCCGGAGCAATCCGAAGCCTTGCAGTTGATCTTCCTTGCCAATCACTGCAATTGCGCCGAGCGGCGTGCTTTGCTCAAGAAGCCCCCGAATGAATCCCTCTGAAACCGTCTCCTCTGTGTACGCGGCGAAGGAATGCGCGACGTAGTGATTGAAGATCCGATGCATCGCGGGCACATCGTTCAGTGTCAGCACGCGCAGGCGAGCGGATGCTTTCATTCGTCAATCTCCTGCGTCACATAGACAGTCTGAATCTCGCCCAGGACGATCTGGTGCAGGTCGATGTCTTGGTAGAACTTGCGAACCCTATCATCAGCAAGATCCGATGATTCGAGTTGGCTTCGAGCGAGAATCCTGCACTCGTAGTGCAGACCGCACTGGCCGAGGATGGGCGTGTCCACATGCTGTGCCTGCTGCAGATCGAACCCGCAGGCATCGGCTTTGTCAAGATCTCTCCCCGATTTCGTCCCGCAGAGCATCAGTTCCTCCGTTAGCTCCCCGAGACGTGGCACGTTGACGGTGAAGGAGGATGCTTGTTGGAGACACAGGTGCGTGTAGCGGCTTGTGCGCACGAAGGCCGAGAAGATGGGCTTGCCCCAGACGATGCCAACCTGTCCCCAGCCAATCGTCATCGGATTCGCGCCGCCACTCGGGGTGTTCACGACGATGAATACGCCGTTGCCGGCGAACGACTTGCCTAGCCATTCTATGCTTTCTTCCCATTGGATGAAGCGACTCATGAGACCTCCCCACGTTACGTTGACGGATGGAGCAATCGATGTCGCGAGATGATACTCGATGACCTTGAGTGTGCGAACGGCCGCGTGCTCCTTCGAGGCTTGCGGTGCGATGTGCCGATCGGCTATCGTCGCCCTCGAGTAGAGGTGACACGATGCCAGAGGAATCCTCGCTGCAAAGCTCCAACGTACTCGATGAATACAGCGCGCAGACGATCCCTGTCCACGTGGATCTGGATGTCAAGCAGACAGTGCTCGAGCTTTCTGAGGCCGAAGCACTGCTTCGCACTGCACGATCGATCGCATTGGGGCCGTGTACTTGCCGGCAGACTGAACAGAACTGCGATGCCCCCATCGATACCTGCCTCAACCTTGATGCCACAGCAGATCTTGCGGTTGAGGAAATCGAGGGTTTCCGGTATGTCAATGTGGAAATTGCGCTGGACGTACTTCGCGCATCCCACAAGGCCGGGCTTGTGCACCTTGCCTTCCGGAGGCCAGGAACGAAGGTCACGGAGTTTTGCTCTTGCTGTTCCTGTTGCTGCTGGTTTCTGACGAGGCTGGGCAAAGCTGCGGATCCGGAGGCACTGAGCCCTTCCACCTTTGTCGCATCGCATCGCGTGGATCGGTGTATTGCCTGCGGGGCGTGCGTCTCCAAGTGCGCGTTCGGCGCGTGGCAGTGCCCTGAGGAGGGAGCAAAGCCCGAGCTTGATCGCTCTAAGTGTATGGGTTGCGGGGTTTGCGTCACGGCATGTCCGTCCGGTGCTATCGCCTTCGATCCGCGTGCGAAGGACTAGGCTTTTGCCTTGCCACTGCTTTGGGGTTTGATGGAGAGGATCTCGCGCCGTTCCGTTCCCTGAACCCTTTGCAGTGCATAGCGAGTGATCACCGTAGAGACGCCGCGAAGGCGTAGGGTCCGAACATACGCGAGTACGCGCGCACGATCGCCATGCATCAAATCTTTCAAGGCCCAGCCGACACCCTTTCGAACGAGATTATCGAGATCCCAGACCAACCGCTCGCAAGCCTCGAGCCCTGGATCTGTAAACTTCCCCGAAGCGCCGATCTTGCGCGCAAAGACAACGACGCTCGCTCTTCGCATCCAGCGCAGATCATCGTCAGCCCATGCCTGAAGCATCGCAAGCAAGTGCTCCGGAAAGCGAAGAAGCAATGGCTGGAGGACTTCGATGCAGAAGAGATCCGTGATCGACCAGCCCTTGAACGCACGCACGGCGCAGTCGAGCAGCTTGCGGTCGAGTACGCTCCAATGCTTGACCGTCTGGCTAAGAAGGCAACCTCCGAGGTGTGCGGCCTCATCGCTCCCTTGAGCGAGCAGTTGGAGCACAATCTGATCTTGGGCACGTCTTGAGAGCCCCCCGAATGCCCGCGCCGCCTGCTTGGCAATCCGGCGTACGTCGGGCGTCGGAACCCCGTAGTGCCAATACTCATCAGCCAGTGCAGCTTGCGCGGGACGTTTCGCAAGCGCCTCCAGTTGCGCAATCAACCTCAACGAATCAAGCATGTCGCGATCCTCTCCATAGGCATCTTACTAGAGGGCGGCATGCCTGCTAGAATGGCTTCGGAGGGCTATGATTCGATCAATTGGGATCCGGCGGTGCGTGTTCGTCGCCTGTCTGCTGCTGGTCGGCACTGTAGATTCCATGTGTGGACTTGCTGAGAGCGTCCCGCTCGTTCTCCTCTATGGCTTCCAACCCGTTCCCGGATTTCGCGCGATGCAGCTCTGGGAGGATGTCGCAGAAGCTCTCTCCGGAACGAGGATGACGAACGCTAAGCGTCTCGTACTCAGCGAAAATCACGCCATCCTCCATCTCCCTGCAGCGAACGATGCCCACCGCACGGTCTTCATCAGCGACTATGCGCTCACCTACGAGCCGACCGTCCGCAGTCTGTTCTTCTACACGCAACGATTCGCAGAAGAGATCGAGTACCTCTCCACGCATTTCAATCAGGAACGATTCGACGTAGTCGGTCATTCGACAGGCGGCCTGATTGCACGAGCATATGCGGAGATTGAGGACTTCTCTGTGGTGCTTGAGAACGGGGATTTCGAGGATTACGGCATCAAGTATGGTGGTGCGTTCCGGACGATTATCACCCTGGCAACTCCGCATCACGGCGCGGACCTAGCCGTGCTCGGCCAGTGGTTCAGTACGCTCTCGCGTCAACTTGCTCCGGGGAGCAGATTCCTAAGGCTGCTGAACGCCGACCGTTGGATCGAGGGCAAATTGACGTCTCTGAATCCAGATATCCGGTATGTATCGCTTGCTGCGCAGACATGTGTCGGCTGCGGAATCCGGCGGGACGAAACCGGCTGCTTGAAGGAGTGCGTGGAAGCCGGACTTCGTTGGCAGGGATCGGATCTTGTCATCATGATGGCCTCGGCCTATCTTCCGGAGGCAGAGAACACAGCCTTGATCGGTCTCGATCATGTTTCGATGCACACGCATTCGCTCGTGGCGGATGCGATTGATCGGATTCTGAGTGGCGAGACACTGCCTGCTGCACTGTTTGGGACCGAGGAGCTTCGTACCGCGGTACCGTCAAATCTCTAGAGCAAGCTGAACCGTGAGAGTGGCCAGACTCTCAAGTATGGAACGCCGATGATCCTTCGATCGCGTACGAATCCCCAGTAGCGAGAGTCAAGTGAGTTGGCAGAGTTATCTCCCAGCATGAAATAGTGGTCTCTCGGAACGAGCGTTGGCTCCACACCGTACTGGAGACCTGGGGCATTTGAGATGTACTCACGATCGAACCGTTCGCCTTCGAGCGGCTGCCCATCCACATAGATGTCACCGTCACGAATCTGGACGGTCTGACCCCCGACTGCAACAAGCCGCTTGACATAGCGCGTGTACTTCTCGCGGAACCTCACGCCCAAGTCCTCGATGGAAGGGGTATCCGCTGATTTTGGGCCGAGCCGGTACGTACTCCCCTCAGCTGTGATGAGGATGACTTCCTCTCCGATCGCCAACGCATCGAACGCATCGCGGATGTTGTCCTCTGTATAGATATCCACCAACCCGAGGTTTCCACGGTACTGATCGGCTGCAACGTATTCCCCAGCTACCATGCCCGCACGATCAGCGATCGAACCTTCCACCACGGATGCGACCAGCACCGCACGTGGCTGACGAAACACAACGATGTCACCCGGCTTGGGATGCCTGAAGTAGTAGGTGATGCGATCGACAAAGAAGCTGTCTGCTCGAAGCAGGCTGCGGTCTCCGTTGATCGTCGGCCACATCGAGTCCGTCGGAACATGCATGCGCACCGTGATGAAGGCCATGATGAGCGCTGCAAGTGCACCAGCGACAACAAGGACCTCGAGCCACTCGAGAACCTCACGCATAAATCGGCCTGGCCGGTATCCCCATTTGCCCAGGAGCCGGATGATCCGAGCAGGTTTCCGCTGCTTCTTCGCACCCTTGCGCTTCGCCACGACGACCTCCTGCCGATGTTGTTGGCACGGATTATACGGAGATCGGCGATGAACTCGAACCCGCGCAGCAAGGTGCTGTGTGCATTTGGATGTCTCCGAGTAGCATTTCCTCCACAGCATCTGCAACGCGCGCGGCGCTGAACGGGCAATCTGCGTCCTGGCTTTGCCAGCGGACGCGCTACCGGCAGCGAACGATCCTCATCGCTGTGTCGAATCGGGAATCGCCGGGGCCCACCCTATGTTGCTGCGATGTGGAGATCTACATCGCTCCGAAATGCGTCAACGGCCAGACGCGCAGATACGGGACCCCGACGATGTCTTTGTCGTCGACGAAGCCCCAGAAGCGAGAGTCGAACGAATTCGCGGAGTTGTCGCCCAGCATGAAGTAGTGGTCTTCCGGCACCACAGTGGGTTCGACGCCATACTGATACTGGAAGCTGTTCGAGTAGTAGGGTCGCTCGAAAAGCTCGCCTTCGAGCCTCTCGCCGTCCACATAGAGATCGCCACCTCGGATCTGAATCGTCTGGCCTTCAATGGCGATCAGGCGCTTGACGTAGAGCATGTGTTTCTCGCGGATGGAGATCCCGAGATCCTCCAGGGTGCTCTGATCTTCCGATTTCACTCCCAAGTTGTAAGCGTTTCCTTCAAGGGTCGTGAGCAAGATCGGTTCTCCGCTGGGCACTGCCGCGATCGCATCGATCAGATTGCTCCCGGTATAGATCGAGGTGCGCCCGATGTAGGCAGCTCTTGTCCCCTCTGCAATGGTTTCACCTGGCTTCATGCCGGCTTCTTCCGCCTGTGATCCCGCTTCGATCTTCCTGACGAGCAGTGCGCGGGGGTGGCGGAAGACAACGATATTCCCCGGCTTCGGATCCCGAAAGTAGTAAGTAATGCGGTCGACAAAGAAGGAGTGCCCCTTGCCGATGGTCGGAATCATCGACCCGGTGGGAACGTGCATTCGAACCGTTACGAACGTCATGATCAAGGCAGCCATTGCCCCGGCAACGGCGAAGACTTCAATCCATTCCAGGACCTCGCGCATGACGCGGCCAGGTTTGTACCCGAACCGCCATACAAGCCGAAGAATGACTGCGGGTTTCTTCTCCCTCTTCTTCCGTTTACGCCACATGCAATCCTCCTGCAGATCCTCGAAGGTCCAAGGAGTGTACACGAATGCATCGGCGGCCTGCATGTGTTGTGCCCAGTTCCTCGCGGCTCTATACTCATTTCAAGGTATGTCAGGTCACGGCCATCCAGCCTTGTTGGACGGCCGTTTCGTTTTGGAGGGGACATGATTGCACGGATTGCCGTTGTCAGCGGGTATCTATTGCTGCTCCTTTGCATTGGAGTCGTCGCAAGACGAAGGTCCAAGCGAGGCTTGGCGGACTACTTCCTCGCATCCCGATCTCTGTCTCCACTCGTACTCTTTCTCACCATGGCGGCGACCAACTTCAGCGCGTTCACGGTGTTTGGCTTCTCAGGCGCAGGGTGGCGCATGGGGTATTCGTTCTACCCGATCATGGCCTTCGGCACAGGATTCATGGCCCTGACGTTTGTGCTCATCGGCGAGCCCATTCGCAGGCTGGGCGAGCAACATGGCATCATCACGCCTCCCGAGGCCGTGTACAAGCTTTCCAGAAGTCGGGGCTTGCAGCTCCTGTTCCTCGGCGTGATGGCCGTATTCACTCTGCCGTACCTTGCAATGCAGCCGATGGCGGCCGGCTACGCGCTTCAGACGTTGCTGGGCATCCCATACTTCGCGGGAGCAGCACTCATGACGTGCGTGATGCTCCTGTACACCTACTTGGGCGGATTCCGCGGCGTTGCCTGGACAGATGTACTGCAAGGCGGCATGCTGATCTCTCTCCTGGTTGTTGCCTTGAGGTACATCGCAGGGCCCTTTGGCGGGCTCACGGCTGCCAATCAAGCTGCTGCAGCGGCCGTGCCTGAGCTGTTCTCGCGGCCGGGCCTCGGTGGTGCAATGACTCCAGGAATCTGGTTTGGATACATGCTGCTCTGGTTTTTGTGCGATCCGATGTTTCCGCAGCTTTTCCAGCGTTTCTACGCCGCTCGGGATGCAAGGTCGCTTCGACGAACCCTGACGCTCTATCCTTTACTGACCGGGTTCCTGTTCCTACTTCCGGTGTCGATCGGTGTCATCGGCCGGTTGGCCGTTTCAGAGCTTCCGGCCGGCATGGCGTCGGACCAGATCCTTCCGCTCTTGCTGAATCGATATGCACCGCCATGGATCGAGGCGCTCGTGCTTGTGGCTGCACTTGCGGCGCTCATGTCAACGCTCGATTCTCAGCTCCTCACGCTCTCGTCGATGATCACACGGGATCTGATTGAGCCGGGCATCGAGCGGTATCTGATCCGAAGGCGTTCGACCTGGGGTCACGATTATGCACAGACTTGGGTCGGCAAGGCCGTGGTCACGGTCCTCGCGTTTGCGGGTTTGGCCATTGCATGGAAGCCGCCCGCCTCGTTCCTCGAAATCGCGACCGAGACGTTCACTGGCCTTGCCGTTCTGTTCCCAACGGTCATCGCGTTACTGTATTGGAGACGCGTGACCGCTGCAGGTGCGATCACATCGATCCTCGTAGGCGAAGCGCTTGTCGTTGGGTATCACTTCGGATGGCTTCCAACCCTTGGAACGCTACCCGTCATTCCGGTGATCGCGGGAACGATCGTTGTGCTTGTGGCCGTCTCGCTCCTTGCGCCGCGCTCTCGTGCACAGCCAAGTCCCGTTCGCCTCTTCGAGCAGCGATGGAAGCGCTGGGCATGGGTGGCGACGTTTGCAGCGCTGTTTGCTGCAGCCAATGACTTCTGGGATTGGGGAGATAGCCAATTGGGATGGCTTGGCTACCCGCAGTGGCTGTGGCGATCCACTGGGCTCTGCGTGCTCGCTGCAGTAGCATTCACGATGTTTGGACGCCATGCAGGAGCCAAGTCGAAGCGCTGACTGGTCCCTTCTTGCGCTCGCTAGAAGCTCCCACCTTCCATCAATGGGGGCTCGATGCGAATGTCCGCGTTGACGTCTGAGATCTCCATTGACCACGTGACGGAGCCACGGGCGCCATCTTCGTCCACGCCCGTAGCAGAGAACGCGTACTTCACCGGATAGCCAGCTTCCGCGATCCAGACATCTCCGGCAGCATCGGTCAGATCTCCCTCCCAGTAACTGCCCCACGCGCTGTAGGTCGAGGTGTAGTGCTGAGAAGGGATCCCGTTCACGCTTTCGTTCCCAACATAGGTGGAGTGGGCTTCGATCTCTCCGAAAAACCCTCCCCAGACCACGGACGGAGCGAACACAAGGACTGCCTGACTCATTGCGTTGGCCACGCGCAATGGTACGGATTCCCAACCTTCATCACTCAAGATCCAAGCTTCGTTATCGATTTGGACGAGCTCGAGCCGCTCCGCTTCGTCGAGATTCTCCCAGACGAAGTGCTGTGCATCCGGACCCGCGATGGCTCCAGAGAGCTCAATCGAACCGGACTCAACCTCGTTACCGTCTTCGCCGACAAAAAGGAAGCTCGTGACGAAGCGATAGCTCTCCAATGCAGACAGCGCGGCGGAGGCGCCGGCAAAGACACCCTCTAGGCTTGGCAGCTCGACATCCACGTCGAGTTCCAATGCCATCGTATCGGCCTCGGTTTCCGGTGGAAGATCCACACGGACCTCGGTCGGCGCAGCCTCATCTTCTGGCTCGGATGCAGGCTCCGAAACAGTGACCGAATCATCCGTTTGGACAACCTCTGTCTGTTCGTTCGATGTGCAAGAAGCGATCACCAGACAGCAACCCAACATCATCAATATCGCAACCCATCCTCTTTGCATGCATCCCTCCTTTGCCACACTTCCCTGGCGTACCGCCCAAGCGTAGAGCGAGCGCACGCTGCAGCCAAACACTGGGAGGCTAGCATCCCTTCTCTGTCTTCTCCTCCAGCTCCTGCCAGCGTGTATACAACCTGGCAACCTGCGCTTCCGCCTCCTGGCATGCCGGGAACAAGTCCCGAAGCTTCTCGTGATCTCCGGCTTCATTCGCCTGATCGAGCGCTGTGCGCAACTCGGACAACTCTGCTTCGGCCTCGAGAATTGCCGCTTCCATGTTTGCCAATTCCTTCTTCTCGTGGTAGGTTAATCCAGCCGCAGGTTCTTTCCTCTGTCCCGATAGCCGAGATTCGGATGGAGCCGGCGATGCTTCCTTGCGCCTGACAGACGCCCGGTCCGCCTCCAGCCATTGGGCGACGCTTCCATAGCGTCCCCACCGGCCACCTTCATGCAGTCCGATGATGTCGGTACATACACGGTCAAGCATGTGCCGGTCGTGCGTGATCAGTACAACGGCACCGGGGAATTCGATGAGCGCATCCTCCAGCACCTCGATCGATTGGATGTCGAGATCGTTTGTGGGTTCGTCCAGCATCAGGACATCGGCTGGCGCACGCATCATCTGTGCCATCAGTACGCGAGCCTTCTCACCGCCGGAGAGCTCTCCAACCGGCATCACAAGCTGCTCGACGCGGAAACCGAACCGCCTTGCCCAGGCGGCAACGTGCATGGGCCGACCGAGATAGGAGACCGTGTCCCCTTGGGGAGCCAGCGCAACGCGAAGCCTCTGCTCGTTGTCGAGCTGTGTCCGCTGCTGATCGAATATCGCAACGCGCAGGTCCACGGCATGCTTTGTCGTCCCGCGGTCGGGCTCCAACTGCTGGCCAAGTACGCGAAGCAGGGTGGTCTTGCCGCTGGCGTTGTTGCCCGCAATGCCCAGCCGCGTGCCACGAAGCACATGCGTTTCCAGGTCGTGGAAAAGCTTGCGCCCCCCCAGCGTCTTGCTGATGCCGCGTGCGGTGATCAGATCCTGTGTTCTTCGTCCGCTGGCATTGAAGTCAAGCCGCAATTCGTCCGGCCCCTGGGCGTGTTGCTTGGCTTCGTTGAGCTGTTCGATCTTTCGGTGCGCCTCATCGACTCGATACCCCGCTTTGCTCGAGCGCGCCTTCGGCCCCCTACGTAGCCACTCGACCTCCCGACGGACCGCATTTGCCAGTGCTTGGCGATCATGATCCAGCGCCTGGAGAAAGGCCTCCCGCTTCTCAAGGAAGTCGGAGTAGTGTCCTCGCACACTTAGGAAACCGGATGGATAGCGCGAATCGATCTCCACAATGCGGTCCGTAACGCGCTCGAGAAAGTACCGATCGTGCGACGTCACGATGAAGGCAAACTTGGCCTTCGATAGAAAGCCCTCCAGCCATGCGATCCCGGCCAGATCAAGATGATTCGTCGGCTCGTCCATCAGAAGTAGATCCGGCTCGCGAACAAGCTGACAGCCGAGCGCAAGGCGTTTGCGCCATCCCCCAGAGAGGGTTGAGATTTGTGCATCCGGGTGCTCGAATCCGAGACGTCGAAGCATCTTGCGGGCGCGCACTGCAGGTTCGTGTTCCTCAAGATGCAGATCGCGTGTCGCTTCCAGCACCGCGCGTTCGACCGTAAGTTCCTTGGCAAACACGTCGTCCTGAGGGACGTACGCGAACGTCAACTCGTTGCGGCGATCGACGCTTCCGGAATCAGCCGCTTCAATCCCGGCAAGGATTCGCAGCAACGTGGTCTTGCCTGCACCATTGGGACCGATCAAACCCACACGCTCGTCCGCCTGGAACGTGATGGAGAGCTCCTCGAAGAGCGTATGCGTGTTGTAGCTCTTGCTCAGCGTTCGGACGGACAGGATCGACATGTACGTTCTCCTCGAAATCGCTACGGCGTCGTCAGAAGACTACTTCAGCGCGGCACTTCCTTTGAAGGGCCGGTAGGGCGAGAGGGCTTCCAGTGCCTCTTCGTCCCCGATCTGTAGATCGTCTCGCACCAGCCGGTCAAGCAGCTCGCCCAGACCCGGTCCGAGCATGAACCCGTGACCACACATGCCGGCCGCGACAAGGTATCCCTCGAACGCTCGACTCCAGCCGACAAGCGGTGCCCCATCCGGCGACATGGGATACAGGCCTCTCCACGTGCGCCGTACGCGCAAGCCCGCCAGCCGAGGCACCAGCCGAATCATCCGCTCTGCCATGACCGGCAAGAATTCCGAGGTTTCACGACAGTCAGTCCCCGGGATCAGGGGATTGGGCGTCAGGGCAAACACGACTTGGCCTGTTGCTAGTTGAAAGAAATAGCAATTCGCCGAACCATGGCCCGGTTCGATGTCGACAATCATGGGATCGAGGAAACGATCGACGGGCTCGGTGATTCCTGCTTCATGGGAATCCGGCAGCACAGGATGTTCGACGTCCAGTAGCTTCCCGATTTCGGATGCCCAAGCACCGGCAGCGTTGATGACGATGGGGGCTTCGTAGGTTGCGTTGGCCGTCTTGACGCCGACGACTCGGCTATCCTTGGCCAGGATATCGACGACCGGCTCACGGAATCGGAATTCGGCTCCGGCCTTGCGCGCCTGCATGTACATTGCATGCCCCAGCAGCAACGGAGAACACTGACCGTCGCCTGGAGAGAGCGTCCCGCCGAGAAGGCCATCCGGATTGAGAGACGGAATCTGCGCGCCGAGTGCTTCGCTGTCGAGCCAGGAGATGTCCAGACCACTCTCCTGCTGCACGGCCATCAGCCCTTTCAGCGTAGCCTCAATCGCCCGGTCATAGGCAACAAAGGAATACCCGCCGGTGCGCCAGTCAATGTCATCGCCGTAGGTGTGTTCCCAAGTGGATGCAATCTCCAGCGATCGTAGGCAAATCCTAATCTTCGCAGGCTCGGAGTGCGTGGCTCGGATCCCGCCGATCGCAGCCTTGTTCGATCCTTGTCCCGGGCTCGCCAATCTGTCCAACACAAGTACATGCAATCCCGATCTTGCCATCGCCCAGGCTGCCGGGACCCCAACACTTCCGGCACCGATGATGAGGGCATCAAAGAGACGATCGGCCATGGCTAGCACTCTCCTTCGTCCTGTACTTTGCCCGCGAAAGCACGGAGTGGAACCTCGACGAAGAGCGGACGAGGGACCGAAGGGACGATGTCATCCGGTGCGATTCCCTCTTCCCTGAAGATTCGCTGGATCAGAGGGTTGCACGTTTTCCCACCGCATGCGCCCATGCCTGCGCGCGTCACGGCCTTGATCTGATTCATGTCTCGGAATCCACTCCGGATCCGTGCCCGAATCTCACCTGCAGTCACCCGTTCGCACCGACAAACGATCGCCTCGTCGCCCAAAGGTTCCAGTGCTGTTGGGAGCGGTTCTCCAACCCAAGGCGCTTGGACACGAACCCCGGCAATCTGTTGCGCAATCGTTGGCGCGGCCTCGACTTTCACAATTGCGGTGCCGTCTCTTCCAGGAGTGGGAGCGATGCTGACCACAGGAACGCTTCCGAGAACCTCGCCCTCGACATCCAGTACAACGACTTCCTGGCCGGGTTGGAGCGTATCCACGGGAAACTCATAAGGAATCAGCACCAGAGGCTTCTCGCCATTCGCACGCCAGTCCACAAGTGTGATCGCCAGCCCAGGGCAGATTGCGAGACACTTCGCGCAGCCGATACACGCCCTGCCAAGCGATTCGGACAGGTACTCCGGGACCTTCCGGATGTCCGATGGATCGATGTGGATCAGTCCCTGAGGACACACCGAGCTGCAAGCGTTGCAGGGAATCTCCTGCGTGCAGTGGAAGACAGGGAAGACGGTTCCGCGCAACGCATCCAAGGAATCGACGTCCATCGGCGAGGCGTGCTCGCTACGTGGGACGACTTCGCCTGGGCGCGATTTCAGAATCTCGGCAGTGCGTGTCCACGCTTCGGGGATCTGCTCGTCTGTGAGCTTCAGTTCGCGCGCAATGCGACGCCCGGTGATGCGGCCTGAGAAGATGGCTGCAGATGCCTCGGCGATTTCTTCTGCGTCCCCTGCCGAGTACGTCCTCAGGCCATGCGCTTCTCCCGCCCGTGCGAATTCATCGACCGGATCCAATCCGACGGCAATCAGCAATGTGTCGCAAGCAAAGGACTGCTCGGTCCCGGGGATCGGTCGGAAGGTGTCATCGACCGCCCCGATCGTAACGGATTCCACGCAGTCCTTGCCTTCAGCAGAGAGCACGGTATGCGATGTGTAGATGGGGACGCCCATTCTCGCGAGCTTGTCCCGGTGAACCTTGTATCCCCCGCATTGCGGAAGAGCATCGACCAAGCCGACGACTTCGATGCCTGCCTGGAGTGCGTGATAGCCGGCAATCAGCCCAACGTTTCCTCCCCCCACGATGAACAGCCGATCTGCTGCGCGTACGAGATCACGGTTGACCAGGGTCTGGAACGCTCCCGCGCCGTAGACGCCGGGCAAGGTGTTCCCTGAGAAGGTCAATGCCTTCTCACGTGCCCCTGTCGCAACCAAGAGAGCTTCTGGCTTCACGAGCACATAACGATCCCCCTTCAGAATCCCGACGTTTCGATCGCTGAATACCGCCAGTGCAGTGCTATTGAGCCATACATCGACACACTCGAAAGCCTCTAGGGCCTCTGCCAGACGTACGCCGATGTCGATGCCTCGTGTCCCTGCGTGAACCGCATGGACCGAGCCGAAGAAGCGGTGGGTCTGCAGCACAAGCTTGCCGCCCAGGGCCGCTTTGTCGTCAACCAGGACGACCTTCGCCCCCGCACGACCGAGTTCGGCAGCAGCGGACAGACCTGCAGGGCCGCCGCCAAGAATCAGAACATCGGTCTTGATGACCTCAATGGGTTCGGAATGGGAAGCAGGCTGCACGCGAGGAAGTACCGGGAGTCCGTTCATCGGCTGTACGTGCATCCCTTGCCTTGCGGGCGTCATGCAGGCCTTCATGGGTACGCCATCGACCCGCACCATGCACTGGGAACATTGCCCGTTCGCGCAATAGATGCCCTGTGGAGATCCGTCGCGCGGATGGTGTCCGAACACGCGGATGCCTGCCGCAAACAGGGCAGAGGAGATCATCTCCCCTGGGAGCGCTGAGATCGCTCGATCCTCGAAATAGAACGTGATCGATTCTTGTCTTGCCGCCTTGAGAATAGGATGCTTGAGGATACGCGACATCTAGCTTTCCTTTCGTTTGCGCGAACGGTTGCGAGTCGGTCTCAGAGAGGTCGCAAGATCGATGTACCGTTCGGTCACCGCCATGAGTACGCGCGCGCCATGCGCACGCGGCGTTCGGTAGCCATGCGGCTGAGACGCTTCAATCCGGTAGCTATCTCCGGCGGACAGCTTGTGCTCCTCGTCGAGCAGTCGCAGCACAAGAGATCCCTCGAGGACGTATCCCAGCTCCTCCCCTTGATGAGTGGAATGCTCCTGATTGCAGCCTGCAGGAAACTCCGCAATTAGGAGTTCCTCGACTGCGGCATCCGGAAGTTGGTTGGACAAGTAGCGATAGGCAATCGGCGAGGTTCCGATCTGAATGTGCAGCTGCTCGTCTGCCGGGGTCACCAGCGAAGGCCGACGATCGATCGGAGCACTACTCGAGACCATCGACTCGATGGGAACGGAAAGCGCACGGCAAATGGCGGCGAGAGACACGATGGACAGCGTCGAGAGATCACGCTCCACTTGGGAAAGAAACCCCGCAGACAAGCCGGATTGCGTCGCGAGTTCGTCAAGTGTCCAACCCCGTTCCACACGTGTCGCGCGGATGCGTGCTCCAACGTCCTCCATGGTGAGTTCAGTATATCTAAGAGCCTCTTCGAAATTCAATGGTACTAGAGAGGGGAGATGGTGCACCTCTCGGCAAGCGAGTACACTCGATTCACCGATAGGAGGGAGCATGGAGAAGATGCAACTGGAATTCCTGAAGCGCTACATGGCAACCATTTGCCCAACAGGTTTCGAAGAAGAGGCAACGCGCGTATGGCGTGCCGAAGCGGAAACCTTCGCGGATCGCACGTGGGTGGATCAGATGGGCAATACCTTTGCTGTGGTCAACGAAGGTGGATCGCCGCGCGTTATGCTGGCGGGGCATGCCGATGAGATCGGCCTGCAGATCGTCTACATCGACGACAATGGCTTCATCTACTTCCGCGGACTTGGGGGCTGGGACGTGCAGGTCTTGCCGGGGCAGCGTGTTCAGATCAAGACGGCATCCGGCGTTGTCCTCGGAGTCATCGGCCGCAAGGCGATCCATCGCCTGACGCCGGAGGATCGGAAGAAGGTCGTCAAGATGGAGGATCTCTGGATCGACATCGGCGCCAAGGATCGTGCAGACGTCGTTGCGCAGGGGATTCAGATCGGTGATCCGGCGGTCATCAACTACGGCTATCAGGAATTGCTGAATGGATATGTTGCAGCGCGGGCATTTGACGATCGAGTCGGCGCGTTCATCGTGTTGGAGGCCGCCCGCATGCTCGCGAAGCTGAGCCCGAAGGCCGCGGTCTATGCCGTGGCAACCTCTCAGGAGGAAATCGGCGTACGCGGGGCAACCACAAGCGCATTCGGAATCGATCCACAGGTGGGCATTGCTGTGGATGTCAGCAACGTCTCGGATACGCCGGATACCGGAAGCGGCAAGAAGCAGTTCGGAGAAGGCGAGTTGGGGAAGGGGCCGATCGTCGTCCGCGGTCCGAACATCAACACGAAGCTGTTCGAACACTTGATGGCAACTGCCGAGGCACAAGACATTCCCGTGCAGGTGAATGCCTACCCCAGGCCGACCGGCACGGACGCCCGTGCGATTCAAATGACAAGAAGCGGCGTGCCAACTGCTCTTCTCGGAGTGCCGAATCGGTACATGCACTCTCCGAATGAAGTGGTCCATGTAGAGGACGTCCAGCACTGCTTCGAACTGATGGCCCATGCCGTCAACGGACTGAGCGACGAAACGAACTTCATTCCAGGATAGCTCATCGTCGGAGATGTATCGCAGCGCGGGGGAGCAACTGCCCCCGCGTGCTCATTTGCACACACACGTTGGCTGAGCTACAGTCTGGCCATGGGGAGCTCAGAAATGGGCTGAGAGGAGGACTACCCTCGACCCGTTGAACCTGATCTGGGTAATGCCAGCGCAGGGACCCTCAACGAGTCCGCCGTGTTTGGGGATTCGATCTTCCTTTCGGCTACACCGCGCAGCTGCCTGGTGGGACACATGGAACGTGTGCTGTTGCTGGCGAATGGAAGCTGGGATACAAGTGGGATGTTGGAAGCGCTGCTTCCTCAGGTTTCGTTCGTGATTGCTGCTGACGGCGCTTGGGATCAAGCATTGGCGCGTGGCATCCCCGTGGATGCGGTCATCGGTGATTTCGACTCAACACAGATCGACCCTGACACCCTTTCAACTCGGCTTCCGGAACTCCATCGATTTCCCGCTGACAAGGACTGGACCGATTTGGAGTTGGCTTTGGATCTCGCAATCGAGCGAGGCCCTCAGGAGATCGTTATCTACGGCGCGCTGGGTGGGCGCTTGGATCATACGCTCGCGAACCTCGCTTTGCTTGCACGCGGGAGAGCACACAGTGTTGCGGTTTGTATCCTCTCCGGATTGGAAACACTTCGGCTCGTCGATGATTCCCTTGTGCTGGCAAACGCAATGCCAGGCGACACCGTATCGCTGATTCCAGTGTCGGATGATGTGCGCGTCTCGAGCTTGGGGCTTCGCTATCCGCTGGACAACGAGCGCTTGATCCTTGGCGCAACACGTGGAGTCTCCAATGTCGTTCGTGAGATTCCGGCATCGCTACGCGTTCACAGCGGGAGCGTTCTCGTTGTGCATGGAAAGCAGGTGGATCGAAATGACTAGCAGGGATCGGCAGTCTGCATCACGCGCCGTTCCTTGGCTGAAGACCAGTGAAGGGGTCCGCTGGGGAGCGAGCCTGGGCAGTTTTGTGTTGCTGTGGTGGGCCGTTGTCTGGGTGTTCCGGGTTCCGAGCTACATCTTGCCATCTCCATGGGAAGTGGCGCAAGCATTGGGTGCCGATGCTTCGATCTTGGGCCAACATGCGGTCCATACGATCTTCGAGAGCGTCGTGGGCTTGACATCTGCACTCGGACTTGGCGTGGCGCTCGCGCTCGCAATGCATGCGATCCCGTGGATCCGGTATCTTGCCTACCCGCACATCGTGCTAATGCAGGCGATTCCATTGATCGCTGTCGCGCCGATTCTCATTGTTTGGTTTGGGTTTGGCTCGCTCCCCAAGGTGCTGGTTGTGATGTTTGTGTGCTTCTTTCCTGTTGCCGTCAATGCATTTGAGGGCTTTCGCTCCGTGGATCCTACGTTGCGTGAGGTACTCGATGCGTTCGGGGCATCGCGATGGGCGCTTTACCGGCACTTGTACATTCCAGCGACAATCCCTGGAATCCTTGCAGGCGCGAAGATCGCGGCCACGTACGCTGTGTTGGGTGCGGTCATCGGGGAATGGCTGGGTGGCTCCCATGGCATCGGCGTGTACATGACGCGCGCGCAACGGTCCTTCCGGGTTGACCGCCTGTTTGCGTCCGTACTTATCGTCATGCTGCTGAGCTTCCTGTTATTCAAACTTGTCGAAGGCCTCGGTGGACTCTGCACACCGTGGCTACGCAGAAGGAGTTCGTCATGAAACGGTTCACCATGGTATCGCTTGTCGTCCTCGGTGCCGTCTGCCTGACCCTCGCTACGCCAGCACGGGATGTGGTTCGGATTGCACTGGATTGGACCCCGAACACAAATCATACAGGGATCGTCGTTGCCCAATCGCTGGGCTTCTTTGATGAAGAGGATCTGGATGTCGAGATCCTTCAGCCGGGTCCCACGGCGTCCATTCAACTTACGGTGGCCGGGCAGTCGGAATTCGGCGTCTCAATGCAGGAATACGTAACCATGGCACGGGCGGAGGGCATTCCCGTAGTTTCGGTGGCCGCCGTCTTCCCACACAACACCTCAGGATTCGCATCACCTGTTGATGCCGGCATCCTGACCCCGGAGCATTTCGCAGGGAAGCGGTATGGAGGATGGGGGAGCGATCTCGAATCCGTGATGATTCGGACAGTCATGAATGCGTTCGATGCGGACTTCGAGTCTGTGGAAATGATCAACCTGGGGATGCTTGACTTCTCGACTGCCGTACGTCGCGACTTCGCAGACTTCTACTGGATCTTCTACGGATGGCAAGGCATTCACGCAAGCCTGCAAGGCATCGCGTTTAACTACATGCCGCTGACCGATCTCTCGGCGGGTCTCGACTACTACACGCCGGTGATCATTGCCAGCGAGCGATTGATCGCTGAATCGCCCGACATCGTCCGGCGCTTTGTGCGCGCGATCGCACGAGGGTATACCTATGCTGTGGCCCACCCTGGTGATGGAGCCGATGCACTGCTTGCGTTTGCGCCGGAACTGGACTTGGAACTGGTGCACTCCTCTCAGGCATGGCTTGGAACGCAGGCGATTGCAGACATCGCACAGTGGGGGTATCAACGTCCGGAAACCTGGGCCGCGTTTGCTCACTGGGCGTACGCAAGCGGTTTGATCGATCGGGCGATTGATGCGGACGCTGCGTTCACCAATGCGTTCTTGCCATCGGAGGCATCCGAGTGAGCTTCGCACTTCGTACGGAAGGCTTGTGCAAGACCTACGGAACACTTCCCGTTCTTCGGAACATTGACATGACCTTGGCACCGGGCGAGCGTCTGGGCATCCTCGGGCCGTCCGGGTGCGGCAAGACGACGCTCCTGAGAGTTGCTCTGGGACTTGAGCATGTATCAAGCGGAACGGTGGAAGGCCGCCTGGATCGAACAGGCTATCTACCCCAAGGCAATCTGCTGTTGCCTTGGAAGAGAGTGCTAGAAAATGTCGAATTGCCGCTGCAGTTCCGCGGAGTAGAACGTAAAGTCAGACAGGAGCGCGCGCGCGAACTCCTGTCTTCAGTCGGCCTGGAGGCCTTTGCGTCCGCATACCCCTTCGAGATCTCAGGCGGGATGCAGCAGCGTGTCGCGCTGCTGCGTGCACTCATCGCCAAGGCACCGATGCTAATCCTCGACGAACCCTTTGGCGCACTGGACACCATGACAAGACAGCGCTTGCAGGATTGGCTGGTGGATCTTGCGAACCAATGGGAACTTGCGATGCTGTTTGTGACCCACGATCTAGAGGAAGCCATTGTGCTCGCACAACGTGTCCTCGTGCTGAGCGATCGGCCGGGTACGGTGATCGGCGGAATGCAAATCGCGCTTGATGCCGACCTGCGGCACAATAGGCTTTCCGGTCCCTTCCTTGAACTGCGAGAAGCGCTCGTACGTTTGGTGGCAGGTGATCCGAGTGGTTGAGCATCCGTTCGAGACGAACGCAGCGGAGTACGATGCCTGGTACGATGCCAATCCCAATGCCTTCTCCGCGGAGGTCGCGGCGATCGAGTGCGTGTTGCCAATGCACCGCGGCCGTTGGGTGGAAATCGGTGTGGGATCGGGTCGTTTCGCTGAAGCGCTTGGCATTCCCATAGGTATCGAACCGGCATACGCCATGGCACAGCTTGCACGGGCGCGTGGCATCAATGTGCTCTCAGGAACCGCAGAGTCGTTGCCGCTAGCAACGGGATCCGTGGATGCAGCGTTCCTGATTACGGCGCTTTGCTTCATCGCGGACCCCGCAGTGGCATTCGCGGAGGTCGAGAGGGTTCTGAAGCCCGGCGGCTGTCTCATCGCTGGGTTTCTTCCGCTGGACAGCCCCTTGGGTGAATCTGTCGCACGCACAGCAGATACCAATGCATTCTTCGCACACGCGCGCTTGAGAACGCGCGCAGCCTTGTGCTCAAGTCTCACAAACAGTGGGTTCTCGATTGATGCGAGACGGAACACGCTTCACGGGAACCCCGATACGTTCGACGCTTACGTGCACGAGGCTCGGGAAGGATCGGACGGCGGCTCGTTCGTGGTGGTTCGTGCGCAATTGATTCAGCCCGGAGTTCAAGGGGTTTCTTGAAGGGCTCCACTTGACTCTGCGCTGGGCGGGGCTGTAGCATCCCTGCCATGGAGGCCAACACACGTCATTTCATCATCGTCAATCTCATCGCTGGGCAGGGCCGTTGCAAGGAGCTGTTCCCGAAGATCAAGACCGAGCTAGATCGGAGGCACCTGAACTACGAACTGCATTTCACCAACGAACCCATGGAAGCCATGGATGTTGCGAAGATGGGTGTGAATGCAGGTTTCTCCAACATTGTTGCCATGGGCGGCGACGGAACAGTCAATGAAGTTGCCAACGGTCTTGTGGACACAGATGCAACGCTCTCGGTGATTCCTGCGGGCACAGGGAACGACTTCATCCGCATGCTCGGAATCCCCGCGAATCCGTTTCAGGCACTGCATCTGCTGACGGAAAGCACGGCACGCAGCATCGATTTGGGGCAGATCGATGATGATCGCTGTTTCATCAATGGGCTGGGCATCGGGATCGACGCTCAAGTTGCCCGAGATGTCTTGAAGATGGAACGGTTGCGCGGTGCACCAGCCTATCTGTCGTCGGCAGTTCGCCAGATCTTCCGATTTCCGGCATTCCCCATCACGCTGACCACGCAGGAGGAGCACCTTGACCTCGTATGCCTGTCGGTTGGCATTGCCAACGGGATCTACGCAGGCGGGGGATTCAAGCTTGCTCCGGAGGCCAGCATCACCGACGGCATGGTCGACATCTCTGCGGTCGGCGACTACCACAAGGTCGAGCGTCTCTTCCGGCTTCCGAAAGTACGCAGCGGGAAGCATACGCAGTGGAAGAATGTGACGTATCGTCAGACGACTCAAGTGCAGGTGTCTTCATCCAGGAAGTTGATCGCACATGTCGATGGAGAACCCTATCGCCTTCCTGGAGAATCGTTCCGTGTCCGTGCGTTGCCGCTTGCACTCCGCGTGATGGTGCCTACTACTTAGGCCCGTTTGAAGCGTTTGTCCAGTTCGTGCTTGGAGTAGGAGACGATGATCGGTCGTCCGTGCGGGCACGTATAGGGATCCTCCAGCTTCATCAGCTCATCGACCAGATCCTGCGCTTCGACAAGCGGAATCGCGTCTCCGGCCTTGATCGCTGCACCGCATGCAAGATTGCTCAACAGCTTGGTGTACAGCATCTGCTTGAGGTCTCTGCCTTCCGACAGCGTATCCGCAAGCATCTCAACGATTTGCTGGAATCCCGTTCGTGCCTGTGAGTTTGCGAGTGCTTGCGGGAACTCTCGGATGAGGAACGTCCCCCCTCCGAACTCATCGAGGACCACGCCAACCTCTGCAAGCTCCGCAAGATGTGAGGCGATAATGGCTGCCTGTTCGAACGGAACCTCAACGCGCACCGGAAGCAGAAAGACCTGCCGAGCAATCCCGCCAGCCCACTCCCGCTGCAACTTCGTGTACAGGATCTGCTCATGTGCGATGTGTTGGTCGACGATCTCCAGGCCCTCGGGAGACTCGACGAGTAGGTAGGTTGCGTGGATTTGCCCCAACACCAATCGGTCGGCTTGTGGTCTCACTTTTTCCGCTTCGTGGACCGCTTTGCTCACCGCCATTTCGCGGCCCAGATGCAGGTTCAAAGTGCGTTGCCCGCTCGAGTGCAGCGCGTGCTCCGGCGCGTTCACGTGTGCAGCGCCTCGCGGCGAAGATGGCCCGAGTGGCACAACAACCGCTTGACTTGAGAGCGCCTTCTGCAAGGCAGCGGCAACCGCATCCTGTACTTGCCTGACCTGCGCGAACCGGACTTCCTCCTTGCGTGGATGTACGTTTACATCCACCAATTGCGGCGGCAGCTCGATCTGGACCAGCGCGAGCGGGAAGCTCCCCGGGCGCAGCATTCCTCGGTAGGCACTGGAGAGAACGAACGACAGGCCACGATCCGACACAAACCGGCCATTGACGACAAACATCTGATCCCTGCGGTTGGAGCGCCGCAGGTCTGGACGACTCACGAAGCCTGTGATGCGTACGTTCTCGCGTTCAATCTCGATTGGGATCAACGCCTCGGCAATCTCGCCGCCGTAAATCTGAACCAGCCGGTCACGCTGCGAGCCTACACGGGGCGCAAGAAGAACCTCACGCGAACCATGTCTCACTTCCCACCCAATCTCCGGGCAGAGCACAGCAAGGCGCTGGAGGATGCGATGGATATGCAGCGACTCGGTTCGTGCAGAGCCAAGGAACTTCGCTCGGGCCGGAACGTTGAAGAACAGATCCGTTACGTCGACCGTGGTGCCTGTCGGACGAGCCGCCGGATCGCAGCGAACAAGCTCGCCGCCCTCGGCAACCAATTCGTATGCCGACTCTTCGCCCGATTCCTTGGTTACGATCTTGAGTCTGGAAACTGCAGCAACACTCGCCAGGGCCTCTCCGCGGAATCCCAGGGAACGGATGTTCGAGAGATCCGCCTCACTCGAAATCTTGCTGGTCGCGTAGCGTTCGATGGACAGCCGGAGGTCATCCTCGGACATGCCCGTTCCATCATCCCGAATCACGATACGGGATCGTCCGCCATCCTCGAAGAGGACCTCAATACGCTCACTTCGAGCGTCTATGGCGTTTTCAGCAAGCTCTTTCACAATCGAGGCCGGCCGATCAACCACCTCACCAGCTGCGATTTTCAATGTGAGGGCCCTGTCAAGGCGATGAATAGGCATGACTACAGGCTATCCGATCCACGGATTTCCAGCAATCCCCTTGCTTCATCACGCCCTCGTGAGCTATCTTCAGCAACGGAGGATACATGCATACGATAAGCACGTTGCGACGTACGCTCGGGCTCTCGACCGACAATCAGGTACGCAATCGGATTGAGCGAATCAAGGACCTCCTTTCGGAACACATCCGGAGGGGGCCGAACAATCAGATCTTCGTTACGGATCCAGGACTCGAACTCCTCAAACGCTTCCAGGAGTTGTACGATAGTGGGCTAACCCTAACGGAAGCGAGCTATGTACTGCGAGCAGATGGCATGAATACGAGATCTAAGGAATCAGTCGTTTCATCACGTTTAGCGTTAAACGAGGCCAAACCAGGGAGTGCCGATGCGCAAGCTCATCTTCGCGAGGAACTTGCTTTCCTTCGAAGCCAGCTCTCTCTCCTCCGCCAGCGCATGCAGGAGACCGCCAGTGCGGGATCCGACAGGACAACCTCTGGGGACCCGTGGTGGGCTCGCCTGTGGGAGGATGCCGATGTCGCTTAACGTCCCTACGTTCCAGAACCAACGTCTCCGCGAGCTTGTGGCTGCCATCGATGCTTGCGAGGAATTGGAAGCCTATTGGGCGGGATCGAATATCACGGCCATCGACCGGATGGGCATCAACGATCACGGGCCCGTGCACGTCAAGATCATGACCAATATCGGTCTGCGACTTCTTCGGCTCCTTGTTCAGAGCGGCGTGCAGCCGAGCTGTGTAGTGAACCATGGACTTGCGAACGAAGACGCCGAGATCGTTGTCGTGCTTGCGTGCGTGCTGCACGATATCGGCCATGTCGTTCACCGAGAAGAGCATGAGTTTCTCTCTCTGATTCTTGCGCCTCCGATGATTGATCGGCTGCTGACTCCGATCTACGACATCCGAACGCGCACCCTACTCAAGGGCGAGGTCCTTCACTCGATCTTTGCGCATCAGCGCGAGATCGCGCCGCTCACAATCGAAGCCAGCGTGGTGAAGGTCGCGGACGCCTTGGATATGGAATCCGGTAGAGCACGCATCCCGTTCGAAACCGGAAGCCCGACGATCCACTCGGTATCCGCCATGGCCATCCAGAAAGTTCGTATCGACCGTGGAACCGAGCGACCGATCAAGATCGCAATCGAGATGACGAACTCCGCCGGCATCTTTCAGGTAGACAGTCTGTTGCGAGAGAAGCTTCAAGCCTCCCTCATCGCGCCGCACGTCGAAGTGGTTGCCGAAGTGGTCGAAAACGAAGAAAAGATCCTGCATCGCTACTCGATCGACTGAAAGGGGTCGTAAATCGCGTTTCCGGCCTTGCCGGGACCTGAGATCGGCTCTGCTCAGGGAAGAGCAAGCACAGGCGTGAGCTTGCCCATCTCTGAAAGGTGCTTCGGTAGGGGATTTCCGCTCCCTTCCGCAAAGTTCGCAACAAAAGTACCCTTTTGTTGCGAAATCTGTCCCTTCAATTTCTCGCTTGGAAGCTACGCTTTCCGCGGAGGTAAGACATGCCACTCGAAGTGACGCACGAAGATTTCCTCAGCCCGCAGCAGGTGCTCGAGCTCAAGACACATCTCAGAGAGCGATCCGATGCAGCACGCGATGCATCGAAGAAGCAGCCCGTGAGAAACTGGGCGATTCTCCATGTTGCACTTGACGCCGGGTTGCGCGTTTCGGAAATCTGCGCTTTGCAGATCCGCGATGTCATTCTTGACACGAGCCATGCGTCGCTGATCGTACGAGATGGGAAAGGCGGCAAGAAGCGAGGGATTCGTGTCGGTTCGGCGCTGCGCGACCACTTGGTGACATTCATTGCATGGAAGGAAGCGATCGGAGAGCCTGTCTCGGGACGCGCACCGCTCTTTGTCTCTTCGCGAGGCGGCCGGTTGACGCGCACTGCCGTCTACAGAATCTTCCGAAAGCATGCGGATGCTGTGGGCATCCCCAAGCGATTCTCAATTCACTCTTGCAGACACACGTATGCTTCGCTGCTCTACCGCGCATCCAACTTCAATCTTCGGCTCGTCCAGAAACAGCTCGGGCACCGCTCGATCCAGACAACTCAGATCTATGCGGACGTCCTGAGTGAGGATGCTGTGCTGGCTGTCGAGAAGCTACCACAATAACAGCAATCCGGTCACACCGGATCAGTCGCAAGGGATCACTTCCGAAACCCGTCGGTGCAATCGCTTCGGGTTGCGATCCCTGTATCCACGACAAATCGCTGATTCCGCGTGGGAGTCTTGACAATATCTTCACAAGCCGAGGCTATATTCGCATCAATGACGCGCGCACCTGTAGTCTTCCGGACGGTTTCTGGTTTGGGAATCGTTGGCCTCTTGCTTATCAGCTTCGCCGTCTGCGCTCAGACCGAGCTCGCAGCACAGCTGGGCATCAATGGCATTGCGGTCCCGGGCCGCTATGCTCCACTGTATGTTTCCGTCGCAGGCTACCGTGCACATACGCCTTCGATGCTTCGCGTCGTCCACGCCGTCGGAAACGGTTGGCGCGGAACCGCAACCATCTCGCAGACGCTCGATATCGTCGTTCAAGGGGATGGTGCTTACCAAACGACGGTTCCTGTCTATGATCCTGCCAATCCGATCCGCGTGGAACTCGTGACAGCGGATGGAAGCCTGGTGGCGTCAACGGAGTTGGATCTACGCGAGACCATGCGCGCACTCCCGTACACGCTCCTCTGCAAGACGCTGCCGCACGTGCCTATGGATGCGGAAGTTACCGACGTCTCTGCGCTTCCGGATCAGTGGGTTGCGTTCGATGGACTCGCAAGCCTCTGGCTTGCTGCTGCGCCGAGCGCTTCCACATGGGATGCAATTTCACGATGGGTCCTTTCCGGAGGAGCGATCGTCCTGTTCACGGGGCCAGACTTCTTCCGGCTGGACTCTCCGCGAATTCGCGAGTTGCTCCCGATTGCCAACCCGACGTTGACTGAACGTTCGGACGGCATCTGGTCACTTCGTGGAGACCTCAAGCCATCCGCCAGGATCTTGGAATCGTGGGAGAGCGGTCCCTTGATCCTGGGTCGCTTTGGCGCGGGGAATGTGCTCCTTGTGCCGGTTCAGGCGCACACCCTCGCCGAATCGTCGCTGCTTCGAATCGCAGAACTCGCACCGGTTGCACAACCCGTCTCGTTGCTCGAAACGACACATGATTCCTTGATGCAGACCTCAATCACAGGCCCGAGCAACCTCTCTGTCCTGATGATCGTAGCGTTGCTTATTGTCTTGGCGATCGCGGTCTCCCTCACCGGCAGACGCGCACCGCGCGTTGGATGGAGTGTCCTCGGTATCGCGCTAGTCGGCATTGTGGTTTTATCCGGTTTCATGTCAAACAAGACGAATGCGGTGATCGCTCTGTATTGCGTAAATACGCATTTATACACTGAGAGCTCGTTTGGTCTTCATCTTGTTTTTTCCTGTTTCTACACCGCAGATTCCACTCAGCTTGACTGGGCAACCCCAGCGGCTGCGTTTCCGCTGGAACTGCTGCCAAGATCTCTCTATGAAGCGGGCGTATTTAGCGGCGATTGGCGCCCCGGGCAGGCAACACTCCAGGTAACGTCTGATGCGATGCGCAGGTTTAGAACCTACGCTTCCTCTGCATCTTCCTTCTCTGTGGAAGTCATTGGGGAGGTCGTGCGCATTGCCGATTTTTCCCACGTTCACTACGATGAAGTTTGGCTTATCATCGATGGCTTTGCCTATCCAATGGAGAACTACGAGGGCGGGAACCGCGAGTACGTGCTGTCTGAGAATGCTCAAAGACTGGGAGGCTTGCTCATGGGATCTCGCGAGCCAACGCGCCTGATGCGGGAGCTCTCGAACGCATTCCCGTTGGGCAATGGTATCTGGCTACTCGCGTACTCCGCCGGTGAAGAGAATCTGATCCTTGGCTCTGAACGGGGGCAAAAAGTGAGAGATATCACGATCTATCTTGTCGAGGGGAGGCGAGGCGAATGAGGCCTGAGTCAGTGTTCTCAATGGCTTCGCTGCAAGGCTTCCTCACTGTGGTGATTGCGTGCGGTATCGCACTCTTGCTCTCCATTCATCCAGGTGCCCGGGTGGCCGCGCTTCACGGCTCTCGATGGATCATCCCGCCATCTTCATTCCACATTGTGTACGTGCTGATGCTGGGTTTTCTGGGTGTAGGTCGAGGCGCGTTGATTGCTGCCAATCTACCGCTCCGCGTCTTTCGCCCCAAGCTCTATGGGCAGATTGCGCAGCATATCGTTTTGGCGCAGTTGCTTGTGCTTCCGCTGCTCGTGTTCTCACGGTCGGTGTTCCCGGATCGATCCGGCAGCCTGCTTCTTCTCTTCGTGTATGCCACGCTCATCAGCTTTCTGTTCGCACTTGTGTCCTACAGGCTGGATCTGCGTGGCATGCGACGTAAGCGTAGTGCGTTCTTGCTTCGCTATGGCATCTATGTTGGATATGTCCTGATCCCGTTTGGGCTCGGCATCTCGACTCGCGCGCTTTCGGGCTTCGTGAGCCTCAGTCCGATTGGCGTGACGCAGCAGATTGTCGGAGAGATTTCTGCACTTCCCTTGGTCGTTGCATTCTTGTTCCCGGTACTTGCCACGCTGCTTCTTCTTGTGCGTGGCCGCCCTACGTTGAGGAGGGGCCATGAGGTTTGATTTCTCGCGTTTGCTGAACGACATTGCCTCCAGGCACAGACACCTTCGTGGTGCAGGCTTGGCAAGCAGCGTTCTACTCTACGGCGGAGGCTGTGCATTGCTGCTTGGAATCGGTGCACGGCTCTTCTTCCCCGACCTCTCAAGTTGGGCCGTTCTCGTACTCCCCGCACTCGTGCTGCTTGGCGCGTTGGCTGCGTATTTGGTGCAGTGGAGCAGGCGGCCGTACTTGCCAAGTCTGCTGATCCGACTTGACGATCAGCTGGACTCCAAGGCTCGGATCAGTTCGCTCTATGAGATTCGCCAACGCTCGGGGAACCCCTTGATTCGCGATCGCCTAGAAGCCTTGGTCGAGCATGCTGCGCAGAACTGGGAGAGGGGCATGCCGCGGCCGCGCCGCGTTGTTCCCTATTCTTCGATCGGTGCGACACTGATCGTGCTTGCGGCCGCGTTCGTGATCATCCCCTTGCCTGCACTCCGAACACAGGCCGGGCTTCCTGAGGATTCAGGACTGACCGCTGCTTCCCGCCCCATCACCGACATCCCTTCTGCGAGGCAACCTGAGCTTGAAACCGCGGAAGAGACTGAAACACACAACCCTGCACCCGTACTCCCATCGGATGAACTCACCATCGTAGATGACCCCGGAAGTGAGGGAGCACACGTCTCTCCACCAGAGGACAACCTGAATCTTGACAGCGTTCTCAAGGATCTCGAAGAGATGGGCGGCAGCAGTTCCTCGTTGATGAGAAACCCGGATGCAGAAGGGTTACCGGAACTCACAGAAGCACAGCAGCAAGCAATGCAGACCCTGACCGAGATGCTCAGTGAGATGCTGGAGCAGATGCAAGCAGAGGGACGATCATCTTTGACGAACGATGAGGCACAGGCGCTACAGAGCGCCGCAGCTCAAACCGGGAACCCCGATCTGCAAGACCTAACGGATGAACTCGCCAACGATGCCGAGGCCCGCGAAGACGCAGAAGATGCGCTCCAGGATCTTCTCGATGAGATCGAAGAGGGTGAGAGCACGAGCGACGGCATCGACGAGACGATGGAAGGGCAGACCGATTCCCAACAGCAAGACAGCACGGCAGTGGAGGGTGATCAGGAAGCCGCGCAACGGTTCCTCGAACGAGCGTCCGAAGAACTCGAGCAGCAAGGTGCCGAGGATGTACAGGCAGAGAGCCCACAGGATTCCTCCACGCCGCAGTCAGCATCCAGCGACCCCAATGAGCCATCCGATCAAGACTCGACGCTAGCCGAAGTCGGCGAGAATCCTGAAGAAGACACGATGTCAGGTGGTGCAGAGGGAACGCCGGGTGAGGATTCGGAAGGACCAGAACAGGAACCGGAGTTCGTCCGCGAAGAAGCCCCGTCTACCCTCGGTTCGGAAGGCGAGTTTGTCAATGAGTTCGTGACGAAGGGCGTGCCGATTGAAACGGGAAGATCCACAACGGGGATCGGAGTCACCCATCGTGTGGATTACACACGCATCGACTCAATCCTGCGGCAACGGGGACTGCCGGATGAAGCACTTGACGCTGTGAAGAGATACTTTGAGGCGATATCGCAACCCGAAGGAGGATCATGATTTCGGAAAAGGATCTGGAAGTCGCAAGTGCCGCATTTCAACGCTTGCAGACCTCAATTGCTGAGGTCATTGTCGGACAGACAGAGGTCGTTCGATTTGCTCTGATTGCCTTGCTCTGCAAGGGGAACATCTTGTTCGAGGGGGTCCCCGGACTTGGAAAAACGCTGTTGGTTCGAACGCTCGCCAGTGCACTGGGGCTGAAATTCTCTCGGATCCAGTTCACCCCAGACCTGATGCCTGCCGACATTGTCGGAACCGACATTATCACCGAGGAAGAAGGCCACCGGCAGTTCTCCTTCGCAGCAGGACCAGTCTTTGCCAATGTTGTGCTTGCGGACGAAGTGAATCGCGCGACCCCGAAGACGCAATCGGCGCTCCTGGAGGCAATGGAGGAACGTACCGTGACCGTTGGGTCGTCTACGTACACGTTGGAAGAACCCTACATTGTCCTGGCGACCCAGAATCCAATCGAGATGGAAGGCACCTACCCGCTTCCTGAGGCGCAAGTCGACCGGTTCCTGCTGAAAGCCACAGTTGCGTTTCCGTCGCTTGAGGAACTCATCAGTATCACGGAGCGCAATACCGAAGGCGTTGGATTGCAACTTCCGGAGCAGACGGCCAGCGCATCGGACATCCTTACCGCGCGTGAGATCGTCCGTGAAATCCCGATTGCCGCGGGGTTGCGCGACTACATCGCACGGCTCGTGCTCGCGACGCACCCTGAGAACGATCTGGCAACCGCGCAGATCAAGGAATACGTCGAGTACGGCGGAAGCCCACGTGCTGCGATCGCCCTGGTGATGGGGGCGAAGGCTCATGCGTTCCTGTGCGGAGAGATCAATGTCAGAAGAGAGGATATCGAGGCGGTCTTCCGGCCGGCGCTTACGCATCGTCTCGTGATGAATTTCCGGGGCGAGGCAGAGGGGATCTCTGCGGACACATTACTCGATGAGGTCTGGAAGAAGACGCCCACAAGCTGATGCCTACCTACATCGACGAAGCTTTCCTACAGCGACTCGCGAATCTTCGTTTCATTGTCAAGGGACGGAGGAAGGGCAGGCTTTCGGGCTCCCATATCTCGCCTCGCGCCGGTGTGAGTCTTGAGTTCTCGGACTATCGCTCGTATACACCAGGCGATGACTTCCGCTACATCGACTGGAACGTCTACGGCAGATTGGATCGCGTCTTGGTCAAGACATTCGTTCATGAGGCGGATCTCCCAATCTACCTCCTTGTGGACTTCAGTGCTTCGATGAGCGTCGGCGCCCCACGCAAAGCAGAGTACGCGGCGCAGTTTGCGGCCGCAATGGCGTTCCTCGGGCTTCGAGGTCTCGACCGCGTCGGGCTGTTCCCGTTCAATACGGAACTTGTACAGGGAATACCACCGCGTCATGGCATGGCACAGATGGGGAAGATTCTCCGAAGGTTGCGCGAAGCAGAGCCAGGGGGAAGAACATCGATTGATCAAGCCATTACTGAGTTTGTTTCGCAGTCTCGGGAATCAGGGTTGGTGTTCTTGATCACGGATTTCCTCGGCGCAGAAGACTATCGAGAAGGGCTTTCGCGTCTGCTGTTCAGAGGAGACGACGTCACAGTCATCCAGGTCCTAGCGCCCGAAGATGTCGAGCCCCCAATGCTCGGGACCACGAGGATCGTGGATGTCGAATCAACGCAGCGCATTACGCTGACAATCGGCCAACGCACACGTGAGGAATACGCGCAGCGTTTCCAGAGCTACCAGGAGGATCTCAAGTCGTTCTTCACGTCGCGCGGTATCTCGCACTTCCTCGCGAAGACGGATCGCCCCATGGAGCGCTTCATCCATGAAGACCTGCGGATCGGGGGGATTCTCCAGTGACCCTACTTCACCCTCAGGCCTTCTATTTAGCGCTTTCCGGCTTGCTCATTCTGCTGCTTCACTTCCTTCGTTCTCGCGAGCGGCAGCGTGACGTCTCTTCACTGCTCCTCTGGGAGGGATTGCACGGGGAACCGCAATCCAAAGCTGCGAGGCTGCGGCAGCAACTCGACCCATTGCTCTTGCTCCAGCTAGCAATACTCTTTGCACTGGTCGCTGCGCTTACGCAGCCGCTGCTGGATCTCCCTGCCAGATCCTATTCCGGAATCGCAGTCGTTATTGACGGCAGCGCCAGCATGCAGACGATCGGCGAGAATGGTCAGTCCAGGTACCAGGCGGCTGTAGCACAAGCGGTAGATTATCTGGACGAACACTCTGCATCCGAGATTGTCGTCATCCAGCATTCTGCGCACCCCTCGATCCTGACTGCATCAGAAACCGAACGAGGCGAAGCACAGGCAGTCCTTCGTGCCTCGTCTCCCACATGGTACGGCGACGGAGAGATCCGGGATCTCAACTCGTTGATCGCCAGCGTCGGTGGGGCGGGGAAGTTCGACCGCATCCTCTATCTCTCAGATCAGATCTTGCCGGATCTTCCAGAGAACACAGATGTGATGCTCTCACCCCATGCGGACAATCTTGCTGTGACGTCATTCGCTGTGCGGGAGAACGTGACTTCACTCGGGGTCACAGCCTTTGTCGAACTCACCAACGATTCGGACGATTACGTCGATGTCCAGGTTCGTCTCAGTGACGGAGAGAACCAGACAACGCTTCAAGTCATGCTCCCGCCGACCCGCGCGGAGCGGTTCTCAATCCCCTTCCCAACCTCTCGCGGGACAGTTTTCACAGCCTCTCTTGAGCCGTCGGATGGGTTCCAGGCAGACAACAAGCGCTTCTACTCACTTGATCGTCCGATAGATGTCCGTGTGTTCTGGATTGGAGAGCAAAACCGATATCTGCTCACTGCCCTTCGGGCGGTTGCCCCGATCACGCGAGTCAAGGAGATCGACCGTGCTGACCTTGTAATCGTCGACAGCGTCCAAGCTCCCCTGATTCACCAGGGAGTCCTCCTCCTTGTGAACGCAGGCATGCAGGAGGTTGTCGACCTTGGGGATTCGATCGCAACTTCTGCGGCGACTCCAACATCGATGGGACACGACCTCTTGCGCGCTGTGTCGCCGGAGGATTTCCGAGTTCGCCAACTCTCAGAGGTTACGTTTCATGTTCCCTACGAGACACTGATCGAGGTTGACGGCATGCCACTCCTCACGGAGTCCGTGGAGGCGCACCGCAGGCTGCTCGTCTTCACGGCAAATCTGATGAATACAAATCTGCCCATTACCGTGGATTTCCCGATTCTCGTGCGAAACATTGTCAACGACCTCGTGCGTGTTCCCTCCGTTCTATCCGTGGACTCACTTGTCTCGGGCGATTTCGTCGACCTCGCCGGACGCGGTCAGATTTCTGCGCTGTCCGATGCAGACGGCGAGGACATCCCGTTCTCCAGTGAACTGGAGTCATTCCGCGTGGACGCACCGGGTGTCTACACACTGTACACAGACCGGGGCGCATACGCATTGGCTGTCAACATTCCCGCATCGGAATCGCAGTTGTCACAGCAAGGCCTGGATACGCGAATTGCCGTCGGTGCAGAAGCAACTCGTCAACACTTCGCACTCTGGCCCCTTCTCACTGCAATGGCCCTTCTATTCATGGTTCTGGAATCCGTACTCTACACCGGACTCACGCCACAATACCGGAGGACACCGTGATTCGATTCCTCTATCCTTTGCTCTTACTTCTGCTGCTGCCGCTTGCCGGTGGTGCCGCGTACATGATTGCCCGCAGAAACCGCCGGCCCATCTTGCGCATTCTCGGACTCACGCTTGCCATCCTGGCGCTTGCTGCCCCGGAAGTCGTTCGAACGTCTGTTGTGCAAAATGTGCTCTTCCTTGTCGATCGGTCTGCCAGCGTCTCGCTGACGGCATCCGATGACCAAGTGCGCACCACGGTGCAGGAAATCGCTGCAAGCGCGGGCATTGCCCAACTTGGCGTTATTGAGTTCTCCGACACCGCAACAGTCACTGCCCCGTTGGGCTCTCCTGCGGTGCTCGTTGGAGCAGCCTCCTCTCTGGACGAGAGTTCCACCAACCTCTTCCGCGCGGTCGAACTGGCGTTGTCCATCCTCCCGCCGGACGAGCCGAACCAACTCGTACTCGTCAGTGACGGGCAGGTCCAGAACGGATTCGAAGAAGCGCTCGCGCTGGCGACGTTATCTGGTGTCCCAGTCTCCGTTCTGCCTGTGGGCACTCGTGACCTTCGTGATGTCTCGATGGCATCCCTCATCTCTGCAACGGAGGTTCAGCCCGGTCGGCCATTCTCCATCGACCTGGAGATTTCGTCCCCCCAGCAGACCGAGGCAACGTTGATCCTCTATCGAAACAGCGATGTGATCACGCTTCAGGACCTCACCCTGTCTCAGGGACTTACGCCGTATTCGGTCACAGACACGCTCAACGAGGGTGAGTCAGCGGTGTACCAGGCCATCGTTCGTGGGGTCAGTGACCCTGTGTCCATGAACGATGATCTCTCGATCTTCGTCCGTACAACAGATCTCCCGAGGGTTCTCTACATCGATAGCCAGCAGGAATCACTCATCCCCGAGCTCTTGGAAGCTTCAGGGATCGAATACGGCACGGCCTCTACGATACCTGATCTTGAGACGCTCGCAGAGTATCGGCAATTGATCATCTCAGGGACAGAATTGGCCTCGTACACTCAAAGCGAAGTCGAAACGCTCTTCCGATTCTCCCGCTTGCTAGGCGGTGGCATCCTGTTTGTCGGCGGAGAGAGTGAAGCACGAGGATTCAGCGGCGGCGGGATTGAAGCCCTGCTTCCTGTCACATTCACGACGCCTGAGAAGTCCGAAGAGGCAAGTCTTGCCATCGTGTATCTCCTGGATCGCTCCTCCAGTATGAAGGCCCCGACAGGAGGAGGCGCACAGAAGATTGAAGTCATGAAGGAAGCTGCGGTTGCCAGCATCAACCTGCTCGACGATGAGGCCCTGGTCGGAATCATCGGGTTTGACAGCACCCAATCTTTTGACTGGGTGGTTCCCATTGCCCCGATTGAGAGCGAAGTCATCTACGAAGGCCTACGGACGATGGGCGCCCTCGGTGGCACAGACATTTACTTCCCGGTTCAAGATGCATTGGACAAACTCGAAGGTGTGGAGGCGCGATCCAAACACATCCTACTGATCTCCGACGGCAAGAACGAGCAGGGCGTGCGGGATTGGCGTGGATTGGTAGATCGGCTTGAGGAGACGACAGAGATCACGCTGTCCGCAATCGCGGTTGGCGGAACCCCGAACACGACTTTGCTCGGCATGCTCTCTGACGCCGGCGGCGGCACACTCTACCGTGCAGCCGACTTCGATACGTTGCCGCAAGTGTCCATTCGAGCTACGCAGCGCCTCAGTCGCGAGCGATTCGTGACCGAGGCTTCGGAAGTCGCTGGAACCTTGCTTGAGTCGCTGCCCAATACGACAGTGCCCCCACTTGATGGGTACGTTGTCACCTTCCCGAAGGAAACATCCGAGACACTGCTCTGGAGCAGCGAGGACCCGATCGTGTCAACCTGGAGAACGGGTCTGGGCACCGTATCAGTACTGAATACGGACCTCCGGGGAATCTGGACAGAGCAATGGTCAGGTTGGCGATCCCTTCCCGAGCTATTCGAGGCACTACTCTCGACAACGGAACCCCGGCTTGCCGCCACCCTTGGACTGAGTGCCTCCGTCTCGCTCGGCCAGGATCACGTGTCCATCATCGTCGACGCGCGCGAAGATGCCGGCGGATTTGCCGACTTCTTGGATCTGTCCGTAACGATCCTGCCACTCGATACCACCCATACCTTGGAGCAGGTCGGTCCGGGGCTCTATCACATTGAGCTTCCGCTCCCTGAGAAGGGCGGGTACGCTCTGCAGATCGCAGATCACACGCGGAATCGTCTGCTGACGCTTCCGCTGACAGTTCCTTACGCGCCGGAGTATCGTGACATTGGTCCTCATCGTGAACTCCTTGCCTTGCTCGCGCGGCAGACAGGGGGCGCTATGCTCGACGATCCGGAAGCTGAATTGCCCGTGATCACCGAGCATCGGGCCGAGCGGTTTGCCTCGCTCCAGCCCATGCTCCTGCTCGCTGTGCTTGCCATCTTCATGCTCGAACTCGTGCTTCGGAAATGGCCGATACGCAAGCAGGCGAATCCATAGCTCCAATGCATGCCCGATTGGTGTCCATGCGCAGCTTCGCCGTATGATTGCCGGGATTCCACTCGGGGATTCTGTATGACCTTGCGAGGCCTGAAGGAGGCATGATGTACCGTTCACTTTCGCGGAGCGCTGGTTTGCTCTCATTGCTTCTTGTTGCCGTGTCGATTGCTGTCTGTGCCGAGGGCCCTGTCATTGCCCCATCGCCTTGGACTCTGCGGGATGCTCCCTGCCAAGCCCAGGGAGATGTTCCTCTATGCACAGCGAGCCTGGAGACACGCGCAGAAGGCGCGGCTGCGCACGGCGTGCTGCTCGTAGATCAGGATACGCCACTGTTTGGGAAGACTTCCATTGCCGAGCGCACGCTTGTTGTTGAGTCAAGCTTCGAGCTTCGCGCAACAGCTTCCGTCCGTATTGTGGCGGAGCTGGCCGGCATCCTCACATCGGAATCGGCAACCGGTGCAGCGTCTGCAGAGGCTGCGCTCTCTGTGATCGATGCGGCCTCCAGCCCGGTTGTCACACTCAACATCATCCCAGCTGACGGGTATTTTCATCATCGCCTCTTGGGCGAGGCCGAGACTCCGATCTACGATCATGAGGAGCTGGTAGCTGAGCTGCCCGCGGGCGTCTATACAGTACGAGGCACCTTGGTCATTCACGCGGAGATCAGGCGGGGCTTCAAGAATCGGGCCGCCTCCTGCGATGTTCGTCAGATCATCCAGCTCACAGCGGTTCCGCTGGAGGAGGCCGTATCAGAGGAGGGTTCCGGTGAGGATCTGATGGTGATCCCGCTCGGAATCGAAGGCACGACGTACGCGCACCTAGAACCTGGCGCACAAGGGGGAACCGTTTACGTCGCATCGATTGGCGAGCCAAAGGGGTGGAACTCCGCCGTCGCGCACGAGACCACGACAACACGCTTTACCAACATGATGCACAAGGGTCTGATCTCGTTCGATCCGAACAACGGCGCCAACGAACCCGAATTGGCACGCAGTTGGGAGATCTCAGACGACGGACGGACCATGACGGTTCATTTGCGGCGTGGGCTTCGCTGGTCGGACGGAGAGCCGTTCACTGCTGACGATGTTCTCTTTACCTACAACGACATCATCTTCAATGATGATGTCGACTGCGACTCCCGCGACATCTTGCAGTTGCCGGACGGAACTTACCCTGTCTTCGAGAAGGTCGACGACTACACCATCCGCGTGTCCATGTCAACGGTCTTCCGCCCGATCATCAGCTCGTTGGGTACGGACATCCTCCCCAAACACAAGCTTTCGCAGTACGTCGCGAAGCTCAATCCCTATGTTGAGCCCGGGACCTTCAACGAAGCATGGACACTGGACACGCCTGCAGAGGAACTCGTCGGCATGGGACCGTTCATGCTTGAGGAGTACTACGCAGGCGGCTACGTCTCCTATGTCCCTAATCCGCACTACTACCATGTTGACCCGAAGGGTGTGCGCCTCCCTTATGTCGATCGCTACGTCATTCAGATGGCAGCCAATCAGGACATCACCTTCCTGAAGTTCCGCAATCGGGAAATCCACGCCTATGGGCCGCGAGGCACGGATCTCACAACGCTTCAGGCGGAAGCTGAGTCCCTTGACATCACGCTGATGATTGATCCGGAAGTTCCAGGTTTTGGCACGTCCTGGATCGCAATCAACCAGGACATCGGTCTGGAACAGGGAACGCACGAGCAGATGCGTGAGATGTTCCGGGATCTGCGCTTCCGCAAGGCGATTGCCCATGCGGTCGACAAGGACACCATGATTACCAACGTCTACAACGGACTCGCTCATCCGCAATGGTCGCCAGTTGGCCAACCGTCACCATTCTATGCCGGGCGAGAGTACTACGGTGGTCCGGTAACCGAAGCCAATGCTGTGGTCTACGAGTACGATCTAGAGCAATCGGCGGCCTTGCTCGATGAGATCGGGTTGATCGATCGCGATGGCGACGGATGGAGAGACTACCCGGACGGCACGCGAATCGAGATCGAGTTCAACACCAACGACAACACAGTCCGGAACTCGATCAGCCAGATCGTCACCGACGATCTGCACGCCATCGGCCTCAAGGTGACGTTCCAGATCATCGACATCAACACGCTGATCAATCACATCACATCTTCTACGTCTCAGATGGTATTGCTCGGATTGGGTGGAGGCCTCGAGCCAAACAACGGAGCCAACGTTTATCGCTCCACCGGAGGATTGCACTTCTGGCACTACTCCGGTGCGGATGAACCCTATGACGTGGAGCTGCGAATCGATGAATTGCTCTCTGCCGGCGTGGAGACGTACGACAACGACAAGGCGTTCGAGTTCTACAAGGAGTATCAGGAGGTCTATGTCACCCAGGATCTCGGCCTTGTCTTCACGGTGAACCCGTCGTTCGCCTATGCCTATCAGAACGTATTAGGGAACGGAAATATCGCAAACCCGATCGCGACTCCGTCAGGCGGGAACGGCCTATGCGTTGATCTTGTGTTCATCAAGGAAGATCTCGAGTAGCCATTGAGGATGCGGGCAATCGACGGAATCGTTGTCCGCGTCCATTCGATTGATTGCGCGTGCATGAGAGAAGTAAGATATAGGTGATTGCGGGGAGTGGCGCAGCCTGGTAGCGTGCCTGCTTTGGGAGCAGGAGGTCGCTGGTTCGAATCCAGTCTCCCCGACAGAGGGGTCAAGTCGTGACAGAGCAGAGTACTCGCATCTCCCTTTACCGTGAATGGCGGCCTGCACGCTTCTCTGAAGTCGTTGGGCAGGAGGCGATCGTTCAGACGCTTCGCAATGCGGTGCGCCAGGGCAGGGTTGCCCATGCGTACCTGTTCAGCGGAGAGCGCGGCATCGGAAAGACATCTGCTGCTCGCATTCTCTCACGCGCCGTGAACTGTCAACAGCCGAACGACGGCGAACCCTGCAATGCGTGCCCAAATTGCATCGCCATCGGGTCGAATCGCACACTCGATATTGTGGAAATCGACGGGGCCTCCAACCGCGGCATCGATCACATCCGGCAACTGCGGGAGGAAGTGAACTTCGCGCCAACAGATCTGCTGCGCAAGGTCTACATCATTGACGAAGTTCACATGCTGACCCATGAGGCGTTCAACGCCCTGCTCAAGACGCTGGAAGAACCCCCACCGCATGCGATGTTCATCTTCGCGACTACGGAACCTCACAAGGTTCCGCGCACCATCATCTCGCGGTGCCAGGCGTTCGAGTTTCGGCGCATCGGGCCCACCGATATCGCCCGGCATCTCGCACACATTGCCGAGGTCAAGAACGTATCGATCGATGAAGGCGCGCTCGAGTTGATCGCGGCTCGGGCCAACGGCGGAATGCGCGACGCACTGGTGATGTTTGAGCAAGCCATGAGCTACGGTGGGCGTGCAATCACAAGAGATACGATTTTGGACATGCTGGGGCTCGCAGACCGCGCGGCACACGAAGCCTTCCTTCGCTCCGTCGACCGCGGCGATCAGGCCGCAGTCATGGAGTTGATTGAGCAGCTCCTCGATCAAGGCAAGGATATCGAGATCTTCCTGTCTGACGTGACGCAACTGCTCAGAGAGAAGCTCATGTCGCAACCAGAGCGCCCAACACGCCTGATCCAACTTGCACAGGGGCTTCTTCAACTGAAGGCAGATCTGTACCGTGCGCTGGATCGGAGGATCCGTCTTGAGGTAGGCGTGCTGGCCCTCATGACTTCGCTGGACACTGCGTCCGCAGCAACCCCGGCGCCTCGCGCCGAAACTGCCGCGGCATCCGTAGCGGCGGTCTCGGTCGCAGAAGTCGCTCGTGCAGAGAACGATTCCTCTTCTACCAAAGAACCGGCACAAGTCGTGCGCGAAGAAACATCATCCGCAGTGAAATCACGCAGCGCTGAGGAAGCGAAACCTGAGTCTGATCGATCCTCGTCCGCTGCCTCCCCGTACCTCGGCAAACTTGACGATGAACACCAACATTCGTGGGATGCCATGATGGGTGAGATTCAACAGGATCGCATTGCGATTGCAGCGTTCATCGTTGAAGGCACGCCCAGTGTCGTGGATGATCGACTGGTGATCTCGTTCCACCCTGAACACTCCTTTCACAAAGAGAGCCTGGAGATGCGGGACAATCTTCAGTACCTTGCCGGTGTAGTTCGGCGACACTTTGGCGATACATTGCATGTCGAAGTTGCAACCGATGAGTCCGTTTCGCGGAAGCCGTTGCCACATGAGGTTCTGATGGAGAAGGCAAAGATGGTCTGCGAAGCGGTGGAAGGCAAGATCGTGAAGGAGGAGTGGTGAAGAACCTGGGCGGACTTGGGAACATCATGAAGCAGGCGAAGCGCTTGCAGGAAGAGCTCGAACGTGCACAAGCTGAGATTGCTGAGATGAGGATCGAGGCGACAGCGGGTGGCGGCATGGTCACGGCAACCGTCACCGGCAAAGGAGAACTTGTCGGTCTGGCCCTCGAACGGGAGATCGTGGACCCCGAAGACATTGAGATGCTCTCCGACCTCATCACTGCCGCGGTTCAAGAAGCACAGCGCAAGGCCGAGGCGGTATCACAAGAGAAGCTAGGTCCGCTCGCACAGGGGTTCGGACTCCCAGGCATGCCAGGCATGTAGGGCAGGGATGTTTGCAGGTCCAGACAAAGGTGCTAGCAATCTGCACTTGCGCCAAACTCAAGGCAACCGTATAGTCGTGCAAATCCAGACTGAGTGAGGAATTGTGCCCAACGAAATCGCCAGCCTTCTTGAAATGCAAACCATAGACTCTCAACTCAGTGAGTCGGCTGCCCACATCAAGCGTCTCGAAGCCGAGCGCGCACGTCTTGAGGCAAAGATTGTTCAGGAACAGGAGGTTCTCGACGCACAAGCGGACGCATTGCACAAGCTGGAGCACGACAGTCGAATGAAAACGCTCGAAGTCGACGAACTCGATGAGCACATTCGAGAGTACCAGCATCGCTTGGACACCGGCATCATCAGCTTCAAGGAGATGGAGGATCTGCGCGCCAAGATCCAATCGGAACACACGCGGATGAGCCAGATGGAAGATGAAGCACTCCAGATGATGGACGCAATCACGGAAGAACAGGCCCATCTGGAAGCTGCCAAGGAAGCATTGGTAAATCGAACGCAGAATCTTCAAGATGCCATCGCAGAAGTCGGCGGGAGCATCGCGAAGGAGAACGCGTCGATCGAAACGCTCACTGCCAAACGCCAGGAGATCGGAACCCAAATCTCCGCGTATCTCGTCTCTCAGTACGAGTCCTTGCGACGCAAGTTCCCGGATCCCATCGCGCAGGTGGACCACTCTGTGTGTACGGGATGCAAGCTCAAGTTGAGTGCCAGCACCATCGAACGTGCGCGGGGACGGCTCGGCATCGTCGCCTGTGAGCATTGCTCCCGCATTCTGTACATCGACTAGTCAAGAACACCCATCTCCTACCCACGTTCGCTTGCAAGAGGTTGGGTGTACAATGCACAACAGCAGAGAGAGCCGGGAAGACGCTGATCGTTGCCGCGCGCTTCGATCGGAGGAAAGTCCGGACTCCGCAGGGCAGGCTACTGGGGAAATCCCAGCGGGGGCGACCTCGGGAAAGTGCCACAGAGAGTAGACAGCCGATGGATTGCGTTCGCGCAATCACAGGTGATGGTGAAAGGGTGGTGTAAGAGACCACCAGCATGCGGGGCGACTCGCATGGATCGGTAAACCCTAGTCGGAGCAAGGCCAAATAGGAAGGCGTTCGAAGGCTGCCCGCCTGATGCCTTCGGGTAGGCTGCATAGATAGATGTCTTCCCTTGACAGAATCCGGCTTACAGGCTCTCTCTCAGACAACCATGAGACAAGCGATTTGGATTCTGATTTTGCTAGCCTACGCGACCGGCATTGCGGTGACATCCCATCAACCACTAGGCGGCATGGCAACTGGAATGCTGCATCTCGACAAGCTGTTTCATTTGCTCGAGTTTGCAGTCTTCATGCTGCTGGCATGGAGAGCGATGGGCAAGCGATGGTGGATCGCGCTTGCAATCTCACTTGCATTTGCCTGCAGTGACGAACTCCACCAGCTGTTCGTTCCCGGACGCGTAGCCAGCGGCTGGGATTTCCTTGCCGATACCATGGGGATAGCTCTTGCGGGGTGGATGCTTCGCAGCCGAGCACGTTTGTGGCGCTTCCTGTGCACTCGTATACTGAGCCGCAAACGGACAGAGGGGGGGGAGTAACCGCATGTGGTTCTACCCATTTATCTTCGGACCGCAGGCACTCATTCTGATTCCGGCACTGCTCTTGGCCATCTATGCGCAGTGGAGAGTGCGTTCGACCTACACTCGATTCTCGAACGTTGACTCGTTCTCTCGAATCACCGCTCAGGATGCAGCCCATCGGATCCTGGTCAGTCAGGGCATCTCGGATGTATCCGTGGAATCCGTCCAGCGATCGCTCGGTGACCACTACGATCCTCGAGCAAGAGTGCTACGCCTGTCCGCGCCGAAATCTACATCCATTGCAGCCATCGGTGTTGCAGCCCACGAGGCCGGTCACGCGATACAGCATGCCGCAAACTACGGTCCGCTGTGGCTCCGCACGGTCATTGTGCCCGTTGCTCAGTTCGGGTCAAGGCTGGCGTTTCCGCTGTTCTTCATGGGTCTCCTTGCGCAAATCGGTCCGCTGATTACTGCAGGCATCGTGCTGTTCTCCGCTGCGGTGGCATTCACGTTGATTACGCTGCCAGTGGAGATCGATGCATCCCGCCGTGCCGTCGCCGCTTTGAGAGGGAACATGATGCTGTCTGAAGAGGAGATGGGAGGCGTTCGCAAGGTGCTGTCTGCGGCAGCACTGACCTACGTCGCAGCTGCCGCAATGGCTGCATTGCAGTTGCTCATGCTCCTGTCTGTGGGCCGTCGCCGATGAAACTCTCACCAAGCTTGCTCTCTGCGGATTTCGGGCGGCTTCTCGAGGAAGCACTATCGGTCCAGCCGCTTGTCGATTGCTTTCACTGGGACGTGATGGACGGACACTTCGTGCCCAACCTGACCTTCGGTCCGCCCGTTGTCAATGCCCTGCGCACCCGGCTTGACCTCGCCTTTGATATCCATTTGATGATCGACCGTCCGGCTGTCTATGCCCCTCAGTTCGACGTACGGCCGGGAGACACCCTTCTGTTCCATCTCGAGAGTTCTGATCGCCCTGAGGACGCCCTGGAAGCGATTGCCTCGACGGATGCCGCTGCGGGGATCACGCTTCGTCCCGGCACACCGCTCGAGTCTGTCTTCCCCTATCTCGATGACGTGTCCATGGTGCTCGTGATGAGCGTGGAACCTGGCTTCGGCGGTCAAGCATTCATGCCGGATGCAGTCGATCGCATTCTTGCATTGCGCGAGCACATTGGAAGCAGGAACGTAGAAATCAGTGTCGATGGCGGGATCAACAGCCAAACGATACGCTCGGTCGTCGAAGCGGGAGTAGACGTCGTGGTCGCAGGATCGGCAATCTTCGGATTGCCCGATCGCTCCGAAGCGATCGCGGCACTTCGGAGAGCAGCGGCATGAGTGATGAACGCTTCATGCATCTGGCGCTTGCGCTCGCAGAACTCGGGCTCGGCGACGTCAACCCCAATCCGCTCGTTGGAGCCGTCATCGTCAACGATGGCGAAATCGTCGGCCGAGGCGCGCATCGGGCCTTCGGTGGGCCCCATGCAGAGGTGTTTGCCCTGGAGGAAGCAGGCGATCGTGCAAGAGGAGCCACGCTTTACGTAACACTCGAACCTTGCTGCCACCATGGCAAGACGCCGCCTTGCACCGACCGGATTATCGCTGCAGACATCCGCAAAGTGATCTACGCAGTGGAGGACCCCAATCCGGAAGTCTGCGGAAAAGGAGCCGCTCAGCTAAGAGACAGTGGCATTGAGGTCGAGTGTGGGCTGTTGTCGGCGCTCGCTGAGACACAGAACGAGGTCTTCCTGACATTCTCGCGAACCGGAACGCCTTTCGTTGAACTCAAACTTGCCATGAGCCTGGACGGGCGCATTGCCACCAGAACCGGCGATGCCAAGTGGATCAGCGGAGAGGAATCACGTACCGAAGGCCATCGATTGCGACGCAAACACGCAGCCATTGCCGTGGGCGTCGAAACCGTGATCGCAGACGATCCTATCCTCAATGTTCGCCGTGTCGTCGGCAAGGACCCCGTGCCGATCGTGCTGGACAGCACGGGGCGGATCTCACGCGACTGCAAGTTGCTGCAAGCCCCCTCTAGCGCGATCGTCGCCACGTCCTCGATGCCGGAATCCGTTGCGCGTGCCATCCGGAAGACGGGCGCACAGGTTTGGTATCTGCCGGATGATCGTGATCGTGTCAGCATTCCCGCACTACTCCAACGCCTGGCAGAAGCACAACTCGACTCCCTCCTAATCGAGGGTGGGGGGGAGGTTGCGGCATCGTTCCTTGAGGCAGACGCCGTCGACAAGGTCTCGTTCTTCTATGCACCAATTCTGATCGGCGGTCGGGATGCCACTCCCGCGGTCGGCGGCATGGGCATTGCGCGAGTCGCGAATGCTCTTAGACTCACCCGAATGGAAATCCGTCAACTGGGATCCGATCTCTACGTTTCTGGCTATCCCAAACATCAATCTGCCGAAGCGTAATGGTGGGGCTACAGCATGTCCCCTTCGCGAATCCCTCGGCCACGACTGTGCCCTCGCATTCGGCGTCGCCCGCGTCCCCTCGGACGAACATGCACATGCTCGGTCTCCTGGATCGCGAGTGCCTTGCCGTGAATAATCGCATCAGCCACCTGTTTGCGTCCGTTCTGAAGCAAACGTTGCACCGTGCCTCTTGACACTTCCATCGCTTCGGCCGCTTGCTCTTGATGTAATCCCTCAAGATCGCAAAGCGCCACAGCCTCGAGCTCATCAAGTCCGACTTCGACGATCTCAGTTTGCGAAAGCGGAATGCCTGCCGGCTTGAACAAATTGAACCCGGAAAAATGGCGGCAAGCTCGGGTTTTCTTTGGTCGTGGCATGGTATCAGTATAGATGGGATCGGGGAATCAGGCAAGACGCTCAGCGTTTGCGCTTTTGTGCATATGCTCGTAATATGCTTTGGCGAGCTCCTCAAGATGTAGGTAGAATCAGGGCCGCACAGGAGGTGGATCATGCCCGGGTTCAACGGAACCGGCCCTCGAAGACAAGGACCGATGACAGGTGCTGGACAGGGCTTCTGCGCGCGACCGCTTCAGCCTGGAACCCACACGCCTTTGAACGGGCGGATGGGATGGCAAACGGATGAACTACCGCGATTCGGGCGCGGTCCAGGATCTGCGGCCAATGACACCAACTCGCCTGACTATGGGAAGTTTGGGCAGCGCGAGCAAAGTCTCGCAGATCGCGACGTGACGATCGCTGCGCTACGCGCAGAACTATCGGAGCTTCGCGTGCGCATCGAGGCACTGAAGCTTCCCGGGAAAGGTTCCACTGAAGTGACACGGTCTGTTGGAGGTAGAGAAGACACTATGAAACTCTGCATTACAGCGCAAGGACACGATTGGGATTCAACCATTGATCCTGCATTCGGACGCGCACGAGCATTCCTGCTTGTCGATTCTGATGCAAAGCAGCTTGAGCCGCTCGAGAACAAGCCAGGAGCGCATGGGGCAGGGATACAGGCAGCGCAATCAATGGTCGAGAGCAACGTTCAAGCAGTGATCACAGGCAATGTCGGCCCCAATGCATTTCACGCGCTACATGCCGCCGGAATCGATGTCTACACGGGTGCTTCCGGTACTGTACGTGATGCACTTGCGGCGTTCGAGGCTGGAACGCTGAGAAAGACAGCAGCGCCGACCCAAGGAAGACACGGAGGCTAGCCGATGACGAGAGTCTGCATTCCAACTGCCGGAGATGGCGGTCTGCAGGATACTGTAGGTGAGCATTTCGGGCGCGTTCCATCGTATACGCTGGTTAACGTAGAAACCGGCGACGTAGAAGTCGTCTCAAACACCTCGGAACACTTCGGTGGCATCGGCCTACCCGCCGACATCTTGTCCAAGCTTGGGATCGACGTGCTACTCTGCAGAGGCGCAGGAAGGCGCGCGCTTGACATCTTCGCAAGCAAGGGCATTCAAGTCTACCTGGGGGCTGATGGCTCAGCAGAGCAAGCGATCGCGCGATGGCAAGCCGGCGATCTCATCAGCGCCACCCCCGGTGATGCCTGCCAGCAGCACACGTTTCATGACCCCGGCAAGCACTCAGCGCTCAGATGATGCGCATCGCCATTGCGAGTGGGAAGGGTGGAACCGGGAAGACAACACTTGCCGTCAATCTTGCACTATCCCTGCATCCAGAGCATCCGGTTCAGTTGCTGGATTGCGATGTCGAGGAGCCCAATGCGCATCTCTTCCTCACACCGGATCTTTCGGAGCGACGGGCGGTCTCGAAGCTCGTACCCACAATAGACGAGACGCTCTGCCGTAGGTGTGGGGCCTGTGCGGAAGCCTGCGAATTCAGTGCCATGGCGCTTCTCGGGGATCGCATGCTTGTCTACGATGCGCTTTGCCACGGCTGCGGACGGTGCAGTCTTGTTTGCCCGGCCGAAGCGATTGCCGAGCGACCGCACACACTCGGGGTCGTGGAGACCGGCAGCACCCACGGGTTCCCATTTGCGCACGGGGTGCTCAATGTCGGAGAGACGATGGCAACGCCCATCATCCATGTCCTCAAAGAAGCGATCGATCCAGATCGGCTTGCGATTCTTGATTCTCCTCCAGGTACCGGCTGCCCCACCATTGCAGCACTCCACGGAGTGGATGTGGCACTGCTCGTTACAGAACCCACGCCATTCGGACTGCATGACTTAAAAGCCGCGGTTGGGGTTGCGAGAACACTTGAGGTTCCCGTTGCTGTGGCAATCAACCGCTGCGACCTCGGCGACAGCCGTGTGGAGGAATACTGTCAAGAGGAGGAGATTCCTATCGTCTTGACCATTCCATTCGATCGTGCCATTGCGGAAACCTACGCCCAGGGGATCCCGCTCGTGAGTGCTTCCCCTGCATGGAGAGCGCGCTTCCAACAGCTCTACGAGCGTCTCGAGGAGTTGCTGACATGAAACAGATTCTCTTCCTCTCCGGAAAAGGCGGGACCGGCAAGACAACGCTTGCCGCAGCCTTCGCCGCGCTCTCAAGGGATCAGGTGCTTGCGGATTGCGATGTCGATGCTGCCAACCTTCACCTGGTGCTCGATGTAGAGATTGAGGCGCGAGGCGATTACATAGGTTCCAAGGAAGCGTTGCGCGATGCAGCCCGCTGTACGCAATGCGGCATCTGCGTCGACGTGTGCAGGTTTCGCGCCATCTCCCCAGACATTCAAATCGATCCCTATCTCTGCGAAGGCTGTGGCGCTTGTGTCACCGCTTGCCCTGAGGATGCCATTGCGTTGGAGCCTCGCGTCTCGGGGCAGTGGTTCAATGCACGGACTCCCTGGGGACCACTTGCCAGCGCGGAACTCCTGCCAGGCGAGGAGACCACGGGCTTGCTGGTCACCGAAGTCAAGCGAAACATGGTCTCCCTCGGCGAAGAAACAGCAGCCCAGCAGGCAATCCTGGATGGCTCGCCTGGCATTGGCTGCCCGGTGATTGCGTCCGTTACTGGCGTTGACGTGGCCGTTCTTGTGACCGAACCGTCGGTCTCAGGATTGCATGACCTCAAGAGGATCCACGGCGTGGTGAAGCATTTCGGCATTCCGGCATACCTCGTGATCAACAAAGCCGACCTAAGCCCGGAACTCACCCAACGTGTCGAAGCCTACGCATCAGATGCGGAGCTTCCAATACTTGGCACGATCCCGTTCGATCGAACGGTCTCTGACACACTCGCCTCGGGGCGCAGTGTCGTCGAATCCGGAGACAGCACAGCAGGTAACGCAATCCGAAAGATCTACCAACGATTCATGGAGGACTCGAATGCTCATTGATTCCATCCCACATCGCATCGTCGTGTTCAGCGGGAAAGGCGGCGTCGGCAAGACAACCGTTGCGGTGAACCTCGCGATCGTGCTGGGCCAGCAGGATTCCAAGGTCGCATTGTTGGACGCGGACCTAACCGGCCCCAACGTCCTTCAGATGCTCGGGATCAATGAGCAATCCAGAACTGAGGGCGCACGCCTCATGCCACACGAACGCCATGGCCTCAAGACCGTATCTCTGGCATCGCTCATGCCTCCCGAAGCGGCTGTCATCTGGCGCGGGCCGCTGCGCTCGAAAACGCTCGAGCAGCTCGTGACGGAAACAGACTGGGGAGATGCAGACACACTCGTCATGGACCTCCCGCCAGGGACTGGTGACGAGGCACTCACCATCGCACAGCAAGTCGAACCACAGCTGGCAATCGTTGTCACGACTCCCCAAGAGGTGGCCTTGCTCGATGCCCGGCGTGCCATCACCTTTGCCCGCAAGCTGGAGATCCCGAAGATTGCGATTGTCGAGAACATGTCGGGCTTGATCTGCCCGCATTGCGGTGAGACGATCGATCTGTTCGGGGCCCACGGAGGGGAGAACGAAGCAAGCGTTCAAGGCATTCCACTTCTGGGGAAGATTCCACTTGATCCAGCCGCTCGAATCGCAGGTGACGAAGGGACTCCCCTCGTTCTCGAACACCCGGACTCTGCCGCCGCAGTCGCATTCCGCCAAATCGCGCAGGCGGTACGGGAACTCGTCACGTAGAGAACCCACTCAGTGGAGATGCCTTGCGCGCCAGAATCCTGAGTCTCTCAGGGTTCCTGTTGTCGGCCGCCCTCGTCATCTCTAGACTGTGTGTGAAGCTACTCAGAGGGGCTGGTGCAAGGAGGGTCAGATGATTCGATCTAGAGCGTTGCTCTCGCTGATTGCGCTGCTACTGGTTGCCGGTTGCACAACGCCGCATGTCATTCCCATAGCGAGTGTGGAACTGGAGATCCTTCAAGAGAATCAAGGCTGGGTACAGATACGTGTGACAGGCGTGGATGGGACAGGGTACGAGATTCGTTGGGGCGATGCAGACGCTCCCTATGGAATATCGGCGATCAGCCCGTTTGAGGAGCTCTATGAGCACTTCTATCAAGCTGTCATGGGTGCAACTTCCGGTGAGCAAGTGCCAACGACCTACCAGATCTCGATTGCCGATCCTCAGGGTGCCGTCGTTGAGCAGGTTTCGATCCTAATCCCGGCTGTCGTTTGCCATCTGGAGCTTGCGAGCCTTGTCGGCAGAGTGGTTGGCGTCGAATTCTGGGGGCGATTCGGGATCGAGTATTCCATCTCGTGGGGAGATGGCTTTGCCGATCATGTCATGGTGAGTACCCAAAGCGCCTACGGTACTGCAACACATACCTACGCAGGGCCCGGCACTTATTCGCTTGGCATGGACGAGATCTGGGCACCTAGGCAGGTCTTCTTCACGATTGATGTTGAGTAGTACTCCGCCCGCCCTGCGAAGGCACCGGGGATGAGGATGCATATTGCCCTCGGATCTTGGAGACCCTTCACGCTTTGACTGACGTGACGGCGCCTGCTCCTCACGGATTGGATCTGAGCAGGTCGGAGTTTGGCGCAGGCGCCAAACGTCCTGTCTTCGAGGCGCAGGTTCGGCAAGCTACGAGGTCCAAACCAAAGGGACCAGCGCATGGCTGGTCTCCGGCGTTGGGCTTATGCAGTACGCCTGCTCCTCTTGGATTGGATCTGAGCAGGTCGGAGTTTGGCGCAGGCGCCAAACGTCCTATCTTCGAGGCGCAGGTTCGGCAAGCTACGAGGTCCAAACCAAAGGGACCAGCGCATGGCTGGTCTCCGGCGTTGGGCTTATGCAGTACGCCTGCTCCTCATGGATCGGATCTGAGCAGGTCGGAGTTTGGCGCAGGCGCCAAACGTCCTATCTTCGAGGCGCAGGTTCGGCAAGCTACGAGGTCCAAACCAAAGGGACCAGCGCATGGCTGGTCTCCGGCGTTGGGCTGA
>Ga0272441_10000229_pt1 | contig 129896 bp, 139 predicted proteins | sample SSMProp6N_FD_193582 | JGI IMG/M metagenome (GOLD analysis project Ga0272441, IMG submission 193582) | Marine sediment archaeal communities from Little Sippewissett salt marsh, Falmouth, MA, United States - SSM-Prop-6N | ecosystem: Environmental > Aquatic > Marine > Wetlands > Sediment ...
GACACGTACTTCAGCAGATATTCTGGGAAGTGTGTTTATTTATGCTGATTACACTATTGGCGTGAAAGACGTGCGCGCCGAGTTGACACGGATACTTGGCGAAAGCCAGTATTGGGATAAGAAGGTTAATGTTTTACAGGTTACCGATGCAAAGGAACGAGTTGTTGAATTGCGTGCTCTTATGAGTGCTGCAGACTCTCCTACGGCATGGAATTTGCGCTGTGAGGTGAGGGAAAAACTCCTTGAATTTTTACAAACAAAATTTCCTGAATGTTTGCCGCGAATACGTATTGAAATGAATAAGGGCGAATCAAGTTGATGCAAAAGCGTTAAGGCAAGGTGCAAAAATCATTAAAGACTTGCTGAATTTTAATTTCGTGTCAAGAAAATGCGATCATGACCCCGGTAGGCAGGGTTATACCTCGGTACAATTGATTCTTTTTTGATCCGGCATACAATGAGATCGAAAGAAGGAAGGAGCACTTAACCTATGGAGACGAAGGGTATAGAAAAGGGAGTCATTGTGCTGGTTGTCGCGATCATTTTAATGGCGATTGGCATCAGTTCATTAATGCGCTTGTTCGGGGTAACGTTTTAAGAGCACGGGAATAAGGCCGTTCGGGGATTAAGATCAAATCAATGAAACTAGGCAGGTGAAAGATGGCCATGCAGCCAAAACAAATCGCACTTCTCATCGTTGGAGTTTTATTTTTAATTTTATTGCTCCAAAATACCCATGTCGTCATGCTTCATTTTTTATTTTGGAAATTTGGTATGTCCCAGGTCATTCTGATTCCGTTAATCATGGCAGTAGGTTTCAGTATCGGTTTTTTTGTGGGAAAAAATGCGCAAATATAGGGATGGAAACATGGTCTGTCTTTATCTGTATTTAAAATTATCTGAAATGAAAGTCATTTTTGAGCGAAGCCTAAAAGGAAGATGAGTTATGAAAGATATATTAAAAAAACGATATAGGTTCAGGATTATCGCTCCGGCGTATCCCGCATTTAATATCTATTCCAATATCGCCTCTCGGACGACGGCATTAGGCCCCGTGTATGTAGCAACAGCCGTTAATAAAATGGGTAATTGGGACTCGGAAATGATCGATGAAAACAACCTCCGTCTGCATGGGCCAAAAAGTAAACAAGGCGGCGCTGACCACGAGTTTTTACAGCAGCAAAGGCCTGCGGATGTCGTAGGGTTTTATGGCGGGTTAACCAGCACAATTCCACGGGTTTATCAATTAGCACGTTTTTACAAAGATAAGGGGGCGGTCACGATCGCAGGAGGGCAGCATTTTGTGGGTGAAAATATCCTTGAAGCCCTGACGCACGGCATTGATTACGTTGTTATCGGTGAGGGCGAAGAAACAGTTAAAGAGCTTTTAGAGGGGATCGAAGGCAGACGGGATATCACTCAGGTCAGGGGCATTGCGTTTTTAAGAAATGGAGAACTGACCACCACACATCCCAGAGAACCCTTGAGCGATTTCGACAAACTGCCCATGCCGAATTTTTCTTTGGTGCGGTATGCCAAGATAAAGCTTTATCCTGTCGAGCGTATCCGTGGATGCGGCATGGATTGCGAGTTCTGCACGGTAAAGGGAAAACCTCGGGCGGCATGTCCTGAGCGCTTTTTGGAACAAATCAGGCTTTTGGTTGAAACCAGGGATGCAAGGCATTTCTTTATTGTTGATGACCTTTTTGGACAGCAACGCACAGAGACTGTGCAATTTTGCAATAAACTTAGAGATTACCAAAGACAAATCCGTCTGCGGCTGGATTTTACGGCTCAGATAAGATTGGATAAGGCTAAAGACAGCGAACTTCTTTTAAGCATGCGCCAGGCGGGTATAAACGCGGTGGCCATCGGATTCGAATCCCCAATAGCGGAAGAATTAAAAGCGATGAATAAACATATAAAGCCTGAAACTATGCTATCCCTCACAAAGATATTTCACAAATATGGATTTTTAGTGCATGGGATGTTCATTTTCGGGTATCCCATGGCAGAAGGCGTTTCTTTTAATATGACGGCCCAAGAGAGGGTTAAACGGTATCGACAATTTATTCGAAAGGCACGTCTGGATACAATCCAAATATTAAACCCGATCCCATTGCCTGGAACACAATTGCGGGAAAGATTAAAACGTCAAAACAGGATTTATCCACTTGACGAAGTAGGCTGGGAATATTATGACGGCAATTTCCCGATTTTTGAACCCGATGCTCCTTTAAGCGCGGAAGAGATGCAGCTTTCAGCCAGGAAAATTATGGCTTCGTTTTATCAGTTCCAATATTTCTTCAAGATAGGGTTAAATATATTGTTATTTCCCGGGCTGATCTTTTTTCTAACTAATATTAAGCTGGGATGGCGGAAGTGGTATCGCCCATGGCGCAACGATTTAGTTCGCTTTATAGGATGGATCATCCTGAAGGAATGGAACTGGAATTTCCAGAAAGACAGGTTCTTCGAAAAATTGCAGTCAGCCAAAGAGCAGGTGGGGCAAATACAATAACGAAGGACAATAACGAAGGAGGGGAAAGATGGAAAATTGGCGAGATGTTTTAGTTGAGCCTGCGAAAGTAGTTCTTGCTCAGATGGGTCAGTTTTTAGTTAGTGCGATATTAGTGATTTTAATTCTCTTGGTAGGTTGGGTTATTTCTAAAATCATTAAGACGATTATCACAAAATTGTTAAAAGTATTGAAGCTGGATGAGCTTTCAACTCAAATTGGTTTGAGCGGTATTTTAACAAAAGGCGGTATCAGTCGTCCGCTTTCAGCGTTAGTGGGAGGCATCTGTTATTGGTTAGCTTTATTGATCACCTTTGTGGTTGCCCTTAATGCTGTGGGTTTGACGATCGCTGCTGATTTACTGCAGAGAATATCGCTTTTCATCCCCAATATTATCGCAGCCATATTTATTCTTATTGTCGGAATGTTCGCGGCTGTGATAATGAAGAATATCGTAAAAACCACCGCAAGCAACATCGGGATTTCTCAAGTCAACCTTTTAAGCAAAATCACTGAAGTTGTGATAATGGTTTTTGCGATAGCCATGGCTTTAGAACAACTGCAAATCGGCGCAGGGATTGTTCGATTAACAATAACCATTATTTTAGGGTCATTCGGGTTAGGGTTTGCGCTGGCCTTAGGCCTGGGCTGTAAAGATATGGTTGCTAAGTCGGCAGAGGGGTTTCTTGGGAAGTTAAAGAAGTAATAAATGTTTAGACAGGAGAATTTATGAAAATACAGACACAAGTCCTTACAGAGGCCGCCAAAGATTATGCGGTAGCGTACGCGGCGCATTATGCGACTAAAGATTTAAAAGAAGCTTTTGAATTATACCGGGGTGTTATGGCCGCTTATCCAGAAAGCCAGGAAGCAATGTATTCCCAAAAACAGATAGAAAATATCGCGGCTGCTCTGGTCCCGAAGCAGGAGCTCTTTGATGCTCAAGTCAATATGGTATTGGCTCGTTTCGCGTAAAAAGAACATTAAAATGAGGCATGAACCCCGGATCGTGACGTGCTTTCGATAAGGTGTCGCAATAGAGGAGGTTAAGTAATCTGCTGAACTGTCCTGGGCAATAGTGCAGTTTTGCGGAATAACAATGCAAAAGTAAATAAGTGATGGTGAAAGTAATATAAACGATCATAAGACTATTCAAACTCAGAAAAAGCCTGCCTTAATTCGATAGCAGGCTTTTTCTTTCAATAGAAAATATTATGTAATATAATATTAATTTAATCGGAGGCAATATGCATCATTCTAAAAAAAAGAAGGTTCAATGGCATTGGTAACGATCTAATCTTTGCCAAAAACAATGGGGAAATAGTTGTTTTCCCTTACGGAAGTGAAGCTCAACAGAGTTGGGAACAAGGGATTAAAATTCTTGCCGATTTGTTTGTTTTATATCGGCAAAATAAATTGAAACATCGCTTGCAAAAAGAAAAAAAGAATACGAGTTATCTTGAAAGATACAATGGAACAAAATCCCTCAAACATGGTAAACGTATCGAAACTTTTTTCAATGTTACACAAACAGCATGTATACTCGATGTGCATCGGCAAACAATATATTACTGGATCAAAAAGCGATGGATAAATCCAAAGCGCGATTATAGAGGATATCCTGTTTTTACAGTTTTAGACATTGAGAATATAATTGCGTGGAGAAAAACAATAAAATAATGAGAAAAAACGAATAATTTTACGTTAAAAGTCGTACTCGTTCATCTCATTATACAGTCTTATACACTCGACTACAAATCGCAAGTAATTGATATGATAACAGATAAGAAAAAGGTATATCTGAAGGTTTGGGGCTGTCAGATGAATGAAAGCGATTCTGAGATTATCAGAAGCATCCTTGTTCAATGTGGGTTTGCATATATATCCCAAGAGGAGGGGGCTGATATTGTTCTTCTTAATACCTGCGCTGTAAGAGAAGGCGCCGTAAGACGCGTGCGCAGCTATGTTCATGAATTACGTTACCGCGCCAAGGGGCGAAAACTTCTTATCGGTATCCTGGGGTGTATACCGACACATCTTAAAGAATCACTGGTGGATGACAAAAATCTTGATATTGATTTTATTGCCGGACCAGACAGCTATCGACGCCTGCCGTCCTTGATTCACGAAGTGCAAACAAAACAAAAAAAAGCTTCGGATCTCTTGCTCACTAAAGAAGAAAATTATGAAGATATCATCCCTGCTCGGAATTCAGGCATTAATGCATGGGTCACGATCATGCGCGGCTGTGATAACTTCTGCACTTATTGTGTCGTGCCCTACACCCGGGGAAGGGAGCGGAGTAAAAATCCCAAAGCCATTATTCATGAAATATACCGCGCCACTGAAAAAGGGTTTCCCCAGGTTACACTCTTAGGACAAAACGTTAATTCTTATAAATACAGCGATTGGGATTTCACGCGATTATTATCCGAGGTCAGTCAAATTCCCAAATTACGCCGCCTGCGTTTTGTGGCACCCCATCCCAAGGATTTCCCTCAGGAACTATTGGAGGTCATGCAAAATCATCGTAACATCTGCCGCCATATCCACCTGCCCCTCCAAGCAGGGAATAACCGTATCCTTAAAATGATGAACCGCAACTATACCCAGGAACAATTTTTATCACTGGTACAACAAATGCGATCATTTTTTCCCACAATTGTCCTCACCACTGACATTATCGTAGGGTTTCCGACCGAAACCGATGAGGAATTCAATGATACATTTGAGGCCATGAAAAATATCGAGTTCGATTCAGCATTTATTTTTAAATACTCCCAACGCCAAGGCACCCTTGCGGCAAAACGCTACCCAGATGATGTTCCCCAGGTTAAAAAAACCGAACGAATTGTTAAACTCAACGAACTGCAAAAAAACATCTCCACCAAAAAAAATCAAGGTCATATCAGCGAAATCCACGAAATTATTATTGATGCCGAAACCACATCAAAAAGCAAGGATCATTTTCAAGGCCGAAATGAGGGCAATAAAATCGTCATTATTCCATCCGGCCCGTACAAAAAAGGTCAAGCCGTAGCGGTCAGAATTACAGATGCCAGTGCACATACCCTCAAAGGAACAGTGGTTTCATTTGAAACTTGATTTTCTAGTTTCTTTGGGTTAAGATGTACCAAATTTAAAGGCCCCGATATGCTTGACACCGAACAAATCACAAACGATCAACTCTTTCAAACCCTCTCAAATATAAAGGATCCCAATGGTCACCCTTTGTATTCTTTAGAAAAATGCGGCCAACTAACCCCGCTTATCAATGAGATTAATAAACTTAAAAATGAATGTAACGCTGTTATTTTAGCTCATACATATACGGTGCCTGAAATTATTTATGGGGTAGCCGATTTTGTCGGGGATTCTTACGCATTAAGCAAAAATGCCACAGAAACTAATGCCCAAACAATCGTTTTTGCCGCGGTGCGATTCATGGGGGAGACCGCCAAAGTGCTTAATCCCAATAAAGAAGTTCTTTTGCCGGCTCAAGATGGCGGATGTACATTAGCTGACTGCATTGATGCCTCAAAAGTCAAAGAACTACGCCGGCAATATCCAGATTTTACCTTTGTTTGCTATATTAATACGACCGTTGCTGTTAAGGCCGAATGCGATGTTTGTGTGACCTCAGGAAATATCAATAAGGTCATCAGCACTATCCCGCAAAATAAAATATTTTTCCTCCCCGATAAATTTATGGCACAAAATCTAATTAGGGACTTTAAGAAAAAGGGGGTTAAAAAAGAAATAAAATATTATAGCGGATCTTGTTACACCCATGAAGAGTTCACCTTTCAAGAGGTCCAAAGAATTCGCCAGCAGCATCCTGATATAAAAATCGTTGCTCATCCCGAATGCAAGCCAGAAATTTGTAATCTAGCAGACTATATAGGTAGTACAGCTCAAATACTGGATTTTATAATTAATACAACGTATACGGATTTTATCATGTTGACTGAAGAAGGGTTAGGTAAAAGAATCAATGTCGAATTCCCGCAAAAAAGGTTGATCGGACCTGAAAAAATCTGCAAATACATGAAATCAAACACATTGGAAGACATTAAAAGAGTCCTGACGCAACCAACCGAAAAGAATAAAATCGCTATTGATGAACCCATACGCCAAAGAGCAGAAAAATGCATTGCCGCCATGTTTAAATATACCGAAGGCAAATAAATCATCATGACACGAATTTTCCAAAATATAATAAAAACTGTCGGCCGCACACCTTTAGTAAAAATAAACAATATCAGCAAAGGCCTCCATGTAACTATCCTGGCTAAAATAGAATCCTTTAATCCATGTGGTAGCATTAAGGACCGTATCGGCGTCGCCATGATCGAAGATGCCGAGAAAAAGGGATTGCTTAATAATGATTCCGTTATTATTGAACCCACTAGCGGAAATACAGGTATTGGCTTGGCCTTTGTTTGCGCGGCCAAAGGATATAAATTAATCCTGACTATGCCGGATACTATGAGTGAGGAACGCCGCCGTCTCCTTAAAATACTAGGGGCCCACCTAGTTTTAACAGAAGGCGCTAAAGGCATGCAAGGGGCTGTTGACAAAGCAGAGGCATTGGCCAAAAGCACGCCTAACAGTTATATGCCGCAACAATTCAACAATCCCGCCAATCCCCAAATTCACCGCGAAACCACGGCCGAAGAAATTTGGAGTGATACAGACGGGCAAATAGATATATTTATTGCCGGGATTGGAACGGGGGGGACCATAACAGGCGTGGGCGAGGTGTTAAAGCAAAGAAAACCTGAAACTAAAATTATCGCCCTGGAACCCATGAATTCACCCGTACTTTCCGGCGGTAAACCCGGGCCTCATAAAATTCAAGGGATCGGGGCGGGATTCATTCCCAAAATCCTTAATCAAAAAATTTTTGACGAAATCATCAAAGTCAACCATCAAGACGCTGGCATAATGGCCAGACGTTTGGCCAAAGAAGAAGGTATTTTAGCAGGAATTTCCTGCGGGGCCGCTATGTGGGCCGCCACACAGGTTGCCCAACGGCCAGAATCAGACGGAAAAACTATCGTGGTTATTTTACCGGATACCGGCGAGAGATACTTATCCACTTGGTTATTTGACGCATAAATTTTTTCCCTGTATAGACATTATCACAAATTAATTATACTTAAATTTGAAGAAAAATCACCTCTACAAATATCTACTTATAACAATCATCCTCGGTCCCATCCTTCTCCTTGAAATTTTATTACGTTTATTTCACTTTACTTATTATCCCACAGACACCGGTCTCATTATCCCTTCAGAATATACTATGTTCCAAAGAGCCGGTGATTTTTATACGGACTCGACTCATATTCGTTTCAAGGCCGATAAACCTCAGGATGAATATAGAACTTTCGTCTTAGGCGGCTCAAGTGTGGCCAACTTGGGGGGACTATGCAACCACAAAGATTGGCTTAAAATACTTCAACAAATGGTGCAAGAAAAAGTTCGGTTCCACAAGGTCAATATCATTGGTCTTGGCTATCAATCCTGGGGAACCAATCGACTCCTGTTACTCTTTAACGAAGCGCTGAACTACAGCCCAGACTTAATCATCATCTACGCAGGTCACAATGAATTCGAAGAAGAATATATGAAACATATTTTTAAACGCCCTCCATCACTCATGCATTTCCATAACCGGTTATTAAGTATATCAAAAATCTATCAATTTATTTGTCTGGGGACCCGCAAAATAATATTGCAAATCGCTCACAACCAGATCGATGCACTTAAAGACACAAAGCCACCGTTTCCGCCTCAATCGCACAAAAAATGGGGGCTGATATTTAATAAACAACAAATTTATGATAATTTTTCATATAATCTCAATCAAATAGTCAGAATAGCTAAAAATCAACACCTGCCGATCATATTGTCAACGGTGGCTTATAATCGACGGTATCCACCTCACGCCCCAACGAAAAAAGAGGGATTCCAGCAATGCGAACTCCTTCTTGAAACCAAAAATCTTGAGCATGAAGCCCGGGTTTGTTTTGAAAAAGAAGTATCCTCGGATAAAGAACCACACAGGGCCAGTCAGGAAATAAATCAAATAGTACAACAAATAGCAAAATTTTATAAAATCCCACTCGCTGACGTTGATGCGGCCGTTGTTGCCAAGGCTGCCGACCATATCCCGGGCCATGACCTTTTTAAAGACTGGTGCCATCTGAATGAAACAGGAAACCATATTTTAATCATGACATTCTATAAAACTATTTTAACCATAAAAAATGAAATTAATCTTCAATAATAATCTTTTTTATCTGCCGATATAGTTAAATATTGCGATTAATTAAAATACTAGTATAATAACTTTCATATTTAACCCAAACACCATACCAATATCGAAAAATGAAAGAGTTAGGATTCGTTGAAACAAAATATTTCACCGGCTGTGAGGAGCCACACGGATTAGTGTTAAAAAGTGGTGAAAAACTGGGGCCAATTACCTTGGCCTATGAAACTTATGGTAGCCTTAATCAGGATAAATCCAATGCCATTCTCATCCTCCACGCCCTGACTGGGGATGCTCATGCCGCGGGTAAACACAAAGGGGATACCAAGCCCGGATGGTGGGATATCATGATTGGTCCCGGCAAGGCCTTTGATACAGATAAATACTTCGTTATTTGCTCCAATGTCATTGGCGGATGCAAGGGCAGCACCGGCCCCAGCTCTATCAATCCCAAGACAGGCAAACCTTACGGGCTGAGTTTTCCGGTGATAACAATCCAGGATATGGTCTCTGCCCAAAAATTACTTATCGAGCATTTGGGTATTGAAAAATTACTCAGTATTGCAGGGGGGTCCATGGGGGGCTCACAAGCCCTGCAATGGGTTATCCAATTTCCCGATATGGTACACTCAGCCATCACTATTGCAACGAATTATAGGCATAATGCTCAACAAATTGCCTTACACGTTGTTGGCAGACAAGCTATCATGTCCGATCCAGAATGGCGGGGTGGGGACTATTATGGCAAAACCATTCCATCCCGCGGACTGGCCCTAGCCCGTATGATCGGCCATATTACATATATGAGTGAAAAATCCATGGATGAAAAATTTGGCCGTAAACGAATCAATAAAGAAAAAATAGGATATGATTTTTCTGTCGATTTTGAGGTTGAAAACTACCTGAAATACAGGGGGGACAGTTTCGTTCAACGTTTTGATGCCAATGCCTATCTTTATCTAACCAAGGCGGTCGATTATTTTGACTTAACTGAAAAAAAACCACTTAACGAATTATTTAAAGATATCAAAACTAAATTCTTAGTAATAACTTTTGCATCGGATTGGCTCTATCCGTCCCACCAATTAAAAGAACTTGTCAAAGCCTTAAAGGCCAATGATGTGGACGTTTCTGATGTCGAGATAAATTCTGATTATGGCCATGATGCCTTTTTGATCGATAATCCCGGTCAAACACATGTCGTCGCGCATTTTCTCAAACGTATGGTTCGAGAAAAATAAGGACCCCCGATGAACAAAAATCCATCAATACGTCTTGATTATCAAATAATTCTTGATTTAATTGAACCCAATTCCAAGGTCCTAGACTTAGGTTGTGGGGACGGTCAACTCCTGCACCTGCTCATTAAGAAAAAATCTGTGCGCGGCACTGGGATTGAAATCGACGAAAAGGCTGTCTATGCGTGTATCGAGAAAGGACTGACCATTTCGCATGAAGATATCAATTATGCCTTATCTTCATACCCCAATAAAAGTTTTGACTATGTCATTATGAATGAAAGCTTACAACAGGTTCTGGACCCTCAAAAAAGTATTTTTGAAGCGTTAAGGGTTGGCAAAAAGGTCATCATTGGCGTTCCCAATTTCTGCCACTTTCTTGCCAGGATACAAATATTCCTTGGGGGGCAGGTCCCTGTCACACGCGAACTCCCGTATCAATGGTATGAAACACCCAATTTGCGTTTTTTCAGCCTAAAAGATTTTAAGAAATTCTGTTATCAAAAAAAGATACACATAGTCAAACAAGAATCACTGGGGTTGAAATTTCCAGTCGCGTTATTCCCGAATTTATTCGCCCATTTCGGCATCTTTTTACTTAAAAAATAACAAGGAGGCTCATGATATGCCGTATATAAATCTCAAACTGATAGGCACATTAACCAAGGAGCAAAAAGAAAAGATCGCGCAACAATTTTCTGAAACTCTAGAGACGGTTGCGAACAAGCCTAAAGAGCACACCTATCTTGTGATTGATGAGGTCCCAGCAGAAAATTGGGCTAAAGGCGATAAGCTTTTCGGTTAATTCAAGCATGAAATTAGATCATAAAATAGAAAGCAAGAAAGGAAATCATGGATAACTTAACCCAAAATAATAACGACCTTCAAAAAGTCAAAGAAATTATTGATGGTGAAATAAGGCCAGCCCTTCAATCACATGGGGGGGATGTCGATGTTGTCAGCCTTGACAATAACGTGGTCAAAATCAATTATCAAGGTGCGTGCGGGGGGTGCCCAGGGGCTACCACAGCTACGTTAGCCATGATAACACACGTTTTGCGTGAAAAGTTCAATCCTGACGTAGAAGTTAAGATCGCTTGATCGTTTCTATCCATTCTTAAAATCTGAAAACACTCCTAATCTGTTTTTGTATAATGGCAAAAATAAAAGCGAGAGCCGAGGCGCCCAAAGGTAAAGGACAGCTTGTTTTTTGTGTTTTAACTATTATTGCCATAACGTTTAGCGTTTATAGTCCTTCACTTAATAACAGTTTTACGAACTGGGATGACGAAGCGCATTTAACTGAGTATCTGGCTATCCGTGATTTAAATTTTGACAACCTTAAAAAAATATTTTCAGAATCAATAAACAAGACATATATTCCTCTAACACCGCTGTCATTTGCGCTGGAATATCATTTTTTTGGACCGGATCCGTTCATATACCACCTAGACAATATCCTCTTGCACATGGGTGTTGCCCTATGTGTTTTCTTCCTTGGAATGCGCTTAGGCCTATCACCATTCGCATCATCCATAGCCGCTATTATTTTTAGTATTCATCCCATTCGGGTCGAAACAGTTGCATGGATTACAGAACGCAAGGGGCTTCTATATGCTTGCTTCTTTCTATTATCTCTGTTGCACTATTGGCAATACATCCAGTCACAAAAAAAATTCCATTATATCTGGTCATTAACATGGGGACTCCTCAGTATATTATCCAAACCAATGGCCTTGAGCCTGCCATTAATCTTATGGCTTTTGGACTGGTGGGCACGAAGGCCTTTCAGTAAAGAACTCTTACTGGAAAAAATCCCCTATTTTATATATATCATCCCCATCACACTGATAACCTATATGCAACATGCCCGCATCCCCATCGAAAGTATAGATGAAGGATTGTTGATCTGGATATGGACATTTATCTTTTATTTGCGAAAATTCTTTTTTCCTGGGACAGTCCTGCCGATATATCGATTACCTCCCCCGGTATCTCTATCCAATCACAATTTTGCCCTTAGCCTTTTACTATTTTTATGTATCATATTCCTTTTGATTCGTTTTCGTAAAAATCGGATGGTAATGTTCTCTTTTTTCTTTTATTTCTTATCTATATTCTTCCTGCTGCGTATGGATAAAATTTATGATCTAAATGTGGTCGCTGATCGCTATATGTACCTGCCTAGCCTAGGATTTTGCTTGCTCGGAGGATTCTTATCTCAACGTTTAATAAATTTTACGAAATTAAAAAGCCGCATTCTATTAGCATCCGGGTACATCTTTTTGGCCTCAGTCTTAATATACTTTGCTAATTATAGCTATAACTTAAACTTCATTTGGAAAAATTCTCTGACGTTATGGAACTATATAATCGAACGCAATCCAAACGAATTTATTGCTTATAATAACCGAGGCATTATATATGCGAAGAAAGGGGACCATGCCCGAGCCTACCAAGATTTTGACAAGGCAATCGAGATCCACCCCCGATATGACGAAGCCTTCAACAATCGAGGTAATTTATACAAACTTAATAAAAAATACACGCAAGCTATCATGGACTATACTCAAGCCATTTCATATAATCCCCAATATTTTGATGCCTATAACAATCGAGCAACCGCGTTAGGAGAACAAGGATTTTACGAACCAGCCCTGATTGATCTAAATAAGGCAATACAAATAAATCCCAATTATGAAACTGCTTACCTCAACAGGGGAAATATTTATAATTTATTGGGACAAAATAATAGAGCGATAGAAGACTACAATAGAGCCATAGAATTAGATCCATATGATCCTCAGGCTTATAATAATCGGGGTACATCCTACTTAAAACTAGGCATGGTCGACCTAGCTTTAGCTGATTTCAACTATGCCTTGATGCTTGATCCCCATAACATTTCCGCACAGTACAATAAACGGTTGATCATAGAAGAAAAGACTGATTAGCCGGTTTCACAAAATAGATTATCTGCCGGAATGGTTTAACGAGTGCTAAGAATGCAGGTAAAAGGTCAGATTTTCATCTGGGGGCATTGCTGAATTCCCCTAAAAAGGAAACCTCTGGGATAAGTTTTACCTTGAACTTTTTATACACACTATCGGCCATCATTTGAGTAAGGGCATAAACATCCTCTGCGGATGCCTGGCCTGTGTTGATAATAATGTTGGCGTGTTTTTCAAAAATAGCGGCGTGGCCTACCTTAAGGTTTTTGGCCCCGGCCTGTTCTAAAAGCCATCCGGACGCTTGACGATGACCGTTCTTTTCATCAACCTCTAAATTTCGAAATATACTACCGGCACAAGGATGCATATTTATATCCGGATGTTTTTGTCTTCGTAACGCTAGGATTTCCTTGCGTTCTTTTAGTAACATATCTTTATCGCCCTTCCTTAATCCAAAACAAGCTTCCAGAATAACCTCCTTATTCCTTTTAAATATGGAGTCTCTATATGAAAAATCCAAATTTGACGATATAATTTCTTTTTTTTCACCGCTGTGAGTCAAAACAAAAACGGATGTCAAACAATCACTAACCTGCTGACCAAAAGCCCCTGCATTGCCTACAATAGCACCTCCCACAGTGCCATAGATCCCAGAACAAAAATTTAATCCTGCCAAAGCATGTTTTGCACAATAAAGAGCAAGGTCATCAATTTTAGTCCCGGCAGGGACCTTAACGGCCATTCCCGACATATGAATTTGAGGTATCTCCGTAAAATAACGGATAATAACATGCCCCACACCTTGATCTGAAATTATTAAGTTTGAGCCGCCGCCAATGATCCCGAAAGGTAATTTATGTTGATTAAGCAAACCAATGGCCAGTTCAACTTGCTGCGGAGTTTGACACTCAACTAGAAAAGGACAAGGGCCACCTAGTTTGAAGGTCGTGTATTGGGCCAATGAGGCATTTTCTATGACATGTAGAGATGCCTTTTCAAAGGCACCCTTTATGGGCACAAAATCATTCATCACTATTTAAAAATCATCAAATTTCTGGAAGCGGAAAAGCCTTCTTAGGGCTCTCACTCTCCAGATTATGAACAATAGTCCCGGGATAAGCCGTCTGGATTTTATCAACAAGTCGCTCGACAATGATCCAAGGAACCGAGGCCCCAGAACTTATCCCAACCTTATTCTTGCGCTTAAGCATACCGATATTCAATTGACTTTCATCATCAATAATATAACTCACAACACCGGCTTTTTCACCGGTTTCCTTCAGACGATTGCTGTTGGAACTGTTAGGCGACCCGCAAACAATCATAACATCGACCATTTTGGCAAGCTCCTTGACGGCGTCCTGTCGTTTTTGAGTCGCGAAGCAAATATTATCTGTGGAAGGTTCCTTTAATTGGGGATATTTCATTTTTAAGGCCGCTATAATTTCTCGAGTATCATCAACGGATAATGTCGTCTGGGTCAAATAAGTTATAGGTTTATTCGGGGCCAGGGCCAAATTCACTACATCATCTAACTTCTGAACATAATGCAGTAATTTCGGATCAATATACCCCGATGTGCCTCTTATTTCCTGATGACCTTTGTGTCCAACGAGAATGATCTGATATCCTCTTTGAGAAAATTCAATCGCTAGCCGATGTATTTTCTTAACCAGGGGACACGTGGCATCAATACAAATAAGGTTTCGCTCTTTAGCCTCGTGAATAATATCAGGAGAAACGCCATGGGCACTAAAAATCAAATGTTCGCCAAGGGGTACATGACCGATCTCTTCAACAAAAATGACTCCGCGATTGATAAAATCTTTAACAACATAAGTATTATGTACAATTTCATGAAAAACATAAATCGGGGGACCGTATTTCTTCAGGGCCTGTTCAACAATTTTAACCGCCCGGCCAACCCCAGCACAAAACCCCTGGGTTCTCGCCAAAAATATTTCTTTATTGTCCATCGTGACTTGATTAGCCATTGACATTTCCATTGCATTAAGGTTATTTCTTACTTATAATTAGGGCAATTATAACATCCCATGGATATATCCCAAAGAATAAATTCCCAAATGGCAGATACGATTATAAGAAGAAAGACTCCGAGTGTTTTCATTGGCAATGTGGCCGTAGGAAGCAAGTATCCTATCGTCATTCAATCCATGACCAATACCCCCACCACAAATGTCACCCAGACCGTGCGGCAATGCAGGGATTTGGTCCGGGCAGGAGCTGAGATTGTACGCATCACTATCAATAATGAAAAGGCGGCACAATCTGCCGTCCGTATCATCCGCACCTTAAAAAAAGAGGGATGTTGCGCTCCTATCATTGGGGACTTTCATTATAATGGCCATCTTCTGCTTACTAATTTCCCAAAACTAGCGGCTCTGCTTGATAAATATCGTATCAATCCCGGCAATATTGGCAACAAAAATACAGCTTTAAAAAATTTTGCAACTGTAATAAAACTAGCTATCAAGAATGATAAACCAATTAGGATCGGCGTTAATAGCGGCTCGCTCGATCCGTTTCTATTACAAAAATTAGGTCAGGCAAACTCAAGAAGAAAACAACCCAAATCTTTTAATGAAATCGTCATCGAGGCGATGGTCCAAAGTGCCCTGCAAAGCGCCCAGTACGCGAGAAAATTGGGGCTTAATAAAAATAAAATCATATTAAGTGTTAAGATGTCTGACTTGCAAGATACGATTAGAGCTTATCAACAGCTGGCCTCGCAATGCGATTATGCACTCCATTTAGGGCTTACAGAAGCTGGCAGCCAATTGCAAGGGATCGTTGCAAGTACGGCAGCCTTGGCTATCCTTTTAGAGAAGGGCATAGGGGATACGATTCGTGTCTCACTTACCCCGCAACCCGGGTTTCCACGTTCTTATGAGGTTTATGTATGCAAAGAAATCTTACAGGCCCTAAATCTACGATTTTATACGCCTAAAATCATAAGTTGCCCTGGCTGCGGCCGCACTAAAAGTAACGACTATCAAATTCTTACTAAAGAAGTTCAGGACTATGTCCAAAAAAACATTCCCCATTGGAAAAAGCATTATCCTGGAGTTGAGAAATTAACTATTGCCGTTATGGGATGTATTGTTAATGGTCCGGGAGAAAGCAGATCGGCTGATATCGGCATTAGTCTGCCCGGTCATTCTGAAAATCCTGAGGCAGTCGTTTTCGCTGCCGGACAAAAACTAATGGCCCTAAAAGGTCCGAATATCAAAAACCAATTCTTCAAAATTCTAAGAAATTATATTCAACAAAAATATTCATGAATATCGAAGTTTTTAAAAATATTATAAAAACCTTTTATTTAAATAAACAATGGAATGTTATCCGAAATTATATTAATATTTTAAAAAATAACACGGATTTACGAATGTAGGTCTTAATACCTGCTGCGTGGAAAGGAGGCCCCTGTGGCTATTTACGATCCTATTTTTGTTAAGGAATTTGCAGATAATCTTTATAAACAAGCCAAAACAATCGTTCCAGCCCACTTCTTTATAGGTATGTTTTCCGGGATGTTTCTGTTCGGGTTTATAAGTGTTGCCTTGGTCAATTCGCTCGATCTTTTGATTATCATCATCGGCGTCTTAATCGGTGGCGTCATGGGATATGGTTCTGGGCGGTACAAGGCTGCCGAGCTCAAACTGCAAGCCCAGCTGGCCCTTTGTCAAGTTAAGATCGAAGAAAACCTTCGAAATCCGGATTAACATTCTGACTCCTTTCAAAAACTTATCAAAAGCCAACGACGTATCTTATGCCTTTATTGGAAATTAAAAATTTAAGTTTATCTTATAACGATAAGATCATCATCAACAACCTTAACATCGAGTTTACCCAAGGGACTATTTATGCTATTGTCGGCCCCAATGGAGCCGGCAAATCAACCTTTTCATCAATCATAATGGGGCTGAGTGATTATCGCCATATTCAGGGGGATATTATTTTTAAGGGAAAAACTATCAACGATGACACTGTTGATGTACGGGGTAAAAAAGGGATCACCATGGCCTGGCAGGAACCTGCCCGATACGAAGGACTTTCGATCTTCGACTTTGTCAATGCCGGTGCGCCAGATAAAGATCAAGAAAAGATTGAGAACACATTACGCCTTGTGGGTTTGGAACCCAAGCAATATATGCGTCGTGCCATTGATAAAACCCTAAGTGGGGGCGAAAGAAAAAAGCTTGAATTAGCCTCGATCCTGGTTATGAAGCCTTCCTTAGTCCTTCTTGATGAACCCGACTCAGGGATAGATATTGATTCACTCCAACGCATATTTCAGGCCATTGAGATCCTCAAACAGCAAGGGGTAACCATTGTGCTTATCACCCATAGTTTAACTGTCCTTAAGCAGGCGGAATATGCATTCTTAATGTGCTGTGGTGAGATCATCGACCAAGGCAAGGTAGAAAAGATTATCCCATATTTTGAAAAGAAATGCCTTGTTTGTCCCCATAAAAACATACCTGATTTGGACCACCAATTATGACAACGGATCACCATCAACAATATATTAAAGAACTTTATCAACATGCCGATCAAAACCTTGCCATAATCAAGGATTCTTCTGTTGCCCATTTAATTGTTCATGATAATAAAGTTTTGGGATCCCATCTGATTGATGGTCTCACGTGTAATATTGAGGAATTGAAAGATGGCATACGTGCTGGCATCACGATCGCTGAGAATAAAATTATCACAAAACCAGTGCAAATCTGTTTTGGCATGTTGCCGCAAGAAGGGATCCAAAAAATTTTTATGGACATCACTATCCAGCCCAAAGCGAGTGTTGCCATTCAAGCCCATTGTGTTTTTCCATTCGCTGTCAATATTGAACATATTATGCAAGCCAACATACACGTCCATGAGCACGCCGTGTATTCCTATTTTGAAAAACATGTTCATGGCAATAAAGGGGGGATTAAGGTTTTACCCAAAGCCAAGGTGGTTTTGGATCCTTTCAGCCGATTTAAGACTGAATTTGAATTGATCAAGGGCCGGGTGGGCGAAATTAAAATTGATTATGAAACGACCTGCCAAGAAAAAAGTGTCATGGACATGCTGGCCCGCATTAATGGCAGGGCAGAGGACATTATTGAAGTACGTGAAACAGGCCACCTCGTTGGGCGAGAGGCCAAAGGTGTTTTAACCTCCAAAATTGCCGTCCGGGAGAATGCCCGTGCCGAGATTTATAACAAACTAACCGCATCAGCCCCTTATGCTCGAGGCCACGTGGATTGCAAGGAAATCATTCAGGATAATGCCCAGGCCTCGGCTATTCCGATTGTTGACGTAAGACATCCTAAGGCTCACATCACACATGAAGCGGCTATAGGGAGTGTTGATAATAAACAACTTGAAACCCTCATGAGCCGTGGCTTATCGGAAGACGAAAGCACTGAGTTGATTATCAACGGGCTGCTTCGCTGAGCATCCTTTTCATCGATAAATATTTAAAAAGGAGGTCTATTATGGCTAAATTAGACGTCAAAGCCCTGGCATTGGCCTGCGGCATTCTCTGGGGCGGCTGTCTTTTCTTGCTTGGTTTGATGAGTTTATTTCTAAACTGGGGTAGTCCCTTGATCTCTATCTTATCTTCTCTTTATATCGGCTACAAATCTAGCTTGACCGGATGTCTTATAGGGGCTCTATGGGGTTTTATTGATGCAGGGATCGGAGGGCTTATTTTAGGCTGGCTGTACAATAAATTAGCACGGTAAATATCTATTTTTATAAACCCATCGTCTTTTCAATCTTACGATGCTTAAAAAGCACATATTCTTTATATCCTGCAGCGCGGGCTAATTGCAGGGCTTTATCAAAATCCCTGCCTACATCTTCGGGACCGTGCGCATCCGACCCAAATGTAATCGCCACCCCAATATCAGAATACACTTTTAAATCCTCAAGGCTAGGATAAATTTCCTTAGCTGGTTTCCTCAACCCGGATGTATTGATCTCGATCGCCACACCTGTTTGCTTGAAAACCTCTGCTGTTTTTTTGATCTCATCACTAAGATCCGAACTTGTTCGATGGCCAAACTTTTTCACCAGATCCACATGGGCCATAATATCGAAGAGACGACTTTCAGCGGACATTCGTAGATGTTCATGATAACGGATATAGACCTCATTAACGTCTAAAGTGTCCCATTCACTCATAAAAACCGGATTATCAAATTGCCAACCGTTAAGATAATGGACAGAACCGATAACGTAATCATATGGAAACATATCTAAGATTTCTCGGGTTTTTTCTTCATATCCAGGGATAAAGTCGGCCTCGATCGCAAGCTTAATGGTCAACCTATTCTTGAATTCAGATTGGACCTCTTCGACCATGCGTTTGTATTCGGGCAATTGATCAAAATCCATCGTGATGCTTGGTTCGCGGTGGGTCACCAACGGGGCATGGTCGGCAAATCCGATTTCCTTTAACCCTCGATCACAGGCCTGCTGGGCATATTCCTGCGGCCTCCCATCAGCATGACCGCATAAATATGTGTGCATATGATAATCTGAAATAATCGCCATCAAAATGCCTCCCAAATAATTAAGGTGAATTATACCATACTTACTTATGATGTCATCTATGATTTTTAGATCTTTAAGAAGTTTGACACAGAAAAACGGCTATGCTATTATGCGGCTATTCAAATATCTATAATACATAAAAAGGTCTGCTATGGAAGAAATATATAAAAAACTATTGCTTGATATAGGTGAAGATATTAACCGTCCCGGGTTAAAGGAAACCCCTCATAGGGCCGCGGCATCCTTTAAATACTTGACCAAAGGTTATCAGGAAGATGTCACCAAGGTGATTAATGGTGCCATCTTCCCTTCGGATAATGATGAAATGGTGATCGTCAAAAATATCGAACTCTATTCCTTATGCGAACACCATCTTTTACCTTTTTACGGGAAATGCCATGTGGGATACCTGCCTGATGGAAAAATAATCGGAGTATCTAAAATTGCCCGCATCGTGGATATATTTGCCCGCCGTCTACAGGTCCAGGAAAACTTAACAAAACAAATTGCCGAAACACTCATGCATTCAACCAATGCGAAAGGGGTAGGGGTGGTGATTGAAGCCCAGCACTTATGTATGATGATGCGTGGGGTTGAAAAACAAAATTCTATCATGAAGACCTCCTACATGCTGGGGTTGTTTAGAAGTCAAACCTCGACCAGGTCAGAATTCTTAAGCCTCATTCAATAAAACATTAATATAGTTTTTAATTATGTTCACTTATCTAGTGCTTTTATTTACCATAGTTCCCGCCATTGAGTTGGTTCTTCTTATCAAGATCGGGACATATATAGGGGCGGTGAATACACTTATGCTTATCGTTTTAACTGGCATATCTGGGGCCGCCCTGGCCCGTTTGCAAGGCTTCTCAATCATTTATCGCATTCAAATGTCTTTACAGGAAGGGCGGATGCCGACCGAAGAAATGTTGGATGGGGCGATGATCTTGGTGGGAGGGATTACTCTACTGACCCCCGGATTTATCACTGATGTATTTGGCTTTCTTCTTTTGATCCCTTGGAGCCGGTCTCTAATAAAATTTTGGCTTAAAGAAAGCCTCAAAAAAGTCATCATTTCTGAAGAAGCTGTTTCCATAAACTCAGAATCGCGATACAGACAAAGCGATTTTGAAGATGCCGACTTCCATTAAGTATTCTTTTTCCTTGCCGATCGCTCAAAATTTAAGTCAATTTTTGATTTTTATAGATTAATTATCCTGAATTTTACAAATTATTTTTACCTTGATTCTATCTTATTTTATTTCAAATATTTATGGACAAGCAAACGCATTCTTTAGACTTGCATAAAAACACCATCATATGTTATTTTTTATTAAATTCACTTCTGGTTAATTTTACATAAAATGTCAGCCTTAACAAACATTTAAGGTCCTTATGAAGAGAAAGATCCAACTATTCATTTTGGCAATCTTTGCCATAACGAGCGGCACCCTAGCCCATGCCAGATATGAACGTGTGCCTGCACAAAAACCGCATCCTCGCACAGAAAACAAAATCACCCGTAAAGGAAAGGCTTCTTGGTATTCCAGAAAAGACCGTGGAATTAAGAAACGCACAGCCAATAACGAATTCTTTGATGACCAACAAATGACTTGTGCCATTTGGGATGTCCCATTTCATCAAAAAATCAAGGTCACAAACCTTTCAAATGGCAAATCAGTCATTGTTCGTGTTAATGACCGTGGTCCGCATAAACGACTCGTCCGTAGAGGTCGGGTCATCGATCTCACCCGTAAAGCCTTTTCAAAAATTGCCCCCTTAAAAAGAGGATTAATTAACGTTGAAATAGAATTTTTATAAAATATCTCAACATTTTCCGTCTATATAAAGAAGAAGCAAATCACCTTCTTCTTTTTTTATTTTTTTCTTGCAAATTATCTTTATGTTGTTATGATGAAGGCGTTATTTCAAAAATAATTCAATTTTTTAATATTTATGGCCAAGCAACTCCAAGATCAAATAGTCCTTGTAACGGGTTCGGCCCGTGGCATCGGTAAAGAAATCGCTGAAACTTTAGCCCAAGAAGGGGCCACCGTAGTCATTTCTGATATAAACGAAGATCAGGCTGCTCAAACAGCCCAAGAATTCACATCAAAGGGCTTGAATGCATCCAGTTTTGCTTGCGACGTGACAAATCTTCAAAGCGTGGAAGAAATGGCTAACAAAATTCTTGACAAATATAAGCGCATTGATATATTAATTAACAACGCTGGCATCACAAAAGACAATTTACTCCTTCGGATGAGTGAGAATGATTGGGATGCCGTTCTTGCTGTTAATCTTAAAGGTGTTTTTAATTGCACCAAAATTGTTTCAAAGGCGATGTTGAAGGCTAAAAAGGGGAAAATCATCAATATCGCTTCGATCATTGGCATTAGAGGGAACGCGGGTCAGGCCAATTATGCAGCAAGTAAAGCCGGCATCATCGGCTTTACCAAATCCATTGCACGCGAAATGGCTTCTCGGGGTATCACAGCCAATGCCATTGCTCCTGGCTATATCCAAACCGAAATGACCGAAAAATTAACCGATAAAGCCCGCGAGGACATATTCAAATCAATCCCACTTGGTAAGCTAGGGTCCCCTAAAGATGTCGCTGGTGTATGTTCATTTTTAGCATCTTCTGGGGCCGACTACATCACGGGTCAAACTATTATTGTTGATGGAGGAATGGCAATATAACCTGCACAATGGGTTAAAAAGGAGGTTTTTTTATGGCAGCTGAGGAAAAAATCAAATCGATTATTGCAGAGCAGCTGGGTGTCAAACCGGAGGAAGTCACACCACAAGCATCTTTTATAGATGACCTGGGTGCAGATTCTTTGGATACAGTCGAGCTCATCATGGCTTTGGAAGAGGAATTTGGCGTTGAAATACCCGATGAAGATGCAGAAAAAATGACTACTGTCGGCGATGCGATCAAATATATTGATGAAAAGACGGCCAGCAAAGCTTAAGATTGTATGACCCTTTATTTGCTTTCTAGATTGCCTCGATATTTATCGGGGCAATCTTTGTGTTAGGCTTGGACCGTCACCTTGCAATAAATAAAAAAATATATTTATTATGGAAAAAAGAAAAGTCGTTGTCACAGGATTAGGTGTTATCTCTCCCGTTGGAACAGGTGTCGAAAAATTCTGGAAATCTCTTGTAGATGGCAAAAGCGGTATACGACCGATCACTTGGTTTGATGCAAGTCAGTTCGACTGTCAAATCGCCGGCAACGTGATTGATTTTGATCCACTTGAACATTTTAATACTAAAGAAGTCCGCCACATTGATAACTTTATCCAATATGCCATTGTTGCCTCAAGAGCTGCCATCAAGAATAGTGGCCTGGATCTGGGAAAAGTCAATCTAGATAAAATGGGGGTTCTGATCGGATCCGGGATTGGAAGCCTCCAGGCCCTTGAATCAGAATATTCTAAATATCTTGAAAAAGGGCCCCAAAGAATATCCCCATTTTTTATTCCTAAAATGATCATTAATGAAGCTTCTGGCCAAGTATCGATCGATACCGGAGCCAGGGCATTAGCTACTTGTGTCGTTACAGCGTGCGCTACAGGCACCAATGCGATCGGTGATGCCTTCAGATTTATTCAATATGGCGATGCTGACATCATCATTGCTGGAGGGACTGAAAGTGCCAATACTCCTCTGGGCGTCGGAGGTTTTTGCGCGATCAAAGCTTTATCAAGACAAAATGATGTTCCAGAGAAAGCTAGCCGCCCCTTTGATCTAAATCGTGACGGTTTTATAATGGGCGAAGGCGCTGGCGTCGCTATCCTGGAGGAATTGGGCCATGCCAAAAAACGCAATGCACCCATCTTAGCCGAGATTGTCGGCTATGGGCGAACCTCAGATGCTTATCACATTACAGCCCCCGAACCAACTGGCCGCGGCGCTACAAGAGCCATGGAATTGGCCCTGAAGGATGCCGCTCTTAAACCAGAAAGCATCGATTATATCAATGCCCATGGGACATCAACAAAACTAAACGATAAGACAGAAACTCTCGCTGTAAAAAATGTATTTGGTCCTTTGGCGAAAAAGGTGGCCATCAGTTCAACAAAATCCATGACAGGACATCTTTTGGGCGCTGCCGGAGGGGTTGAGTTTGCCGCATCCACCTTAGCGATACGGGACAACATGATCCCACCCACCATCAATTACGAAACACCCGATCCAGACTGTGATCTTGATTATGTCCCCAACCAGGCCCGTCAGGCTACCATCAATGCCGTCATGACAAATTCACTCGGTTTTGGTGGCCACAATGCGACATTAATCCTTAAAAGATTTTCAGAATAATTTAAGCCTACCTCCCCCAAAAATCCTTTTAATTTTAAAGACTTTTGTGATATACTCTGTATTTAATTTAGAATAAAAAATAAGAAAGGCACTATAATGAAATCCTACAAAATCGCTGTGATTCCCGGAGACGGTACAGGCCCCGAAGTTATTAACGAAGGCCTAAAGGTACTTGAAGCCGCCTCGCAAAAATTTGGATTTAAATACACTACGGAAACCTATGATTTTGGCGGAGATAGATATTTAAAAACCAACGAGGTCCTTCCAGATTCCGCGGTCGAAGAACTCAAGACTTTTAATTCAATTTATTTGGGCGCCATTGGACATCCGGATGTTAAACCCGGGATCCTTGAAAAGGGAATATTGCTGAGACTGCGTTTTGATCTGGATCAATACATCAATTTGCGTCCGGTTATGCTTTACGATGATCGGTTTTGCCCTATTAAAAATAAAAAACCCCAAGACGTTAATTTCACGGTTGTCAGAGAAAATTCCGAAGGCCTTTATAAAGGAATGGGGGAATTTCAGAATAAAGGGACACAAGACGAAGTCGCTATCCAAATTTCCTATAATACTAGAAAAGGCGTTGAGCGGTGCTTGCGTTACGCTTTTGATTACACCCGGACTCACGGGAAAAAGAAGATGCTGACCTTATGCGGCAAGACGAATGTTCTCACTTATGCATTCGATCTTTGGGAACGGACTTATTATGAAGTTGCCAAAGAGTTTCCGGATATCAAGACCGATTATGCCCATGTCGATGCCACCACCATGTGGTTCGTTAAAAATCCAGAATGGTTTGACGTGATTGTAACCGACAATATGTTTGGGGACATCATCACTGACTTAGGAGCGATGATCCAGGGGGGCATGGGGCTTGCAGCCGGGGGAAATATAAATCCGCAAGGCGTATCGATGTTTGAACCTATTGGTGGCTCAGCCCCAAAATATACCGGCAAGAACGTGATCAATCCCATGGCTGCCATTTGTGCTTTAGCCATGCTTCTAAGAGAAATCGGTGAACAAGACGCTGGCGATGCGGTTGAGAATGCCGTCAAGAACATTGTGACCACAAAAATTAAAGACCTGGCCGCGGGCAAAATGGGTTATTCCACAACAGAAGTTGGGGATTTGGTTGTTCAATCACTTTAATCAAAGGAAAAGCCAATATGAAAAAATATACTATGGCTGTCGTTGGGGTTGGCGCCGTAGGGATCGAGATGTTGCGCGTCCTTAAACAACGCCAATTCCCGGTCAACGACCTTAAAGTCTTCGCCCGCTCAGCTCGCGACATTGAGGTTGATGGCTATCAATATTCTGTAGAGGCCATCCGTCCAGAGGGATTTGATGGCATCACCATTGCCCTTTTTGCCGGGACTGAAGGTGAAAAGGGGGCTGCAGTAACTTATGCCAGCGAAGCAGTCACGAGAGGTGCCATTGTTATTGATAACGGCGCGGACTTCAGGATGGACCCCAAGGTTCCGCTTGTGGTACCCGAAGTCAACCCCAAAGCTATTAAAAAACATAAGGGTATTATCGCCAACCCGAATTGCTCCACCATTCAGATGGTGGTAGCATTAAGCCCGATTTACAAAAAGTTCGGATTAAAGCGGGTTATTGTGACCACGCTCCAGGCCGCTTCTGGTGCCGGTCGCAGCGCGGTCAATCAATTGAATGAAGAAATTAATCAGATCGCATCCCAAGGATTCGATTCTCTGCAGGCGGATGTCGCGCACAAGGCCATGGCCCAGCAATTAGGCTACAATGTCTTCCCGCATATCGGCGGGTTCGGCGAATGCGACTATACGTCTGAGGAATGGAAACTTATTAGGGAAACACACAAGATCCTAGAAGATAACAAAATCAAAATAACGTCCACCACCGTTCGGGTTCCCGTCAGGACTGGGCATTCGGAATCAATTTACCTTGAAACCAAAGAACCCACAACCCCAACAAAACTGCGTAACCTTTTGAGCCAATCGCCCGGCATTATTGTCATGGATGAACCAAGCAAAAATCTTTACCCATTACCCAAAGATGTTGAGGGTAAGGACGAAACTTTTATTGGCCGTATCCGTAAGGATCCGTTTGTCAAAAACGGCTTCTGGCTTTGGGTCGTAGCTGACAACTTAAGAAAAGGGGCTGCTACAAACGCCGTCCAGATTGCCGAAGAAATAGTCAAACAAAAACTCGTCTAGTTAGGGATATGAAGATCCGCAATCTGAAACTGACGATCGAATACGACGGGACAGATTTTAACGGATGGCAAATCCAGTCCGGTAAAAGCCGCACTGTCCAAGGGGAACTCGAAAAAACATTTTACAAAATCACCCGAAAAAAAGCGCGCGTGATCGGTTCTGGTCGTACTGATGCTAATGTGCATGCCAAGGGCCAGATAGCCAGTGTTAAAATTGCTACGCGGCTTACAGACCCAGAGCTCCTCCGCGCCCTTAATGGCAACCTGCCCCCGGATGTTGCTATCCTAAAGATAAAGACCCTTCCTGATACCTTTCACGCCCAATATTCCGCGAAACGAAAGACCTATAGATATACCATTCATAACAGCCCGATCCCTTGTGTGCTTGATCGGCGTTTTGCAACTCATATCCCCCAGAAACTAGATCATGAAGCCATGAGACGCGAAGCTAAATATTTACTCGGTAAAAAGGATTTTCGTTCCTTTATGGCTACTGACCGCTCTAAAAAAGGACAAGAAAAGACCAAAGATACTATTCGCCATATTTACCATTTAAAGATCAATAAAAAAGGGAATATCCTGCAAATAACCATTGAAGCTAATGGCTTTCTATATAAAATGGTCCGCAACATAGTTGGAACGCTTGTGGAAGTAGGTAAAAACAATCTTCCTAAAGGTTCTGTTTTAAATATTTTAGAAAAAAAAGACCGCAAATTGGCCCCCCGAACAGCTCCAGCCCATGGGCTTTGTCTATTAAAGGTCCGCTACTAGAGATATGTTCTCTTTCCTAATATAAATACTACCTTTTTAGCACACTTTACACACAATCTTCTGGAGCTTGTTTTTATATATTCTATATGGTATATTTCTGCCAGAGATAATACAAAGGCAAACTATTCGAAAGAATAGGACATCCCGATTGAACGGGATTGCTCCCAAAATTTTGGGGTAGCAAAGCCACAGATCTTCACCCTTTGTCAGCATGAGGGAAAGATGGCTGGGTTGCATTATCAAGAGATCGTGACAAACTTAAATTGTTGATAATGAACCTGCCATCTTAATGGCAGGTTTTTTTAGTGAAAGAGTAAAAATATGTTTATGGATGTAAAAAATAATGGATTTACTCTTATAGAAACTTTAATTGCTGTAGTAATTATTGCTACAGGGGTCCTAATATCTTTTTTATTTTTCTTAAGGGCATCCGCTGTCAATGAAATGGCCCGAGATATAACTATCGCCACCACCCATAGTGATTATGTGCTGGAAGAAATGTACGGTCTTTCCAGTTTAAATAGTATCACAGAAACAAATTGGCAAACTTGGGCGGCAAATGAAGGATTGGACGATTTACCTGAGGAATCTATTTCTGTGGCCTATCAAGATATCGATGCAAACCCCCTAGAGATTGCAGTCACGGTCAACTGGAGCAGGAAAACACGTCCTTATAATATGACATTTATAACGGAGTTGACAAAATGACCATAAAAAGCCAGCAAGGCTATACGTATATTGAAGTCATGATGACTATTGCCATATTTAGTGTCATTATGGGGGCCTTATATACAGGCCTGGTGGCCGGGGAAGTCTCTTGGGATAGATACGACGATACGACGATCGCCCAACGAGAAGCCCGCAAGGCAATGTTTTATTTATCAAAAGATCTACGCACCGCTAAATTGATCTCTTTTGATGAACAAACCGCCGATAAAATCAAATTCTCTTTTCACTCACCCCAGGACGGGTCGATCACCTATTCCTGGGATAAAACAGGCGTGGATACAGCTAATATTATCAGGAGCACTGATTCAAATTCTTTTCTTGTCGCAACAGGGATTGCTGATCTTGATATTACGGAAAACACGAATGATATCGACATTCAAATCACGACGTACACGGATCCGTCAGACGACGCCGGTGATCCGGGGGTTACTTTTGTATTAAATGATAAAATTACAAAAAGACTATAAATAAATGGAGGACATCGTGAGACCTCGATTGAAAAAATTAAAAAATAAAAAAGGCGTGGTGCTGATCCTGGCCCTCCTGGGATTATCCATACCCCTTATCCTGTCATCAAGCCTATCATTATTGACGACCAGTGAGCAAAAACAGTCATATAATTACAGGGATTCCGTTAAAGCCTTCTGGCTGGCCGAAGCAGGAATACAGCGCTATTTAAAAGATCCTTCGATCATCACTGTCCCCGGACGGCCAGAGGATATTGATGTGCAAGGATATACCGTGACCATAGATCAAACCGATGAATATCATTCATGGGGAATACCGAAACAACGGGTATTGACATCCTCAGCAACAGTTAATAATATTGAGAGGACCTTATCCTTAACCTTTCCACCTTTAACCCCAAACGTATTCGACAACACCATCAGCGGGGGCAATAACCTGACCTTAACAGCCCTGTTTGCTGGTATCGACATTGATCACAAAACCAGAATTTCCGGAAGCTATTCAAAATATGGTCTTGCCATTGGCCTCTTTGATGACAAGGTCGAAGGAGTGGACTCCTATGACACAACCTTAAGATATCCGGATATGAATAACAATGACACGTCTGATGAGTTTAATGATTTTATATTATATAATCGGGAAATGATAGCCGCCAATTATACAGAGGATGAATATATATATATTGATTGGGATGATTATAAAATCGAGAATCCTACGGCAACGGAATATCCCATCCTACCTAACAATCAAGAATACCGTGACAAAAAGATCATCTATGTCGAAAGTGAAACGGAGAATGAAGGGGACGTCGAAATTATATTTGGTAGTTCCTGGGCAGCTAATCAGAATATTACCGTTATCTCTACCGGCAATGTTAAATATGTTCAGCCTTTGCAAAATCCTGCGGCCAATTCTCAACTCAACACCATCTCTTGGGATTCATATCAGGAAAGTGCCGTCTTTTATAGTACACATAGCGGGGTTACTTTTTCCCATAAACAAGCCCAATACGGTTCAATCCTTTCTGTTTCAGAAACAACAGGTAATCTCCTTGCCAATGAAGATATAAGTTTCATCCTTGGAGGCGTCTGGAAAATGTTCTATTACAGCAATCCTATCGATGAATTAGGTCTAGTCCCACCCGGGTTTGAAGGGTTAATAACCGGTGGCGTCAGTGGATTTTCGTCAACACCGTGTGAATGGAAAGAAATTTAGAGCACCCACAGCAGCCGCTTACAACAAAAAAGCTTCAATTGAAATCCCCTATAAACCTCAATTATTACCTAAGCGAATATTATTTTAATTTGTTTCCTGGAACTTTCATGTTTTGGTTGTAAAATATCTACAAGGTTATGAAAAATTTCTTTATTATAATCATTGGTATTTTTATAGCCATTTTTTCAATTAACATTATATTGTCCCAATTAATAAATAAGGAAAAATCTAATTTTTTCGTTCAGCCGTCCATTGTTCAAAAGACCAAAAAAGTCAAGGAACTGAAATCTACGCAAAAAAACGAGTCCTACCTCAATCCCCTTACCCCTTCCAAACCTATCCATTATGATATCCCTCTCAAACGGCCGCAAAGTCCTGAGGAATGGGAGATGTATTATCAAGCCCTTTTTGACAAAAGTAAGGTGTTTGACAACGAAGGGGGCGCCCAAGCCCTTGATCTAATGCAAACTCATCCTGAGGACCTCAGTAAACAAAAAGAGAAACTTGAACAACATATTGCCATTTATGAACAAAAGCTAAAAGATGACCCTTTCAATGAAGAAGCTGCTGACATTCTAAGGGGCCTTTATAAACTCAAAGGGTTGGGAAACGCAATGGAAGAGAGGGTCTTATCCAATAAAGCCCCCCAAAGAATCCCTGTAGAAAGCTCCCCCGTTCCTAAAAGTGAATAATATTCAAAAAATCACTAAAACCACGCTATTTATGTAAAAAAATTATTTGACAATCCCTGTGTAAATGTTATAATTCCAACTCTGTGCAAATAAGCAAACTATACGGATAACGAAATCCTATGAATAAAACACAAAAAACAACCATGCCCAAATATGATCCCAAGGAGCGCAAATGCTACCTAATTGATGCCAATGGCAAGATTCTTGGCAAGGTAGCCACTAAAGCCGCTAAAATCATGCGGGGCAAGCATAAGCCAACATACACCCCACATATGGATATAGGGGATAATATCATCATCATCAATGCTGAAAAAATTCGGGTAACTGGCAAAAAGCCCCAACAAAAGATCTATCAGCGTTATTCCGGATATCCCTCTGGACAAAAGTCCTTAACTTTTGAACAAATGATGCAAAAAGCACCGACACAGGCAGTCCGTTTAGCAGTAAACCGCATGATCCCTAAAGGGCCTTTAGGCAATCGTATACGCTCCAGGTTACGCGTTTATAAAGGAGAGCAGCATCCTCATTCTGGGCAGAATCCTATTGCCTTGAAAATTTAATCAATAAGGAGATAATACAAAACAATGGTAGAGGTTATAAAATACGCAGCGACAGGCCGACGCAAAACATCTGTAGCACGAGTCAATCTAACGCCCGGAACGGGGATTATTAAAATTAACAAACGCCCTTTTGAGAATTATTTTACTCGCAAGACGGATCGTCTATTGATTTTGGAGCCGTTGAAATTGACAAATACTTTAAATAAATTTGATATTATTGCTAGTATTAAAGGCGGAGGTATGACCGGGCAGGCTGGAGCTATGCGCTTAGGACTGGCTCGTGCCTTGACAAATTTTGATGAAGAAAATAAAACAGTACTTAAAAAGGCGGATTGTCTTAAAAGAGACCCGAGGATGAAAGAAAGAAAGAAACCTGGACAGAAGGGGGCGCGTAGGAAATTCCAGTGGGTTAAACGTTAATATTTTTAGCATAAATTCTTAAAATTAAACCTATCTCCCTCGAGAAAAGAGTTGACGAGATAGGTTTTTTATTTTAATATAAACCATTCATTCGCAATAAATTAAACAATAAGAGGGCCAAAATGATCAAAGTTGGGATTGTGGGTATAAGTGGTTATTCCGGCTATGCGCTTTTAAAAATTCTCTTAAATCATCCTAAAGTTCGTGTCACCTATGTTTCGGCTAACAATACACAAGGAATGATTGATGACATTTGGCCCCAATTAAAGGGGCGCACGCATCTATTGTGCAACAAATATGATCCGTCAAAAGCTAAAAATTGTGATCTCGTTTTCTTAGCCGTTCCTCATACCGTTGCTATGAAAATTGCTCCTCAGCTTCTCGCTAAAAATATCCGCATCATTGACATCAGTGCGGATTACCGTTTAGATCAAGCCTCAACCTATAAGAAATGGTATGGCCAAACCCATCAGGATAAAACGAATCTTAAAAAAGCTATTTATGGACTTCCGGAATTATACCGGGGACGGATAAAAAATGCCAACCTAGTGGCGAACCCAGGCTGTTATCCAACGGCCGCTTTATTAGCTTTGGCCCCCTTGGTTGGGACACAGCCCAAAAACGTCAGCTCAATTATAATTGATGCAAAATCAGGCGTCAGTGGGGCCGGGAAAAAAGCTGTCTCTGCGATGATGTTCTGTGAGATAAATGAAAACCTTAAGGCTTATAAAGTTCTCAACCATCAGCATGCGCCAGAAATCGAACTTTATTTGAGCAAAATAGCGGGTAAAAATATGCCCATTTGCTTTGTGCCTCATCTAATACCTATTAGTATTGGGCTCCTAGAAACTATCTATGTTTCTTTAAAAACAAAGCCATCTTTAACGAAATTACTTCAGCTATATAAAAGGTTTTATAAAAAAGAACCTTTTGTTCGTATTCTTGATAAAGGCCAACAACCTGAATTGAAGCATGTCAACGGGACAAACATGTGTGACATTGGGCTGACAGTTAGTGAAGACAAGAAAATTTTAGTCATCACCGCGGCCATTGACAATCTTATCAAAGGAGCTGCAGGCCAAGCCGTTCAAAATATGAATATTATGAATAATTACAAGGAAATTGAAGGACTGTTATGAAAGTGATCAAAGGAGGCATTACAGCAGCTCGAGGATATTTAGCCAGTGGCCTCAATTGCGGGATCAAAAAATCCGGAAAGTATGATTTGGCCCTTATTTACAGCACGCACCCTGCCGTCGCCGCTGGGGTCTTTACTAAAAATTCCATCAAAGCAGCGCCCCTATTAGTCACTGAAAAACATTTGAGAAAAAACCTGGCGCAGGCCATCATCATAAATAGTGGTAATGCCAACTGCTTTACAGGTCACTTTGGTATGATGTATGCTCAGAAGACCTGCCATGCGGTTGCTAAAAAACTTAAGATCCCAGCCGAAAATGTCTTGGTAGCTTCAACCGGTATTATTGGCAAACCTTTACCTTATAAAAAAATTGAATCTAAATTACAAAAACTCATCGATGAATTAAGTATCAAGGGTGGTTTTGATGCCGCCAAAGGTATTTTAACAACAGATAAAAAAACCAAAGAGATAGCGGTCCACCTGACGCTAGGACATAAAAAAGTAACCATCGGTGCCTGTGCCAAAGGATCCGGCATGATCGAGCCCAATATGGCTACAATGTTAGCCTTCATTGCGACAGATGCATGTATATCCGCTAAATTATTAAAGGCCGCCCTCAAAGAAGCGGTAAATAAAACTTTCAACATGATTACCGTTGACGGCTGCATGAGCACCAATGATATGGTGACTATATTGGCGAATGGTATAGCCGGCAATAAAATAATTAGCAGCAAAGGACAGTATTACAAAAAATTTGTTACGGCACTTGAATGTATCTGTTTGGATTTGGCTAAAAAAATTGTTAAAGATGGGGAGGGGGCCCATAAATTCATTGAAATAAATGTTTGTGGCGCCCCCTCAGAAAATATTGCTCAGAAAGCTGCCAAATGCATCGCTAATTCAAATCTGGTAAAAACAGCTGCCTTTGGCAATAATCCCAACTGGGGTAGGGTCGCGGCCGCGGTCGGTTCCCTGGCACTGAAAAAAATAAACGAAAAAAGCCTTAAAATTAAATTCAGTTCCTTTGACAAAAAAAATATCCTCATTGGGGTCGACCTTAATAATGGACCAGCTCAGGCAACGGTTTATACATCCGATCTATCTAACGAATACGTACGGATCAACAGCGAGTACAATTAAATTCTCGCTTTTGGTGTTATATTACTTTCTAGCAGGCAATTATCTATGGAAAATTACATCCGCAAAGCTAACGTTTTAGTTGAGGCCATTCCATATATCCAGGCCTTTCGAAAAAAAATCTTTGTGATTAAATATGGCGGTAGTATTCTCGAAGACACGACGATTCGTAAACATATTCTCGAAGACGTGGTCTTTTTAAGTTATGTCGGTATTAAAACCATCCTTGTACACGGCGGCGGACCGCATATCAGTTCCCGCCTTAAGGACAAAGGACTTGAGGCGGTCTTTCATGAAGGCATACGGGTAACTGATGAGCATACGCTGGAAATTGTTTTAGAAGAGCTTGATAAGCTCAATGAAAAAATCGTTTGTGAAATAAAGCTTATGAAAGGCGATGTGACCGGCTTAAAAGGGCATGAAAACATCATCCATGTGGAAAAGAAAAAAGCGAGTAAGGATCTAGGATTTGTTGGCACAGTCACATCGGTCGATTGCCAGGCGATTGAGGATCATCTTCATAAAGGCCGGATAACCGTCATCTCGCCTATGGGGATCACGGTTGAAAAGCAACCGCATAACATCAACGCCGATGAAGTTGCCAGCGCCTTGGCAACATCCCTTAAAGCGGAAAAGCTTGTGCTCTTGACCAACGTTAAAGGTGTACTGTTCAAGTCCGATGATCCGGACTCTTTTGCCTCGACTTTGGACATCAACGAAACACAGGGTTTAATTTCCAATAGCGTTATTCAAAGCGGCATGATCCCTAAAGTCAATGCCTGTATAGCGGCACTACAGGGTGGAGTAAAGAAAACACACATTATTGATGCGCGTATCCGTCATGCGATCCTTTTGGAAATTTTTACCGATCGAGGTATCGGCACCCAAATTCTATCTGAAAAATAAATTTATTTGACTATTATGAAAAAACAGGAAATCATTGATAATTGCGATAAATATATTCTCGGGACCTATACCCGTACCCCGGCTGTATTTGTCAAAGGCAAGGGCATGAAGCTTGTGGATTCTTCAGGGAAAGAATACCTTGATTTCTTCCCGGGCTGGGGAGTCAATAATGTCGGGCATTGCCATCCCAAGGTCATGAGCGCCGTTCGTGACCAGATCGGCAAGCTTATTTTTATCCCGAACGTTTACTATCACCCCAACCAGATCAAGTTGGCCAGGGAGATCATCCGCACTTCCTTAAAGGGAAAAATATTTTTTTGTAACAGCGGTGCCGAGGCGTGCGAGGCCGCCATTAAGTTTGCCCGCGCCTACGGAAAAGAACGCGGACGTTATGAGATCATTTCGATGAACAACTCCTTTCATGGACGTACTCTGGGGGCTTTGGCAGCGACCGGCCAGGAAAAATATCAAGAAGGTTTTCATCCCTTGCCCGAAGGGTTTATCCACGTCCCATTTAATGATATTGAAGCTGTTAAAAATGCAATCGGAGATAAAACGGTTGCGGTTATGCTTGAACTGATCCAGGGTGAGGGAGGCGTGAATATTGCCAAGAAAGAATATGTAAAGGAATTACGCCAGCTCTGCGACGAAAAGGACCTGCTCTTGATCATTGACGAAGTTCAAACCGGGATGGGCCGAACGGGAGAGATGTTCTGCTTTAAACATTACGGCATCCAGCCCGATCTGATGCCCTTGGCCAAGGCCTTGGGCGGGGGGCTGCCGATAGGAGCCCTCGTTGTTCAGGACAAGATAGCAGATACGTTCAAACCCGGCATGCACGCATCCACTTTCGGCGGCAGCCCTTTGGTCTGCAAGGCAGCTTTGGGTGTATTCAGCGCCATTGCCAAGGATAAAATGCTGCGCAATGCCAAGATCATGGGCGCCTATGCCCTGGATCGCCTTAATGAGATTAAGAAAAACTTCAGTTGCATCGTCGACGTACGTGGGATAGGATTAATGCTCGGTATAGAATTAAATATCGAAGGCAAGGCGATCGTGGATGAATGTTTTGCCAATGGGCTTATTATCAATTGCACGCACGGCAAGGTTCTTCGTCTGATGCCGGCATTGAATGTTAGCCGCAAACAAATCAATAAGGCCTTATCCATCATTGAGAAGGCCTTGCAAAAAGTAACAGAGTAACATCATGAAAAGAGATCTATTAAGTTTACAGGATTTAACGCCTCAGGAGATCCTGCAGTTATGCGATCTGGCCAAAGACCTTAAATCGAAGAAAGGTGCCCGGCTAGATATCCTTAAGGGCAAGTCGATTGGTCTTTTATTCCAAAAACCATCCAACCGGACCCGAGTATCTTTTGAGGTCGGTATTTGGCAACTGGGCGGCAATTGCATCTATTTGGCGCCTCAGGAAATTTCCTTGGGCAAAAGGGAGTCCGCCTCGGATGTTGCCAAGACACTTTCGCGCTATCTGGATGCGCTTGTAGCCCGCACCAATTCGCACGACGATATTATAGCTCTGGGGAAAAACGCAACAGTGCCGATCATCAACGGCTTATCAGATCTGTATCATCCGTGCCAGGCGCTCGCCGATATCTTTTCGATCCAGGAAAAATTCGGTTCCTTTGAGGATATCACCGTCGCCTATATAGGAGACGGCAATAATGTCTGCCACTCGCTTCTTTTGGCATGCGCCATGATAGGCGTCAACATCCGCATGGCATCACCGCGCGGATATGCGCCAAGTCAGGAGGTCATTGATCTGGCAGAAAACTATGCTCAGGACAAAGGATCTGAAATATCCGTCACTACCGATGCCTTGGAGGCCGTCAAAGGGGCCCAAGTGGTTTACACCGATGTATGGACCAGCATGGGACAGGAAGCGGAAGCTAGAAAACGTTTAAAAATATTCAAAAAATATCAAATTAACACGGCCTTGATGAAAGGTGCTGCCCCTGATCATATCTTTATGCACTGCCTTCCGGCACACCGCGGCCAGGAAGTAACGGACGAGATTATCGATGGGCCTCATTCGATAGTATTTGACCAAGCCGAAAACCGTATGCATATACAAAAAGCGGTTTTAGCGTTTTTGTCACAGACCTAAAAGGAGATCTTGATGAAAAAAGTTATATTAGCATATTCCGGCGGCCTGGATACATCCTGTGCCATCAAATGGCTCAAAGATAAAGGATACGACGTCGTAGCCTTTATTGCGGATGTAGGTCAGCAGGAGAATTTTAAATCCATAGAAAAACGCGCGTTTAAGACCGGCGCATCCAAGGTCTATTGCCCCAATCTTCAAAAGGAATTCGTCAAGGACTATGTGCTGGATGCGATCAAAGCCGGAGCTATATATGAGAACAAATACCTTCTGGCAACGGCATTATCCCGGCCATTGATCGCCAAACATCAGGTCATGCTCGCGCATAAGGAAAAGGCTAGTGCGATCGCCCACGGCTGCACGGGCAAGGGCAACGACCAGGTCCGTTTTGAGACAACGGCCGCAATCCTGGCCCCCAAGCTGGAAATTATCGCACCGGTTCGGGTATGGGAATTCAAAACGCGTAATGAAGAAATTGATTATGCCAAAAAACAGAAGATCCCGATCGATGTGACCAAGAAAAAGGTCTACAGTATTGATAAAAATTTATACGGACGATCGATCGAGTGCGGCGTTCTGGAAGATCCCTGGATCGAACCACCTGAAGAGATTTACCAAATGACAAAAGACCCGCTAAAAGCTCCGAATAAGGCGACTTACATAACGATTGATTTTGTTAAAGGCATTCCCAAAAAGATCAACGGTAAGGCCTACACACCGACAATGCTCATTGATAAGCTCAATAAGATCGGCGGAACCAACGGTGTCGGCCGGGTCGATTCGATCGAGAACCGGTTGGTGGGAATCAAGTCACGGGAGATTTACGAGAATCCGGCCGGAACCATTCTTTATATCGCGCACCAGGAACTCGAGATGCTGGTTTTGGACCGTGAGAGTTTTCACTTTAAACAGGCCATAGCCCAGAAATATGCCGAGATGATCTACTATGGTTTATGGGAGGTGCCTCTGAAAAAACAACTCGATGCCTATATCGAGGCAACACAGAAAAACGTGACCGGAACAATCCGCCTTAAGCTTTTAAAAGGGAGTTGTGTCGTCGTGGGGCGCAAATCACCATTCTCGCGATATAAAGAAACGTTGGCAACATACGGCGAGAAAGATACATTTGACCAAAAATTGGCCGAAGGCTTTTTACGCCTCTGGGCCATGCCGTACCAAAAATAAGGAATTGACCATGAGTAAATTATGGGGTGGACGTTTCAGCAAACAGACAGACAAATTGGTCGATATGTTTAGCAAGTCGATCCAATATGACTATAAGCTGGCCGAATACGATTGTCTGGGTTCTCTAGTCCATATCGACATCCTCAAATCGGCAGGCTTATTGACGGTAAAGGAGCACACCAAACTTAAAAAAGGTTTAGGTAAAATCCTCAAATCTGTTAAAGACGGCAAATTCAAGCCTGACCTGAGGTTTGAAGATATCCATTCGTATATCCAGCATCTGCTGGAAAAGGATAAAACCGTGGGCAAAGCCGCGCTGAAATTGCACACCTGCCGCTCACGTAACGACCAGGTGGCCTTTGATGTGCGCTGTTACTGCCTGGATAATATCATAGCTACGTACAAGAAACTTCTAGGACTCAACGACAGCCTGTATTCCCTGGCAAAGAAGAATAAGGATATTTTTATCCCGGGCTACACGCATTTGCAGCACGCGATACCGGTATCGATGTACAACCATCTTTTTGCCTATCGGCTGATGTTTTATCGCGATGCCAAGCGCCTAATGCAGATATTCACCAATACGGAATTAACATTGGGCGCCGGGGCTTTGGCCGGGACCATGATCGATGCAGCCCTTTATGAAAAAAAGGCCAAGGGACTGCTGCCCAAAGCGATTCAGGCCCCGAAGAATTCCATAGACACCGTCAGTGACCGTGATTTCGTTATCGAGGCCTTAAGTGCCCTGGCTCTTATGCAAATGCACTTATCGCGGATGGCGGAAGACCTGATTTTATGGGCCTCGAAAGAATTTGATTTTATCGACATCGATGATGCCTTTTGCACAGGCAGCTCGCTCATGCCGCAGAAAAAGAATCCGGATGTTTTGGAGCTAATCCGCGGATATACCGGACGCCTTTACGGTAACTTGATTAATACCATGGTTATGATGAAAGGGCTCCCTTTAAGCTACAACCGGGACATGCAGTTGGATAAGGAGCCGTTATTCGATTCCTTCGAGGTCATGCAAGCTGAATTGGAGGTTCTGGCCAAATTATGCAGAAATATCAAATTCAATAAAACGAACATACTCAAGCAGCTTGATGATGAATCACTTTTCGCCACGGACTTAGCCGACTTTCTGGTTAAAAAAGGTGTCGCGTTTAAGGATGCCCATGCCATCATCGGCAAGCTCATTCAGTTTAAATTCAAAAATAAGGAAGAACGATTATTGAAGGATTTGAGCGATGCATCGTTAAAATCATTTCATCCATCCCTCAACAAGACAGTGATCAAAAAAATCATTAATCCGAGGGCATCCGTTCAATCTAAAAAATCGGTCAAAGGAACCAAAAAGATATAACCATGCATGATTTTACTTTTAAAAACAATGAACTTTACTGCGAGGGGATAAGGGTTCGCAGAATTGCCAAGGATGTCGGCACGCCTTTTTATCTTTACAGCTATAAAACCTTGGTCGATCATCTAAAAAAGATCCAGCGCGCCTTTGCCAAGATCGATCCGATTATCTGTTTTGCCATGAAGTCCAATGATAATCTCTCGGTCATCAAAAGCCTAGTGGACCAGGGCGCCGGCTGCGACATTGTATCCGGCGGAGAGCTTCAAAAAGCCGTTATCGCCAAGGCGGATCCTGAAAAAATCGTTTATGCCTCGGTCGGCAAGACGGAGGAGGAGATCCTTTATGCCCTTAAGGTCGGCATCCTGCTTTTTAATGTCGAATCCGTATCCGAAATCGAGGCAATCAACCGCATTGCCAGAAAATACAAGCGTAAGGCCCCGATCGCAATCCGCATCAATCCCAACGTTGAGGCAGCCACGCATGAGGCCATCACGACCGGAACGCTTAAAAACAAATTCGGGATTGATTTGACGACGGCCCGCGACCTTTTGCGGAAGCGTAAAAAATATCGATTTGTCCAAATTAAGGGCCTGCATATGCACATCGGTTCTCAAATTGTCAAAAGAGAGCCTTTTATCAATGCGATCAAAAAAGTCATTTCATTTGTCGAGGAACTTAGATCAGATGGCATTCATTTAGAATATCTCAACATTGGCGGTGGTCTAGGGATCATCTACAAAGACGAAAAGCCTCAAACAGCGAAGGACTTTGCAGAAGCCGTTGTCCCTTACTTAGAAAAGACGGCCCTAAAGATCATTATGGAGCCAGGGCGTTTTATAACCGGCAATGCCGGGATCCTTGTGACAAAAGTCCTTTATACAAAAGACAATGGATTTAAAAAATTCCTGATCGTGGATGCCGGGATGAATGACCTTATCCGGCCGGCCCTGTATAAGTCCTATCACGAAATCGTTCCTGTTGTCGCGAATCCATCAAGGAAGATGACCTTTGATGTGGTTGGCCCTATATGCGAAAGCGATGATTTCCTAGGCAAGGAACGCAAACTTCCGGCCATGAAAAAAGGAGAGCTTTTGGCCGTCATGTCCGCCGGGGCCTATGGGTTTACCATGTCGAGTAATTATAATGCCCGCCGGCGCGTGCCGGAAGTGATGGTCAAAGGAAGACAATACAATGTTATTCGCGAAAGGGAGAAATTCCAAGACCTTATTGCGGGGGAAAAGATCGCGAATTTTATCAAAACGCTTAAATAGATCATGAAAACAAAGATCATCCCATTTACAAAGATGTCCGGTGCCGGCAATGATTTTATCATTATCGAGGCTCAACGGCGACTTAATTACAAAAAACTGGCCAAGGCCGCTTGTGAACGGACCAATGGTATCGGGGCTGATGGGCTGCTTGTCCTGGCCCATGCCAGACGGGCCGATTGTCGTATGCGCATCATTAATGCGGACGGGACGGAAGCTGAAATGTGCGGTAATGGCGCCCGCTGTTTGGCCGCTTATGTCTTTAAGCAGAAACACCCTGGCAAAAAAAAGCTAAAGATTAAAACCAAAGCCGGAATTATCCACTCTGAACAAAAAGGTGAAAAAATAAAAATCCAGCTCAGTAAACCACTGGATTATACCGAAAAAATTCCCGTTACGATTAACAGGCGCCGTATACATGTCAGCTATATTGATACCGGTGTCCCGCATGTAATAATATTCGTTGATCAGCTTAAAAAAATCAATGTCCATACTATTGGGAACAAAATCCGCTGGCACAAAAAATTCTCTCCGCGCGGCACCAATGTCAATTTTGTTGAGCAGATCAATAAAGATACTATTGCTGTACGAACGTATGAGCGTGGGGTCGAGGCAGAAACAAAGGCCTGTGGAACAGGTAGTGTTGCCAGCGCCATTGTCACTTTTTTAAGAGCCAATCCGCAGACGATTTATCAAAAAGACGCCCATATGAACGTTATAACTCAAAGCGGCGAAACCTTGGAGGTCCTGTTTGACCTAAACCGAGGCAACATTCCAAGAGTATGGCTACAAGGCTCAGCCAATCTTATTGCTGAAGGCCAATATTATTACGAATTTTAAAAGAGGAGGGATGTTTTATGTTCCGTGGATCCATTGTTGCGATCGTCACCCCATTTAAGGACGGCAAAGTTGATGAAAAAAAACTTCGCGAACTAGTCAATTTTCAAGTAGATAACGGGACCAATGGCATTGTTCCATGCGGCACGACCGGTGAATCCCCCACCTTAACACACGACGAGCATGAACGGGTCATCGAAATTTGTATCGACGCCGTACAGGGACGCATCCCGATTATCGCCGGAACAGGATCGAATTCCACAGCCGAGGCCATTACGTTGACCAAACACGCGGCCAAGGCCGGAGCTGATGGAGCCCTCTTGGTCACGCCCTATTACAATAAACCGACCCAAGAGGGATTATATCGACACTTTAAGGCCATAGCTGATGAGGTCAATATTCCCATAATCCTCTATAACATACCCGGACGTTCCTCCAGGAATATTGAGATCCCCACCATGGCCCGCCTGGCCCAAGATTGCAAAAATATTATCGGTGTTAAAGAAGCGGCCGGATCCGTTGCCCAAATGCAACTTATCAAGCAACTTTGCCCTAAAGACTTCCTGCTTATCTCAGGGGATGATGCGCTCACGTTACCTCTCTTAAGTATCGGCGGTGTAGGGATCATATCAGTCGTAGCCAATATTATCCCTCAGGATGTTGCCGCCCTGGTTACAACGTTCAATGACGGCAAAATTTTCGAGGCGCAACAGATCCATTTTAAAATGCTGCCTCTGATTGAGGCCATGTTCGTTGAGACCAATCCCATCCCAGTCAAGACCGCCATGGGATTGATGGGGATGTGCTCGGATGAGATGCGCATGCCATTATGCCAGATGGCTCCCTCAAATCTTGAAAAGCTCAAAAAGGCGCTTAAGGCCTATAAATTAATTTAAAAATTAGGAAACTGATCTTTAACTATGGTGATTCGAAAGGAAGACCATGATTAAATTAGCTATAAGCGGATGTCAGGGGCGAATGGGGCAGCGGATCGTAGCTCTGGCCCAGAATGACAAAGATTTTCAGATCACCTGCCTGCTGGAAGCGAGTGGCCATCCTAAACTTAATCAAAAGCAATGCGGCTGCACGATCACTTCTGATGCCAGTGCCCTGAAAGACAGCGACGTCATCATTGAATTCACAACGCCCCAGGCCACACTTGAAAGGATCGAAGCTTGCCTGAGATCTAATGTCAAGATGGTTATCGGAACGACCGGGATAACACCAGCCGATGCAGGACACATCCAAAAAGCATCCAAGAAGATCGCGATTGTTTTTTCATCGAACATGTCGATCGGGGTGAATATCCTTTTTAAGCTGACCCAAGTGTTGGCCCAAAAAGCTCCCACAGGGTATCAAGTCAATATGCGCGAAGCCCATCATATCCATAAAAAAGATGCGCCTTCGGGAACAGCCAAGACACTTAAAGGCATTATCGAAGGGAATTCCGAACACCGGGTGGAGGATATCGAGGCTATTCGCGAAGGAGAGATCGTTGGCGACCACAAAATTGTTTTTGAGAGCCCTGAAGATATCATCACCCTTGATCATCACGCCAAGAGCCGTGATATCTTTGTCAAAGGAGCCCTCACAGCTGCCAAGTTCCTGAAAGAAAAGCAAACCGGCTTATATACAATGGAGGATGTTTTAGGCCTTAGCTAAAAATCAATAAAACATTACCATCAAAGGAGTGACAATGACGGTTGACATTAATTTTTCCGAACGACTTCAAGAATTGCCACCGTATCTGTTCGTCGAAATTGACAACGCCAAAAGAAAAGCCAAGGCCGAAAGCCGTGATATTATTGATCTAGGCGTGGGCGATCCTGATACCCCAACATTACCCCATATTATTGAGGCCATGAAAAAGGCAGTGGAGGATCCTTCTAATCATCGCTATGCCCTTGATGCCGGATTACCTGCATTTCGGCAGGCTGTATCTGAATGGTTTCAAAACCGTTATGACGTTACCCTGGATCCAAATACTGAAATTTATCCGGTCATCGGTTCCAAAGAAGGATTGGCCCATTTGCCTTTAGGATGTATTAACCCCAAGGATAAAGTTATTTTAACAGAACCATGTTACCCGGCCTATAGGGCCTCCATAATCTTTTCTGGGGGACGCATCATTTATATACCACTTAAAGAAAGTCATGGATTCCTGCCAGACCTTAAAAAAGTTGCCGATCTCAAAGACCCCAAAATGATGTTTGTTAATTACCCCAACAATCCAACAGCAGCGACAGCTACAAAAGAATTCTACAGAGAACTGGTGGCGTTGGCCAAGGAAAAAAATATCATTTTAGTCTCTGACATGGCCTATTCCGAGATTTACTATGAGGGACAAAAACCTCCCAGCATTCTTGAAGTGGAAGGTGCGAAAGACATCGCTATTGAATTCCACTCGCTTTCCAAAACGTATAATATGACCGGCTGGCGTATAGGATGGGCTTGCGGCAATCCGCAACTTATCAAAATATTGGCCAAGGTTAAATCCAACTACGATTCCGGTATTTTCCAGGCGATTCAAGTCGCTGGGATCGCCGCGTTAAGGACACCCCAAGAGGAAATCGATGATATCAGGCGCATGTATGAAGAACGCCGTGATTGCTTGATCAACGGGATGCGCAATTTAGGGTGGAAGATCCCCTCGCCAACAGCCAGTTTTTATGTTTGGGCCAAACTGCCTAAAAAATTTAAGGATTCCATGGAAGCGGCCAAGGTTTTTTTAGATGAAGCCGATATCATCGCCACACCCGGCATTGGTTTCGGAAGATCCGGAGAGGGATATATTCGGATGACCATCACGGTCCCCAAAGAGCGCATCCTTCAGGCTGTCGATCGTCTATCAAAAATCCTTTAATTTAAAGGAGCCTCCATGGCCAAAGTTTATTTGGGGTTGGGATCCAATCTAGGTGATCGCAAAAAAAACATCGAAGACGCCATCAACAAACTCGAAACCCGCCAGATGACCATTACCAAGAAATCCGGCATCATCGAAACAGAGCCTCAAGGCGGCCCGCCTCAGGGGAAATTCCTGAATGCCGTCATCGAGGCACACACACCATTAAGTCCGAAGGAATTATTAAACCAGACCCAAAAGATCGAAAGGGAACTCGGTCGGGTCAAAACCGCAATGAACGGCCCTAGAACGATCGATATCGACATCCTCCTTTATGATGATCTGGCCATGAAGGATCCCGAGCTAACAATTCCGCATCCGCGGATGATGAAGCGTGGCTTTGTTCTGACTCCGCTTCAGCAGATCGCCCCCAACCTGAAATTATTTTCGATAAAATGAAAACAGTAACCAAAATTAATACGCTAAGAAAAATCATATCCCGAGCCAAGTCAAAGAATATGCGCGTCGGATTCGTTCCGACGATGGGGGCGCTTCACGAAGGACACCTGTCTTTATTGCACCAATGTCGTCGGGAAAATGACCTGGTCATCCTGAGCATTTTCGTCAATCCCATCCAGTTCGGCCCAGGCGAGGATTTTAGCGCGTATCCTCGAGATAAAATTAAAGATGTTTTATTGGCAAAAAAAGAAAAGACTGATATAATATTTTATCCGTCGGCAAAAGAAATGTATCCGAATAGCTTTTTGACATTTATTCAGGTGGCGCAATTAAGTGACGGGCTCTGCGGCCGAAGCCGTCCGGGGCATTTTCGTGGGGTCGCAACGATCGTAGCCAAATTATTGAACATCGTTGAACCTGATACGTTATACCTGGGACAGAAGGACGCCCAACAATCTGTGGTCATCAAGAAGATGATCCATGATCTCAATTTTCCAGTCACCTTGCGTATATGTCCGACTATCCGAGAAAAGGACGGCCTGGCCTTAAGCTCGCGAAATAAATATCTCAATGCAAGGCAAAGGAGGGAAGCTATCATCCTTTACCGATCCTTGGCATTGGCAAAAAAGAAGATTCAAAATGGGGAACGTTGCGCTAACCATATAAAGGATATGATACAAAAAAACATTGTATCCCAAAGCAGCGGTAAAATAGACTATATCGTATGCGTCAATGCCGACAATTTAAAGCCACTCAAACGATTGACGGGTAAAATCTTGATTGCCCTGGCCGTGAAATTTGGCCAAGCCAGATTAATTGACAACATTGTTGTTAAGATCAAGTCAGCACATTAAAAGTTGATTTTTTCAAGTGAGTAACCAAAAAAAATTAAAAGTGGGGATATTGGGTTGTGGCAGTATCGGATCTGGTATTGCCAAAAGCACAACCGGTGAATTAAAAAATCTATGTCTTTTGTCGGCCCTGTACGATATTGATAAAACCAAGTCGCTCAAACTTGAAAAAAAGCTCAAACATAAAGGCCTGCTTGCATCCTCATACGAAAATCTTTTAAAAAAATGTGATCTTGTGGTTGAAGCCATCCATTCTGACCAAACGGCCATTCTTGTTAAAAAAGCCTTAGCCAACAAAAAGGGCGTATTGGCGATGAGTGTTGGCAAATTGCTGCTGGACAAAGATGTTTTTTCAGTTGCCCGTAAAAATCGCTGTGCTTTATTGATCCCCTCGGGGGCTATCGCTGGTATTGATGCTATCAAGGCCGCCCGGCTAGGCCACATATCACAAATCACCTTAACCACACGTAAGCCACTCAGCGGTTTTAGCCATATCCCTTACTTAAAGCAAAAAAATATAGACCTTAGTCTCATCAACAAAGAAACAGTGATTTTTGAAGGTGATGTTAAAAGTGCCGTTAAACATTTCCCTCAAAATATCAATGTCGCCGCAACACTCGCGCTAGCAAGCCAGTCACAATCTTTCCTGAAAATTCGCATTATCACATCACCCGCATACAAGTCGAATTCTCATGAAATTGAGGCCTTGGGGGATTTTGGACGCATTGTCACCCGAACAGAAAATCGTGTTTGCCCGGAAAATCCCAAAACAAGCTATTTAGCTGTCTTATCCGCTATTCAAACCCTTAAAAATTTTTGTGAAGGGATTCGAATAGGTACATGACTGTAAACATATCAAAAATAAGAAGGAGGTGAACGTATGGCAAAGAAAGTAGCTAAAGTCGGCGTCAAGAAAGAGAAAGGGTATCTCTACTTTATTGACAAGGCAGGAGACGTCTCCTGTGCCGTCATGGCACGCGGCAACAAAAAAGGCGGAAAGCCCAAGAAAGTCGCTAAGGTAGGAATCAAGAAACAATCTGGTTTCTTGTATTTCATCGATAAGCAGGGCGACATCTCTTGCGCTAAAATGGTCCGCGGTGGCAAGAAAAAGAAAAAAGCCACCAAAAAGAAAGTTGCCAAAAAAAGAGTTGCCAAGAAAAAGGTTGCCAAGAAAAAAGTTGCTAGAAAAAAGGTCTCTAAGAAAAAAGCATCCAAGAAAAAGACCGCCAAAAAGCGCAAATAAGAACCATGCCTGATTCTTGGTAGCAACTCAAGTTACAGTTTTATTCTATTCCCAGTCCCTATGCGCACAACCGCATAGGGACTTTTTTTCATATTAATGAACTTATATAATATTATCCAAAAAAGCCGTATGGGCACAAATCATACCAGCATTGACAAAACTGTCCTTTTCTTCTATAAATAGAGACCGCCCAAAAAAATATCATAGAAAATCCTCTTTGCGACCTGGATCTTTCCCAAGAGTGGATGTTGACTATGAAAGGATTTTTATGGAAAGTGAAAATATTATTGTCCGGCATGCCCGCGAACATAATCTAAAAAATATAAATATTACTATTCCCCGCAATAAATTCACTGTGGTCACGGGGTTAAGTGGTTCCGGGAAGTCCTCGTTAGCTTTCGATACGATTTATGCGGAAGGGCAAAGACGTTACATAGAGAGTCTATCCGCCTATGCACGCCAATTTTTGGAACAGTTGAAGAAACCTAATGTCGAATTCATTTCAGGGCTTTCACCGACCATCTCCATTGAGCAAAAGACCACTAGTCGCAATCCCCGCTCAACGGTCGCCACGCAAACAGAAATCTTTGACTATTTAAGGCTCTTATTCGCCCGGGTTGGAACTCCCTATTGCTATCAATGCGGCAAAAAGATCGATCGTCAAACCACCCAAGAAATCGCCACGCAAATCCTTAAATACCCCACTCAAACAGCCTTTTATATCTTAGCGCCATTGATTCGTGGCCGTAAAGGTGAATACCGGCATATACAAGACCAGGTTTCCAAGGCCGGATTTATGCGGTTGCGTATCGACGGCAAGATCTATGATATTAATGACAAAATCAAGCTCGATAAATATAAGATCCACCATATCGAGATTGTCATCGATCGCCTGACAATAAAACCGAATATTAAAAAACGATTGACAGATTCCCTGGAAACGGCTCTTTCTATCGCTAAAGGGTTGGTGATTGTGAACTTTCAGGATGAATTCCCGGAAAAAATATTCAGTGAAAATTATGCCTGCGTGGACTGTGGCATTAACTTGTTGGAGATCGAACCCCGAGTATTCTCCTTTAATTCACCTTATGGCGCCTGCAGTGAATGTAAGGGCTTAGGCACGCGCATGGAAATAGATCCGGACTTCCTTATACCCGATAGCGATAAACCCTGGGTTCAGTCTATTGCCCCATGGAAAAAAGGTCGAAGGAATTATCTCATGTATTACCGGGCTGTCCTGAGGGAAATCGCCGATATTCATGATATTGATACCAATATCCCTTTCCACAAACTCCCTGCAAAATTCAGGAATATTATCTTACATGGTTCCCAGGACGAGATTTGGGGGCGACGCTTTGAAGGGGTCCTAGCCTATATGGAAAGATTATTCAAGGAGACTGACAGCGATTGGCTCAAGGACGAGATTTCCCGTTATATGTCCGTCTTGCCCTGCCCCAAATGCCAGGGCAATCGTTTACGGGAAGAATCCTTGGCCATTAAGATCAATGGCCTCAATATTGCGCAGGTCACACAATTATCCATCAAGGAAGCAAAAAAATTTTTCACACATCTGAAATTAGAGCGCGATAAAAAAATCATTAGCGAACAAATTTTAAAGGAAATCGTCAGACGGTTGGACTTTTGCATTAATGTGGGCTTGGAATATTTGACACTCGACCGCAAGAGTGCCACATTGTCGGGAGGTGAGGCGGAACGGATCCGCCTGGCGACTCAAGTTGGATCGGGACTAGTCGGAGTCGTCTATGTTCTTGATGAACCCAGTATCGGGTTACATCAGAAAGACAACGAGAGACTCCTATATACACTTCATTCGCTTCGTGATTTAGGCAATACGTTGATCGTCGTGGAACACGATGAATCCACGATCCGTAAAGCCGACTTTGTCGTTGACCTGGGACCGGGGGCCGGGGAGAATGGGGGGGAAATAATTTATGCGGGGAATGTCCGAGGACTGTTGAAATGTAACGCATCCCTGACGGGGCAATATTTAAAAGGGCGCTTAACAATCCCGACACCGAAAAAAAGAAGGCAACCTCAAAAAGCAAAAAATATCCGCATTGTAGGCGCCGCCCAACACAACCTAAAGAATATCGATGTTACCTTCCCCCTGGGGACTTTTATATGTATAACGGGTGTCTCGGGATCAGGAAAATCCACATTAATCGATGAAATTTTATATGCCGGTTTGGCCCAGAAGATCTATCATACAAACCGCAAACCCGGTAAACACAAAAGAATACTGGGGAGTGAAAACATCGATAAAGTCATCGTCGTTGACCAATCACCCATAGGCCGTACACCCAGATCAAATCCAGCGACATACACCAATTTATTCGGCCACATTAGAGACATTTTTAGTCGTCTGCCAGAGTCTAAATTACGCGGCTACAAGCCAGGTCGTTTTAGTTTTAATGTCAAAGGAGGTCGATGTGAAGCATGCCGAGGGGACGGGATAAAAAAGATCGAGATGCATTTCTTGCCTGATATCTATGTTGAATGCGAGGTCTGCAAAGGGAAACGCTTTAATGAACAGACCCTGGGGATCTATTTCAAAAACAGGAATATCGCCGATGTCTTGGATCTACCCGTTGATGAGGCCTTGAATCTGTTTGAGAATATCCCCAAAGCCAAAAAAATACTTGAGACATTAAGCCAGGTCGGCTTAGGATACATACGTCTGGGGCAACCAGCAACCACTCTTTCAGGTGGCGAGGCCCAAAGGGTGAAGCTGGCCAGTGAATTATGCAAACCAGCGACGGGTAAAACCCTCTATATACTCGATGAGCCGACGACAGGACTCCATTTTGCTGACACCGAAAAATTACTGGCGGTACTCCAAAAACTCGTTGATTTGGGCAATACGGTTATTGTCGTCGAGCATAACCTTGAAGTCATTAAAAATGCTGACTTTATCATCGACCTGGGCCCAGAGGGGGGGGGTAGGGGAGGGCATATCGTATGTGCCGGAAGCCCTGAAGAAGTGGCCAGACACAAGGCATCATACACAGGGAAATATCTCAAAACATTTCTACAAAAAACCAAAGGTAATAGTAAATAGTATTCTATTTTTCGATAATCGACTTAGATGATATAATCAGTAGCTATGAACACGAACATCTCAATACATATGACTCAAAAAACGGCTCAAAACTTCTTATTCCTAGCTTTTGGCATAGCTCTCTTGATGGGCTTTGTTTCTGCGACAGCATGTTATGCCGATGAAAACGAATTATTTTTTGTGGCGCAAAAGGCCTTCGAGGATGGTTTCCATGATGTGGCCATCCGCTACATCACCCAGCTGCTCGAACAATATCCCACTACAACCAAAAACATCAAGGCTCAGCTGTTATTGGGACAATGCTATTTTTTTAAAAAGCAATATTTGAAAGCTCACGAAATCTTTCAAAGCTTATTGCCCAATAACGAATTCAAAGACGCGACGCTTTTTTGGTTGGCGGAAACTTACTTTAAGGCTAGCGATTATAAACAGGCCAGAAAATATTATCAGCAACTTGTCGAGATCTTTGGGGATTCAGCTTATTTACCCCAGGCCTATTATTCCCTGGCATGGACCTATTTTGAAGAAACCGATTACAAAAATGCAAAGATCTACTTCAATAAATTCCTGAAAAAATTTCCCACCCATCAACTCACGGAAGATGCGGCCTTTAAGATAGGGGAAAGCGAATATAATCTAGGGAATCCAGCCATAGCCAGCCAGTATTTTCGCAATTACATTATCCGATTCCCTGATTCCACCCGCCATGCGAAAGCCTATTTTTATATTGCCGAAGCCCACTATTTCTTAGAAGACTATCCGGCCGCCATCACCTATTATGCCAAGGTCACAGATATTGCCTATGACCAAAAATTAATATTAATGGCAAAAATCAGCATGGGATGGAGTTATTTAAAATTAGGCAAATACGACCTATCGCAAAAACAATTTGAAGGCGCTCAACAATATTCACAAGACCACCATATCCCAGCAGATGAAATTTTTTTAGGATTAGCCAATCTTTATACAAAAAAAGAAATGTATACCAACGCCTACGAGGCCTACGACAAACTCATAACCGAATTCCCCCAAAGCCCGCGGCTTGCTGAAGCCCATTTAGGCATGGCCAATATCGATTATATTCTCGAACGTTACGATCAAGCTATTGATGGCTACAAGGAGATTATTAAAACCTATGGGCATGATATGGCCCGTAGCGAAATACTCGAAAAAGCCTATTATGGATTGGCCTGGACCCATTTGAAGATCGGTGACGTTGACTCAGCTATCATTAACTTTGAGGCCATCATCAACAAAACAGATAACGATATCGTCAAGGTTTCGGCCCTGACACAAATCGGGGATGCCTATCAGGACGCTGAAAAACTCGATCAGGCCATTGAAATTTATGATCGCATCCTTAAAGATTATCCGGATAGCATCTATACGGATTACGTTCAGTTTCGTGAAGGCATTGCTCTTCTCAAACTGGAAAAGATTGAGGCAGCCATGCTCTCTTTCCAGAGCCTTCAAGCCAATTTTCCTGGCAGTAAATATTTAAATGAAGTCAATTATTATCTTGGTATTGCCTATTACAAAAAGGAAGAATGGACCCAAACCATCCATTTTCTTAATAAATACCTGAACGGTCACCCCAAAAAACAGGAATTTCTGCCCGAAGTATACCATATATTGTCATTAGCGAATTTCTATACTCAGGACTACAATAATGCCCTTAGCTTATTCCAAAAAGTGACTGAAGATTATCCCGGAAACTCAATCGTTGAATCCAGCCAATATTACATTGCCGAGTGCCATTATCATCTCGGCCATATCAACGCTGCCATTGAAAAATTTAAATATGTTACCGAAAAATACGCTGAAAGTAAAATCGCCCAGGATTCCCTCCTCTGGCTCGGGGACTACTATCTCGAGCATGCCGATTTTAAACAAGCCCTTTCTTTTTACAACGACTTTTTAAATAAATATCCCGGGAGCGAAAAGGTTTACTTGGTTCACTATGAAATGGGACAAGCCTACCAGGCCCAAGGCCATTATGACCTGGCCCTCAACCATTACAAAATAATCACTCCCGATAATGATTCTGAGATTTACGCCAAAGCCCAAATGGCCGTTGGCGACATTTTCTCCGAGCAAACTGACTCACAAATAGCCCTTCAAACGTATTATGATATCGTCGAAAAATCTCCGGAATATCAACGGGATGCCTACCTAAAGATTGCCCGTGTCTATGAAAATGCCAACGACTATGATCACGCTTTCGATATTTATGAAAAAGCTTTGGCAACGCCAAAGGCCCTTAGTTCTATCACGGATGCCGAGCTACAATTCCATCTTGGAGACCTGCATGAGCTGGTGAACAATACGTCTAAGGCCGTTGAGACCTATTTAAAAATCCCCTATCTCTATCCCAAAGAAACATCCTGGATCATAAAATCCTATTTGCGTTCTGCGCGAATTTTTGAAAATAAAGCCCAATGGGACGAGGCCAAGATCACGTATCAAAAAATACTCAACTATAACACCGCTGAATCGAAACATGCACGCGAACGGCTGGATTGGATTAAGGAAAATGTTACCACAGAATAAAATTTTTCATCCCCTCAAGCCCATGGATCCATCCATGGGCTTAAAGGTAATTCGCCCTATACGTTGCCTACGGCACCTTATGGGCTCATTTTAAAGGAGGTTATCACATGGGTATTTGGGAGATTAATGCAGGACAACTAATTTTAAATGGCGGGCCCCTTATGATCCCGATTTTTCTTTGCTCCATCGTTGCCTTAGCTATCATACTCGATAAGCTCATCTATTTCTCTCGCATACATTCCAATCCCTACAAGCTTAAAGAGAAAGTTTTTCAGCTCATAAAAAATGATGAACTTGAAGAAGCCTTACAAGTCTGTAATCATAACCCCTCACCTGTTGCCAAAATTCTAAAGGCCGGCATCTTGAAATATGGACACTCCCGTGACGAAATAAAAGAGGCCATGGAGGATGTCAGTCTATTTGAGATCCCTAAACTCGAAAAACGTTTCTCGGCATTGGCCACCATTGCCAATATATCACCCCTCTTGGGCCTATTAGGGACAGTCACAGGACTGACCGGTAGCTTTCATACGATAGAACAGAGAGCGGCATCATTGAATCCAGTAACGCCGGGAGACTTGGCCGGCGGCATTTGGGAAGCCTTATTAACCACGGTGGCGGGGCTTATGGTCGCCATCCCCACATACGTTGCCTATAAATACCTGCTCAGCCGTGTCAATGCCATCATCCTTGAAATGGAACGGGCCGGCACAGAACTGATCAATTTCTTAACTCAATTATCCGAATCTTCTGCAGCCCACGGTCGTCGCAAATAAAACATGACCATTCACAAAGGAATTTGTTTATGAAATTTAAAAGACATTTAAAACCCGAAGATACTCTTGAACAAATAAACATGGCCCCTTTGATCGACGTTATCTTCCAGCTCTTGATCTTCTTTATGCTCTCATCATCGTTTACGTTCCCTTCCGGCATTAACGTTAAATTACCTAAAGCCGTCACAAGCGATATCATACAGGACGAGAATATGATCATCTTAATCTCAAGCGAAGACGTTATCTATCTCAACAATGATGTCGTTACCATAGAGGAATTACGAAAAAAACTAAAGGAGTTCGCACCGAAGAATCAACCCATACTTATTAAAGCGGATCGCAGGGCATCGCTCGGACGCATAGTTGATGTATGGGATTTATGCCGAGAAAAGGGTATAGAACGGATCAATATTGCAACAACCCGAGACCAATGACCATGGCCACAGCAAGCAGCATGCAACATAATTCACTCAAAACAACTTTACTTCTATCCATCTTGCTTCACCTGATTATTGTCAAATATTTTTACTTTACTTTCCCGGTCCGTCCAGCCGCACGAAAGCCCCACTTTATCTTTTTTGGCTCGATCCTAGAGAGTAGGGACTTCATCGATCTGGCAGCGGCCCCCAAGGGTTCCCAAACTTTACATAAGGAAAACCTGACCGTTGCCTATTCCTCAACCTATTTCAATCCCATCAAGATAACATCAGTTAAAAAACCTGACCATGCCTTGTCCGGGAATAATGGTGAAAAGACCTTTAGCAAGATGACATTTCTTGAAGAAAATGATAATAAAAGCTCAAAAGCAACCCTGGGGGATATGCCACCATATCTACCACCGATTGTTCCATTACATTTAAAAATTCGACGATGGTAAAAATAGATTTTTCGACAGCAATCTCTGTTTATTTATCTGTATCTCTATTACTTGTCTTTCTGCAATGGATATTCTATAATTTTTACAGAAGCGAGGAACTTGATTTTCAAACAAAACATTTTCAGCGCTGCCCTTATTGCACGTACACGTTCTTTTATTATTATAAAGAGGGGCTGATCATTTGTCCTCGCTGCCAAAGTATTATTTCAAAGAGCCAAGAAAGGGAGTCTCATGTTCATAACAATACAGAGACATAGATGTGCGCATGATGAATCTGGTTTTATCCTGGCGACCGTCATCCTGTTAACCCTGGTCCTAACGGTCATCACTATCAGCATCCTGAGCCTAAATGTTAGCCAAACATTGACGGGACAGTCTGTTGTTGATGACATAAAGGCCGAACAGCTGGCCCTGGGCTCTTTCTATAAATACCAACAATTAAAATTAGATAATTGTCCTAACCCGCCCTGCACAATTGCTGGCAATTGTTTGTCGTGTCCCAATCCATCCGCAATAAGTTTAGATCAAAAACAATTTAGCATCGTAGTCAATGAAATCGGTGCCGCCGGTTCAAACTTCAATGATACCGATGCGATTGATGTTGATGTATATTATTAAAAAATCGCAATCTATCTTCCTGTTTTAAAACCTCAATTTCCGCCAATAAAATAAATTAGTCATTATCCTCATTGACAAAGCCCACCCCATATTGTCTAATAAAAATAGTTGTTATAATTATATTAATATATATAAAAAATGGCTGGAAAACTACAATTTGGCATTCATTGGGGCAAAAATGGATTTGGCCTTGTTGAGACAAAAGACAAACAAATCCTTAATGCGGCCTACATCCCTTTTGATACCCCTTTAGGTACAGAAGATGACGGAACTGTGCCCGAAGAGGTGAAATATGGCGCCCTCATACAAAAGGCCATCCAGGAAAATAATATTAAAAGCAGGCAAGTTAATATCGCCTTGTCTGATAAAGATTTTATTTTTCGATCATTTATAATCCCCTGGATGCAAGCCCATGAAGTCAAGAATGTTGTCGATTTTGAAGCCACAAAATATATCCCCATCCCTCTGGAAAATTTAACATATGCCTTTCATGCCGAGACAATAACCGATAATAATCAAAAAAGCCTACTTATTTTATTTTTCGCAGCTAAAAAAGATATCACCGAAGGCTATACACAGATTATTGAAAACTTTGATATGGAAGTCATCCATATTGAGCCAGCGCCCGTTTGCCTCATCAGGGTATTGGCTAAACAGGGCATGCTGGCTAAAAATCAATCCTATGCCATCGTCACGATCAATCGCGGTGAAGGTAAAATCATTATTATCGAACGCGAAACAGTCCTATTCGTCCGTGAATTCCCCGTAGGAGACAAACCAGGAGAGCTTGATTCTGACAGTTCAAAGATCTTCAATAATATACGTGTTTCTTTTAATTTCTATTATCGTCAAAATCCCAAAGGTAAAATTGACAAGATCCTGTTTATAGCACCTCAAGAGCATCCTCAATTTACAGATGCCGTGGCCAAAGAATTCGATAAACCCGTTGTTCCTTTAATGCCCTCAAAAATACTTGGGAGGGAAGACGCCTCGGTTGAAATCCTCAATGCCTATGGTGCCGCCCTTATAGATAAATCCATATCATCCAAAAATTTTGAACTGGGGGAAAAGGCAAAATCCATTCAAAAGGCGGGAGAGGCCGCCCTGCAAAGGCTGCAACAATATAAAATAACCGCCGGTGTGATAGCCGCTTGTGTGTTTGTTATTTTCCTCACTAATTTTGTTTCGAACAAAATACAATTTAATCAACGTGAGAAACTTAAAAAATTAAAAAGTGATCAAGGTAAATTTGAAAGTTTAGAAACCAGTGATATTGAAGAAAAAACAAAAAGTATCTCGTCAAAATTGACGAGTTACAAGAACATCAGGACCGAAAGCAAATTAAGTTATTTTCTGAGTTATATCCCTGATATTCTTCCCCAGGGAGTTTGGCTTAACCGATTCACTATTGAATATCAAAACCCCGGCAAGGCGGGAGAGTCCAAATCAATGCCCCTTATCCAACTTGAAGGATACGCCTATCATAGGGACCCAAACGAACAATATAGGGTTATCAATAACCTTATAGGCCTACTCAGAAAAGATGAGGAATTTTCAAAAATGTTCAAAACCATTGAACGGGACAACATGAGTCAATCTAAATTTCAAAATTATACGGTAACAAGTTTCAGAATAACCTGTAAATAACCTTTCTATATATGGCGGCATAGGATGAACATTAGCGATCTACTAAAATTAGACATCAAGGATCTACAGAAAATAGATTACAAAAAACTGGTTGAGGAACTTCGCAAAAGGCCAGATGCCCTTATTAATATTGTGGTTGTCTTGATCACGGCTATAATCTTTTTTAATCTAACATCCTCCCATCAAAAAGAATCTAAAAAGCTCAAAAGGGACATTAAAAAACTAACAGAGAAAGTTGAAGAGATTGATAGATTTAATAAAGCACAGCAAGAGCTTGATTCATTTCTTGATACGCTTCCTGGGGCTCTACCGGAAGATGAATTTGTCAATACATTAACAGACCTGGCTGTCAAGCGTAATATACAAATAGAATCATTTTCGCCCACCAACACAAAATCGACACCATTTAGCGATACCATTACTATTGAACTAAACCTTTCTTTAGATAGCTACAAGAACCTTTGGCTCTTTATCCACGATATCGAGAATTCACAATATGCCTTAAAAATAAATAACTGGCAGGGATATATGACCCAGGTATACAGCCAACAAAATCAATTTATCTCAAGACAACAAAAACCGGCCAAGGCGGTGATTAATTCAAGAATATCCTTGTCAACAGTAAAAATCAAACATGATTAAGTATAGTGGATTAACAGGCCTGATATTTATTTTCATCATGAGCTCTGTGGCCTTTGCCCAACAGAAAAAGGCAAAGGTCATTGATCAAGTTAAAACTTTGTTTGGCCCCGGGAATCATCTGGAGCGGACATTACAAAATGTCAAGACCATGGAAAAACAATATATTCAGGAAAAAATGCACGTCGATGCCAAAACATTTGACATTATCGACAACTTAAAAAATCCCTTTATCCCTCAACTACCCGAAAAAGAGGAGAAACAATTGCCAAGGCCTAAACCGGACAAAACAAAACAGCCTAAAAGGAGCGCACCTAAACCACAAGTGGTCGATGATGAACCTCAATTAGCTAAACCAAAATTCTCTATTTCTGGCTTGGTATGGAATACGGACCGACCACAAGCGATCATTAACAACCAGATATATGATGTCGGCGATGTCATCCAGCAATGGACCATTACGGAAATCAATAAAGAGGGCATCGAGATAAATTTTCGTGAACAAAGTTATTTTATAGAGAAATAAAAATAAAGGAGTGGCCATGAAACGAATTATCTTATTATGTTTTTGCTTTTTGCTTTTAGGCTCGGCACCCCAGATTGCCTTTGCCAGTCCGGAACTCAACATCGATACCACAAGTCCGTTTGTTTACCCTGAATACTCCAAAAAACTTTCCATGGATTTTCAGGAGGCCAGGCTGGTTGATGTTCTTAAAATTTTCTCAGAACAGACCAGGTACAATCTGATCACATCCCAAACCTTATCCAACAAAAGGGTAACAGTGTATTTGGATAACGTGCCTGTCGAACAAGCACTGGAACAGGTCCTAAGGGCTAATGATCTCACGTATGAGTTGCAGCCCAATAGTGACATTTATATCGTTAAGCCTTTAGAAAAACCCGATGATGCCTTAATCACCCGCGTCTATCAACTTAAATACGCAACGGTCACAACGTCAAAACTCAACAATACTCTTGCCATAAAAGTGGAAGGGGGCGGCAATATTTCACAATCAGCCAACACAGACACATCCGGTATAGTGGCCGCGATTAAAGATATCTTAACCAATAAGGGAAAAATCGTTGAAGATGCCCGTACGAATAGCGTGATCGTTACTGATATCCACCCCAACTTTCCTCTCATTGAAAAGACAATAGCCCGGCTCGATATCCCTGTGCCGCAAATCCTCATTGAGGTTGAAATGCTGGAGGTCTCTAAAACGAATGCTGATACGATCGGGATAAAATTCGGTGATACGCCGCTGACCTTTACGGGGGCCAAACGGAATCATTTATATCCTTGGGATCAAAACAAGGTGCAGAATAAAGGCTTCACTTTTGATGAAGAATATATCGTCGGCACCATTGATGCCAGCGGGCTAGCCGCGACCCTCCAGTTCTTAAAATCTCAAAGTGACACAAAAACCTTGGCCCGACCGAGGATCCTAACATTGAACAATGAACCGGCCCAAATCAAGATTTCAACGGATGAAGCCATCGGCTCAAAGACAACAACCCAATCATCCCAGGCAACCGCAACATCATCTGTGGAGGCAGAACGTGTTGAAACAGGTGTCTTTTTGACTGTGACCCCTCAGGCCAATCTGCTTACATCCGAAATACTGATGGCTGTTGTTCCCAAGGTTATTGTTGCCGCAACGGGTATTACCATAGGAAACACTACCTTTAAAGATCCTGAGGAAAGGTCAGCGCAATCATTACTGGTCGTCCATAGTGGGGATACGGTCATCATTGGGGGGCTTCTCAGGGAAGAAACCACAAATACATTAACAAAGGTTCCTATTCTCGGCGACATACCTCTTGTAGGCCAGGCGTTTCGCCATACGAACAAAAGTGTCAAGGACAGAGAACTCATCATTTTCATTACACCCCATATTATAAAACAAGAACCTCGTATGCAAGAATCACAAACCGCTTTGGTTAATAAGAACCAGCATACCGATTCCCTAAGAATAAGGGAACAAGATGCCCCAGCACCCATGCCCGGATATTATTCTAATGACATGGCTGTTTTAAATAAAAGGGAGCTATAAACATCTCTAAAGGAATTATTGTATGGCTCATTTAAAACTCGGTGAAATACTCCTGCAACAAGGGCTGATAACGGATAAACAACTCAAAGAGGCCATTAAGGCCCAGGACAAGGAACATGGCCGCATCGGCGAGGTGCTTATCAAAATGGGGATATTGACCGAAGATGATCTGGTGGCCGCATTGGGCACCCAAATGAATATTCCCCATGCGAGCAAAAGCAACAATCTACTCAAGCCGGATGCGAGCCAAAACCTTGACAAACTTGTTCCCTACGATTTTGCCAAGACCAACCTGGTCCTACCGTTATCAAAGGAAGGCAACCAATTGACCTGCGCCGTTGCCGATCCCTTGGATCTATTAATGATCGACAACCTAAAAATGGTTACCGGCTGTGAGGTGACCCTGGTTATCGCCACCCGTGCGGATCTGATCTCGGCCATACAGGATTTCTACACGTTGGTCCGGTCAACATCCGCCCAGAGGCCGGCGGCTGCAGCCCAGCCGAAAACACCCCCTAAACCAGACAGCAAACCCAAAAGATCCACCGGCTCACTGCCCACAAAAGACGATTCTCTGGACCGGCTTATCGAAGATGCCGAGGAAGCCCCTGTCATTAAATTAGTCGACCTTATCATCCGCCAAGCCATCGAACAAAGGGCCAGCGATATTCACATTGAGCCGTATAAGGACAAAATTAATCTGCGCTACCGTATAGACGGCTCCCTGTATCAAATACCACCACCGGCAAGAAATCTCCATTCAGCGATAGTCTCGCGCTTAAAAATTCTATCTAAATTGGATATCGCGGAGAAAAGACTGCCTCAGGATGGGGCCATTTCCTTTAAGATAGGGGACCGCACCGTTGATATTCGTATCTCAACTGTTCCGACGGTTTGGGGGGAGAAGGTTGTTATGCGCATCCTTGATAAATCCGCCACCCCCCTTGAATTAGTATCCTTGGGCTTTGACTCCAAGCAACTCGATAGAATAAAGAATTCCCTCAAAAAACCTTTTGGTTTGTTTTTTGTTACCGGCCCTACGGGGAGCGGCAAATCCACAACATTATATGCCGCCTTAAATGAGGTCATCGATCCCAAAAAAAACATCCTCACCGCCGAAGACCCGGTCGAATTCAAGTTGGATGGCATCAATCAGGTCGGCGTGCGGCCCGATATCGGATTAACTTTTGCCAGTGCCCTTAAGGCCTTCTTACGACAGGACCCGGATGTCATTATGGTCGGTGAGGTCCGGGATATCGAGACCGCCCAAATCTGTGTCCGCGCCGCGTTGACAGGGCACTTCGTTCTGAGCACATTGCACACCAACGATGCGCCCTCAGCCATCACGCGTCTGATGGACATCGGCGTGGAGCCCTATCTCTTAACGCCATCCTTGGTCTGCATATTGGCCCAGCGTCTGGCCCGCCGTCTGTGCACAAAATGCAAGGAAGCCATTGAACCCAACCCGGACCAATTTGGCGGCATCAAATTTAAAAGCGATCTGATCTATAAGGCCGTCGGTTGCGAAGACTGCAACAACACCGGCTATCGCGGCCGTGTTGTGCTTTCAGAGACAATGGTCGTCGATGAAACAATTCGGGAATTAATCTCTAAAAAGGCCTCCTATGCCGATATCCGCGATACCGCCCGCAAAAACGGCATGATCACATTGTTCGAAGATGGGATAAAAAAGGTTGAAGAGGGCATCACCAGTTTTGATGAAATCGTTAGCGTGACGACTTCCTAGGGGATTTTGACATGCCTAAATACAAATACATCATTAAGGACACCCAGGGCAAAACGATCGATGGCGAAGCTGATGCCTATGATAAAAACAGCCTCGTTCAGCAACTGCAAAAGGAGGGGCATTTCGTTCTTTCTGTTGAAGAACACTTTCTCAAGGCTGATGCTAAAAAAGGCAAAAAGAAATCAAAAAAGAAAAAGAAATTCACCCATTCCAAGATAAAACTTAACGATCTGCTTGTTTTTGCCCGCCAACTAGCCACCATGCTGGAAGCCGGTGTCACCCTTTTAAGGAGTTTGGAGGTCATCACAGATCAAATCGAAAGTGAACAATTTTATAAAGTCTTAAATTCAATTACCGCCAAGGTCGAAGAGGGAAGCTCGCTTTCCGAAGCCATGGGGAGTTATCCGAAAATATTTAATCAGTTCTGGGTTAGCCTGGTTGAGGTGGGGGAAGCCTCCGGGACCATGCCCATGGTCCTTAACAAACTCACATTTTACCTGGAACAACAGGCGGCCTTCCGCTCGACCATTGTTTCGGCCATTATGTATCCCATTATCCTTTTCTTTGTCTGTATGGGGGCCATTACTTTTTTTGCCCTTGTCGTAGGCCCCCGTTTTGAGAATATTTTCAACAGCATGGGCGTTGAACTGCCCTTGATCACAAGACTCTTGTTACAATCATTTCGTTTTATAAAAGAATACTTCTTTTTTCTTTTAGGGGGCACAATTGCCACCTTTTTCCTGTTTTCCAAATGGGCGCAAACAAAACCGGGGAAATATCAAATTGAAAAATTCATGTTTTCATTGCCGACCTTTGGGAATATTTTTCGGTTACTGATTGTTGAACGGTTTTCATCCCAAATGGCCATTTTGGTGGACAGCGGCGTTCCCATCCTGCATGCGCTGGATATAACCGAACGATTGGTCGATAATATTACCTGCGCTAATGTTATTAGTGACATCAAAGAAAGCGTACGGCAGGGGGAACTTTTGGTGGCGCCCATGGAGAGGAGCGAATTCTTTCCGGTCATGGCGATCCAGATGATCAATGTAGGGGAAGAAACCGGGGAATTAAGCAAAATGCTCAAACATGTCGCTAATTTCTACCAAAATGCCGTTGAAACATTCATGAAGCGCCTGGGAACCGTTATCGAGCCATTTATGCTTGTCTTTATGGGGGGGGTCATCGGGGTCATTGTTTTGGCCATGTTTTTACCTATGTTCAATATTGCGCAATTAGGCGGGGCCAAATCCTCTTAATTCATTAAGCTGAGGGAACCATGAAAGAAAACGTTTTCATTTTTGCAAACAAATTATTTTTTTAATCCCTGTCCTACATTGACTTTTGGAATTTTATGTGGTATACATTAATCAGAAAAAAATATTGGATTATTGAAAAAGGTAAACTGCCCGTAAGGGTGGGGCACAAAACTAAAGGGTCCTTTGAGAGAATCTCGGGACAGCCAGTTGCCAGTAATCAACATTGTTTATGTGCCTATTCACCCAACAAGGGCGAATAGGCTTTTTTTATAATTCAAACAACCCAACAACCCCCAAGGAGGGATGCGCGACAAGGGAAGAAGCCAACTAAGGTAAATTATTATTAAATGAGCCACGGAAAGAATTTATTTCTTTTAAATATAAGGAGTCTAAAATGAAAAAATTAACCAATACTTCCGGTTTTACATTGCTGGAAATCATCATTGTTATCATCATCGTTGGTGTTTTGGCCAGCTTAGCGTTACCTAGATTCTTTGCTACGGTAGAATTCTCCCGCAGCACTGAAGCCTTTTCTTCGTTAACCGCCATCCGCGGTGCGCTGGAAAGATGCTATTTGCAAAAAAGCGGGACTTATTCTGGCTGTGACGATTTTGATGACCTGGATATTGATGATCCGGCATTAGCCCCGAATTCACACTTCTCTTACTCGATCCAGTCTACTAGCGATACAGGATACCAGATTCGGGCTACCAGAAACTCAACAGATGGTGGAACCACAGATTCATATATTCAAGTCGATCAAACATCCACCCTCGTCACAAGAAGTGGTTCTGGGGCTTTTGAGAACATCTAAGCCTCTGGTAGTAAGCTGTATTATGCCTAATGAATCAACCCCGCTGAAAGGCGGGGTTGATTCATTTAAAAACAATAAAAAAATGATATATGAAAAAAATAATATTCACAAAAAAAAACAAATACACATAATTATTTTATGGGATTTACATTAATAGAGATCATGATCGTTGTTATTGTCATAATCACACTAAGTGGTTTGGCATTACCAAAATATTTTGTTGTAAGCGAACGGATGCGCCTCCAAGAAGGGGAGAACCTATTGTTGACAATGTACGCCGCCCAAAAACGGTATAAACTGGAGCAAGGAAGCTATGCCACAAACCTATCGGATCTGGATATTGGGCTGAGGCCTTCTGAAAACTTTGATGCCTTTGCGGTCAGCGCTAACCCCCTGGCCCAAATCGATAGAAAGGAAAACCGCTACACCCTGCGAATAGATGGGAGTGGCGTTATTAGCTGCTCGAATGATACTGCGGACTGGTGCGCTCGATTGGGATATTAAGATGGAAATAAAATACAAAAATTCAGGCGATAAACACAAAGGCTTTACCCTTATAGAGCTGATGGTCGTCGTGGTTATTATCGGCGTTGTAAGCGCCTTTTCTGTGCCTAATTATTTTAAGTCCATTGAAAGGGAACGGGAAAAAGCTACAATTAGAAACCTGACATTGATCCACCGGGCGCAAACTTTATACGAGGCCAGGAATCCCCCACAAGATGACGAAGTATGGCCATATGATAAGGATTACCCTGAAGTTTACACAACTGATCAAATCAATGATTCACTGAACCTAAATATTATTGAAGACGATTTCACATACCGCTGTGGAAAAACAAACATAACCAATAAATTCTGGTTTTGTCAGGCCGAACGTGAGCCCAATGGATACATAATTAATATGAGAGATCAATTCGGAGAAGTCTTTATCTGTTGTCCCAATGCAGATTGCCCCACATTAACTCAATCTTGTGGTATTTAAGCAAGAAGGGGAAATATGTTTGCACCATTACAAAAGAAAAAAGGATTTACCATGGTTGAGGTGGTCGTGGCCGCCATCATTTTCGCCCTGGCGGCAGCCGGCATATTCTCGACCATTTCGGCCATGACCCGACCTGCGGCTGAATCGGATAATGAAGTCACGGCGGCCCTGATCGCCAAAAAATACTTGGAGGATATGCGGCACGAGGTCAGGGCTGATCAATGGGATGCGACAGGAGCCCCCTTAGCCCTAGGCTCTCATTCATTCTATCCCCCTGAAGAAGTCGATAATATTAATTATACAATAAATTATACCGTTCGGGATGACGATGATACCGACGGCCGATGGGTTGATATTCAAGTTAGCTGGTAAAAAATAGTTATGAAAAATATTACAAATAAAATACGCGGCATGACCTTAACAGAATTGCTGATCGCATCCATTCTGGTCGGCATTGTTATGATAGGGGCCGTCTCCGTGGATTATGCCATTCGCCGCTCCCAACAAAACATAGCTTATTCCAATTATAATGCTATCTCGCTACATACCGCTATGTTACGCTTAACACGAGACGCCTCTAAAATTACGGGGTATCATGACGACTACAATGATGCCAATGGTTCAGAATCTGGATGCACCCTTGATAACAGCGACCCTATTCAAAATGTCTGTTTCCGGCAAAATTTTAACGGTAATCCGAATGACGATATCGCTGAAGATAAATGGGTCTGTTATGCCTATGGTGCGGATTTTAAATTGTACCGCTGCGCGGGAATACCCGATGGAGACGGTCATTTAGGGTTAACCAGCCCGCTGGGCACGGACGAGACATGCCAGTCCTACGCCAATACAAATCCGGAATTCATTATCGAACTCCGCCACAGGCTTTATTATAATTTTTTGGCTAAAAAAACAACTTTATCCGTAGGGGGAGGCCGGTACCTGCTTAAACATATTGATTTTGAGCTTGAAACATGTGGCGATCCCAGTGCTAGCGAAGACCCCATAAAAAATCCCTGCTATTTTCTTGACGCACGCGTCAGTCCTCTTGGTGTTAGTCGTTAAAACATCCCGATGCAACCAAAATAGCTAAATCATCTTTCTAAATCTTGTCAAGGCGAACTATCTCTGATATGATAATCACCTAAATTCAAGGCAAAGGTATTATGCTTTTAATGGGCCGGTAGTTCAGCTGGGAGAACGCCTGGTTCGCAATCAGGAGGTCGGGGGTTCAAATCCCCCCCGGTCCACATAAATCATCCAGATTCAAATTGTGATAAAAAACACCCTTAAATAAAAACTTTACGTTTAACATCAACCATTCGGTCTCTTAAGAAACATCTTATGCCACGCTTTCTTTCTGAGCAACTTGACCTCAATTCCCAAAGCGCCACAATTACCGACAGCAAAGAAATTCACCACATAAAAAATGTCCTGCGGTTAAAACCAGGGGATTCATTGAGCATTTTCGACGGCAGGGGAAAAGAAGCCTTTGGGGAGATCACCCAAATCAATACAAACATAATCACCATCAAAATCAAAAATAAAAAAAACCAGGATTCTGTCCTCAAAACCCAAGTTACTTTGGCCTGTGCGATTCCCAAAAAAGCCAAATTTGAAACCATCATTGAGAAATGTACCGAACTGGGTATATATGAGATCATCCCTCTGATAACAAAACGAACCGAAGTGCGGCTACCGCCCCCCAAGAGGGACCATAAGGCCAAACGGTACCGAACTGTCGCTGTTAATGCGGCCAAACAATCCCAACGAAGAACGGTCCCTATTATTCATGCGCCTATGGATTTTAAAAATTTCTTGGAAATTTTAGATCCCAACGAGCTTACTCTTATCCCACATCTTTTGGGTCCACGGGAAAAATTGCAAGATATGCTCCCTCAACCCAAACAATTTAAAAAAATAACCTATGTGATCGGACCTGAAGGCGACTTCACCCCCCAAGAAATCGAACAGGCGAAAAAGAAAGGATGCATTCCCATAACGCTCGGGCCGACCACGCTCAAAGTCGATACCGCCGCCATCAGCGTCATGGCCTTTATCAATTTATCTGTTTAAACTTCTTAATGAACAAAACATTTCTAAAAAAAGAACCTCTCATCCCCATCCTGATCTTTATACTGGCCTTTGGTTTCAGGCTCGGATATCTTGCGTTCCTTAAAAAACATTATTTTTTTTATGATCACCCCAGTGCCGATGTAGTCTATTATCAGAACTGGGCCCGCCTGATCGCATCCGGGCATTGGCTGGGAAGTCCAACCTTCCAGGGGCTGCCGCTATATCCTTATTTTTTGGGATTTCTAATGCGCCTCACCCTGGGATCCACATTGGCCATCCGCATCATCCATCTCTTACTTGGGTCACTTAATTGTATCTTGGTCTTTAAGGTAGCCCAAAAAATCTTCACTCAACCGGTCGCCATTGTGAGCGGGCTGTTGGCCGCATCCAACTTTTACTTGATCTATTATGACTGGCTCATGATGCCAGTGACCTTGATCATCACGCTCAGCCTGGTCATCATCTTGTCACTATTATCCTTGAATAAAATGTCCCGTGCTCGAGACTGGTTCCTTTTGGGGTTAATGCTCGGTTTGACCATTTTAGCCGACGGCAAGTTTCTCTTTTTCCTATTTTTTATATCTGTTTATCTGATGGCCCGCCTCACCATACCCTATGAACGAAAACTCAGGACCGTCATCGTGCCCTTAACCCTGGGGGCCTTTTTGATTTTGTGCGCCATGACGGTACGCAACAAGATCATTTTCAACGATTGGATCTTCATTAGCCCCCAAAGCGGGTTAAGCTTTTATGTCGGGAATAATCCACAGGCCACAGGTATATTTGAGAATCCGCGTTTTATCCGGCCATCCCACAGCGGCCAGGATGAGGATCAGCGAATCGTAGCCCAGATGATCTCAAAAAAAGAATTGCCGCCAGCGGCCGTCTCAAAATTCTGGCGACGCAAAGGATGGGATTTTATTAGAAACCAACCTCTTGATTATGGGCTTCTCCTAGGACGCAAATTATTGCTTTTCTTAAAAGATACCGAGAGGGCTCACGACCTTGATCTGTTGCTCCAATCAAAATGGCGCCGTACGCTAAATTATAATCCTTTCTTTATTTTGTGCCCCCTGGCTTTGCTAGGGATCATTTTGGCCCTCCAGCAAAAAAGAAAGGAACATATCTTTCTTTTACTGCTTATCTTGAGTCAGCTCATCCTAACGCTAATTTTCTTTCTCATAACACGCCATCGCATAACGATCCTACCCCTGCTACTTATTTATGAATCGTTCTTCCTCGTCACGTTGGTTCATAGGATCAAAAAGAAAAAATATAAGCATGGTGTAGCCATTTTATTGCCTGTTATTGTCTTTATGGGGATCTCTGCACCTGAACGCGTGAAGGCTAAAAATATAGATTTTATTGAGCATGCAAAAAAATGTGCTATTTTTGAAAAAAAAGGCCAATTAGACAGGGCCAAGTCAGAATGCATGCTCGCCTTGAATATATCGCCATCCGATTCAGTTTCGCTTTATAACCTAGGTAACGTTTATTTTAAGAAAAACAACCTGGTTTCGGCCAAGGATGCCTATGAACGTTCCCTTGCCATATGCTCGTATAATATTGATGCTCTCTTCAATTTGGGCTATGTTTATGAAAAACAAAGAAATTATATTAGGGCCTTGGAGTCATATAAGGCGGTTCTAGAATTTCAACCCGCCATGCCCGATGTTCACTACCGCATGGCGCAGATGTATCTCAAATTAGGTCATTGCGAAGAGGTCAACAAGCACATCCAGATCATCATGACTATTGATCCCTCTTTTAAAAAACAACTCCATCAACTTATTACGGCATGCCCCCATTAATCCCCCTAACCCTGGCATAGTATTAATAATAGTTCTACATTAAGGCCATTCGTAAAGATTGACAATAAAATTAGCGTCATGTATAATTCGAAGTCTAGATATAATATTATATATATCCCCACTCATTGAATTTTATAAATAAATATAAATTCAATTATTAATAACCAGAACCGCACTTAATCTAACCCCGGATTAACGTAAAAGGGTTCAAAAAGTTCATTGTCACATTTGATGAACATTTAAGGGAGGTAAAGGAGGCCGTAATGGTAGAGACAAAAAAAATGACGGGAAAGACAGCGGAAATGGATAATAAACGTAAAGCCCTTGATTTAGCCTTAAGCCAAATCGAAAAACAATTCGGTAAAGGGTCGATAATGAAAATGGATGGTAGTGTCAGCATGGACATCCAGGCCATCCCTACCGGATCATTATCCCTGGACAGGGCCTTAGGTGTTGGTGGTGTCCCCAGAGGCCGCGTCGTTGAGATCTATGGTCCCGAGTCTTCAGGAAAAACAACGTTGACCTTGAGTATTATCAACCAGGCTCAAAAGCTTGGGGGCGTCGCCGCTTTTATTGATGCCGAACATGCCTTTGACTCATCGTATGCCAAAACGGTTGGCGTGAATCTTGAAGATCTTTTGATCTCCCAGCCGGATACAGGGGAACAGGCCTTAGAGATCGCAGAAACGCTGGTCCGGTCAAATGCCGTTGATCTGATCATTATTGATTCGGTTGCCGCTTTAACGCCGCGGGCGGAGATCGAAGGGGATATGGGCGATTCACATATGGGGCTGCAGGCCAGACTTATGTCACAGGCTTTGCGCAAGCTCACCGCGGCTATCAGCAAGTCAAAAACGTGCGTTATTTTTATCAACCAGATCCGCATGAAAATCGGTGTCATGTTCGGTAACCCAGAAACCACAACAGGCGGCAATGCGTTAAAATTCTATTCGTCGGTTAGGATCGATTTGAGACGTATTGAATCGATCAAGAAAAATGACGAATTTATCGGCAACCGTATTCGTGCCAAAATCGTCAAAAACAAGGTCGCCGCACCTTTCCGCAAAGCCGAATTCGATATCTATTTCAATGAAGGCATTTCTAGGACTAGCGATATTCTGGATTTAGGCGTTAATGAGGAAATTATTCAGAAGTCAGGGGCCTGGTTCTCCTATGAAAATGAAAAAATAGGACAAGGCCGTGATAGTGCCCGCAAATACTTGATGGAAAATCCCAAGATCCTGGCAAAGATCGAAAAAATCATTCGTGAAAAAATGATGAAAAAAACGTAACCTGAGTCATACGGCAGGATGCCTGAAAAATCTGAAATATCCCAAGCCAAAGAAACCGTTTTTCGTTTATTCCGTTATCGCCCGCGCAGCGAAAAGGAAATAATTGATAAGCTAAGGGCCAAGAACATTGCGCCAGAAATTGTTACTGATGTCATCGCCTATTTTCGAAAGATCCAGCTGCTTGACGACCGTCTTTTTGCAAGAGGCTGGATTGCCTCGCGTTTGCGAAAACCTTTTGGGCTTTATCGGATCAAGCAGGAATTAAAGATCAAGGGTGTGCCTGAAAATATCATCCAGCAAGAATGCGCGCAGGCGCTAATTCATTATGATGAAAAGGAGGCCCTCAAAGGGCTGTGCCAAAAAAGAATTAAACAATATAAACACTTGCCGAAATTAAAGGCCAGGCGACGTTTATATGCATATCTGGCCAGAAGAGGGTTTTCGGCAGAGACTATTGGCCCTGTGATAAAAGACATCTGACACATCCTAATCCTCAGGGTCAGGATGGGTCTCAATCAAGGAAATGTAATTTATGTTAAGCGCAAATGAAATACGACAAAAATTTCTGAAATTCTTTGAAGGCAAAGGACACAAAATCATTAAAAGCGATTCTGTCGTCCCGAAGGAAGATCCGACTGTGTTGTTCACCACCGCCGGGATGCAGCAATTCAAACGCCAGTTCCTGGGCCATATCGATGATTACACCCGGGCGGCCACCAGCCAGAAATGCCTGAGAACCGATGACCTCCAACGGGTGGGAACGACCAACTTTCACCATACCTTTTTTGAGATGCTGGGGAATTTTTCTTTTGGTGATTATTTCAAGGCGGAGGCTATCCCCTGGGCATGGGAATTTTTAACCAAAGAGATGCAACTACCGGCAGAAAAGTTGTGGGTCTCTATTTATAAAGACGATGACGAGGCCATGAACATATGGCTCAATGAAGTCAAGATTCCTAAAAACAAATTGATTAAACTGGGGGATAAAAGCAACTTTTGGCCTTCCGAAGCCAAACAAAAGGGGCCCAACGGTCCCTGCGGCCCATGCTCGGAAATCTTTTACGACTATGGGATCAACCCCGACTGCCCTAAAGGGGATAAATGCGACCCTGACTGCGATTGCGGCCGGTTCTCGGAAGTGTGGAACCTGGTCTTTACCCAGTTCAACCGCAAAGACGGCGGCGAACTCGAGCCTTTGCCGGGCAAGAACATTGATACCGGAATGGGATTGGAGCGCCTGGTGGCTGTCGTGCAGGGCAAAAGAAACAATTTTGAAACTGACCTGTTTGCTCCGATCATTGAGGCAATCGATGAAGAAACAGAGAGAGGACCCAACGGCTACACTCTGGGAACAACTGAAAAACGTATCATTGCGGATCATATCCGGGCCATTGTCTTTGCGATCGGGGATGGTGTTATGCCGTCTAACAAAGGCCGGGGCAGCGTCATTAAAAGACTCATCAATGATGCGACCGATCTTTTGGTCCCCTTTGGAAAATATGGGAAGCGCCTGTATAAACTGGTCCCGGCCGTTGTCGACATCATGGCAAAGGCCTACCCTGATCTGGAACAAAAATCAAAGGATATTCAAAACATCATTCATAAAGTTCAGGATGGATTTCTTGAAACCCGCAATAAGCGTATCCCACAGCTGAAGGAAGAAATCATTCAGGCGCAAAAATTATCTGATAAGGACAAAATTCCTGTCTTAGGGAAAATCTTCTTTAATTATCGTGATACATACGGATTGACCACACAGACGATCATCGCAACGGCCCAGGAATTGGGGATATCCGGTGCCCCGCAAAAGGCTATTATGGACGAATACGAAAAATTCATGCAACAACAGCAGGATAGATCCCGTGCCTCAAGCAAAATGGCCGGGGATGTTTTTGCCGATGCCGATCTTGATCTTAGCGGCTTACCCAAGACGGATTTCGACGGCTATTACAAGACTCAAGTCCTGGGAAAAATACTCCGCCTCTTCAACGGGAATGAACAGGCGGATGAAGTGACGGCAGGGGATAATGTCACTGTCATCCTTGATAGCACATCATTTTATGGCGAATCAGGCGGGCAGATCGGCGATACCGGATTTCTTACTTGCGATACAGGCAAAATACAAGTCCAGGATACGATAAAGATCGGGGATGTTTTTCTCCATATCGGGCAGGTCAAGGAAGGTAAAATCTCGAGCAACAGCTCTGTGGCAACACAGATTGATGTTGAACGTAGACTTTCAATCATGCGCAATCATACGGCAACGCATCTGCTTCAAGCTGCCTTGCGCGAGGTCTTAGGTGCTCATGTCCAGCAGCAAGGCTCGGTTGTGGATGCCGAGCGCCTGCGTTTTGATTTCAGCCATCCCAAAGGATTGAGCTCAAATGAAATCAGGAAGATCGAGGATTATGTTTTTCATTCCATCATCGAGAATGCTCCCGTTTCTAAGGAAGTTGTACCTATCGAGGAAGCTAAAAAACGCGGGGCCCTGGCTTTCTTTGCCGAAAAATACGGTGAGTCTGTCCGGGTCGTTTCGGTCAAAGGCTATTCACGCGAACTTTGCGGAGGGACGCATCTTGATAGCACAGGACAAATCGGACTTTTTAAGATCATTTCTGAGAGTGCGATTGCCCAGGGCATACGGCGTATCGAGGCCAAGACAGGAACAGGCGCTTTTGAGCTCATGACACAGAAAGAAGCGACCCTTGATAATATTGCCCGGCTATTGAAATCACCGGTGGAAGAAGTGGCCCAACGGATCGAAACCTTGTCCAGGCAGGTTAAAAAGATGGAGAAGGAATTAGGCCAATACCGCTTTGAGGTCATCAAGAATTCAGTTGATTCCATTATGGCCAAAGCGGAAACGATCCATAAAGCCAAGGTCATTACTCATATCTTCGACGGGCTTGACATGGGGACCTTGCGCAAAGTGTCCGACCTTATGAAGCAGAAAGCCAAATCAGCCGTGCTGCTTTTGGCATCCAAGGACAAGGGCGCGGCCAATATCCTTGTTTCGGTCACGGATGACCTGGTCAAAAAGGATATCAAGGCCAACGAGATCATCGCCCAGGTCGCAGCGGTCATAAACGGCAGCGGGGGCGGACGGCCTCAATTGGCCCAGGCCGGCAGCAAGGATGCCAAACATTTGGATAAGGCCATTAATGAGGCCAAAAAGATCATAAAAAACAAATTATAACCCTAAAGTCAGACGCTCACGCCACGGGCAACGAAAGGGATAGACTCAATGAAGATCCTTAAACAGAACGGCATAACCTTACAAAAAATTTATAATCGCAGCCTTTTCTCACGTAAAAAGCATATTGAAGAAAAGGTGCGCGCCATCATCGATAATGTGGCCAGCTTGGGGGACGATGCGGTCCTCAAATACACCCGCCGTTTCGATAAGGCCAGACTAAGGACTAAAGATCTGCGTGTTGATGAATGCGAGATCAGCGGGGCCTTCCAAAATATCACCAGTGATTTTGTTAATGATCTGAAGACCATCATCAACAACGTTACGACATTTTATAAAGCCCAAATCAAAAAACCCTGCCGGGTAAAGAATCAAGAGGGGATCCTGCTTAAGGAAAATTTCACGCCGCTTGATACCGTAGGCGTCTACGTCCCGGCCGGCACGGCCCCTTTGGTCTCATCGGTCTATATGACCGTTATCCCGGCCAAAGTCGCGGGTGTCAAAAGGGTGATTTTGGTCACACCGCCCAACAAGGAAGGCTACATTAATCCGTATATCTTGGCCGTTGCCAATCTGCTGAAGGTTAATGAAATTTATAAGGTCGGCGGGGCCCAGGCCATTGCGGCCCTGGCTTTGGGCACTAAAACGATCCCTAAGGTCGATAAGATCGTCGGCCCAGGGAATATGTACGTCACGGAAGCCAAGCGCCAGCTTTTCGGCCATGTGGATATTGATATGCTTGCCGGTCCTTCCGAGGTTGTCGTGATCGCCAACCGCTATACCAATCCCGAATTTGTTGTCGCCGAGATGGAAGGGCAGCTGGAACATTTGGATGGCTTGGCAATCCTGGTAACGACCTCAAAACAATTGATCCGCCAGGTACGCAAACGCGTGCCCAAGGGATACTGCATTTTCGCCAAAAATATCGATGAGGCCGCGGACATTACCAATAAGATCGCCCCCGAACATCTGCAGATCTTAACCAACAATCCTATGCAGATCGCTAAAAAGATCGTCAATGCCGGGGCCATCTTCTTGGGGCCTTACAGCCCGACCGCCTTAGGCGATTATGCCGCCGGACCGAGCCATGTGTTGCCGACAATGGGCACCGCACGCTATTTTTCAGGATTATGTCTATCGGATTTTATGAAGACGAGCCATATTATTTCTTATTCCAAAAAAGCCCTGGAGAAGATCCGTAATCCGATACTAAAAGTGGCCCATATCGAAGGGATGAAAAAACACGCTGAGACTATCGAAGTCCGATTCAAATAAAGAGGGGGATATCCTTATGACACAAAGAACCGCAACGGTTGAACGCAAAAGTAAAGAAACCGAGATCAACATTGAGCTGAATATAGACGGCCAGGGCGAGACCAAGATCCAAACGCCCATAGGCCTTCTCTCCCATATGCTGGAGCTCTTTGCCTTCCATGGTCTATTTGACCTAAATGTGGAAGTCCAAAAAGCAGACACAGAGATCGATATCCACCACACCAACGAGGATATCGGGATTGTGCTTGGCAAGACGTTTAAAGAGGCACTGGGCGACATGCAGGGTATCCGGCGCTTCGGATGCGCATGCGCGCCGATGGAGTCAACCTTGGGACAGACCACGATCGATATAAGCGGCAGAGGTTATTTAAGCCTGAACCCCGCTGTTGTCCCCGGCTCTGAGGAAGGTTATGCGGGGAATTATTTGGAGCATTTCCTGGAATCATTCGCGCACAATTTAGGGGCCACCCTTAATGTGAAGATCGATAATCCCAGTGATGATCTGCATACGAACTTAGAGACTGTCTTTAAATCCCTCGGACTCGCGCTGGATCAGGCAACCCAGATTGATCCAAGAAGAAAGGGCTCTGTCCCATCAACTAAGGGAATTATTGATTAATGATCGCTATTATTGACTATGGGATGGGGAATCTTCGCAGTGTCCAGAAGGCCTTGGAAAAATCCGGAGCCCAAACGCTCATTACCCAAAAAACCAATGATATCACAAACGCTCAAAAGGTTGTCTTGCCAGGTGTCGGGGCCATGCAGCCGGCTATGGAGAAGCTGCAGAACTTGGGCCTTATTGACGCGATTAAAGAAGCTACCGAATCCGGCAAGCCTTTTTTAGGGATCTGCTTGGGATTGCAGCTTCTTTTCGAAACCAGTTTTGAGGGCGGGGAGGTCAAAGGGTTGGGGATCATTCCCGGTACTGTTGAGCGGTTTACCCCAGAGCTAAAAGTGCCCCACATGGGCTGGAATGCCCTTGATATTCAGGCCTCAAATTGCCCGATATTTGAAGGGATTCCTAAAGGAACTTTTACCTATTTTTGTCATTCTTATTACGTTAAGCCCAAGGATGAAAAAGTTATAGCCACCAAAACAGATTATGGTATTATGTTTACTTCATCGATCTGGCAAAACAACGTTTTCGGTGTGCAATTTCACCCGGAAAAAAGCCAGGAAACCGGCATAAAAATATTGGAGAACTTTACGAGATTGTAATATGGATATAATCCCTGCTATAGATATAATTGATGGTAAGGTGGTTCGGCTCCTGCAGGGCCAGTTCGATAAGGTCAGCGAATACTCGCATGATCCGCTTTCCGTGGCCAAGCAATGGATCGATAAAGGGGCCAAACTGCTGCATGTCGTTGATTTGGACGGCGCACGGGACGGCAAGCTCTGCAATTTTGACCTGATCGCCTCGATCGCCCAATCGGTTGATGTCCCGGTCCAGACCGGAGGCGGCATACGTACCGAACAAGACATTAAAAAGTATATTGATGCGGGATTAAGCCGGGTTATTGTGGGCACCAAAATTATTGACGATAAGAATTTTTTAAAATCCATTTTGGCTCATTGGCATGATAAGATCGCCATCGCCTTGGATTGCTCCAACGGTATGGTGGCTCAGCGCGGATGGGTGGAAACGACGAATATTAAAGCGGTTGATTTTGCCAAGGAGCTTGAGGAAGCAGGCGTCGAATGCCTGATCTATACGGATATTAAAAAGGACGGGACATTGGCAGGCCCAAATATCGAAGGCTTAAAAGAGGTCCTAGATGCTGTTAAAATTTCGGTCATCGCTTCCGGGGGGGTATCCAATATCGAGGATATAAAAAATTTATGTTCGCTTAATGCCCCGCATCTGGTCGGCGCCATTACCGGCCGCGCTATTTACGAGGAAACGTTAAATTTCGAAGAGGCACTTGATTTATGCTCACAAAAAGGATAATTCCCTGTCTGGACGTCAAGGACGGACGCGTTGTAAAAGGCGTTAATTTTGTTGACCTGCGTGATGCCGGGGATCCGGTCGCAATCGCCGAGAGTTATGACAAACGCCTGGCTGACGAGATTGTATTTTTAGATATAACTGCTAGCCATGAAAAGCGCTCGATCTTGATCGAGGTTGTTAAAATAACGGCCGAGAAGGTCTTTATGCCGCTGACCGTCGGCGGAGGCATCCAGAATATCCATGATATCCGTGAATTGTTGAATGCCGGGGCTGATAAGGTCTCGATCAATTCATCAGCTATCAAGAATCCGCAGCTTGTGAAGGAAGCCTCGGATCGATTTGGCAGCCAGTGTATCGTCGTCGCCATTGATGCCCAAAAAAATAACGGATCTTGGGACGTCTATGTCAATGGCGGAAGGATCAAGACGGATAAGGAAGCCGTGGCCTGGGCCAAGGAAGTCGAACAACTCGGCGCCGGGGAGATTCTCCTAACCAGCATGGATTGCGACGGGACCAAGGATGGATATGATATCCCCCTGACCAAGGCCATTTGCGATGCGGTCAATATACCGGTCATTGCCTCCGGCGGCGCGGGCACAAAAGAACATTTTTTTGATGTGTTTGAACAGACCGGCGCTGATGCGGCCCTGGCCGCTTCCGTCTTTCATTATCAGGAAATGACCATCCAGGATGTCAAAAAACACCTTAAGGAGAAAGGGATCGCGATACGCTCATGAAAAAGCAAAAGATCGAGGATATTACCGTTACGTCACGCACGCTTAAAAAATTGCGTTTTAACGAACAAGGGCTGATGCCGGCCATCGTGCAGGACTACAAAACTAAAGAGGTTTTGATGATGGCCTATATGAACATCGACTCGCTCAAAGAAACGATCAAGTCCGGCAAGACGTGTTTTTGGTCGCGTTCCCGCAAGGAATACTGGACCAAAGGTATGACCTCGGGACATTTTCAGTTTGTTAAAGGCATTTATTACGATTGCGATTGCGACTGCCTGTTAATTAAAGTCCGGCAAATCGGTGCGGCATGCCATACGTATAGAAAAAGTTGTTTTTATCGAAAAATCAAGAAGGTAAAATAATGGTATATCCCTCAGAAAAAGAATTTCTAAAATTAAGCAAAAAGGGCAACCTGATCCCTGTTTATCAGGAGATCCTAGGGGATCTGGATACCCCGGTCTCGGCTTATTACAAATTGACCCAAAAGGCCAAGTATTCCTTCCTTTTGGAATCGGTCGAAGGGGAGGAAAAAGTCGCCCGGTTTTCATTCTTGGCCAAGGATCCTGAACTTGCCCTTAGGACCAAAGATGAACATTATGAAATTGCCTATTTGTCCAACGGCAAAATCCGCAAAGAAAAGGGGACCTTGGATGATACCCCGCTGGATCTAATCCGCGCCATTATGGCAAAATATAAATTCGTGAGCATTCCCGGACTGCCCCGTTTCTGCGGGGGGCTCGTCGGCTATATGGGCTATGATATGGTACGCTTTTTCGAAAAGTTGCCTAACAAGCCGAAAGATGACCTCAAACTACCCGATGCCGTTCTTATTTTAGCCAAGGAAATCATCATTTTCGACCATGTGAATCATAAAATGAAGGTCGTTGACTGCGTATTTATCCCAGATGGCGCAAGCCAAGCAGAAAAAAGAAAACTGTATCACACGGCCCAGATCCGCATTGCCAAGGTCATTCGCCAAATCCATAAACCCCTATCTGCTGAAAAATCGCGGACATCGCGCAGGGCCAAATCCAAACTCAGGGCCAAATCGAATTTTACACGCAAACAATTCGAGGATATCGTCCGCAAGGCCAAGAAATATATTTATGAAGGGGATATCATCCAAACCGTACTCTCGCAGAGATTCGAGCTTAACCTTAAAACAGATGCCTTTCATGTCTATCGTATGCTCAGGGCCCTTAATCCATCTCCCTATATGTATTTCCTTAACTTTGGGGATATCCAGATCATCGGCTCATCACCGGAGCTCTTGGTCCGCTGCGAGGACGGGATCGTTGAAACCCGACCTATTGCCGGGACGCGGCCGCGGGGCCGTAGTGAAGAAGAAGATGCCCGTCTTGCCAAGGAACTTTTAGCAGATCCCAAAGAGAAGGCCGAGCATATCATGCTTGTCGATCTCGGCCGTAATGACCTCGGCCGCATCTGTGCCCAAGGGACCATTAGGGTATCAGATTTCATGTTTATCGAAAAATATTCACATGTCATGCATATTGTTTCCAATGTGACAGGAAAACTTAATAAGGGAAAGGATGCCTATGATGTGCTTAAGGCCACCTTCCCGGCCGGCACATTATCAGGCGCCCCAAAAGTCCGGGCCATGGAAATCATCGATGAACTGGAAAATATCTCTCGCGGACCTTATGCCGGTTGTATCTGTTATTTTAGTTTTTCCGGGAACTTCGATTCCTGCATCACCATAAGGACAATCGTAGCGCATAAATCAAAAGTCTATATCCAGGCCGGGGCCGGTATTGTGGCGGATTCATCACCGCCAATGGAATATCTTGAGACCGTCAATAAGGCGAAAGCCCAAATGATGGCCATCGAGACGGCTTATCGCCATTTTGGATCAATGGAATAACCAACGTTTATATAATTAAAGGGGGAAAAGTTCATGGAAGTTAGAATCAGGTTACAGCAAGCAGGTAAAAAAGCCGCTAAACGTTATAACTATCGCATTGTTGCCATCAGCCGCGCCAGATCCCGTCAGAGCCGCGTCTTGGAGTTTCTCGGCTATTATGATGCCGCCAGGAAACCGGCGGTGATCGATGTTAAACGCGATAAATTGCAAAAGTGGCTTGACCGTGGCGCCCAGATGTCCGATACGGTCCGAACACTTGTTAAAAAATTAAAATAATTATTTTCTGAAAGGATATATCATGGGTCCGGAGCAAAGTGCCAATCCATTGATCCAATTTTTCCCGTTCATTTTGATCGGTTTGGTGATGTATTTTATCGTTCTAAAACCAGAAAAGAACAAGCAAAACGAACGGAAACAAAAGATCGCTAGTTTAAAAAAGAACGATTCCGTGATAACTGCCGGGGGCATACACGGGACCGTTGTTAATGTAAAAGACACAACTATAACGTTGCGTATCGATGACACTGTCAAGATCGAAGTGGACAAAGAGGCCGTTTCAACAGTCGTGGCAAAGTAACAACCATTTAATTCGTTAAAAAACGGGAGCACGTTTCATGAACAAAAATCTACGCATAAGGATCCTTGTTATTATTGCAGTCTTCTTGGGCTCAATTTATTGTGCCTTTCCGCTTGAAAAGAGAATCAACCTCGGGCTTGACCTCAAAGGAGGGATGCACCTTATCCTAAAAGTTGAGACCGAAAAATTGGACGATAATGCCCGCAGCGATGCGGTTGTGCGAGCCATTGAGATCCTACGTAATCGGATCGATGGCTTGGGTGTGGCTGAACCCGTCATCCAACGCCAGGGGGAAGATCAGATCATCGTGCAATTACCCGGCATAACGGATCGCGATACAGCGATCCAAATGATCGGACAGGTGGCCCAGCTTAACTTTGCTCTCGTTAATGATGACCCAAAAGATATACAAAAAGCTCTCGGGGGCACTGTCCCTGAAGGATATCTTCTGAAATACCTGAAAGAGGATAATAAACCTGTCCTTATCCGCGAAAAGCCATCGCTCCAAGGAGAGGCGATTGCCAATGCCAAGGTCGATATTGACTCGACCGGCTTTAACCAGCCCAAGATCTCACTATCGCTTAACTCCAAAGGCTCCAGAACTTTTGCCCGTTTAACCCGGGAACATGTCGGAGAACGTCTGGCGATAGTCTTGGACGGCGAGGTCCTTTCAGCCCCGAACATCCGCGAGGCCATTTTAAGCGGCAATGCTGAAATATCCGGGATGTTCACTTTTGAAGAGGCTTCCCTTTTAGCCCTGGCCTTGCGCTCCGGGTCCCTGCCGGCTCCCATGCGCATTGAAGAAGAGAGAACCGTGGGCCCCCTTTTGGGGAAGGATTCGATTCAAGCCGGAGTGAATGCAACGATTATCGGTGGTTCGTTAATTCTCGCCTTTATGTTCTTTTATTATTTTATAGCCGGCATGATATCCGACATTGCCCTGATCCTCAATCTTTTGTTAATTGTCGGCACCATGGGTTTCTTAAATCTCATGCTGCCGGAGTCCCAGGTAACATTAACATTGCCGGGCATTGCAGGTATTATCCTAACCCTGGGTATGGCTGTTGATGCCAATATCCTGATCAATGAACGCATCCGCGAAGAAGTCGATAACGGCCGTCCGCTCCATGCCGCTGTCTCCAACGGTTTCTCCAAAGCTTTTAAAGCCATCTTGGATTCAAATATTACGACCTTGATCGCGGCCTTCATGCTTTTCCAATTTGGGTCCGGCCCCATTAAAGGATTTGCCGTCACCTTAACCATCGGCCTTCTGTGCAGTCTCTATACCTCTATTTTTGTCACACGCACCATTTTCCTATTGCTGATTGATCTGAATATATTAAAATCTTTACCCATGCTGCGTATCCTTTCGAATACCAAGATCAATTTTGTTAACAAGCGCTACTTTTGTATAGCCTTATCCGTCATTGTTATCGCTATAGGTATCCATGCCCTGTTTCAGAAAGGCGAGAATGCCTACGGTATTGATTTTGCCGGCGGTCAGATCCAAGAATACCGTTTTACGACTGCCCCTGAAACCGAAACCCTGCGCGAGGCGCTTAAAAAAGAGGGGTTGGGCGATATTGTCATCCAGCGATTCAAGCAAAATCCCAAAACGGTCCTTTTGCGTTCAACGGGTGATACCTATGACCAGGTCAAAACCATCTTTATCCAGAAAATCCCTAATAATCCCTTTGATGTCATGCGTATTGAAAAGGTGGGCCCTGTGGTCGGCAAGGCCTTAAGACAAAGGGCCCTCTTGGCCATCCTCTTTGCCCTAGGTGGTATTTTGATTTATATTGGGTTCCGCTTCAAACACTTCGACTATGCCACGGCCGGAGTCATAGCCCTGTTGCATGATGTGACCATTACCCTAGGGTTATTGGTACTTCTAGGACGACAAATTGACCTTTTGGTTGTCACCGCCTTATTGACCATTGCCGGTTATTCGATCAATGATACGATCATCATTTATGACCGGATCCGGGAGAATATGACAAAATTAAAGAAATTGTCCTTAAGTGAACTTATTAATATTAGCATCAATCAAACTTTGGGTAGAACCATCTTAACTACGATCACAACCTTACTGGTGGTTGTTTCTTTATACTTAAAAGGTGGGGAAGTGCTCAATACCTTTGCATTATGTCTTATCATTGGGTTTATTGCCGGGACATATTCAACCGTTTTTATCGCATCCCCGCTTGTTTTAGCCTGGCAGAAAAAAACTAGGAGATAATGTTTCGTTCGCTGAAACTGTATGTCGAGCAGACCATAGATATTGATGCCATCCTCTCTGAGCTTGTTTCGTTTGGATACAACCGGGTAAAAAAAGTTATAGAAGAAGGGGACTATTACCAACGCGGCGAGATCATCGACCTTTTCCCGTTTGGCTTTGACAGTCCCATCCGCATTGCCTTAGACGAGAACACCATCCGCTCAATCGCCAGCTTCAATATCAAATCCTCCAAAGTCATTTGGCAGCATAAGATCACCATCATCCTGCCTTTTCGCCGTCAAAGGGAAGAAAGCCGCAAGCCTTACGAAACCGACAAGCCCCTGGATAATTTTGTCGATATCCAAAAAGGCGATTATGTCGTCCATGACCGGCACGGTGTCGGCAAATTTTTGGGGCTTGAACGGCTCAAGGTCCAGAAAAGGCCCACAGATCATTTTGTGATCGAATACAAGGGCGGGGATAAGCTATTCGTCCCCAAGCACGACATTCACCTTGTCCAAAAATACATTAGTTTCCAAAAGAAACCACCCCGTCTTTTTAAACTCGGTTCCAAAGAATGGAAACGGATCAAATTGCAGGTTCAGAAAAAAATACAGCGCCTGGCGGCTGAATTGCTCCACTTGCAGGCATTGCGAGCCAGCATGAAAGGGCATGCCTTTAGCCAGGATACGGATTGGCAGAAAGAATTTGAAGCTCAATTTCCCTTTGAGGAAACCCCTGATCAGATCAAGTCTGCCCAGGAAGTCAAGGCTGATATGGAGTCGGATGCGCCCATGGACCGCCTTCTTTGCGGGGATGTGGGTTTTGGCAAGACCGAGATCGCTCTTAGGGCCAGCCTCAAGGCGGTGATGGATAATAAACAAGTGGCCTTATTGGTCCCGACCACAATCCTGGCCGAACAGCATCATTATAACTTTACCAAACGGCTTAAGGATTATCCCCTTAAAGTGGCCATGCTCAGCCGGTTCCGCACGCAAGCTCAACAAACCGAAATCATCAAAGGACTGCACAGCGGCAGTATAGACATTGTTATCGGCACGCATCGCCTGCTGTCAAAAGACATTGCCTTCAAAAGCCTCGGCCTGATCATTATCGACGAAGAACAGCGTTTCGGGGTCCAGGCAAAGGAAAAACTCAAACATTTAAAGCTGTTGGCAGATGTCCTGGTGATGACCGCGACCCCCATTCCGCGCACACTCTATATGGCCCTTTCTGGGGCGAAAGACATGTCGATCATCTCCACCCCGCCTAAAAACCGGATCCCGGTGGTGACCAATATAGTCGAGTTTGACGAAAATCTGATCAAAGAGGCCATCGGAAAAGAATTGCGGCGCCAAGGACAGGTCTTTTTCCTGCATAACCGTGTTGAGGACATCGATAAAGTCGCCCGTATCATCAACAAACTCGTGCCTCAAGCCAGGGTGGCGATCGGCCACGGACAAATGCCATCCCGTCACCTGGAAGAGATCATGCTGCGTTTTCTGGAAGGAGAGATCGATATTTTAGTCTGTACATCCATCATTGAATCAGGCATCGATGTGCCTAACGCAAATACCCTCATCGTCAATCGCGCTGACCGTTTTGGTTTGGCTGAATTGCATCAATTGCGGGGCAGGGTAGGGCGATGTACCAATCAGGCCTATGCCTACTTTATTATACCCCCTGTTAAGATCCTGGCTCAAGTCGCCAACCGCAGACTTCAGGCCCTGGAGAAATATTCAGAATTAGGCAACGGATTTCAAATTGCCTTTGAGGACTTGCAAATCCGCGGCGCAGGTAATATATTAGGACAAGAGCAAAGCGGCAACATAGCATCCGTTGGATTTGATCTTTATTGCCGCCTCTTGAAACAATCTGTTGAACATTTAAAATAACACCATCTGTTTTTAAGGAGATCCCCGCTTATGCATAAAATAATCAAGAACATTGTACGATCTGTCCTTATCGTAACAATAATGTTATCCTGGACCATGCCTTTATCTTGGGCCATAGAGGATGCCATCATTGCCATCGTCAATGAAGACCCGATTACCTTCAAAGACCTCCAGGATTATTTGAACGCAGCCCTTATGCGCCTAAAAATCGAAAACAGGCCACCCCATGAAATCAAAAAGGTCATGGAAGACTTAGAAATTTCAGGTCTGCAAAAATTAATTCAGGACCGCTTATTACTCGATGAAGCGAAAATAAAAGAGATCGAGATCCCCGATTCATCGATATATGAACGCATTGATAAATTCAAGGCCCAATATCCATCAGAAGAAAAATTCATAGAATCCCTTTTATCCGAAGGATACACCACCTCGGATCTCATGGATAAAATAAGGGACCAGCTATTGATCCAGAATGTTGTGGATAAGGAAATACGATCGCAAATAACAGTTAACCCGCAGGAAGTGACCGATTACTACGAAAAAAACCGCCACCAATTCAAGCAAAAAGAACGGATCAATCTCGATTCAATCTTTATCAGTTCGTCCCCCAGCCGAAAAGAGGCCAAAGAAAAGATCGATGAGGTCTATTCTTTACTTGAAGAAGGACGTGATTTTCGCGAGATCGCCGAAAAATATTCCCAAACGCCTTCGATAGGCATCATTGCTAAGGGGCAAATGCGTACCGATATCGAAGATATTATTTTTAATCTCAACCTGCAGGAGAAATCACCTATCATCGAAGTGGAAAATGGCTATTACATTTTTAAATTACTTGGGCGCATGCCTTCCAAAATCCAGCCTCTTGAAGAAGTCAAAGACACCATCAAGGAAATTATTGGCAAGGAAAAATTCCAAAACAAATTTTCGATATGGATCAATGACCTTAAAAAGAAAGCTTATATCGAAATTAAAAAGTAACCATGCATACAAAGCCGCCTGCTCAGCAAAAAAAAATTATTGGTATAACATTAGGCGATCCCAGCGGTATCGGGCCCGAGGTAACAGCCAAGGCCCTGGCCAAACCATCGGTGCGGCGACTAGGAACGTTTAAAATTATCGGGCATGCGGATATCTTTTATAGGTTTACCCAACGCCAATATAAAAATTGCACCTTTGTGGATATGCCTAAAACAGGCCCCATTCACATAGGGCAACCATCATCAATAAGCGCCACCTCATCCATTAACTTTCTGCATAAAGCCTTAGAGCTTTTAAAAAACCGTGAAATGCACGGACTTGTGACTGCCCCCGTCAGCAAGGAGGCCATTTGTCAGATCGGCTACAACTTTCAGGGGCATACTGAATTTCTGGCCAACGCCTTTGGCGTAAAAAATTTTGATATGATGTTTTTGCATAAGAATATTAGGGTCGTGATCGTAACGCGGCACATGCCCTTGCACAAGGTCCCCCGAGCGCTCACCCCCCAAAAAATATTACAAACGATCGAACTGACTAACGATTCTTTGAAAAAGCATTTTAGGATCAGACATCCCTACTTGGCCATGACTGGCTTGAATCCCCACGCAGGGGAAGGGGGGAAGATGGGCACAGAAGAAATCACCCAAATCAAGCCAGCTATGCAGATGGCCACAAAAAAGGGCATTAAAATTGACGGGCCGTTTGCCGCTGACACATTATTTTGCCCTAAAATGTGCGCCCCATACGATGCCATAATTTCTATGTATCATGACCAAGGATTAATAGGGATCAAGGCCCTTTATTTCAATAAACTTGTCAATATGACCATCGGTCTTCCATTCATACGGACATCACCCCCACATGGAACAGCCTATAATATTGCCGGCAAAAATAAGGCGGACGCATCCGCAATGGCTGAAGCCATTAAACTCGCGGCTATATTATCCTGATATCACAATGACCACAGGCCCACAGTCACTCCATAAATTATTTCCCAAAAAACATTTAGGGCAAAATTTCTTAATTGATAAAAATATCCTAAGAAAAATGATCCAAGCCTGCAACCTTAGAAAAGAGGACATTATCCTAGAGATCGGGCCAGGGCTGGGCATATTAACCGAAACAATGGCCCCCCAAGTGGCTGGCTTGTACGCTATCGAAAAAGACAAAGATTTATACCGCAAGCTCAATGAACATTTTAATAGCCCGCGTATCCATATTTTACATGAAGATTTTTTAAAATTCGATGTCACTAAAATCCCCGGGCTCACAAAAATCATTGGGAATCTTCCTTACAATATTTCCACCCCCATAATCGAAAAGTTAATACACGAGATACATGCGCAACAGACGTGTTTTTTCACTGTACAATGGGAATTTGGCAAAAGACTAACCTCGCAAAAAAGCGGTAAAGATTACGGGGCCCTGACATGCTTTGTTCAATATCATTGTGACCTCCAAATACTATTTAAAATAAAAAACACATCTTTCTGGCCGGCACCCAAAGTTGCGTCATGTTTCATGAAAATGCAGCTCAAAAGAAAAAAGCTCTGCGCTGATGACGAACAGCTTCTTTTTAAGATTATTAGGCAAGCCTTTCAACAAAGAAGGAAAAAAATAATAAATGCCCTAGGAGATATAATTGATAAAGACAAATTAAGCCACATTTTATCGACCATAAAAATTAAGCCAGATTTCAGGGCTGAAAATCTGGCTTTGGAGGACTTCATAAAAATATCTAATGCTCTTTGAAAAAAAAGACTTACTGGTCCCAACCTTTGAACCAATGATTGACAAGATCGCTGCGTTTAATTTCAAACGCATAATCTAAAATGGTTTGCTGGGTCTTGGGTTTTGTACCCTCAAAAATGACCCCGGCCAATATTCCCTGGGGCGTCTTTTTGGTCCAAAGAACGCTCCCCAGGACCTTAATGCTCACGCTGTCAGTTAAATAAATCGTTAAATTAATCTTCTGATTAACCTGAACGTCCTCTTTTAATTCAACGCAAATTCCCACACAGCTGATATCCCTGGATACAGCCTCTTGGGCTGGCACTTTTTCATCCTTTTGCAATAAAACCCTATTTTGAACCTCCCAGCGAGGGATATAGCGTTTATCCTCATAGGAAGGATGTTGTTGGGTGGAATTTGCTGTAACCATTTCTGTTCCTTTTTGTTAGATAAAAAATAAAAAAGCCACGAAAACGCTTTCCGTGGCTGATTTAAATATAACACATCCTTACTGTTAATGCAAGCGCTTATATAATATTTTTACCACAATTACATAAATTTTTCTGCCATGCGTTTCAATGACTTTATCTTGACACTGACTGTTGCGAATGTTAAAAATATTCTACGATGTTTTTTACATTAAACAAAAAAATCTTGCTATTTATATTGGCGCTAACATCCCTTGCATGTTCGACCGTAGCGGTGGCCGATCAGGAAGAATCTTTTGCTTATAAGCTCGCCGTATTATACGTAAAGAACCAAAACCCCGAAAAGGTCCTTTTAGAAGGTGATATAGAACCGGCCCCAAGTATTATTTATGAATTTCAATGGATCCTGGATAGCATGAAAAATCGTTGCATCAATAACGAAGAAACCATAGCCGCCACGATCGTTGAAATATGGCATAAGGCCCAAGTCCACAAAGACATAAATATTTTAGAAACCGCCAGAACCTTGTCCCTTAACGCCAAAAACACAGTTCTTTTCGGGACAAAAAAAGTTAATTTTAGATTAACCAGTCATTATTGGCTTGTACAGCAAATATATAAATAACCGCAAAGCAAAAATATTGAAAGGAATCTTATGGAACGACGGATTTATTATTACGATACCGATGCTGGAGGTGTTGTTTATTACGGCAACTATTTAAAATACATGGAAGAGGCCCGAACAGAATTCCTGGAAAAAAGGGGATTAAGTGTCCTTGACTTTAGACAGAAAGGCCTGGAATATGCCGTTCGCAAATGTTCGCTCATCTACCGAAGTCCTGCGCGTTATGGGGATACGATCATTTGCGAAGCAACCCTAAAAAAGATCACCGCCGCTCAATTGATATTTGACCAAAAAATTCTCCATAAGGAAACTGGACGTTTGTTAGTAGAAGGGGAAATCAGTCTAGCCTGCATAACAACCGACTTCAAACCTGCCCAAATTCCTGATGAATTCAAAAAACTTATGGAATAAACTTACTTGTATTCTTATTTATAGAGTGTTATTATCTATATTTAAATAAAATCTGATTAGAAAGACCCTATTTATATGATATCTAAGCAACAGGTCCAATATATAGCCCATTTAGCCAGGATTCACCTGAATGAAGATCAAACGGAACGATTCACCAAGGATCTAGAATCAATCCTGGATTATATTGGTAAATTGGAAAAAGTGGATGTCAGCCAAATCAGCCCAACAAGTCATGTCTTATCCTTAAAGAATGTGTACCGGCAGGATGACATCACCCCTTCGTTAAGTCAAAAAGAGGCGACGGCCATGGCTGTTGCCAAGCAAGATGGAAATTTCAAAGTACCGTTAATTATCGAATAATAACCATCCAAAAATCTATTCATGCCATTAAACGAATCAACAGCCCACGAATTGCTGGGAGGGATCTTAAAAAAAGAAATCCAGCCTCAGAAAATCATATCGTCGGTTTTAGAAGGAATCCACAAAACCGATAGCCAGGTCAAGGCGTATGTCAGGGTTGATGATAACACCCCTTTACAATCTAGTGCGGACTTCGTCAATGACAATAAGGGTGCCATCCCCATCCCGGTAGCCATTAAAGACAATATTTGTATCCATTCCCATGAAACAACATGTGCCTCACACATTCTAAAAGGCTTTAAGCCACCCTACAATGCGACTGTTATCGAGAAACTATTAAATAAAGGGAGCCGACCGTTAGGCCAGACGAATATGGACGAGTTCGCTTTCGGCTCTTCCACCGAGACATCCTGCTATGGACCTACCCATAATCCCTGGAATTTATCATGTGTACCGGGTGGTTCAAGCGGAGGGTCCGCGGCCGCCGTTGCGGCCCATGAAGCTATCTGGGCCTTGGGTTCGGACACAGGAGGCTCCATACGGCAACCGGCATCTTTCTGCGGCGTCGTTGGTCTTAAGCCAACGTATGGTCGCGTCTCCCGATTCGGACTCATTGCCTTTGCATCCAGCCTGGATCAAATCGGTCCAATCACAAAAGACATGACTGATTGCGCCTTGCTTCTGACAATAATCTCAGGTAAAGACCCTAAAGATTCAACCTCTGTTGATCACCCCGTTTGTGACTATACCCAAAGTCTTATCGAAGACGTCAAAGGGCTCACGATCGGCATACCCAAAGAATATTTTATCGATGGCATTGATCCCGAGGTCCAAACCGCAGTCCAAGAGGCTATCCAGGTCCTCAAAAAGAAAGGCGCTGTCTTTCAGGAGATCTCTTTACCCCATACTGAATATTGCGTCGCTACCTACTACATCATTGCAACCGCTGAGGCAAGTTCCAATTTAGCACGTTTCGATGCGGTCCAGTATGGTCTACGTCGCCAGCCCAAGCAAACAAGACTCAATCTCCTTATTGATATGTATGAACAAACCCGTTTTGAGGGATTTGGTAATGAAGCGAAACGAAGAATCATGCTCGGCACCTATAGTTTGTCCTCTGGGTATTATGACGCCTATTATTTAAGGGGACAAAAAGTCCGCACATTGATCAAGCAAGATTTTGACCGGGCCTTTAAAGAATGTGATGCCATCATAACACCGACATGCCCGACCCCGGCGTTCAAGCTTAATGAAAAGGTCAATGACCCCTTGGCCATGTATCTATCTGATATATTAACTATCTCGGCCAACCTAAGCGGGATCCCGGCGCTGTCTCTACCGTGCGGTTTCTCCAAGGATGGCCTACCCATCGGGTTACAAATCATGGCCAAACCTTTTGATGAGGAAATGCTCTTTCGCGTTGGGTATACGTATGAACAGGCAACACCTTGGCATAAACAAAGAATTAAATTATGAACAACAACAATGATATGATTTTCGAGACCGTGATCGGTCTTGAAGTGCATCTGCAATTTGGCACCAAAACAAAAATTTTCTGCGGATGCGCCAATGAATTCGGTAAGGCGCCTAATACCTCTGTCTGCCCAGTCTGCCTGGGATTACCTGGAAGTCTTCCCGTGCTTAATCAAACGGCATTGCACTACGCCATTAAGGTTGCCTTAGCCCTTAACTGTAAGATCAACTCCTATATTCAGTTCGACCGAAAGAATTATTATTACCCGGATCTCCCCAAAGGATATCAGATCTCCCAATTCAAATATCCTATAGGGCATGATGGCTTTATCATGATCCCCACCGAAAAGGGCCCCAAAAAAATCTGTATCCATCGCGCCCACCTGGAGGAAGATGCTGGTAAACTTATCCATAACGCCCAAGACAATACCAGTTTGGTAAATTATAACCGCTGCGGCACGCCCCTCATGGAAATCGTCACCGATCCAGACATGCGCTCTCCCCAAGAAGCCTACGATTATCTGCAAACATTAAAACTTAATTTAAGTTATTTGAATGTTTCGGATTGTGACATGGAAAAAGGAAGTTTACGCTGCGATGCGAATATCTCCATTCGTCCAAAGGGAAGAAGGGCCCTAGGGGTCAAAGCTGAGCTTAAGAACATGAATTCTTTTAAGGCCGTTAAAGCGGCCTTGACCTATGAGGTCAAGAGACAACAAAAAATGATCTTGAAAGGGCAAAAAATCCTGCAGGAAACCCGTTTGTGGAATGAGGATAAGGCGATCACCCTTACCATGCGCGGTAAGGAGGAAGCCCACGATTACCGTTATTTCCCCGAGCCGGATTTAGTCCCTTTTACGGTTGATCAAGATGTTATCGCGCAGATTCAAGAATCTTTGCCTGAATCACCACAAAACAAATTCGAGCGGTTCCAAAATGATCTCGGCCTTAATAGTTATGATGCCGGTGTCATGATCCAGGAGGCAGCCATTGCTGATTTTTTTGAAAAATGTGTTTCCCTATATCCTCAGGCGAAAAAAGTGTGCAACTGGATCAGTGGCCCGCTGTTGCAAGGTATCCATGAAGGCAAGATCCCCTATGATCAGCTTACATTGTCCGCCAAATCATTTACGGATATCATCCAAAAGGTCGACAATGGAGACATCTCGAATTTAACTGGTAAAGATATCCTCAAAGATATGCTAACCTCCGGCAAGACAGCCGATGAAATTATTAAAGAAAAAGGGTTGTCTCAGGTATCTGATGATGACATACTAATGAATATCGTCGATGAAGTCCTAAAAGAAAATGAAACCGTTGTCCAGCAAATTAAGGACGGCAAAACAGGGGCCATAGGTTTTCTGATCGGCTCCGCCATGAAGAAATCTAAAGGAAAAGCTAATCCCAAAAAACTTAATGAACTCATTCATAGGAGGATTTCACATGATTAAAAAGGTCCTTTCATTCATTCTGGTATTTCTTCTTGTTTTCGGCGCGACACATTTTGCTGTCTCGCAAACCAAAGATGCCGGGTCAGATGATCTTTATAGTCAGGTTGAACTATTCAGTTATGCCTTAACCACAATTCAGTCGGAATACGTCGATGAGAAGAAACCCCAGGAATTAATTTACGGGTCATTAAAAGGCATGCTGTCCTCGCTGGATCCTCATAGCCAATTCCTGGACCCTGATGAATACAAGGACCTTAAGACGGAAACCAAAGGTCAATTCGGTGGCTTGGGAATAGAAATCTCCATTCGGGACGGTCTGCTCACAATTGTGGCCCCGATCGAGGACACACCTGCCTGGAAGGCTGGTGTCAAGGCCGGCGACAGGATCGTTAAGATCGAGGACGAACTGACCCGCGATATAACCCTTGGGGATGCGGTTAAAAAACTGCGCGGGGACCCGGGAACCAAAATCAATATAACGGTTCTAAGGGAAGAGGAGTTTAAGCTCTATGATTTTGAAATAGTCCGCGAAATAATCGAGGTTCAAGACGTCAAAGATCCGCAGATCCTAGAAGATAATATCGGATACGTCCGTTTAACTGAATTTAGAGAAAATTCATATACGGAGTTTAAAAAAGCATTGGAGCAGTTAAAACAGGACGGGGCCGACAGCCTGATCCTGGATTTGCGCAATAACCCGGGGGGGCTATTGAATATTGCCTTGGATATAACCGAAATATTTTTGCCTGAAGGGGAGCTGATGCTAACCACAAAAGGCAGGCGTGAATCTCAAACAGAAGAAACGTATGCCAAGGATGCAGACTTAAAAATCCTTGAATGGCCAATCGTTATCTTGATCAACCAGGGCAGTGCCTCAGGCAGCGAAATTTTAGCCGGTGCCTTAAAAGACAATACACGTGCCGTTATCTTGGGGACACAATCTTTCGGTAAAGGTTCTGTGCAGTCTGTCATTCCTTTGCCGGACGGCTCAGGGTTAAGGCTAACAACAAGTAAATACTACACGCCCTCGGGGATCTCAATACATGGCAAGGGGATAACCCCGGATATTATTATTAAGAGAGACTATCGATACCTGACTGAAAGTGAATTAGAAAAAGAAAATAAGGAAATCGATGAAATATTCTCGGAGGTCGAGATTCAGGAAGCAGAGGACCCCGATGACGTCAAACTGGACAAAGAGCAGAAAAAACGCAGAATATTATTATTGAAAGACAACCAAATACAAAGCGCTTTAAGCGCCATCAAAGGCATTAAAATCTTCAAAAAATTAGAGTCCTCCGAAGAAAAAATCAGCATACCGGTAGAAGAAGAGGACGTCCTGGTTGGGGAACAACCCCCAGAAGATCTTTGATTCTATCGGTTGTTTTAAGGACCGCATGAAAAAAAAGAAAGGCCCCCGCCTACCCAAAAAATCCATGGATTTTTATCGAGGTCTGTTCATCGGAATCACATCGATCATCCTGATCGCCTTTTTTTCTATTCTACTGGTCAAAACCTTTACAAAAAAGCAAGTAGCCTTGCATAAGCCCGCCAAGTCCAGCCGTCCAATGCGGCAAAAAAGTCAAGGGAGACAATCGCAACAAATCTTAGAAAAACAACAAGGGACCTCCATCTCAAAGGTCAGCGCCCCACCAATACCCTCTAGAAAACCGACTCAACAAAAAACCCGAGGTAAAATTGCGATCATAATCGATGATAACGGTTACGGGCGTGACGCATGCCGGCATATCTATTCGATTGATCAACCGATCGCCATCGCCATTTTACCATCCCTGCCTTATTCTAAAATTGTGGCTGCCTGCGCCCATGCAAGGAATAAAGAGATATTACTGCATTTACCCTTGGAGCCTAAAGAATACACAGAAACCTACGCGGCCGGTTACATTATCACCACGACGATGTCCCCCCAAGTGATCAAAAGCAAATTGACCGATGCCATAAACAGTATCCCCCACGTTGTGGGGCTCAATAATCATATGGGGTCAAAGGCCACAGAAAATGCCCCAACAATGAAAGTCATCTTTTCGGTTCTGCGCGAAAGGGACCTGTTTTTTGTAGATAGCCGGGTAACAACGAAATCCGTGTCTAAGGGCCTTGCCCTAAAAATGGGCATCCCTTGCAGCGAACGCGATGTTTTCCTAGACAATAAATCTGACCGCAATTATATAGAGAACCAATTCCGTGAACTATCCCAAGTGGCCGCAAAACAAGGTCATGCTATCGGGATCGGTCATGATCGTTCCTTAACGTGGAAAATACTTAAAGAACAATTATCCTTTCTTGAAAATAATGGCTTTAAAATTGTTCCTCTTAAAGAGATCCTTACATTCTAAAATATCAAGGATGGCTCTATAATGTTGATATTGGGCTTTGAAACGTCATGTGACGAAACCTCAGCCGCTGTGGTTAAAAACGGCCAACAGGTCCTTTCGAATGTTATCGCATCGTCCCTAAAGGAACATCGTCGCTACGGCGGCATTATCCCCGAGATAGCTTCCCGGAGGCAATTGGAATTCATCAATACTGTGACAAAACGGTGCCTTAAGGGATCCGGCGTTGATTTGCGCCACATTGATGGCCTGGCTGTGACACATACCCCGGGGTTGATAGGTTCCTTATTGGTGGGGCTTTCTTACGTTAAAGCATTGAGCTTCTCCTTGACTATCCCTTTAATGGAAGTGGACCATATAAAAGCCCATCTCTACGCGCCCTTTTTACATGATGCCAAGGCCCCCAGGAACAAAAAGATTCCACGTTTGCCCGCGGTGGGCCTGATCGCATCCGGTGGGCATACCAGCCTGTATCGTATCAATCATTTGACATCATTTAGGCTGTTGGGTCAAACGCGCGATGATGCCGTTGGCGAGGCCTTCGATAAGGTTTCCCGCATTTTAGGACTAGGATATCCTGGGGGGCCAATCATTGATAAGGTGGCCAAACAACAAAAAGAATCACGCATGGACTTCTCTTGTGCCCGGTTACCCCACAGTCATGATTTCAGTTTCAGTGGCATTAAGACGGCGGTCCTGTACCATGTTCAAAAGCATAAAAAAAATCTGACAAATAAAGACATCGCGGAGATAGCCCATGCCTTTCAAAAAAATGTAGTCGCTGTCCTGGTGGAAAAGTGTATCCGGGCTTGTCGATCCCAAAAAGTGAACTCGTTGATTTTAGGCGGTGGCGTGACGGCTAACTCAAGCTTACGCACAAGATTACTTCAAGAAGGAACCAAAAACAACATCGATGTTTTCCTGCCCCCCATGAATTTATGTATCGATAATGCCGCCATGATTGCCGGCTTGGCTTTCCACCAATTCAAAAAGGCGGCCACCATCAATAAGAAAGAAAAGAGGAAAGTATGAATTGTATTACAAGCGAAATTTATGAACCAGTCATTAAAATTTTCTTAACGATCATTCTGTGCAGCTTTATCGGTGGGGAAAGAGAGGCTCATCGTAAGGAGGCGGGATTACGAACCCACATCCTTGTTGGGGTTGGTTCGGCCCTGATCGTATTGACTTCATTTCATATTTCTGTTATATATAAAAATGTATACACGATCGATCCTACCCGCATGATCACCGGGATCATAACCGGTATCGGATTTCTTTGCGGCGGGACTATCATCCGTTCCGGAAATCAGGTTTCAGGACTCACAACGGCCGCGACTCTCTGGACCGTAGCGGGGATCGGCATGGCAGTCGGCGCAGGGTATTATCTTGCGGCCATATTATTTACATTGATAATCTTTCTGGTTTTAACAGGTTTGCGTTCTATTGAATCGAGATTAAAAAAATAATTTTCTTATACAAAGGAGGGAATGATGTCCATACGTTCACGCAAGGAGCCGAATGCACCACAAGAAAAAAGCATCGAAATCAATGCCCAAATGCAGGGGACATTGTCATTCAAAGATCCCGTTAATCTTAAAATCAACGGGAATTTCAGCGGAACCCTGGAGATCATGGGCACATTGACAGTCGGCAGCACCGCCTTTGTCGAAGCCCACATAACAGGGGAAAATATCGTGATAGCCGGTAAGGTCAGAGGCGATATCGTCGCCAAAAAAATGTTAGTCCTGCTGCCGACAGCTGTCCTGACAGGCAACATATCCACATCCAAACTCAATATTGTTGAAGGGGCTATTTTCCAAGGCAAGTGCCAAATGATGGATAATATCCTTAACCTGGATGAAGTCGCCAAATATTTGGAGATTGACGCGCCCGCCATTCTCGAACTTGCCAATGCCGGCAAAATTCCTGCCGCCCGCAACGGAGACACATGGACATTCGAGAGATCAAAGGTCGATTCTTGGGCCGCGACGGGTAAAATCAAATAATCAAGAGTACCTCTGGTTTAATCCTTTTATCAGAAAGCACTGGAATCATGACGGTCAACACCGATCAATATATATCTGTACGTGAGGCTGCCCAGCTCTTAGGGATTACCGAAAAACGGATCATGGATCTTATTGATAGCAAGGAACTGGTGGCTTACCGGATCGCCAATCAATTTTTGCGTTTAAAGAAAGCGGCTGTGCTCCAGTTACACAAAAGCGGTACGGTAACCCCAGAATCGGTTCAGGAGCCTTATACCTTAGGCGAAAAAATAAGTGACTTTTTTTATTTCAATGATTTTTATATATTTTGCATGGCCATCATTTTAATTCTTTTATATATCATTTTTCGGTTTTAAAAAAATAACATCATGAAACAAAAACATCATCCTTTACAAACAACAATCTTTCTCATGGTTACTCTTTTAGTAAGCGTTTCGGGGATAAATTGTTCTCTTATTAAAAATCAAGAAAAAATTGACCAAAAAATGAAGGAAATTTCTGAAAAGAAAGAAAAATATAATGCCCTCCAGCGCGATATTGCGCACAATAAACTGGCCCAGGGGACCTCATGCAGCCTGATCAAACAAACATACGGCTCTCCCGATGATGTCCTTCAATCCGGCTCAGCGAACAGTAATTTTGAAATTTGGACCTATGAAAAGATCTATGAAAAAGGGGAGGGGGAAAGCTGGCAATTTATCCGCCTGTATTGTGACAACGATAAGCTAATAAGCTGGAAATATTAAAGACCATAAACAGCCATGATCTTCCTAAAAAAAACTTGCCAAAAATTAAGCTTTCACGTAAAATTGACACTTCACTGGCGGCGTAGCTCAGCCTGATAGAGCAAACGGCTCATACCCGTTGGGTCACTGGTTTAAATCCAGTCGCCGCCACCAACTTGCATCACTTTTTTTCTTTTATTTCGCAATTATTTCCTGCCAAAGAAGTTTAAGGAACTTAATGCCGGTAGGAATGCTTTTGGCATAACTTTCTCCGCCTAGTCGCTGCCCTTCACAGGTTGGGAATTCAGCGATTTGTAAACGCCTCTTGAAAGCCCTAATGGTCGATTGATATTCGATGCAATAGTCACTGGCACTAACATCAAGGCACTGCCATGCCTGGCGGGTTATCGCGCGGAATCCATTGATGGTATCTGTTATATAAGGGCCTTGACGCCTGAAAAAAAGATTGGCCGCAAGCCCAAAGGCTTGATTAGCCCACTTACGCCAACGCAAGACCTGATCATCCTCCTCATTGTGAGCCCCGCGCATCATTCTAGAGGCGATAACTAAATCCGCCCCCTGAGCCAACAGGCCCCGGAATTTTCCGACGTCATCAATGTTCTCATTACCATCCGGACTAAAAAAGATCAAGGCATCCTCATCCGACTTTTCGAAAGCCAATTTAAAAGCTTCACCTCGTCCTTTTATTTCCTGAATGATGTAAGGGAGATTGTATTCCTGGAATAATTCAAGGCTGCCGTCCGTGGATCCCCCATCAACAGCAAAAATTCGATCCACCCCATATTTATGACAGCCATCTGAAAGCAACGGCAAATAATGGCTCAGGCCATCTGCTTCGTTATAGGTTAAGACAACAAGGGCTATGGTCATGATTAGGTTCCGCCCATCTAATGTTTCGTTCAAATTTTTTTATATTATAGATGAATACGAACCAAATTTACCTATTTTTATTAATATTTATCTGCCAACTAATTTTTTGATATTTTTTGAAATATATATATAATGAATACTAATTAATATCGGCATCGCAGATAAAAAATGAAACATAGAACTGTATTAATAACTTTTTGTATTATTGGCCTCTTGTGCTCGCTCTTGCCGACCTTTTCGACTGCGGCTCAAGATGACTTGTTTTTTCCATCATTGTCTAGCCATTATAAGAAAGCCAAGGTCCTAAGGGTTATTAGCGCTGACACCCTGGAATTAACCAATAATGAGAAGATCCGTTTGATCGGGCTAAGGGCTTTGCCGGCCCCCAAGAACACTAAGGTGGAAAGGAACCAATACGGATTTGTGATTGAAGATAAGAAGCCTTTCGACACCCTGGAAGAGAAGGCCTTTAGTTTTACGCAAAGGTTATTGGAGGGCAAAGATGTCCGTATTGAACTAGATACACAGAAAAAAGACAATAATTTTTATACGTTGGCTTATGTCTTTCTGAGCGACAATAATCTGTTCGTTAATGAAGAAATCCTGAAAAAAGGGTTTGCTCACCTGCAGATTCGTCCGCCGAATATGAAATATACCAAGATACTTCGAGCCGCATATAAAAAAGCCAGGGGAGAAAAACGAGGACTTCACAATTCATATTAGGCCCTAGAATCCTCTTTGGTTATGAACCTCCGACTATATTTATCATTATTTGTATGCATTCTGCTGTTAATACTCATAGCCCGATATGGGCCCAAATGGTTTGACAGGTTCTGACTATCATTCATATTTCATATTTTTTTACATCCTTTTTATCGTTATGGAAATAAAGAAAGATATTAGACAAAACATCAATAAGCATCGCCTATTTAATTGGGGGGATAAGGTCCTGATTGCCGTTTCCGGAGGTCCGGATTCAGTGGCCTTGCTCCATATCCTGCATGACATGGCCCCCCCATTGGGTCTGACCCTTTACATAGCCCACGTTAATCATCACTTGCGACGCAGCGCCCAGAAAGATGAGGAGTTTGTAGCTAAAATGAGCCGCGAGCTTCATTGCCCTTTTTACCCGATCTCCCTCAATAACATTAAATCCATGCGTGGCTCTTTGGAAGAAGCCGCCCGCATCAGACGGTATGAAGCATTGTGTAGCCTTTCAAAAAAAGAAAAACTTAATTGTATCGCCGTCGGCCACACCCAGGATGACCTAGCCGAAACAGTTCTCATGCGTATATTGCGTGGCACAGGCCTTTTAGGGCTGCAGGGCATGCGGCCTAAAAGGCGCATGCACGGTGTTGATATCGTGCGTCCTTTGTTACGCTCTAGCCGCCGTGACATTTTGAGTTATTTGAAAAAGAATAAGATCGCATTTCGTATTGACCCGTCCAACCGGCAGAAAATTTTTTGGCGCAATAAAATCCGACTGGATCTTTTGCCAGATCTTGAGAAAAACTATAATCCTAAAATTAAAGCAACCTTGGCCCATTTGGCCGATATCACTTGCTATGATTATGACTTCCTTGAATCTGAGACAAAAAAATTATTTAAGAAAATATCGCGCGGGAATAAAAAAGACCATATTTGTTTGAGAACGAACGACTTAAAGAAATTGCACCCAAGCCAAATGCGGATGATCGTGCGTTTTGCCATCGAGACACTGCAGAAAGATACCAGGCGCCTAACATTAAACCATATGGGGGAAATTGAAGATTTAATCTTTTCGCGACCACCCCAGTCCACTGTTGATTTACCGAAAAGGGTATCTATAGTAAAAAACAGAAGCCAGGTTGTCTTTAAAATATGCCCTTGAATTACTAGATATATGTACTAAAATAGAGACTTAATCCATTCAACAAGAAAGATACCTATGAATAATAAATATAATAAACGACCATTCAAACGGCCGATGAAAAGACTGCCTCCCAGAAAAAATAATAGGCAACCCAATAACTTCATCTTTTGGATTTTATTAGGGTTTCTTTTTCTCTTCTGGATGAGCCAAGTGGAGACATTTAATCCGGCTCAAGCCCCAAAGGAAATAAGCTATAGTGAATTGTATCAACTTGTGAAAAACAATGACCAAGAGGGCAAGATCACCGAATTAGTCCTGCGAGAGGGCATGGAGGAAAATTTTCTGGAAGGTGTTCTCAGCGACGGCAGTTCTTTCAGGCTCCAGATCCCTAAGGATGACGAAGGCTTACTGGAAATAATCCGCAATAATGTGGAAAACTTTTCGGTCAAACCGGCCCAAAACTTTTTAAGCAAAATATTTATCCAAATGCTCCCGATCTTGGTGTTCATTCTATTTATATGGTTTATGTATTATCGGGGGAGTCAAATGGGTAACAAGATCTGGTCCTTCGGTAAGTCCCGGGCGCGACTGACAGACAAAAAACAAAGCCTTACCTTTAAGGATGTCGCCGGGGTGGACGAGGCCAAAGAGGAGCTTCAGGAAGTTATTGAATTCCTTAAGGATCCCAAAAAATTTCAGCGATTAGGGGGGAAAATCCCCAAGGGTGTGCTGCTGGTTGGGCACCCCGGGACTGGCAAGACACTGCTTGCCAAGGCCGTAGCCGGGGAGGCCGATGTCCCGTTTTTCTCCTTAAGCGGTTCTGACTTTGTGGAGATGTTTGTTGGGGTCGGGGCCTCACGGGTCCGTGACTTATTCGAACAAGCCCGCAAGGCATCCCGTTTATCCATGAAAGGCGCTATTGTTTTTATTGATGAGATCGATGCGGTCGGCCGTCAGCGTTTTTCCGGCATTGGGGGCGGCAACGATGAACGAGAACAAACCCTTAATGCCCTATTGGTAGAAATGGACGGCTTTACTCCCCAAAGCGGGGTGATCATCATTGCCGCAACCAACCGGCCAGACACCCTGGACCCGGCATTATTACGTCCGGGCCGTTTTGATAGGCAGATCGTTGTGGCCCTTCCTGACATCAAAGGCCGTGAAGGCATCTTGAAAGTTCATACCCGCGAGATCAAAGTTGATTCCGAGGTCAATTACGAAAAACTCGCCCAACAAACGGTCTATTTTTCCGGGGCTGATTTAGCCAATGTATGCAATGAGGCCGCCTTATTGGCCGCCCGCAAAGACAAGGACAGTGTGGGCATGGATGACTTTTTAGCTGCGATCGAACGGGTTACCATGGGGCCGGAAAAAAAGAGCCGGATCATTTCAAGGCGAGAAAAAGAAATCACGGCCTACCATGAGGCCGGGCACGCCCTTTTATCACTTTTGATCGAAGAAGTGGATACCTTCACAAAGATCTCAATCATTCCCCGGGGTATGGCTGGCGGGTACACCCTGACGCCACCCACGGAGGATCGGCATTATCACAATAAAAAAGAACTGATGGGAATGATGTCGGTAGCCTTGGGTGGCATTGCAGCCGAACAGATCAATTTTAAGGATACTAGCACCGGCGTATCCGCTGATCTACATAAAGTAACCCAAATTGCGCGGGCCATGGTATGTGAGTATGGCATGAGCGAAAAATTAGGCAAGTTATCCTTCGGGCAAAACCCACACCAGCGATTCTTGGGGCGTGACCTATTAGAACAAAAAGAATATAGCGAAGAAACAGCCAAAAATATTGATGGTGAAGTGCAGCGGCTCGTGGATCAGGCTTATCAACATGCCGTTACTTTATTATCCCAAAACCGCGATAAACTGGATTTGATTGCCAAACATTTGATCGAAAAAGAAATTATTGATATCGATGAAACACGGACTTTATTGGGTATGCCCCCCCCTCCCAAAAAAGAGGAGGACCAAGCTAAAACAGATTCCCCGGCGCAACCCTCATGAGGCCTCAAGTATACCTGCCCCTAAGAAAGAAATATGTTCTTAATTTCAGAGACTTTTCGATTCCATTGGGACATGAAACCAAGATCATGGGAATTGTCAATGTCACCCCAGATTCCTTTTCCCAGGACGGCTGTTTGACGCATAGGATAGATTTTACGCACAAAGCCATTACCCAAGCCAAAAAACTAATCCGCCAGGGAGCTCATATCATTGACATAGGCGGGGAATCCAGCCGTCCAGGAGCCCGAAAAATAAGTGCCAAGGAAGAAATCCGCCGCGTTATTCCCGCGGTTAAATATCTTGCCCAAAAAACAAAGGTCCCGATTTCTGTTGACACCTATAAAACGCAAGTAGCCAAAATAGCGTTAGATGCAGGAGCTAGTATTATTAATAATATTAAAGGGATCTCTTTAGAAAAGACATTATTAAAGATGATTAGAGATTATAGGGCCGCGATCGTTCTCATGCATATGCGTGGGGTTCCTAAAACCATGCAAAAAGACATCTTTTATAACGATATCATTAAGGAAATATTAGATTCACTGCGAAAATCGATTGAAAATTGCTTGGAAATTGGGATTAAATCAGATAAAATCATAATAGATCCTGGTATAGGCTTTGGGAAAACCTTTGAACAAAATCTTATTCTTTTAAACCGATTAGATGCGTTTAATACACTAAATTGTCCTATACTGATCGGGACATCTCGCAAATCATTTATTGGCAGTGTTTTAAATAAAGATGTCCACAAAAGACTCCTTGGAACAGCAGCAACTTTATGTGCCTCCATTATTAAAGGGGCCCATATTGTCCGGGTTCACGATGTTAAAGACATGCATGATGTGACATTGATGACAGATGCCATTATCAACGAAAAAATGACTGATCTAAAATAAAAATGAGTTTTGTTTATTGGACAAAAATTATTCCACCGCTCGAAATACTTATTTTATGGTTTGTGTTCTATCGCATTCTTGTCTTTTTTGAAGGAACGCGTTCTTTTCAAGTCCTCAAAGGCATCACCGTCCTTATCGTTGCCTTCTTGGTTTCTCAATTAGCCGGTCTCGATACGTTAAACTGGTTACTGCAAAAATTCTTCGCAATATCGATTATTGCCTTATTGATCATCTTTCAGCAGGAATTACGCACCGGCTTAGCGCGCCTGGGACAACAGCATCTTTTTAATATAGCCTTGGAAGAATCGGAAATCATGGCCATCGTGGACGAGATCGCATCCGCTGTCTATAAAATGCAAAAGAATAAAGTCGGTTGCCTGATAGCCATGGAAAGAGAGGTCAAGCTTAAAACGTATATCGAAAGCGGCATCCCCATTGATGGCAAGGTCACCTCCGAAATACTGCAATGCATCTTTATGCCGCATTCACCCCTACATGACGGTGGGGTCATTACCCGGGCCGAAAGGGTTGTGGCCGCCTCCTGTCTTTTTCCTCTATCTGAGAACCCCAGTTTTAGTAAGATCATCGGTACGCGGCACCGCGCCGCTTTAGGCCTGACCGAGCAAACCGATGCCATTGTGATTATGGTGTCCGAAGAAACGGGAGAGATCTCCGTTGCCGCCGACGGCCGCTTCATCCCGATCGTGAATCGCGAAAGGTTAATAAATATCCTTAAAAATCTACTGGTTAAACAGGGGAAAAAGGGTAAATGAAAAGTTGGATATCCCATAATCTGGGACTCAAGTTAGTTGCTCTCATTTTAGCGATCATCACCTGGTTTTATGTTCATGGTGAATTATTAAATAAATAAAAAAATACCATTTATTACTAAAAGACATGAGGGCACAACCTATGTCTTTTTATTTTTAACAGGAGAACAACTCATGGCTCAATTAGGTGTGAATATCGACCACGTGGCTACATTGCGTCAAGCCCGGCGTGAATTTGAACCGGACCCGATCAAGGCTGCCCAAATTTGTGAAAAAGCCGGGGCCCATAGTATCGTCTGCCACCTTAGAGAGGATCAACGGCACATCAACCTGGCCGACGTCAAAAAACTGCGTCAAATCGTCAAGACACGTTTAAACCTGGAGATGTCCTTAAATGCCCATATTGTATCGTTGGCCAAGGGGATCGGGCCGGATCAAGCAACGATCGTTCCTGAACGCAGGCAGGAGGTCACCACCGAGGGCGGGCTGGATGTGATCAAACATTTTACCAGGGTTAAGCGAGTCGTTCGTGAACTGCAAAACAAGGGGATAGAGGTCAGCCTGTTCATCAACCCTGATAAACGCCAGATCCAAAAAAGCCATCAGGCCGGTGTGTCGATGATCGAACTCCATACCGGGCAATATGCCCTGGCAAAATCTTCACCAAAGCGCCAACAGGAATTGACCCGTTTACAACAGGCAACGCAATACGGCCAGGCTTTAGGTCTTATCGTCAATGCCGGGCATGGACTGAAATATGACAATACCCGCGCTGTCGCCCGTATCAAGGGGATGGCAGAACTCAATATCGGGCATTCCATTATCTCTCAGTCTATCTTTATTGGCTTGGAGAAAGCTGTCAAGGAGATGATCAAACGTGTCAGATAAAAATAATAATGTGCGCTGCGGCTTGGATATTGTTGAGATAGAAAGAATAAAAAAAGCCGTTGAACGATGGGGATACCATTTCCTCGAGCACATATTTTCTCTTCAAGAAATCGAGTACGCCCAGAAACATAAAAATTCTTTCCAGCATTTCGCGGCCCGTTTTGCCGCAAAAGGAGCGGTCATTAAGGCCTTAGGGAATTCAAAGTCCATTAACCTTAAAGATATAAAAATAATTAATCAACATAACGGCCAACCTCTCTGTACAATCGACAGGTGTCCTATCAAAAATAAAATATTTATTTCCATGTCACACACAAAAAAATATGCGGTTGCCAACGCCCTTATTAAGGAATAACAAAAAAGCCCATAAAAACGTCTTCGGGCATGCCCTGATCATAGCAGGATCCCCGAATATGCTAGGGGCATCTGCTTTAGCCGGATTAGCCTGCATGCGTAGCGGGGCTGGTTTGGTGACAATCGCCATCCCCAAAAGCCTAAACCTCATCATCCAAAAAAAAATTGCCCCGGTTATTATGACTATGGGGCTTCCCGAAACCCGCGCCAAAACAATATCTATTAAGGCGATACCAACCATCAAAAAATCCCTGGCAAAATATCAAGCTATTGCTATTGGCCCCGGCTTGACGGTGCATCCCAGCACACAAAACTTTATTCATAAAATTATCGAGGCATCCCCCGTGCCCCTTGTCATCGATGCCGATGCCCTTAGCGCCGTCTCTAAAAACTTAAAATGCTTGGTCAAGACCAATATCCCTAAAATATTAACACCACATCCCGGCGAGATGGCCCGCCTAACTGGCAAACCCAAAACATTGATCGAAAAAGAGCGCACCAAAATCGCCCGCGAGTTTGCACAGAAAAACCAGGTTACCCTAGTCCTTAAAGGCCATCACACAGTGGTCGCATCACAATCCGGCCAAATCTATCTAAACAAGACCGGAAATACCGGGATGGCTACGGCTGGTAGCGGTGATGTCTTAACAGGTATGATCACGGCCTTTGTCGCTCAGGGAATAAAAACATTTGAAGCCGCTCAATGGGCTGTTTATCTACACGGGAAAGCAGGGGATGAGGCGGCCAAGGTAACATCAAAACCAGCCTTGCTGGCCACAGATATAATCGAATGCATCCCCCTGGCTTTTAAGAAAGCCTTGAAGACAACATGCTAGAATTACCTCTTAACACGACAAAAATCCTCGTTCACTCCTGCTGCGCGCCATGCTCTGGGTCCATCATTGAGCAGCTCAACAAAGAAAATATATCCTGTACCATTCTCTACTACAATCCCAACATACATCCCGAAGCGGAATATCTAAAAAGGAAAGAGGAACAAAAGGTTCTGGCCACAAAAATGAATGTTGCCTTCGTGGCTCTAGAATATGCAGTGGATACCTGGTTTTCTCGAATCAAAGGGCTGGAAAATGAACCGGAACGGGGGAGACGCTGCAGCATATGTTTCCAAATGCGCCTGGATAAAGCAGCCGAATATGCCCATCAAAACAATTTTCATCTATTGACAAGCACATTGGGCATTTCGCGCTGGAAGGACATGGAGCAAGTCAATGCCTGCGGTCACAAAGCAGCTCAAAAATATCCTGGTTTAGTTTATTGGGCATTCAACTGGCGCAAAAAAGGGGGCAGCCAGCGCATGCACGAAATTGCCAGGGAAAACAACCTCTATAAACAAACTTATTGCGGTTGTGTCTACTCACAGAAAAGCAAGCATCAAAAGGAGGCGGCGTGTTGCGCACCACAAAAAAAATCCTCGTAACCGGCGGCGCCGGCTTTATCGGGAGTGAATTTGTCCGCCAAGCTGTTCATAAAGACCAGGAAATAATTGTTGCCGATAAATTGACTTATGCCGGTGACCTTAAGCGTTTAGCTTGCGTTAAAAATATAATTAAATTTTATAAGATCGATATCGCAAACACCACTGCCGTCAATAACCTTATCAAAAAGGAAAAACCCCAAATCCTTGTCCACTTTGCCACTGAAACCCATGTGGACCGCAGTATTTTGGATGCCAAACCGTTTTACCGAACAAACGTACTGGGGACACAAAACCTGGTTGAGGCAGCCTTGAAATTTCATGTCAAAAAATTTATCCATATATCGACAGACGAAGTTTATGGAGAAATTTTTAAAGGTTCTTTTAAAGAAGATGCTCCCCTAAATCCCGGGAATCCCTATTCTGCCTCAAAAGCATCAGCTGATTTACTAATTAAAGCGGCCATCAGAACTTATAAGTTGCCTGCTATTATTGTGCGCCCATCTAATAACTACGGCCCTTGGCAATACCCGGAAAAATTCATTCCCGTCATTATACTAAAAGCCCATTATGACAAAAGAGTCCCCGTGTATGGGAAAGGGGCTCAAATCAGAGAATGGACACATGTGAACGATTGCACCCAAGGTATTTACACCATTATTAAAAAAGGGGTAATAGGCGAAATCTATAATTTAAGCAGCGGCCAACAGCAAAAAAACATTAAAACCGCCCAAGACATTTTAAATGGCATGGGAAAAAGCCAAAATCTGATAAAATTCGTCAAAGACCGGCCTGGGCACGATTTTCGCTATTCACTTTCCTGCAATAAATTACGGAAGTTAGGCTGGCGGCCTAAAATCTCCTTGACCCAAGGGCTTATAGAAACGATCCAATGGAATCAAAGAAATATATCTTGGTTAAACAACAAAAAGAGAAAACTTAAAATTTATTGGAAAAAAGTATATAAGCCACTATAACAAACGCGCATCATCGTCATTTTTTCTGATGTAATACCTTGCAGGACTCTTTTTTTGTAGTTATACTTAATAATATTTATACTAAAGGATAGCTCATGAATAAAAAAGTTGCGGTCATAGGCACTGGCTACTGGGGCAAAAATCTTGTCAGAAACTTTAATGAAATTGGGGTTCTCCAAGCTGTTTGCGATACAAATCAGGAACAATTAACAAAAATCAAAAAAAAATATAATGTACCCGAGGTTTTTCTCGACCCCAAAGACCTTTTCTCAAGTCATGATATTGATGCTATTGTAATCGCGACTCCTGCGGTTACCCATTACGAACTATCCAAAGCCGCGATTGAATCCGGCAAAGATGTCTTTGTTGAAAAACCAATAGCCCTAAAAGTTCAAGAAGCCCAGGATTTAGCCCAATGTCTTGAAAATCATCAAAAAATTCTCATGGTCGATCATCTGCTTTTGTATCACCCAGCTGTTAACAAGCTTAAAGAAATTATTGACCAGGGTAAATTAGGGAAAATCCAATATTTATATTCTAATCGACTGAATATCGGCAAATTACGGGCTGAGGAGAATATTTTATGGAGCTTTGCCCCGCATGATATTTCCGTAATTTTATATTTATTAGGAAAAACACCATCTCATGTCCGAGCCTTCGGGGAGGCATACCTTCAGGATCATATTTATGACACAACCTTGACCGATTTAACTTTTTCTGACAGATTGAAGGCACATATATTCGTCAGCTGGCTCCATCCATTTAAAGAGCAAAAACTCGTGGTGATCGGCAGTTCCGGTATGGCCGTATTCAACGATGTCGAGCCCCAGGAAAAATTAACTTTTTATCCCCATAAAGTCGAATGGATCAACCAAATCCCGGTTGCCAGCAAAGCCGAAAAAGAAGTGCTCGCCTTAGAAGCCAAAGAACCCTTACGGGAGGCTTGTCTGCATTTTCTTGATTGTATCCAAAATCGTAAAATCCCTAAAACAAACATACACGAAGCCATGAATGTCTTAGATGTGCTTCAAAAAGCCCAAATGGAATTAGAAGGAAAAACTTAAATGGAAAATAAAAATGTCTTTATTCATCCCAGCAGTTTCGTTGATGCAGGTGCCCAAATAGGCGAGGGAACAAGCATTTGGCATTTTTGTCATATATTTAAGAACGCCACGATCGGCAAGGGCTGCAAGCTAGGTCAAAATGTCGTTGTTCATTCAACCGCCAAGCTGGGCAATAATGTAAAAGTCCAAAACAATGTTTCCATTTATGACGGAGTCACCCTGGAAGATGATGTTTTTTGCGGCCCGTCATGTGTCTTTACGAACATCATCAATCCCAGATCCGGATTCCCGCGTAACTCTGCCGAGTTTTACCGCAAAACCCTGATAAAAAGGGGGGCTTCTATAGGGGCCAATGCAACGATCGTCTGTGGCGTGACTATCGGGAACCATGCTTTCATCGGGGCCGGATCGGTTGTAACCAAGGATGTCGGAGATTTTGAGCTGGTTTACGGCTCTCCAGCCAAACCCCATGGATGGATGTGCGCCTGCGGGGAAAAACTGAACTTTAATGACGATCAGGCCAGATGCCAAGCCTGCCAACGTCAATATACCAAAACACAAAATAAGGTGAACATCACCCATGAAAATTAATTTTATAGATCTTCAGCGTCAGTATCAGGAATATAAACAAGAAATCGATGCCGAAATGCAAAAATTGATCTCTGAGGCCAAATTCATCATGGGGCCCCCGATCGCAGAGCTTGAGGAGACATTAGCACAATATGTTGGGACAAAGCATGCGGTTAGTTGCGGCTCAGGAACGGATGCGCTTATCTTGGCTCTCATGGTCCAGGATATCCAACCCGGCGATGAAGTGATCACGACCGCCTTTACGTTTATTGCAACGGCCGAGGTCATTGCCTTTTTAAAGGCCAAGCCGGTTTTTATTGATATCAAGGAAGATACGTATAACATCGATCCGTCAAGAATCGAGGCCGCCATAACCCCCCAAACAAAAGGGATCATTACTGTCGATCTATACGGTCAATGCGCTGACTATGATGCCGTCAGATCAATCGCATCCAAGCATAATCTCTTCATAATTGAAGATGCGGCCCAGGGCTTTGGCGCAGAGTATAAAGGCCAAAAATCATGTTCACTGGCGGACATGGGATGCACCTCGTTTTTCCCGGCGAAACCGCTCGGTTGTTACGGAGACGGGGGCATGGTGTTTACCGATAACGATCAAAAGGCCGATATCATGAAATCCATCCGTGTTCACGGCAAAGGCTCTAACAAATACGACAACATCCGCATCGGATTTAACGCCCGCATGGACACCTTGCAGGCCGCTGTGCTTTTAGCCAAGTTCAGGCATTACGCAGATGAAATCAACGCCCGGCAAAAGGTCTCGCAATATTATACCCAGAACCTTAACGAAAGCATCGTGAAACCCAAAATCCTGAATCATAATTTATCAGTTTATGCTCAATATTGTATCCGTGTTCCCGACCGTCAAGACCTGCAGGATTATTTAAAAGGTCAAAATATCCCTACGGCTGTTCATTATCCCAAACCTCTCCACTTACAGCCGGCTTTTTCTTCATTGGGATATAAAGAAGGGGACTGCCCTATTGCGGAGGCCGTCAGTAAAAACATCCTGGCTCTTCCCATGCATCCGTTCTTAACAAAAGAAGAGCAGGATCATATTATCAGCTCAATCAATACCTATTGTCAAAAGGGGTAAAACTCATGAAATTAATTATCCAAATCCCTTGTCTGAACGAAGCTGAAAGCCTGCCCAAAACGCTGGCAGCACTCCCCCAACATATTGAAGGAATAGACATCATTGAGGTCCTTATCATCGATGACGGCAGTACGGATAATACTTCGGAGGTGGCCCGCGCCAACGGAGCCCACCATGTCCTTCGTTTGACAAAAAGAAAGGGCCTCGCCAAAGTTTTTCATACCGGCGTGGACGCCTGTCTGAAACGCGGGGCTGACATTATCGTTAACACAGATCCTGACGGGCAATATAAAGGGGAGGACATCCCGCGTTTGGTAAAACCCATTTTGGAGGGAAAGGCAGATATCGTTATCGGTAACCGTGATATCGATAATATAAAACATTTCACGTTCGTTAAAAAACGCCTGCAACGCATCGGGACATGGGTGGTGCGCCAGCTTTCCGGGACGACGGTCACCGATGCCACCACCGGTTTTAGGGCATACAGCCGGGAGGCGGCCTTGCGTCTGAATATTATCTCTGAATACACCTACACCTTGGAAACTCTCATTCAAGCCGAGGATAAAAACCTTGCGGTGGCCAATATCATTGTTACGCCTAATGCCGTCGATCGTCCATCCCGGCTCTTTAAAAGCATCCCGGAATATATCAAACGCTCGATTGTTACAATCGTTAGGGTATACTCTATGTTCAATCCTTTCAGGTTGTTTACCACCATGGGGGCAGCCTTTTGCTGCATCGGCATTCTTATCGGCTGCCGATTTCTTTTTTATTTCCTAATGGGTCAAGGTGGCGGAAAGGTTCAATCCCTGATCTTGGCCGCCGCTTTTTTGATTATCGGTTTTCAAGTACTCATTATCGGACTTATTTCTGATCTTATTTCTTCCAACCGAAGACTTCTTGAAGATGGACTTCTGCGCATCAAAAAAATCGAATTGTGGATGAGAGAAAAAAATAATTGATTATCTATGAACATCCTTTTTGATATAAACCACCCCGGACATGTCCACTTATTCAAAAATGCCATCCGCATCCTTAAAGATAGAGGACACCATGTCGTCGTCTTTTCGAGGAATAAAGACATCACCATCCAACTTCTGGATAATTATAAAATCGATCATATTGTTCTGAGCAAAGCACAAAAAGGGGTGCTCAAGCTTGCGGTCGAGTCATTCATCCGGCAATGGAACGCAGCACCCTTGCTTCGCAAACACAAAATTCAACTCTGTCTTTCAGTGACAGGGGCAAGTATTGTTCATGTCTGCAAGCTTTTCCATATACCCACAGTCGTTTTTTACGATACCGAATACGCAAAATTGCAGATCAGCATGACACTCCCGTTTGTGAAAAACTTTTTAACACCAGATAGTTTTTCGGATGATCTGGGCCCCAAACATATCAAATACAAAAGCACCCATGAACTGGCTTATCTATATCCAAAATATTTTACGCCGGATCCAGGCATCTATGAATTATTAGGACTTACCCGAGGAGAAAAATTCACTCTCATCCGTTGCGTTTCCTGGAGTTCTGCCCATGATGTAGGAATAACGGAAGCCCTTTCCCTTGAACTCAAACGCGAACTCATCCGTTTATGCTCGCATTACACTCAAATTTTTATTGTTTCCGAAGTCCTGCTTGAAGATGAATTCGAAACTTACCGCCTAAGCATCCCCCCGGAGAGAATCCATGATGTTCTGTATTACGCTACTTTATGCGTCAGTGAAGGGGGCACCACCGCAACGGAAGCCGCAGTGCTTGGGACCCCGGCTATTCAGTTTTCACAAAGGGGAAAATACTGCGGGATATTCGACGACCTTCGGGATAATTACGACCTTTTGTATCATATTGATAACGGACACGATCTATTGAAAAAAATTCAACATCTATTATCGGACCCCAACCTTAAACAGTTATGGCAAGAAAAAAGAGAAACTTTATTGCAGGATAAAATGTGTCTGACCGATTATATGATTGAATATCTGGAAAGAAATTTCTCAGGAATATAAATCCTGCTTATAGCAAAATATCGTAAAATCATGCGGCAAGTACGTATGATCCAGCCTAACATTCTGACAAAAATCAATGGTTTGTGCATAGATAATTTTGGAATCATAATAAAAAGTACCCTCGTGAGGCCTCGCGGTCAAGCGGGATGTCATCGATATAGCCATACCGAGGTGACACATATCATACATTGCTCGTATCATCCTCATCGTCATTTCAATATTTATACCCGCACCAAAATCGAGATTTAGGGGGCCCACCGAGACAATATAATCATAACTACGTCCGATGGGTTTTTCTAAAATGTCGTGTAGAAAGAAACTCTTTGCAATAGCTGGGTGCCTTTCTTTCGCCTCTGAAATCATGTTTACGTTAATATCCACCCCGTAATATTCACACGCAATATTTTTGCTCAACAAAAAATCAAGAAATCCACCAATCCCGCAGCCTACATCCAACAGGCTACACCCTCGAAAATTCCCCAATTCCAAAATTTTTTTGAATCTTTTCATATGAGAAATCTCTGATTGACCCACGATACGATGTTCATCGCTATGTTCACTCAGCATCCTATCAAAAAATTCATTATTCTGATCATTTGCTTTTTTATTTTCTCCCACTTTACAGTCCTCCTATTAATTGACTTACTAATGAACCACAGTTTTTATTGTAATATATAACCATAATATGTAAAGGAGATTGCCAAATAAATCGTGGATAAGGTTGCATTATACTAAAAATCTAGTGTATAATTATTTTATAAATATTCATATTTTGTATAGTATTAAAGTCATTTTGGATTTCATATATGGAAAATAAAGTTGTTGCCATTCATCAACCCAATTTTTATCCTTGGCTGGGGTATTTTAATAAAATTAGCAATTGTGATATTTTTATCATACTAGATAATGTACAATACCAGAAAGGGAAGAGTGCAAAAAACATCTCTAATCGTGTTAAAATCATTATCAACAAAGAGCCGCATTGGCTAACTGTTCCCCTGGTTCAAAATTATTCAGGAACCAGGACATATCAAGAGATGGAACTTATACCACAAGAATCTTGGCGCAAACAAATAACAAAAACCATCGAACTGAATTATAAAAAAGCCCCTTTTTTTGATGAAATATTCCCAATTGTTGCAAATTCTCTTTTGATGCCGACGAATAACTTGGCTGAATTTAACCTTGCAGGGATTATGGCCATAATGAATTTACTTGATATGAAATCTTCCAAAATTATTAAAAGTTCCTCTTTAAATATTTCGGAAAACTCTACCCAACGCCTCATTGCCTTAATTGAAGCTGTCGGTGGTAAAACATATCTGTCAGGGCGTGGGGGGGGGAAATATCAGGATGAAAATCTTTTTAAAGAGGCCGGCATCACTCTGGTTTATAACGACTTTTTACACCCCGAATATCCGCAATTCAGCAACGAAAAATTTATCCCTGGCTTATCAATTATTGATGCCCTAATGAATTGCGGAATCCAGGGAACAAAAAAATTATTTGATAAATAAAAATCAAGTAGGCAAGGAAGGTAACCCATGGAAGGCAAAAAAATATTATTTTTAAGTCCTCACACAGATGACGCTGAATTAGGCGCCGGAGGCTCTATCGTCAAATTATTAAAAAACAATGAAATTTATTACGCCGCTTTTTCGATTTGCGAAGATTCTTTACCGAAAGGTTGGCCTTCTGATACGTTAGCCAAAGAAGTAAAAGCCGCAACAAAAATGTTAGGAATACATCCCCGAAATTTATTTTTATTTGAACATCAAGTTCGGAATTTTCCGAAAATTCGTGAACGAATCCTCCAGGAAATCATCGAGTTGCGCCAAAAAATAAAACCCAATATTGTCATTATACCGTCTCAAAACGATTATCATCAAGATCATCAAATCCTGTCCAATGAGGCCATTCGAGCTTTTAAGACTACCGCGTCGATTATCTGCTATGAACTACCATGGAATCATGTGAGTTTTAATACCCAACTATTTATTAAACTTGATGAAAATAATATTAACTGTAAATTCCGGGCCCTAAAACAATACAAATCCCAATTGCACGCAAATAAGACATATTTCTCAAAGGAATTCATATATGGTCTCGCAAAAGTTCGCGGGGTCCAATGTAACGCAAAATACGCGGAATCTTTTGAGGTTATTCGTTGGACCATTCAATAAATACCTTGAAATACAGAATAATTTTTTAACGTTAAATGAACACAGCTACATTAAAAAAAAACCTGGTATCCCTTGACCTTCCTAAGAACTCAAAATTTATTGTTTGGCTTAGCCATGACGTAGATCGGGTATATAAAAATATATTTTTTTCGATATATTACGCTTTTAAGAAAAAAAACTTTTCCCATATCCAATCATTATTAAAAAGGGTTAACACCTTTTGGAACTTTGATAAAATCACCAAGCTAGAAGAGAAATACCAAGTCAAATCAACTCTATTCTTTCTTCATGAAACCATGAAATTTAATCTCTTAAATCCCCAAAGCCTGGTTCTGTCTAAAGGACGCTACAGCTTGCAAGATTTAAAAATCATCTCTTGCATTAAAGAGCTCGATAAACATGGCTGGGAAGTTGGCTTACATGGCTCATATAATTCTTATAACAACCGCGAGTTGTTGCTTTCTGAAAAAAAACTTTTACAAAGCATTTTAAGACATCCGCTCCTCGGCATCCGGCAACATTATCTTAATTTGTCTATCCCCCATACATGGGAAATTCAGCGCTCTTTGGGTTTCACTTATGACGCTTCCTTCGGACTTACGAAAGATATCGGATTCCGGGACCAGATATTCTATCCGTTTCGCCCTTTTAATGATAATTTTATTGTCTTCCCTTTAACTATTATGGATAAACCATTATTCGAAAAATACCAATATCCCAATCGCATATGGGAGGAATGTATAAAAATTATCGATGACGTTGAATCAAAAAAAACCATTCTATCAATTCTATGGCATCAGTGTTTTTTTAATGTGAAAGAATTGCCTCATCACATCGACATATACGAAAAAATAATTAAGGAATGTAAAAAAAGAAACGCCTTGTTTTGTACCGGCATAAATATTTGGCAATATATTGACAGTTAAATTTACTTTAGTATATTTATGAACACACAAAATACAACTAGCCAGCGTCATAATATAAAAGAAACCGACAATGATCTCGTTCCGGTCCATTTGCCAGATAATGCCAACTTCCTTGTCTGGCTTGCTCATGACGTTGACTGTGTGCACAAAACCTTTATTCACTCAGCATATTATTTCTTGAAAGAAAAAAAAGCTTATCACTTAGAATCATACATAAAAAATCATCAAAGCTACTGGAATTTTGACAAAATATTGGAAATCGAAGCCAAAAATGATGTTCGTTCGACCTTTTTTTTCCTCAGCGGAGATAGACGGCTAAACTTGCTTGATCCTAAAAGTTGGCTGCCAACACTGGGAGGATACAAATCATCCGATCCTGCATTGCGCTTCTACATTGACTACTTTGATAAAGAAGGCTGGGAAATCGGCTTGAACGGCCTTTCTCGTTATTCAACAAATAAAAATAATATTTTAAAAGAAAAGGACGCATTAGAAAAAATTCTAAGACATAACATCTCCGGGATTTGTCAATACACACCTAAACATTGGGGCAGTCAACATATCTTAAACTTTGCTTATGGCGCAATTGTCCCTGCTCAAGAGGATATCAGGAACCCTTTTAATCCGTATAATGATAATTTCACGGCTATCCCTATAACCATCACGGATAAAATATTATTTAAAAAATTCAAAAATGTTGAGCATGCCTGGTCGCATTGCCTGAAAATAATTAATACAATACAGGAAACAAGAAGCTTGCTGACTATCCTTTGGAATCAGCGGGTTTTTAATAAACTGGAATATCCCGCGCATGTCACTATATATGAAAAATTAATACAGGAATCCAAGAAACGAAATGCGGTATTCTGCACAGGGAATGAAATTCTTCGATACCATTTACCGCGAAAAGAGAAAAATGAGCACTTTCAGAAATAAACAAATAATGTCAAAAATCTCAGAATGGTTATGGATCAATGCCTATTACCTCCGGGAAAATTATTACGAGCTAAAATATTCCCAAAAAGGTAATGTTAACTGGGCTGAAGACTATGAGCAGTTCTTCCAAGAATATTCTCCGGCGTTCGTCTTATCTTCCGGCAGATGTGGAACGCAATTGTTAACAAAATTATTGACATTGGAAAAGAATTCAAATGTTTACCATAGTCACTATATTGTGCCTAGCCCGCTTTTTAAATTATTCCAAAGCAAAGCATACCGAATCAAAGATATTGATCGATTAACGGATATTTTTGAAGCGGCAAGGTCTGAAACCATTTATAGATCATATCGAACAGGAAGGCAATATGTTGAAACAAATGATAGGATAACCTTCTTCGCGTTTGCTATCAAAAATCTTTTCCCAAAAGCAAAATTCATACACCTTGTGCGTAACCCAATAAAAGTAGTTATTAGCTATTTAAGAAGAAAGAATTACCAAAATTTTGACAGTATTGATATCGGTCTGCCCCGATTGAATACACCCCAATGGGAACAAATGGGGATAATTGAAAAAAATGCCTGGCGATGGAACGAAACGCAAATGTTTATCGAAAGGGTTAAATTGAAATATCCGGCGAGTTGCATAACTATAAAAGCAGAAGACCTATTCAAGAATATATCGACGACAAAAAAAATATTCTCTTTTTTGGGATTTGACTGCCCCCACGATAAGAAAATAACCAAAATAATTGCCAAACCTATGAATAAACAGATTCTGGGAGAATATAAGAAGTATTCCTATTGGAGCGCCTCAGAAAAAGAACAGATCAGACAGGCTGCCACCTTAAGCGAAAAATATGGATATAAATTGTAATTTAGGGAAAGCCCTCATGGGAAGTAGCTGGAAATCTTTTATAAAAAATAAAATCAAGCGCAATTATTTCCTCTACCGAATACTTTTGTGGGATATCTGGGGTCTAACATCTTCGACCACATTAAAAAACTACCCCGTAGACGTTAATATAGAGTTGACAACAGTGTGCAACCTGAAATGTAGCTTCTGTATCCATGAAGAGCTTATTCAAAACGGCAAGAGAATCTCAAAACATATGGATTATACCTTGGCGATAAAGAGCATCGACAAAATCAAAAAAATAACAACAAAACAAGAGATTCCAGATGAAAAGATAATTTTTCGTCCGGTCGGCCTGGGAGAACCTTTGGTTTATCCTCACCTCATTGATGTCTTGCATTACATCAGAAAATTGTTTCCAAAATCCCAAATATTTATCAATACAAATTGCCTCGCCCTCAAAGGAAAAATCGCCCAAGACCTACTCGGCTTAATTGACAAATTAACATTAAGTCTTGCGTTTGATAATGCAAACGATTACAAAAAATGGATGCGTCTGGATATTTACGATAAAATCACTGATAACATTAAGAACTTCCTGGAAATGAAGGGTGATCGTTTGCCGAATGCCGACTTGTATATCTTCGATGAAGGCCTCACTTATAAAAAATTCTCGGAGTTCCTTAAAAGATGGGGGCCCTATTTAAACAAAAACGACTTTTTTCATATCAGAAAATTACTGTCATCTGCTTACTGGAAAAAAAGACCAGGCAAGAAATATCCTTGCAGTCAGCTTTGGCGGGTTCTTGTTGTTGATGTGGACGGCTTCATCTTACCTTGCTGTCCTGGGATTTGGATGAAAAGGAATCCCATCCTTGTTATCGGACACATCAATGATGATTGTACCCAAATATTTAGTAAACTCAATGCCTTAAGAAAAATGCATATAGACGGAAAGTTTGGGATTTGTGAAAATTGTGCCTATTTGGCAGAAAGGGCCATTATATGTAAAAAAGATTTTCAACTTGCTCAAAAAGAAAAGGTCGAATTTATCAAAATAAACTCACAATGAAAAGGATATATTATGGATATAAAAGGAAAAAATTTTCTTGTTATAGGAGGGGCCGGTTTAATTGGGTCCCATACAGTTAAAGAATTGTTAAAAGAAAATGTTAATGAAGTTATTGTTTATGATAACTTTTCCCGGGGTCTTGAGGAAAACCTCGAAGAAGCCCTTAAAGATAAACGATGCCGTATCTTCGATATTGGAGGGGATATTCTGCAGACAGATATCCTAAATGCGGCCATGAAAAATATTGATGGGGTCTTTCATTTTGCCGCCCTCTGGTTATTACAATGTCATGAATATCCCCGATCTGCTTTTGACGTCAACATTAAAGGCACCTTCAATGTTCTTGAAGCATGTGTGGCTAATAATATTAAGCGCCTCGTCTATTCCTCATCAGCTTCCGTCTATGGAGACGCACTGGAAGAACCTATGACGGAAAACCACGCATATAATAACAAAACATTTTACGGTGCCACAAAAATCGCTGGAGAACATATGTGTCGCTCTTTTTACAATAGGTACCAATTACCTTACGTTGGTTTAAGGTATATGAACGTCTACGGCCCTCGACAAGATTATAAGGGGGCCTACATCGCGGTCATGATGAAAATTCTGGATAACCTGGACCAGGGAAAGCCTCCGATCGTATACGGCGATGGTTCTCAGGCTTATGATTTCATTTATGTCGGGGATTGCGCTAAAGCGAATGTTTGCGCCATGAAGTCTGATGCAGTTGATTCATTCTATAATGTTGGCTCAGGTATCAAAACGACTATTAAAGAGCTGGCTGAAATACTTCTGGAACTTAATGACTCTAAATGCGAAATCCGCTACGAACCGGCCGGCCAAACATTTGTCAAAAACCGCGTCGGCTGTCCTATTAAAGCCGAACAGGAAATCGGTTTTAAATATGAAACTGAATTGAAAGAGGGCCTTAAAAAATTAATCGAATGGCGAAAGATGCACATTGATTCCGTAAATAAAAGACGTGCGCGAGGTTAAAAGATGAAAATCCCTGTTACCAAAACCGTATTTGACCACCTGGATAGAGAATTGCTCCTTAAACCTTTAGAGACGGGTTGGCTTGTCCAGGGCCCTTTTGTTAATGAATTTGAAAAGAATTTTTGTGAATTTATCCCTGTCCAACATGCTTGCGCAACCACGAGCTGCACAACAGCCTTGCATCTGGCCTTGCTGGCCACAGGGATCGGCAAAGGCGATAAGGTCATTGTGCCATCATTCACATATGTGGCTACGGCAAATGCTGTTGAATATACAGGGGCGGAGGTAATATTTTGCGATATTGATCTTCGGACATTTAATATCGATATCAACGATGTTAAATCCTTGCTCGAGCAAGACATCGAAAAAAAGATTAAGGCAATCCTTACTGTTAATCTGTTTGGCCTTTGCTCAGACTTACCATCCCTTCTCGATTTGACCCGGCAATTTAATGTCAAACTTATTGAGGATTCCGCTTGCGGACTGGGCGCTTATATCGGGGACAAACATTCTGGCACCTTCGGTTCGATCGGTTGTTTTTCATTTCATCCCCGAAAGGCGATTACAACAGGGGAGGGGGGCATGTTAATTACAAAAGATCCAGAAATCTCACAAAAAGCTAGGTCCTTAAGGGATCATGGGGCCAGCAAGTCTGATCTTCAAAGACATAAAGAGAAAGGAGGCTCATTATTGCCTGATTTTGCGATCAAAGGTTACAATTATCGGATGACCGATCTGCAGGGTGCCCTCGGTGTTTCTCAGATGAAAAAGGTCAAGGACATCCTTCAAGGCAGGGCAAATATTGCTCAAAGATATATGCAAAAACTTAAAAATATCTCCGGATTGATCCCCCCCATCGTAAAACCAGGTTATACCCATGCTTATCAATCGTTTGTCTGTTTATTTGCTAAAGACCACGACCTGGCTGATATATCGTTCGAGGAAATAAATAAGTTAAATATCCAAAGAAATGTTTTTATGCGAAAGTTAGAGAAATTGGGTATCTCTGTAAGACAAGGCACTCATGCAGTGCACACCCTTAGTTACTATAAAGAAAAACACCGTCTTCGTGACAAGGATTTTATCAGGTCTTTTGCAGCTGACAGGTTGAGTGTCACTTTACCCCTTTATGCGACTATGACAGACGAAGAATTCGATTATGTCATCAAAAACATTTCTGAACTACTAAAATAAGGAACCCTCGGTGTGCGGAATTGCCGGATTCGTTGATCTAAAAAAAAGACCCATCAACCGTAAAGTCCTCGAAAACATGACAGATGCCTTAGCGCATAGAGGACCCGACGGGCGGGGAACACATATTGACGGGTATGTGGGCTTGGGGCATCGAAGGCTTTCTATTATCGATCTCTCCGAGAAAGCTTCCCAACCGATGAAAATAGGAAGATCTGAATTTGTGATTAGTTACAATGGTGAGGTTTACAATTTCAGAGGAATACGCAAAAGGCTCCTCAAGCAGGGTATAAAATTTAATTCTCACTCCGATACCGAAGTCATTCTGAAATCTTTCGCTAAATGGGGAGTAAAAGCCCTTGAAAAATATAATGGCATGTTCGCTTTTGCATTTTGGGATAAAAATAGTGAAACCTTAACCCTGGCGAGAGACAGATACGGCATAAAACCATTATACTACTGGCAGGACAACGACATCTTCATGTTCGCCTCGGAGATAAAAGCTTTTCTGCAACATCCCCGTTTTAAGGCCATACTTGATAAGGAATCGCTACTTGAATACTTCACTTTTCAGAATACTTTCACGTATAAAACGCTCTTTAAAGGTGTGAAAATATTGCGTCCCGGACATTATCTTCAAATCAACATAAAAAACAAATGCGGAATTGAATTAAAACAATACTGGGATTTTCATTTCCAAGAGGAAAAAAATGCAGGATCGGAAGAAGAATACCTGGAGGAATGCGACCGTCTATTTAAGCAAGCTGTTAAACGACAACTTGTCAGTGATGTGGAAGTGGGTTCTTTCTTAAGCGGTGGTATCGATACTGGCTCCATCGTTGCCATTGCCTCGCAAATGTTCAAAGACCTGAAAACATTTTGTGTCGGATTCGATCTTTCATCGATCTCCGGGTTGGAAAGGGCTTTTGATGAACGCGCAAGGGCCGAGCATGTATCGTACCTTTATCAGACCGAACACTATGAAATGGTCTTGAAGTCCGGGGACATGCAAAGATGCCTTCCTGCCTTGGTTTGGTCTTTGGAAGATCTGCGCTTGGGCCAAAGTTATCCGAATTTTTACGCATCAAAACTGGCCTCCCGTTTTACAAAAGTATGTTTGTCCGGTGGGGGAGGGGATGAGCTTTTTGCAGGATATCCCTGGAGATATTATCATTCGCTAGCCAACAAATCCTTTGATCAGTTTGTTTCAGATTACTACATTTACTGGCAAAGGTTGATTCCCAACACAACGATAAAGAAAATCTTTTCTCCGATATGGAAAGACGTTAATCATATCTGGACAGAAAATATATTTAAAGATGTCCTGTCTCAACATAGATTTTTGTCGAAGAAACCTCAAGATTATATTAATCATTCGCTTTATTTTGAGGCAAAAACTTTCTTGCATGGACTTTTTATTGTTGAGGACAAGCTCAGTATGGCTCACGGCCTTGAAACGCGGGTCCCTCTTCTGGACAATGACCTGGTGGATTTTGCCCTCAAAATCCCTGTCAGAATGAAACTAAAAAATATCGATAATATCCTTCGACTGGATGAAAGTGAGATCGCCAAAAGACAACTTTATCTGGGCAAAACAAATGACGGAAAAATCATTTTAAGAAAAGTGCTGCGTCAATATGTTGGCGAAGAGATCGCTGCAGGCCACAAGCAAGGGTTTAGTGGTCCCGATGCAAGTTGGTTTAAGGGTGAAAGCATCGATTATGTCAAAAAAATGCTATTAAAAAAGAACGCTAACGTTTACGACTATCTCAATTATGCCCAGACCAAGAGAATAATCAATGAGCATTTAACTGGAAAACAAAACCGCCGTCTTTTTATCTGGTCGCTTCTATGTTTTGAACATTGGCTGCAACATTTTATTAAATAAATTCAAAATGCGTGAAATCAGATTAATTAAAGAGGCCATCCTTAAGTTAAACCTTGATCTGGAGGGATTAACAGTCTTTACGGAAGCCGCTTCCGGACATTACAAATGGACACCTATCATTGCCGCCTTGGCAGGATCTAGGAAAGTATATGCCATTGCCAAAGATTCAAAATATGGAAAGAGGGCAGGAATTAAAAAAGAGATTGACCGAATCGCATTACGGCTTAATTGCGCCAATAAGCTCAAAATCGTTTATGATAAAAAGGATATCCCTAAAGCAGACATTATTACCAATCTCGGTCACGTCCGCCCAATTAACAAAACAACCGTCGCAAAATTAAAGCCGACGGCTGTAATTCCATTAATGCGAGAAACCTGGGAATTTAGGAGTACTGATTTAAATCTAACAGAATGCAGACGTAGGAACATATTGGTTATTGGAACTAATGAAAATAATAAAAAAATCAAAATATTAGATTATTTAGGACCCCTGTCTTTAAAATTGCTATTATCTCAAGGGATTGAACTCATCAACTCATATATATTAATCTTGGGAGATGATATCTTTTCAGATAAAATTAAAAAATATCTTATTCCCTTTTCTAAAAAAATTATTCATGTACGCAACCTTAATGAAAATATGCATTTCAGAGAACTTGATGCTATTATTATTAGCGAACGAACGAGAAAAGAGTGCTTGATTGGTTTGCCTGCAGAAATCACTTTTAAGCATATATCAAAATGCAACCCACACATAACAATAATCCATATTTGTGGTAATATCAATACGCGAGAACTACTTGATAGCCACTTAAACCATTACCCTGAATCAATCTCTCCTGTAGGCTTTATGTCCGCCAATCTTGACTTTGTTGGCCCAAAACCTGTAATTGATCTACATACCGCCGGTTTAAAGGTGGGAGAGATTGCCGCAAGAATGAGATTAAAAAACATATCAATCAATAAAATCAAAAAAAAATTATCTAAAATTTGTCTGGCACAAATTATGTGAGAAAAAATATGAATATTATAATCAAGGAGTATACATCAACGGACCACGACAAGTGGGATGATTTTGTAAACAAATCAAATAATGGGACATTGTTTCATACAATTCAGTTTCTCTCCTATCACAATAAAAGTAGATTTAATACTCGCCACTTGATAATTGAAAAAAACAAGGATGACATCATTGCAGTCATTCCTCTTGCAATATCAACGAATAATAATCAGACTACGGGGAAATCTCCGTACGGCGCATCATTTGGAGGATGCGTTACAAAAAACCTCAGTTTTCGTGAAACTGTTGAGATCAACAATCTCTTCATCAAATATCTAAAAGCATACAATATCAAGAAACTAGTTATAATTCCTCCCCCCTTGTTTTATTCAAAAAAGCCAAACTGCTATCAGGAATTTGCCTTATTAAAAGCAGGTGCCAATTTAATAAATAGAGATATCACTAGTGTTATCAATTTGCCCGCTTGTTCAGATGACCCCATTATTCACTTTAAAAGCACCGCAAGAACTGCTATACGGAAAGCGATAAAAAATGGAATTGTTGTCGAAGAATCACAGAATTATCATTCTTTTTACGAGATCCTTATGGAAAATCAAAATGCTCATAATTCCAAGCCCACGCACTCATACAAAGAATTACTACAATTGAAATCTTTATGCCCGAATGCATTAAAACTGAACATGGCATTTTATAAAAATAGACCCATTGCTGCTATTTTATATTTTATTTGTAATCCAAAAGTAGCTTTGACTTTTTATATATGTCACCTCAAGTCTTTTGAGCACCTAAGACCGATTAATTTGTTGCTATATGAAGGGATAAAATGGGCCCAAAAACAAAATTTCTCACATGTAGACCTCGGAACATCAACCGTTAATATGGAGCCGCGCGAAAATTTAATTGCATTTAAAGAAAAATTTGGGGCAACTGGATATTTCCGAGATACATATTCTTTAAAAATCCTCTAAAAAAGCCTATCATAAAATAAACAGACTTTTTATAAACTTTAAATGAAAAAAAAGATCAAACTAAAAATATTTCATGGCCCTCATAATGTAGGGGGGATTGGATGGAATCTATCAAAATTGGAGAAGCAAGCCGGTTATGAATCGGAATTTATTGTGTACAACACAAATCCAACAAAAAATAATCAAGACTTGAGTTTAAATTTAAAAGACCGTAATTTTTTTATCAGACCTTTCCTTATATTATTCTTTTTCTCAAAATGTCTAAAAAAATATAATATTTTCCATTTTTATTTCGGAAGAACTTTTTCCCCTCTCAATATGGACCTCCCCATACTGAAACTATTCAGGAAAAAAATGATAATGACATATTGCGGCTCTGAAATACGCCTTGTTAGGGATGTCGAAAAAAAACGTAATCCGTATTATTTCCTCTTAAAAGTCGGCAGTAATGATCAAAAATATGACTCTTACAAAAAATTAATGATGCGCTGGCAGAATCTTTGGATTGATAAATTTTTTGCAGTACGCGAGCTCTACAAAAACGCTAAAGTTGTAATTCCCAAAAGAAAGATCGTAAAAGATGTGTATATAAATAATATGCTGGACATCTCATCCTATCAACCATCATTTCATCTTCGCGAAATACCCACATTAATCCACGCGACTACAAATCCGTCGATCAAGGGAAGTGCTTTTATAGAAAAATCCATTATGGATCTAAAGAAAATGAATTATAAATTTAATTATAAAAGACTGCAGGGCCGCCCCGTTGATGAGGTGCGAAATATATACAAAAATCAAGCAGATATCCTTATTGACCAATTTCTTCTTGGAAGCCCAGGAACCTTTGCCATGGAGGGAATGTATTATGGGATTCCCGTTTGCATTTTTATTATGGACGACATCCTTAAAAACATGCCTCCATTCCCGATCGTTAATTGCTCGGTCTTTAATCTCACTGAAAAACTTGCTTGGCTTATTAATAATCCACAGGAGCGAATGGAGATAGGCAAGGCTGGCCGTGAATTTGTTGAAAAATATTGCGATCAAACTAAAATACAAAAACATGTTTTGAATATTTATAAACAATTATTAACCGTTTAACTTTTTTGCTTTGGGAGTTCATAGATGACCAATAAGACATTTCTTAAGAAAGTGCAGCGCAATTCACATCTTTTGCCGTATATACTATCACCAAGGAATAATTTTTCTCGACTTATTAATGAAATCAAGATATTGCGCCATGCAAACTCTCCTATTTTAAAATACAGGCCTAGAAAGTTATCGATTTATATAACATCGCGTTGCAATCTATCCTGTAATATGTGCGGCTATCAATCAACGCACTCGAGCGGGGAATTTCGAACAACGTCACGCTATCCAGATATGGATTTGGAAAAATTTAAACACATATTATCTTTCTTTCCCGAGGCCTATTCTCTAACTTTGACGGGGGAAGGAGAACCATTTTTAAATAAAGATATCTTTAGGATGATCGATTACGCCAAAAATGATCGGCATTATCATATCGATACGTCAACTAATGGATGCAACCTTACAAACAGGCAAATACAGGATTTAGTGGATTCAAAACTTGACGCATTACAAATAAGCCTGGATGGAACATGCCCCGCGGAATATAAGCATGTGCGTGGTGGCACAGAACAACAATTCAAGAACCTTGTCTCGAATATTAAGCTTATTCATTCTCTCAAAAATAGTCAAAAAATTCTTTTGCAGATAAATCTTTCATTCATAATAACAATGACTAATTATCAAAATATTCCCCGCATGATCGACTTTGCCATCGAATTGGGAGCTGATGGTATTCATTTCCAGAATGTTGTTGATTTTCATACAGAATTTGCAAAAAACAACCGTCCACTTCTGACAACCGATACAGATGCCATTAATTTCATTGATTCCATCAGGAAACCTCCAGCACTCAAAAGATTAATCTTACCCTTGCCCTATCATCCCAATTATGGCAATGTCAAACATTTTGTCCCATGCCCCCATCCGTTTGCGAGTATAGGGATAAACACCAACGGAAATATTAATCCGTGTTTTCAAATAAATACTAATGAATGTTTCGGAAACATTTTTACTGAGCTCGACACCTGGAATAATGGCTCTTTTCAGCACATCCGGGAAAACCTGTTGCATGGCAGAATGCCTTTCCAATTATGTGCAACATGCCCTGCTTTTGGGGAGGGGATATAATGACGTCTGAAAAAATTCTGGAAATATTGTTCGGCCTTCACCAATGGAGGGAGGGGTACAATAAAGACAACATCGGTTTCGGTGCTGATGAGATATTTAATAATGAATCGGATTTGCGTCATTATCCTCATGCCTATGCCATTTGGGGAACGGGGTACGTTAATTTATATAAAATCACCCATGATGATTTTTTTCTGAGAAAAGCTAAATCTTGTGCTCAGTGGTTAATCACAAATAAAAGCCCTCGGTACGAGGAGTTTTCCTGGGGCCTTCCCCTAGATAGAAAGGGTGCCGACCCAAACCTTTCTTTTTCCGTAACTTCTCTGTACTGTGCGAATCTATTCGATTCACTATTCGAGCTAAAACAAGAAAGCGAATACGCAGATATCCTAAACTCCATTAGGGGTTGGATCCTTCATAAAAATGGATATGTCTTAGATTTGGATCAAACAAGGGGGATTTGGATAAAATATGCGAATCATCCTAAATGGCCTGCCTCGATTTATAACGCCACAGCCATGTCAGCCGGTTTCTTTGCCAAGCTGTATGCTCGAGGTATTGGAGACAAAAAAGAGAATGCTTATTTCGCCGCTTCCTGCGCCAGGTATATTTTGGGTAAACAACACCCCCAGGGCTTCTGGCATTATGGCGATGTCTTTGCGAAAATCGATCTAATCCACTCTGCTCTGGTGCTTGAAGGAATTGTGACGTTTGTCCATTATTCCGGGTTCTTTAAACCTGAAATCTTCGCTTATATTCAAAAAAATATCGATTTCCTAGACGGTAACAATAACAAAATAATGCAAAAAAATGGATATGCTCTCGAAAACTATCCCTCAGTCTTTCTGGATCCTTTTGATATAAAAGGATACCGCCAGGTGATATTATTTATCTATAACAAACTCTTTAAAAAAGAGGCTCTCGAAACCAGAAGTTATGGCTATGGCATGGCCGTAAAAGCACTCTCCTTATGCACTTCAATCAACGATCGTGCCCAGCGGATATGCGATAATTTGATAAATTATCTTTGTGCCCAACACCTTAAATGCGATGGTTCTTTTAGATTTAGGGGGGATGTGCCTCACTCGTATATCAGGATGATCGGACATATTTTTGAAGGATTATCGGCTTATCTTTTAATCCCTCAGATCGGACAAGATGGAGAAAATTAGCTTAAAAAGTCTTACAAAAGACAGCGCCAAATATGGCATATCCTTGTATATAACCCATTTCTTTACTGCGGCGACTTTTATTATACTCGTACGAGTTTTAACAAAGAGGGAATTGGGATATATCGCATTTTTTGAATCTATTATTAGTTTTCTGTCAATTCTTCCTTTAAGTTCGATTAAAAGCGCTCTCAACTATCACTGTAACCTTCATCCGGGGGAAAAAGAAACTCAACAATATCTTTCCACCGGATACAAATACCTGAATTACGTGGCCCTGTTGTTTTTGGTGGCATTAATACTCTTTCAAAACAGTTTTTTTGCTTTCTTCAACCTTCCGCCTGAAGCCAGAATTTATTTTTATTTCTTTCTATTTATATTCTTCTGCATGATTAATTTTAATTTTTTTAATACCATCTTTAAGCTTCTTTTTGAAAGAAAAAAATTTATTATTTTAAATATTTTTCGAACAGGATTCATCTTTATAGGCATCGGTTTTCTTGGCATCTTCAAAAAGATCACCCTTACAAATTACTATATTATTTTCTCCCTAAGCATTACCTGCTGTGTGTTAGCGGGAATTTTCTGGACAAAAAATAAGATCAATGGCATATTTAGTTTGCAAAAATTCCAGGACCTCTTTCATTACGGGAGTCAAACCATATTGGCAAGCGTTGCGCTGTACTTCATGAACTTCATTGACAGAATTTCAATTCAAAAATTATTGTCTACTGAAAGCCTGGGCATCTATGCTGTCGGATTCAATACTGCTATGTTCTTCAGAGTCATCTATGGCGGATTTGAAAGAGCATGGGCGCCATCAATGTTCAAGGCCGCCCTGCAAGAAAATAATACAGACCTTATTAAAAAAGCGTTCTCCCCAATCGCTTTTACCGGTCTGCTTTTCTACTACTTACTATCTTGCTTTTCCCCTGAAATCGTAAGAATAATCGCGACTAATAAATATGCGGGGGCTATACAAATTGTCATACTCCTGGCCATGTCGCATTACTTCTACAACATGGTCACAATTTTCCATTCGGCGATTCACTTAAGTAGAAAACCTATTTACTATTCAATAATTATCTTAATTACTGGGATCCTAAATATCGGATTAAACATTTATCTCATTCCAATCTTTGGTATCACCGGAGCAGCCTTAGCAACTCTTATTTCCTGGCTTATTGCCTGCATTTGTGTCTTTTTAACAGCCCAAAAATTATATTACATAGCTTATAATATAAAAAAACTGCTCATTACATTTATTTTCGCTCTATTTTCTGTCTATGTAACATTCTCCTTAAATGGCTATAACTTACCTTATAGGATTGCTCTTTTCATCTTCGGGATCACATTAACACTTGTCCTCTACCATCAAGAATTTAGGCAATTCATATCCCTATCTCATTATTTCCTGAAAATATTATTAAAAATTAAAAAATAAAAAATTAATTTCTAGACCAAAACCTTAATTCCTAATGATTTGAAATAAATGAATAGGGAGGGGATACAGCGTACTTCTGGTTAGTAATAACACATGTCATTTGTAAAACTTAGATTTATATTTACGTAATATAACTTCCATATAATCAAAAATACGTAAAAACAAATCGTAAGTATACCCAATACTCTCAAATGTTTCTTAGAATAGGATCCCCAATTTTTGGCTAACTGATATAATTGATCACATCCCACAATACACAAAATAGGAATTGCTCCCAAAACGTATCGCGATTGATAACTGCCCCATATCGTAAAGAATACAATAATGAAAATGGCATATATTTTAACAACAGGAACATACTGATTTTTATTCTTATTAGGGATCCAGAAAGAAAGATACGCAAAGATGTACAGGGGAGAATATTCAATAAGTTTCCCAAAATAAAAACATCGATTTTCTCCAAACCGGAAAATGTGACTCCCCCAGCTTGTTTTGGGTATATGAAATAGCTGTACGGCATGAACCAATTTTTCCCTGATGAAAAAAATAATGACCATCAACAGAATTATCTTTACATACGGAAGGATTTTGCTCTCCGAAAAGGCTTCGTTGATACTAATTGACTCTCGACTTAAATTAAAAAATAACTTTGAGCAAATCAACAAATACCCAAAGGCAGCAAGATAAAGTAACGTCCGCCAGCTTGTTATTGAAAAATTATGAATATTAGCCTGTTTGACTATAAAAGAAGGGCCGTAAACGGCATAAGTCCAAGAAAACCAAGGAAGCAACATCAGAAAAGGTATTATTAAAGTCATCAAAAACTTTTTTTTCCGCAATAGATCCTGTCTAAAAATTACAGCATATAACCAAATCCCGAATAAGGATAAGATGCCATTATATTTTGTCAAAACAGCCAATCCAACCGATATACCACTTAAAATATAAAAATTGTCTTTATTATTTTTTAATCCGTAAAGGAATAAATAAATAGACAAAACCATAAAAAAGGCAAGGACCGTATCCGGCCAGATTTTCTGGGAAGACATGATGCTGACGGGATCAAGATAAACCAAAAAGGCAGCAATAATTCCTAGTGTCCGGCTATAGATCAAGGATCCCATAAGGTAAACAAGCGGGATCATCAAGACCCCGAATAAAAGCGAAACATATATTGCTGAGAGAGGACGCGCACCGAATATTTTAATCGACAAAGCTACTAAAAACGTAAATAAGGGAGGGTGCTTATATAAGGGATGGAAAAAATAGGCAGGTAATTCCCGGCCTTCACTTTTTAGGTAATGACCATAAGGTATCGTATTATAATCTGTCCAGTCCCTAGACACCTGTTTACCCATACTGTAATAGACGACCTCATCAATCGACGCTTGCATTGATTTAATAAAGATATCTACCCGCATCCTAAAAGCGGAAAACACAAGAAATAAAATTGTCGTTAAAATTAATATTTTTTTTACCATAATGCTTCAAAAATTTTTGTTCAATGAGAAATAAGGATTATGTATGCCATCTATTCACCTGCACTAACATACCACAATCAAAAATTGCATATTAAGCCGACCCCCTCCTTGCTTTGTAATACTAAATGGATCGCGCTTCAGCATAACGGAAAAGATCCTTAATCATTACTCCCGAAATAGCTATCAGTAATAAAACATGGCATTCGTTAAGCTCATAGTTAAATTAATATAAATAGCTTTTATAATTATAACCGCAATCATGATAATTAACAAAAAATACCCCAATTTTTTAATAACCAGACAATTAGTGTGAGAAAAAAATGGAAATATGCGCCGGCCCAGATCCACCCCAAGCAAAATCAAAAATGGGATTGCTGGCAGAATATATCGGGATTGCTGAGACCCCCAAACCATAAAAAAAAGTATAATTATAATGATGTGGATCTTAATAAAACTTAATAACTTATGCTCTCTTTTATTCTGCCAAAACAATGCGATCAAACCAAATAAAAAAACAGGAGAATATTGTGACAATTGATAAAAATAAAAACATCTACCAGGATTATAGTTTTCTGGGGCCTTCCAAAAGAAATTTGGTACATGATAAATACTAAAAATAGCGACGATGTAATCTTTTAAACAAAAGATCAATCCACATAACAAGAACACACGTATTAATAAGCTTAATCGGATATGGTTAAGATATGCGTGCTCTAACTTATTTTTAAAATAGGGATAAAAGATAAGATATATGTTTACTATAAGACACAAAGCCAGAATCGGTATCGTGCGCGAACTAAAAATTAAACCATTTATTTTGAAGTTTTGATATATGAAAGATGTTCCATAGACTACCCACAACCAAACTAACCACGTTGAAAAAACAAATAATGTAATGAACGTTATCTTTAAAGGAATCTTGGTTTTGAGCATGGGCCGGTCATAAATAACCGCATATATCCATATACCTCCCAAAGGCAATAGGCCCGGATATTTGGTTAATGAGGCCAAGCCTATTAACCCTGCGCTTAAGTAATAAAACAAAGTCTTTTGTTTTATCAATGCATATATAAAAAAATAAACACCCGAAACCATAAAAAACACCATAGTCGTATCCGGCCATAACCGCTGGGAGGTTAACGCATTGATCGGATCGGCTGCCAACAAAAGGGCACAAATAATCGCGATCCTTTTGTCAAAAATCAAAGCGCCCAATAAATATGTAACGATGACCGTTAACACACTAAAACCAATCGGCACAAACTCCAAAGGCAAGGACAGTTTTAACGCCAGGGCATTAAAAAAAGTAAATAGGGGAGGGTGCTTGTACAGGGGATGAAAGAGATATTCAGGCAATGATTCCTGGCTGGGAAATTTCTTAAGGAACGCCTCGGCATATGGACGCGAGGTATAATTTCTCCAGTCTTGCGCGACCTGCTGGGCCATGGAGAAATAGACACTTTCGTCAAACGAAACGTAGCGGGTCGTGCGGGCCACATGATAACGGAGCACCAAAACGGCGGTGCAAAGAAGGCCAATAAAGAAAACCGTGCCAATATTTTGAATTCTTATTTTCAAAACAGTTCTTTAAAAAAGCTCCGATTGGAACTGAGAGTTGATCCTTATAAATGGCGCTCGATGCGGCCGGTTATCTCCTTAAATTGAGAGGAGAAGGGCTCGGGTTTTCGGCCAAAACAAATACCTAAGGTTTCATGAAAAGCCACCTGCGCCGGATCCACATGGCGTTGCTTGATCGCATCCGCGGTCTTCATATATTTAATACTTTCTCCATCAACCCCGACCACCGTCACTCCGGCAATCCCCTGATCCAGCAACAATACGGCCGCACCACCGGCTTCCTTGCCAAAATTGACATCATAGGGTGAGGAATGGCCACAGCGCACTAAATGT
>Ga0272441_10000230_pt1 | contig 129886 bp, 121 predicted proteins | sample SSMProp6N_FD_193582 | JGI IMG/M metagenome (GOLD analysis project Ga0272441, IMG submission 193582) | Marine sediment archaeal communities from Little Sippewissett salt marsh, Falmouth, MA, United States - SSM-Prop-6N | ecosystem: Environmental > Aquatic > Marine > Wetlands > Sediment ...
CCTGCCGGCACATCCTTTACGTCCATCACGTTCGAGTCCGAGAACGGGGACGCGATTCAGGGGTGGCTTGCGCAACCTGATGGAGAAGGGCCATTCCCAACCATTCTCCACACACACGGGGGACCAAATGCTGTCATGCAGGATCGGTTTTTCCCAGAGTGCCAAGCGTGGATTGACCACGGCTTCGCCTTTCTCACGATCAACTACCATGGGTCTACGGCATTTGGCAAGGCGTTTGAGAAATCGATCATCGAGCAGTTGGGCGAACTTGAGGCCGAAGACATGGCAGCAGCCTATCGCTGGTTGGTGGACAACGGGATCGCGCAGCCGGATGCCGTGTTCCTGACCGGAGGCTCTTATGGCGGGTACCTGACGTTGCTCGGCATGGGCAAGTGCCCGGAGTTGTGGGCGGGAGGCATGGCTGTTGTCGCCATTGCCGATTGGGCCGCGATGTATGAAGACGAAAGCGAAATGCTTCGCGGCTACCAGCGAGCGCTGTTCGGCGGCTCGCCTGAGGAGACGCCCGAACGCCACAAGAAGAGCTCTCCGATCTCGTATGCAGAGGCCATCCAAGCGCCCATCTTCGTGATTCAGGGCAGCAATGACACCCGCTGCCCCGCCCGGCAGATGAAGGTCTACGAAGAGAAGCTCAAGTCACTGGGCAAGGAGATCGAAGTGTACTGGTTCGAAGCCGGTCACGGCTCGCGTGCCCAAGAGCAGCAAATCGATCAGCAAGAGCGAAAACTGCGATTTGCGTTGGGCCTTCTGGAGCGGATTGAGGCGAAGCGAGAGAGCTAGAGTCCGGGGCGCCCGGACTCTAGCAGTCGGCAACCAGGATGGCCTACAGGCCATCCCGGGTTGCGTATTGTTTCGCCGCTCACCGGGAGCGATTTCGAGCGGGTGCATGCCGTACGGTAGTATCTCGTTCCGCCGGATGTGAACGCCGGGCGCGGGAGGATGTGGCGCATGACGATGCTCGTAACTGGATTTCCACGTTTTGACAGTTTCCCCCAGAACTCGACACACCAACTCATCTCGTTGATGAGGGACGACCTTCCTCCCGAGCTGCGCGAGCACCGCTCGGATGTTGCCTTCGAGATTGTCGGATTCGACAACGATGATTCCGATGTGCAGCAACAGACGATGCTCGCAAGCTACCGGGCGTTGATGGATCGGCATCAGCCCGACGTTTGCCTCTTCTGCGGACAGGCTGCCGCTCGGCCCCGGTTGTCGTTTGAGACGCTGGCCGTCAACGTATTCAAGGGTAAGGTCATTGACCCCCAGGGTCCTCCCGCCTACTGGGCCACACTGCCGAATCAGGACGCGCTGGTGGAGACGCTGAACGGTGCAAACATCCCAGCGGAGCTCTCCTATCATGCGGGAACGCACCTGTGCAATCACATCCTGTACACGGGACTCCAGGAGGCAGCAACTGCGGGAATCCAAAGACAGCTTGGATTCCTCCACCTGCCGATGACGGCGACCCAAGTGATCGATTGCGACGAGCAGCGGCCGTTCATCCCACTGCAACTGATGAGAGAAGCCCTCACAGTTGCCGTACGACATCTTCTGAACGCCGGATCGTAGCGCACGACCGAAGCTGCCGAGGAGGAGCGATGAGAACGTACGAGATCGAACTGGAGATCTTCGAGGGTCAGGGGACGACGGTCCATGGACCTCCGTATCCGAACCTTGTGGAGGAGGGGCTTTGCGCATGGATGATCGGCCATGCGGATGAGCCGGAGAAATGCGTTGGACAGAAGTTCAGATACCCGGAGGATCTCGGGCGATTGTGCCCATGGCTTGCGGACAGCTTGACGGGGTTCATTCGAGCACTGGAGAACGGCGGCACGCTGCCTTGGCGCTACAAGGGCACGCCGTACGAGAAGGAGATCGACCCGGACGGCGTGACCACGGAGTTTGTACGCTGCCCGGATCCGACGGCTTCGGGCATCGTCATGAAGATCACTCGCCGGGCATTGCCGGAGGCGTAGCGAGTTTTTGACTCTTCCCCTATCATCTCTCGCCTGGGAGGAATGCAATGACACCACGAGCCTTCATGGCCATCCTTGGGTCCGTTGTATTGGGGCTACTCATCGTCTTCCAGATGTTGCTTGCACTTGGGCTGCCACTCGGCCACTTGGCTTGGGGTGGACAGCATCGCATCTTGCCCCCGGTGCAGCGTTGGATGAGTTTCGCCGCGGTGTTCATCCTCGCGTTTGCAGGCTGGATGCTCCTGGCACGTGCTGGGGTGGTTCCTCCAGGAGCAGATGTTCGATGGGTGCACGTGATTAGCTGGGTTTTCGCGGGTTACTTCTCGCTCAATGTCTTGATGAATGCTTTCTTGACTCAGAGTGCGATGGAACGCTTCGCCATGACACCGGTGTCGCTGCTTCTTGTCCTGTGCTTTGTCCTGGTCTCCGTCGCCCGTGTGTACTGAACTATCGATTCGGCCAGCCTCGAAGAGGGATAGCGCGGATCTGCTTGTACTGCTTGATACGCAGAATGCCTTCCACGCTGCTCACTTGCCGAGCTTCTTCGAGCGTGGCGATACGGTAGAAGATCGTATCCTGCGGGTATTCGAGGACCCGGATGCCGAACGCCTTGTTGCGGATGATCACGAGCGGTTGCACGGAGGGGTCGAACTCCGTCTTGCAGAGACCAAGCCGCTTCCCATTCTCGTGCGGAAGCGATTTGCGTACATCCAAAAACTGATTGCACTTGAGGGTTTTCGAGAGAAAGAGATCGGTACTGCGCTCTTGGAAGCCGCGCGAGCCTGGGCACAGGCTCGAGGTGTCCATCCGCTGCGGACCTCAGTGGCGCCTGGCAACGAACGTGCGGGCGCCTTCTGTGCAAAGCAAGGATTCCCGGAAACTATGATCAGCATCGAGACAGCGCTGGAGCAGACGTCCTAGAGGAGGTCAGTATGCCGATCCGGTATATGCACACGAATCTGATTGCGAAGGATTGGAGACGGCTTGCCGCTTTCTACTGCGAGGTATTCGGTTGCGTTCCCGTGTTGCCGGAACGGAATCTCTCCGGGGAATGGCTTGATCGCGCAACCGGCATCGACGCCGCGCATCTCTGCGGCATCCATCTCAAGCTTCCCGGGTATAAGAACGATGGCCCTACGCTGGAGATCTTCCAGTACGATGCCATGCCTTCGCGTCCTGTGATCCGACCCGATACGCCGGGTTTCGGGCATGTGGCGTTCGCTGTGGAGGACGTTGAAGCAGTTGCGAATCGGGTTCTCCATTCAGGCGGAACGGAAGTGGGCGAGTTGACTGAGGTCATACTCCCAGGTGTGGGGCTGCTCCGGTTTCAGTATCTTGCGGACCCCGAAGGCAATTGCATTGAAATCCAGCGCTTGACCTGTCCCGAGTCGTAGACGTCGACAACACACTGAACCGATGCGAGCAGGCGCCGACCAGGCGTAATCGCAGCATGGGCAGCAATCGAATTCTGAACCTACCGCTCGGCATCGAGCCTAGCACGCTCGATCTCGTCGAACCACGAAACGTGCCGTCGAGCGGGACGCCGGGGAGTCTCTCGGGTTCAGGATGACCGAGATCTTCATGGCATCCTCAGGAATGGCGAAGGACCCGGCAACGATTCTCCAGCCGTTGAGCGTGTGCGAACGTGCGTACATGTCATCTGACATGAGGTATCCGACGACGCGCCGCGGGGTTCCGATGTCGAGGAAGCAGTATGTCCCCTCCCGTCTACGCCCACGGTTTAGCTGGCCGTGATCCCCATGAGGAAGGCGTAGTTCGCTGACGTTTCAGAGATATCGATGTCTTGCCAAATGTGTGCGCCACTACGACTGGCGAATGACGACGACCACTTGAGTCTTGAACAGAGGCGTCGTCTGTCCAGAACGTCCAGAACAGCGTGCCGAGATCCGCGGATGGGTCCTGGACGAGATTGTGCGAGCCAAGTCGATGGGACCGATTTCGGGCGGAACCTGACAGCCGCCCAAAGCGATCAGCATCGCAAGTAGACCCAAGCCAGCAAGATGCGTGGGGCAACGAGTCCTCTCTGCCCTCTTTGCCAGAAGTCTACGCACATTGCAGATGGAGGCAGAGCGAGTTGCGTAGAGAAGCACCGCAAGAAAGCAGAATCTCAGGAGGTGATCGCCTAGCAGTCTTAAGCAGGTTGAGAGGGACGGTTCGGGATTCGTACGGAAGGAGAGTGCATCAATGATGGAGAGACAGCCGAATGCAGGCGCTGCATTGCCGACGGGTGGGGGATTGGGAGTCGTCCTCTCGACTCTGCTCGATTGAGCAAGTCTCTCTCGTCCATAGTCGTTCTTGATGGGGCTTGGCTTTGGTCTGGCGGTTGGGCTCGGAGTTGCACGCTCCCTCTTTGCACTCGTCATGAGACGATGCAAGAACTGAAGTCAGACCTGCCTAGGATCTGAACTGTTTCTCGAGCGCCTGTTCGACCGACTTCGGAACGAACGTTGAAATGTCGCCTCCGTACCTGCAAACCTCTTTGACGATCGATGACGAGAGGAAGCTGTATCTCCCTGCGGTCATGAAGAACACGGACTCCAGCTCTGACGCGAGATCGCGATTGGTCAGCGCCATTTGAAACTCGTACTCAAAATCGGAGTTCGCCCGCAACCCACGCACGATTGCATCCGCGTTGTGGAGACGTGCACAGTCTACAAGCAACCCGTCGAAGCTGATCACCTCAAGTCCATTGATGCCGGCTTCTTCCAGTGCTGCCTGTGTGATCTCCACACGCTCCTCGACGGTGAAGAGGGGACTCTTGTGGGGATTTGCGACCACCGCGACATACAGTCTAGAGAACAGCTTCTTTGCTCGCCTGACGATATCGATATGCCCGTAGGTGATCGGATCGAAGCTTCCAGGGTAGATTGCTCTTGCCATAATGCTGCATGGTACTTCGCGGATCCGGGCGACACAATATGCTAGCTCGGTCCAATCGTAGTCACGTTGAGTTCGCCCACATGCAAGTACTTCAAGAGGACGTCTCGAGCGGTCTCGCAAGTTACCGCATTCAGCCGTTCCAAGAGATCATCAGGAGACAAGATTGCGCGGCGTAGCAGGGCTGTGTTTGCCAAACGCGAAGCTCGATGTGCGTTGGTCTCAAGTCCGAGGATCAGATGGCCGCGAAGCTTGGACTTGGCCAACTCGAGTTCGTCGATCGGAATGGATTCGTCAACGATTCGAGCGAACTCCTCCCGGATCAGATCCACAACGGTCGACACGTTGGGCGGAGCAACGCCTGCGTACGTGAGCCAGAGTCCGGCGTCCGAGAACCCGCTGACGTAGCTCGAGATGGCGTAGGCAAGACCGCGAGTTTCTCGGATGCTCCGAAAGAGACGAGAGCTGCTGCCGTCTCCAAGGATAGAATTCACAACTTCCAGCGGGATCCTGTCGTCACTCGCTCCGCTGGGCGCAGGAGTCCCGATGTAGACATGAGACAACGCGGTCTGGCGATCGTGGTGTTTGATCGCGGATCGGAAACGAGGAGGCGTGCGCTCCGGCAGTGGGGTTGAAGCGGGGACCTCGGGGATTTCGCATGACATCGCAATAGCTTCGACATCTTCTGCGTTGACTGCGCCACAGACGACGAGCACGAGGTTGTCCGCTCGATAATGCTTGCTGTGAAACGCTCTCAGATCCTCTACCGAAGACGCTGCAATTGCGTCGAGCGTCCCGATGACTGGACGTGCGTAGGGATGTTCATCGTGCCACACCCCGGCGCTGAAGAGATCGTACGCGGTCTGGTCGGGGTCGTCTTCGTGTCCGCGAATTTCCTCCAGAACGACGTTCCGCTCCAAGTCTACATCAGATGCATCCAGTCTGGGATTGGAGACGATGTCCGCAAGGATACGAATTGCCGTCTCCAGACCATCTGCAGGGACGTCGGCATAGTAGAAGGTCGCTTCCTTTGCTGTCGCGGCATTGATGTGTCCGCCGATGGAATCGATCGCTTCGGAGATCTCCTGTGCATTCAGTGTGGGCGTCCCCTTGAAGGTCAAATGCTCCAGGAAGTGTGCGAGTCCGGATTGCGCAATGGGATCTTCACGACTTCCCGCGCGCACCCAGAAACCCACGGAGACAGAACGAGACTGCGGAACCTCTTCGATGAGGATCCGCAGTCCGTTGTCTAGTGTCGCTTCGTAGCCGTTGAGATAGAGCTCACGAACTGCCATCTGTTTCAGTGAGCGACTACCAACGGTCCTCGAACTCAGGCTGCTTGGGCTCCTGTTCAGTCACCGTCTCGTCGGGCTGAGCCTGATCCTCCGCCGTTGGCTCATCCACCTGAACCGGTTCGGGCTGCTGTTCCTCTTGAAGATGCGTGTCCTCCGCTACGGGCTCTGTCTCGGGAGCCTCTTCTTCAGGTTGCTCCTCAACTTCGGGTTCCGATTTCTTCTCGGACTCCGGGACGATGCGTTGGAGTTTGTATCGGCCTCTTTCGTCGATGTTTACGACCTCAACCTTTATCGGATCTCCAGGCTTCACAACATCCGTGACGCGACGGACGTATTCGTCCGACAGTGCGGAGATGTGAACAAGCCCGGTGACATCCGGGGCGATCTCGACAAACGCTCCGTAATCGGTGGTGTTGGTCACCGTGCCGTCGATGATGTCCCCGACCTTGACGTTCGGCGCCGGTGCTTTCGTCTTGTGTGCGGATCCGCGTTCCTTGTCCTTTGATTCCGATTTGCCGACGCTCTCGCCTTCTTCGATACGTTTCAGGTCGGGGCGCCCCATCTTGTCTACGCCGATGACCTCGATCGTGATCTCATCGCCAGGGCTGACAATGTCGCGAACGTTGTCTACATATCCGGACGCGAGATTCGAGACATGAACAAGTCCCTCGGAACCGTTCTTCAGCGCGACGAATGCGCCGAAGTCCACGATTCGAGTAACCTTGACTTGCATGACAGTCCCCACCTCAATCTCGGTTGTGAGGTCCTCGATCCATTCCTGCGCCGCGGAGACGGACTCGGAATCCGGGCCGGCGATCTTCACGCTGCCGTCATCCGAAATGTCGATCTCTGCACCGGTCTCCTCAATGATCTGGCGAATCATCTTCCCGCCCGGCCCAATCACTGCACCAATCTTCTCGGTCGGGATCTCGATCGTGGTCAGTTTGGGGGCGAATGGGGAAAGCTCCGAACGCGGCTCGGAGATGGCGCGATCCATCTCATCGAGAATTGCCAAACGCGCCCGCTTGGCCTGTTCGAGCGCTTGCTGCATCGTGTTGCTGTCAATTCCGCCGACCTTCACGTCGAGCTGGAAACCTGTTACGCCGTCACGTGTTCCGACGACCTTGAAGTCCATGTCTCCGTTGTGATCTTCGGCGCCCTGGATGTCAGTTAGGATCACTCGTCGGTTCGTCTCGGCGTCTTCGATCAACCCCATGGCAATGCCCGCGACCGGTTTGGTCAGCTGCACGCCTGCATCCATCATGGCGAGGCTCGCGCTACACACCGTAGCCATGGACGAGGAACCGTTGGATTCAAGAATCTCTGAAACTACGCGGACGACGTACGGGAAGTCATCCTCGGATGGGAGCACTGCCTTGATAGAGTTCTCCGCGAGATAGCCATGGCCGATTGAGCGACGGCTCGGGGATCCGATTCTCCCAACTTCTCCGACCGAGAACGGCGGGAAGTTGTAGTGAAGCATGAAACGCTTCCGCCCGTCGAACATCATCTGATCGATGATCTGCTCGTCTCCTCGCGTTGCACCGAGCGTGACGATCCCCAGGCTCTGCGTTTCTCCACGAGTAAAGAGCGAGGAACCGTGCGCGCGTGGAAGGACGCCGACTCGGCAAGAGATCGATCGAATCTCCTCCGGACGGCGGCCGTCCAGCCGAATGCCTCGTTCCAGAATCTGCTCGCGCATATAGGTCTTGAGAAGAGACTCCATCGCTTTGGCGACCTGTTCGGTTTGCCCGCTCTTCTCTTCATCACTCAGGTGGTCGGGGACAAGCTGCTCGATTGCCTTTGCCCGGAGTGTGCTGAGGAATTCACCGCGTGCCTTCTTGGTCGGCTGGTTATGAATGGCAGCGAACTCGGGCCAGACGATTCCGCGCACACGATCCTCGACGGTCTTGTCCTCCGGCTCCTCGGCAGGTAGCTCCTTCTTGACCGGATTCACACGCGCTGCGAACTGCTCCTGCAACGCGATCATCTGTCGAATCGCTGCGTGTGCGAGTTCGATGGCTTGGACGACTTCGTCCTCAGAAAGCTCGTTCATCATGCCTTCGATCATTGTGACCGTTTCTTTGCTGCCTGCGACCGTGATCTCAACGCCACAAGATTCCTGCGTCTCGAGATCCGGATTGATGACAAACTGCCCGTCCTTGCGTCCAAGTCGCACGCCGGCAATAGGGCCTTGGAACGGGGCGTCCGAAATCATCAAGGCTGCCGATGCACCCAGGATGCCGAGGACATTCGGCGGGCAATCGGGTTCTGCAGAAAGCACAGTTGCCACGATCTGCACTTCGTCTTTGTAGTGCTTCGGAAACAGCGGACGGATTGGGCGGTCGATCATACGGCCGGTCAATATGGCTGCATCACTTGGCCGCCCCTCACGCTTGAAGAAACCGCCAGGAATCTTCCCGGCAGCGTAGAAACGCTCCTCGTAGTCGACGCGGAGGGGGAAGTACCCGATATCCTCGCGCGCCTCAGCGGTCACCGCAGTGACCAGAACATGCGTGTCTCCATGCGTTACGAGAACAGCGCCCCCTGCTTGTCGTGCGATTTGTCCTGTTTCCAGTGTCAGTTCTTTGCCATTGAATACAATGCTCTCTCGAATATACATGTAGTGTCTAGACTCCTCTGATGCCCAATCGCTCAATCAGTTGGCGATAGGCCGCCAGGTCCTGGCGTTTGACATACTTCAGCAGCCGACGGCGGTGGCCGACCATTTTGCGTAGCCCACGCTGCGAGCTGAAATCCTTCTTGTGTTGGTTGAGATGCTCGGTGAGTTCTTGAATTCTTGTTGTCAGAAGCGCGATCTGCACCTTTGCCGATCCAGTGTCTTTGTCTCCTTGGCCGAATTCCTGAATGATCTCTGCTTTCTTCTCCGGACTCAGTCCCATGTGTTTCTCCTTTGCCCACACCCGAGAAAGGGATTCTCCACCCTCCCAGACGGGGTCATCTCTGTTTGAGCCTGCGAAGCAGGCGCCTGACTTCCGATTTTACCCGGTTTTCGTCGATCGTGCGCAGCTCGCGGCCACGCATCAGAATCTTCCCTTCCACGATGACGTCAGTGACGTCACCTCGGTCTGCTGCGTAGGCCACGAAAGACTGCGGATTGTGCGGAGGCGTTGCGTGCAGCGCCTCGCGATCGAGGAGTACGATATCCGCGCAATCGCCAGTTTCCAAGCGTGCCGCGGGCGCACGCACAATCTCCCGCCCTGCAGAGGTTGCCATCTCCAGGACCGTCTCTGCGGGCAACAGAGAGGCATCCTCATGAGCCGCCCGCTGTAGCTCCCAGGCTGTGCGGAGTTCCTCGATCATGTCCAGCCGATTGTTGGATGCTGCTCCATCGGTACCAAGCGCGACGTGAACGTCACGATCCAGCATCTCAGGGATCGGCGCGATGCCGCTTCCGAGCTTCGCGTTGCTCTTGGGGCAATGTGCGACAGTCACGGGCGCATTTGCCAGCAATTCGATGTCGCGCGCATCGACATGGACGCAGTGCGCGGCAAGCAACGGGATGTCAAGAGCTCCCATCTCCGCGAGATAGGCCACTGGTGAGAGGCTCGTTTTCGCCTTCCAGTCTTCCACCTCGCGGCGCGTTTCTGACACGTGCGTGTGCAATGGAAGATCGAGGCTCCGTGCCAACCGAATGGCCTCTTTCCAGACCGATTTGCCCACGGTGTAGATCGCGTGCGGCGCTACGGCAACACGAATTCTGCCGTTTGCCGCCCGATCCCAACGCTCCGCAAGCGCCTGTGTCGTTGCAAGCTCGGCCTGGCCCTTTGCGTCAAGCTCGTCCGCGACGATGCCGTAGGAAAGCAAGGCGCGCACGCCGGACTCTTCGACGGCTCGCGCAATCTCGTCCGCATGGAAGTACATATCAGCGAACGTGGTACAACCGGAGCGAATGCCTTCGGCGATCGCAAGCAGGGTGCACCAGTAGATATCTTTGGGTGTGAGTCGCTGTTCCATGGGCCAAATGTGCTGTGTCAGCCATTCCTGCAAAGGGACATCGTCTGCCAAGCCTCGGAGAGCGACCATCGGCAAGTGCGTATGCGCATTGACGAACCCCGGAAGGGCGAGCTTCCCAGCCCCATCCAGTGTCTCTGCGTCAATCGATACAGGGTTCTCGTTTTCGTAGCGCCCGACGATATGCCCTGCCTCCCAATGGATCGATACAAGCGAAGAGGGGGAAGCCAGGGTCCTGGCATTCGTTAGAAGCGTTCCCATGTGTTCCTCGATCTCAGTGAAATCGTCTGTGAGTATACGTTTTCGCCATGCTCGCCGCAATGCCGTGGTTGCACGAATCGGCAAAAAGCGGGTAAGTTCTTCTAACAAAGTGAGAGGGAGTGTCTTGTGAAGATGGATGGAGCGGCCGGAGAAGCCAACGCGTGTGCCTTCCTGCGGGAGTCAGGCTACGAAATCGTCGCGCGAAACTGGCGGACTCGTAGAGGAGAAATCGACATCATTGCACGAGAAGGTGATGTTGTGGTGTTCGTGGAGGTTAAGGCGCGCACCTCGGACGAATTCGGGGGTCCGGAAGCTGCTGTTGACAAGCGGAAGCAGCGCCGACTCATTGCCGCAGCCAGGGCGTTTGGCGCATCGACCGCGTGCGATCTCCCCATGCGCTTCGACGTGGTTGTCGTCCGACCGGAGGGGACGACTGTGATACGTGATGCCTTTCAGGTGCCCTCCTGATGTTTGCGCGGATCTTGAGCGGTGTCGTTGTCGGGATCGATGCACGTGAGATCGAAGTTCAATGCGATGTTTCGGGCGGACTGCCGACGTTCAGCATTGTCGGGCTCCCTGAGAAGGAAGTCTCCGAGTCCAGAGAACGCATCCGAAGTGCGCTCAAGAACTCGGGGTTCAGTTTCCCTGCCGGGCGGATCACAGCGAATCTCGCGCCCGCAGACCTGCGCAAGGAAGGTGTTGGCTTTGATCTTGCGATCGCAGTTGCGATCTTGATGGCCACAGAACAGATCACCCGTCCGCAAAGGCGTCTCTTGTTCGTCGGTGAACTTGCACTGGACGGGGCGGTTCGTGGTGTACGTGGCGTGCTGCCGATTGCCATGGAGGTAGGCGATGATGTCGACGGCCTCGTTGTATCGCATGACAACGCAGCAGAGGCGGCGGTTGCCACCGATGTGCCGGTGTACGGAGTTCGTACACTGCACGAAGTGTGCTCGTTTCTCAACGGAGCGCAGGAGATCCGGCCAACCGAAATCTGCATCAACGGGTTCTCGGAACAGGCAGAGATCATCCGGCATGATCTCTCTGAGGTTCGAGGGCAGTTGCAGGCCAAGCGGGCGCTGGAGATTGCCGCGGCCGGCGGGCACAACCTGCTCATGGTTGGCCCTCCAGGGGCGGGGAAGAGCTTGCTTGCACGTTGCCTGCCGGAATTGCTGCCCACGTTCTCCAGAGACGAATCGCTCGAAGTCACACGCATCTACAGTACAGCGGGCCTCTTGGAGGCGGGAGACGCTCTGATTCCGCGGCGCCCGTACCGGGCGCCACACCACACGATCTCCTATGCAGGCATGGTAGGGGGCGGGCATGGCGTTCCCGGTCCTGGGGAGATCAGCCTTGCCCATCATGGCGTGCTTTTTCTAGATGAATTGCCCGAATTCGATCGAAAGGTGCTGGAGACGCTGCGGCAACCGCTGGAGGAGCGTTCCATTCTTCTCGCGCGGGCCGGCATCTCCGTCCGCTATCCTGCCGCATTCACATTGGTTGGCGCCATGAATCCTTGTCCGTGTGGCATGCTTGGTGACCCGGAGCAGACGTGCACTTGCTCTGCCCGAGACCTCATGCGATACCGGCGGAGGTTGTCCGGGCCTTTCCTTGATCGCATCGATCTCTTTGTCGATGTGCCACGTTTGCCGACCGACGAGTTGTTTGAGCCCAATGCATGTGAGAGTTCGCAGGAGGTTCGAACACGAGTCGACCACGCCCGCGGAACACAATGGGTACGCTACGAAGCCGTGGAGGGTTGCTACGCCAATGCACAGCTGGATGGGGAAGCACTCAGGATTCACTGCGCGTTGAACAACGAGGCGAATACGCTGCTGAGGAAAGCAGTGGCTCGGTTCGCGCTGTCGGCGCGTGCCTATGTGCGCATTCTTCGTGTTGCGCGGACGATTGCCGATCTCGAGGGTGCGGATCGCGTGCTTGGGAAGCACATTGCAGAGGCAGTACAATACCGCGCAAGCGGCTTATGGATGCACAATGCGTAGCCTCATCCGGCTCACAGAAACCTCACAAGCTCTACGTAGGGTTTTGAGGACCTCTTGACGAAGCGCCCGAACAACGGACAATGAGGTTGCGGCATCTGTGGTTGCCAGAGGAGGAACGGGTATGTCAAAGCGGATCCTGGGGATCCTTTTCCTATTGCTAGTCGGGTTCACGGTGCTTGGTTGGGCCGTGGAGTACCCACTCGAGGTTGTCGAACTGACGGTGGAGGGTAATGACCGCATTCGGACCAGAGAGATCCTGGAAGTAGTGAGTTTCCAAGTCGGGGACTCGGTTATGGCATCGGACGTGCGGGATGCTTCCCAAGCCATCTTCGACCTCGGGTGGTTTTCCGAGATCAGCGTGGACCCGGACGCAATTGACGACGGGCACGTGATCTTCCGTCTTGTCGAGAATCCGAGAATCGAGAGGATCGAGATTATCGGGAACGATACGCCGCGCGACTACAAGCTGTTCGGCTTGACGCTCTACCGGGCACCGATTGTCTCGGACTACAAGATCCGCCAAGTTCTCTGGAGGGCAGAGGTTCGACGGCGTAGCGTGTTGAACCAGACAGCGCTCCAAGACGGCCTCAAAGACGTCCAAGAGGAGTATGCCAACCGGGGGTACTTGTTCATCAACATCGGAAGTGTCAACGTTGATGAAGAGGGCGTTCTGACCATCGAGATCCTCGAGCATCCGTACATGGGAAGCACGATCAACGGTTTGACCAGCATCCCCGTCTCGGTTGCGGAGGCATTGATCGACATCTCGACAGATCACCCACTTCAGCTCCGTGAATTTGGGATGTCGCTCGCTGCGCTGACCAGCTCGATCTTCTTTGGCGAAGTGGACTATGCGCCTCAGATGGGGTTCGACGGCTTCCAGCTCTGGATTCGATGGACACTCCAAGAGCGAACACTGTTAACAGCGGAGACGAACGTCGACCGCATCGAGTTCACGGGCAATACGGTCTACTCCTCGGAATTCCTGAAGTCGAAGCTGCCGGAGTGGGATTCCGGAGCGATGGGAAACTACGCACTGCTCCAAGTGCTCGAACCCGTATACGACTACTACATTGACCACGGCTACACCATGACCGAATTCGAGGTGACATCCAGCGAACGCGGAGTGCTGACGATCGATGTCAAAGAGGGTGTGATCTCCGAGATTAGGATCTCAGGGACCACCAAGACGAAGGACTACGTTGTCGAACGCAACATCGAGGTTGCTGCGGGCCAGGTCTACAACAGAGGACCGGCTGCAGTTTCCTACCAGCAACTGATGGGATTGGGGTACTTTCGAGCTGTCGATCTCGTCCCGGAGTGGACGGACGAAGGTGTCGCGATCGCGATCACCATCAATGAGAAGGCAAACCTCGGGGGCTTCAACGGCAGCATGGCGATCGATCCGTCAACTGGGGATCTTGTTGGCGAGCTCTCGTTGAAGGAGAAGAACCTTTTCGGAACCGGCCAGGATGTCGAACTGAGCTACAGCCGTGGTATCACAGCTTCGCAGGAGGACAGTCCGAGCACCTGGAACCTTGGGTACAGCACGGTGGCCTTTATCCCGGGATTTGATCGTGTGGGGCTTGACCTGTATCAGCAAACGCAGGATGTCAAGCAGGATGAGGAGATGGTCGTCCGTACGATCCTCGGTGCCGGCGTTTCCTTTGCATACCCAGTGGCCGACTACTCGAACCTCGGGCTTGAGTATCGGCATGAGAAAGAACGGATGAATGGGGAGTCTTACTGGACGCCTGCTGATGTCATCGAAGTGATGCTGTCGTTCAACAACACTGACGATCCGTATTTCCCAACGACCGGAAGCCGTCGGCAACTCTCTGTGGAGAAGGCAGGCGGATTCTCCGCAGGCAAGGAGTACTTGCGCTCAGACTTTAGTTGGATTCACTTCGAGCCGAGCCCGCTGACGTTGCTGAGCTTCGACATGGAGCAAGTAATCGCTACGCGAATCATGATCGGGTGGGGAGACGCCGGATTGCCTGAGTCGAAGTACTACAAGCTGGGCGGTGCGACGACGGTGAGAGGTCACGAACCGACTCCAACTGCGGGCATGGTGATCTCAAACACGGAGTACCGCATTGAACTCACAGAAGGTCTGCAGCTTGGGGCATTCTTTGATGCGGGCTTCGAACTGGAGCATGTGGCCGTGGATGGACTCGTGACTTCTGCGGGCCTTGAGTTTGGGATCAACGCCGGCGGCATCTTCGTCCGCCTGGATCTTATCTGGAAACTGGGAGAAGACGCTTCGTGGCTGCCGGAGTTCGACTTCGGATTCGGCCCGATGTTCTAGGGTGGTTGGCGGCATGGTGTTCGATTACTGTTGTACTACGGTGATGACAAGGAGGAAATGGTATGTCTAGAAACACGCTGATGATTGCAGGGTTGGCTCTGATCCTCGCGATTGGCGCACTTGTTCTGCAGTTTGTGCTCCCGAGCGGGGGCGGGGTCAGTGAAGCGGAACTGGACTCGATTCGAGCGGATGTTGCGGTGCTAAAGCAGACGAGCGCTTCGGAGTCGATGCGCATCGCCTACATGGATGCTGAAGAGGCATTCTCGGTCTTCCTTGTGGCGACGCAGGATCTCAGACAGCGGATTGGGGACAAGACCGCCGAGATCCAGAATCTGCAGGCCGCGATCAACGCGGGCACGATCTCTACGGAAGAAGCCAATCGGAGGTATGCCGAACTGCGAGCAGAGCTGCTTGAGGTTCAGGTGAATACCGTCATGGGGACGCTGGATCGCATGATCGCCTCGGAGGGGTTCTCGGACATTCGAAGCGTGCTGGTGAATCTCAGCGAAAGCGCACAACCGTTGATTCAGAACGTTCGGGAATTGGTCTCCGCAGTGAAGGTCGGCTCTGTCGACAGTGCGACATTCAGCACGATGCTCGCCACACTCAACGCGCAATTCCAGGAGCTTGACGGCTATGTGACGGACTCCGCCTCGACAGCGCTGACGAATGCAGCTAACGACGTCGCGCGTGAATACGGCTACGACGTGGTGTTGCTCAAGAAGGACGTCATTGTATACAGCAACCCGGTTACGATGACGGATATCACGGACCTGATCAAAGCCGAGATCGAGGACTTCCTCTAGGATCAGCCATGCTGAACATCGAAGCGATCCGCAAGTGCTTGCCGCATCGGTATCCGTTTCTGCTTGTGGATCGCATTCTGGAGCGGGATGCCGAGCATGTCGTTGGGTTGAAGAACGTCACGGCGAATGAGCCGTTCTTTCAGGGCCACTTTCCGCGGGAGTCGGTGATGCCCGGTGTCCTGATTGTGGAGGCCATGACGCAAACTGCCGCTTTTCTCGTGCTGCCTGACGACACTGAGGCGCCTCGTGCTGGATACTTGATTGGCGTTGATAAGGCCAAGTTTCGACGCAAGGTGGTGCCCGGCGATCAACTGCGGATGGAAGCTGTGAAGACGCGGGATCGACGGGGCCTCCTTCAAGCCGAGGTGCGGGCGACCGTGGGCAAGGAATTGGCTGCGTCAGCGATCGTCTCCATGGTAATTGCTGAAGAGAGCGAGGGATGAAACACCTGAAGTGATCGAGTGCGTTCCCAACATCAGTGAAGGGGTGCGTCAGGATCTTGTTCAACAGATTGCTGCCGCCGCCGCCGCAACAGGTTGCCTCGTACTGGACGTTCACATGGATCCTGATCATCACCGATCCGTAGTCACGTTCGTGGGAGAGCCAGACGTCGTAGAAGCTGGAGCGATCGAGCTGATCAGAAGCTCGATCGCTCTTCTCGATTTGCGAGATCATCAAGGCGTCCATCCCCGAATTGGCATCGTCGATGTGGTTCCATTCATCGCACTTCGTGACGCGTCGATGGAGGATTGTATTGCATTGGCACGGCGTGTAGGTGAGGCGGTGGCCGAACGCTTCGCGCTTCCCGTCTTCCTCTATGGCCGTGCCGCGACGAGGGAACGCCGCCGCGGCCTTGCCGCGCTACGGAGAGGGCAGATTACGGGCTTGGCGGAGCGATTGCGCCTTCCCGAATGGACTCCGGATTTCGGTCCTCACCGTTTGCATGAGACCGCCGGCGCGGTCGCGATTGGGGCGCGCGAGTTTCTTGTTGCCTTTAACATCGTCTTGGATACCTCTGACGTGAGCGCGGCCCGAGATATTGCGCGGAGGGTACGCGGATCCAATGGCGGGCTTCCGGGTGTGCAGGCACTCGGGCTGATGCTTGCATCGCGGGGACTTGCACAAGTCTCGATGAATCTGGTGGACGTGCGGACGACGGGGCTCCAAGAAGCGTTCGACGCGGTCAGCCAACAAGCCAAGGCGTTGGGTATCGGCATTCTAGAGAGCGAGATTGTCGGCCTGGTGCCGAGAAGTGCAATCGGCGAAAGCACATCTGCATCGATTGCGCTTCCGGGTGATCTGAACCAGTCAATTCTCGAACACCGCATTGCGGAGGCGAACCTGTGATGGCGGCCCGAGCACCCTCAGACGTGCGTGTGCTTATGTTCGGATACGGGACGACGGGCCAAGCGGTCTGTGCCCAATGCATCTCTCAAGGGATCCCGATTGCTGTGAGCGAGGCAGGAACCCTCAGCGAGCAGCAGCAACAGCAGCTACGTGCGGCCTCCGTTCGCTTCGAACAAGGCGGGCACACGATTCGGTTCCTGGACCGGGCGAGTACGTTGGTCCTAAGTCCTGGGGTGCGTCCAGACTTGGCAGCGGTTGACGCCGCCCGCGAGCGCGGCATAGAGGTCCTGTCCGAATTGGACTGGGCTTCGCGTCAACTGCCGAACTGCCGGACGATCGCGGTCACTGGAACCAATGGGAAGAGTTCAACGGTGCAGGCCATCGCGTCCATCGTTAACCAGTTCGGTACGAAAGCATGGGCGGTTGGCAACATCGGAACCCCGCTGGTTGCCATTGTCAATGACGTGTGTGCATCCGATGTGGTCGTCATCGAAGCCAGTAGCTATCAGCTCGAGCAATCCAAGGAGTTTCGGCCGAAGGTTGCCGTGCTCCTGAACCTGACACCGGATCACCTTGCCAGACACGGAACGCTCGAAGCCTATGCACGAGCGAAGGCCGGTATCTTCGAACGCCAAAGCGTGCGGGATACTGCAATCATGCCTCGTGCATTGGCGAGTATCTTTGACCAAGGTGACGGCCTGCGCGTCTACTACGACGAGGCTCAGATCGAGTGGCCCGACGGAGCAGCAGAGCTGTATGCCCATGAACGGACGAATCTCCGCGCTGCCCTGCTCGCAATCCGCGCGGTTGAGCCCGACTTCGGTGTCGCTCGGATCCCAGCCTCGACTCTCGTGCAAGCCTTCCACATGCCACATCGGATGGAGCGGCTCGGGAGAATTGCCGGCGTGTCGGTGATCAACGACTCCAAGTCAACGAATGCGGCATCGACGATTGCTGCGCTCCAAGCGATCGCTGGACCGGTTGTCCTTCTGCTTGGCGGCAAGGCGAAGCGAGGCGGGTACGAGCTGCTCAGGGATCAGCTGGCGCATTCGGATCTGCGGGGGATTGTCGCCTTTGGCGAAGCAGCCGATGCATTTGAGCGATGGCTCAACCCTCTGGCCCCTCGAATGGCATCTGTCGAAACGCTACAGAAGGCGGTGGCGGCAGCGATTGCATGGGCACGTCCCGGGGACACAATCCTGCTCTCGCCCGGGTGTGCAAGCTTTGATCAATTCGATAGCTTCGCGCATCGTGGGGACCTCTTCTCGTCGATCATTCGCGCACATCCCGAGTTCCATCCCGATCGCTCCCAAGGACGACCTTCCTAGCGCGTCGGGACAACTGTCAGCCGTGCATTGGACCGAGTGTCGGCTCGAGACGAACCCCCTTCCTTTCGTCTTGCGGACAGATGCCTTATCCATGGATTGCGGAACTCACAATCGTTGGCGCGTTGCGGGAGGGGGAGAGCAGGTGGGAGGGAACGTCGATCGATACACCATCCTGATCACGGCATTCCTGCTCCTGTCCGGGTTTCTTGTGCTGTATAGCGCGAGCAGCCCCTTTTCCATGAAGCACTTCGGCGGAGACACTGTGATGCTTGCACGCCAATTGATTGCCGGTGTGGTCGGCCTGATCGCGCTTTTCGTGCTCCAATCGATTGACTATCACATGCTTGTGCGTCTGAATGACGCGCTCCTGATTGCGGGAATTCTGTTGACTATGGCCACACTCATTCCGACACCCATCACAGGGGATCGATGGATCTCGATCGGGGCGTTCAGTTTTCAACCGACCGAAGCGCTCAAGTTCTCATTGATCCTATTCCTCGCCTCCTCGCTTGCGCGCAAGGGGGAACGGATGAAGACATTCCGAGAAGGTGTGCTGCCCTATCTAATTCTTCTGGGACTCGTTGCAGCCATCGTAATCAACCAACCGGACCTTGGGATGATCCTTGTACTTGCTTCGGTTACCGTCGCCATGCTGTTCTTTGCGGGCGCTCGTGTACTGCACTTGGGTGCGGTAGTAGCGGGGTGTGTTCCGCTCATGTTCCTTGCCATACGATTGGCGCCCTATCGATTCGCTCGATTGCTGTCGTTCTTCAATCCGGAAGCGTTTCGCACAACTACGGGGTACCAGACGATCCAATCGCTCACAGCTGTGGGAACCGGTGGTTTCCTGGGCCGCGGATTGGGCGCGTCCCACGCCAAGCTCTTCTACCTGCCGCAATCCCACAACGATTTCATTATGTCAATTGCTGCAGAAGAACTGGGGTTGGTCGGGGTTCTAGCAATCGTTGGGTTGCTGAGCCTGCTTGTGTGGCGGGCATTTGTGATCTCTGAATCCGCTGCAGATCCCACTGGGCAGCTCATTGCCCTGGGGATTGGGTTCACGCTTTCCTTCCAGATGCTTGTCAATCTAGGCGTTGTCGTGGGGCTCCTTCCCGTTACGGGTCTCACTTTTCCCTTCTTCAGCAACGGGGGCTCATCGTTGATTGTCACGCTTGCAATGGTGGGCGTCTTGCTGAATGTGTCAAAGCAGGGAGGTCGGCGATGAGAGTACTCATGGCGGGCGGAGGAACGGGTGGACACTTCTATCCAGCACTTGCGATTTCCGAAGGGCTGAAGCACCAGCACCCCGACGTGCAAGTGGTGCACGTTGGTACGCGGAAGGGTGTGGAAGCGCGCGTATTAAAGGATCATCCCTGGATTCGATTCCGCCCGATCCACGCCAGTGGACTAGATCGGGCAAATCGAACGCGAAACATCCTTGCTGCGGGAAGGATTGCACTTGGCTTCGTGGAGGCGCTCTGGATTCTCATCTGGTTCCGTCCGCAGCTTGTGATCGGTGTTGGCGGATACAGCTCGTTTGCCCCGGTGTTGCTTGCTGCAATCCTGGGCCGGTTCCTGCCGGTTCGGACGATGATACACGAGCAGAATGTCATCGGTGGCCTTGCGAATCGGTGGTTGTCGCGGTTTGTGGACGTCGTGATGATCTCGTTCGAGGAATCGAAACGTTCTTTTCCTCACGCGAAGCGGATCCTCACGACGGGAAATCCGATCCGAGAGGAGTTCCTTCATGTAAGACGGTCTCCGGCCGTCTATGCACATTTCGGCCTGGATCCCGTCCGGCGAACGATCCTTGTCTTCGGCGGATCGAATGGATCCGAGGAGATTACCAGGGAAGTGCTCTCTGCGAGGCGCGCGGTTGCGGCAAACGAAGACCTCCAAGTTCTGCTGATCACGGGTACGCCCGGCTCAGAAGCACGCCTGCAGCCGGAGCTCGATGCAAGCGGCGCTGGCAACATCGTTGTGCGGGACTACGTGCATCACATGGGGGCAGCATTTGCGGTTGCGGATCTTGTGGTTTGCCGTTCGGGTGCTACATCGCTTGCCGAGATTACCTCTTGCGGAAAGGCATCGATCTTGGTGCCTTGGAGAGAAGCGACGGACGATCATCAAGCGAAGAACGCCCAATGGATGAGGGCGGAGAACGCTTGCGCCGTGGCGGATGAAGAGAGTATCGTTCAGCGCGGGTTGGTTGGACTGATCCTGGACCATGTCCATGATGAGCTATCACTCGCTCGGATGGCCGGAAACGCGAAACGTCTTGGTCGTACCGAGGCAGAGAAGTTCATTCTCGGTGAGATCCAATCGATGATGAGGGAGGTTGGCGCGTGATCGCAAGAGGTTCACGGGTCCATTTCGTGGGGATTGGCGGCATCGGTATGAGCGGACTCGCAACCATGCTCCTTTCCAAGGGGATCAGGGTCTCCGGCTCCGATCTGCATGCCAACCATGAAACAGCCTTGCTCCAGCACGCTGGCGCGAATGTTCATCAAGGTCACAGTGCATCCTTTGTCTCCCGTAGTCTGGACCGCGTCATCGTTTCCTCTGCAATTCCCAAGGAGCACGAAGAGCTTCGCGCGGCCCGCGACTACCAGATTCCAGTCATCCCGCGGCTTCGCGCGTTGGGCGAATTGCTGCGTGCACATCGAAGCATTGGAGTCGCGGGAACACACGGGAAGTCTACGACGACCGCCATGGTCGCGACAATCCTTCGCGAGGCAGGACTAGATTCGAGCTTCCTGATTGGTGCACAGTGTCCGGCCTTGGGAGGCAATGCCTACCACGGAGCAGGCGAGTGGTTCTCCGCGGAAATCGATGAATCGGATGGCCTGCTCGTCGAAGTAGAAGCAGATGTTGCGGTGCTTACGAACATCGGAAGGGACCATCTCCATACCTACCGGAACGTACGCGAGATCGAATGTGCCTTCCGTACCTACCTCTCCAATGCGAAGACACGAATTCTCGCGATCGATGATCCGCGCGTTGCACGTATCGCAAGTGAGACTCCCGGTGCGTTGACCGTGGCGATTGGCCGAGAGGCGAACATCCGTGCCACCAATCTTCGATTTGACAAGTGGCACTCGGCCTTTGATGTCGTGGTCGATGGCAAGACCTTGTGTGCAGCGAGCATTCCTGCCCCCGGTGAACACAACGTCAAGAATGCGCTGTGTGCGCTGGCTGTTGCACAAACGGCAGGAATCCCAATTGCAGCAGGGGTCAAGCTCCTTGGTCGCTTCGCATTGCCACACCGCCGATTCGAATTGCTCGAAGAGAACGGCGTGACGGTCGTGGACGACTATGCACATCTACCGGAGGAAATCTTCGCGACACTCCGCGCCATTCGAAATGGCTGGCCGGGCCGGAGGATTCTCGCGGTCTTCCAGCCGCATCGCTATTCGAGAACGCAGGCCCTTGGTGAGGCTTTTGGGCAAGCATTCGCAGGAGCGGACATTGCGCTTATTACGCCAATCTACGCCGCACACGAGACAAGGATTCCGGGCGTGAGTTCACAGCAGATCGTAGATGCTGTTTATCGCGATAGGGCCTGTGAAGCGGTTGCGGTGTCAAGCAAAGAGGACGCCATAGAGCGGCTGAAGGCGATCATCGAGCCCGGAGACTTCATTATCAGTTTCGGAGCCGGCGACGTGTGGACGATCACCGAGCGATTGGCCCATTTTCTGGAGCAGGGCGAGTTTCTAGCGGATACAGCCTAGGCTGCAGATTGCCCCAAGCATCCCGGCAACCTCTTCAAGTGACTAGAAGGTAGTCTGGCTGTAGCTATCGAGAGATCGATGGTACTGAAGTCGGCTGTGAGATGTCGCGCCGATGGAGACAGATTCGGTTGATCTCCAGCGCGTCCGAAAATCGCTGTGATCTACAAGCGAATTGACATTCCCGTGCAAAAGCTGTATAACAGTTTTCACGAATCACTCTACTGTAGGGAAGAATGAGGTCATTGACGGGTGAAGGAGGGGAACACCAAACGCTCAACGGCTGTTTGGGTCACCATATCAGGGGGGGTACTCATCGCTGCTGCGCTCATAGCCCTTTACGCACCGTGGTTTCGTGCCTGTGACGTGCGACGGGTTGTGGTTATCGGGAACCATCATGCCACAGCGGCGGAGATCGTTTCGCTGTCAGGGATCTCCCGCAATCAGACCATCTTTTCCGTACCGCGTGCGACTACAACACGCAAGATCGAGGCACACCCCTGGATTCGAGACGCGATCCTGGATCGGATCTTTCCTCATACACTGAAACTTGAAGTCGAAGAAAGACAGATTGTGGCTTGGACAATGACAAGCTCCGATCGGTCCGTGATTGCAGTCGGGGATGGGGGTGTCCTCCTCGAATTTGTGGGCGAAGCACCGGCAGTGTTGGAGCTCCTGGGAGCCAGCTTGACAGCTGAACTTCCCGGCGGACGGCTCGTTGACTCCCAAGTGACGGCGACGATAGAACGCCTGCGAGATGGAATCTGTGGCTTGACGGTCGATCGCTTGGATGTTAGTGATTTGCGCTCACTTGAGCTATTCCTAGACAATGGTCCACATGTGCGCTTGGGAGCGCTGGCAACGGTGATGCGTGCTCTCGATCGCTTGGCGGCCTTGTGTGGAGAGATAGACATCAGCAGCTTTGAAGAGATTGATCTCAGATTTGGGGGAGAGGCAACGCTCGTCCCGTAAGGCGGTGAAGAGATGAGAAAGGAACAAGTCGTCGTCGGACTCGACGTGGGCACGACCAAAGTCGTTGCGCTCGTCGGGAACGTGATCGACGGGATGATTGAGATCATCGGAATGGGGAAATCCGAATCTCATGGCTTGGAGAAAGGGGTCGTCGTAGATATCGGGCGAACGACGTCCTCGATCCGCAAGGCGGTCGAAGAAGCCGAGAACATGGCTGACGTCAAGATTGACGCTGTATACGTCGGCATAGCAGGCAAGCACATCACTTCGATCAACAACAGCGGCACAGTCTCCATCAATCGGCCCGACCGGATCATCACGGAAGACGATGTCCGCAGAGTTGTAGAAACGGCACAGGCAATTCAGATTCCCCCGGAATCCGAAATGATCCACGTAATTCCCCGCCAGTACATCGTGGATGGTCAAGACGGCATTACGGATCCCGTGGGCATGACAGGCACGCGGCTTGAAGTCGATGTGCATATTGTCACAGGCGCAATCACGGCCGTGCACAATCTTGTCCGCTGTGTGGAAAGCTTGGGGATTGGAATCAAGCAGATCGTGCTCGAACCGATTGCCTCATCGTTGGCAGTGTTGTCGTCGGCGGAGAAGGAACTCGGAGTCATTCTGATGGATATCGGAGGTGGAACCACCGATATCAGTGTATTCCGAGGCGGAGATATCTGGTTCTCAAAGGTGATTCCGATTGCCGGCGAGCACATAACCAACGACATCACGGTTGGATTGCAGACGCCGATTGAAGAAGCTGAACTCGTGAAGAAGATGCACGGGACCTGCCTTGTGGACAGCGTCGGCGAGGAAGAGAAGATCGAAGTAGCGACGATTGGTGGAGATGAGAAGAAGCTCGTTTCCAAGAAGCGACTCGCCAAGATCATTGAACCTCGTACCGAGGAACAGCTCGATCTTGGGATGCAGGAAGTCGAAGACGCCGGGTATCGCGATCTTGTACCTGCGGGCCTCGTGTTGACCGGCGGAAGCTCGCTGCTTGGCGGATTGGATGCATTCGCGTCACAGCGCTACGACATCAGCGTGCGTCGTGGGAAGATTCCTCAGGGAATCCATGGCCTGCGCGACATTGTCGAATCGCCGATCTACGCCACATCCATCGGGCTATTGCGCTACGCCGTGGAGACGAAAGATTTCAAGAAGCCCGAGTTCTACGAACGGCGGAGGGAATCGATCGTCACCAAGCTGTTTGCCTGGTTCAATCGGTTCTTCCGGGGGTAGCCCATGCTTGAGCAAACGCACTTCGACACATCGCCTGCCAGGCTAATGGTCATTGGCGTAGGCGGTGGCGGTGGCAATGCCGTCGATCGCATGTTCGACCGAAGCGTCAACGGTGTGGAGCTTGTCGTCTCGAACACGGATGCACAAGTTCTCGAAGTTGTGCGAGCCCATCGCACACTCCAACTGGGACGCAAGCTGACTTCCGGCCTCGGCGCTGGAGGAAATCCGGAGATTGGTCGTCAGGCTGCAGAAGAGAGCCGAGAGGAGATCATCGATCTCATCAACGGCATAGACATGGTCTTCATTACTGCAGGCATGGGAGGTGGCACAGGAACCGGTGCGGCTCCTGTGATTGCCTCGTTGGCCAAGGAAGCAGGAATCCTAACGACTGGGATCGTAACACGACCCTTCTCTTTCGAAGGCTTGGCCCGGGCCGAGAAGGCGGAATCCGGGATTGCGCGGCTTGCGCAGTCCGTGGATGCACTGATCTGCATCTCGAACGACAAGTTACTGAAAGTCGCTCCGACAGACACACCAATCACGAAAGCCTTTGAGATCGCGGACGAGATTCTGCGACAAGGCGTAGAAGGGATCTCCGATTTGATTACCGTCCCCGGCATGATCAACCTCGACTTCGCGGACATCGAATCTGTGATGCGCGAAGCGGGTACAGCAATGATGGGCATCGGGGAGGGTGAAGGTGATGGCAAGACCAAGGAAGCCGCTCGCAACGCGATCTCCTCGCCGCTCTTGGATGGATCTATCCTGGGAGCGCGCAAGGTGATCATGAACATCTCCGGCGGTACGGATTTAACGCTCGAGGAAGTCACCGCTGCGGCATCGCTGATCCGGGAAGCCGTATCTGATCGAGCCGACATTATCTTCGGAACGACGATCCGGGAGGACTTCACCAAGGTTCGCCTGACGGTGATTGCCACCGGATTCTCTGTGGAGTATGGCCGGGAAGAAGAAGACGGCCCTTCGTTGTCCAACGACTCGATGCTCGCACGGCTGGAGCAAGAGAGCCGCGTTGGGGCCGACGACTTCGACATCCCGACATTCCTTCGACGTAGCCGACGAAGCCGTGAAGAATCCCCGCGACCGCCTTGGGGAGAACCGCACGACGACGTCGAGTAGGCAAGAGATCGAAGGACCCTGGAACGAGCGAGCGCCCTGCAATTCGCAGGGCGCTCGCTTATGCCAGAGGTGGGAGTCGAACCCACACGACCCAAAGGGCCACGGGATTTTGAGTCCCGCGCGTCTGCCAATTCCGCCACTCTGGCCAAACGGCATGGCGAATTCTACGTGGCGCAAGATGTGTCGTCAAACGCCGGATACACGATTTCGAGTGAGCGTGATGTGTGTGACATACATTACGCGTGTATCCGTTTATACTTGCAGCGAATAGACATTTGAGGAAGTGCCGATGTGATGCTGATTACAAAACTGCCATCGAACGTGATCGATGTCCGCGCAAGGCCGTCGACACAAGGCGGCAGTGAGCGCGTGCTCAACGTATGCTGCGGAGGAAGCTCTCTATCCAACGGCAAAGCAGCACAAAGCGATCCGTGTTGTATAGACGGGCGGGGCGAAGATATGCTACATTGGGACATAGCTAAATGGCCGGATCACCTCTGGTGATCCGGCTTTGTTTGTGATCTTGGGGTGTAGGCGTTGAACGAGGAGGGCAAGGTGTCAAGCGTAAGAGCAATGCTGTTTTTGTGTCTCATTCTTCTCTGCGCTGGGGGCGTGGTCTTTGCTGCCCAACCAGTGATCACAGGGGTTTCCATCCCGGATGTCTCCATGAAGATCGGGGATGCTGTGACTGTGACGATCAACGTCCAATCGGACGTGGCGGAATTCACAATGAATGCGAGCAATATCGGCGGCTACGTGCTCAGCGGTTTGAGCAAGCAGAACGACACGACCTACACTGCCCAATTCACGGTTACATCCGGAGGAATCGACTACGCGGCTGGGGCCGACATTCCCACAAGCGTGGAACTGGAAGATGGGGGTCTCACTGACATTTGGACGACCGCCATCTCCCAGGCCAACGATCCGATCGATGCCAATCGCGCCAATGTGACGGTCGACCAAGCCGGCGGCCAAAGCGACCCAACGAACGCATCACCGGTCACATTCACAGCCGTCTTCGACGAACCGATCCACGACGCGACGTTCACAAACGCGGATGTGAGCGTGGGAGGGACAGCGACGACAGGTCTCGTCACGGTGACAGAGATTGCGCCGAATGACGACACGACGTTCGAGGTCAGCATTGTGGTTACGGCAGATGGAACCGTCATTCCGACGATCCCTGCAGGTGGCGTGCAGGACCCTGCAGGCAACACCAGCAACGCATCGACCAGCACGGACAATACCGTGACCGTGGATACGGTCAAGCCGGATGTGACCCTCGAACAAGCCGGCGGTCAGAGCGACCCAACGAACGCATCACCGGTCACCTTCACGGTGGTCTTCGACGAACCCATCCACGACGCGACATTCACGAACGTAGATGTGAGCGTGGGAGGCACAGCAACAACGGGACTGGTAACGGTGAACGAGATTGCGCCGAACGACGACACCACGTTCGAGGTGAGCATTGTGGTCACGGCTGATGGAACCGTTGTGCCCACAATTCCGGCAGGCGGTGTGGCGGATCCGGCTGGCAACACCAACAACGCATCGACCAGCACCGACAACTCCGTGACGTACGACACGACCAAGCCGGATGTCACGATCGACCAAGCTGGCGGTCAGAGCGACCCGACGAACGCATCACCGGTTACCTTCACAGCCGTCTTCGACGAACCGATCCACGACGCGACGTTCACAAACGCGGATGTGAGCGTGGGAGGGACAGCGACGACAGGTCTCGTCACGGTGACAGAGATTGCGCCGAATGACGACACGACGTTCGAGGTCAGCATTGTGGTTACGGCAGATGGAACCGTCATTCCGACGATCCCTGCAGGTGGCGTGCAGGACCCTGCAGGCAACACCAGCAACGCATCGACCAGCACGGACAATACCGTGACCGTGGATACGGTCAAGCCGGATGTGACCCTCGACCAGGCGGGCGGACAGGCGGATCCGACCAACGCTTCGCCGGTCACCTTCACGGTTGTGTTCAACGAACCGATCCACGACGCGACGTTCACGAACGTGGATGTCAGTGTTGGAGGTACAGCGACGACAGGTCTCATAAGCGTCACCGAGGTGGCACCGAACGACGACACCACGTTCGAAGTGAGCATTGTGGTTACGGCAGATGGGACCGTTGTGCCCACAATTCCGGCAGGCAGCGTGGAGGATCCTGCGGGCAACACCAACAACGCATCGACGAGCACCGACAACTCGGTGACCTATGATGTCACCGAACCAACGGTCGAAGTGACGATGGATGACGACGACCTCATCGTTGGCGAGACTGCCACGGTAACGTTTACGTTCACTGACGTCGTCGGCATCACAGGATTCGACGAGAACGATGTGAGTGTAGATACAGGATCGATTGGCCCTGTGACAGTGACGGGGAACCCGCTTGTGTACACGGGGAACTTCACGCCGACGGACGATCAAGAGGCGGACATCAACGATATTTCCGTGGGTACTAGCTGGACAGATGCTGCGGGCAACGCGCCGCTGGCAGGCGATGACTCGCCGAACTACCAGGTAGACACCAGAGAACCGACGGTCATTGTGACGATGGACGACGACGCCTTGATCGTAGGAGAGACAGCCACGGTGACGTTCACGTTCACAGATATCACCGGCATCACAGGGTTCGATGAGAACGATGTGAGCGTCCAGAACGGGAGTATCGGAGCAGTTACCGTCACCGGAAATCCGCTGGTGTACACCGGAACGTTTACTCCGACCGATGATCTCGAGGATCCAACCAACATCATCTCCGCGGGTACGGTCTGGACGGACGACGCAGGCAATGCACCGCTGGCTGGAGACGATTCGCCGAACTATGAGATCGATACCAAGGAACCCACGGTCACGGGGGTCACGCCAACTTCGCTGACAGAGGCGGATGCGCCAGGTGGATCCGCATCAGTGACGGTTCAGATTGACTTCAGCGAAATGATGGACACGGGGACGAATCCCAGCCCGACGATCTCAGATCTGGTCAGCGCCTATACGATCACGGGTAGCAGCTGGAGCAATGGAGATACGAGGTGGACCGGATCGTTCACCTTCATCGACGACAACGAGCAGACCGTCATCGATGGCAGCAGCTGGAAAGAGGGAACGTACAACATCACGGGCTTCAAGGATGTTGCTGGCAACACCATGCTTGCAGACAGCACAAACACCGTAGATGTCGACACCGAGAGGCCGGATGCAGACGTATCGACCGACCATTCGACGGTTGTGGATGGTTCTGGTGATCCGACATATCAGGCGATTTGCGAGGGGGACCTACTGCTGACCGTCACGGTCCTCTACGACGAATCGATGAACGCGGCGACAACGCCGGCGATCAATCTGTCGGCTGGATCCTGGGGGACACAGACGCCTCTGGGTTGGTCAACGACGGTTCGAACGAATGACACCTACACGGCAACCTTCACGCACACCGGCGTTCAAGAGCCGGATGCCCCGAGTCAGATGCCACCGATCTCTGTTGACGCGAGCGTAAGCAATATCAGTGGCGCTGAGGATGTCGCAGGCAACAGGGACGAAGGCCATACAGCTGATGCTTTCGAGGTTGACACCCGCCAGCCGCTGGCAACGGTCACCGTGGACCACACCGTACTACCTGGCCTGGTGATCAACGAGAACTCCCTTGTGCTGACTGTCACGGTCGAATACGACGAAGACATGGACACATCCACTGCGCCTGTCATCACCTTGGAGAACGAAGATCCCCTTCGCTGGACGGGTCCATCCAGCGGGAGCTGGGGCGGGACGACAGATACGTACACGGCTACGTTCACGCATGACGGCGCCGAGGAGGAGATCTTCGGCTCTGTGTACGCAGATGTGGCAGACGGCAGCGGTGCCACGGACTTGGCTGGGAATGGCGAGGTTGGCGATACGTCTCCGATCTTCGATATCGACACACGTAAGCCGCGTTCGGGCGTCGAAATCAACCACACTACGATCGAGGATTGGTGGGCCAACCGCACGAAACGAGCGATTTACGAGAACTCGCGACTCCTTGTGGTGACGGTTCTCTACGACGAAGCGATGGATCCCTCGACGACGCCTACGGTGGATCTGCGGACGAGTGGAGATGCAAACGGCGAAGGCGCAAACTGGGGTCCGCAGACGAATCTAGGCTGGACGACAACCACGAATCCGAACGACACGTTCACCTGCTCGTTCGAGCACAACGGGAATCCCGATGAAATCGCCAACGTGTTCGCTCGCGTGAGCGACACAAGCGGTGCCACGGATGTCGCAACGAACGCAGACGTCGGAGACGACTCGCCGCTGTTCGACATCGATACCCAGAAGCCGGAGATCGACCTCATCGAGGTTGAGGAGAACGGATATTGCGGCTACGGGTGCTATGGCGCAGCGGCGACGCTTCCCATTGACCGCACAGAATTCGATGTGACCATCAACTTCTCGGAATCCGTGCACCAGGAGGGCGGAGGAACACTCGTGCTCACGTTCAATCTTGACTCGGCAGATGATCCCCTCATTGCTAACGATAACACACTCACCTTCTCGGGAATTGGGCCTGACTCGACCGCCGCGGTGGCCGTTTGGAGCATGCAGGACGAAGTGCGGACCAACGCTGTCGAGGATGGAGACAACACATGTGATCTCGAGGTGCTTGACATTGCGGTGAGCATTGGCCTATTCGATGTCGCAGGCAATGCATTCGTCGACCCCACGAATCCGCTGGGGAGGGAACACAACGTATACATGCGCCAAGACATCATTGTGGATACCGTGCCTCCGTCTGCGGAGTATGATCCAGAGCCGGCAATCGCCTACCAGTACCTACAGCGACCCTACTTGGCATACCCTCAGTTCATCGAAGGGAAACGCAGGATTGCCCTACGTGAAGGAACGGCGATCTACATTGACGTCCTCGTCAACGATCCCGACAACTGCGAAGCCAGCAAACACTTGCTGAACGTAGAGGACTGGTCGAGTGCGGCCGTTCCCGTTCCGTACGCGCGCGGCGCGCTGCCGAAGTACGGTATCGTCTCACTGTTCAGAGAACGGGGCTCAAGCTATCCAGTCCCGGCGATCGGCTGCAATGCGACGATCATCCGGTACATCCCTCCGGAGGACTACACAGGACCGGATGACTTCACGTATGTGATGAAGGACTGCGGAGATAATCTTGCTTCTGCGCAAGTCGATCTCTATGTCTATCAGCGCAACGTCCTGCAAAGTCTGATTCCGAATGCACTTAGCGGACTGCCGACGCTGTTTCATATCGAGACGATGGATGAGCTCCTGCTTCGAATCGCGGTGGAAGAACGGTTTACGTTCGAGTTCACACTCCCCGAGGCAACGGAGCATGGCGTATTGACCTGGACATCGGCTGACGTTGTACATGACTACCTCCTCGGTGTTGCGAGCCTGGACTGCTTCTACACATCTGCGGAAGGGTACGAGGGTCGGGACGGCTTCACGTGGTCGATCACGGACCCGTTTGATATGACGGAAACCAGGACCGAGACCTTCGATGTTGTGATCCCCGGATCCGATATCACACGACCCGAGGCCATCGCTTTGCTTGAGCAAGGACAGCTGCTACATATGGGCGTGCCGTTGAGCTTCTTCGCGGCGTACGATCTGGATGCAATTCGCATCCAAGTTCTTGGACCATTCGATGAAGTGAACGCTGAGCTTGACGCGAGTCAGGTTGTCGAGGCGATTTCACATACTACGGGTTGGGGCGAAGGAGTGCTGACGTTGGATACCTCGAAGCTGCCGATCGGAAAGTTGCGCATCCTGGTGCCGATTGGAGATGGAAGTGTCTGTCCGGTTGTGCTTGAGGTCATGGGGGGTGATGCCGAATGAAGCGGCTCTCACTCCTGACCTTCTTCATGATCTCACTGCTCGCTTCGGCAGGGCTCGCGAACACCGCACCAACCGCGGAACCGATCTTCATCGTCGGCTGGGACAACACGCCCTACGTGCTCACAATCATCGTGCACGATGCCGATATCGATCCGCTGGCACCGGAGATCCATCCGATCGCGTTCTCGATTGCGACGCCCCCCGCACGCGGTGTCGTGACGGGTGACCTGGAGGGCATCACCTATCAGTCGCCTACGAATGCGGTGCTTGTGTTGACCTATACGCCAGCTGACGACTTCACAGGCATCGATACATTTGTGATTCGAGCCGAGGATCCCGAAGGGGAGTCTATCGACATTGCCATTACTGCCGAGATCGCGAAAAGGGGATCACACTCGACACTCTCTGGGACGACGCGGATCACCGTGACTGCGGATGTACAAACAGGATCGCTTACGTCTGCCAACGTGTCAGGTCGCGTACGTTACTCCACGTACGCGACATCTATGGAGATGGGCTATCTTTTCAAGCGAGAGACAGCGTCGGATCGTTTGTTTGACGATCTTTACTTTACCTTTGCCTCGCCACTCTCCTCGTTTGCTGCGCTGAGTGCACGCGTAGATTTCAATCCGGATTCATTGTCTAATCTGTTCGACTATGCAGCATTCTCCGGAACGGTCTATGCGGGTGCCGCCACGCTGTCCAGCACGCTGCGATTGGGCGATGTCCAGACAGCATCGAGCCTTGTTGTTGGCCTGTCCGGGACGGCTGCGGAGAGTTTGAGCTATAGCCTACGGGCGCGGTTCGTTCCCTGCACGGCGTTCTTCTCGGATGCAACGGTGTCACTTGGTGTAGATATCCCGTGTGGGCCGGACGACTGCATGATCGATGTCGATGCCTCTCTAGGCGTCAGCTGCGAGGGTTTCGAGAGTCTCTCGATTTCTGCCTCAAACATCGCGTTGCCAGCTGGAGCGTTACTGAATCTTGCCGAACGCCTGGATGCGACATTGCGTTTTGATCTGCAGACGAAGTCACTGACCATTACGCCGCGTTTCCAGACCACGTGGATGGACTGCATTCGCTTCGGTGTGCACGTGGATTGGTCTGAGCTTGCATTGAAGAGCATCGAGTTCCAATCCATTCACTTGTCCTGTACATTGGCCGACGGGATCACCCTCCAGTCAGACACTTCGCTGGACCCGGAGAACCTCACACTCAACCAGACGGTTACAGGGCATCTTGACTATTGGGAGAAGGACGCAATCTCCGGCCAGTTCGAGATGTGCAGCGGTATCGGAGGCAGTTGGGAAGTGGCAGTCTACTTCTCTCGTCCGGACATCGGTGTTGCACTCTTCAGCTGGGGGATGCTCGAACTGTCGTTTGACATCCGTTGTGGCACGCAGTGGCGATTCTTCACCGAGGCAACCTTCCGATCCGGAGTCTTCGGCGACTCGACCTGTGAGTTCTTTGTGGGCGCTGAATTTGGCTGGTAGCACACAGAGATGATCGACGAGCAAGGGAGAAGCGGGGCCATCACGGACCTCGCGATCGCTCTTGGCCGATGGCGCTTGCAGCAGCGCGTGCCAGGCAGCCCCCACGGAGACTCCACACCCAGGACCTATTGCGGCACAGCGATAGATTCAAGCTGAACACCTAACGGATCTGCTAGAGTCGCCGGGAATTCGTTCCCAACGCAAGTGCCTGAGCTTCTCCGTTCCGAGAAGGCAAATGCGTGCGGGATCTGTAGATCTCATGGAGCGACGCCATTGGGATTCAATGGGAACGCAAATGGGGACAAACGCAGAAGCAGGAGCTGAGGAGGCCGACTACTTCGAGGGCTTTCGCTTCACCGACCCATGGTCGTATGCTGTGGCTACCCGGGTGCTTGGAGCCTCGCCACATACTCAACACGGGATCCAGCCAGCTGTTCGACTGGTGCATGACGATCTTCGGCATGGACGTGAGGCTCTCCAACCCTGTCACACTCGCGTTCGAGACCACGTTCCGCTCAGGCGAGTTGGGCGACCCGAAGCTGGAGATCACGGTCGGCTGGACGGTGCGTTGGCAGCGTGCGAGGAATCGCAACCCATAAGCGAGCAGCTTCGATCAGGGACGCCGCCCCCGTCATTGCTCAGCATCCGACCGGAATCCTCTTCCCCGAACTCCCCCTCCCGGCAAATCATAGGGTGTCCGGATAGATTCAAGGCGAAAACGCAACGGATCGCCTAGGTTTGCGAACCCCCATCCTCAGCGCATGAATCGCGTTTCTCTCCGGCGGACGAGGTCAACTGGGCGCTTCGTTGGTGTGTCTCATGGGATGTCTACGAGAAGGCGGAATGGGAACACGTGAGCGGGGACGAAACGCAGAAGTGTGAGCTATTCTGAAGAAAAAGGCTCGGAAGATGACGTAAGCGGTAAATGAGATGGCTATAGGAAACGAATTCATGCTACATTGACCTATCGATGTTCGCTGAGACGACGCTGCGCCGTGGTGGTGGCGGTCTGCCCTCCTCGGTCTCGCGCGTGTCTCGACGCAAAGGAGGATTGGCATGCAAGAGAACAGAAGCACTCCCACTCGAAAGGGTCGATGCCCTCTCGCCCTGGGATTCCTGATCCTGTCGCTCGTTTCGCTATCAGCGTTGGCGCAGACACACTACATTGATACGTTCAATTCCGCGCCTTCTGGGAACTGGACCAACCACATCACAACGGGGACTGATGAAGTGGGACTCGACTACCAAGGGACGTGTCCCGGGATGTTTGCCTGGCTGGGCGGGACATTCGAGATGGATGCGGATGCAATCGGCGATCCGGATACGATGGTGATCACGTCGCGTGCCGGCGGTGCGTTCACTTTCAAGAGCATCGATCTCGAGAACACGACGCTTGCAACGCTGACTATCACAGGGATTGGACCTGAGCCATTCACCATCAGCGTTCCTGGTTTTTCGCCCATCACAACGCGCGCTCCAGCCGGCGGCCCGAAACTCGTAACCTCGGTTCGAGTGTCCTCGGATGACTTCTGGATTCTGTTTGACAATGTCGATGTCATCATCGGCGACACGACGAAGCCGGACGTCACGATCGACCAAGCGACCGGCCAAGCGGATCCAACGAACAGCAGCCCCGTCCTCTTCACCGCGGTGTTCAATGAGCCGATCGACGACGCAACGTTTACCAGTACGGATGTGAGCGTGGGAGGCACCGCGACGATGGGAGCAGTGACCATCACTGAGATCGCGCCGAACGACGACACGACGTTCGAAGTTTCGATCGTCGTTACCGGCGACGGAACCGTCATCCCGACGATCCCTGCGGGAGGCGTAGAGGATCTTTTCGAGAACACGAACAACGTGTCAACGAGTTCGGACAATACTGTGACGTATGACGCCACGGATCCAACCGATCCGACGCCGTCGAGTTCCACCCACGCGGCGAGCGTGTGGTCGAACGATGCGACGGTTCTGATCAGCTGGTCGGGAGCTTCCGACGCGGGAAGCGGCGTGGTTGGCTATTCCCACGCGTGGGACACCAACCCAACGACAACGCCAGATGCGACACAGGATACTGCGCACACGGCAGATCCGCATACAACGACAAGCCCTGTGCTTGGCAATGGGAATAGCCACTACTTCCACATTCGAACCTTGGATGCAGCCGGGAACTGGACGAGCACCCAGCATCTGGGTCCCTTCCAGATCGATACGACGCCGCCTTCCGTGCCAACCGGTCTCGATCCTGTCAACGGCAGCTACTACGCAATAGATGCATCACCGATCCTTTCCTGGACTGCGTCAACTGACACGGGAGGTAGCGGGATCCGCGACACGAATGCCTATCGCATCGTGGTCACCGGTCCGGTCAGCCGCGATGCCTACGTGTCAGACACCGACTACAATCCCACACTGTCCGAAGGCACCTTCACCTGGAAGGTCTACGCACGTGACAACGCCGGGAACACGAGTTCGTACACGGCGAACACCACGCTGTATATCGACGAGACGTCGCCTGACGTCACCATTGACCAGGCGGGTGGCCAGGCCGATCCGGCGACAAGTTCACCGGTTGCGTTTACTGTGGTCTTCGACGAACCGATCGATGACGCCACGTTCACTAGCGCGGACGTCAGCGTCGGCGGGACCGCCACGACGGGCGCCGTCACGGTGACGGAGATCGCGCCAAACGACGACACCACCTTCGAGGTTACGATCGACGTCACGGATGATGGAACCGTCATCCCAACCATCCCAGCGGGCGGCATTGAGGATTACGCCGGGAACACGAACACCGCTGCGACGAGCACCGACAACAGCGTGACCGTCGATATCTCCAAACCGAGCGTGACGATCGATCAGGCGGCTGCCCAGGCCGACCCAACGAACGCCTTCCCGGTCACGTACACGGCCGTGTTCAGCGAGCCGATCAATGTCGGGACGTTCAGCGCCGCAGATATCCAAGTTGGGGGCTCGTACGTCGCTGCCCAGGTGGATAGCGTCACAGAGGTTGCGCCAAACGACGGCACGACCTTTGAGGTATCGGTCATCGTGTTGGTCCCAATCATGGATGGAACGATCACGGCGTCAATCGATGCCGGCGACGTAGAGGATTTGTCCGGGAACACGAGCTACGCATCCACGAGCACGGACAATTCGGTGACCATGGATACAGATCCGCCAGGCGTAGTACTTCGCCAGACCCTCCTTGGACCAGTGGTCACGGAGGGAAAAGGATTGGTGATCGCGGATGCAGAAGTCGCGGCCTGCAATTTCGGGCTCATCTTCACGTATGACGAACCGATGGACATGACCGTTGCGCCTACCCTCGTTTTTCCCGCGGAGGATCCATCCGGCACGATCCCAACGATCTGCATGGAGCACTGGCAGAACGATACCCGCTATCTCTTCGCCTTTGACGTCGTTGATGTGAATGTCGAGATCGATGACATCGACGTGCGGGCGACCGGAGCGAAGGACATCGCAGGCAACGTTCAGATCCAGTACGACGAAGCCGATGTCTTCGACATCGATACGCTGAATCCGACCGCCGCGATCTGGTTTGAAGATACACTGATTACGGATGCCGACGTAGGATTGCGCTACTACTATGTGAACCTATCCTTTAGCGAGGACATGGACACAACCGGAGGTTGGCCCACGTGGTCCTTCTCCCCCAATGTCACCACGCAGGGCGGAGGAACCGGAACGCTCGGTCACGATACGCCGGCAGGCTGGACCTCCTCCACGACGTTCCAGCGCAACTACGCGGTGTTCGACACCAACGATCCATACAAGACAGTCGACTTGCAGCTCAACACTGCCTACGACTTGGCGGGGAATCTGATCGAGCCGTGCCCGACGATCAACGCGGCTGCGTTCGTCGTCGATACGGAAAACCCAACGGTTGCAGGCATCGCGGTGAGTGACATCTGGCTCGACGAACTCGATGTCGGCGGGACGTTCACGGTGACCGTTGACTTTGCGGAGAACATGACGACGGACGGCAGTGCTGATCCTCTGGTCGCATTTGCGCCCGCTGTCGCAACGACGCTCACAACCTCCGCCGAGGGATGGGTCGACAGCAACACGTGGGAGGTCGTCTACAACGTGGCAGACTCCAACACGATTACATTCGGCATTGACATCGATGTCACGGGCGGAAAGGATGCTGTTGGAAATGCGCAAGTCGCCTTTGACACAGCGGATTGCTTCGACATCGACACCAAGAATCCCCCCCCTGGCACACAGTGGCTGTTTGTCGATCCCGCGGGTTCGGCGGGACCGGAGATGTTCCTTGACCGGTGCATCGAAGTGCCTGAGGGCGAAGAAGCTCCCATGGCGGGAGCCTGCGAACTGAACGCGATCTTCGAAGTCGGGGAAGCGGTCACCGGTGGATGCAACGTTCGTGATGTGGATGGATGCATCATGCGCGGCACGGGTGTACACGTCTGGGTCTACTCGGTGGATACAGTCCCACGCCCGGAAGTGGATACGCTGCTCGACCACTGGACCGTGCATTATGATGGCGACTGTGGTGCGTATGCATTTGCATGGGATACGACCGACTACGCGCCGGGCATCTACGACATCCGTCTTGGATTCGAGGATTCGTCGGCGGTGAATCTCCGAGTTGAGTTGACTGCGCCTGAAGTGTAGCAGGCAAAGACCACAGAGAGCACATTTGGGGTCGGCGGTTGCCGACCCCGTTTTGCCTGGGCGTACCACAGCCGGCAGGGATGACGTGCGGCGCTGGAGACCTTCAGATACCGCAGGTGCGGCTACGTGCTTGCCATCAATGTGGAGACAGCAGTCCTCATATGATGTCTCCACGCAGGTCCTCGTGCTATGCACAAGGAGACGATGTACCTTAACGGCAGTTCGGGAAGAACATACACCATGGGGAAATGCGCATTTCTAGTCATTCGTATTGGACAGATGGGTGTGGTGTGCCGGGGCTGCATAGGCACTACACCAGTCAGGTAGATGTCTGCCTCGAGGTATGGACAAGACGGCTGTAGTGCCTGAAAGCTGGAGAGCAATGGAGTCATCACCATCGAGAGGGGGCAGTATGTTAGCAGGATATAGTAGAGAAGCGATAGAGTGGTATGGAGAACAGACGACTTCATGCGTGCAAAACGGTGGTCGGTGACATGGTGAGGCGACAAGGAGAGCTGGAGAGCGTGTGGGAATCTGATCAATCCCATGGGATTTCCGTCAGCAGCAGGCAAGTGATGAGGTTGCTGTGCAAAAGCGTAGCTTGCGGGGTTCCACCGATAGAACACGTAGAGGAAGTCGCAGGGAGGCAGCAATGATAGTGAAACGAACAGGCCGGGCCATGCTACCCGTAGTGCTTGTCTTATTTGCGGTTTGCGTAGGATACGCAGCAAGTGAAACACGCTCCCCTCAGTTTGTGACAGGAGAATGGACAAATCCAAATGGGGCAAGGGCTGATGGAGGAGACAGCGCGTTTACTCCGATACCCGGAAGATTGCTGGAGGCAACCGTCTTTGACTTCTCGATCCCGACGTCCGCGACGATCGAGGGTGTCGAAGTTCGTGTCGATGCTTGGCATGAGTTTGTGGTAACCGACTACTTGAAAGTGATCCTGCTGCTTCCTGGTGGATCGATGTCGATGACCAGGGTGATTGGCCAGCCACTCACACCGATTGAGACAACCTATATCGTGGGCAATCCGACGGACGACTTTGGCCTTCTGCTGAGCCCTGGTGCAGTCAATCATACTGGGTTCGGCGTTCGCGTCTACGCCAATGAAGTTATCACTGAGGCGCACGTCGACTACATCGAGGTCACGGTTCACTACACCGAGGCAGTCGATGCACCGTCCACACCTGATCTGCTCGCTGCCGATGACACAGGAGTGCTAGACGATGACAATGTTACGTATCTCACGACACTCCGTTTCAGCGGCACAGCGGAAGCGGGCGATCTGATCCAGCTGTCTTGCGACGGTGTGCCGATTGGCTCTCCGGACACGGCAACGGGCGGCGTTTGGGAGCTTGAGGCAACCGTGACCGAGGGAACCCACAGCATCACGGCGACTGCCGAGGATGGATTCGGAAACGTCAGCGCACCCTCTGGAGCGCTAGAAGTGATCGTGGATCGGACACCGCCGACGATCTCGATTGGCGCACCGTCGGCGACAGACACCAACGTAGGACCGGTGACATACACGGTCACGTATGGAGGGGCTGATACCGTTAGCCTCAATGCAGACGACATTCAGTTGTACAAGACAGGTACAGCCAACGGATCTGTTAACGTAAGTGGATCAGGGACAACGACGCGAACGATCACGGTCTCTGGGATTACGGGTGACGGAACGCTTGCTGTCTTTGTCATCAGAGCCGGTACAGGAATCGATGTCGCAGGGCTTCTCTCGGAGGAAGTCTTCGGCTCGCCATTTACCGTCGACAACACCGCACCCACGGATCCGGCGCTGTCCAGTTCGAGTCACACGGTCGACGTTTGGTCCGCCAACAGCTCGGTCGTCATTGGTGCATCAGGCGCACATGATGGTGCCGGAAGCGGCGTGGATGGGTTCGAGATCTCGTGGGAGTGGAGTGACACATGGGGTGTTCGGAACTGGGTCAAGGAGCACGAGGAGACATGGACCGGCACAACGATTCCTTCCGCCGATGGGGTCCTCTACTTTCACATCGCCACGGTTGACAATGCCGGCAACTGGTCCAGTGGCACCTGTTACGGCCCGTTCCGAATCGACACCACAGCGCCGACGAATCCCGCGCTTGCCTGTACGACACACACCGTCGAGGTGTGGTCATCAGAGAACGAACTGGAATTCGTGGGATTCGATAGCGCGGATGATACGGTATCTGGCGTCTCCGAGTTCTACATGTGGTGGATCTCGGATAAAGGCGCCGTATTCGTCGAAGCTCCGATTCCTGGAGCCGCGACCAAAGTGCAGTTCTCTGTTTCACCGGATGGCGTGTGGTATCTGGACTGCGAGACGTCGGACGCTGCCGGCAACGCGCCCGTGCCCCTTCACTTCGGGCCGTTCAAGATTGACACGACCGGGCCCGAAATCGGTGGAATTCCGAGTGACCAAGCACTAACGATTGACTACGGATCCGACGCGGGCACTGTGTTTTGGGAAGAGCCGACGGCCACAGATGCGGGTTGCGGCCTGGCTGCCTTGAGGGCAACCCACGCTTCAGGAGACATGTTCGCGATCGGGACGACCACAGTCACGTATACGGCAACCGACACGCTCGGGAATACGACCACAGCAGCCTTCGACGTAGTGGTGACTGAAGGTGAGCGTCCCCTCTCCCTCCGCATCGAGCCTGCGGGCGAAGCAGGCTCCTTCCTCTACCGCTGTCTGGAGCTGGAGGACGGCGAGGAGCCGCCGATGGTCGGCCTCTACCCGCTTGCCGCGATCTACGAAGTGGGTGAGCTCGTCACCGGCGCCTGTAGCATCTGTGACGCGGCGGGCAGTGTGATGCGCGGGTCATATGTCCATCTCTACATCTATACAGTGGACATCGAACCTCGCCCGGAAACGAGAATCCTGCTCGATCACTGGACCGTGCACTACGATCGAGATGCCGGTGGGTATACCTACAGCTGGGACACCACGGACATCGCCCCTGGCTATTACGACCTCTATCTAAGCTTTGCCGACGGGTCGTCACACACCTGCCGCATTGAGCTCACAGAGCTCGTAGAGTAAGCCAGTCGAAGAGAACGGCAATGCGTACGGGGTCGGCATATGCCGACTCCTTTTCATGTGCTTGGAGCGAGCTACTGCCTGTGATCAAGGAGTAAGAGCGAGTACATAAAGGAGACCTAGAGGTCCACAAGAAACAGCAAGCGATCAGCAGAAACACGTAAAGGCAGGATCAGTTGACATAGAGAGAGAGGAGGTCTAATATGGCCAGGAACAATGCAAAAGGATGATCGACAAGGCAAACCACTCGGGAGAGTGGGACGCAAAGCCACGGATCCTGCATCGATCGCCGGGCTGCCGAAGTCACTTCAGGACTGAAGCTGGAGCAATGAACGATGGCGCAACGTCTTCAGCGACACGAGCGCTGCCCGGGTTCCGGCTTCATCGACCAAGGGATGCGGCAGTTGCCGCTGCCGCGCAAGGAGCGAATCATGAGGCTAGGCTGGTCGGTTCGACGTGCTGTGACTATTGGATTGGGCGTGATGATGATTCTCGGTATGGGTGCAGTGGCATCTCACGCAGCCTGCGCCTGCGTAAACGGTGAGTGCTATACGGACGTCATTGTCTCCGGTGCTGGCTGGGAACTCGCGAACGGGAGGTACATATTTGCTGGACATTTTCCGGAGCTAGGTCTCTGCGTCTTCACCGACACAGGTGAGTTTGGCTTCGGCGAAGGGAAATTCAATCGTGCGGTGGGGTACGACAGTGGCACTTGGGTGATTGTCGACGTACACCACTTGGAAGGTCTTCTCTACCTGCATGATGGGGGCTCAGATGTACCACCGCCTCCCTCAGGAGGATGGGAACCGTTTCATCCTGACTTGCTTCCGGCACCCATTGTCACGGGCGGTCAACCCTGCTCGCAGACTCCTCCTCCCCCGACGCTACAGATCTCCCCAGCAGGTGTCTGCGGCTCATACCTTGACCGCTGTCTCGACCTGCCTGAAGGTGAAGCGCCGCCGATGGTGGGGCTGTGTCCCCTCGCAGCGGTCTACGAAGTGGGCGAAGTTGTCACCGGCGCCTGTAGCATCTGTGACGCGGCGGGCAGTGTGATGCGCGGGTCATATGTCCATGTCTACATCTACACAGTGGACATCGAACCTCGCCCGGAAACGAGAACCCTGCTCGATCACTGGACCGTGCACTACGATCGAGATGCAGGTGGCTATACCTACAGCTGGGACACCACGGACATTGCTCCCGGCTATTGCGACCTCTATCTAAGCTTCGCCGACGGGTCGTCACACACCTGCCGCATTGAGCTGACAGCGCCGGTAGAGTAGGCTGGTCGCACAAGAACAGCAGCACGCACGGGGTCGACATTTGAGTGCCGGCCGCGGGGCCTTTTTTGGGGATCAGCCACCGGCGGCCGCGCGATCCAAGAACCACACAACCTCTCCGGACGGAGGTTTGATTCTGGCGGCTGGGAGATCTTCTCCGTTTCGAACTCGCAAGATGGCATTTGCCTTGCGTTCCCCGGTTACAAGGAAAAGGATGCTGCGGGACCGATGGATGAAGGGCAACGTGAGCGTGACGCGCCAGCGAGGTTCTGCGGGGGCATGAACGGGGAGCACCCAGCGTAGCGTTTCTCGGAGTGCCTGCTGTCCAGGAAAGAGCGATGCGGTATGCCCGTCCTCGCCCATCCCCAGGATCACGAGATCCGATTTCTCGTCCTCCGAAAGGATCCTCTTGAGTGCGACCTCGTAGTCATCCGCGGCGTCCAACGGCTTCAGCTCTCCTCGAATCCGTAGAATCTGTGCCTCGGGAATCGGAACGTGCTTGATCAGGGAATCCAAGACCGCTCGGCTGTTGCTCTTCTCATGCGTCGGAGGTACACACCGTTCGTCGACCCATCCGATCCAGACTACGTCCCAAGGAATTGCATCTGCATGCGGTGCCTTTGCCAGGCGCTCGTAGAGTGGAATCGGCGTTTTCCCACCAGACAAGAAGAGCGTGCACCGTCCTCGTGCTTCTACTGCTTCGTGGATGCGTCGAGCGACGTGGTCTGCGGCGAGCGCACACAATGACTCGTCATCGCGCAAGACGAAGCTCTTCACGATCCGTTCCTGTACTGGGGCTTGCACTGGCGAAGCCAACCATGGTTTGGCCTTTCGAACAGGGCGGACGCTTCCTGGGGTCCCCATCTGCCCTGAGGATAGGAGTGGACGGGATGCGATGGATGATCAAGGAATGGGTCGAGCAGTCTCCAGCTCTCCTCAATCTCGTCTGCGCGGATGAAGAGTGCTGTGTCTCCAAGAAGTGCATCCAACAACAGCCTCTCGTAGGCATCTGCCAGCGCCCGCTCGCCAAACTGATCGGCATAGTCGAATGCCATATCCACCGGATGCGTCTTCATTCCTGCGCCAGGAATCTTCGTTTCGAATTGGAGTCGAATGCCCTCGCCGGGCTGGATGCGGAGCGAGAGATGGTTGCGACCGGGTGGTGTCTCTGGGAAAAGGGAAAGCGGCACCTCGCGAAACTGGAGTGTGATTTCGGTCTCCTTTGCCGTCAGCCGCTTCCCGGTGCGGACGTAGAACGGAATACCCTTCCAGCGCCAGTTGTCGATGTGGAGGCGAAGGGCGGCATAGGTCGGGGTCCGGGAATCGGGATCGATCCCAGCCTCGCGGGCATAGCCCTCGTATTGTCCGAGAATCACATCTTGCGCCCTCAGGGGGCGCAGCGCACCGAAGACTTTGACCTTCTCGTTGCGGAGAACGCGAGCGTCGAGAGAAGAAGGGGGCTCCATGGCTGTGAGTGCGACGAGTTGAAGGAGATGATTCTGCACGATGTCGCGCAATACGCCCACACGGTCGTAGTACCCAGCTCGGTCTCCAACGCCGAGCGTTTCGGTGACCGAGATTTGCACATGGTCGACGTAGTCACGGTTCCACAGCGGTTCGAAGATTGCATTCGCAAATCGAAGACTCAGGATGTTCTGAACAGTTTCCTTCCCCAAGTAGTGATCGATTCGATACACCTGGTCCTCGCCAAGTGCTTCGGCGAGTTGTGCATTGAGCGCCCTCGCGGACGCGAGATCAACGCCGAACGGTTTCTCGAACACGATGCGCCGCCAACCCTCGCTTTGCTTCATCAGGCCACACGTCACAAGCGCTTGGGCAATGACAGGGGCGGCATCCGACGGAGTTGCAAGATAGAAGAGCACGTTCTTCCCGTATCGACCTGATGCTTGTGGGTCAGCAATTGCATCGTAGACTGCCCGAAGCCCCTCTCCATCCGTTGTGCTGGATTGGATGTAATGCACATGCTTCCCGAAATTCGACCATAGTGCGCACAGATTCGAATCCGGCTGCAAGCGTGCATACGCTTCGATGCCCGCGTAGAGCTGATCTCTGAACTGCTGTGCATCGAGTACGCGCCTTCCAACACCAATCAACCGCGTAGCTTGAGATAGATGACCGGCGCATGAAAGGCTGTGCAATGCGGGAACCAACTTTCGCTTGGCGAGATCTCCGGTTGCGCCGAAGATCACGATTGTCGCGGGTGGCGCTCCAGTTCGTGAAGCGGCGTTACCCCTAGGACGCGGCATGCGTGGCTCCCGATTCGTCGACGAATCCTGTAAGATCCTCCCCTCGCGTAAAGGTGTAGGTGCCGGAGCTATCTGCAACGATAAGATCGGTTGCGAGCCGAACGAACAGCCCGTGCGCAACGATGCCGGCGCGAGCGTCAAGCATGGATGCAAGAGCTTCTGGCTCGCGAATTGGCCCGAATGAGCAATCCAAGATGAAGTTCTGTTGATCTGTCCGGAAAGGTGTCGCTGCTCCGCGAAGGACGACCTGCGCCCCCAGCGATTCGATGAATCGCTGCTCGATTGCTGCGGCGAATGGAACGACTTCGACAGGAAGCGCGAATCGTGTGCCAAGTGCAGGGGAAAGCTTCGATCCGTCGACGATGATGATCTCGCGTGTGCTCGCACTCGCGACAATCTTCTCCCGGAGCAGCGCGCCACCTCCTCCTTTGATCAGATCCATCTGCGGGTCGACCTCATCTGCACCGTCGATGGTCAGATCGATCGTTGGATGCGTCTCGAACGAGGTGATGCGGATCCCGAGCGATTGTGCGAGATCGTTCACTTCCTGTGAGCACGGGATCGCCAGAATCTCCTTCAGTTGGCCGTTCGACAGCAGTTCCGCAAGGCGTTGCGTCGCAAATGCCGCCGTCGATCCGTGCCCGAGTCCGACGACCATACCGGATTCGACCATTTCGACGGCTTGATGGGCTGCTCTTCTCTTGAGTTCGCGCGTGTCCAAAGCTCCTCCTAGATCGTGTTGGCGGCCTCCAACAGCTGACGTGCAGATGATACAACGAATGTTGCCACGCGGCGGCCGGCTTGCTGGAGCGCTTGACGATCACCGGCCGCCTGGGCAGCGATTAGAGCGCCGAAGCTCAGGGGCATTCCCCCTGAGTCGTCCTCTTCAGGGATAAGCAACTCAGGCATCCGCTCGGAGACGAGTTGCGCAAATGCACCCTCCCCGGAATCCCCCTTGTGTAGTTGTCCGGTGGAATGCAGGAATCTGGGCCCGTAGCCGAGGGTTGTGCATGTCCTGGTGCGCGTGCGAAGGCGATGCCGCAAGACTCCTAGCGCGTGATTCAGCGATTCACTGGGAGGCAAGTACGCCTGGATGCCGTAGTAGCCGCTGGGAACTTCGTCGATGAATTGGAGTAGCCCTTCACTCGAAAGCGGAACCGCGTCAGATGCTGGCAGCTTCCCGGTTCTCCGATGCTCTTCGATAAATGCTCTGGATAATCGTTTGGCGGATTCAACGTTGGGCTGATCGAACGGGTTAATCGAGAGTACATGGCCGGCGATTGCGGTCGCGAACTCCCAAAGGTACATCAGCTGTGGGAGTGCCTGGGCATCGAGTTTTGCCAACGTGATGATGGGATGGCCGGCCTTGCGTAGCGCTTCCAACTTGCGCTTGATCGATAAGCCCGGCGCGCCGACGACCGCGAACACACGGTCCGTGCGATAGGTGCACGGATCCCCAAGTACTTCGCCCACAATAGGCACGATTCCGAGGCCATGTTTCCCGGTGCTCTCAGCAATCAGTTGCTCGACCCAGGTCCCGAAGCTCTCGATTGTCTCAGACAGCACGAAGGTGAGCTTGTTCCTCTCTTCCAGGGCGGCCGCACCGAGCAAGAGTCCGAGCTGGGCTCCAACATTGCTTTCGACACGCAGCTTGAGTGCTGAATCTGACGCGAGCGGCCGTACTGAGGCAAGGATGTCGGAGATGGGGATACCACACAAGGCAGCGGGGACAAGCCCAAAATGGGAGAACGCTGAGTAGCGCCCCCCAATGTTTGGGTTGCTCACAAAGAGCTCTCGGAAGCCTCTCGTAGAGGCGATCTCAACGAGCCGACTTCCTGGATCCGTAATGGCCACGAACTGCCTGCCGGCACGCGACGGACCCACAAATTCTGAGATGCGAGCGAAGAAGTACCGAAAGAGGGAAAGCGTCTCGGTTGTGCCCCCCGACTTGGTGGCAACGATCACGAGAGTCCTTTCGAGATTCAACCTCTGCTGGGCGTCTTGGATTGCTTGGGGATGCGTTGAGTCCAGGACCATGAGTTCCGGATGTCCTGCCTGTCTGCCATACGTCCGAAAAAAGGTTTCGGGAGCCAAACTGGAGCCGCCCATGCCAAGCAGCAGAATGTGTTCGATTCCCTCCGAAACGACTGCTTGCGCGAACGTCTCGATGTCTGACAGATGACGTTGCATCGAGAACGGAAGATGGAGCCAATCCAGTCGATTCACGACTTCGTCCGACGTGTTGCCCCAAACGGTGGGGTCATGGGCCCAGATTCTCGGAAGCACGCCGTTGGATTCAAAGCGCCGGGCAAGTCTGCCCAGAGTTTCCGGTGCATTGTCGATGCGGATCATCCTGGTCAATTTCCCTCCGCTTGCGAAAGTGCGAACCCGTGAAATGCTGCCCCAAGGAGAACTGCATGTGGATTCGTGATCATCCGGACGGGGACCTGACGTAGCCAATCCGAGAAGCGGCCTTTGGCCTGGAACGCTGCGCGAAACGACTCGGTTCGAAGGAACGATGCAATACGTGGAGGCATTCCGCCGCCGAAGTAGACTCCGCCGGAGGACAACACCCTCAATGCAAGATTGCCTGCCTCAGCGCCGAGGAGTTCTGCGAGAAGCTGAACGGCACGAAAACAGGCATCCGGACCTCCGTAATGTGCGCGTTCGACGATGCTTGGTGTTGGGTCTTCTCCGTGGGCAAGCGCACTTTCGACGCGTTCATCTGCAGCAAGCCCCTCGATCTCGACGAAGAAACGATACAGATTCTGAAGCCCGGAGCCGGAGCACACGCGTTCAGTACTCACATGGCCAAAGGCTTGGGTCAGGAACTCCAGCAGCCGGATCTGCAGCACGCTGTTCGGCGCAAAAGATGCGTGTCCGCCTTCCGTCGGATGTGCACATGCATGATCGCCATGGCGGACAAGGAACGACTCGCCGAGGCCGGTTCCGGGTGCAAGCACCGCGATTGTGCCGCAGGAATCGGCGTTCCCGAGGTGGAGTGACTCGACATCCGCGTCGTGCAAGTGTGGTATCGATGTGGCGAGGGCCTCTACATCATTGAGGAAGCAGACGCGTTCGAAGGGGGTGTTCTGCTCGAGTTCGGAGGCGTCCAGAACCCATGGTAGATTCGTGATGGACACCCTGCACTGAGCGACACGCCCGGCCACAGCGAGGACCGCTATGGACGGGGATGCCCTACAGGATTTCTGGTAGCGCTGAAGCAGCCGTGCGAAGGACGGTGCCTCTGTGCTGGAATACGTCGCGATGTTGGACAGACCGACACTGGCACTGGAACGCAGGCCAATGCCGAACGAGGTCTTCGTGCCTCCAACATCTGCAACGAGTACCGATCGCGTCATCTGCCGCGTCTTCCTTTCCCGTACCCACAACCCGAAGGGGTTGCGTGACCTTCTGTCGGGCTAGATGATGGTTTCCTGCGTCTCTGGATTGAAGACGTGAAGTGTTTTCAGGCTGACTGCGAGCCGGATGACCGTGTCGAGCTCGACGTGGGTATGCGGATCAAGGCTTGCTACAATCTGGGCATCATCCACGTATCCGTACACGAGCAGCGTATGCCCCAATTGTTCGGTAACAGAGACCCTGACTTCGATTGAATTGTCTGCCTCTTGGCAAGGGCCGTCAAGATCTTCCGGGCGCACGCCCATGATGACATCGGCGGGGACACCGCCGGCTGCGCGATCGGCCGACAGAGAGACTCGGAACGCTGATCCGGCAAGCACAATCTGGTCGCCCTCACGAGATGCAGTTGCAGGAAGGAAGTTCATTGCGGGGCTTCCGATGAATCCGGCCACAAATTGGTTGTTGGGATGATCGTAGGTTTCCTGCGGGGGCGCATACTGCTGGATGACACCGTCCTTCATGACTGCGATGCGGTTGCCGAGCGTCATGGCCTCCACCTGATCGTGCGTTACGTAGATCGTCGTCGTCTTCAGCTTGTTGTGGAGTTCTTCCAGTTCCGTTCGCATTTGAACCCGGAGCTTTGCATCGAGATTGGACAGCGGCTCATCGAACAGGAAGACCTTGGGATCGCGGACAATCGCTCTGCCGACTGCGACACGCTGACGCTGTCCTCCCGACAATTCTCGGGGCTTGCTCTTCAGCTTCTCCTCAATGCCCAGCAGCTCGGCCGCTTCTTTCACGCGCTTCTCGATCTGGGTTTTGGGCGTCTTGCGAAGCTTCAGTCCGAAAGCCATGTTGTTGAACACATCCATGTGGGGATACAGCGCGTAGTTCTGGAAAACCATGGCAATATCGCGGTCTTTCGGCGGAACCTTGTTTACGACGCGCTCACCGATGCGGATCTCTCCCGCGGTACAGTCCTCAAGCCCAGCGACCATCCTCAGGGTTGTCGTCTTTCCGCACCCCGAGGGGCCGACGAGTACCGTGAACTTGCCGTCTTCAATCACCATCGAAAGATCTTTGACCGCAGTGAAGTCTCCGAACATTTTCGTGATGTTGGTTAGTGTTACTTCAGCCATACCGCCTCCTTACACTCGCCCTGCAGCTACCCAGGGCGAAGGTGTTCAAGATTCCGCGAAGCAAGAATACACGGCAGCAGTGCCAGAAGGCAATCTCCACGGGTGTTCTTGCGTTCTCTCTAGTGCCCGCCTCTCATTGCTACTCTCGATTGGCATCGTCTGAAACGCCATTCCTGTCTTCTGTCTCGTGAGCGTTCCCTGTAGACCCCGAGCTTGATTCACCACCTGACTCGCGATCTCACGTGACGTGCGCCTTCCTCAGAGCTTCGGCCGCCTGCTCTGGAGCCATCGGATTGATGTGTATGCCTGCTCCCCATTCCAGTCCTGCCATGTAGGTCAGGCGTGGCAGGACTGAGAACGTCCAGTGGAAGCTCTTGTGGAGTGTCTTCCAATTCTCAGGATTCGCGGACACAAGAGAATCAGTTGGGGCGGCATTCAGGATCAAGTTGTAGGGCACATCTCCTAGCACCATTTGGATCCTTCTCATTGCATCGCTAAGGCTGCAAGACAGTAGTTTACGCTGAACTGCTGTCATGCGGGTCAAATCGTGCGCGTGTTCCTTGGGGCAGATCACGAGCTCGAACGGGAATCTCGAGGCATACGGAGCCCACACGGCAAATCCTCGATTCTCGCCCACTACACGGGCGCCTGCCTTGAATTCTTCTTGAAGCAGGTTGCAGATTAGGCAATGGCCCGTGCGATCGTAGTAGGCGCGTGCATTGTCGAGTCGCTGTCCAACTGCAGGAGGGATGACCGGAAGGGCGATGACCTGCGAGTGTGGGTGTCGCAAGGAAGCTCCCGCACGCTTTCCGTGATTCTTGAACAGCTGGATATAGCTGTGGCGAGGGTCTTCGGATAGTGCCGCGAATCTCGAGATGTAGGCGTCTATCACGCAGGTGATCTGCGCTACCGTTAGGTCTGCAAGTGTCGCCAGGTGGTTTGGAGATTCGACGATGACCTCGTGTGCGCCGCTAGCGCACATGGCCCCATAGAGGCTGCCGGGCTTCTCAACGTCGTCGCCGTCCTGTGCTTGGAGCGCTGGAAACTTGTTCGGGAACACGCGAACCGCCCATTGACCCTTGTTGGGAATGCGTAGGATCTCCGGGGGTGTCTGGTGTTCATTCCCGGCGCAGAAGGGGCAGTTTCCATCGGAAGGCTCTTCCCGATTGCTTGAGTCTGCCTGTACGAAATCCAGAGGACGCATCGCGCGTTCGGGTGCTACGATCACCCATTCACTTCGTGTCACATCCCTGCGCAATTCAGGCATCCACAATCCTCCTATCCAGGATGTTAGCAACCCTGGCCTGATCTGGCGATGTGCTCCATCGACACGCGACGGTGGAGCATACGCTGAGATCTCCATGTTCCCGTCTACTCGGTCAGTACTCAGCAGTCCTGACCCGGCTAGGTCGCCCCTGCCCCGCAGTGACGTCCATGATCAGCTTCGCAGTCTTGGTACGCGGGCCTTCTGCCATGTCTCCTCCTTGTCTCGGCCAGGCCTCTGTCATCTACCCATCAAGCGTCTGCTCAAGCAGAAATCGTATGGCATCTGGGAATCTCCGCGACCATGCCGCTTCATTGTGTTCAGACGGAGTTTCTACGTACATCAACTGAGTTTGACGCTTCGCATAGGTCTCGAGCAGCTGATGTAGACTTCTGACATCCTCTACCCAGAGTGCTGATAGCCGACTGCTTTCAAATGGTGGGCTCTCGCCGCAAAGATCCTGAGCACGTCTTGCATAGGCTCGCGTGGAAAGCGACGCGCTGCGGCGGGCTGTGCCGATCTCGCTTCTGCCCGAATCCATATACAGACGGATGGGAAAGTGCCTGGCAGTACGGACTTCATCCAGTATCGCGTAGTTACCAAACCAGAGAGCAGGACTCATCGCACCACAGAGTCCAAACGTTTCCGGTTCCCGTAGACACGCGTGCAGGCTGATGAGTCCTCCCATGGATGATCCCATGATCCCTGTGTGCGATGGTCCACGCAGCGTACGAAACGACCGATCGATGAGTCTCTTGACTTCATTCGCGATGAAGCCGGTGTACTGCGCGCCAAGACCAAGACTTCCACTCTGGGGGCATACGTAGGGTGACAGTTCGTGAACGCGTTGCTCACCCCTATGCGGGATGCCCACGAGAATGGCCTCAATCCCCTCTGCTGCCAAGGCTTCCATGGTCTCATCTGCACACCATTCGCCGTGTCCGCTCGTATGCTTGTCGAAGAGGTTCTGACCATCGTGCATGTACACGACCGGGTAGTCTGTGCCTCGTGTCTCATAGGACGGCGGCAAGTACACGAGAATGTGGCGCTGGTTTCCAAGCTGAGGGCTGGCTAGCTCCGGATAGACCATCACCGTACCGACAACGCTGTGCGCTGCTCCCCCATTCCACTCTGTGTACGACACCCAGTCCATTCGCCGTCTATCCTTTCAAGGAGCCCGCGAGGATGCCTCGCACGAAGTATCGTTGTAGTGCAAAGAACACCACCAAAGGCAACAGCATCGAGACAAAGGCACCAGCAGTCAGGAGTTCCCAGCTTCGCCCCATGTCGGACACCATGTTCGACAGTGTGACAGTGAGCGGAATCACGTCATCCTTGCCGCCCAAATAAACGAGCGCAACGAGGAGATCGTTCCAGATCCAGAGGAACTGGAAGATGAAGACCGAGGCGATTGCGGGCACAGAGATTGGAATCACGATTCGAGAGAACGTTTTCAGTGGACCTGCCCCATCGATCGCAGCGGAATCGAAGATATCCTTTGGGATTCCAGACATGTAGTTGTGCATGAGGTACGTTGTCAATGGCAGTCCGTAGGCTGTATGCGCAAGCCAAATGCCAGGGAAAGTCCCATGTAATCCCAGTCTGCTATACAGCGGAAGCACCGGAATCAGTGTCATCTGGATCGGGATGATCATCAGGGCAACGAGCAGCATGAAGAGCGAGCGCCTTCCAGTGAACTTCATCCAGGCAAAACCATAGGCTGCGAATGACGCGATGAAGGTGGAGATGCCAGTGGCAGGCACGCTGATCAGCAAGCTATTCAGAAACGACCTGGAGAATCCATGCTGGGTCAGTACGCCGATGTAGTTCTCGAGTGAGTACTGGCCGCCACTGAAGAGCTTCGGAAGAACCGTCCACCAGCCGGACTGCGCAATAGCAGCGCTGTCTCTGAATGATGTGATCAGGATCCCAAGGGTTGGGATGAGCCAAATGCTTCCGAAGAGGATTGCTGTTGCGTGCACGCCGAATCTAGAGAGCACTTTGCGTAGAGTCATCATCGTGCTCCTTCCTGAGAAACGAATCGCCGGATGTTCACAATCATGAACGGCAAAATGAGCAGTAGCAGCACGACCGCAATTGCACTCGCACGTCCGTAGTTTCCGAAGTTGAATGCCTCCTTGTACATGCGATTGGCAATCACTTCCGTATCGTAGTTTCCGTTGGTCATGACGTAGACAATGGCGAACATCTTCAAGACCTGAACCACCATGGTCGTCGCAACGACAGCGGCGGTGGGAGCAAGTAGTGGCAACGTGATCTTCCGAAAGACCTTCCACTCTCCAGCGCCATCAATCCTGGCGGCTTCCAGGAGAGGTTTGGGAATATTCTTGTAGGCAGCGGATAGGATGACCATGCAGAACCCGGTCCACATCCAAATTCCGACGATAATGAGTGCGATGTTGTTCACCCACGGCCTTTGAATGAGCCAGCCGATCGGTTCGCCGCCGAACCCAACAACGATCGCGTTGAGAAGGCCGATCTGATTTGCTCCAATAGGCCTGTAGGTGTAGATGAATTTCCAGATCACAGAAATCCCGACTGCTGAAACAGCGGACGGGATGAAGACGATGGATTTGATAATGCGCTCGTACTTCACCTTGTCGAGGAGAACAGCGAGAACAAGGCCAATGCCGACCGTAAATGTTGTGAAGAGCGCGACCCACAGTGCGTTGTTGCGCAGCGCGCTCAGCATGACGTTGTTCGTGAAGACGTATCTCCAGTTCTGAAGCCCGACAAACTCTACGTTTGGCCCGAACAGGTCACGGCCCTTGCCAAAGAATGACCTGACAATGGTCGCTGCAGTCGGATACACAAGGAAGAATGTGATCAGTAGGAGCGCTGGCCCAACGAAGAGCCATGGTTTCCACCGGCCAGCATGCAGCATGTTGGACACCCCCGCGGGAAAAGTGAGAGCCGGGTTCACTTGTGAAGCCCGGCTCTCGTTTGCCTCCTAGTAAGCGTCCTGTGCAGCAGCCTCGATCGTCTCAAGGACTGTGTCCAGACTGATTCCACTGATGTAGTCAAGGACGCCGCTCCAGAATGCGCCAGCGCCGATTGCACCAGGCATCAGGTCCGAGCCGTCAAAGCGGGAGACTGTTGCACTCAACAGCATCTCCTGCGCCTTGCGCGTGATCGGATTCTCGAACGCTTCGGGATCTGCATTCACATAGGCCGATAGCTCACCGAGTTCGTTCGACCAGATATTGGCCGCAGTCTCGGAGGTCAAGAACTGTGCGAACGCGAGAACCTCAGGGCGGTTGTTGAAGACCGTGACGACATCGCCCGAAACCAGCAACGGCACAGAACCGTCCGCCGTTGCCTTCGGCGTGATGGTCGGGAGAACGAAGACGTTATAGTCCTCGCCCGCCACGAGGCCGTCGAAGTGGTCATTGATGAAACCGTTGATAAACGTGGCTTGCTTGTGCAAGTACGCGGTCGGCGGATCCAGGTACAGAGGATCGATTGCATCGCCGAAGTTGGTCGTCAACGCGGCAATTGGTCCTCCCAGAACATAGCCATCGTCAAACAGCTTCCCAAACGTTTCGAAGGCAAGCTTCACACGCGGGTCGGTCCACGGAATCTCGTGGTTGACCCACTTGTCATAGACCTCTGCCCCCGCTGTTCGGAGCATGATGTCCTCGATCCAGTCGGTGCCCGGCCAGCCACTGGCTGCACCCGAGTCGAGTCCGATGGACCAAGGTACGCCGCCATCCGCAACGATCTGCTGGCTTAGTGCCTGCAGTTCATACCAGGTGTTGGGAACTTCGTACCCTTTGGCCGCGAACTCCTTTGGGTTGTACCAGACCAAACTCTTCACGTTCGGGAAGATGAACAGACCATAGAGGCCGTCGTTGTATTCGCCAATCGGGACAAGGGCCGGGTTGATGTCCGAAGTATCGACAAGGCCGGTGAGGTCAACGATTTTCTCTTCGTCAGCCCACTCCCGCATGATACCGATCCACGGATGTGGCGTCAGATCCGGAGGATTGCCTGCAGCCAAGCGAGCCTGCAGAATGGCAGGTCGATCCCTGCTTACGATCTCGATGACTACATCGATGTCCGGGTTCGCTGCCTCAAACGCTTCAACGACCTTCTCAAACGCCGGGGCTTGTTCGCCTGGCCAACCATGCATCACATTGACAGTCTTTGTCTGTGCAAGTGCTGCGACACCAATGAGGGTGAGCACTGACAGAACGACGAGTAGTTTACGCATTATTTGCCTCCCTGTTATGTGGTTCTTTTCCCCTGGTTTCACTCCCGGTAGCTAGCTTGAACCCGATACATCACCTCCTGAAACCTGATGTCAGAACATGAAGAGGGGTGAGGGCCGGCGTTCGTGCAGCCGTGCTGCACGTTGTGCGCTGCTTCCCTTTGAGCTTCTCCATTGTGCACTCCGGCACCTCCCCGTTCTTCGCTAGGACTTGTGACTGACCTCCCGAACCGAGTAGTCGGTCTCGATGAGTAGGTCAGCGGTTTGCCTGTGTTGACTGATGATTTTGTGTTCGATCTCGAGTACCCGCTCGATGAAGGGGTCAAAGGGCTCCCGATTGCGCTTTCTTCGAGCCTCCAGCGTCTGCGTGTAGTCGCGATCGACAAAGACACGGACATCGAGCGAGGGAACCAACGAAACGTAGGTTCCCTCTACGATGATTGCGCGGCATGCGTGTGCTGCTAGGGTCTCTTGCGCAATGCGGTCCTCCGAGTAGATCACCAACGGTTTCTGAATCTTCTGTTCTCCATTGAGCAAGGATTGGACATCGCGATCGAGGTGTTCGAGGTCGACTTCCTCGGGTCCCACCCAGTCCGAATCCCGCCGTCGCTTGGCATCGTTGCTCCTCGGGGGTAGATGGAAATAGTCGTCCTGTTGCAGGATGACGCAAGGCACAAGCTGCTGCGCGAGCCGTGCCATCAACGCCTGGGCCAGTTCAGATTTCCCGCTGCCGGATTCCCCCGCTATGCCGATGGCGAGTGGGCGGGTGACTTCGGCAAGATGTACAGCGAGTCGAGTCGCGAGGTCGGCTGCCGCCGCTTCGTGATGGGGCTCAATTACAAGGATGTCACCCTGCATCTTAAGCACCCCCTCTCGGCTGCCGATAAGCGTCAGCGAACCTTGCCGCAATCGCGTCCCAGCTGTACTCGTGCACGACCTTCTGATATGCAGCACGGCCGGAACTCTTGCGGAGTTCATCATCATACAGCAGTGCTGCGATGAGTTCGGAGAACTTGTCGGTCTCTTCAGGATTTCCAAGTAGTCCATCGATACCGTGTTCGATGACGGTTGCGGGTCCGCCGTTGCTGGTGGCCACCACCGGGATACCGCTGGCCATAGCCTCAAGCATGACGATGCCAAATGGCTCGTAGCGTGATGGGAGAACGAAGATGTCTGCGGCGTTGTAGTACTGCGGCAGAAGGCTCTCCTCCACGACGGGAAGCCACGTGAGATGCGTGGAGAGTTCAGTTTCTTCCACGAGATCGAGGATCTTCGCATGCTCTCCGGCTTCAGATTCGCTCCCATCGCCCGCGCTCATCACCACGGAGAAGGGCGGAAGGTTGTCGCGTGAGGCTAGTTCGCCCGCTGCATGGACGAAAAGGTCAAGTCCCTTTCGGGCATCCAAGCGGCCGAGCGTGAGGACGGTGAGCTTGTCAGGCAAACCCAACGCTTGACGATGAGCTGACGCCTTGCCACGTGGCTGGAACACCTCTGTGTCCACGCCGGGCGGGATGATGCAGATCTGTCGTTCAGGGACGTTGTACAACGAGGCGATCTGCTCTTTCTCAATCTGTGTGAGCGCAAAGACGCAGTCGCAGCCTTGATAGACGTCCTCCTCGATACGAATGCGATCCTCGTACTGGTACTTCGCACCATCCGGGAGCGAGCGCATCTTGATCTTGCCCAGCGAGTGGGTGGAATGAAACCAGGGCTGGTCTGAATGCAGTGTCGAGGCCACGTAGCCTCCATCCCAATAGTGGGAATGGAGTACTTCTCCGCCCTCCAATGCACGGCGGACGCAATCCGCAAAGGCATCAAGGTGCGGCAGGATCTCCTCTTTTGGTACGAATCCGTCTGGACCGCACGGGACACGAACGACCGTCGCATACTCTGCAAACTGCTCTTTTGCAGGCTTGCCATCCGCTCGATCTCGAGTGAAGGCTGTGACTCGAATGCCGTGCGATGACAGATGCTTCGAGAGCTCACGGATGTACACGCACTGCCCGCCAATGTCCGGTTCACCGATTCGACCCAGTGGATCGCCATGGGGTGTGAGCATCGTGACATGAGATCTAGGCAATCAGCACCTCCAGTCCCGGATTCATCTCAACGAGCGGGGCAAGGAGTTCCTCTGTTGCACCAGCATCGGTGATGAGTTTATCTACGTGGTCCAGCGGAGCGATTCGTGCCAAGCTCTTGATGCCAATCTTGGATGCGTCCGCAAGCACGATGACCTCATTAGCACACTCGATCATCTTTTGCTTAATGCCCACCTCGGTGCAGTTATTGACGGAGATCCCAGTAGCAGAAACGCCATTTGCGCCGAGCAGCAAGCGATCGAAGTGCAGCTCGTTCAGGTGCGAGATTGCAGGGTCGCCCACGAAGCAGAGCGCCGGACGATACAGAATCCCCCCGATTTGGATGAGCTCTACGTGCGGTGCATCGACCAGCTTATTGGCCGAGTAGATGGAGTTCACAGCGATGGTCAAGTGGCGATTCTTGAAATGGTCGATGGAATACAGTGTGGTGCTTCCTGCATCGACAAGGATCCAATCTCCATCCTGCACAAGGTCTGCAGCAGCTTTGGCAATGGCTTGCTTCGCGGCTTGATTGACGCTGGAACGCTCCTGGAAAGCCGGCGTATAGCGATCGACGGGATTTGCCACTGCACCACCGCGGTTGCGGTGGAGCATGCCTTGCCTCTCGAGGGCCTCAAGGTCGGACCTTATGGTGACTTGCGAAACACCGAATACCTTGCTGAGTTCGGCAACCGTTGCTGCACCCTGAGAGAGCACGGTTTCTGCGACCAAGTGCCTGCGTTCATCGACTAGCATGTTCCTTACGAACCCCTTACACTAGCTTTTGAAATAGATCATAAGCTTTCGAATACGGGCTGTCAAGTCCTGCTTCCAGTGCTTGGATGGGCCAGGAAGATAGACTAGGATAAGATTATCGGGTGCTACTCCGTCGGGAGGTGGGTGCTTTGGGAGAACGTACGTTCGATGCGGTCATTTTCGACCTTGATGGCGTCGTCACACGAACGGCATCGCTGCATGCTGCGAGCTGGAAGCGCATGTTTGACGACTTCCTTGTTCAGCGTGCCGAATCCAGTGGTGACGTATTCTTTCCCTTCACTATCGAGGAAGACTATCGCCGGTACGTTGACGGACGGCCACGCATCGACGGAGTTGTGACGTTCCTGCAGTCCCGTGGGATTGAGCTCCCACGCGGCAAAGCTGAGGATGCGCCGGGCTACGACACCGCTTGGGCGCTGGGAAACCTGAAGAACAAGGATTTCAACGAACTCATGATCGAGCAGGGTGTCGAGGTCATGGAAGGGACGGTCACGCTCATTAAGGCGCTGCATGCGCATGATGTTCGCGTGGGTGTGGCGTCATCCAGCAAGAACTGCGAGCTCATCCTGGGCAATGCGGGCCTTGAGGAGTTGTTCGAGACACGCGTGGATGGCGTGGTGTCTGCCGAACTTGGACTCATCGGAAAGCCGGCCCCCGACATCTTCGTCGAGGCGGCGCGTCGCCTCGGGGTCGAGCCTGCACGCTCAGTTGTGGTTGAGGATGCAACATCCGGGGTGCAGGCCGGCCGGGCCGGAGCGTTCGGGCTCGTCATCGGGATTGGCCCGGAAGCGTCAAGGATCGAACTCAGGCAGCACGGCGCGGATTGGATCGTTGAGTCCTTCGACGATTCGTCGTACGAACGCATCGAGCAGTGGTTCGCACAGCGCGACCATCGCATGCCCTCTGCGCTGGGGAAATGGGATGCATTCCTAGAGAAACTAGCTGAGCGCGAAGTGGCGCTTTTCTTGGACTACGATGGCACATTGACGCCGATCGTCTCTCGGCCGGAACTTGCTGTGCTTGACTCCGCCTCACGTGACGCTCTGCGCGCTGTCGCCAGCGCGATTCCGACTGCAATCATCAGCGGTCGTGGGCGCCCAGACGTTGAGACGCTTGTAGGTATCCCGGATCTGGCTTACGCCGGGAGTCACGGCTTTGATATTGTCGGGCCGCACGGAGCTGCCATTGATTACGAGATCGCCGACTGGATCGCGCCAGTAATGCAGCACGTCAGCAGGGAGCTTGAAGCGGCACTGGAAGACATCGAGGGATGCATCATCGAGCCCAAGGGCTTCTCTGTTGCCGCGCACCATCGGCTCGTCTCCGAGGATCGTGTTTCGTACGTCGAGGCCGTGGTGGATCGTATGGTTGCTACAGATGGACGGTTGCAGAAGGCAGCTGGCAAGAAGGTATTTGAGATTCGCCCTGCGCTGGATTGGGACAAGGGCGAAGCACTGCTCGTGTTGCTGAAGGCGCTCGGACTCGATTCCGAGAACTACCTTCCCATCTACATTGGAGACGACGTAACAGATGAGGATGCATTCCGTGTGGTACAGGATCGCGGTGTCGGCATCCTCGTATCTCAGGTTCCACGCGAAACGGCAGCCAGCTTCTGGCTTCAGGATCCGTTCGAGGTGCACGCGTTCCTGGACCGCTTGCGGAGGCGAGCGGAAGGCGGCGCAGCATGAGCACGCATTGGAAGCTGATCTACACCGGGGTCGATCCTGAGGAGGAGGCCCTGCGCGAAGCGTTGTGCACGCTGGGGAACGGGTACTTCGCTACGCGAGGCGCTGCTGAGGAATCCAGTGCGGACAACACCCACTATCCAGGAACGTACATCGCCGGTGGGTACGACCGGCTGGTGAGCCGAGTCGTAGATCGTGATGTGGTCAACGAGGATCTTGTGAACTTCCCAAATTGGCTCCCTGTGAGCTTTCGAGTGGAGGAAGATGACTGGTTCGGAGATCAGGAGTGTAGCCTGGATGACTTCGTCCAGGAGCTAGACCTGAGGCAAGGCAAGCTGACACGATCCTTCACGATTCGCGACACACCGTATGGCATTCTCCGGGTTGTGACAGAGCGATTCGTGAGCATGAGAGACTCACACCTCGCGGTCGTCCGTTGGTCGGTGACGCCGGAGCATCCCATTGAGCGATTGCAGTTTCGCGCTGCTCTGGATGGTGACGTTGAGAACTGGGGCGTCGCACGCTACCGAGAACTGCGTGGCGACCACATCGAAGTGACTGGTATCTCGAACCCTGATACCGATGTGATTGCACTGCGGGCGGCCACGAAACAAGCTCCGCTTGAGGTCTCGATCTGCTCTCGGCAGCAAATCTTCCTGGATGATGAGCTGCTCGGAGATCGCGGGGCGGTCTACGAAGGAAAGCATGGCATCGAATGGCTGGGCCCGAGAATCTCGGTGGACGCCGGACAGACTGTGCGCATCGAGAAGGTGATCTCCTTACACACGTCCAGAGATCCCGCGCTTGGGGATCTTGTTCAGGATGGACTCGATGAGTTGGCGCGCGCGCCGGGATTTGAAGATCTACTGGCACGCCATCAGCGGAGTTGGGCGCAGCTTTGGGACCTCTTTGATGTTCGAGTCGATGTCGATCCATCCTTCGAGTTGTCTCCGCATCCCATGCAACTGATCCTGCGGCTACACACCTTCCATTTGCTCCAGACATCATCCCCGAACTCGCGATCGCTAGACATCAGCGTGCCGGCGCGCGGTTGGACTGGCGAATCGTATCGTGGGCACATCTTCTGGGATGAGGCATACATCCTTCCGTTCTACATCTCCAGGGCGCCAGAGATGGCGCGCTCGTTGCTGCTCTATCGCTACCGAAGACTGGACGAAGCGCGCGCGGCTGCTGCAGCGGAGGGCTATGCAGGCGCCATGTTCCCCTGGCAAAGCGGCAGCAGCGGCCGAGAAGAGACCCAGACTATCCACCTGAATCCGAAATCCGGGAGATGGGACCCGGATCACAGCCACCTGCAGCGACATGTGAATGCGGCGATCGCCTTGGACGTGTGGCGCTATGTGCAGACCACAGGAGATCTTGCGTTCCTCGAAGGCTACGGAACCGAAATGCTGATTGAGATTGCGAGATTCTGGGCAAGCACCTGCCGCTTCAATCAACAGACCGAGAAATTCGAGATCCACGGCGTGATGGGGCCGGACGAATTCCATGAAGCCTATCCCAATGACGATGCCGGCGGATTGCGCAACAACCTCTACACGAACGTGATGGCTGTGTGGTGTCTACGGAGGGCACAGGACGCACTGCAGACGTTGCCGCAATCAGCTGCCGAGCGTTTGCGCAAGCGGTTCGCAATCGAGGAGGCGGAACTGGCACGCTGGGATCAAATCTGTCGGGCCATGACCTTACCCCGAATGGCGAGTGGGATGCTGGAGCAGTTCGAGGGCTACGAATTGCTCGAGGAGCTTGATTGGAAGGCCTACCGGAAGAAGTACACGAGCATCGGCCGGATGGATCGGATCCTCAAAGCGGAAGGCGATTCGCCAAATCGCTACAAGCTATCCAAACAGGCAGATTTGTGCATGCTGTTCTACTTCCTACCCCCTGAAGAACTGGTAGAGGTTCTGGAGCCGCTCGGGTATCAGCTGTCTCCCGCACAGTTGCGGGACACCATTCTCTACTACCGGGATCGAACTAGCCATGGATCAACGATGAGCCATCTTGTGTTTGGGGCAATTCTCGATCCGTACGAGCCAGCGGAAGCTTGGGACCACTACGTACGGGCGCTACGAAGCGATGTCGACGATCTCCAGGGCGGTACGACGCCGGAAGGGATCCATACCGCGGTAATGGCGGGTACGGTCAGGCATATGATCGAGCGTGTGGCTGGGCTCTCTGTGCTGCAGGGAGCGCTTCGTGTGCAACCCCGACTGCCGGACGGCCTCCGAGCAGTTTCGTGCCGGTACAGGATTCTGGGGACGGCCGTGTCCGTGCATGTCAGCCGAGAGTCTGTGACGGTGGAGATCCCGGACGGCTCACAGCAACCGATTTCGATCCGAATAGGGGATCAGACGCAAGTGTGTGGTCCAGGAGAGCGCATCGAGGTCTCTCTATCGCCTTGACGAGTACGAGGGATGTTCGGATTGAAGGACGAGCGTGTTTGTGGATACTTGGCGCAACTTCAGGAGGTCGGGCATGGATGGACTAGGCATCGAACGATATGTGGGAATGATCGACGGCGAGATGATCGCTGCGATTCAACGGGCGGCCCGTCCGATCTACGGACTTCGAGTGCTGCACGTGAACTCAACCTTCCACGGCGGCGGGGTAGCCGGCATGCTGAACTCGTTGATTCCGCTCATGAATGACGTGGGCATCAATGCTGACTGGAACCTGCTCTACGGGGATCCCTCGCTGTTCGCAGTGACCAAGAAGCTTCACAATGGGTTGCAGGGTGAAGAGGTCGAGTTGACCCCGAAAGAGGTTGAGGCCTACCTGGGTATCAACCGGACGTTTGCACTCTATAGCCCAGTCATCCATCACGTGGTGATCGTTCATGATCCGCAACCGCTACCGATGATTCGCTTCCGCCAGCGAGAGAATCCGTGGATCTGGCGGCTGCATATCGATGTGTCGTCCCCGGATCCTCAAGTGGTCAACCTGCTCAGTCCCTTCATTTTGCGCTACGACGCAGCCGTAGTTTCCACAGAGGCCTTCCAGCGGCCGAGCTGGCCGATTGACACCAACATCATTCCCCCGGCGATCGACCCGTTCTCCGAGATCAACCGAGATCTCTCTGAGGCGGAGGTCCAGACGAAGCTGAAGGACTATGAGATCGACTGCAGCAAGCCGCTGCTGGTCCAGGTCTCCCGATTTGACAAGTGGAAGGATCCGCTTGGCGTGCTCGAGACCTTCCAACGTGTGAAGCAGGATCATGACTGTCAACTCGTCCTTCTCGGCAACATGGCGACGGACGATCCCGAGGGTCCGATCATCTTCGAAGAGGTCGTGAAGAAGGCTGCCGAACTCGAAGATGTTCGTCTGATCACCCAAACCGATCCCTTGCTCGTCAACGCGTTGCAGCGTTGCGCTGCTGTGGTTCTGCAACTCTCCAAGCGCGAAGGGTTTGGACTCACAGTTTCCGAAGCGTTGTGGAAAGGGACACCGGTGGTCGCGGGACAGGTCGGCGGTATTCCACTGCAGATCGAGGACGGCAAGACAGGATTCCTAGTCCAGCCTGGGGACTACGATGCGGCGGCGGATCGCATCCTACGATTGCTGAAGGATCCGACACTCCAAGCTGAATGCGGGCAAACCGGACGTGAACATGTCCGAAACCACTTCCTGGTGCCGAGGCTGCTCTTGGATTGGCTCAAGGTAATTGGGGAACTCGCCTAGACATTGAGTGTGCGGATCACGCGTGCTGGATTCCCTGCTACGAATCCATCGTCCGGGAGTCACGCGTGAGCACTGCACCCGCGCCCATGACGCACCGACTCCCGATGCGGACCCGGGATTGATTACGACACTGCCGCCAATCCAGCAGTCATTGCCGACCCAGATTGGTTTGCCGGAACTCGAGGCCGTTGCGGCGTTCAATTGCAGACATTGGATGGGGGGCGCTGTAGATCTGGACGTTCGGACCGAACGTGACGTTCGATCCGATATTCACGGAGCAGACCTCGAGCATCACGCAGTTGGAATTGAAGAACGGGTTCTCTCCCACGGAGAGGCTGCACCCATAGTCGCAATGAAAGGGCGGTTCGACCCGAAAAGCTCGAACGCGCATTCGGGAACAGCTGGGTGCGCAATCGGTTGTATCCCTCCATGTCTCCGTACTCGAGGCTGTTGATCTGCGCAGTGGGGTCGCGGGCAGCCTTGCGTTCTCCAATGAGTCGTGCATCCATCGAGCTGCAGAGCTCGCCCCTCAGCATCCAATCTTCCTCTGTCGACACGGCCCCTCGCTTTGATGACTTCCTAGATGTCCGAGGATGCATCGTACGCAAACGGTTCCCGACTAGCAGCCGCGTCGCAGTGCGTGCACGTTCAGCTTAGAATTGCGCTGCACCAAAGGAGCCAATGTGTCGGAAGGGCTAGGAGAGCGCAAGGTTACGGCAAAGGGTCTCGCGTACTTGTCGATTGTCTACGTCGTGTGGGGAAGTACCTACCTCGCGATTCGATTGGGCGTCCGAGAAGGTTCGGGGTTCCCGCCTTTCGCTCTGGGTGCGGTGCGCGTGCTTGTGGCAGGTGCAGCTCTGATGGGCTGGGCTGCCTTGCGCGGGATGAAGCTTCGGCTGACCCGCAGGGAGTGCTGGACCCTCGCGATTGCTGGGCTCCTGATGTGGCCGGGCGCGAATGGTCTGGTGAACTGGGCGGAACAACGCGCGGATTCGAGCTATGCAGCGTTGCTGGTCGGGGCACTGCCGATCTGGACTGCCGTGATCGATGCCGCCTGGCGCCGTCAGCGGCCGACACTCCGTTTGCTTGCGTTTCTCTTGGCTGGCTTTGCAGGTGTGGCGCTGTTGACCGTTCCGCGATTGGCCGTTGCGGAGGGTGCGGACTTCGTGACGATCTTCATGCTGATGGTTGCCCCGATCACTTGGGCTGTGGGCTCGCTCCTACAGATTCATCGCCCGGTCACGGTTCAGCCCGTGGTTTCAGCTGCGTACCTACACCTGTTCGGCGGGCTTGGCTTTGTGCTGCTTTTTCTTGCGACGGGGGAGCCGATGCCCACGCCCACTTGGCAGGCTTGGATTGCTTGCGGTTACCTGATCGTGTTTGGCTCTATCGGAGCATTTACTGCATTTGTGCGGACGCTCCGTCTGTTGCCGACACCCATTGCGATGACCTATGCGTACGTGAATCCTGTGGTGGCCGTGATCCTCGGTTGGCTGCTGCTTCGCGAACCCGTTTCCTCCATCATTCTCGCCGGGATGGCCCTGATCCTGTTCGGCGTATGGGGCATCTTCCACGAGCGCGCGCGCAGTTGCTGAGCTACTCTTTAATCTCGATGCCTCGCCAAAACGCTACGTGATCCTTGATTTCGCTTGCCGCGTCCTTGGGTGCGGGATAGTACCACGCGGCACGCTTGTTCTCTTGATCGTCTACAACGACATCGTAGTAATGTGCTTCACCCTTCCAGGGACATGTGGAGCGATAGCTGCTCTCGCGAAGCAGTTCCTTGCGTACCGAGTTCGGTGGGAAGTAGTGATGATCCTCTACAACCTTTGTAGTATTGCTCTCGGCGATGATGGTTCCATTCCAGATTGCTTTCATGATTCCTCCTGCAACAAGGATACAGCGAGAGCATGAAGGGAAGGAGGAGACCGTGTCAAGAAGCCATGAATAGGAAACGCGGCCTGCATGCAGCAGGCCGCGCGGAATCAAAGCGCCGCGACTCAGAGATTGAGCGCGTCCAAGATGATGCGGACGATGAGCAATACCCAGCCCACGATAATCCCGATCCAGATGATACGGCGCGCGAAATCGAGCAGTCCGAACAGGATCAGAATCAACGTAATCAATGCGAGATAGCCGACCGGCTTCTCCAGATCAGATGATACGCGATCGTCTGTGATCAGGTTCAAGATGTAGAGCACACCTTGTCCGAGGTAGTTGGCTGCGCTGTCGATGTAAGTGAGTGCCTGATCGAGCGCCGAAGCCGCTTGCTCTTGAACCTCCGGCGTTACGAGCGGCGTATCCGTCTGAGCGAACCCAACGATGGATACCAGAACGACGACCGCAATCATCCCGAACAGAACACTGGTTCGTTTCAGCATCGTAGAACCCCCTTTGTTGGCCTTTCTGGACACTACTGTAGCACGGGTCCCCTGCTGTGGCGAACCGGCAGGTGACCGTTTGCCAAGGGTCAATCGTGCTTGCGAAGGAACAGGCAGCTGTCTGGGCTAACTCGTTTGCGTGAGCTGGGTTTCAGGTTGGTCGTGGAAGGCACGCAGGAGAGATACCATCATCAGCAGTGTGATTGCCGCGGCGGCACCGTCTGCGATGGGGAACGAAGTCCAGACGCCCTGCAATCCGAGGAACCTCGGCAGGATGAGTATGAGCGGTGTCAGCAGGATGACCTGCCGCAAAAGGGCCAGCACGAGGGCTGGGAGGGCCTTGCCGAGTGCCTGGTACATTCCGGCGGCGACGACTTGGAAGCCGACGGTCGGGAAGGCGAGGATGATGGTGCGTGTTGCTGGAACGCCCATGGAGATCACTTCCGGATCCTGGGTGAAGATGCGAAGCAGGAGCCCGGGAATGGTGAGCATGAGGACGGTCGTTCCAATTGACATCACGGACGTAACGATGCTCGAGAGACGGACAGCCTGGCGTACACGTCCGAGCTGGTGTGCGCCGTAGTTGTAGCCGACGATTGGCATCATCCCCTGCACAATGCCGAACATGGGCAAGAACAGGAACATGATCATCCGGTTGATGACGCCGAACGTGGCGATGGCAATATCCCCTCCGTGGGCTGCAAGACTCGTGTTCAGGATGATGACGGTGAAGCTACCGGCTGCGGAACGCAGTCCGGACCCAAGTCCGACGGTGAAAGCCTCCCAAACGATCGAGCCCACGAGGCGGTAGTGACAAGCCAGTGGGCGCAACGTGCTACGCCCGCCGAAGAAGTAGTAGATGAGGTACGTGACCGTGGTTGCCTGCGCCAGCACCGTGGCAAGCGCCGCGCCCTGGATGCCCATGCCGAACCCGTAGATAAAAAGCGGATCCAAGACGATGTTCAATAGTCCGGCAATGATCATGGTCCACATGGCGACGCGGGCATTGCCCTCGGCACGAACCACGGCATTGGTTGCCATCGCGAACATAAAGAAGGGCGTTCCCAAGAGGATGACCCGTGAGTAGTCGGATGCAAAGGGCAGAATGCTCTCGGTCGCGCCAAACAGCTTGAGCAGATTCGGAAGAAAGATGCTTCCCGGAACGGCGATTGCGATGCTACAGAGGACGATCAGGGTCAGGAGATTTCCTGTGGCGTGTTGGGCTTCCTCCGGTTCTCCACTTCCCAGGCGGCGGGAGACGATCGACGAGATACCGATTCCCCAGAGCTGCGCAAGCGCCATCACGAGAATCTGAATGGGGAAGCTGATCGCGATGCCCGCGATGCCGAGTGAGCCCACACCGCGTCCTACGAAGATCGTGTCGGTCAGGTTGTACAAGGACTGCACTAAGAGTCCGACCATAGCCGGAGCGGACATCCGCACGAGCAGCGTTCGAATGGACGATGTGCCTAGCTGTGAGCTGTGATCGGTCATTGGTTCTCCCATAGGTTCGCGCAAGGACGCGCTCTCCCGGTGTGCAGAAGAGCGCGCCGATCATACCTCACCTGCTGGTAGATGAAAAGCTACGGAGCTTCCGAACTGCCCAAAGCCTCAGGATCAAACAGCGCGGGGTCGAACGCCTCAATCGCGAGACTCAGCACTTCGGAGGTTGTGACGCGACCTGTCAGCAGTTGGTTCTCGATGCGTTGGGTACGTACGTAGACATCACCGTTCTCTTGCTCTACATACTCTGCGTAGAAGACCTCGTAGAAAGGGATTCCGCTTACCGCGAAGAGCATTGCGGAAAGGGGACGAACCGTTTCCGGATCTACGGTTACGGTCACAACCTGGAAGGCAACGGTGAAGTCAACGGCAGCAAGATCTACTTCCCACACTTCCTTTCCCTCTTCGTTCTCGACAGACCGCCGCTCAGAGATCGTGTACGAGTCCGCGAAACGAATTCCGCTGGTCTGCGCGACCGCAGCGTCTCCGAACACTTCGGCAGTTGCGCTTGTCTTGATCGGGAAGTCAAGGTCCGGACCGAAGAAATAGGTCGCTTCCGGTGTGGACAGGAAGATCTGCCCGGCAAGCTCCTGTGGAGAAGAAAACTCGATTCGTGCAAACGAACCCGCTTCGTCATCAAGGAATTTCAGATCAAGTATGGCTTCGCGAGTTTCTTCTGGCGTTTCCGACACGATCCGGATGGAGAGCGCATTGATGGCTTCGTCGAAGAATCTCGCGGCATCCAGTGCCTCCAAGTACTCAAGATCTGACAGTTCTTGCGCGAACCCTGCAAGCGAAGCCAGCCCGATGAGCCACGCAATCACGACGGTTGTTCGTTTCATAGTTTGTCCTTTCTACAGGAGCTATACACTTTGCAGAGCCCGAACGATTCGTACTTTCGCATTCCTCCAGGAGGGGAAGAGCGCGCTCAGAAGCGTAGAGATCAAGACCGTGAGAAGGGGCATGAAGATCACCTGCGCAGTCAATCGAAGCTGAATGGCCTGCGGAATGGCTGCACCAGGAGGCGTCCACCGGAACCCAACAGCGTTAAAGACTAGGACCAGCGTGATGCTTACGATCGCGCCGAGGGCTGCACCGATCAGTCCGAGGAGCATCCCTTCGAGAAGGAAATTGCCGAAGACGCGCGCTCTCGGCGTGCCGAATGCGCGTAGTGTTCCAATCTCCCGGCTGCGCTCCAGGAATGAGATCGTAAGCACTTCGAGCACGCTGAAAAAGACGAGCACCGCAATACCGATCATTGCGAGTCCAGAGAAAGCGCCGTAGAAAGAGCTGATCGACTCATACGAAGGATTCAGCTCCTCCCACGTCCGTGTAGTCAGCGGGATGCCTGCAACACTCAATCGCTCTTGCAGCGTACGTGCGAAGGTCTCTGAGGTCTCGAGATCCGAGAGTGCGATCAGAATGCGTTCGACGCCGTCCGTCTTCAGCAATCGTTGGACGAACGATATCGGAAACAACCCAAGCTGTGATTCCAACTCTTCAAATGCGTACGTGATTTCGCCAGCAACATCCGCAGTGGCTGCGTTGAAGTTGCCGGATACGGTGCCTGTCGCAACGTTGATTCGGTCACCGACCTCGACGCCCAACTTGTCTGCGAGCGCGCCGCCAAGGAGAACCTGTCGGTCGGACGTTTCTGCAAGCGGATCTCCGGAGGACAACAGACACTCGTAATCCTGGACCTCGCTACAGGGCACGATGCCTCTTCCGATGATGAGTGTGCTCCCTGTTTCGTCACCCACGAGGCCGGCGAACGTCAACTGCCAGGAGACGCCAGAGACTCCTTCAAGAGCAGCGACCTCCGAAATCACCCGACCGAGATCCACGGGAGAGATGAGATAGTCGTAGCCGTCTGACGTGTTCTCGAAGAGCCCTTCGGCAGCGACCTGCACGGCCCCGGATTCACTGGCCAGAGAAAGCTTCGTGGATTGCAATCCTTCTTCGATGAATCCGAGAACCGAGACCAGCACGGCGAAGCCAACGACAATGACTGCGAGGCTGAATGCAGTCCTGCGCCGATTCCGGAAGACATTTCTTAGCGCAATCTTCAGTTGCATTCCGACCTCCTAGTTCACTCGTAGCGCGTCAACTACGCGCAAGCGAGACGTTTGAATCGCTGGGAAGATTGCCGACAGGAATGTTGAGATCAGTGCGACGAGAAAGGGAGGCGTGACAATCATCAGCCCCAATTGCACTGAAAGGACGCTCTCCTCGACGGTGCCGGGGGGGCGCCACTCGAGTCCGATGGCATTGAAGCCAACCCCCATGAGGATCCCGACAAGCACGCCGGCGGCTCCTCCGATCACCGCCAACCACGCGCTTTCGATCAACAGCTGGGAAAACACCTGTCCACGCGTCGTGCCGAGCGCTCGAATGGTCCCAATCTCTCGCGTTCGCTCAAGAAAGGCAAGTGTGAGTACCTGAAGAATGATGAAAAACACGAGAATGAACACCGCGAGCGTGAGGAAGCCGAACAGAATGTCGAAGTACCCTGCCAGCTGCTCGTAGATGGGCGACAGCTCGTACCAGGTTCTGACCTCAAGGGGAATCCCAGCAGCGTCCAATCCCGACTGGAGGGCAGTGGCTGCAGTCTCTGTAGACGCAATGCTGTCTAGGCTCACGACGATCCGATCGATGCCTTGGGTTTGCAGCAGGAGTTGCGCGAACGGTTGTGGCATGTAGATCGATCGCAGCTCGACCTGCTCCGAGGAGAACTTGTAGATCCCGGCAACCCGAAGCGGCGTCGCATTGAAGGCACCGTTCACTGTGGTCAGCGTGAGCGTCACAACGCTGCCAGTAGTCAGCCCCAACCGCTCAGCAAGCGACCGTCCGATCAGGATTTCAGCCACATCGCCCGTCTGAAGGGGCCGCCCCTCCACAATGGATGCTTCTCGGACTGCCAGGGTCTCGTTCTCAGGCACCAGCGCGGTCACGCGGACGACTTGGGTCTCGTTTCCGGAAGCGAGGAGGCCTGGAAACTGCAGCTGAGAAGTGGTTCCCAAGATGCGTTCGTGGGCATTCAGCAGGGTGTCGATTTCTGCGAGCTGTGTAGGTTGAATCAGGTAGTCATAGCCGTCTGCGGTATCGTTCCACAGATCTGGAGATCCAATTTGAAGGTTGCCGTATTCAGCTACTGTGGAAGCCTGAATCTGCAACCGAGAGTCCTCGAGAAACCCGAATACGAACAATGAGATCGCTGTTCCCAGCGCGATGATTGCCACCGAGAGTAGCGTCCGGCGACGGTTTCTGAGCAAACTTCGCAAAGGGATCCAGAAGCTCATACGGCCACCGCCTCCTGCAGCGATCCGTCATGAATGCGGACTTGACGCTTGGCGTATTCGGTAACTGCTGGATCGTGCGTGACCACGATGAAGACCACGCAATGCTCCTCATTCAGTCGGCGCATGAGGTTCATGACCTGTCCGCCGGTTTCGGAATCCAGGTTTGCAGTCGGTTCATCCGCGAGCACCATCTTGGGCTGAGTGATCAGCGCGCGCGCGATCGCAATGCGTTGCCGTTGCCCACCGGACAGCTCGTTTGGCCTTCGCTTCGCGAGTTCTCCAAGGCCCACTTCCTCGAGAATGGACGCCACACGTTCTGTCCGCTCGGACTTGCTCAGGCGCTGCAGTAGAAGCGGGTACTCGGTGTTCTCTGCTGCTGTGAGTACGGGAATGAGATTGAACGTCTGGAAAATCAGTCCGATGCGATCTCTGCGCAGCTTGGCGAGTTGTTTCTCATTCAGCGAGCTGGTGGACACGCCTTCGATGAGCACCTCGCCGGTGCTGGGACGATCTATGGCCGAGATCATGTTCAAGAACGTCGTCTTCCCGCTGCCTGACGGGCCATTGATGACCGTGAAGTCGCCTTGCTTCGCAATGAAGTTGACGCTGCGCAAGGCGTGCACGTCAAAGCCCCCGACTTGGTAGACCTTTGAGAGGTCCTTCGTCTGAAGGAACGATAGACCTTGCTCGTGACAGAATTGACTCTCGCTGTTCATTTGCCTTCCTTCCCCAGGGATCCCAGTGCCAGCATAGGCTTAATCCTTGAAAGAAACGAATGTAGTACTCTGGACGTGTGGAAATGATGGAGTCTGAAAGGAGTTCCCATGAATGACAAATTCGCCGTGATCCTCGCAGGCGGAGATCTTCGCGTGTTGGAGATGGGCATGATGTACGCACGGAACGCGTCCAAGCAGGGATGGTTGAACGATGTGAAGCTCTTCCTCTTTGGACCGTCAGAGACGCAAGTTGCGACAGATCCTGTGCCCCAGGAGATGGCGAAGACAGTGATCGGCGAGGGGCTTGTCCCGATTGCGTGCCAGTACTGCTTGGACAAGTTCTTGGCTTCGAAGTTGCTGTCTGGCATCGGATGCGAGATCGGGTGTGTGGGGGCACCGATCTCCCAAGCGATCTACGACGGCTACGTACCGTTGATCTGGTAGGCGATTATCATGAAGACGATGCCATCGCAGCAGCACATCTACGCATTCAAGTCCGATCTTCAGGCTGTGGAGACTGTGGCGTTGGGCAGCACGGTCTGTTTCGACGCACTCGACGCATTGGGAGGGCAAGTCCGATCGGAGGCGGACGTGCTCTCCGGTCTGGACTTCGATCGCGTCAATCCCGCAACAGGTCCGCTGGCAATTGATGGCGTGGACCCAGGCGACACCTTGGTCGTACGGATCCATTCCATCGACATGGAAGCGCAAGGTGCCATCGTAACGGGCCCCGGACTTGGCGTGTTGGGTGATGAGATTTCGGAGCACAGAACGCGAATCCTGCCCATTCGCAATGGACAGGTATGGTTCGCAGATCTCGCGCTAGAGGCAAGCCCCATGGTCGGCGTAATGGGCGTTGCGCCTGCAACAGGATCGTATCCCACAGGGACCGCGCACCGGCACGGTGGCAACATGGATACCAAGGAAATTGGCGTTGCCGCAACGATCTACTTCCCCGTCTTCCAGTCCGGAGGTCTGCTCGCCATGGGGGATGTCCACGCGGTGATGGGGGACGGGGAGGTCTGCGTGTCGGCATGCGAAGTCGCAGCTCGAATCACAGTGCAAGTGGATCGGATCGTTGGGCGGTCGATCGCATGGCCGATGGTGGAGACAGCAGATGCGGTGCACATCCTCGTATCGCTTCCTACGATCGAGGAAGCACTTGTCGAAGCCACACGTCAAGCTGTTGACCTTCTTCAGCGGGTTCAATCACTCCGTAAGGAAGACGCGGTCATGCTGGCAAGCCTTGCTGTGGATATCGGGATCAGCCAATTGGTGGATCCGAACAAGACCGCAAAGGCGACGATTCCGAAGACGATCTTGCCTGCTTCTGTGGGAACGCTGTTTCCACCCATGGCAGGCGAACAGGCAACAGGATAAGCTCAAGCCTACGAAAGCTCGGCGGTGCTGGCTTGCTGCTAGGCTGGTCTGCCGAAGAACTTCGCAATGCGAGGAGGAGCCAGCGTGCAAGCAATCAAGGGAGCCACCCTACTCACCCCGGAACAGACGATCGAGAACGGAACCATTCTAATCGAGCACGGGAAGATCGCCGCGATCGGAGCCAATGTAAGTATTCCGGCCGCTGCGGATGTCCTGGATGCCAGCGGAAGGTACGTGATCCCCGGGATGATCGATGCGCACTGCCATACCGGTGTGTTCGCCGACGGCGTAGGGTGGAATCACTCGGATGGGAACGAAATGACGGATCCGGTGATGCCCCATCTCCGAGCCATCGATGCGATCCATCCGGAGGACAAGGCGTTCGAGGATCTTCGTGAGGCCGGCGTGACCTGCATTGGGACCGGACCGGGTTCCGGGAACCTTGTGGGTGGCATGACTGCTGTTGTAAAGACACGGGGACGCACGGTGGATGAGATGCTCGTCAGGTTTCCTTCGGGGATGAAGATGGCATTGGGGGAGAATCCGAAGCGTGTGTACGGCGAGCAGAAACGTACGCCGTCAACGCGCATGGGGAATGCCGGTATGCTGCGCGAATACCTCACCAAGGCGCAGGCCTATCTCGAGAAGAGCGCGAAGTACGAGAAGAAGCTGGCGGACTTCCAGGCCGGTGTCGAGGACGTCAAAGAGCCGGATCCATTCGAGATCGATCTCAAATTGGAGTCGCTCGGGAAAATCCTCAACCGAGAGATTCCGGCACACATCCATGCCCATCGGGCAGACGATATCATGACTGCGATCCGCCTGGCCAAGGAGTTCGATCTGGATCTCATCCTGATTCACGCGACTGAGGGTTACAAGATTGCAGATGTTCTGGCAGATGAAGGCGTACCGTGCATTCCCGGACCGATTCTGATTTCGCGCTCCAAATACGAACTCCGCGAACTCTCGACGAGGAACGCAACTCTTCTTTCCAGGGCCGGGGTGAAGGTCGCCATCCAGACCGATCAGATGTCCGCGGTCCGGCACATCCGATTGGACGCGGCCGTCGCAATCAACGAAGGCATGTCCGATGATGAGGCGCTTCGCGCCATCACCCTTACACCGGCCGAACTGCTGGGCGTTTCCGATCGCGTGGGCAGCCTGGAGGTCGGCAAAGATGCGGACCTTGTGATTCTATCCGCGCATCCCTTTGACATTGCCCATGGACGGGTGGAGCGCGTCTACATTGAGGGAGAAATTGTGTACGAGCGCGCGGACTAGCGAAGGGGGATTCATGGAATTGAGGTTGCTTGGGAAAACGGGAGTCCGGGTCTCCAAGCTGTGCTTCGGCACGATGTCGTTCGGCGGCGCGGCGGACGAAGCGACATCTGGGGTGATGTATCGACGCTGTCGAGAAGAAGGTGTCAACTTCTTCGATTGCGCCAACGTGTACTCTGCGGGCGTTGCCGAGGAGATCTTGGGACGTCTAATCAAGGGCGAACGCAATCAGCTGGTGATCACGTCCAAGGTTGGATTTCCGATGGGCGAAGGCGTTAACAATCGGGGGCTCTCCCGACGACACATACTCTCCTCCGTTGAGGCGAGCTTGCGAAGACTCGACACAGACCGGCTCGATCTTCTGTTCGCGCATACGTTCGACCCGGACACGCCAATGGATGAGACCCTGCGTGCACTCGGAGATCTTGTGCAGTCAGGAAAGGTTCTCTACATCGGGGCGAGTAATTGGGCGGCTTGGCAAATCGCCCAGGCGATCGGGATCTCTTCATGTGAGGGGTACCCGAGCTTCGTCTGCATCCAGCCGATGTACAACTTGGTGAAACGTCAAGCGGAAGTGGAGATCCTCCCGCTCGCGGCATCCACGAACATGAGCGTGATCTCCTACAGCCCACTTGGAGGAGGTTTGCTGACAGGCAAGTACTCGAAGACACGAACGCCGGAGCGTGGGCGGTTGGTCGATAACGCGATGTACGCGACGCGATATGGAGAGACCCAGCACCTTGAGACTGCCGAGCGATTTGCGAGCTATGCCCAGTCACGCGGTATCCCTCCTGCCACACTTGCAGTCGCGTGGGTCGCCGCGAATCCTGCAATCACTTGCCCAATCATCGGCGCCCGCAACCTGGAGCAACTCGAAGACTCGCTTGCTGCAGGTTCGTTGGAGCTGTCAGTAGAGGCGTATCAAGAGATTGCTGCGTTCTCTCCCACGCCTCCGCCTGCCACGGATCGCAGCGAAGAGCAGAAGGGTGTGGCATACAAGGGGAGCACGGAAAACTACAAATAGCCAAGAGGGGATCCATGAGAACGATTCGCGAGTGGGTGCAGCAGGAAGCCGTTGTGCTAGGGCCAGAATTCTTGCGCGTCGACGGAGTGCTCAACCACCGGATCGAGCCGGCATTCATCGAGAAAATCGGAGAGGAGTTGGCAAGACACTTCATCGCGTGCGATGCTACGTGTGTCCTGACCGCCGAAGCTGCCGGGAATATCGTTGCCTTTGAGCTCGCACGACGTCTTGGCATACGTGCGTTGTACGCAAAGAAGGGGAAGGCAGCCACGATGTCTGAACCTCTTGTGCGTACCGTGCTGTCTCCCACAAAGGGAACCGAGACACAGCTCTCGATTTGCGGTGAGTACCTGGGTCCGGAGGATCGTGTGATCATCGTGGATGACTTCCTGTATCAGGGCGTCACATCTTCTGCGCTTGCGGACATGGTTTGCGAGTCGGGAGCGAGACTGGTGGGATTCGGATTCGTGATCGAGAAGACCTTTGCCAAGGGTCGCGAAGCGCTCTCTGCCTTCGACGCCCCGATCGTGAGTCTTGCGCCGATTGCATCCATGGATGAAGCCTCCGGGGCAATCGAGTTTCTGGAGATGACAGGGTGAGCATTGTCGTCTTGGATTTCGGCTCGCAATACACGCGCCTCATTGCGCGCCGCATTCGTGAACTCCAAGCTTATTCCGTCATCCTTCCGGGGATGACCTCGATCGAACGCATCCGTGCCGAAGCGCCTCGCGCGGTCATCCTGTCAGGAAGTCCCAAGTCGGTCTTCGAACAGCTTGCTCCGAAGCCCGACCCCGAGATCTACAGGCTCGGGGTTCCAATCCTCGGCATTTGCTACGGAATGCAACTCTTGGCCGAGCAATTCGGCGGCGAGATTGGCGATACGTGCACCCGTTCCTATGGGTCTGACATTTTGGTGTCTCATTGCGATCAGCTCTTTATCGGATTGACCGGCGATCTTCCGGTTTGGATGAGTCACGGCAGCTCTGTTGTGGCTTTGCCGGAGCGTTGGTCCGTGATTGGGCAAACGGCGAGCAACGCACACGCGGCAATCGCATCTCCTGACGGAAGGTTCATCGGCGTGCAGTTCCATCCGGAGGTTGTGCATACGCCGAGCGGGAAGGCAATGCTCTCCAACTTCCTTGATCTGGCAGGTGTGGCCCGCGAGTGGACCGCCAAGCACAATGCTGATCGTTTGATTCAGGAGGTTCGGGACACGGTCGGACAGGCGGATGTGCTTCTCGGCGTTTCAGGCGGCGTGGACTCCTCAGCACTTGCGCTGTTGCTTGCACGTGCGGGTATCCAACACCACGCAGTGTTGGTCGACCACGGTCTACTGCGGGCGGGTGAGCGTGAGGAAGTCGAAGGCAATCTGCGACCGCTGGGCATCAACCTCACGACCGTGGACGCGACAGAACGATTCCTCGATGCGCTCTCAGGGATTGTCGACCCGGAAGCGAAGCGGAAGATCATCGGCAGGGAGTTCGTTGAGGTGTTCAAGGCAGAAGCAGAGAGGGTCGGCAGTTGCCGGTATCTTGCACAGGGAACCTTGTATCCGGATGTCATTGAATCCGCGGGCGGAGAGGGTGCAGCCAACATCAAGTCGCACCACAATGTCGGTGGCCTACCTGAGGAACTCGGATTCGAGCTACTCGAGCCCTTTCGAACGTTGTTCAAGGACGAAGTTCGGGAAATCGCTGCGCTGCTAGGCTTGCCGGACAACCTACGTCTGAGACATCCATTCCCGGGTCCTGGGCTAGCCGTGCGGATTCTTGGCGAGGTCACCCCAGCTAACGTCGAAATCGTTCGAAGGGCTGACGCCATCTTCCTGGATACGCTTCGGGAGTTCGATGCCTACGACGATGCATGGCAAGCACTTGCCGTGCTTACGCCGATTCGTTCGGTGGGTGTCGCGGGAGACGAGCGGCGCTACGGACATGTGGTCGCACTCCGGGCAGTGACCAGTGTGGACGCCATGACTGCGGACTGGGCGCGGCTGCCGCATGCGCTTCTGGAGCGCGCGGCGCAGCGGATCACCCGTGAAATCCCGGAAGTTGGCCGGGTGGTCTACGACATCACCAGCAAACCTCCTGCGACGATCGAGTGGGAGTAGCCGATGCGTGACTTCCACAAGGACATCAGCGTGCGATCGGCAAATCAATGTCTCTTACAGCGACTGCATGGCATCCAGCAGGTTCTCGTATCCAGGTCTCGCGAGAATCTGTCCCTCGTTTCCGGATTGCGCTCGGGTGAACGCACGCATCCGTTTCACCATCGTAGGGAGCCGCAACGCGCTCACGGCTGGGACGAACGGGCGCGTCGACGATGCCGACGTCGAGATCCCGTGGAGGCGATGGCATCACTCCTCCACCGACTGTCGCCGGGTGGGCACACGAGCAGCCTCGATCCCGCACCGGAGAGCTTGCCTGTGATGGAGGAACTCACTGGGCTTCAGCAAAGCTCGCCATAGGAAGCTACGGATGCTCGTTGCCAGCTTGGATCCTAGCAGACTCCGGTGCATAGCGGAGAACGGCTTCCGGGAAGGCCAAGATCGAGAGATAGAACCAGGTGTCATTCGCGTCGCGATCGATGCCAATCCGTAGGCAATCGCCAATGTCCCAGAATACCCCATAGGTGAATGGGTCGAGCGCGATCGTCCCACGGAGGTAGCGCCAGTCCACCTTGGCGCCCCAGCCGGCTGTCGAGGCATAGGTGCAGGTCGCCTCTAGGCGATCGAGCGACAGGTTTTGGAATCGGGCATTCGCGTCCACCGCAACGGGTCCAGTTGCGAGTGTCGCATCTACGTCCGTCGTTGCGGTGAGTTTCCATTCCTGGAGCTGGATCCTTGTTCCAAGACTCAGCGTGTCGCCTAAGATGTCTGCCGTCAATTCGATCGTATCGAAGCGTGTTTCACTCGGAAGGTAGGGGACGAGCAAAGAAAGCTGCAATTGCTCGAACGACCCGCTCCCTGAGAGATGGAGGGATTGGAGAGCTGCGGTCTCTAGTTGATACTCTGCTTGAAGCGACCAGTTTGCCCCGAGCATCCAACTCAACTCGGCCTGGAGGGAATCCGGTGCAAGATCAGTCAAGTCGAAGCCTGTGGAGAGCCGGAGTCTCGCCCACCCGCTCCTGGAGAACGAGAGTCCGATTCGATGTGCCCCAGCTTCTGCATCGAAATCGAAGGGGCTGTCTCCCTGTACGAGCAAGAGCGTATATGCCATGCTTAGGTCTCCCCACTCAAAATCGACTTCCGCGTTTGCAGATGACAAAGTCTGCTGTACCTGGTCTCCCAAGTATGCTGCTGCATGAAGCTTCAGTTGAGGAGAGATCCTCACGGCGCCAACGGCAAGGGGTGCCGCGCCAAGGCTGAGTTGGGCGCTGACACGGCTGGCCTCGACGGGTGGATCGTCTTCGACATGCTCTCGATAGAGCCCGATCTCGAAACGCGGCTGAATGGATAGCGACCCGACTGTCCAGGGGGACCGTGACATCGTTATTTCCGGGAAGCGCTCGGTGGTCTTGCTGGTATCGTTCTCCTCGGCTTCGTCGTCGGTGTTGCGCTCCTCCACTTCCTTTGTGGCGGAGATGTCCACATGCCACCTGTTGCTTGCGCCCTTGATGTGCGCACCGTAATCAAGCGAGGTTGCACCACCGGATTGCCTGTACTCGAGGCTCCCGCTTCCGGTCCAGATTCCGGCTGGCGGAAGCTCGTGACGAGCGGAAAACTCAAGAATAGGGTCCCCGACCTTAGCCGGGAAGCTGTAGACGCGCACACGGCCTTTGTGGCCGGCGAACGCGTACCGGACCACGCCGCCGCCTGCAAGCTCGTCATGCTTCGCGTAATAGTCAAACAGGACGCTGCCGAACAGGGCTTCACTGACATAGAAGGGGACGTTCCACTTGAGATACCACCCACGGAGTGCACTCCGGCCGAACGACGGGAACAGCGGGCTCTCAAGGGTGTCCTCCAGCGGCTGTACGTAGACCGGAAGCCAGAACGTGGGAATGCCTGCGATGCGTACGGTGAGTCCGAACGCGACGATCAGCTCATCGGGGAACAGCAGGAGTCGTTCTGCATGGAGGGTGTATGGCTGCGATCGGAGCGGCACGCCACAGCAGTTGCACGTGCTGACCTCCGCATCGCTGACTTCGATTCGTGCGACTTCGTTCCGCTCGCCGAAGCGGACTTCCCCGGTATCGCCCTGGAAGTAAATGGTGTGCGGTTCGTCGGCCGAATTCTCGAAGGTACTACTCCCTCCGAATCTGCTCGTATCGAAAGATCCGACCGAGACACCCGAGTCAGAGACATCAATCACAGCGGCAAGCCGATCGCCGGAGAGATCCAGCTCTCCCTCGACCGACAGTGTCACGGACCCGGATGCAACGAACTGCCATTGACCAGGAGGCTGCTGCTCCAGGCGAAGCATATCTGAAGATAGCACCAGATTCTCCAGCTGTGCAGTGACGGAGCCGTCGGCTTCGACGAGCGTCTCGTCCGTTGAGATGAAGACGGAGTCGGCGCTTAACTCCAGGGGGATCTCATTGGCCGCGACGGGAGCACAGCACAGCGCCAAGCCGAGGATTGCCAGCAAGGACACGAGAAACCAGCGAATGACAACCTCCTCACCTCTCCGATGCTGGCGTGATACTAACGACAGAACGATGGAAACGGCAACCTGTGAACGACAGGCGATGCGTATCGTCAAGCCGCGCGGCGCGTTCTCTCTGCATCCGAGCTGTCCTGTCAGCCATGGAGGTCAGCATCGCGGGATGATGTCTCAACGTCGGGGATAACCAGTCCGCCAAATCGCGTACGAGAACGATCTGCGAAGATTGTGGTGGCGAGGATGATGAGGGCGCCGTCATCATCCTCAAACGCCCGATTTGCGGTTGCCAGTCCCTCTGTGGACGGCCCGATGAAGCGTGAACGGTCATTTCCCGTGAATGAAACTGCCATGGCTTCCCTACCCCGGAGCTGTAGACCCCATGATCGATCAACGCCGCGATCGATCGGCTTGGGATACCGTTGGGTCGGAATGGTCGGCAGGTCCCCGGAGGCCGGATGCCGCACCAGGATTGCAGCGCTGGACCAGTAGCGCCAGACGACAGACTGCTGATCCGAATCGAAGAAGAAGCCGGCTGTCCCGTTGCCCAGAACCGGGCCGATGCCGACAAACACCGGTCAAATACTGCCTCCCGTGTTTCCAGAGAGATCGACAATCCAGGCCGTGGCTCCTTGATCGCGAGCCACTGCAATGAGCTGAGCGCGTGCTGTGCTCTGGGGCGGTTGGGGCTGCCTACAGGAGACTCTTGTGGGGATCCTGCGCCCATCCTGACGGAAGCACGGATCCGCAGGTAGGGCACACCTGCTCGTACCAAGATCCGACCGTTCCGCATTGATTGCAGGCCCAATGCGCCGCTTGATCGATGCGCCATTGCTCGGCTCCATCCCGCCGGATCGCTTTCAGGTTCGGTACGGCTTCTGCACCGTGTGGACGAACGGCACCGAATCCCGCGATTTCCTTGCAAGGGAACTCGCCACAGGGCGCGCAGGAATCCAATCCCTTGCGCTGAGCGCAGTCGCGGATCCCGCAATCCATGCAGGAAGGAGAGAGCACGTCAGACCGGCACCCCTCGCAGCGAAGTGCTTCGAACGAGAGACCATACTGCTCTACCACGACTTGGACGATCCAATCGCCTTCTCGTTTCAAGTACACAGGACAGGCACCGCAGTAGAGTCCGCAGTAGGCTTCCTTGTTGCGCTCGGTCATGCAATGGCCTCCAGATGTGCGAAGAACGCTGTGACATCGACGTTTCCCCCTGAGACAATCACGCCGATGCGTCTCCCCTTTATCTCAATCGATCCATTGAGCAGCGGAGCGACCGCGACAGCGGATGAAGGTTCGATGAGGATTTTCATTCGTTCCCAGATGAAGCGCATCGCCTCGAGAATCTCCTCCTCCGAAACCAGGACGATGCGATCTACGAGGTCGCTGATGATCTTGAACGTGTTTTCGCCGAGCGGCGTCCGCAAGCCGTCGGCGATGGTGTGCGGCACGAAGTCGAGCAATCTCTTCCCTTGAGCCAAGCTGCGCGCGGCATCGTCTGCGCCTTCCGGTTCGCAACCGATCACTACGATTTGGGGCACTCGGTGCTTGGCGATGAGCAACGTACCGGAGAGGAGTCCGCCGCCGCCCACTGGCGCCAGAACAAGGTCAAGGTCCGCGATTTCTTCCATCAACTCGAGGCACGCCGTTCCTTGCCCGGCAATCACATGCGGGTCGTTGTGCGGATGCACGAGCGTTGCCCCCGTCTTCTTTCCGACGCGTTCAGCAGCTTCCCAGCGCGCTTCGTGTGTGGCGGAACAGTAAGTAATCTCCGCACCGTAGCTTCTTGTTGCGGCAACCTTCGTGGGGTTTGAGTTCTCGGGCATGACGATGTACGAGGGAATGCCGTGGATCCTTGCAGCCAGCGCCAATGCCTGCGCGTGATTCCCGCTGGAGTGTGCATAGACGCCGCGTGATCGCTGTTTGGCAACGAGTGACGCAACCGCGTTACATGCCCCGCGGAACTTGAACGATCCGGTCTTCTGGAAACTCTCGCACTTGAGAAACACGGCTGCATCGGCCCGTGCATTCAGGGTTGCACACGACAGGATCGGCGTGCGGTGCGCGTATCGGGCGATACGGTCATATGCTTCATGCACCATTTCGGGTGTGGCCTGTATCATACGGCCTTCTCTCTGAAGATGTGCTTGCGATAGAAGCGGGCTTCTGCAATGGACTCGCGGATGTCATCCAGCGCTCGATGTGTGGACCGCTTCTCGATGCCATCGGCAATTCCCGGATACCAACGCTCTGCCATCTCCTTGATCGAGCTGATGTCGACGTTCCGATACGCAAGGTATCCGTTGAGTTGAGGCATGTGATGCATGACAAACCGGCGGTCGAACCCGATGGAGTTGCCGCAGAGCGGCGCCTTGTTGCGCAAACAGTGCTTCCGGACGAAGGCCAGCGTGCGCGCTTCTGCCTCGGCAAGCATGTGTCTTGATTTCCGGCACGCTTCGGTGAGGCCGGACCTCCCATGCTGCTCCACGCACCACGGATCCATACCTCGCAAGACTTCCTCAGGTTGATGGACCACAAGATCCGGCCCTTCTTCGATCACCTCGAGATCCTTGTCCGTGATGATGGTGGCAATCTCGAGAATCTCGCAGGTCCGATCATTGATGCCGGTCGTTTCCAGGTCGAGCCAAACGAGGTTATGGGGCGATTTGGCCATGGGGCTCCTTTCCATCTTCCCAGCATACGGGAAGGAACGCGTGGCGGCCAGAATGCGCAGGCGATGGGGGAGTCAACTCTCAGATACGGATCTCCTCGGCTTCCCCATCCCTGTCGATCCAGAGCCCAATGACTGGGAGTCTGGGATACCTCGTGCGGAGAAATCGCACCGCATTTGCCGTCTCCGCATCCTGCTTGACTCGATCGCCGGGATTCCCGGTGCAGTCGTAGTGACCGACAACAGCGATGCCCACGGCGTGGTGCTTGGTAACCGAAACGTCGATTCGACGAAGCATTGACGCAATCACTGCTTCGTCCTCTTGTCGGCTGAGAATCCCATTGGGGCCGGGTTCGGTCACCATGTCGACGTACTGCACGCCGAAACGTTGTTCAAGGAAATCCAGTACTGCATGCTGCACGCGACCGTCCATGCAGTTCACTGCTACACAGAAGCTCATGCGTACTCCTCTCGAAGGAGAAGGCAACGGACGGGCTCGTGAACCCGTCCATTGCGTCTTGCCAATGGACGAAGGACTAGCCGCGCGCCCTCACGGGTTTCAACCAGAGAAGGCTGATCAGAATGCCGAGCGCGGCCAAGCCCATCACCGGCAGGAAGACCGGGAGATAGCCGCCCGATGCGTCGCGAATCATGCCGGCGAGTGTATTCCCGAGCAACGCGCCGATCCCGTAGGACGTAAAGACCAATCCGTAGTTCTTCGCGTAGTGGCTCGTGCCGAACAACGTGGCTGTGGCTGTTGGCGCAATGGCGAGCCAGCCTCCGAGATTCATCCACAAGATGATGAACGATAGGAAGTAGACAAACGTGCTTCCCTCTCCCCAGAGGTAGAGGAGTGCCGACGCCGCGAGAATCAACACGAACGACAGGAGCGCTGTGTTGCGCGGACTCAGCTTGTCCGTCAACCAGCCGAAGATAGGGCGCCCGACGCCGTTGAAGATTGCGAACACGGAAACCGAGAGCGCAGCTACACTCGGAGAGAGCATCGCGACTTCTTGCCCGACAGGGGAGGAGATACCAATGGCCATAAGTCCGGCAAGACAGCCGATCGTGTAGGTTCCCCATAGCGCGTAGAACGTTCCGGTGCGAACCATCTGCTTGCGGTCAAGATCAATCGTCGAGGAACCCTTTGCTGTCTGGCCGGTCCAGCCCGTGGGCTTCCATCCCTCCCTGGGATCTCGCAAGGGCAGGGACAGCAACACGAGGATGGCTGTAAAGGCAATGCCCAGATACGTAAACGTACGGAGTGCGCCAATGGCTTCATTGGCGATCATTGCGCGCATCAAGGGTGCCATGATCAGAGCGGACAGTCCGAAGCCCATGACGGTCAAGCCGACGGCCAATCCTTTCTTATCGGGGAACCACTTGGCAGAGACCGCAATCGGACAGCCGTAAATGATGCCCACCCCTGCTCCACCGATGACGCCGTAGAAGATCGTCAGCCAGAGAATGTTCCCTGCGAATCCTGCAAGAATCCATCCTGCGCCGACGAGTACACCGCCTAGGAGCGCGGCGCGCTTGACGCCCCACTTGCTGCTCAGCCCGCCGGCGAGTGCCATGAATAGCGCGAACATCGCCAAGAAGATCATGAACGGCAACCCGCTCTGCGTTGCATTGATTTCCCACAGATCCTGGAGTGGCTTCTTGAACACGCTAAACGCATAGACCGCGCCGAGGCAGATGTTCATCAACAGACCGAGAAGGACGAATACCCATCGTCCCTGTTCCGGCTTCAACCCGAACACTTTCGTTTCCGACATGCCTTCCCTCCACACAGAAGCGGGGACGGCGTTGCCGTCCCCGCATGTCTTGTCAAATGAGCAAACAGCCTCCGCCCATTCGCTACCCCTTGTAGTCGATGAGATCCTTCAGCGTATCCACCGACTCCGGATTCTGAAGCGTGGTCAGATCGCCGACGGGTTCATGGCGGACGAGTGCCTTGAGCACGCGTCTCATGATTTTACCGGAGCGCGTCTTCGGAACGTCATGCGCGAACACGATCTGATCGGGACGCCCCGTTGGGCCGATGACTTGATTCACTGTGGTCATGAGTTCCTTGGTGATCTCATCGGAACCTTCGACACCACCCCGCAGCAACACGAACGCAACCGGGACCTCCCCTTTGAGATCGTGCGGGCGAGAGACAACGGCGACTTCGCTGACTTTGTCGTTCTGCGCTAGCGCGGACTCGACCTCTGCCGTTGCCAGCCGGTGGCCTGCGACGTTCATGACGTCATCCACGCGACCGGTGATGCGAATGTTGCCCATGGCATCCTTGCGAGCACCATCGGAAGTGAAGTAACGCTCCGAACCGTACTCAGCGAAGTACTGGGCTTGGAACCGCTCCATGTCTCCGTAGATGCCTCGTGTGAGCGCAGGCGGGAACGGACTGAAGATGGCCAGGTATCCGCCCTCGTCGGGTCCGAGCGGGGTGCCGCCGGAATCGAGGATATCACCCAGAATTCCCGGGAACGGACGTCCAGCAATCGTAGGAATGAACGGGCCGATTCCAGGCAGGCTGTTGACCATGTTGGCGCCAGTCTCGGTCTGCCACCACGTGTCGATGATCGGGCATCGACCGCCGCCGATGACGTCGAAGTACCAAAGCCAGGCATCGACGTTGATCGGCTCGCCAACGGTGCCGAGCAAACGGAGTGAGGATAGGTCGTACTTCTTTGGCCACTCGTCGCCCCATTTGACGAACATGCGAATCGCGGTCGGGGCTGTATAGAGCTGGGTGACCTTGTGCTTCTCAATGATGGCCCAGAATCGACCATAGTCGGGCGCATCCGGCGATCCCTCGTAAAGCAGAGTTGTCACGCCATTCATGAGTGGGCCGTAGTTGATATAGGTGTGGCCGGTGATCCAACCTACATCTGCTGTACACCAGTAGATGTCACCCTCATGTAGATCGAAGTTCCACTTCGCTGTGACATAGGCTTGGACGGCATAGCCCGCTGTCGTGTGCATGATGCCCTTTGGCTTGCCGGTCGTGCCGGAGGTGTAAAGCAAGAACGCGAGATCTTCAGCGTCCAGTTCCTCGGCCGGGCAATTCGCAGAAGCGTTGGCCACAAGATCGTGGTACCAAACGTCCTTCGCGGCGTCGAATGGCACATCTTCGCCCGTGCGTTTCACGACTACGAGTTTCTCCACCGGGGAATCCGCAATACCCGCGTCGGCGTTCTTCTTGAGGTTGATCGGCTTGCCGCGGCGGTAGTAACCGTCTGCAGTGATGACGACCTTGGCGTTGCAGTCGACCATGCGGTCGCGTAGCGACTCAGGGCTGAATGCGGAGAAGACAACCGAATGCGGAGCGCCGATTCGAGCGCAGGCCTGCATCGCGACGACGGCCTCCGGAATCATCGGAAGATAGATTCCGACGGCATCGCCCTTTTTGACACCGAGTTCCTTGAGCGCGTTGGCAAACTTGCTGACCTGCTCATGAAGCTGCTTGTACGTCAGCTTCACGGCCTCTTCTTCGACGGGCTCGGGTTCCCAGATGAGCGCGATTTTGTCGCCCTTGCCGGCATCGATGTGACGGTCGAGCGAGTTGTACGATAGGTTGGTTTTCGCACCCAGGAACCATTGATAGGCTTGGGGAGCATGCTCGTAGACCTTGTCCCATTTCTTGAACCAATGAAGATCCTCCGCATGCCCGGCCCAGAAGGCTTCCGGGTCGGCCTTGGCCTTGTCGTAGATTGCCTCATCGGCGATCCACGCCTTCTGTTTCATCTCATCAGAAGGCCAAAACACGTTCTCTTTGTTGGGGTCTTTCTTTACCCACTGTATTGCATCCGGCACAGTAGAACCTCCTCCGGTTAGTCTTTTGCTGGATGCGCCGAGTCTAGCCAATGCGCCGGGCATTCGCAACGCTAGAAGCGCAGGGAAGGAATCAGCTCAACAAGCCAAGGGGCCTTGAAGTAAATGCGATAGATGGCGTGGCTGCACTGGATGCGATGGATGTAGGCCTGTGTTTCCGGAAACGCTCGATCGACTCGCCAATCCCAAGCGTCGACTTGGGAGGGACCCGCGTTGTATGCCATCAACGCGGGGGTCTGATTCTTGAAACGGTCGAGCAAGTAGCGTAGATACCAACAGCCAAAGCGGATATTGACCGCAGGCTCGTACAACGCGTTCGTCTCGAAGCTATCCAACCCGATCTGATCCGCAATCCACTGACCGGTAGACGGCAGGATCTGCATCAACCCAATCGCTCCAGCTGAAGAAACGACAGAGGGTCGGAAGCGACTCTCGGCGCGGATTACGGATGCAACGAATGCCGGTGCCAACTCGAATTCCTCGGCTGCTGCGCGGATGATTGCAACAGCATCCACAGGGTAGTACGTACGAATCCCCAGCAGGATTGCCCCACACGCAATCACGAGCCACAGAACGAAGCGAGTGGTCGTTCGTGTGTGTGCGCGGGGTGACATGATGCCCTATCATACGGCGAATCCACTATAATCCTGGAACCAAATCCCCTTGGAAGGAGTGCTGGCGACGTGAAGCGATTCCTGCTCTGGCTGCGCACGACGTTCGTGAGCGGATTGCTGGCCATCGTGCCTGTGGGCATCACGGTGTACATCATTTGGTTCCTCTATCAGATGATCGATAGTTTCCTGGGGAAGAACACACCGCTTGGGTTGGCAATCGAGCGCGCACTCGGCGGCTGGATCCCAGGGATTGGCATTGTGATTACGCTGATCCTTGTGATGATTATCGGGGCACTCGTGCGAAGTGTTGTTGGCAGGACGCTCCACTACTACTTCGAGCGCGTCTTCTTTTCCTTCCCAGGGATTCGTAAGATGTACATTACGCTCAAGCAGTTTACGAATGCCTTGCTGAACCGGCAATCGACATCGTCGTTTCGTCAAGTCGTGATGTTTGAATACCCCAAAGAGGGGATCAATGTGCTGGGCTTGGTGACGAGCGAAGACATCGGAAGACTGCGGGACTACTCGGGGGAGGAGTGTGTGCTCGTGTATGCGCCGACAGCGCCGAACCCACTCTCAGGCTACATGCTCGTGATCCCGAAGCGTCTGCTGACCTACGTGGATATGCCCGTAGAAGACGCCCTATCCATGGTGGTTTCCAGCGGCTCCGTGTTGCCTGATAGCCTCAAGACACTGCTCAACGAAGAGCCTGAAGGGAAGACGTCCTGGCTCTCCCGATTTCGAAAACGCTAGCGAGGTGATCGCATGGCAATCTTCAGAGACAGACAGTATCTTCGCGTCAATGTAGACAAATCGCCGGATGAGTCGCTTTGGATGAAATGCAAATCATGCGGTGAACTCATCTTCAAGCGCCGCGTGCGCGAAAACAACAACATCTGCCCGAATTGCAACGAGTACTTCTTCTTGACCGCGGAAGAGCGAATTGAGTTCCTTGTGGACGAAGGTAGCTATCAAGACATCACCAAGCCGATCATTGCGAACGACCCGCTGATGTTTGTCGACCGCAAGCCTTACTGCGAGCGCCTTGAAGAGGCACAGGAGAAGACGGGGCTTACGGACGCAATTCTCGTGGGCCGGGCGGCGATCAATGAACTCCCGGTGGTGATCGGGGTTATGGACTTTCGCTTCATCGGCGGAAGCATGGGATCGGTGGTTGGCGAACAGATTTGCCACGGGATCGAAACCGCCATCAAAGATGGCCTTCCGTTTCTCCTTGTATCCTCTTCCGGAGGTGCGAGACTGCAGGAAGGGCTATTCTCTTTGCTGCAAATGGCGAAAACTGCTGCAGTACGAGGGAAACTGGCAGAAGCAGGATTACCGTTCATCTCCATCATGACTTATCCGACGTCGGGTGGCGTGCAAGCCTCGATTGCCAGTTTGGGAGACGTCATCATTGCTGAACGTGGAGCCATGATCGGGTTCGCGGGGCGCAGAGTGATCCAGCACACGATTGCACAGGAACTCCCTTCCGATTACCAGACCGATGCGTTCGCATTCGAGCATGGCGCGATTGACCGCGTGGTCAAGCGGGAAAACATGCGCGATGAGCTTTCTCTCCTGCTTGGTTTCTTTGCGGAGGTGACATGAGCGACGAACGAACGCTGGATCTTCTGGAGGCTAAGATCGAAGAACTGCGCCAGCTGAATAGCGAAGACGGCATCGATCTTTCTGGAGAGATTACCAAGCTCGAGGCAAAACTGCTCGATCTGCGGAGAGAGCTCTACTCCAATCTCAGTGATTGGGAACGCGTTGGGATTGCGCGGAATCCCAAGCGCCCCTACTCGCTCGACTACATTCAAGCCCTTTTCTCAGACTTCTACGAGCTTCATGGCGACCGCGTGTTCGGGGACGATCTCGCGTTGATTGCCGGTATCGCACGCTTCGATGATCAGCCCGTGGTTGTGGTCGCGCAGCAAAAGGGTCGTTCGACAGAGGAGAACAAGCAGCGGTTTTTCGGGATGGCACGCCCACAGGGCTACCGCAAGGCGAAGAGAGCGCTCGAGCTTGCCGAGCGTTTTGGATTCCCTGCGATTACCCTGATTGATACACCCGGTGCCTACCCTGGATTGGAGTCCGAAGAATCGAATATCGGAGGAGCGATTGCCGACAGCTTGCTTACGATGACGCAACTCAAGGTACCGATCCTCTCTGTCGTGATTGGCGAAGGCGGATCCGGTGGCGCACTGGCGATCGCCGTCGCCGACCGCGTGTTGATGCTAGAGAACGCGATCTACTCGGTGATCAGTCCGGAGGGTGCAGCGGCCATCCTTTGGAAGAACAAGGAGCAGGCCAAGGATGCGGCCGTCGCGCTCAACCTCACGGCGGATCATCTCCATGATCTCGGGTTGATCGATGAGGTCGTGCCGGAACCCCTGGGGGGTGCACAGCGCGACTTCGGACGAACGTCCGCCGATCTGAAGGCTGCCCTCACAAGGCATCTTGACGAACTGCGCGGGCTGAAGCTGTCAGAGCTTCTGGATGCGAGGTATGCAAGGTACCGAGCGGTGGGGCGCTTCCAGGAGAGGGAATCGGGCGGAGCATGAAACGCATGCTGCTTGGCGTTGGCAACCGTCTGGGACGGGACGACGGCGTCGGTCCGCGGGTTGCCGTATCACTCGCGAATACGGACTGGCGAGCCGTAGATTGTGGCACATCTCTGGAAAATGCAACGGGACTTGTGGCTCGCGAAGCGCCGGATTTGCTGGTGATTGTCGATGCTGCGCGGCTGGGGCTGGCTCCCGGCTCAGTACGCACGATGCCGATACGATTTCACGATCGAATGCTTGCATCTACGCACGGACTTCCCCTGGGCTTTGTGATGGACCGAATTCGTGACCGCGTAGGAGAGATCTTGCTGGTTGGGGTGGAGCCTGAAGACCTTTCTCTGGGCGAGGGGCTTTCGCCTGCAGTAGAGAAGGCTGCCGCTCGCCTTGTCGAATGCCTGCGACGCAATCAGCTTGAACTGCTTCCTCCTCTAGCCGATGAATCGCACGCCTGAATCGCGGACGCTCTTTGTCCGGCTTGAGCACTGCCTCAAGCGGCGCTTACAATGCGTTGGCTCGAGTTCGTCCGAATCGCACAGGCGGCGGCAAACCGCTGGCGTCTTGGGAGAAGGGTTCGATCAGCGACAAAGGAGTGACTATGCCGTTTCGCGGAGGGCAACGACTGCAGGCTGCGTACCAAAAGGCACAGGCAAGCGGGTACGCATTTATGGCCAACAACATTGCAGAAGCCAACGTTTTTCTGGGGCTTGCGACGGCTTATGCTGAGGAGAACGCCGACCTTCTTGTGCAGATCAGTCCTGGTGCTGCGAAGTTTGCCGGCGCCGGGAACAAGCAAGTCGGACTGCGTGCGCTTGCAACGATGGTGTACGAGATGGCGGAGGCTTTTCCCATCGACGTGTTTATCAACCTCGACCACTTCACGGTCAAGGAGATGGACTTGATTCGAGATGCGATTGAGCGGCGACTGGTGTCCTCGATCATGATTGACGCTTCGACAGAAGCTTTTGACGACAACATACGCATCACACGGGAAGTCGTTGATACGGCCGCGGGGTCCGGCATCCTTATCGAAGCTGAACTGGGGAAGATCAAAGGCGTTGAGGACGAGATCGCTTCGGATGAGTCGCTGTACACCGACCCGGAAGAAGCCGTGGAATTCATGGCGCGCTCCAAGGCGGATTTGCTGGCGATCTCTGTCGGCACACAGCACGGCGTATCCAAGGGGCGCGACCTCGATCTGCGCGTAGACCTGGCCGCAGAGATTCGTGATGAACTACTCGCGGCCGACATGCCCGCATTGCTCGTACTGCACGGATCCTCGGGTCTACTTGAGGATCAAGTTCGCGCCATGATCGACAATGGTATCTGTAAACTGAACAAGGACACACACTACCAATACGTCTACGGACGTACGGCGTGTGGCTTCTACCAGAAACACGCAAGCGAGATTGTCCCGCCACCAGGTGTTGAAGATGATGTGCCGAATCTGTTTGCTGGAAGCGATTGGAGCCCCAACAAGAAACGCTTCGACCCGCGCGCGGTGGGGCGTGAGATCCAAGCGAGCATCGGAGAGATTGCGCGTATATTGATCAGACAGGCTGGCAACGGAGGAAGATCCAAGAGCTCGGACAAGGAGCGTGAGGCATGAGAGCAGGGGTGCTCACCGGAGGTGGCGATTCTCCAGGCATCAACGCTGCGCTTCGATCGATTGTCCGGTTTGGAGCGAAGCACAATGTGGATGTCGTGGGGTTTCTCGAAGGGTGGCGCGGGCCGATGGAGAATCTTGTTCAGCCGCTAACCATCGCAGATATCTCCGGCATCCTACATATCGGAGGCACGATTCTAGGCAGTTCCCGTACCAACCCATTCAGAGAGCCTGACGGCCCAGCGCGAGTTGTCGAGACCATGAACGTCAATGCGATTGACTTCCTCATCGCGATCGGCGGGGATGACACCATGGGGGTCGCACACCGCCTCGCAGAGCATGGAGTCAATGCGATCGGAATCCCACAGACCATCGACAACGATATCGCGATGACGGACTATGCCTTGGGATTCTCATCCGCCTTGAGTGCGATCACGGACGCATTGGATCGACTCCATACGACCGCAGCCTCGCATCACCGGATTCTCATTCTCGAGGTCATGGGGCGAGATGCGGGTTGGCTCAGCTTGATCGGAGGTATCGCGGGGGGTGCGGACGTCATCCTCATCCCGGAGCAGCCGTTCGACATCGACAGCATCTTCCGGAAGATCAAGCGACGCGAACTCTTGAAGAAGCGATTCAGTATTCTCATCGTTGCCGAAGGAGCGATCCCGGAAGGCAAAGAAGGGCAGGTCATCAAGGAGGCAGCAGTCGATGCTTTCGGGCACGTGCGGCTCGGAGGGGTCGGGCAGTACATCGCGAACCAGCTTTCCGAGCGCATGCAAATCCCGATTCGCGTCACCAACCTGGCATACTTGCAACGTGGCGGAAGCCCATCTCCTTTCGATCGAGTGCTTGCTACGCGTTTCGGCGCAGCTGCGATCGAGTTCGCATTGGAAGGCCAGTTTGACGTGATGACTGCTGTCCATGGCATGAAGATCGAAGCGGTTCCGCTCCGTCAAGCGCTTGCCACGTCACGGCCCGTCGACGAGGGGCTGCTCTATCTAGTGGATCTATTCGAGTGAAGGCGTAGCGAAGCGCGACGGATGGCTGGCAGCGATCAACCCACGCTGGTTGGCTCCGTCCACGTAGACGTTCATGCCGTCGGCAGCCTTGTAGTGACGAACGAACTCGTCTTGTGCTACGACTTCGAGTGCGTCGAGAAACTTGCGGTTGAGGACGTCGCCCGCCTCTTCGTGGAACGGGAGATACAGTACGTCGCTTGCCACCATGTCCGCGTAGAAGTGCGTTCCGTAGGAAAGCTCCGGTGCGAACGACGGCGTAGACATCTCAACGATAACTGCCGCGCCTGAGATTTCGTTGTACTGCGCCGGTACGCCCAATTGCGGATTGCTTGACGCCCACCTTCCGGGGCCCATCAGAATGTAGGGTTCGTCAAGCTTGTCGAGTGTTGCGTTAATCCGTCCGACTGATCGGGCGATCTCGTACCCCTTGTCCCATCGATACGTGGATGGATCTACAAGCACGAGGTGCCGGACATTCTTCAGATACCCATTCCCGAGGACTTTGCTGCAGTGGAGCAGCACACGATCTGGATCTAGCTTGGGAACCGGAACTGGGCGATGCTCCGGTCGATTCCCAAGTGGGCGTACCTGTAGCAAATAGAAGAGCGGCGTGTGCTCTGCGGACGCTTCGGGACCAGAGAAATCCACCGCGAATTCGATGTCGACGGGATGCTCGAGTACCTCAACAAGCGAGGCAAGTGTTTCGCGAATCAGAGGAGTGAACGGCATCAGCGATGTGCCCTCGATCAAACGGCTGAAGGAAGCGACAAAGCGTTCTTTGGAGGACAGCATGGCAGCTGTGGACAGGGGATCTCGCAAAGTCCCATCCTCCCCGACGATTGAGCAGATGCTCGCAAGCAACGGATTGGCCAGGGTGTTCAGATTGCGTTGAATCAAGCCGCGACCGTTCATGTCGAGGACATCGACCATCTCCTGAGAGGAGCGAATGATGGCCCGATCATCAGATCCCTCTGGCCGTAGCCCGGGGAGCTTAGGTGAGAAGACACGCGCATACTCTCGCCCCACGGCTCGTGTCCCGGTTCCGACCACCAATCGGACGATCCCATCTTCCGGCGACAAGCGGGTGGTCCACGGATAGTAGTTGACCGAGAAGCCTACGCCACCGACGAGCGGATAGAAAAGACCGTGGCTATAGAGGCTTCCGATCATGTTCTGCACGATGACCGCCATCTTCTCTCTACGCCAGTCGAGACCGTGTCGTTTGCGATAGGCACGCGCGTTCATCCCGAATGTCGAGGCGTAGACACGCTTGATCATAAGAATCAATGCAGACAGCCGCTCCTCCGGGGTCCCGCGATTCGCGAGAAAGTCGGACAGATAGATGCCCGCGAATGAGTGATCCGAGTCATCCTCCATGATGGAGGAGGATCGAACGACGAGCGGCCGCGTCTCGTTCTCCAGGAGTTCTCGCAACGCGTCTTCCCACTTTGCCGGGAACGGGCAGTCGACGATGTGAGAAGTGAGCTCGTGAAGCGCTGTTTCATCTACGCATCCGGCGAGGACTGCCTCCTCCAGGTTGTTTTCCCGCATGAAGTCGTCGAACAGCTCCGTTGTGACGATGGTGGAATCCGCGAATCGGATGAGGTGCTGATGAGAGGAAAGCAATCCCCCAGACTGAATGTGGTCCATGGCGAACATGAGCCCCCGAGCCTTGCCGCCGACCTCGCCGTCGCCAATCAGGTGAATCTGGCCTGGAACTGAATCCGGCTCAAACCGATAGCGTCCATCTGCATCCCGACCGTATCGGAAGAAGCGGGTATCGTGATTCGTAGTTGTCGGTGGCTTGTGTGGACGTGGCATGGCTTCCTTTCCCTCTTCGGCTTGCCCCTCGATGATACGCGATGATGCGGGTCGGGGCAGGTCCCGGAAAGAAGAGCGCTTCCGAAGCCAAGGCCTCGGAAGCGCTTCTCGTGGATCGCTTGTTGAAAGGGGTGCTAGACGGCGTTGTATCCGGCTTCGAGCGCCTGCGCATTCTGATCGATGAATCGCTCCTTGCCGCCTTTGCGCATGGACTTCGCCATTGCGTCGGTTACCGCCTGCAGCGGAACCGCGCCGCTCGCCTTTACGTAAGCCCCGAGCGCGACCATGTTGATCATGCGCGGATTGCCGATCTCGTCTTTTGCGATATCGTTGATGGGAAGCGAGACTGTGCGGACATCCGTCCGCTTCACCTCGCGATCCACAAGTGACGAGTTGATGACGATGGCTCCATCCTTGGATACGACGTTCTCGAATTTGTCGAGAGATGGGCGGTTCATTGCAATCAAACCCGTTGCTTCGTCGACAATCGGGGAGCCTACCGGCTCGTCGGACAGGACGACAGTGCAATTGGCCGTGCCGCCGCGCATTTCCGGGCCATAGGATGGGAGCCACGTAACCTCAAGTCCGTGCTCCATACCCGCAGCAGCAAGGATCTTGCCGGCAAGAATGACCCCTTGGCCTCCGAAGCCTGCGATGATGACCGATCGTTCCATGCTACCCCCTATCCACCAGGTCCCCCAGAGGGAAGACCTCGGTAACGGTTTCGGCGATGTACTTGTTTGCCTGGGTCGGCGACATCCGCCACTGAACCGGACAAGCGGAAAGGACTTCGACCAACGAGTAGCCCTTCCCGTCCACCTGGTTTTGGAAGGCCTTCTTGACGGCCTGGGTCGTCTGGAGGATGTGTTTCGTGTCATACAGCGCTTGTCGTGTGACGTACACCGGTGCCTCCAACTGCGCGATGAGTTCCGAGAAGCGAATCGGGTAGCCGAACAGCTTGGGATCTCGCCCTTCCGGCGTTGTTGCAGACTTCTGGCCCACAAGCGTCGTCGGCGCCATTTCCCCGCCGGTCATACCGTAGATCTGATTGTTCACGAAGATCACGGTAATGTTCTCGCCGCGATTGGCAGCGTGAATCGACTCTGCAGTTCCAATGCTTGCGAAGTCGCCGTCTCCCTGGTAGGAGAATACGATCGTCTCAGGACGTGCGCGTTTGATTCCCGTTGCGACGGCGCATGCGCGGCCGTGTGCAACCTGCTGGGAGTCGCATCTGAAGTACCGGTAGGCGAACACCGAGCAACCCACCGGTGCGATGCCAACGGTTCGCTCGACAATACCCAGTTCGTCGAGCGTATCGCCAATGATGCGGGTGATGATGCCGTGATGGCATCCTGGGCAGTAGGTGAATCGCGCATCGGTCAGCGAATCCGGGCGACCGAACACCTTGGTCATCGTTTCAAGGTTAACGGACATGCTTCTTCACCTCGCTTAGAATCGATCGTGGTGTCGGGACGATTCCGCCCATCTCTCCGTAGAACGGAGTCTCTGCTCGCTCGGCGACAGCCAGTCGGACATCTTCCCACATCTGCCCTGCGGACATTTCCACCGTCAGAATCGTTCTCACCTTCTCTGACAGGGACTTGATCTGCTCGTACGGGAACGGCCAGAGCGTGATAGGACGGAAAAGGCCGACTTTGATGCCCTCGGCGCGTGCCATGCGGATGACGCTTCTGCAAATGCGGGCGATGGTTCCGTAGGCCGCAATGACAATGTCAGCGTCTTCAGTATCCGTCTCTTCGTAGCGAATCTCGTTCGTGGTGATCGTTCGATACTTCTCCTGAAGGACGAGGTTCGCTTGCTTGAGATCATTGGGATCCATGTCGAAGCTAAGCACGATGTTGGGATCGCGTCCCTTGGCGCCCGTTGTGGCCCACTCCTTGGTCGGCAGTGTCGAAGGATCGATCGGATCGGGAAGCTCAACAGGCTCCATCATCTGTCCAAGCAGTCCATCCGCAAGGATGATGACGGGAGTCCTGTACTGGTCCGCCAGCTCAAACGCCAGCATGGTCAGCTCGCCTGCTTCGGGAACCGTGGAAGGGCCCAGGACGATCACATGATAGTCTCCGTGGCCTCCTCCCTTGGTCGCCTGGAAGTAGTCGCACTGGGACGGAGCGATATTTCCAAGCCCCGGTCCGCCACGCACAATGTTGACGATCACGGCAGGCAGATGTGCGCCGGCAAGATAGGAGATTCCCTCTTGCTTCAAGCTGATCCCCGGCGACGACGAAGACGTCATGGTGCGAACACCCGCGCCGGCAGCTCCGTACACCATGTTGATCGCGGACAACTCGGATTCCGCCTGAATGAAGGTTCTACCGAGTCGCGGCATGTGATGTGCCAGATGCTCCAGCAGCTCTGCTTGCGGTGTAATCGGGTATGCGAAGTAGCACTGACAGCCAGCTCGAATGGCGGCCTCAGCGATGGCTTCGTTTCCTCTCAACAGCAGTCGTTCACCCATCGCGCCTCCTTAGCTGGCGACCTTCTCTCGATAGACCTCGATGACGATATCGGGGCACGTCATCGCACAGAATGCACAACCAACGCACGCATCTGGGTTCTCCATGTGCACGACATCGTAGCCGCTCGGATTGAGCTTCCCGGAGAATGCCAAGACACTCTGCGGACACGCAGCGATGCAAAGACCACAACCTTTGCACCGATCGGCGTCGATGACGACGGTTCCTCTCGGCATGAAGACCTCCCTCTAGTTGTTGGAATAGAATTCTTCGTCCAAGCGCTTCGCTCGGCTCTTGCGTAGTCGGGTCATTTCCCGATCGACGTTCGCGATCCACTCGCGAAGGCGTTCTTCCCGAGTGGAGTCATGGCGTGAAGGTGCTGCGATCGGGGGCGAATGATGATGGTTGCTCTGCAGCGCGTTCTGCAGGCTGGCGACGTCATTCTCAAACGACGTTGCCGCAGCCGTTCTCGGTGCTGCGGAATCGAGCAACGCCAACTCGATTCGGCCGTCTTCGTGTCGCTTCTTGATCTGGAAGGTTCGCGAAACGCCGGGAGCCAATGCTTCGAGCGACTTGCCCGCAGAAGCCGAAGACAACGTTCCGGTCTCCCCACTGGCAAGGCGAACACGAATCTGGCCGGCGTCGATCGAGATGACTTCTCCGATCACAGGGGCTGCAGCTTGTGCTTCCTTGCGACCTGGTTCGTTGGCGCGGACATCCATCGCTCCCCCCACGTTCGGATGATCAGACAGCTTTGACCACGCGGCCGGACTTGATGCACCGCGTGCAGGCACGGATCCACTTTTTCTTGCCGTCAATCACGGCATGGACACGCTGCAGGTTTGGGGCTTGAACACGGCGGGTATGGCGCATGGAGTGGCTCACCGAATTGCCTGCCACAGGGTGCTTTCCGCAAACCTCACAAACTCTAGACATGATCTTTCACCTCACTGCTCCTCTTGCGAGGAAGGGTTCAACATACAGCGGCTCAACCGTCATTAGCTGATCCGCGATCGTTTGCTGCATTCCATACTTCGCAACTGCAATCGGAGACGCGCGATTCAATTCATCTCGCGCAGCCTTGATCCAGTGCAAGTTCTCAAGCTGCTCAGAGAGCCGCGGGACCCCGCTGCCGATCACAAGAAGCTCTCGTCGCTCGCGCTGTAACCGCGCCACAACCTCTGCCTCAGTCAGTCGTTCAATCTCGCCTCTTGGACGCGTTCCGCTGAACCATCGTCCGTAGTAGAGATCTCGCCGACTATGGATTAAGACGGCGACACGCTGCACCTCAGGAACGAGATTCCGAAGGACCTCGGTACCGTTCACGCCCATCAACGGACGGCCAATGGCTTGGCAGAACCCCTTCATGGCCGCCATGCCAATCCGCAAACCAGTGAACGATCCGGGTCCACAATGGACACACACAGCGTCGATGGCGTTGCGTTCCAACGAGCAGTCGCTCAGCAACTGATCCAGCAACGGCAGCAGTTGCTCCGCATGCGATAACGGAGTCTCTAGTCCGCGCTCCTCTTCGATAGCTCCGGCATCGCAAAGCGCAACGCCCCCTAGAGGACCAGACGTATCAACTCCCAGCATCAACATACTACCCAGATGGTAGATGAGAGTCCGGCCGCTTTCAACCAGTCATTAGGTCAGACGTTCGGACGCGCACGGGGAAGCACGAATGAGTGCCCGTACAACCTCGACATCCTGTGCGATCTGATGCTGAAGTGCCTGAAGCGAGGGGAAGCGACGATCCTCCCGAATCCTTCGCACGAGGTGGGCTTCGAATCCTGCGCCATAGAGATCGCGATCAGGAGATGCAAGAAGATGAATCTCACAGCGCGGGTCGTCGGATGCGAATGTCGGACGGTTGCCGACGTAGAGCAAGCCGTCGAAGGACTGATCGAGGGAATAGGCTTTCACCCAGTAGATCCCGCTCGCAGGCCGCAAGATGTCCGCATCGATCGCGAGGTTGGCCGTCGGGAACCCGAGGGATCGCCCGACACCATTTCCAGGCACGACTTTTCCGAGGAGGACTGGAGAGCGTCCAAGCATCTCGGTGGCCAGCGCGACATCCCCCTGTTCAAGTGCAGCTCGAATACGCGAACTACTTGCCGGAAGACCCCCAACGACGACGGGCGGGACGACTTGGAGTCCGAATCCATGGATCTCGCCCAGTTGAATGAGCGTATCGAGCCCTCCAATACGTGCTTTGCCGAAGCGGAACGACCGGCCTTCGACAATGTATCTCAGGTCAGGGAAAGTGCGTCGCAAGTCGTCGACGAATGTAGAGGCATCGAGTTCCCTGAACTCCGAGAAATCTGCGGGAACGACGGCGTCAACGAAAGGTTCCATCAAGCGACGCTTGATGGATCTTGGGAGGATCAAACCGCCGGATGTACGCCCCTGCAGGATATGCCGAGGCGGGGTTTCAAAGGCAAGCACCGCGCTTCGATAGTCATGTGCGTTCGCGATCTCCCGGACGGTTTCGAGGATGGCGCGGTGTCCTCGATGGAAGCCATCGAATGTTCCCACGCTGATCACGGTTCCCTCTGCCATGATGCTCCTTCCGTGCGGCATGGTACACGAGAGTCGGAGCCGATTCACGTGGAATTCGCGTTGGGAACTTGATTGGAAGAGATTCGTGTTCGTACAATGCGCAGCATGAGAACCGAACGGATCGCAGGTCAACCGGAACCCGATGACACCGTGCAACTGAGCTTGCGACCCCGTCGACTCGACGAGTACATCAACCAGAAGGTCGTTAAGGAGAAGCTTCGAATCTACATTGAAGCGGCTCGGAACCGCGACGAACCTCTGGATCATGTTTTGCTGCACGGACCCCCGGGTTTGGGCAAGACAACGCTTGCGCAGATCATCGCTGCAGAGATGGGGGTGGACATCCGAGTGAGTTCCGGCCCCGCGATCGAGAAGGCCGGAGACTTGGCTGCCATCCTCACCAACCTCCGCCCCCACGATGTGTTCTTTATCGACGAAATCCATCGGCTACGGCGGAATGTTGAGGAGATCCTGTATCCTGCGATGGAGGACTACAAAATCGATATCATCTTGGGCGAAGGGCCGAACGCGCAGTCCCTGCGTATTGACCTTCCACCCTTCACGCTGATTGGCGCGACCACTCGTGCCGGCCTCATTTCGGCACCGATGCGAGATCGGTTTGAGGTCTCGTTTCGGCTCGGGTTCTACGATGTCGAAGAGCTCAGAACGATTGTCATTCGAACCGGCAGCATTCTGGGAATTGCCGTTGATCAAGACGGTGCGGATGAACTCGCGAAGCGAGCCCGAGGCACGCCCCGGATTGCCAATCGTCTGCTCCGACGTACGCGGGACTACGCAGAGGTGCGTGGAGAAGGGCACATCTCCAGAGAGATCGCTCGCCAGTCTCTTGATTTGCTGCGCATCGACGAGGCCGGGCTCGATGAACTTGATCATGCAGTCCTCGATGCCATCGTCAGCAAGTTCGACGGCGGACCCGTGGGATTGGAAACGTTGGCTGCATCGCTTTCCGAAGAGCGTGAGACCATTACGGACGTTGTGGAACCCTATCTGCTACAGGAAGGATTCATCCAGCGGACCCCGCAAGGTCGCATCGCAACCGATCGTGCCTACAAACATCTTGGGATGAGCTACAGCAACCGCTTGTTCGACTAGTGCCTCGCCAAATGCTTGGCGTTGTCCAGGAATTCGCGTACAACGCCCTTGAATCTCGACCAGTCTAAGATCAGCGCCAGCACGATCCAGATCAGATACCATACGAGTGCATGAGGTGCCTCGAAACCTGCAACAACGAGAGGCAACGCAACCAGCGGTGTCGCGAATGACATCGTGATCATCTTCGATCGGAACAGCGCGATAAAGATCGCGGCGACGACCACGTAGATCAATGAGAGGTAGAGCGGAATGAAGCCGGCAAGCACGAAGTAGCATAGCCCGGAAAACACCATCGCCATATCGAAGACGAACTCCTGTTCGCCAATCCATGTCGGGGGCTTGTTGTACTTCCGAGCCAACCTGCCGTCGAAAATATCGGTTGTCCACCCGAGCATCGTGAGGAGAATCACGGCTTCGAGTGCACGTGCTCCTACAAACCCCAAGGCAAGAATCGCGGCGGCGATGAATCCGCGCGACAGCGTCAGTAGATCGGGTAGTTTTTTCATCTCTTCCCCCAGATGCACATTGTAGGCATCTGCCTGTCCTCGTCCAAGTGGTGAGCGTGGATTGGATGCAGGCTCGATTCAGACTAGAATGAAACAGACGTTCGTTGATTGGCCTGCTTGGCGCGAGGGGAGAGGAGGTCTGGGGATGAGGAATGCATTACTACTCACGGCGATTTGGTTGGGGATTCTCGTGGCCGCATATGGCATTGTGTACTGGGATCAGGGGATTGATCAGCCCCTACCCATCTCCATTTTTGAGGAAGAGTCAGCGCTGGAAGTCCCGGTGTATTCAGATCCGAGCCAAGTACTCAATGTACCGGTGCCGGACGGTTGGACGGTGGTGAATGAAGCCGCCTCTGTGCACCTTTCGCCGCTCGATGGTGGACTCAAGCTGTGGATCGTGCCGACAGAAGTCCTGGATGTGGAGATCGCCTTTACTGCGGCCCTGGAACAGGCGGGCATCGTGATCGCCTGGGAGGACCTTGATGTTGCGTGGGCCGATGGGCCGGAGGACGCGATGCTGGCAACGATTGGCTATGTTGCGGACGGAGGGCGACAAGTCCTCGGTTGGCTCGTATCCGGGGACGGCCCGGATGCCGTTGTGATCGCCTTCGGGGAAATCGAGATCATGGATGCCGAACGTGATTCGATCGATGAAGTACTGCAGGGAATCGCCACACCTGAGTTGGTCCCTGTGCTGATCTAGCGTTCGATGCACGAATGAAGGGGAGGTCCGTGTTGAACCTCCCCGGATCGTTCGAAATGGACAGACGCGCTACTCTGCGGTAATCGAGATGTTCTCTATGCGAAGATACGGGAGCGTTGAAGCGAAGACCCGTTCAGTCTCGGAAGAGATACCGGACAACGATTGCAGTGCCTCAAATGCGTTTCCGGCAATCAACGTGCCAGTCACCGGACGATCAAGCTTTCCGTCCTTGATCAAGTAGGCTGCCTTCGCGACCCCCGAGAAGTCACCTGAGATCGGGTTTGACGACCCGGAGAATCGGCTGACAAGCAGCCCATGCTGGACGTCTGCGATGAGGTCATCCTTGCGCACGTCTCCCGGCTGGATCGAGATGTTGGATGGACCGATGCCGGGAATGGACCGTGCGGATCCTGAGGCATGTCCGGTATTGCTCGCAGTCATTGCACGTGCCGTGTAGGCGTTGTGCATGAGCGACTTTGCGACGCCGTTCTCAATCAAGACGAGGCGGGCGCATGGGGTGCCTTCGCGGTCGAAAGCAGAGGTTGCGACGCCACCTGCTAGGCGTCCGTCGTCTACGACCGTGAGCAACGGTGCAGCAATTGCATTCCCGAGCGCTTTGCCCCAGCGGCTGGCGCCGCGCAGCGCATTCCTACCGTTGAGCTGGAACGTAATCAGACTGCCAAGTATCGGACCGACGGCTTCGGGAGTGAGAATGACCGGTCCGAGGAAGGATTCGCCTCTGCCCGCGCCGAGCGAACCGAGCGCATCCGCGCTGGCCCCGCGGATCACGGGCTCTACGTCGAGATCTCGCACGAAGTGCGATGCATCGAATCGGAAGGCCATGTTCGAGACCTGCTCCCCGTCTTTCGCAGTGGTGAGCGCGAAGTAAGTGAACAGGCTCGATCGCTCGAATTGATCCAGACCACGGCTGTTTGCAATACATCGCTCGACAAGATTGGAGCTTACACTCGCATTTCCAACGATGATGCGCTTGTCGATGGACTCGGCCAGCTCGAGAATTCGGATGGCTTGACCGACAGCATCCGCAGCGGAGAAGCTCTCCGCATTCGTGTCGTAGATTTCCTGTACGGGGGTCACCGGCAGAGGGCTGTCGAGCAGATTGTGCTCATCTCGCGGCGAACCCTTGGCAAGTTGAACGGCATCTGCACAAGCGGTTTCGAGGTCCTCATCGACGTTCGTGCACGCGAATCCGACTTGCTGATTCACGAAAGCGCGAATCCCAATCATGGTCTCCTGCTGACTGCTTGTCGTGTGAAGGTCGTTATTCTCGACATCAACAGCTACCGTCTGGGCCGTCTGCGCGAAGATCTCGACTTCATCGGCGCCGTGCTTCTTGGTTAGCTCCAGTGCCTGCTGACAGCGCTCTCGGAGTTCAGAGGAGTTGCCCATTATTGTCGACCTCCAATGGTCGCTTTGCAGCGGAGGTGAGGCCCTCCGGCATCGACCTTCGCGGCTTGCCCCTTGCCGCATGTTCCGGCCCCCAGATCCCACTGGAATTTGTTGCCAACGGCGTCCACTGACTTCAGCACATCGAACGCGTTCCCTGAGATGTTTGCTCCTCGAACGAGTTCGCCGATCTTCCCCTTCTTGATTCTTCGCGCCTCTCGAACGCCGAACATGAACTCGGCATTGGAGTCTGCCTGACCTCCGAAGCCGAGACCGCAGCAGTAGAAACCATCATCGACGCCGGCGATCATCTCTTCAAGGGACGTTTCTCCGGGCTCGATGTAGGTGTTGCGCATGCGGATGATGGGTGCATCGGAGTATTCGAACGCTCGCGCGTTGCCGGTTGGCTCGACGCCGAAATGTGCCGCCGTCTCCCGGTTGTGAAGATAGGAGCGGAGCACGCCGCGATCGATGATCGTGGTTCTGCGCCCTTCGACCCCCTCGTCATCGACGGGAAGATTCCCCGTTGCCCCAGGTTGGTGATCGGATGTGGGCGAATCGATCAGCGTGATGAGTTCGGAAGCGACCTCCTTGTCCATCTTCTCCAGCGTGATGGCACCGCCGAGCACGATATCAGCTTCGACCGTATGCCCGATGGCCTCATGACTCAACACCCCGACCAGCCCCGGATCAAGCACAACCGTGGTCGTTCCGCCAGGCGGGTGGGGAGCCGTGAGTTGCTCGATTGCCATGCGGACGGTGTATTCCGCCATCTCCTCAGGCGATCGGATGCTGAACAGCTCTGTCCAGCCACCTTGAACGGAGATGGAGCTGTTCCCGAAGCACTGCTCGCCGTCCTTCTGTGCGACCGCCATCGTTCGGAATTCCGGAATGGCTGAGAACAGATGGGCACACGCTCCATCGCTTGTTACGATGACTTTCTCGTCTTGGATCTCGGCGTAGGAGACATTCGAAGACACAATGACGTCTCCGCTGTCTCGAATCCTTTTGTCGATGTCCATGACGAGCGCGAGCTTCTCTTCCAGGGGATGTGCGTCGAGGGGATCCGCAGTCTGCAGCGGATAGCTCCCCGTGCTGAGGGTCGCTTGAGCGAGCTCTTCGATATGATGCTTCTTGGCCCGCGCCGAGGTCCTGGCTGCTCCCTGTGCTGCTTCGACGGCCCGGAGAATGCCTGTCTCGGAGAGATCCGTTGTTGAGGCAAATCCGAAGACACCGTCTACCAGTGCGCGAACGCCGATTCCCTGGATTCGTTTGCTTGAGGATTCTTCGAGTTCACCGTTGCGTACGGCGATCTGCTTGGTGCTTCTGGACTGAAATCGCAGTTCGATCCAACCTTCGGACTTGGCTGCGATGCGCTGGAGTAGCTCCTGCATGCGACCTCCTTGTAGACTCGGTTGGGAGTAAGTACCCAATCAGTAGTCGGAGAAAACGGTCCAGTGGTTCACTGGAGAGAGACGTAGGAAGCGCGTCAGCGCGCAGGCCACGTGCCCATGGAATCAAGAGTAAAGGAACATGCCAAGTGCTTCAACGCAGGGGGCATATGCGTCTCTGCGGGTGTCTATCGGAGATCCGAGGTGCGAAAGGGAGGCCGATGTGCTGTCGAATCCTGTAATCGCTGCAATGATGCAACGGAAGTCGATCCGAACCTACACCGATGTCGAACCCACGGACGAAGTCCTGGAGACGGTCGTCCGTGCCGGGCAGCAGGCTCCATTTGCCGCCCAGCTGTGCAGTCTGTTGTTACGACGAGATCGATCGCGCAACCCCTTTGGAGCTCCATGGCTGTTTACCATCTGTGTAGATCTCCATCGCATGGAGCAGGTGATGGCCTATCGGAAGTGGAAACGGAAGATGAGCGACCTCTTGGCGTTGTTGCTCGGCATTCAGGATGCCGCCTACGTTGCAGAGAATCTTGTGATTGCAGGTGAGTCTCTGGGCATGGGAAGCTGCTTCCTTGGGGCAACGCCCTACTACGCAGGGCAGTTGATCGAGGAGTACAGATTGCCTTCCAAAGTGTTCCCACTCGTCCAGCTCACGATGGGCTACCCAGCCGAGGATCCACCACCGAGACCGCGCTATCCGATGGCGTTCAACCTGTTTGAGGATGGCTACCCCGACTTCTCGACGAAGCAGATCGAATCTGCGGTTCAGGCAATGGATCGAGGATACCTCGCGCAACACTACTACGAGGACCTCCAGGCAAAGATTCCACTTGAAGATGGGAAAGAGGACACGTTCTCCTATGGCGACTATTCCTGGACGGAGCGCATCTCCCGAAAGCTCGGTCAGTGGGGTGCGGATCCAGGTCCGCTCCTTGCGCAGCTCGCACAGTGTGGATTCCATTTGTGCGATGTGCAGGAGTGAACGTTCGGGCCGAACGTGACAAACGTGTTTGACAGGGTGAAGGTGCGCTCTTATCCTGCATCGGGATCGGGTCCATAGCTCAGTGGTTAGAGCAACCGGCTCATAACCGGTCGGTCCCAGGTTCGAATCCTGGTGGACCCACACATGGACAAGCTATTCGTCTACATCGATGCAACTGCAAAGGGAAGCCCCGGAGACGCAGCCATTGGCATTGCGATCACGGATCCGGAGGGTGAGGTCATTGAAGAAATCTCAAAGCTGATCGGGCGAGCGACGACAGAAGCAGCAGACTACCAGGCGCTGATCGAAGCTTGTCGACAGGCTTCGAAGTACGAGCCGAAGTCCGTGATCTTCTTCACGGCCAACCAGCGGGTGGCGAATCATGTCAATCGTATCTTCGAGACCCGGGACCCCAGCGTCAAGCACTTGGTCGAGATGGCGATCGGTGCCCTGAATAGGTTCCCACGATGGCGGGTCAACTACATCGATCCGCGCGCGAACCTTCGTGCCCCTCGTCTGGTCGAGCGCGCTTTTCACAAGAGCGTTCAGGTTCAGGTGGCTCGGGAGCGCCTGGAAATGATCCTGCTCTCCCGGGTGTCGGCACTGAGCGAAGCATCACTTCAGCGACTGATCGATCACGCGGAACGGTTGCTCGAAGAGGAACCTTAGATGCGAATCGTGCTGCAGCGCGTCACGCGAGCCTCGGTCGATGTCGAAGGGGAGCGCATCGGTGAAATCGATGCTGGACTGCTGCTTCTCATTGGGGTTGCGCCGGGGGATGAGCTCTTGGACCTCGGACGTGTGGCTCAGAAGATCGCAACGCTTCGGATCTTTCAAGATGAAGACGGGAAGATGAACCGTTCGGTCATGGATATCGAGGGATCGATTCTTGCCGTTTCCCAATTCACGCTCCATGCGGACCTTCGGAAGGGACGCAGGCCGAGCTTCATCAACGCGGCGCCCCCCGAAGTTGCCGAACCGTTGTTCGATCGGCTTGTCACGTCCTTGCGGAACGAAGGCCTAAAGGTTGCAACCGGCCGGTTCGGCGCCAAGATGGAGGTCGAGCTTGTCAACTCGGGGCCAGTGACCATCGTGTACGAGGTTGCGCCGAATCCTCCAAACGGCTAAACTGCCCTCGAAACGGTTCCACTCCCGGTGAGTGGCCTTTTCATTGCACGTGCTAAGGAGGAGAGAGATGGCAGTCCCGAAATATCGTACATCGCGCTCAAAGGGTCGCATGCGCCGGAATCACTGGCGAAAGGCTGTTGCGACATCTGCTATGGAGTGCCCGCATTGCCACGAGACGAAGCTTCCTCATCGAATGTGCCCCCACTGCGGGTACTACAATGGGATGGAGATCGTCGCGGTTGCCAGCAAAGAAGAGAAGTAGTTCCTCTCCCCTGCAGCATCTCGCGCTCCGCGACTAGGAGTCTTTCTCAGCCTTCTTGATCTGCTTCACTTCCGCCTTGGCCAGCTTTTTCGCAGTCTTGGCTGCGGCGCGAAGCCTTTCCTGTTCCAGGAGAGTTTCCGGAGGCATGGGAGTGGCGGCGGCTTCCGTTTGACGAGATGGCGAATGCTTGTCTCTCCGGCGCGAAATCAGCTTCAATGCAAACGATTTGCCGAACTGGCCGATAAACCCCGCGGCGAGCGCGGCCAGAACCCACTTACCTACATCCCATACTGCTTCCCAGTCCATGTTCGCATGTTAGGGCATGCTCGATAGGCGGACAAGCGCCTCGATGGATGGCATCTACTGTTGACACGAGCGAGATCCCAGTACAGAATGGAAGTGTGAGTGGGGAGAGTGCAGATGACAAACGATCAGAATGCAGGCTCACAGGAAAGGGGAATGCGGGAAACCTGGAAGGATATCTTGCATGCGATCGATGATCGCATCCTTCGAGCCTGTTTGCCGCAGGACGGACGCGCTGTTGCGCTGAGTGACGGCCAGCTTTCCGTATCCGTGGACAGCGAGTTCAAGCGCGAGTACTGCGAACGCAAACTGGATCAACTGCAGCATGCCGTGGATCATGTCCTCGGTCCCCACAGGATTGTGATTGGAGAACCGCCACTGATGGAGCAGGTTCGAGAGAAGCAACAGCAGGTCCAGCATGGTTCCAAGGCGCGAATCCTCGTGCTTGGCGTGGGCGACGGAGGCGTGAATGCAGTGGACCGAATGCGCGAGGAGCAGCTGGAAGGAGTGCGTCTGGTTGCCGTGGACACGGATCGGCAAGTTCTCGATACGTCCGGCGTTACCGAGCGACTCCAACTCGGACTCGATGTCACGAGCGGGCGAGGGACCGGGGGTGAAGTCGAAAAAGGTCGCAAGGCAGCGCTCGAATCGCGCTGGGAGATTGCGAGCCTCGTCAAAGACATGGACCTCGTGTTCATCACTGCGGGGTTCGGCGGCGGCACGGGCAGCGGAGCCGCCCCCGAGATTGCATCGATTGCGAGGGAAAGCGGCGCGCTGACGGTCGGCGTTGTGACACGGCCGTTCTCGTTTGAAGGCACGGCGCGTCAGCAGCACGCAGATGCAGGGATTAAGCAGCTTCGCGAGTCTGCCGATGTCTTGATCGTCATCTCGAACGACCGGTTGCTGGAAACAAGCGCTCGCGGTCTGCCGATGACCCAGGCATTTGAGTTGGCAGATGGCATACTCCATCAAGGTGTCCGGGGAATCTCCGATCTGATCACTATCCGCGGTCTTGTGAACCTCGACTTTGCGGACATCCGCAGCGTCTTGGCCGATGCGGGGCAGGCCATGATGGGGACGGGAGCCGCGAACGGTCCTCAGCGTGCGGTTACTGCGGCCAAGAATGCGAGCACCAATCCGCTGCTCGAAGGCGAGTCCATTCGGGGAGCTCGGAAGATGATAATGAACGTCACCGGCGGAGAAGATCTCACGCTGGGAGAAGTGATCGCTGCCGCGGACTACATCCGGAAAGCTTCGGCAACAGAATGCGACTTGGTGTTCGGTGCCGTCGTTCGGGCGGAATCCGATGAAGGTGTTCGCATCACTGTGATTGCTGCGGATTTCGCAACGCCAGACACTGCTGTAAGAAAAGCGAAAAGGACGCCCTTGCGGGAACGAATACGCAAGGACGAGGATCTGGAGGTTCCGACCTTCCTTCGAAGGGAACGTGCGGAACAGCAGGAATCCGACGAGGGGGCAGCGACACAGCTGACGATCGACCTGGGGAAGAAGGCCGAGGACTCATGATGCACTCCGCGAATCTACTTGTTTGCGAGGACGATCCACGCGTTGCGAAGCTCTTGGAGGATGCACTCTCCGGTGAAGGCTATCAAGTGCGGGTCACAGGGACGATGGCCGCGACGAAGGATCTTCTCAAGACCTGGATGCCCGATCTCGTGCTGCTGGATATCATCCTGCCGGAATCCAATACCGCAGGATGGGAGCTGTTGCGGTACATCCGGCGTCAGAGCAGCGTTCCCGTGATTCTTGTCTCCGCACTGAGCCGTGCGGACGACCGTGTCCGAGGACTGCGCGCAGGCGCGGATGATTTCATCTCCAAGCCGTTCCATCTCGACGAGGTCCTGGCACGGGTTGAAGCAATTCTCCGACGAACAAAGCCTACGACCGGCGGCCTGCAGCTATCGATTGACGATCTACGGAAAGAAGTCAACATTTCCGGAAGGACGATCTCGCTGTCCCCGAAGGAGTACAAGTTGCTCAAGCTGCTTGCCTCTTCTCCCGGGCGTGTCTTCACAACGAATGAGATCCTGCAGGCGCTGTGGCCGGACAGTCAGTACGCGACGGCACAAGATGTCCAGAAGTATGTCTACCTGCTGCGTGGGAAGTTGGAGCTCGATCCGCAGAAGCCAAACCTCGTGCTGACAGTTCGTGGTTTTGGCTATCGTCTTGGGGTCTAGATCTGTAGTTGCGAACTAGATATCTCGGATGTCCAGATACAGGGGGGGTGTGGGGAGCGCGTCCTTGCAGAGGGGAACGCACATCGTGTGATAGTGCAGCACCTCTTCAGGGAAGAACTGGGGCCATGTGATCAACGGATCGTCTCGATAGGCAAACAGCGCCACAATCGTTATCCCTTGTGCATACGCCACGCGTCGCAGGGATTGAATCAGTTGCTTCAGCAAGCGCGGACCCTGCGGCCCTTCGCACACCGGGTCGAAGAGTTGCAGATAGGTGATGCCCTCGCCGACTTTCGGCACACGGGGAACAGGGAAACCGCGTGAGAGCGGATTCAGCACCGTCCGTAGCACAGTCAGATGCAGCGGCATGCGAAGCACCCGGCCTACATAGATCTTGGAGAGATCCCATGCGCTGACTTGCGCCAAGGAATCGCCGGTCTTGAGGCGGTAGATGCCGTGAAGGTACCCAAGTTGGGCACCACGCAGATACGAATCCTCCAAACGCCGAGGCCGAAGCGATCGAGGTGCGACTCGCCCGGCCATGCGAGCGACCTCTTCCTCCAGGTTGTCGAGATGCGAGTTCAAAACAGGGACGGGTCCACGCAGTGCGGGAAGTGCAAGGATATTGAACGAAGCCACAGCACGTCCCCCGACCTTGGTGGCGACGTTCATGGATTCATGATTGTCCGCCTTGACGTGCCCGTAGATGAATGCGGCACCTGCATCCGCCATCTCCTCGCGAACGGTTTTCCAAAGCCTGAATAACCCACGCTTCATGCTTCTCCGGTAGGTGGCTTCCCCGCGCAAGTCGTAGAAGTAAGCGGCCAGATCCTCTTGGCCGTCAACCACGACCTCCTTGATCGAGTAGGCCATGATGCCAACGATCTTGTCGCTTTCTTCAGCGATCATGACTTTGCAGCGGTCATGCAATCTGGATCGGTAGAAGTAGTCTTCGCGGTCGATGACGATTGAAATACCAGATCCCTGTGGACTCTGTGCCTCGAGATAAAGCAGAGCATCGTTGTCGGCTGCTGTAGCTTCGCGGATCCGGAACATGCACGTCCTTTCTACTCGGCAATCTGGATGGTTTTTGTCGCATTGCCGATATTCCCCTGATCGTCGATCACGAACAGCGTAACGATATAGGTTCCGGGCTCCGAATAACAGTGGATGGGGGTCCAGAGTGACTGAGGGTAACACCCTTCTGCGTTGCCGGGGCACGTTGACCCGTCTCCGAAGTCCCATCCCACATGAACGATTTCCCCTTGAGGACTGGGATCGTGGGATTGCGTGGCATCGAAGCGAATGCCTTCGACTTCGCAACTCGCATCGTGGAGTGCACTGAACTCCGCAATCGGGCTGGCATTGCCTACTGTGATGCTTGCCTTGAGCGGGACGGACGTTGCGCCGTCGTCGTCACGAACCTGTAGCGAGATTTCGAAGATCCCGTCATCCTGGAACACATGCGAGAACGTCTCCGAAGCCCCTGTGATCCCATTCTCGAGTATCCAACTCCAGCCCCGGAGTTCCCCATCGGGATCTCGTCCCTGCGCTGTAAACATGACCTCCTGACCATCGACAGGGTGCTGCGGGCTCCATGTGATTCGCGTCGCCTGAGGCGGGCGGTTGCACACTTGGAGCGACCGTGGCTGTGAGACATGCTGTGCGCCTTCGGAGTCGGTCACGCGGACGCGAATGCTGTAACTCCCGTTGTCGCTGTAAGCGTACCGGAACGTAGCCGTTGTCGTCTCATGCTCGAACGTCTGTCGGCCCTCCATATCCCACTCGTATTTCACGATCTCCCCGTTGGGGCTCTCATCCATCGACAGGGAGGCGTCAAACGTGTACATGTCTCCTGTGTTCACCGAAGGCGGAAGTGGCGAAAGCACGGCTCTCGGTGGGAGGTTCTCGACGCAAATGACTGCCGAGGCTGTATGGGTGGCCCCCGAATTATCCATAACGCGAAGTGTGATCATCTGTTCGCCGCTTTTCAGATAGGCATGACGCGGGGACCTTTCGGCCGACAATACTGCATCGCCAAAATGCCAAGACCAGCGAACGATATGTCCATCCGGGTCCAGCGAGCGATCGCTCATGACGACGTTTTCGAGTTCGCGCGGCGTAAACGAAGAGAGCTGAAACTGCGCAATGGGGATTGCATTGACATGCACTGGAATCTCAACGACAGCCACCTGGTGTTGATCGTCGACTGCTTCCAGCCGGGCAACATAGCTACCGCCTTCGGCGTACGTGTGGAGTGCCTCTCCATCCGATGTCTCGGCATCGATGCGACCGTCCCCATCGAAATCCCAACGATAGGTCACGATGTGGCCGTCCGGGTCCCTTGATGCAGAGGCATCGAATCGAATCGGCGTGGCGGAATGCAGAACGTCCGAGGGAATACTGACCTCCAGCACCGGCAGTTGACTCGACACGAGAATCTCCCTGGAGATCTCGCTGGTGTTGAGCTGTGCATCACGAACGCGAAGGGTCACCTTGTATATGCCGGCGGACGCATATTCATGAGCCACGGACGCTCCAGACCCAGGAGTCCCGTCTCCGAAATCCCACGCCCACGACTCGATGGGGCTATCCTCGTCGCCGGATTCGTCCTGAAGGACAATCGGCATTCCTGCCCGCAGAGTTTCTTCGTCTGCGGGAAGCACCACGCTGAAGTCGGGAACAGGGGGGCGCGTCATTTGAACGAGGATGTCCTGAGAGAGCTGCGTGCTTGCCCCGTGCGCGTCGGTGACCGTCAGAACGAGTCGATACGTTCCCGCTACGTCGTAGACGTGCGTTACCTCCGGGCCCTCCGCAGTTGCCCCATCGCCGAATGCCCAGACATAGGAGAGGACCGCGTCGTTCAGGTCATGCGTGCCTGCTGCGCTGAACGTCGTGCTGACCTCCGGCTGCGGAATCGGCGGTACGATGTGCAGTGAGATCTCCGGGGGGACATTGAACGACACGTTGGCTGCAGCAGGCGTGCCGAGAGCATAGGAAGGAGTCTGCGGCAACTGCACGCCGATCCAAGAGGCGCTTGCCCAGTTGGAGGGTGTATCCGGTAACCTGAAATCCACGCGTTCCATGGATACGTAAGTGACTCCAGACCCAGCCGGCCACGCCACGGATGTCGTTCCGCTCAGGGGGGCGTTGGCGGTGTCCACCACGATGCCTGCGGGGTTGATCAGCATCAGCGTTTCTCCGTCGTTGTCGAGGGCTCCATTGTAGATCAGATCAGCAGTTTGCTCTGGAACCGAGTCATCGTTCTCGCGCTCGAGCAAGAAGAAGCCGGAGGAGGGGTCATGCAGGTCTGAGCCTTCGATGACGCCTCGTAGGCGGATGTTGGGCGCGCTATCGGAGGATAGCAGGCGCCACCCATCAAGATCGAGAGGTGTCTCCGATGGATTGAACAACTCGATCCATTCCGCAGTATGGTCGGCTCGGCTTCCGGCCCACGCTACCTCATTGATCACAAGCAAAGGAGACGGCGGAAAGTCCGGTGCGGGAACCGACAATACGAAGATTGACAGTGCGGTGACTACGGCGACGAGACAGCTGAGCCTTGTACGCATTCCCCCTCCTTCGCAGGCAGTGAATCCAAAGATCTCAGGAATGCCTAGCGCAGCGTAGCACAATCATGTGTTGCGACCAATGGGCATTGTCCACAGCGAAGCAAGACGTGCGTCTCTAGGCCAGGCCGCTTTCGTTGTCGTGGTGGCGCTCGTACGCGTCGATGATGCTTGCGACCAGGCGATGTCGGACCACGTCGTTCTTGCTGAGACGATTGAACGAAATGCCGTCGATGTTCGCCAGGATCTTCTGGACGGCAATCAACCCGGATTCATGATCCTGTAGATCGACCTGGGTGATGTCGCCGGTGATGATGGCTTTGGAATGGAAGCCCAGTCGCGTCAGAAACATCTTCATCTGCATAGAGGTCGTATTCTGTGCCTCATCGAGGATCACGAAGCAGTTGTTGAGCGTCCGGCCGCGCATGAAGGCCAGCGGAGCCATCTCGATACGGCCTTGCTCGATCAGCTTCTCGAATTCGCTGACAGGAATCATGTCGTAGATGGCATCATAGAGCGGGCGCAGATACGGGCTGACTTTCGCTTGGATATCTCCAGGAAGGAACCCAAGTTCCTCGCCTGCCTCTACCGCCGGACGGGTGAGGATGATGCGCTTGACCTTCTCTCGCTTTAGGTAGTCAATCGCCATTGCAACTGCGAGATACGTCTTCCCGGTGCCTGCCGGCCCGATGGAGAAAGTGATGTCGTTCTCTCGGACAGCTTTCACATACTTGTGCTGCCCGACGGTCTTCGCGCGAATCTCTTCTCCCCAGTGGGTGACACGAACCACATCGGAGAGCACGCCGTCCACACCGACGCCTTCCTTGATCTGGGAGATCAAGTATCGCACATCCCCTTCGGACGGGAAGTGGCCCCCCTGGACCAGATCCAGCAGCTTGTCGAACAGCGCCTGAACAAGCCGGACCTCATCTTCCTCTCCCTCAATGCGAATCGAGTCTCCCCGCGCAATGATCTGCGTTGAGAAGGCATGCTCGATCTCCTTCAGATTCCGTCCATACTGCCCGAGCACGGCTGTGGATTCGGCATTGTCCTTCAGCGTGATCTCAATCTGCTTCGGTGCGATGGTTCACCACCCCTTCCAATTGTGTGCCTTGCCTTCCGGTGACTCGAATCGCACGTACGGCTCCGATAGGGATCGCCTGTTCCGAAGGAAAGGAAGCAAAGGTGTAGTCACTTGTGTAGCCACGCCAGCGGCCGTCGCGCTGCGCTTCAACGAGGACATCTTGTGTCGAACCCATCTGCTTGTCAAGGGCCTGCTCACACTGTGCGGTCCATGACGAAAGGAGCACTGCAGCGCGCGCTTGTGCAGCCGGCGCTGGGACGCAGTCGGTGTACGATGCGGCCTCCGTACCAGCCCTCGGCGAGAATCGGAAGATGTGTAGATTGAGATACCCGACCTCGCGTACGAGTTGCAGCGTATGCTCGAATGCCTCCTCAGTTTCTCCAGGGAACCCGACGATCACGTCGGCGCCGAACGTTGCTTCAGGGAAACGGGTTCTGACACGCTCAATCGCCCTGCGATAAGTGGAGGACGTGTAGCCGCGGCGCATGCGGGCGAGCACGCGATCATCGCCCGACTGCAGTGGGACATGGAAGTGACGGCACGCTTTCTCGTGCGCCTCGAACGCATCGAGCAGCTCGTTCGTGATCCCCGATGGATTGAGGGACGCGAGCCGCAGCCGGGAGAGTCCAGGAATGCCGGCAACGCAACGAACGGCATCCCCGAGGTTGCCATCCGTGGCATGGTACTGCGCCAAGTCGATGCCTGTGAACACGATCTCGGGGATGCCCGAGTTGACAAGCCGCAGTGCTTCCTCGTGCAAGGCAACGAGCGGCTTGCTTCGCGGAAGGCCGCGGACTTGTGTTGTCCGGCAGTATGTGCATGCGCGTGCGCACCCATCCTGAATCTTCTGGAATGCGCGAACCCTTCCCGATATACCAGGAACTGTCTCCTGCTGGAGCGAGGTATTCTCAATCTCTGGAAGCAGACCGGATGCACCGCGAATCACCCGGTGGATGACATCGCGCACGCGGGGCTTCCACACGTTGCCTGCCAACAGATCTGCGTCCACGAACTCCGTAGTTCCCTGAGAGACGGCATCCGCAAGGCAGCCAATCAGAACGATGCGGCATGCAGGATGCTCTCGACGTAGCCTGCGAGCGGCCTGACGGGCCTTTCGCTCTGCCAAGCCCGTTACGGTGCATGCATTCAGCAAGTAGACATCGGCGGCGCTTTCGGTGATCTCGAAGGTGGGTTCGAGCAGGCCGCGCATCATGTCGGTCTCGTATTGATTGAGCCTGCATCCAAACGTGCGGAAGCCGATCCGGTATTGGGTCATGCTCAGCAGTGGCGCTCCACCGTGAAGCGGAAGAGCGCACACGAATCCTCCTCCGAGATCCCTGCCTTTCGCTTGGCAATGGAGAGCTGGTCTTGTACCGTGTCTACGCCCTCCAGATCGGGCAGCAGGAGCCCACGCCGCCAACCGCGCTCAACGATAATGCCGTAGACCTGTGGATCAAGTTCGTGTGCGTCACACGGCTCTGGGGACGACAGGACGTCCACGGAGATGGACAGCCCCGGCAACTCGTCGGGCCGGATCGAAGGGAATCTCGGGTCTTCCGTGGCTGCTGCGATTGCGTTCGCAATGACCTCGTGGGCGAGATTCGGCTTCGTCGGGCTGAACGTGCCGATACAGCCTCTCAGCCGGCCGGAGGCCTTGATGGACACGAAGGTTCCTGCCTCGACGTTCATGCCACTTGGAATCGGATCCGGCGGAGGAAGCTGTTGACGGTCCTGCACGTACGCTCGAATCGCAGCCGTCGCCAACTGAACGAACGGATCCTGGGAAGCTTGACGGCTCTTCTGTTCCATGGATTCAAGGATATCGCGATCGAACGGCGAATCAACCCGACGTTCGAGCGCGTAAAGCGGACGGAATACGCAGTTGACATTGAGGAATACGTGTGATAGCGTCCAACGGGGGGAATCATGAGGGGAAACAAGGTTCGCAAACAGATTCTCGTGCTCTCGGGCATTGCGTTGGCCATTGCAGTCGGGGCCTTGGCTTGGTACCTGACGACGCAGCGAAACATCGATACCGTGTTCTCCACGACAGGGCGTGCAGAAGTTCTGCTGGTGTTGGAAGGCCCTGCGCAGACTGTGGATGGATTCTGCCTGCTCAGCTTCTCTGAAGCGGACACCGTGTTCTTCTCCTTCCCGTCGAACCTGCGTGTTCGTTCCGAGGGCAGCGACTTTGCTGCACTGGAAGCCGTGTACACGCAGCAGGGCGCTGTTGCCGCGATGCAGGCAGTCGGAGAAGTGATCGGTCTTGAAATCCCCTTCTATCTTGCGGTGGATCGATCCGCGTTCACAGGCTGGCTCGAAGCGATTGGCAGTCTCGAAGTTGTCGTACCTACGGATGTCGAGTACGTGGATACCTTGGGTGAGTCGCCGATCGTAGTCGAGGTTCGTGCAGGGATCCAGCAGTTCTCGCCTGCATCCGCTTTGGCGTTCACGGTATCGCCGGACGCAGGGGACATCGAAGTGCTGTATCAGCGGCAGCAAGCAGTGCTGTCAGCCTTGCTGCGTCAAGGGATCCGCAGCCAATCGGCGCGTGCGCTTCGAGCAGGGGCGCGCCAAGCGTTCGGCGCTGTGACCACCAATCTATCGCTTGCGGATCTGACGCAGGCTGCGCAGGTGTTGCACGCGATGGCAGAAGGAAGCACCCAAGGCGATGGACTGTATGGCAATCTCGTGGAGATTGACGGTGCCGTGGCTACCCAGCCGAGCATCGTCCAAACCGAGCGGCGGGTCGCCTCTCTGCTGCACGGGCTTGCGCTGCTCACTCCTGGCGACGTACGCGTGACCGTGCTGAATGGAAACGGCGTACGGATGATGGCCAGCAAGACCGCAGACTACCTCAGAGACCGGGGGTTCCAGATCGGAATCGTCGGGAACGCCGACTCATTTCAGTACGAGACGAGCTATGTCGTGGTCTTGACGGATGAGGCCAAAGCGTGGATCCTTCGAGACGCGCTACCCAGCGTTCCACAGATCGTGTTCCCGGAAACCTTCGAATCTCACATGGCGGCACTCCAGGACTACGTGTCCACTGGGACGGACCTGCTGCTGATCGCTGGCGCGGGATTGGAGATCGAGTGAACGACGATAAAACGCTGATACGCAAAGCGATCGAGATCATCGAAGACAGGAAAGGCGAGGACGTCGTCGTCGTGGATTTGGCAGATGTGTCGATTCCGACGAGCTACTTCGTGATCGCGGCTGCAGACAATCCGGTCCACCTCAAGGCCATTGCCTCGGCATTCATGGCAGACTTTCCCGCCAAATCTCACCACCGTGAGGGGCTCGCGGAGCGCAAGTGGGCGATTCTCGACTACGGAGATCTTGTGATCCATCTGTTCCAGAAGGAAGCACGCGAGTTCTACAATATCGAGTCGCTCTGGGCCGACCACATCGTGCCTGTGGAGACATTCCGCTAGGTTGCCGTTTCGACGGCAAGCAAGAGAACCTGGAGACTAGTCTTGCCTGCGATCGGGACAGATGTTGGCGTACGGACAGTGAGTGCATGCACGGTATGCGGGCTCTCCAGGAAAGCGCCCGGCACGAATCCCCTTGGCGACACGCGCAATATCTTGTCTTGCCCTTTCGATGGATTTCTCCGTGGGGCTTGCGCGCCCAACGAGGACTTCCGGTGTCAAGAATCGGAGTTCTACGGATGTTGGCAATGCGCCATCGAACTGATGCTGAAACGCCAGTGCGTACAACGCGAGCTGCTTGCTCTTCTTTGCGCGCTTGTTTGCCTGCTCCACGCTGCTGAGTTCCGTGGTCTTGTAGTCGATGATCTTCCCGCCCGAATCCGTGAGATCGATCCGGTCGAACACGCCGACCAATCGAACGCCCTCCAGTTGCACAGCGAACCGACGTTCGATGTGACTCGGCATGGTACCCTCCTCCATCTCGAACTCATGAAAGGCTTCCAGTGCGCGCAATCCCTGCTGCAAGCGGAGTTCTTCGTGTTCGCGCGTAAGAAATCCCTCGGAACGCCAGTGTCTTCGGAACGACGCATGAAGTTCTCGGATCGAGATCTCGCGACCCGCCATGCGCTCGGTTTGAAAGATGCGGATCGCTTGATGAATGGCGCTTCCGTACAGCATGCTGTGGTGCGGCCGCACCGGAACTTGAAGGATGTGGGCGTACTTGTAGCGTAACGGACACGTCACGTAGTCATTGATGCGTCGATGGCTAAGCGAGAGGATCTCGTCGCCCAAAGGAAACAGAAGGAGCTCCTGCTGCGCGGCGATCTCGTTCGGAGCAGGCTCTGCCAGCCGGGTGATTCGCAGCAAAGGGGATCGCCGTTCAGGCACGGCCAGCGATGCATCTGTGTCCAGCGCTTCGGACACGAATAGACTTGGCTTGCGCGTTCGCTTCCCTCCGTAGTCCTGACCACTGGTGAAATAGACGTCCTCCTTTGCACGCGTCATGCCCACGTAGAACAACCGCCGTTCCTCTTGTCGATGGAAGTCCGAGGAGGTCGCGTGTTCCTGCACAAGCTCCTCGGGCAACGGAATGGGATCTCCTCGATTCGGGGACGGGAAGCTGCCGGACACAAGACCCACGAGAAAGACCACAGGGTACTCCAGGCCCTTTGCCTGATGAATCGTCAACACATGGACGGCGTCCTCCTGGAACTGCGCATCCCCAACTGGCGGGTTGTCACCGGCCTCGATGAGGTCATCGAGGTAGTCGACAAACCAAGCGACGCGATCGTGCTTCGCCACTCTGGAGAACCGTTCGATGATGGAGAAGAGCTTCGCGATGTTCTGAATGCGAAGCGCGTCCTGAGCGTTGGGTGCATTGGACCATTGCTCGAGAAGCCCAGACTGCGGCCCGAGATACTGGTACAGCAGTTCCCCGGTTGTCGACTGGGTGGAGAGCGGAATCAGCGCATTCAGATGCTCGACAAGCCGAGCAAGGCGCCCCTGATCCTGTGCCTGCAACCCGAGATAGCCCAGCGTTCGCACGGCGTACCGGGCGATCTGTAGCAAGGATTGATTCTGCCGCCGAGCCTGACCGGTCAGCGCTGCGAGGGCCTCAGCGGAGACTTGGTAGATGTCGGCACTTGCCACATGATGCATGGAGAGCGTGTCGTGAGGGTCTGCTAGCAACCGAAGCAAGGCAATGGCGAATCGAATCTCGCTCTGATCGTATAGGCCGCGACTTCCGGAGAAGCGCCAAGGAATTCGTGCAAGGTTCAAAGCATGCAGGAATTCGTCTGCGCGCGCGTTGCTGCGAACAAGAATCGCGAACTCGTTGAATGCCCGTCCCTCCTGTTCGTGCACCGTACGAATCGTGTTTGCCACGAAGTCGCACTCATCCGGCAACGTCTCGAAGTGCACATGCTGCGGCGGACGCCCACCTTCGACATCGGCAAGCAGTCGTTTGGAGATCTCCGCGCGAACCTCCAAGCGGTCGGGATTGTTGTATTGAATGAGGCGATACGCGGAATCGAGAATCGGCTGCGTCGAGCGGTAGTTGCGATCGAGCACCACGAGTTGCGCTTCCGCAAACTCCTCCTGAAAACTCAGGATATTGCTGATTGCCGCGCCGCGGAACTTGTAGATCGACTGATCGTCGTCTCCGCATACGGTCAAGTTCCGATGCCGCGCGAGAAGCTTCAGAAGCTCGAACTGGGCATGATTCGTGTCCTGGAACTCATCGACAAGAATGTATCGGAAACGCTCGTTGTACTGTGCAAGCACCTGAGGATGCTCGCGAAACAGCTGCAACGTCAGCACGATCTGATCCCCAAAATCCACAAACCCTGCCGCCGCGAGCAACTCCTGATATTTCGCGTAGACCGCGGCGAGTTCCTGCTGCGTCTCCGCCTCCCCCCGTGCGGCAGCTTGGGTCTCCTCGTCCGTGTCCTGCGAGGCCTGTGCGATCAACTGGGCTGCGTAGTCGGCATAGGCCTGAGGAGAGATGTCTTCGTCCTTGGCACGTGAGATGAGCTTGAGCAGCGAACGCAAGTGCCGCATCGGGTTTCCAAGTGGACGAAACCGCTTGAGCGGCAGTTCGAACAGCCGTTCTTTCAAGAAGATGGCCTGTTCCGCCTCGGTTAGGGTTCTGAAATCCGGCGGCAATCCAAGGAGCACGGCATTCTCCCTGAGCACGCGATCGCAGAACGCGTGAAACGTGCTGATCTGGGCATCAACGTAGCCATAAGGCACGAGGGTGTCGACGCGCGCTTCCATTTCGGCAGCGGCCCTGTCCGTGAACGTGAGCGCAAGGAGTTCCGAAGGGAGCGCCCGCTTCTCTGCAATCAGCCATGCAATCCGCCGGGTAATCGCGGTTGTCTTCCCGGTGCCAACTCCGGCCACGATCAGCAAAGGACCCTCGCCGAACGTGACCGCACGCAGCTGGTTGGGGTTGAGATCTGCCAGGAGCTCCATAGAGATGAGTATAGATGCATGGCTCGGTTCTCACCAAGGAAGCAGATCCTGCGCATCTGTTGGCAAAGCAAAACGGGGAAACCCTTTGGCTTCCCCGTTTCCTACCTCTCAACTCGGGCAAGAACGTCCGAGTCGCATCTCTTTCCTACACCACCCTGCTACTTCTTGGCCTTCTTCGCGACGAGATCCTTCAGGTTCTTTCCGGCCTTGAACGCGGGGACGACCTTGGCGGGCGTCTTGATGCGCTGCCCGGTCTGAGGATTCATGCGGGTCGTGGCTTTGCGCTTCCGGGTCTCGAACTTACCGAATCCGGTAATGATGACCGGTTCGCTCTTTGCCAACGATGCATTGATGACGTCAACCACGCCATCGAGTGCCGCTCGGGCGTCCTTCTTGGTGAGCCCTGTTTTCTTTGCGAGTTGCTCGACGAGTTCTGCCTTGTTCACGTCTACCCCCTTGGGTTATGAGAATCTGGCGCTCAGTATAGCAACGATGAGAATGCTTGCCAAGTCTGTAGCCCGGAAACCTTATGCGTTTCCTCGATTGCGGTGGCGAAAAGCGCGTGCAGAAGGGGCTTTGCGCGGAAGATGGAAGAAGACTGCCGATATGGCCCTAGGGGCGGTCATTTGCGAGAATTCCGACCTTTCAAGGGGCTGCGACCTCGATGGAAGCCGCAGATCCCCCGGAAGTCAAATCAGTTCTAGCCAAGGGCGTGCTCGAATGCGTCTTCGAGGATGCGCATGCCCTCATCGATCTGCTCGTCACTGATCACCAGCGGGACGAGTACGCGTAGCACGTTGCCGGAAAGCCCAGCTGTTGGGAAGATAGCGCCGTTTCGGAGTGCCGTCGTAGCGATCCTCCCGGTGAGTTCCTTGTCCGGTGTCTTGCGCTCCCGATCCTTCACGATCTCCATGCCGACCATCGCGCCGAGCCCGCGCACATCGCCAATCACATCAAAACGCTCTGCGAGCCTGCGAAAGTGGTCCTTGATGCGCCGGCCGACATGATCCGCGCGGGCCAACAGATGCTCTTCGTCCAACGTGCGGATGACCTCGATCGCGGCACGACAGGCCAGCGGATTGCCTGCATACGTTCCACCGATTGCGCTTCCGATAGGCGCGTCCATGATTGCCGCCTTGCCGACGACGCCCGAAAGCGGAAGCCCGGAACCCAGCGACTTTGCGACGCAGATCAAGTCAGGCTCGATGCCGAAGTGCTCGAACGCGAAGAACTTGCCCGTACGTCCGATGCCGGACTGCACCTCGTCCATGACCAGCACAAATCCATACTTGTCTGCTAGTGCTCGCAGGGCAGGAAGGAACCAGGCCGGAGGTACAAGGAAGCCGCCTTCGCCGATGACAGGCTCTACGACCATTGCCGCCACTTCGGACGGATCGACTAGCGTGAGGAGGGACTGCTCGATGTCCTCAGCGGTGATCGACTTGCGGTACTCGTAGGGATAGGGCAACCGATAGACATCCGGGGCGAAAGGCCCGAACCCGTACTTGTAGGGCTTGGCTTTGTGCGTCATCGTCATGGCGAGCAGCGTACGGCCATGGAACGCGTTCTCAAACACCAGGACGGCTTTGCGCTTGGTGTACGCACGCGCGATCTTGACCGCGTTCTCAACGGCTTCGGCACCGCTGTTGAAGAAGGCTGCCTTCTTCGGGCCGGAGATCGCGGTGTGCTCGCACAGCACCTGAGCAAGCTCGATGAATGGCGCATAAGGCACGGCGGTGAAATCGGTGTGCAGGTAGCCTTCGATCTGATCCTTGAGCGCCTCGACCACGCGCTGGTTGCGTTGGCCCACGGCGAGGCAGCCCCAGCCACCGGAGAAGTCCAGGAATCGGTTGCCGTCCAGATCCTCAATGATGGCACCTTCGCTCTGCTTCACGATAAAGGGAGCATAGGTCTCCAACGGAGCAGCAACGTACTGCGCCTTGGTGGCGAAAACCTTCGCAGACTCGGGGCCCGGAAGATCCGTCTGGATCCGGGTAAAACGGCGTTCGATCATGGGTCCTCCTTCACGGACAGTGGCAGGTAGCGCGGATGGTACTTAATGGGAGACGGGCTGGCAACGCCTGCTCGCTTGCAGCGGGCAGGGACACGTTTGCGATGTGCTCCATCCCAAACGTCGTGGAAGCGACGTAGCGGAATGGCGTGCTACGTCCGTTGATCGCGAGACCCGTTCTCTGGATCCCGGACTTGAATAGGAAGGTACGAGCTTGCGGTGCACATCTTGATCATGATGTGCGCGGTATCTCGCCTCGCGAACTCATTCCTGTCCGAACGCAGAGAGGCAGGAACTCGGAATCCTATCGACCCGCCGATCGGGTCCGAGAACTCAAATGGGATTGATGTTCTCGCCTAGGCGCTCCCTCTATGGTGACAGGAGCGCCCCTTGACAGAACCCCCACCTTCCTGTTCCATGGTCGCGTTGGTGTCAACTACAGGTACGTTCCACTGTGGAACCACGGATAGATGATTGGGAGGTGTACGATGGGTGGGTACTTCCGGATTCTTGCTGCGATTCCTGGCTTCTTTCTGAGTTCGCTGTTCGTGATGCTGTTCTCTCGTGCGATCGGCCCGAAGATCGGCTTTGATCCCTTCGGCTACGCGACGGCAATGCTGGTGACGATTGCGCTTTGGGTTGCTGTGGCGCCCCTGATCAATGTCGGACGGAAGAAGCGAAGCTGAGGCTCGCCTCGTAGAGAAGCTTCGACAGGCGGCTAAGTGTTGTAGGCGGGCAGGTCCATGCGGCCTGCTTCCATGACCGGGGAGGCTTTGCGTTGATGAAGTCCAATGTTGAAATCATCCGTGAAACGCTTGAGCAGGTTGTCAATCAGAAGAACATCGATGCCTGGGACGAGTTCTTCAGCCCGGACTATATTGCGCGAAGCGCGCCATTCATTGGCATGGGCTACTCCACAAACAGCTCGGAGAGCAAGCATGTCATCAGCTTCATTACGCCCGGAGGTCCCGCCGAGGGGGTGCTTCAGAAAGGAGACGAGCTGCTCTGGGTGGAGGATCAGGAGCAGCGTTGGGCGTCTCACGAGGAGATCGCGCAGGGCATCCGGAGCTATCGAGGCAGCAACCTCAAGCTGGGTGTACTGCGGGGCCAGGAGACGCTTGAGGTTGAACTCACTCGAGATCTGATCCAGGGCTTCGATACGGACAATGATCAGGCGAAGGCGGAGATGCAGGAGTTCATGACCGAGCAGATCCCGGATCTGAGTGTCGAGATTCTGCACACAATTGCCGAGGGCGACATCGTTGCCTGTTTCATGCAGTACCGTGGCACCCACGCCCGCTTCAAGCGGGAGGCCATCTGGCGAGAGGCCTGGTTCGCGCGCCTGTCCGAAGGCAAGATCGTCGAAAGCTGGCCGCTTCCCGACATCGACGCTTACTGCCGACAGTTCGGCTATCGACTCATTTCGCCCGACACCTAAGATCCAGGGTGCCGGAGCGATCAGGCGGACCACACCTCCTGCCACCTGCTGCTAGCCCACGCAATCCTCGCACCACGGGTGGCATGATTCGCTCGCAGGCATGTGCTTTGACTAGGCTGCAGGAGATGGACGGAGCTGCGTCATGATCAACGCTCAGCTGGCTGATCTTGGCCGCGATCAGGGGCGGACACGAGCGCACGGCCTTGTGACGGCGGACTCTCTGGATGCGGATATCATCATCCAGCCGGACGAGTACATCGGAGACTACCTCATGCTCCTGCGCGCCGAGGTCCGCAACGAGAAATAGAGACGACGAAGCAGAGGAAGAATGCACAAGAGCCAATACGATCTGGACAGCGGTGTCCACGCAACCCACGCACAGGGTACGGACACCCTTCCGACGTTGGCGACGTTTGCACTCTCAAATTCAAGACGTGCTCGAAGCGTGCGCAAAGCCAGAAGCTAATCAGCTACATAGATCCGCCCCGGTGGGACGAGGGTGATGCCGAAGTCGACGTCTGCTTCCTGGGCGGCGGCTGCGTATTCCTTGATCTGGTTCTTGTAACGGCTGGAGATGTGAAAACAGATCAGTTCCTTCTTGACCCGGGCGGTCTTCGCGCATTCGATGGCTTCGGCAAGCGTCGCGTGCTTGTATTCCTTGCGATCCTCCTCAGCGAGAAACGTTGTGTCGTGACACAGCACTTCGGTGTCTGCAATGTAGGCCGGTTTCAAGGCGACCGAATCTCCCCCGTAGGAGAAGAGCTTCTGGTCGTAATCTTCACTCACCGCGCTTCGGCCTTCGGAGCGTGCGCGCTTGGCGATCTCTTCTTGTGATAGCCCGGATAGCGATGGCTTGAGCCGATGCCTGGTCTCGACGATGTTGTACCCGAGCGAGATTTCGTTGTGGACATGAGCGGTCGGGAACGCTTCGACGAAGCGTGGCATTTGACCGGTGAGAACATCGATGCGATCCCCGGGATCCATGGGTACCCATTCCAGGTTGTATGCGAGGCGGCGGTTGGTTCGAGCGATGTAGTTCATCATCTGGGTGATCAGGTAGTTGCCTTTCGGGTAGTAGATCGAGAGCTCCTTTTCCTTGTCCCCCATCGCGTTGTTGCGGATGTTCACGAGCCCGATCAGGCCACCGATGTGATCCGCGTGACCATGAGAGAGAAAGATGCGGCGGATGGCGAACGCTTTGTTCCCGAGGATAGAACTGGCGCCCTCGCCTGCATCGAAAAGCACGCGATCGGCGCTGTAGTAGATCCAAGACGAGTACAGCGCCTTGGAGTAGATCAGTAGTCGCATCGGGGTTCCTCGTTTCCGGTACAATCACCGCTCCGCGCCCGTCCGGCCGGGAGTTTGGCCATTATACTCGCACGCTAGGAGGCGGGAAAGCCTGTTAGGAACGGAAGTGTAATGTATATCATAGTTGACGGTAGAGATCTCCCCTAGAATCTCGCTGGGAACGGAGGAAAAGGATGATTGACCTTCGGCGGATTCGCGAAGAACCCAAGCGAATCCAAGAGCTGTTGAGAACGCGCGATCCAGACATCTGTTTGGACGAGATCCTTGCATTGGACGCCGAACGGCGTTCCGTGATCTCGGAAGTCGAGCAATTGAAGGCAGAGCGCAATGTCGGATCGCAGGAAGTCGGGCGACTTAAACGAGAAGGCGAGAACGCGGACGTCCTGCTTGAATCGCTCGCTGTACTCTCTGACCGCGTTGCTGCGTTGGATGCAACCCTGCGCGAGAAGCAAGAACGCATTGACAGCCTGTTGAAGCTCCTGCCGAACATACCGCATGAATCCGTTCCCGTGGGTGCGAAGGACGACTACGTTGTCGCAAAGATGGTGGGCGAGAAGCCGGAAGCGACTTTCCCGATCCGGAACCATCTAGAGCTTGCGGAGTCCAAAGGGATTCTCGACTTTCCTAGAGCTGCAGCCATTGCGGGCTCGGGGTTCCCGATGTACGTCGGTGCTGCAGCCAAGCTCGAAATGGCGCTCATTCAGTTCATGTTCTTTCACCATGCAAGCCGCGGTTACACGCCGGTGCTTCCGCCCTTTGTGGCCAACGAAGAGAGTTTCTATGTCTCCTCGCAGCTGCCGAAGTTCGCGGACGAGATCTATCACTGCGAGAAAGACAAGCTCTACCTGAACCCGACGGCGGAGAGCATTCTCGTAAACCTGCACCGGGGTGAGATCCTAGAAGCTGAGGCATTGCCCAAGCAGTACGTCGCGTACACGCCCTGCTTCCGCAGAGAAGCGGGAGGGTACGGCGAGGAGGAGCGCGGGCTAATCCGCGTGCACCAGTTCAACAAGGTTGAGCTGTTCAAGTTCTCCAAACCCGAACACTCCTATGACGAGATGGAGGGCATTATCCGGGACGCGGAAGCGGTGCTGCAGGCCTTGGAGCTGCACTACCGCATTGTCGTGCTTACGACCAAGGATATGGCGCAGCAAGCTGCCAAGACGGTGGATCTTGAGGTCTACCTGCCCGGGCAGGGCCGTTACTACGAAGTGTCATCGTGCAGCAACTGCGAAGATTTCCAAGCGAGACGAGGGAGCATTCGCTACCGCCCGGCGCCGAAGGCAAAACCGCAGTTCGTGCATACGTTGAATGGTTCCGGGCTGGCGACGTCGCGTCTACTCCCGGCGATTCTGGAGAACAACCAACAAGCAGATGGTGCGGTCGTCGTGCCGAAGGTGCTGCAGCCCTTGGTTGGGTGTGAGGTGATATGAGCGACGCGTTGGTTTCGGTTCAAGAACTATGCAAGACGTTCCGATCGCGCAGCGGTGAGGTGCATGCCGCCCGCGACGTTTCGTTTGCCTGCCAAGCCGGCGAGATCTTCGGATTGCTCGGGCCCAATGGGGCGGGGAAGACGACGACCTTGCGCATGCTGGCAACCATCCTTACGCCAACGGCAGGACGCGCAAGCATCGCCGGGTATGACGTTCAGTCGGATCCGGAACGTGTTCGCGAGCAGATCGGATTCCTCGCAACCGAGACCGGGCTCTACGATCGCTTTACTGCACGCGAGACGCTTCGCTTCTTCGGCCGGATCAACCGCCTGACGGAGGACGAAATCCGGGAGCGATCGGATCGCATCTTCAACACCTTAGACATGATGCGTTTGGCGGATCGCCGGGTGGGGAACTTCTCCACTGGGGAGAAGCAGAAACTGTCGCTGGCGCGCAGCATTCTTCATGACCCGCCGGTACTGATCCTGGATGAACCGACGTTCGGTCTGGACGTGATGGCCGCGCGAACGGTTGTGGAGACCATCGAGTTTTTCCGGCAAGAGGGCCGCACGATTCTTCTCTCGACGCACATCATGCGCGTTGCGGAGAAGTTGTGCGATCGCATCGGCATTCTGTTCCAAGGTCGCTTGCATGCCATCGGCACCATGGACGAACTCAAGTTCCAGTATGAAGGCAACGATTTGGAGGAAGTATTCTTCGCTGCGGTTGGAAGCGAAGTGAACGCCTAGGGACATCCAACCATGGTCTCAAGCAAGACCCTGGGCGGCCATAGGGAAGTAGAAGTACAAGGAGGCGAAGATGGGCAGGAAGGTCGCAGTCTGCACGGCAGTCGCTTGTGCGGTCGTGCTGTCGGTCGTCCTGGTGGGGGGGCAAGTCGGATCGGATGGGTTCCTTTGGTGGGGGAACCATGAGCCAATCTACATCTACGGAGACGATGATTTCACGGTGCGAAACGGCGTGATGTCCGGCGCGGGCACCGCTGCAGATCCGTACATCATTGAGGGCTGGCGGATTGACTCGCCGAAGGCCGATTACGGGATCTACATTGATCACACCACTGCGCATTTCGTGATTCGCGATTGTGTGATCGAGTCGACGCGGCTGGCCGGAATCTACCTGAACACGGTCAAGAACGGACGGGTGGAGTACACTCAGGTTGGGCTGTCGGATACCGCAGTGCATCTACTGGATTCATCCGAGAACGTCTTCACGATGAACGTGATTGCACAGAGCAAGTACGGCATCGTGATGGCCGCGTACTCGCGCGAAAACGTGATCTACAACAACAGCTTCTACGACAACGGGCTGAACGGTCACGATCCGAATCAGCGCAATCGCTGGTACGATGCCTGTGTCGGCAACTACTGGAGCGACTATCGAGGAGAGGACAGCGACAACGACGGTATCGGAGACGTTCCGTACTATGCGCTCGAAGACTACTATCCACTGGTCACGCCGTCGGTTGAGTGGACGCGGGTTGCGCCTGCCGGATTGAGCTATTCGGGCAACCAAGTCTCACCGGACGGTGCATTGGTTGTGACGTCGCAGACGCCGATCTCGCTGGTTTCCCAAGATCCAGGAAGCGGCCTCGAAACTGTCATGTACGCGATCGATCACGGCGAGTGGGCGGTCTACACCAAGGAAATCTACCTCACGGGAGAGGACGGTCCCCGGACGCTTCGCTACTATGGCATCGACAAGCTGGGCAATGCCGAGACGGAGCGCACGGTGAGATTCCTGCTGGACAACCATCCGCCGGTGACGCAGATTACCGTGGGGGAACCGAAACATGAGGACGCGAGAGGCATCTGGATCACGTCGTCTTCCGAGATCACACTGGAGCGGGTCCAGGAATCGACCTACGGCCAGGCACAAACCTATTTCCAGATCGACAGCCGAGGCTGGATGCGTTACAGCGGTCCGTTCACCATCCACGGGTACGATGGCCCCTACACGATTGCCTACTACAGCCGGAATGCATCCGGCGTGGCCGAAGCGATCCAAACGCGGGTGATCATCAAGGACGACGCGCCGCCGAGTACAAGAGGCGCTCAAGGCACGCCGTCCACATCCGGAGGTATCGAAGTACAGGTCGGACCGACGACCGTTGTACCGGAGCCCGCACCGGGACCCGAGTCCGTTGTCGAGCCGGAACCGGAACCCACGATCGAGACGCCCGTTGTCGAGGAACCTATTGCCGAACCGGATCCGGATCCGGTCGTCGAAGCTCCGGTCGATGAACCGTTGGAAGCTGAGCCGGTGATTGAGGCACCGGCAGTCGAGCCCGAACCCGAACCGACACAGACACCATCGGACGACCCCGTCTAGGAGAGGACCGCTCAATCTATGTGGAACAACATTCGCCTCCTGTTCTCGAAAGAGCTGCTGGGTGCGGTGCGAGACCGCCGCACCCTCATCCTCACGGTTGTATTTCCACTCATCTTCTATCCACTCATCCTCTCAGTCATGGGACGCTTTACCGAGACCGAGCGGATACGGCTGGAAACCCTAACGCCCATCATCTTGGTCGTCGACGAAGCCGGTGACGATCCCTTCCGCGAAGCATGGACGCAGGATCGAACGATGCTCTGGCGCGAAGTCGAAAACGAGCACGTCGGCATTGAGGCGCTGCGATCGAAGGATGGGTACCTGCTGCTGGTTGCCCGCAAGGAGTCTGGCGGTGAAGGAGTTGGACTCGAGATCGTCCTGCATTTCGATCAAGCGGATCAGCTCGGAGCGCTTGCTGCGGACGCCGTGCGCCTGTTTCTGGAGAGCTACTTGAAGGACGTGGTTAGCGACAAGCTCACGGCCCTGGGCTACAACTACGAGGACTTGAGCCCCCCCATCACCGTTCAAACAGCGGACGTCGCCACGGGTGAGTCCGTTGGCCGCATGATTCTCAGCCGATTGCTGCCCTACTTCATGGTGCTCGCCATCCTTACCGGCGCCATGGGATTGGGTGCGGAAATCACGGCGGGTGAGAAGGAGCGCAGCACGATCGCGACCTTGTTGGTCAGCCAACTCACACGTACCGAGATCGTGTTGGGCAAGTTCTTTACGGTGCTGACGGTCTCTCTCATCTCTTCGCTGCTTTCCGCTGTCGGCTTGCTGATTGGCGTGCGCTTCTTTGGAGCAGGGCTGACACCTGCAGGGATGTCGAGCACCGCCATCTTTCAACTTGACCTGGCGGCTTTCGGATGGATTCTCGTGGTGTTGATCCCGCTTGCCGTCATCCTGGCGGCGCTTGTGATCATCGTGGGCACGTTTGCCCGCAGTCAGAAGGAAGCGAGCACCTATCTCCTGCCCATCTACATGATCATCGTGCTCGTCGGCATGATGTCGATGACAGGTGGGGTCAGTTTCGAGGGTGTGAGATTCTTGATCCCTGTGGCCAATGCGCTGTACTCGTTGCAGGACATCATTGTGGGAGACGTCGTCTTCCGCAACCTGCTCTATACCCTCATTGCGAACGTCGCATCCGGCGCAATACTGATCGCCGCCGCCGTCCGGCTCTTCAAGCGGGAAGCCGTGCTGTTCAGAAGCTAGTTCCGAGTTCGGGGAACTCGACAGCAGACTACCATGAAGGGCATGAAGCCCATGAAGGTTGACACCACGCTCGGAACGAGGAGGGGGGCTTCATTCGAACGCTGTCACTGGCATACTGGCTTGATCCAGTAGGTGCCATTGTGAATCCACTGACCGTTGCTGTGAAAACGACTCTGGTAGTATCATGTATTGATGGAGAAAAAGGGAGAAGCGCGAGTATTTGCGAAGACATCAGGGCGGGTCATCGGCTGTGCGATCAGGGTCCACAAGGAGTTGGGTCCAGGACTTCTTGAAGTCGCGTACCGGAAGTGTCTGGCACGAGAGCTGCAACTGGCAAGCATTCCCTTTGAGGAGGAGATGCCTCTTCCAGTGACGTATCGAGGCGAATCCATTGAATGCGGTTACCGCGCTGACCTTGTCGTTGCAGACGAGCTCATCGTGGAGCTCAAGTCCGTTGCGGCGCTGCTTCCAATCCATGAGGCTCAACTGCTGTCTTACTTGAGGCTTTCGGGATTGAGGTACGGACTGTTGGTCAACTTCAATGTGGAGAGACTTGCGAATGGCTTGAAGAGCTTCGTGCTGTAGTGTCGGTCACCCCTTCATGAGCTTCATTCTCTTCATGGTGAACGCTCTTCTAGACGTTCTGTCCGCGGGAGAAGCGTTTGAGTTCTTCCTGGGTTCGGCGTTTGGCGTCTTCGTCTTTGAGCTTGCGGCGCTTGTCGTAGTTGGTCTTGCCACGCGCGAGTCCGAGTTCGGCCTTCGCCTTGCCGCGCTTGAAGTAGATGCTGAGCACCACGAGCGTGTAGCCACGCTCCTGAAGCTGCGTCGTGAGTTTCCGCAATTCGCGTTTGTGCAGCAGGAGTCTGCGATCGCGCACCGGATCGACGTTGTGCCCGGAAGCATGTTCGTACGGAGAGATATGGACACCCTTCAGCGTCGCTTCCGCGTTTCGCACGACTGCATAGCCATCTGTCAGCGAGCACCGGCCGTTGCGGAGGCTCTTGACCTCGGTGCCGGTCAGTACGATCCCCGCTTCGTAGGTTTCGGAGATCGTGTATTCGTGTCTCGCCTTGCGATTGGTTGCAACGACCTTGGGCATCGTGGCAGAAGCCTAGCCCAGGAACGCGGAGCGCGCAAGGCGATTGCGATCCGGGAATTGCCTCGATAGGATCTCTGCGTGAAGATTGCCATCGCTACCTCGAACCCGACAAAGATACGTGCGACGAAATACGCTTTCCAGCAGGTGTTCCCTGAAGAGATCATCGACATGCACGTCGTAGACGCCAATCCGGCGTTCCCGGAACAGCCGCTGGGCGAGCAGATCTTCCAATGTGCGCAAGCGCGCGCATCCGCTTGTGCTGCACTAGAGTGTCCAGTCCCGTAATGGTGTTGACACATCAGACCTCCTCGTGAAGTTGCTCGCGGACGGCACCCCAGAAGATCTCGGAGGGGGTTCGTCCTTTGGTTCGGTAGCCTTGGTGTGGTCGATCGAAGTTGTAGAAATGCAGGAACGACTGCAGCGATCCCTGTAGCTGATGTCG